>PJTZ01000031.1_pt1 | contig 200840 bp, 118 predicted proteins | sample 1512131 | NCBI WGS metagenome assembly PJTZ01 (sample SAMN08177679, study PRJNA422409) | Soil metagenome, whole genome shotgun sequencing project. | reverse complement strand
GAGCATCTGTTTTATCTGTAGAACCGGAAAGACTAATGTTGTTTGTAGAAGTTACTTCCGGTTTGAAAAAATACTTTCGGTTATTCTCGTAAGCTCTCCACAAGGTACGTTCGGGTGGAACTAACCTATAATAGTCGGGATTATATTGATAATACATTTGTCCATTAAATTTTGGCCCCCAAGCGGAAGAAGTACTAAGTGTGCTGGCACCGTCTTCGGTTTGTCCATATGAATAATATAAATCCTGTCCGTCATTACCTTGTCCGTATTCATATTGATAATCTGGCCATCGATTGATGGTTCCCATAGCGGTATTGGAATTGATGGAGACTCCGAAACCACCACCTTTACGTCCAGTTTTGGTCGTGATAATCAAAGCGCCGTTAGCCCCACGGTAACCATACAACGCAGCAGCAGCGGGTCCTTTAAGTACAGAAACCGATTCTATATCGTCTGGGTTTAGATCGGATAAGGAGGATCCGAAATCTACCGGTGCGTCGGAACTAATGTAGTTTCCACTCCCACTGGAAGTCATTGTTCTGCCCGCTTCCATCACGATGCCATCAATCACGATAAGGGCTCCGTTATCACCTGACAGAGAGGTCTCCCCCCGAAGAATAATCTCATTAGATCCAAGTGGTCCTCCATTTGACTTTGTAATATTAAGACCTGCCACTTTACCAACCAAGGCGTCTGACCAGTTGTTGGATATAGCTTCTGTTAATGCTTCACCCGATACGGTGGTTGTTGAATAACCCAATGCTTTTTGTTCTCTTTTAATCCCCAATGCTGTTACTACAACTTCTTCTACCTCTTGTGTACTGGTAGTCAGATGAACTTTAATCTCGCCGCCAATCGTGATCCGTTGGGTATAGGCAGTGTATCCGATAATGGAAAATGTTACTTCGTTGTCCCGCGTCACTCTGATGGAGAAATTTCCAGAAGCATCGGTTGTTCCTAACGTTCTTCCCTGGCTTGTTATGGTTACAGCAGGAATAGGATCGCCACTGTCGGCATCGAATACCCTTCCTTGTAGGGTCACTTGTTCTTGGTGCTCATAACTGATGTGTGTTGGTTCAATGTTATTCGCTCCTGTCGATGCTAGGGGAGCAAATAATAAGAACGCAGACAACTGCAACATATAACTTCTCTTTGAAATTATATGACGACGGTTGGCTCTTTGATAGAGTAAAGTTCTCATCATATTGTTGTTTTAATAATTTATCTAGACTTAGATTATGTTAGTTCGTGTTTAGTTGTTTGTCTAATTTTTTTAAACGAAGCTTTGTGAAAGTTTTTGTGCTTTGTTATTAATCTGCCTATTTTCTCCTTTATAGTTTATTTTGGGTGTTCCCCTATAGTAGTTTGTTTGTTGTGTTTCAATATGTAGTTTTAAATCGTATTGGTTGCCCCTACAATATTAAATATAAAAATTTATACGCGCAAACAAAACGTAAATAAATGGTAAAAAATCGAATCAAAACGAAAGTTGTGGTATGTAAAAAAGAGGAGGGGGTAACAGTGCCCCGCTCCTCTTTTTTTCTTATCCTATAGCTATTTTATTTTTCCCACCAAACTCTTGAAAGCGGAGAATCTCCGTGCTCTAGCTTATCAGACGCGATTTTGTAGTTTTCGGGATTAGTTATCGATAGCCTGTCGTGGTACATAAACCGTTTAGGCATTTCACCCCCATGCAGCATGTGCTCCGTTTTTGGAAGTACTGGAAATCCTGTCCTCCGATATTCAAACCATTGCTGATAATCACACATATACAGCGCAAGATATTTCTGGTTCATAATGCGTTCTAAAGTGCCATTAAATGCCGTGAGCGGATTATCGAAATAGGTTTCACCCGGAGACGATATGCCTACCCATTGGGTAATGCCGGCTATGGTGCCTTTTTTATACGCTTCCTCCGCATTCTCCAAATCCCCGAAGTGAAGATACACTTCACTTTTTATAAACTCTACTTCAGCATAAGGCATAATAATTTCATGGATAACGGTTCCCAGTGTTGCCGGGATCATAAGATCTGGATTGGGAATACTGGGCGTGAAATCGAATGTAGCCGCAGGATCATGAGCTGCCGGAATTCCCTTGTATCCGAGATTAGTTCCGGGAGGAATAGAATTGGCTTGACTCATAAAGTAGGGTCTTCTCGGGTCTTCATAATCATTTAGCATGTCTACAAAGAACTCCGCCTTTGTTATGGTTAACGTATAATCTTGGCGTCTGTTCCAAGCATACTCAAAAGGGCTTAGACCATTGATTTTCAATATCGCAGCTTCTGCATTACTTTCGAACACAGGGTATTTAGTCGGATCGTCCATAATCTCTTTCAGTCGATCATAACTGTTCATTTCCGTTCTTTTGCTAGTGCGTAAAAGCAGGCGCATTAACAAAGCGTTATTGAATTTTCGCCAATTCTCTTTATTGTTACTGAACAAGATGTCGCCACCTGACATTTCGCTATCCGTGGAAGCGTAAATGTCGTTTGCTTCTTCCAGACCATCGATCAGTGCCCGGTATATCTCTGGCTGTTCATCAAACTTAGGCGTAGAAATTCCTTCGTCCAATTTGATAGCTTCACTGAAAGGAACATCCCCGAAAGCATCTGTGAGCATGCTCGCAGCATAGGCTTCCAAAGTTTTGGCCACCGCCTGATAAACAGGTTGGTCTACTCTGATCGCGGCCTCTTCCATTTCTCTGATACTGCGCAGCCAAGTGTAGACTTTATTCCAAGTGCCATTTCCAGCTGTTGGGGTGATATCGTAGCGATGCACCCCCGTTGCGGTTGCAGGATAAGGGAAGCCAACTTGCATAAGCTGCCATGTAAAATCGTAGTTCCGGTTGCTACTAAAGGTACCCATGTCATGAAGTAATGGGTTCATAAAACTATTGGGTACAGCTACCTCGATATTGTTCGGGTCGATGTTCATTTCTTCGAGATGGCTGCAAGAGGTGGCCAACAGTGTCGTGCTCAGGATAGCCGGAAGAATATAAGTATGGATAATATTTTTCATGATGTATACGTTTAAATGCTGTGGCGCATAATTATAGCGTCAAATTTAGATTAAAGCCAAAGGTACGGGGAGTTGGAAGCTGTCCCATTTCAACACCTGGCATAATGCTAGCCCCGTTAAGCGCAGCAGTCTCCGGATCAAATATAGGGAACTTCGATATCAGCAAAAGATCCCGACCGTAAAGCGCAACAGATAGCCCCGACAAACGCATGCGCTCGGTAACTTCGCGCGGAAAAGTATACTGGAGACGAACCTCACGTAGTTTTAGATACGAAGCGTCCAAGCTGTTCGTTTCAATATTTGCCCTGCGGTAATAATCAGCATAATAGGACTGTACGGGAACCTCCTTGGTATTTGGCGAATAGCTACCGTCCGCATTTTGGATAACGCCTTCACCGATGATGAAGCCTTCATCACGCCCCTTTAAGGTGTGTTGCAGCTTGCCTTGTTCCGTCATTTTGTGGTGTGTTTGTGAGTAGATGATACCACCATATTGACCGTCAACTAAAGCACTAAGCATGTAGTTTTTGTAGCGGAACTCATTATGGAACCCACCGCGCCAAGCTGGATAGGCATTCCCAATATATTTTATCGGAGATCTTACCGAATGCCCTGTACTGGCATCATAAATGACTTGACCATCTTCATTTTTAACCAGACCAGCTCCCCAGATGTCGCCTGTCGTTCCACCTTTTACGGCAATAATAGAGGCTGTTCCACTTCTCATAATCTCCTGTTGTTCGAGTTCGAAGTCATCGCTGAGTCTTAATACTTTGTTGTTGTTTTTTGCCCAGGTAATGGTGGGTGTCCAGCTGAAATCACCACGTACCGGATGACCGGTTAGCATAATTTCTACACCTTGATTACGGATGTTACCGCCGTTGATAAAAGCATGGCTGTATCCGGTCGTGATATCAACCGGAACGTGTAATACCTGATTGATAGTCGTACTGTAATAGTAATTAACGTCTGCGGTCACTCTGTTCTTGAATAGAGAGAAATTAATTCCTGATTCAAAGGAATTCGACGTTTCCGGTTTGAGCTCAGCATTATTTCTCGTGCTGGGCGGCGTAACCGAGCCAGGGAACATACTTTGGTTGTATACCTTGTAAAGGCGGTAAGGTTCGGTGTCGTTTCCTACTTTCGCAAAAGAAAGCCGAAGTTTCGCAAAGGATATCTGTTGAGGTAAGTTGAAAATATCGGACAAAATAAAACTGGAGCTGATAGAGGGATAAAAATAGGAGTTGTTTCCCTTAGGAAGGGTAGATGACCAGTCATTTCTTGCGGTAAGATCAACAAATATCTTGTCGTCGAAAGAAAAGTTGGCTAATCCATATAAACCATTTACCTGTCTTTCGGATTTGAAGTGCTCCACATATAAATTGTTTAGCGCATTGGATAGTTTAAATATACCCGGAAGCATTAGTCCGTTCGCGGAGGTGCTTTTTGTACGACGTTCTTCTTTACGTATATTTCCCCCTGCGGCGAGTGTCATCTTGATCCGGTCATTCAGCTGTTCGCGGTAATTGACTAAGAAGTCCGTGTTATGTTCCATCCACATGGCATCCTGCTCTTTATAGTATCCTTGAACAAATTGAGCGGTGTTCCACGGCCGTTTCATGTCCCTAAAGTCCTGACGATAATTTAAACCGGTCCGTAGCATAGCATCCCATTTATCATTGATTTGATAATTCAATTGGATATTTCCATCGATGTTGTGGTTTTTCAGGCCATTGGTCATCTCATGTGCTATAATGAAAGGGTTGTCAATAAACGAACTAAAGGGGTGGATTTGCTGAATTTGTTCCAGTCCCGGTTGCCATCTGGGTCTATACACATCGAGGTCAATATTCGGATTTTGGAAGATCATGAAATAGGCTATCGACTGGTTGTTGTAACCTGTTGCCGGTAGATTGTCGCTGAACTTATTCGTATACGATATTCTAGATGATACCGATAGTTTATCCGTTACTACAAATCTATTGTTGACAGAGGCGACGATACGCTCAAAACCTGTGTTTGGCATGAGCCAATTGTTTTTGGTGTGACCTAAGGAGAATCTTCCGGTATATTTATCTGTTCCGGCTTCCATAGCAAGGCTGTTCATGAATGTGGAACCTGTTCGCCAGAAGCCTTTGATATTGTCCTTATACGGTACCCATGGTAGCCGATCGGTAGATTGTGCACCTGTTGTCGGGTCGTATTGAAAATAGGATTGTCCGGCAAATTTTGGCCCAAAAGCACTTGACGTACTACCGGTGTTTGCACCGTCTTCGGAGGGCTGATAGGAGTAAAAAAGTTCCCCATCTGCATTTCTCTGATTTGCGCCCTGTCCGTATTCGTATTGATATTCCGGCCAGCGTAGAACATCGTTGATACTGTTGTTCGAGCTGAATGTTATGCCTATTCCTTTGGTGTTTTTTCCCGATTTGGTCGTTACTATTAATGCGCCATTAGCAGCTCGGCTTCCATACAGTGCGGTTGCAGCAGCTCCTTTTAATACAGAGATAGATTCAATGTCATCCGGATTTAAGTCGCTCAGTCCGTTTCCAAAATCAATTGGAACATCGGAGCCCCCTACGCCATAAGCATCGCCTACACCCGAGCTCAACTTTCCATTCACCATCGGGATACCGTCAATCACGATCATGGCCTCATTATTATCCATTAAAGAGCGATCGCCACGTAGGTTAATGCGCGTGGAGCCAATCGGGCCCGAGCTAGCCTGTGTAAGGTTTAAACCGGCTACTTTTCCTTTCAGGGCATCGCTCCAGTTGGAGCTGGGGGCGTTTGTTAACTCATCTCCGCTGACAGACGATATTGCATACCCCAAACCTTTGGCCTCCCGTTCAATACCGAGTGCCGTTACCACCACTTCTTCTACTTCGCGTGAGCTGGTAGTTAACTGTATTGTTCGTGTCCCCCCATTATTGATCTGTTCAGTTTGGGGATTATACCCCATTAACGCAAAAGTAACATTCACTCCTCGGTTTACTTGGATAGAGAAAGCTCCCGACTCGTTCGTCGCGCCTAACGATCTTCCCTGACTGGAGATGGTCACACCAGATAGTGGTGAACCCGTTTCTCGATCGCGAACTGTTCCCTGAACCGACACTTGTTCTTGGCTTTGTTGACTAATGTATGTTCGCTCGATATTATTTGCGCCCGCCGATCCAATCGGGGCGAATAACAAGATCGCGGATAGCTTTAGCATACAACTTCTTGTAGAAGCTAGATAGCCGCGTCTTTCTTTTGGATAGGGTAAAGTTTTCATCAATAGATTGTTTCTGATAAAGTTTATAAAACTAGGGTTACGCATACAATGTTAAACATAAAAAGCTATTCAAACAAGAAAAACGTAAATAAATAGTCGTTAACCGTAGCTAAACGAAAGTTTTGTGGTGTGTTTGATGGATCTGATCGTAATAACATGATTGCAAAATGATTGTTTTAGAAATCAGATGCAATATTAGGGGTGTTGTGTTAGCATTATGTTAACAGAGTGTTATTAAAAGATAAAGTATTTGATTGAAGAGGATAAAAGGGTATAAAAAATGAGGTATATTTTTTATACCTCATTTTAAGAAGCAGGCCTACAACAGCGAGCTCATTGAAAAATAGTTGCGGAGAAGCGGTATTATGAGTTCCGCTTCATCTGTTCGTCGAGCAATTGTCGTTTTAGTTGCTGTTCTTTTTCCAACGATTTCTTGCGTAATGTTTGTAGTTCTTCCTGTAGTTGTTCTGCCGTTTTCTTGTGCTCGTCTGTATCCACTTTTGCTTTTCTAAAAGAAGCTAGTGTTACCAAGAATGCCAATATGAAAACGATTATAATGCTCCACACCACCGTATGGTACGACCCTTTTGAAAAATCGATGCCGAGAAAAGAAATGCTATTCGTTTTATGTTGCTCCGCTTGTAATGCGGCATCCAATGTGGTTACCGAATCCCGCAACGTGTTGATGGTGCCTGTCGACGAAGAAGAATTTGTCTTGAGTGTGGTGATTTCTTTTTGGTAAAGTGAGATGGAATCCAATACATTTTTCCGTATGATTTCCAGATTTGTTTTTCGAATAAGTTTAAAATCTACATCCTGCGATCTGGACAGGTTAATAAGATTATTGAATTGTTCATTCAACGTTCCTTCTTGAATGGCATACGGCAACATCCGTTTATTTTGTCCGAAAAGAGTAGTTGACGATACGATAAAAGCGAAAAACAAGAGTTTTTTAAACATAAGTTTTGAAATAACTAAAAATATATTACCATCCTTAGATGGAAAAGTTAAAGTTGGAAAATAAATAAGGGATTTGCAAAAAAATAAAAAAATATACGTCAGGAAGCGGTTAATTTTAATGTGTTTACTGTAGTATTTTTGCTTCTTTTCTATGTAACTTACGTGTTATAAAAGGTTGTGATGATAATATTGTGTAATAATAAGATAATTATACAGAGGAAAAATACCATTTTTAATTGTTGTTTTGGATAACCCATATAGACGGGCGTTTGTGTTTAGATTATTCCCGTCTATAAAATGATGGAATTAAACACAATAGAGAATAAGACGATGAAGATTTTTTTTAAGTATATTTTAGTGCTTTGCTTATGCGGACTGGCGGGGTGGACCGATGTAATTGCTAGGCCTCTCCGTGTCCTCTATGCCCGAGAGGCGGTAACCAATGAACAGCGCTTGCAATATGCGGTAGATAAAATGGTGGCTGCTATAGGTCAGCCATCTGCCGTATTTCATTTTGCAGAGGCTTCCCTACAAAAAGATGATGTTATACTCGGACTGCTTGGGACATCAGGACACTGGGAAAAGTTTGTGCCGGCGACGTTATTGCAAAGCCTGAAAGCCAACGAATCGTTTGTTGTTTACAGAAAAGACGCTGTATCTCCGTTGATTATCGTAGGGAAAGATGAAACAGGTCTGCTATATGGATGCGAGGAAGTCCTAAAAAACGCATTTTACGAAAATAAACCTGTTTCCTATACGGACGCACCGGAGATGGTGCTCCGTGGTACGGCTATCGGTTTGCAGAAAACGGAATATCTACCAGGCCGTGATGTATACGAATACCCTTATACGGAAGACTTGTTTCCCTGGTTCTATGATAAAGAACTTTGGATACAATATTTAGACATGATGCTCGAAAACAGATACAATAGTTTGTATCTATGGAACGGACATCCCTTTTCCTCTCTGGTGAAATTAAAGGATTATCCTTATGCGCTAGAAGTCGACGAGAAAACATTTGCAAAGAATGAAGAAATCTATCGTTTTCTGACAGAAGAAGCGAACAAACGTGGAATCTGGGTTATTCAGATGTTCTACAATATTTTGTTGCCTGAGCCCTTTGCCCATAAACACGGTCTGAAAACACAAGAAAGAAACCGCATTATAACACCATTAATTTCGGATTATACCCGTAAATCCATTGCAGCATTTGTAGAGAAATATCCCAATGTTGGACTGCTGGTTACTTTAGGAGAAGCCATGGAAGGTGTTGGGCAAGATGATATTGATTGGTTTACAAAAACGATTATTCCGGGCGTAAAAGATGGTCTGCGTGCCATCCATAGCGAGCTAGAACCCCCTATTATTTTGCGTGCGCATGATACGGATGCGCCAGCGGTGATGAAAGCTGCATTACCGATCTATAAGAACTTGTATACGGCGGCTAAATTTAACGGAGAGGCACTGACCACGTACGAAACGCGTGGAAAATGGGCAGAATTACATCAGACCCTAGGAAGTATCGGTACCGTGCATATACAGAACGTACATATTCTGGCGAATCTCGAGCCGTTTCGTTACGCCGCACCCGATTTTATACAAAAATCGGTGAAGTCGATGCACGATATCCATTTTTCTAATGGTCTTCACCTATACCCACAAGCATCTTATTGGGACTGGCCCTATACTGCTGATAAGACAGACGAACGCTTATTGCAGGTGGAAAGGGACTGGATGTGGTATAAAGCTTGGGCACGTTATGCATGGAAAGCTGCTCGTCCCGAAAACGAAGAAAAGATCTACTGGTCATCGCTGCTAAGTAACTATTACGGACTCTCGGAGAAAGATGCAACAAATCTTCTTATAGCACTGGACGAAGTCGGCGAAATATCACCCAAAATTCTTCGGCGCTTTGGCATTACGGACGGTAACCGACAGACTTCCTCGTTGGGTATGCTGATGACACAACTGATTAACCCCTATCGTTACGGACTTTTCACCTTGCTGTACGAATCGGAAGCGCCCGAAGGGGAGATGATTATCGACTATGCCGAAAAACAGTTTAAAGGTGATCAGCATGTTGGCGAAACGCCCATGCGTGTGGCTGATGAGATTGTTGTCCATGCCAACAAGGCTGTACAGGCAATACAAGGTATACAGCAATCCGCACCTAAAAATCAGGAGGAGTTTCAGCGTTTGATCAATGATGTTTATATCCACCAAGCCCTTGCCGAACACTACAGTTTCAAAGTAAAAGCCGCGATTCAGCTATTGCAATACAAGTATACGGAAGATGTAGAATCCCTTCGGAAAGCACTGCCCGATTTTGAGAAAAGTGTAGACGCCTACAAAAAATTGACTGCATTGACCAAGGATAGCTATTTATACGCTAATAGCATGCAAACGAAGCAGCGTAAAATTCCTATGCGAGGTGTAGATGCCACTTTTAAGCATTGGACGGAGATGTTGCCGGTTTTCGAAACGGAACTGCACAACTTTCAGCAGGCAATAGATTCTATAGCGTCTGCGGCAGGTCAGCCTAAACAAGAACGTATGTTCCTTAACGAAAAGGAAGTTGCGGTCAAGGCGGATGTTCAATACGCCGTTTTGAAAAAAGGAGCAAAATTGCATTTAGATCAAGAACTGGTGGTGACACATCTCGCAAATGAATTGGAAGGAATGAAAGCGGTCATGATCAACTCGGAAGATCAAAAGCTGAATGGGACGACGCTGGAATTTGAAAGTAACCAAGCTGTAAAGGTTTTGGTGGGATATTTTAATAATACGGATAAAGTTTTTGCACCGAAACCGGTATTAGAAATTGATGCGACGGCCAATGATTATGGACAAGCAGAAGCCAAGATCCGCAATGCGCTACGAATACAGTATATGCCGATGTTGGATATCCACACATACTCCTTTCCAAAAGGAAAGAATGAACTAAAAATACCAAAGGGAGAAGCACTGATTCTAGGCTTTATTGCAGATGACGAACTGCAGCATGCCTACAATGCGGATGTCGATAACCAAGGCGACGATATGGACGACCTTTTCGGTTATTATGAGGAAACTAAACTGTAACAGAAGAACAAACAACGCTCATGAAAATAAACAAACTCGCAGGTATGCTATTGTTTCTCCTGCCCGGTGCGCTCTCGGGCCAGGAAGACTTGAACGCCAAGCTCAATATGTATGTCGACAAGTTTAACAGCCAGGATAACGAAGCTGTTATTAACAAGATTGACAATAAAAATTCGGCGACGTGGATGAAAGACAACATCCCGCTGTTTGCCTGTCCGGACAGTGCCATAGAAGAAACCTATTATTTTCGGTGGTGGTCTTATCGAAAGCACATTAAAGAAACCCCGCTGGGAACGATCGTAACCGAGTTTATTGAGCCCGTATCACACGCGGGTAAATACAACTCTATCAGCTGTGCTTTAGGCCACCATATCTATGAAGGAAGATGGTTGCGGAACAGCGATTTTCTGAAGGAGTATGTAGACTTTTTTATGTACCATGCCGATGAAGGGGAAAAAAGACCTCGCTTCCATCAGTTCAGCTCCTGGGTGCCGGATGCGTTATTGGCCTATTATATGGTGGACGATGACAAAACGTATTTGCTTGACCGTCTGCAGGATCTAGATAAAGATTATTTGAAGTGGGAAGAGGAGCGCCAACTTCCAAGTGGCATGTTTTGGCAACATGATGTGAAAGACGGTATGGAAGAATCTGTATCGGGTGGACGGCACGTAGAAAATCAACGTCCGACCATTAATAGTTATATGTACGCAAACGCTCGTGCGTTATCCACTATAGCCGAGATGGCCGGTAATGATAGCTTGAAGCGAAATTACGACGTGAAAGCCGAACGCCTACAAGCCCTCCTGTTGGACTCCCTATGGGATAAAGAAGATCAGTTCTTCAAAACCCGTTTAGAAAACGGCGAACTGCATTCCGCCCGTGAGGCGATAGGGTTTATCCCCTGGGGTTTTCATGCCGTACCCGATCAACGAGGCTATGCCGAAGCTTGGACACAAGTGATCGATACCGCTGGATTTAAGGCGCCGTGGGGTCTGACAACCGCTGAACGCAGAGAACCTACTTTTCGGACACGCGGATCCGGACATAGTTGTGAATGGGATGGCGCGATATGGCCATTTGCCAGTAGCCAGACCCTGCGCGGTATGGCTAACTTCCTGGCGGATTATAAGCATGGAAAACAAATTACAAAAGCTGATTTTTATGAGGCTGTGCAGCAATATGCGGCATCGCATGTGATGGATGGCAAGGCCTACATTGGTGAATACCAAGATGAGGTGACTGGATTTTGGTTGAAAGGAGATAATCCGCGTAGCAAATTCTATAATCACTCCACTTTTGCGGATGTTATCATTCAAGACCTTATTGGCTTTAAGCCACAGCTCGGCAACAGTTTCGAATTGAAGCCCCTTATTCCACAAGAACAATGGGCGTATTTTACGCTGCAGGGGGTGCCTTATAAAAACAAATCTGTGGATATCTATTGGGATGTAGATGGGACGCAGTACGGAAAAGGAAAAGGACTGACCGTCTACGTTGACGGCAAACGTATCGCTAAATCAAAAAAATTAAAATCGATAAAAGTTAACTTGAAATGATAAAACAAGGAATTATTGTATTATGGCTGTTTGTAGCCACGATGGGGATGTCCGTACAGGCACAACAGTTCTATAATGTATTAGACTACGGCGGGAGCAATGATAGCACTGGGTTAAACACTAATGCTATTGCGAAAGCCATTGATGCTGCTGCGAGCAAGGGCGGTGGAACGGTGTATTTTCCTGCTGGGAAATATATTACCGGACCGATACACTTTAAAAGTAACATCACCCTTTTTATTGATGCTGGAGCAGAGCTGCATTTCAGTGACGACTTTGACCATTATTTACCGATGGTGGAATCGCGTTGGGAAGGTACCGAAGTGACCAACTTCTCTCCATTGATTTATGGAACAGATCTGGAAAACATCGCTATTGTTGGTCGTGGGTTGATTGACGGTCATGGAAAGAAATGGTGGGGTTATTCCGAAATAACCATCCGAAATCAAAAAGAAGGTGAGCAAACGAAATGGCAAACGGAATTTAAACGGTTAAACAAAGACGTATTGGCACCAGATTTGCCAGGCTGGGTAGAGCGTGGCTTCTTGCGCCCGCCATTTATTCAATTTCTTCGGTGCGAAAACGTACAAATCAAAGACATCAAGATACAGAATTCTCCATTTTGGACAGTGAATCCGCAGTATTGTGATAACGTGACCATAGATGGTGTAACGATTGACAATCCGCCGTCTCCAAATACAGATGGTATTAACCCCGAGTCTTGTCGCAATGTGCATATTGCCAACTGCCATATCTCGGTGGGAGATGATTGTATCACCATCAAATCGGGTAAAGATCGCTCGGGTCGTAAAGTCAATATCCCGGCTGAAAACTATACCATTACCAATTGTACAATGTTACGTGGGCATGGCGGTGTTGTCATTGGTAGTGAGATGTCAGGAGGTGTGAAGAATATCGTTATTTCAAATTGTATATTTGATGGTACTGATCGGGGCATCCGTCTAAAAACAGCTCGCGGTCGCGGTGGCGTGGTTGAAAATATCCGCGTAAGTAATATCGTGATGCGCAATATTCGTGATCAAGCAATTGTCATGGATACCCAATACGCTAAGACAGATCCAGAACCGGTAAGCGAACGTACACCACAATTCAAGAATATCCATATTAGTGATATGGCTGGAACAACCAATCGCGTAGGTTTGGTGCGCGGATTGGTAGAGTTACCTATAGAAAATATCAGTTTCAATAATATTAACATGCAGGTGAAAGCGGGCTTTTCGATCGAAAATGCAAAAAACATAGCTTTTAATAACGTGCAGTTGGCCATCGCAGACGAACCGTTCATCAAGGCCAAAAATGTGGAGGGCTTGTATTTAACCGGTATACAAAACTACACACCTAAAGCAGATCGTCCATTCTTAATCTTTGAAGATGTAGAACACGCCAATATTCAACAGAATTATCCTAGCGTAGGTACCAACACGTTCTTAGAACTTGTTGGTGATGAAAACAAGGGGATTTATCTGCACGGGAATAATTTTATGAATGTACAAAATACCGTTGTAGGTCCTACAACAGCTGTTGTTTTAACGAACAACATCGACGCACAAAAGAAATAATTATATGCGCTTTACATTTTTCTTTCTCTTTTTGTATGGGCTAAGTGCTATAACGGTGCAAGGGCAGAACAGGCTATGGTATAATGCGCCTGCTCGCGAATGGGAAGAAGCTTTACCTATTGGAAATGGACGGATGGGTGCCATGATATTCGGCGGCGATACAGTAGAAGAAGTGCAGTTTAACGAAGAAACACTTTGGACAGGGCAGCCACGGAATTATAATAAGAAAGGAGCATATCAATATCTGGATACCATCCGGCTCTTGTTAGAACAGGGAAAGCAACGCGAGGCGGAAGAACTAGCGATGAACGAATTCATGGGGGTGAAAAGCCAGACGGAAGACAATGGCCCGTGGCTGGAGCGTGTGGGCGAAGAGCGAAAGAAAAAGAATGGCGCATATACGTACGATTTTGATGATACCGATTGGGTATCGATTCCGGTCCCCTCTTACGAAGGTTGGGAAGAAGTCGGTCTGGAAGGGCTTGACGGAGCCGTTTGGTTTCGGACAGCTTTCGAGTTAACGGTCGATGATTTACATCGTGATTGGGAGCTCGATTTGAATCGGGTTCGACAGTACGATTATACCTATGTTAATGGCCATTTGATAGGTCATGAACAGGGAGATGGAACAAAGCGTTTATACACGATTCCAAAAGAAATCCTTCGGAAAGGAAAGAATGTAATTGCAGTGCAGGTGATTAACCTAGCGGGCAAAGGTGGAATCTCTGGATACAAGGATACGAGCAATCCGATTGGTTTAAGAGATACCGCTGGGAAGTTTATCCCCATTGTTGGTGAATGGAAATACTGGATTCAGGATTCGGATGCTCCCAAAGTAGGCACATTTCAAGCATCCTACCAACCTTTCGGGAGCTTGAAGTTCCGTTTTCGGGACGGAGAATCCCAGCAATATGAACGCAGTCTGGATTTGGAAACAGGTCTTGCAGAAGTAACTTATAAAAGAGGAGATGTCCGGTTTTCCCGGACTTATTTTGCGAGTTATCCGGATAATATGATTGGTATCCGCTTAACAGCCGATAAGCCGGAGCAGGTTTCGTTCGCGTTGGCGATGGAAACGAAACATGAAAAACATCGGGTGTGGAAGGTAGATGAACAAACCCTTGCCATGACCGTTCACGTCAAAGGAGGTGCGTTGGAAGGGACATCGTTTCTAACCGTCAAGTTGGACGGTGGGACGATTGAAGAAAAAGACGGCCAAATGCACGTACAAGGGGCCAACACGGCTGATGTATATCTCACGGGAGCAACGAATTACGGTGATTATAAAACACTAGATCCGGATTACCTGACATCCGCCCAAGCACACCATCAAAAGATAAAGAAAAAGTCTTTTTCGAAATTGCTTAAAGCGCACGAGAAAGACTATCATGAGCTCTTTAGCCGGTTCAGCATAGACTTAGGCGGAGAAGCACAGCGCACAATCCCAACTGACGAAAGACTGCGAAGATTTGAATCTGCGGAGGATCCAGATTTAATTGCGTTATATGTACAATTTGGACGCTATCTACAGATTGCGAGTGCGCGCGAGGGGACACATCCTGCTAATTTGCAGGGATTATGGAATCCTTGGTTGGAACCATCATGGGGAAGCAAGTATACGACCAATATCAACCTGGAGATGAATTATTGGGCAACGGAGATGCTTAACCTCAGTGAGCTGCATAATTCATTGTTTCAGATGATTCGGGAGCTGAGCGAGGCCGGCGAAGAAACAGCACGTCAATATTATAATGCGCGGGGTTGGGTGTTGCACCACAACACCGATGTGTGGCGTGGAACTGCTCCAATCAACAATTCCAATCATGGCATATGGCCGACTGGTGGTGCTTGGTTGGTTACCCATCTTTGGGAGCATTATTTATTTAATCAAGATCCCAAAATTATTGCGGCGTATTATGATGTTATTAAGGGAGCGACGCTTTTCTTTAAAGATGTTTTAGTAAAGGATGAAAAAACAGGGTGGTTGGTCAGCACACCTTCTAATTCCCCGGAAAACGGTGGGCTGGTGAAAGGGCCAACGATGGATCACCAAATCATCCGTGCCCTGTTTGGCGTCTTTACCGAATCCGCTACGCTGATGGGAAGAGATGCGGCGCTACGGGACTCGATCCAAACGATGTTGCCACAGATCGCACCAAACCAAATTGGTCGATACGGGCAGTTGCAAGAATGGATGGAAGATATCGACGATCCCGATAATAAGCATCGACATGTGTCGCATTTGTGGGGTTTACATCCAGGCCATGAAATTAACACGGATGATACGCCGGAGTTGGTGGAAGCCGCCAAACAGTCCTTGCGTATGCGCGGTGATGACGGTACGGGCTGGAGTTTAGCCTGGAAAATAAATTTCTGGGCCCGGCTGAAAGATGCCCAACATACGTATACGATGATCAAGATGTTGCTGCGTCCGGCAAGTAAAGCCGGGGGATCTTATCCGAACCTATTTGATGCACATCCCCCTTTTCAGATTGATGGGAATTTTGGTGGTGCAGCAGGTATTGGCGAGATGCTGCTCCAGAGCCATACCGCCTTTGTCGATATCTTACCGGCTTTGCCCGAAGAACTTTCTCAGGGAAAAGTATCCGGACTAAAGGCGCGGGGTAATTTTGAAATAGATCTTGCTTGGGACAATCACAAATTGACTCAGGTCTCTGTACGGTCACACGCAGGCAAGCCGTTAAAGCTTCGTTATAACGGCAAAGTGGTCGAGATCCCAACCAAAAAGAATAAAACATATACCTTCGATACAGCCCTTAATCTGGTTAAGCGATAAAAAAAGAAAGAGATACTAATGCATCGTATAATCCTCCATATTTTTATATTTTTTATAGGTATCAATTCCATTTTTGCGCGAGAGCCACGTCAGATGATGTCGCTGGACGCAGGTTGGCAGACTGTTATGGACGAGAGGGACTCGCTCCGTTATCAAGGTTTTGAGCAAGCATCGTTTGTAGAGAACGGCGATTGGAAATCGGTGGATGTACCGCATAGCTGGGACCAATACGGTGGATATCGACGCCTGCTCCGTGGCAATCAATTCGGATACGCTTGGTACCGCAAAGCATTTACAGTCCAGCAAAAGCCTGCAGGAAAGCGTTTCTATCTCTTTTTTGAAGGCGTAGGGTCTTATGCTACGGTTTGGTTGAACGGAGAACCGGTGGGACACCATGCCGGCGGTCGGACGACGTTTAGCCTAGATGTAACCGATGCCATCTATACGGATGGACGGTCCAACTTATTGGCTGTACGGGCGGACCATCCCGCCCTGATCCGAGATTTACCCTGGGTAGATGGGGGAGGCTCGGCCGAGCGTGGATTTTCCGAGGGATCGCAACCAATGGGTATCTTTCGGCCCGTTAGCCTCGTGGTGAAGAACGAGGTCAATATCACACCCTTTGGTGTACATTATTGGAACGATGAAACCGCGGACGAAAACGGCGCAGAAATACAGCAGACCGTAGAAGTTGTAAATACATCGGCTAAAGCCCGTCGTCTAACGATCCTAACGATCATGCGGGATGTTGATGGTAAAAAAGTACATAGTAGCAAAGATGTGCAACAAATTGAGGCACATACGACGGGCGAATTTTCCCTGTCCAGCATCCAAGTGATGGAGCCAAACCTGTGGGATACGGAGAATCCTTATTTGTATACTATGGAAACAATTATACAAGAGGGTAGAAAAGTATTGGATCGGATCGAAACACCCTATGGAATACGTGCGATACGCTGGCCCAAAGGGATAAAGCCGATTGGAACAAACCAACTACTTGTAAACGGGAAGCCGGTGTTCATCCATGGTATTGCCGAATATGAACATAAATTAGGCGGTTCCCATGCTTTTACCGCTGAAGAGATATCCGCACGGGTTCGGGATATGAAAGCTTTAGGTTTCAATTCATTCCGGGATGCCCATCAGCCGCACAATCTTCGTTATCAACAGTTCTGGGATAAAAGCGGTATCTTATTATGGACGCAGATGGCGGCTCATATATGGTTTGACAACGAAGCGTTCCGGACGAATTTCAAGAATTTGCTTCGCGATTGGGTAAAAGAGCGTAGAAATAGCCCTTCTGTTTTTCTGTGGGGAATAGAAAACGAAAGTACGCTACCGGAAGATTTTGCAAGAGAATGCATGGAGATAATCCGCTCGCTTGATCCGACTGCTTCTATTCAGCGCTTGGTGACCACCTGTAATGGCGGTAGCGGTACGGACTGGGATGTGCCGCAGAATTGGACAGGAACCTATGGAGGAGATCATCACACTTACGGAGAAGATTTAAAACGCCAACTATTGGTGGGGGAATATGGCGCATGGCGTACCTTGGAGTTGCACGCCGAGCCTCCCTATCTCCCAAATCATCCAGTCTATAGTGAGGCACGTTTCACCGAGATTCTCGAGACCAAATTGCGCTTGGCAGACTCTGTGAAAAACGAGGCTATCGGCCACTATCAGTGGTTGTGGAACTCGCATGATAATCCCGGTCGTATACAAGGAGGAGAAGGGCTTCGTGACCTGGATAAGATCGGTCCGGTCAACTATAAAGGATTGCTGACACCCTGGGGTGAACCTACAGATGCCTATTATATGTACCGGGCGCATTATAGCGATAAAAAGAACGACCCCATGGTACACATCGCATCCCATACTTGGCCTAACCGTTGGTTGGAACCGGGCGTGAAAGATGCGATTCGTATCTTCTCCAACTGTGAAGAAGTGGAGCTTTTCAATGATCTGGAAAATATTTCCTTAGGCGTACAAAAGCATCCCGGGTTTGGTAAACCCTTTGAATTTAATGGGGTGGATATCCAATATAATGTACTCTATGCAGAAGGAAGGAATGATGGAAAAACGGTAGTTCGGGATACGATTGTCCTGTTCAACTTACCGCAGAGTCCAAATTTCGAACAAATGCGTGATACGGGGGCTACATTATTAAAAGGTAAAAAAGGTCTTCACTACCTATATAGGGTAAATAGTGGGGGATCTGACTACACGGATACATTTGACCAATATTGGATGGCCGATCAGCCCTATACCACGGAAGCAGGTTGGGGATCCACATCTTGGGCCGATAACTTTGACGATATCTCCTCCACTTTTGCCAGCCAACGTCGTATCTTCGATCCCGTCAAAGGAGTAGCCGACTGGGCTTTATTCCAAACATTTCGTTATGGCCTGGATCAATTAGTTTATCGTTTTGACGTGCCTGATGGAATCTATCATGTCGAATTGTACTTTGCGGAACCTTGGATAGGTGGTGCCGGATTGAAAGATGGTGCTGCGATGCGACTTTTTGATGTTGCAATCAACGATGTGATCCAAGAGAAAGATATGGATATATGGAAAGAAGTAGGACACGATACGGCACTGAAACGGGTCTATGAAGTAGCGGTGCAAGGCGGAGAGCTGAAAATTCATTTTCCGCATGTGGCAGCTGGACAGGCCGTTATTCATGGCATCGCTATCGCTTCAGCAGATGCACAGCCTGAAAATGGTAAGAAATTCACCCATTTTAACGTGGAGATCAAATCTGGAACAACTCCCGAGATTGAACGTTGGATGGATATTGGTCAGACGTACGATTCTGTGCAGCAGCTATCTTTCCACAAATTGCCCGGCTACCTATATGGATCTGACTATTTTTCATTGGACAATGCCAACGAAGATATGACCTTGGTTTTCCGTCGCCCGACAAACCTCTATCTTCTCTCCAATGTGGAGCAATCCGGATACGAATTTATGGGAGATTCTGTTGTGAATAACAAAGGGACTTATTATCAGGTATACCGTAAGGTATTAGACAGCGGGACAGCATGGCATTTATCCAAAGATATAAGCGCCGATTTTGTGGTGTTCCAACAGCAGAGCGGCTTGCAGCCGGCGTTTGACCTAAAAGAGTCGGTAGGCTACAAGGCAAATCAAGTCTCAAACTACAAGAATATGAAGAAAGTGGATTTCCAGAAAGGGGATCGACTGCAATATACCGACAACGAAGGTTGGATGGAGTTTGAAATAAAAGTGGGTGTTGCTGATGTCTATGCACTTATGTTAAAGTACCATAATGCGTCTAAAGAAACGAAAGAAGCTATGATAGAGTTGATCACGATGGACGATGTCGTGTTGAAACCAGCAGAAACCGTACGTTTGGAACCAACCCGTGAAGGCAAATGGAATTATATCGACACGGATACCGGTACCATGATTAATGCGGGGACGTATCGTGTTCGGATAACGTCAATTGACGCGAAGGATATTTATATTGACGCAGTAGAAGTGAAATAAGGCTATCAAAAATCATTGTCAAGCCAGTCTAATCGTAAGATATAACTTGTTGCCGCTGTTGACGTGAAAATGGGCTGTGTTTTTCCGGTGGTTGGATCATATTGCCAAACTTGGTGGCGTTGTTGTTCGTCGTCAATACCGATATATGCCTTACCATTTCTAACAAGTACATTTTCTTTGCGCGTACCTTTGTCGAGCGGCAAATCCAGTTTCTCGAAGGAACCCTTTAGCAAATCTGCTAGGTAATAATCAAATTGGAACACAGCGTGGTGATTGGAAAAATCGGTAAACTTATCTTTGCGCTCACTACGGATGATAACGTTATGGCCTTCCAGATGCCAAAGACCGTAGGCATGATTTCCGATGCTATCCGATACATTGAGCATATAATGGGCATCGACTTCATCGCTTCCGTTAAGCTTACGTAATATGGCTGTCGGTTTGCTTGGGCTGTTTCCTAAAGCTATTCCCGGGCAGCTCATGAAGTAATAATCGCCATTTTGTAGACGAGCTTCATAGGTCTGCACCGTGTTTATACCACCGGGATAAGTAGAGCGGTTGTCTTTTTGAAGTTTTTTCTCAGAGAGCGTATGCGCGTCAAAAGTCGCATAATACATCGTGTCGGAAGTAGTGTAATCGTGCTGTCCTACTATTTTGCTATAGGCATAAGCTACCCAAAGCTCGTTCTTTTCAAAACTCGAAAGCCCTATACTGAGCAGATTAAAATCTTCTACGGCGCTAGGGATGGGCATCTGCTCTTTTCGGAGGAGGGAGAACGATCTCGTATCAATTTCGTAGAACCAGCAGGTGTCTCGGAGTCCTTTCTGCACATTCAGGAGCAGTAAGGTGTCCGAATCATTTTTCCATACGAAATTTTCAATATTGTCATTCACGATGGGGAGCGAGTCCAGCGCCTGAAATCCTGTAGGAGAGAGTTTAAACTGTATAAGATGGTCGCTAATCGGGTTTACATGATAAAAGAGCCCGCCCTTTTGAATAAATTCACGTGAAAACTGGGGATAAGGCACGGGTATTTCGAAAGATCTTTGCCATAAACTGTCGGTCAAAAGGAATCCCATGGTTCCATCCTCATAAATCAAATATAACGAGTATGCAGCAGTGAAATCAGCCGGAATTTTCTCTTTTGCATCCTTTGCAGACTGACACGCTTCTACCAAAAAAAAACATCCGAGGCCAACAACAAGCAATATATAGGCAGAAGTAGATAGGAAAGATCTCATGATTTAGGAAATATGGAATTGCTGTTTAAGCTGTCTTTGAATAATCGGGGGCAGGAATAATATTTCGCTCTGACGCAAGATAATCAGTCTACTAGTATCCGGGTCGCGCGATATAAAATAGACTTCCCCCTCTTTAAAATCAAAAGACATATCATTTTCCCGATCATGCAGCACCAGATTACGTTTAGGCTTGAGCATCATGCCACCCGAAAGCAAGAGATTATCTGAACGCAGATCAATATTGACGGAGCTGTTTTCACGTAGGGCTAGGTCGAAGGAATCTTCGCGGATCCATTTTAACCCCGCTTCTGTATTATTCAATTCGACATGATCATCTTGGTTTTTACTATAGAAATGCCAAGTTAATCCTAACGTGAGGATTAACAGGGCAGCTACAGATAACCAACGTTGAGCAGGTTGCCATCGGCGCTGTGGTACGATAAACTCCTTCGGCTGGTCAACGTGCGGAGCAATATTGTTCCATAACTCCGTTCCCACTCCGTCTTTTATATGCGTATCATCAAACGCTTCCTCTTCCCAGCTTTCACTATACAGCCACTGACAGACAATATGCTCCTCTTCCGGCGAACATTGTCCGAGTTCATATCGCTGTAATAGTTGTTTACTGATCTTCATCTTTCTAAATACAAATATAGGATATAGCCATCTGAAATTATAGCGTATTTGCCTACGGTCGTTCAAGTGCTACCCGCAAAGAGGATAGTGCCCTGCTGATATGGTATTCCACCGCCCTTTCGGAAATGAAGAGCACCTGTGCGATTTCTTTATTGGTCAGACCCTCCTCACGGCTCATCTTGAAGACATTTTTGCACTGCTTAGGTAAGGAATCGACTACGGTATTGAGTTTGTCCCTTAGTTCTTTTTCCTGCAAATGATGATCTTCATAATCTGTTTCGCTATTATTTAAGATAAGATCATGATGTTTCTGGCGGGTAGCTTTATTGCGGATATGTTCCAGTGATTTTAGTTTCACCGAGCGCAATAAGTAACGTTCCGCATCTTTAATGGAGAGGTCGATACGGCGTTCCCATAGCGATTTGAATACCTCCTGTACGATTTCTTTTGCATCTTCATCATCTTCCGTCATTTTGGCTGCAAAAGCATACATCCGTTTCCAGAATGTGTTAAACAACTCTTCGAAAGAAGAGCGGTCAATACAAAGTGCAGCTTTTTCTTCAATGGTCTCCAAATCGATGCAAATATACATCTATTTAGAATTAATATAAATAATAATCATAAATAGTTTTGTTTTTCTGATGTCCTCGCCATAGTGTAACATTTTTTTCGCCCTGCTGCTTGTGTCTCACGTTGTATAACGCCTACTTCGTGCAGTACACGAATAGCGTTGTAAACGGCGGCATAGCTGTAATGCTTTTCGTCAGCGTTCAGCTTCAGAAAAATGGATTCGCCGTCCAAAAATTCTTTATGATATGAAAGTAGTTCAATGATGGCTTCTTGTGTTTTCGTGCGTTGCATACATTCCTTATTTATTATTCGCCAAACCGGTACATGATTTTGCTGTTATCCGGAAATGCCGAGTGATGCAAAATCAAATCACCATAGCGGCTGGTATAACTCAGGTTTGTATTTCTTATGATCCCTTTTGTGGTCACTTTTATCATACCTCTTTCTTCCAGCCCATTTTAATCTTGCGCTCTCGTAATTTTCATCACCGTATTCCCGTTTTCGACAGGATCACCGTTTCTTCCGGCATCCTTATTGGTGACATAAATAATGCTGTTTTGGCTATCGAGGCTAATGGTATTCGGTAATCCTTTTGTTGGGATACGTTCTAAGACGGTATAATCTTTTACATTAACGACTGCTACTTCCTGGCTAGCTCTATTAGCGGTGTACAGGAGATCGTTTTTTTCGTCGTAAACCAAGCCTATCGGTGAAGTATTGAAACCCAAATACACTTTATTGATGATTTCACCGGTTTCACCATCCAGTACCGTGATGTTGTTATCATTGGACTGTGACACAAATATTCTGTTGTTTGCTTTGTCCACGGTGATATTCATGGGACAGTAGGACCAAGTTTTATATGCCGCTTCCAATACGCCGCTTTCACTATTGAAAACCAATACATTGCCCTCCATGTCTTTTCCGTCGGTACCATATACCTTTCCACGTTCTGTATCGACCTGTAGCCCCAAAAGATAGGCGCCTTCTTTATCGAAAGATCGTGTGTAGATATTGGTCTTCCCGTCTATTTCCCATACAGATGGATTGCCGTGATCGGATACATAAACCTTATTTCTTTGCTCGTCTACCACGATTTCCCGGATTTTGGATTTTTCTTTACCGCTGGGGATGAGGATTTGTTTCTTTGATTTTAAATCGATCGCACTTATTGCGTTCTGTAAGGAATGCCCTACATATAACGTTTGGGTGCGATTGTTTAAAGCAATCCCAAAAGGCAAATAGTTTCCAACGGAAATAGAATCCTGAACAGCGAGATCTGCCGCGTTGAGTACATATACGAAATTCTCGGCTTTCCGATCGAAGCCCTTTTTGGGGCCAGCCACATATACAACTTTTGCTGTCGGGTTATACACCAGTTGGTACACTTCGCAATTCAATTTTTGCGTTTGATTGATATGGAAACTTTTTTTTGTTTCCTGGGCTGTCACGGTGGTTGCAAGTGATAAAAATAAGCAACCGATTAGGAGTTTCTTCATGATAAATAAATTAATTTAGACTGTTTCAAAACTTATATAGGTAAGTTGCCTATTCGACCGGTATACCGAAGCCTTTCTCATCGAAAAAAAAATAATACATTTTTTGAATACCGACCTTCGGGTAATAGACAGATAAGCTACTCTCTTGTGTAATGTATAATCAATCTAAATAATAATGGAGGTTTTTAGATGGGGGATGGCACTTATCTCGATTTTAACGGTGTGCCAGGTTAATGCGCAGGATAGTGGACTTTTTGGACACGTAAAAGATGCAAAGGACAATTCAATTGCGCAGGCAACGGTAAAAATTGTAGAAACGGGTAGTGCCACCATAACAGACGATCGGGGTGGCTATCGTTTTGCATCACTGAAAAAGGGGGACTATACGGTGGAGGTAACGGCCATAGGATATCATGGCCAACGCAAGGCCATACGTCTATCGGATGGGACGGCTACCCAGTTGGATGTTATGTTGCAGGTAAATGAAAAATCAATTGAACAGGTTGAAGTCCAGGGTAAGAGCGAAGCTAGAAAAATTCAGGAATCAGGGTTTAACGTTAACGTTATTGAAACGAAGCAATATGCCAACAGCAATACAGACATCAACCAGATATTGAACCGCAGTACCGGTGTGAAAATCCGCGAGCAGGGCGGTCTGGGCTCTAATTTCTCGTTTTCCATTAACGGCATGTCCGGTAACCATATCAAGTTTTTCATTGATGGGGTTCCTATTGAAGCTTATGGTAGTGGGATGTCCTTTAACAATATCCCGGTGAATATTGTGGAGCGCATCGAGGTCTACAAGGGGGTTACTCCGGCACATTTAACATCCGATGCGCTGGGTGGGGCGGTTAATATTATTACGAAGCGGGACCGGCGTAAATCCATCGATTTGAGCTATAGTCTCGGGTCTTTCAATACACATCGTGCCGCCGTCAGTGGTAGTTTCACGGAGCCTAAGAAAGGATTGCATGTCAATATAAATTCTTTTTTCAATTACTCCGACAATGATTACCTGATGAAAACAAACCCAGATGCAAGGGTATATCTGGAGGTGGTGGACAAAGAAAATTCAAACCGATTTGATATCATCAAATCGGCGCGAAGATTCAATGATGCGTACCGATCAGCCATGACACAGGTGGAGGCAGGATTGTCCAACAAAAGCTGGGCGGATGTTTTCGTCTTGGGGCTGACTTACAACAATACGTATAATGAAGTGCAGACAGGTGCTACCCAACAGAAAGTATTTGGCCATGTCCATGAACGGGGCCATACCTGGATACCGAGCCTTCGGTACCGAAAGGAGAATTTATTCGTCGATGGGTTATCGGCTACGTTATTTGCCAATTCTGCCAACGAGAAGATGGTCGTGGTCGATACAAGTTCCCGACGTGGGTACCGTTGGGATGGTGTGCCGGATACCCTTTCCGCCGGAATAGGTGAGATGGGCTCAACAAAGTCTATACGACATTATTCGGGATACAATAATTTGATACAGACTACACTCAATTACGAGGTCAATACCCACCAGACAGTAAATCTAACCCATTCTTTTACGAGCCATTCCCGTAAGAGCTATAATGAAATCGATCCCTACAACCACAGTTTTCGGCAAGACAACCGTGTAGACCGCCATGTGGTGGGGCTCAATTATATGCACGATTTCTTCAATAAGAAATGGCGTAACCATATTTTTGGAAAATACTACCATTTTGGCGGAAAAGTACTCCAAGAGGACGATACGGAGAGCCGTCAATCCAAAAGCTATACCGGATATGGAATAGCATCAAGCTATTTTCTGGCTAACGGACTAGGTATCAAGGCCTCGTATGAACATGCATATCGTCTACCCACCATGGTGGAACTGTATGGTAATGGAACGGACGTATTGGCTAATACCGAGCTGATTCCGGAAAATAGTGACAATTATAACTTGGGATTGTTCTATAATAGAAAACTTCGCGATCTACACACGATTTATATCACAGGCGCTGTTTTCTATCGAAATGCGGAGAATTATATACACCGCACGCCTCCCGGTGTCATTGCCGGATCATCAGCGAGTTATAGTCAATACTACAACTTCGGCGGAATCAAAGTAGAAGGCGCTGAATTTGAGTTGACGTACGCGTACGCCGATCTTCTACGGTTCACAGCCAATATGAATTATGAGAGTGCTGTCGATCGTGAGAAATATGTCAAGGGTACCAACCGGGTAAAAATAAGCTACAAAAACAGACTTCCCGATAAACCTTGGTTATACGGTAATACCGATTTTATCATTGGAAAAAATGATCTCTTAGGCGAGGGAAGCCGGTTAGAATTTAATTGGTTTATGCAATTTGTACAAGAGTATTCAACGACCTGGTCCAAACTCGGTGATCGCTCTACGAATTACTACATACCCACCCAATGGATACAAAATGCTGGAATAACCTATTCCATTAAAAATGGCCTTTACAATTTCACCTTGGAAGGTAGAAATCTGACGGACAGGATAGCCTATGATAACTCCAAACTTCAAAAACCGGGGAGATTTGTTTCACTGAAATTCCGATACAACTTAAATATTTATTAATTAAAAAAGATCATATGAACAATTTAAAACACATGAAAAAACATTTGTCTATCTTGGTTTTGGGCTTGGTTGCCGTAGGTTTGGTGACATCCTGCAGCGATGATGACGGGCCCGAGATCGAAGATATCGTAGATCCGGAGTTTGCTGTTATCGTAGGAACCGATAATGGACGTTATATGTTGCCTATAGAAGATCTGATGAGTGGCGTTATCTCTCCGGTAGGTAAGGGCACGAATGTTTCCGAAATACTAACATGGGAAGAGAACGTGATGCAAAAAGGACGTGATATCTACCATGTTAATCCAGACGCTAATAAATTTGGGAAATACCGTTTCGAAGATGGTGTATTAAAAGTTATCCAAGAAATACCTTTCTCCCACATACCTAGTCTTTATCTGGGATGGCATGCTTGGGTTAGCGATAGCGAACTCATATTTGGACCGAGGTCAGGAAACCATTACGCTATCGTCGATGTCGATAAAATGACGGTTGTGAAAACTGGGGAATTCGACAAGACCGCTATTCCCGCCGACCATTCCAGAAGGGTGTTTTCGGTTATTCCCCAAGGGAATAAGCTGTTTTTAGGGTATGGACTTTATAATGAAGCAACAGAGGTACATTACGACAAGTCCTATACTGCGGTGTTGGATTATCCGAGCATGACGAACTTAGAAGTGACCGGCGAAGACGACCGTTCTGCGCCTTTAGGTACGGTCAGAAATTCCTATTTCAGCAATTTTAAAGATAATGGCTATACCTATATCCTAACGATACCGATGCCGGTACTGGGTGGCGGGAAGGCTGATATGCCCACGGCTATCTATCGTGTAAAAGACGGGGAATATAAACTTGATCCAGATTATTTCTTCAATATCAGCGCACAGCGCAATGGCGATAATCAATTGGGTGTGACGTATATAGGGAACGGTAAAGTGTTGCTGATCAGTGCCCATGACACCGATACCCATATCAAGGAATTCAACGATTGGTGGTATGCAAATATGTGGGAATACCTTATCGTTGATATCAACACCAAACAAGTGGTTAAGAAACTTGACTTTCCATTGGTAGGTAACTCCAGATCCGGTGTTGTCCATAATGGCAAGGCCTACATTGCGGTGAACGACGCGACAGCTGATGGTGTTTATATTTGGGAGTACGATTCCAATACAGACAAATTGACCAGAGGAGCGCGTGTAGATGGTGCCGACGGTGATACACCGATGTTATACAGGTTGAAATAATTCTTGTAGAGCAAACAGTTATTGCCCCTATCTTCCTGCATTCCTATGCAGGAAGATATTTTTTTGAGAAAGAAGAGAGAATATATAAAACATCATAATGAAAAAGAAAATCCTAAAGGTGAACGCCTGGCTTCATCTGTGGTTTGGGCTGGTATCCGGTGTTATCGTGATCATCTTGTCGATTACCGGCTGCGTATTGGTTTTCCAAGAGGAACTCAAGTATCTATTTTCTGACTATACCAGCGTGATAGTGCAAGATGCAGACAGCCAATTACCTCCTTCCAGGATCTACCAAAGTGTTAAAGAAAGGTATCCAGATAAGGAGATCGTCAGTGCTTGGTATTGGGGGTTGAATAAATCGGTACGCGTATCGCTGGAGGGAAGTGATCATTTTGTCTACGTTAACCCCTATACAGCGGACATCATTGCCGAAGTGCCGCATGAAGATGTTTTTCATTTTATGGATGAGGGACATCGCCACCTTTGGATGTCTCCTCAGATAGGCCGTCCGATCGTTGGTTGGGCAACCTTTATATTCTTTTTCATCACGGGATCCGGACTAATCCTTTGGTGGCCGAAAAAATGGACCAAAAGAATGGTCAAACAAAGCTTCCGCATCAATTGGAAAGCACGTTTCAAGCGAATCAACTACGACCTTCATAATGTATTAGGTTTCTATTCTCTTACATTAGCACTCCTTATGGCATTCACGGGATTGATCATGTCTTTCCCCTGGTTACGCCAAAGTGTCGTATGGATGACCGGAGGGTATCCAACCAAAACGCCGGTGGAGGAAATACAATCTTCTGAAAATTACGGTTCCGAAGACCTTCCCGAAGCGTTATACGCGGTAGACTATGTTTGGGTCAAGGTACGTAAATCTATAGCGTTACACAACAAGGAAGCTGTCATTGTACATTTTCCACATGAACATACGGATGAGGAAGACGATCATGACCATGAAGATGAGCCCCTCTACGCTTGTACCGATATGATCAATGGCACTTGGCGAGATCTGTCTTTTGACCGCCAAACGCTAGCGCTTCTACCTTCGTCAAGTAAACCTATGCACGAAACTGGCCTCGCCGAATGGATCATGCGCTCCAACTACGGCCTGCATACGGGCTATATAGGAGGGATCACCACCAAAATACTTTATTTTTTTGCAAGCCTTATCTGCGCTTCACTGCCTATTACCGGGTTTTATATCTGGTGGGGTAAGCGGCAGAAAACCAGTAAAAAGAGGGGTAAAAACTAACGATTAGTTCCGGTTCAAGTACCTCTTCTTGTACTCTAGGGGGGTCAACCCCATAACCTTTTTAAAATGTCGGTAGAAATTTGACACATTGTTGAAACCACATTCAAAACAGATCACCTCCGTTGGCATCTTGTTTTCCACTAATAGCCGGCAGGCATGGCTGATGCGGATTTCGACAAGGAAATCGTAATACGTCTTTCGGGTCATCATTTTAAAATACCGGCAAAAAGACGTGATACTCAGGTTGGCGATATTGGCAACTTCCTCTAAAGTGATATCATTTTTGTAGTGCGTATGGGTATAGTTGAAGATATTGTTCAAGCGAATGTTATCGGCCTCGTTGGATTGATGGAAGGTTGTCTGGGTTTTGACTATAGCTTCACATTCGTCGCTTTCTGCCAATGTTTTTATAATCTGTAATAGCGAGATTACCTTGCCGAGACCCGTTTCGTTAACACAATCGTGCATCAAGTCAGCAACCCTCCGTTTGGTTTCACCTTTAACGATTAACCCGCTTTTAGCTCTTTCAAATAACTTTGGGATCAAATAGGATTCGGGGAGCTGGAGTAAAGGTTTGCCCAAACACTCAGGTAGAAATTGTAACACGATTGCTTCGATATTGTAATCCGGGTTATTTTGAAAATATTCGTCCTTACAGCGCCATGCGTGCGATAGCTTTTCACCCACCAAGATAATTTCGTCGGGCGCAAATTGACTGATATTATCCCCTATAAAACGAATGCCTTCACCACGGATGGTGTAGTGTAACTCCAGTTCAGCATGATAATGCCATACATTTCCAAAATTCGGCATGATATCATGACGGGCGGAAAACGAGCTTTCCAATTCTGCCGGAAGTTTTCGATATAAAGGTTTCATCTAACTAATTATCTAAATAAATTCCGCAATAAATCTTTTCGACTGTACGATTCTAGTTTGTTTTATGCAAATATAAAGTTTTTAGTTCTTTTTGTATGGTAATATGCTATAATGAAAGGATAATGTTACACAATATGTGTGATAGATTCTTATTAAAATATACTTGATCTATTCTTGGTTGTTGCAGTATTTAATTTTTTTGTAAGGGCTAGGATTTCTTTGAAAAATAGCAATAAAGGGATAGCTTATTACGCTGTCTAGCACCACAAAAAGAAAGGAGCGATATGATAATATGCTATATATAATGGGTAAATTAACATATTATTAACACTATATCATTTTGTTAATTTGGACTGTTAATTAGGATAGAATATCGTATTAGTGCTTTTTTAGAGTGTTAATGGGTTGTTTTATAGCTTTTTCGGCTGTAAATATTCGTCATATAGGATATTTGAAAATTATTCAAAGGCTGGCTAAAATGTACTTTTTTAACAATTGTTCTAAATTGCAATAGAATAGGGAGGGAACATAATTATTTATATATATGAAAATCAAAATTAAATGGTTCGCTTGCGTACTGTTTTCGCTTTTTGCAATGCATACCAATGCACAAGGTGATCAAGACGCGTATATCGAGGTGATAACCAAACGTTCGGATAAAATTATAGCTACGTTGGGGATTGAAGATTCATCTGATTATAGTCGTATACTTGGATTGTTGGTCGATCAGTATGCAATAATAAACGCGCATCATGAAGAACGCGAACTGAATATTCGAAAGCTAAAAGACAGATATTCCGATCAGAAAGAGAAGTTAGCGAAAAAACGTACAAAATATGAGGCTCAGGCTGACAAGAAGTTGCGCAAAATGCATCATGTTTTTATCAACGAGTTGCAAGATTTGCTTAACCATAAACAATTGGAAGGGATCAAAGATGGTATGACATATGGTGTTTTACCGTTGACATATAGAGCTTATCAGGATATGATTCCAAGCCTTACGCCAGAACAAAAATCCATTATCTTGACTAACCTTACAGAGGCACGAGAGTTGGCGATGGACGAACCGGGCTCACGGGAAAAGCATGGTGTTTTTGGAAAGTACAAAGGAAGAATCAATAATTATTTGTCGTCGGAGGGGTACGATTTACAAAGTGAACGTTTTAGATGGGAACAACGTCAGGCCGAAGCCAAAACTGGAGGAGCAAAGTAAGTCGCAATACTTACCAACGTAGTTTAATTTTAAGAGAGAATTAGCAAAATCATGAAGGGACAACATTTTTTTAGAGTAAATTTTTGGAAAAGAAGCATTGGATTCCTGTGCCCGTTTTTAGCATTGGTCCCATTGCATACGGCCGTGGCAATCGAGATTCCAGAAAGAAATACAATTCACGCTTCTTTTTTTGTCAATATAACAGGTAAGGTTCTCGATCAGGAAGGAAATGCAGTTGCCGGTGCTACTGTCTCTATCAAAGGTACAACAGCAGGTACGCATACCGACCAAAACGGTGTGTTCAGAATGAACCTACCGAAAGGTGATGAAATCCTTATCGTAAGTTTTATTGGTTACAAAACACAAGAATTTCCTGTAAATAACCAAAAGAATATAGAAATCATCCTTCAACCTGCTGATGCATTGGAAGAAGTGGTTGTGGTGGGGTATGGTACGCAAAAAAGGGCCCATTTGACAGGTTCGGTTGAAACTGTAGATGTCAAGGAGATCGAAGATTTGCCCGCAACGAATATAGGTGCTGCTTTATCCGGGCGTCTCGTTGGCGTGGATATCTCAGGTGGAACTTCACGCCCAGGGGGAAAATCGACTATTCGTACACGGGAACCCGTTCTTGTCGGCAAAGATGCAGGTACGGGAGCTCCTTTATATGTAATTGATGGGGTAATACAAGTCGATGCGCAAAACAATCCTGAATCTACACAGTTTGATAATCTCGATCCATCTGAAGTGGAGAGTATCTCTATCTTGAAAGATGGGGCTACCGCAGTATACGGGGTCCGCGGGGCAAATGGCGTGGTCTTGGTGACGACCAAACGTGGACAAGGTGGGAAGCCACGCATTTCGTATAACGGCTCTTACGCAATCAATGATCGGACATATAGAACGAAAATGATGGATGCTTATGAGTTTGGACGGTATTTCAATATCATGAATGGTAAATACGGGGCGAACGTTGATCCGACAGAAGAGCGCTATAGGGATCGTGTTTTCTCTGAAGATGAATTGGAACATTTCAGAGGGGTGGATTATAATTGGCTTGATGATGCGTGGAAAGCATCCTATAATACAAGACATGCATTAAATCTAAGTGGAGGGACGGATCGTGCGACTTACTTTGCGGGTGTTACATATAGCAAACAGAACGGTAATCTGGGGACACTGGATTATAACAAATGGAATTTCCGGGCTGGAACGGATGTAAAAGTATCATCTAACTTTAAAGTTGGTTTGCAGCTTTCTGGAAATGAAGATCAACTGGATAAAACCTTTAATAAGGTTTCAGGGGAAGGTGCTGAAGATGATTATAAAAATCTATTATTGGCTGCGCCATATGTCCCGGCATATATTAATGGGCTTCCGGTAAAACTTCCGGGAAGGACTAATGATCTTTCAGCGTATCATTTCTACGAAATAGAGCGTTTAGGTAACCTTGCCGAAACGGATTCACGGTTTTTTACCATTAACGTTTCTGCAGAGTATGAGGCGCCTTTTCTTGAAGGGTTAAAAGCTCGGATGACCTATGCACGCAACATGCGAAACTCTTCTGGTAGTCAAATTGGTACTAAGTATCAGCTCTATGAGTTTGAGCGACAAGGCACACATGGTCATATTTATGATGGCGCTAACAACCCGTCGGCACTCACGGTGAGTAATGGTAACCGCTTATATTTTTCAAACACACGTGGAACGAATACACAGGTCAATTTTTTTCTAACGTATGAGAAACAGATCGGTAAACATAATATAAGTGGTCTGTTTTCGGTAGAGCGTGGCGAGGCAAATGGAAATCAAGAAGATGTGTGGAAAGCAGATCCGTTGGAGACAACTAATGGACAGTTTGGTTCTGCATTTGGCGCTGTCGATGGTCGTACGTTCGCTTACGAATCTGGAACCTTAGGGTATATAGGTCGGGTTAATTACCGGTATGGAGAGAAATATCTGGGTGAGTTTTTATTCCGGACAGATGCTTCTAATAAATTTGCTCCGGAGAATTACTGGGGTAAGTTTTATTCGGCATCAGCTGGCTGGGTTTTAAGTGAAGAAGATTTTTTCAAGGTAAAGGGTGTTGACTATTTAAAACTAAGGTATTCGGTTGGATTGATGGGAAATGATCAATTTCCCCTTTGGTCTTGGCGTCAGCGCTATACCTATCAGGTTGGTAAAGGACCTGTTTTCGGTGGCGATAATCAGGCAAATACAGGCATGAAAATGGAACGTAGCCCAAATAGGGATGCGACATGGAGTGATGAGTTCAAAAATAACTTAGGTATAGATGCACGCTTCTTGAACAACAGACTTTCAACAACGTTAGATATGTACTATAATAGGGCTTATAATATCTTGTTAGAGCGTATTGGAAATGTGCCTGTTTCGGTAGGGGGATCTGTGGCTCCGGAAAACTACGCGAAGGTCAATACATATGGTTACGAAATTAGCGTTGGTTGGGATGACAATATAGGAAGGGACTTTCGATATGGTATTAAGACCCGTTTCTCTTGGTCGGATTTGAGGATTAAGCATATTGATTACCCTGAGATCGATCAGATGTATCCATGGAAGAAACGAAACGGTGCCTCACAAGATGTAGGTCAATGGGGGTACGATTATATAGGTATGTTTAAAACACAGGAAGAAATCGAGAGCTATGTTAGCGAATATAATATTAAGCAGGTGTTCGGTCGACCTGTAGATGAGTTGAGACCTGGTATGTTATATTATCGTGATGTGCGTGGTCCGTTACAAGCAGATGGTACATTCGCAGAACCTGACGGTATTATAGACGATAATGATCAAATCCAATTAAGTAAGCGCCAAAATAACCTATACAATATAGGTCTTACGCTAAAAGCTGCATATAAAAGCTTTGCTGTGGAGACTGTTATTTCGGGTAGTTTTGGAGGATGGGCCGAAATCGGAGGCTCTGAACGTAAAAAGTTGAATAATGATATTACCAGAGTGTACAATAATCTGCCTGTTATCTGGAATGATATCTATGATCCCGAACTTAATCCTACGGGGACCATGCCTAACCCTGAATGGCAGGAGATGTATGATGTGAGTTCGATGTTTTGGAAAGTGAACGCATTTCGCTTGCGCATGAACAGCCTGAATTTTAGCTATACGCTTCCAAAAGATCTTATCGCAAAAATGAAGGTCTCCAATGCACGCTTTTATTTCTCGGCGATGAACCCAATGGGGTTATACCACGCGTATAGTTATAAAGATACTTACGGTACTTCTTGGGATTCTTACCCAAATTTGAAGACATTTTCATTTGGTCTTAACTTAACATTGTAATGATTAAAAATTCTAAAAAAATGAAAAGGATTTTATCGATAAATTTACTTGTGTATTCATTTCTCCTATTAGCGGGGTGTAGTGATAAATTTCTGCAGGAGAAACGGGACATGACGGCAGAAAACGAACGTGTTTTTCAAGACCCGATATTGGCACAAGCTTATATTGACTATGTGTATGGACTGTTTTTGCCGGCAAATAACGGAACGGGATTCGTATCCACGAATACAGCTTCTGATAATGGGAGTTATAACAATATTTTTGCCCAGACAACGGATGAATTGGCTGGGGAGACTGACTTTAATAAAGAATGGGCTAACATTTCCTTCATTAATAACCATGCGAATAAGTACTTCGGTCAACGTATGGGAACTAATATCGCCAACAATACATGGACAAGATTAAGGCAGATTAATTTGTTCCTGACGGAGGTGGACAAGTACGGAATGGAAGAAGAAATCAAAAACAAATTAAAAGGACAGATGTACTTTTGGCGTGGGTGGCAGTACTTTGAATTAATGCGTTTGTATGGTGGTGTACCTCTTGTCCTTACGGCGCAAAATCCTGCAGTCGGGGATATCGAAGAAAATTCGGTTCCGCGGAGTTCTACGTCAGAAACAATCGCCCAGATCTGTGCAGACCTTGATCAAGCGGTAGCGTTGCTGCCAGGAAGATGGAATGGGGCAGATTGGGGCCGTATTACGAGTGGAGCAGCAGCAGCAGTAAAAGGGAGAGTCCTATTAACATGGGCTAGTCCATTGTTCAACCCTAATGATGATCAATCTAGATGGCAAGAAGCCTATGATGCAAATTTAGCGGCGAAAGAACTGTTGGAAAAAAATGGTTTTGGCTTGTACAATGTGGGTAACCTGGAGAACGGTGAGGCTTGGGGCAATATGTGGTTTAAAGAAGAGGACAATCCGGAAGCAGTCATTGTATTTGGATTCAATAAAATGCCCAAAGGTGGAAATTTCACCAAAAACAGTGGTTGGGAACAAGCGATACGTCCTAGAGGAATAAACGGAGCCGGCTCCATAAGTCCGACCAAGCAGATGGTAGATGCTTTTCCTATGAAGGATGGTAAAGAAATCGATGATGTGACATCATCTTATACATTTGACCCTAACAAGTTTTATAAAGACAGAGACCCCCGTTTTTATAAATCTTTCGCATATAATGGTGCTGTTTGGCCCTATTCGGGCGATCAAAACTATAAACTGTGGACGTATTCTTGGAAGGAAACGGGAAATGGTGCTTATAAATCGACAGAAACGCGAGGTGCAAACGGTGCTGGAATATATGTGCGTAAAGCTTCTAATCTAAGTGCGAATAATGCCATAAACAATTTTGAAGAAAGTGGTACGGATTATATGGAGTTCCGTTTTGCCGAAGTCATACTTAACTTGGCGGAATGTGCTGTGGGAATTAATAAACTTACAGAGGGTATGGAAGGTCTTGTGGATATCCGGGCAAGAGCGGGAATCGAGAATAAGGATGGTTACTATGGTTTATCCGGTAGCGTTGGTGATAGAAATCGGTTGTTTCGTGCCATACTCAACGAAAGGAAAATAGAATTTGCCTATGAGGGTAAGCGTTTTTACGATCTGCGGCGATGGATGCTTTTTGACAATGAAACGGGCATGAATACCAAGTTGGGTATCCCTGTATTGAATGGCACGCGGCGTACAGGCTATAGGATAACGATAAAGGACGGTATGAGTGAATATATTGGCGTATCCGACCCCATGCTCGGTGGAAATGCGCCGGTAATTGATCGTAATGCGACTGATTTTCCAGCAGGAGTAACGAACTATGACGAATATGTAGATTATTTGTACGATAATTATTTTGTTGTTGAGGAACGGGACGATCTAGATCGAACAAATGCCTCGCCGACTTGGACTTTTCGTTGGTATCCAGAATATTACTATTTTGGTATACACCAAAATGTTATGGAAGGATCTCCTTACTTAGAGCAGACAAAAGGCTGGAATAGTATCCAGGGGGCGGGAACATTTGATCCGTTGCAATAATGAAACGTATAAAAATAGCATAACCAGATGGGGCTACTCTTAAAGTGGCCCCATTTGGTTTTAGATAATATTTTACAATCTCTCGTGAAGATAATATAAATAAGTCGTTTTTTATACCCCTAACTTTGATATAGCTAATATCGATTATGGTTATATGCCTGATATTATCATAAAATGTATATATATGAATAAGAAATTATCATTTTTGATTGCGACAATTTTTAGTTTAGTCGCTATAACAGCGAGAGCCCAATACCCTAAAATTCCAGCGGATGTTCAGAAAGCTTCCAATGAAATGATGTCAAAAGCGCGTATGCAATCGGATATCGCTTGGGGTAAAGCTCTTCCTATTATAGAGGAATATGCGAAGCAAGGGAAACCGTATATTCCTTGGGCATCCCGTCCGACCGATTTACCCCAGGCTGAAATTCCTGCTTTCCCGGAAGCAGAAGGTGGTGGTAAATATACATTCGGCGGTCGCGGGGGCAAGGTCTACGTTGTGACCAGTTTGGAAGATAATGGTCCAGGAACCCTGCGCGAAGCCTGTGAGCAAGGTGGTCCGCGTATCATTGTGTTTAACGTATCGGGTATTATCAGGCTTAAAACACCATTAATTATACGTGCGCCCTATATTACGATCGCAGGTCAATCTGCACCAGGCGATGGTGTATGCGTCGCTGGGGAATCGGTCTGGATTGACACGCATGATGTGATTATACGCTATATGCGCTTCCGGCGTGGGGAAACCTATGTAGGTAGGCGCGATGATGCTATCGGTGGCAACCCTGTGGGTAACATCATGATCGATCATGTGTCGGCAAGCTGGGGACTAGACGAAAATATGTCTATGTACAGACATATGTACAACGACAGCACGGGTTCACAGGAAAAGAAATTCGGTACGGTTAATATTACGATTCAAAACTCTATTTTCTCGGAAGCCTTAGATACGTGGAACCACGCTTTCGGAAGTACATTAGGTGGCGAAAACTGTACGTTTATGCGTAATCTATGGGCGAACAATGCTGCCAGAAATCCATCTATCGGTTGGAATGGTATATTTAATTTTGCCAATAACGTTATCTATAACTGGGTGCATCGTGCCATTGACGGTGGCGATTATACCGCCCAATACAATATCATTAATAATTATTTTAAACCTGGACCAGCAACACCGGAAAATGCACCGATACGTTATCGTATCTTGAAACCCGAATCCGGACGTAGTAAGTTAGCCTACAAGGAGTTTGGACGGGCATATGTACATGGAAATGTAGTGGCGGATAATCCTGAAGTAACGGCGGACAACTGGGCCGGTGGTGTACAGTTTTATGAAGGTGATGGATTGGCTACAGGAGAAAGCTATACGAATTATATGCTGAAATCTAAAGTCAATAAGCCACTCCCAACTGCGGAGATGCATATCATGCCTGCAGAGAAAGCCTACGAGCACGTATTAGCAAACGCAGGTGCAACATTGCCACATCGTGACCCCGTGGATGAACGTATCGTAAGGGAAGTCCGAGACGGAAAACCAACACCACTGGAAAATGTGACGCTTCCCGAAAAAGATTTTCAGCACAGAAGATTACCCAGAGATTCGTACAAAGTAGGTATCATCACAGACATTTCGCAAGTGGGCGGATATCCGGAATACAACGGAAAGCCTTATAAAGATTCGGACAAGGATGGTATCCCGGATGACGTAGAAAAGAAAATGGGATTGGATCCAAAAAATCCGAATGATGCAGCAGAAATCACGGAATCGGGCTACGCCAACATTGAGATCTATTTAAATAATTTAGCTTCAAAAGGATAGAAGATGAATATCAAATCAATCATACCTGGTTTATTCTTGTTATTACCCGCTTTGTCGTTTGCACAATACCCGGTTATTCCCGACTCTTTGCAGAAAATGGCGGACGCCCGGGAAAAGGCGGAAGAACAGCGGTTAGAGCAGGCATGGAAAACGGCGAAGGCTGTTATGGAGCAAGAAGGTAAACCCTATATTCCTTGGGCGGCAAAACCCGAAGATCTACCACAAGCCGATATACTGGCTTTTCCTGGGGCGGAAGGAGGCGGAGCCTATACACCGGGAGGAAGAGGTGGTCGTATATTTGTGGTGACTAGTTTAGCTGATAGCGGACCAGGCACATTGCGAGAAGCCTGTGAAGCAGGTGGTGCGCGGATTATTGTATTCAACGTGGCGGGAATTATCGAATTAGAGAAACCTATCGTCGTTAAAGCACCTTATATCACGATTGCTGGACAAACTGCGCCGGGAGATGGTGTCTGTGTGGCAGGCGAATCGTTTTTGATCGACACACATGATGTCATTGTGCGCTTTATGCGGTTCCGTCGGGGTGTGACGGATGTAACGCGGCGGGATGATGCACTCGGCGGAAATGGTGTAGGGAATATTATACTAGACCACGTGTCTGCCAGTTGGGGATTGGACGAAAACATGTCTATGTATCGGCATGTATACGATCGGGGAGGACAAGATTTAAAATTACCGACCGTCAATATAACGATTCAAAATTCCATTTTCTCGGAAGCGTTGGATACATATAATCACTCTTTTGGTAGCACGCTTGGTGGGTTGAATAGTACCTTTATGCGTAATCTTTGGGCGTCGAATATCAGCCGCAGCCCATCGATAGGCATGTATGGTGATTTCGGATTCGTCAATAACGTCGTTTGGAACTGGTGGAACCGCAGCGCGGATGGAGGTGATCACCGCTCGGAATTTAATTTTATCAATAATTATTATAAGCCAGGTCCGATCACCCCGGAGAACGAGGCGATATCTTACCGTATTCTAAAACCGGAATCGGGAAGAGATAAAGTGCATGCAAATACATTTGGAAAAGCTTATGTGCACGGAAATATCATAGACGGAAATAAGCGGGTAACAAAAGACAATTGGGATGGTGGTGTACAACCGGAAGCAAAAGAAGATTTAAGTGCGCTTTTAGCCAAGATCAAAGTGGATCAACCATTCCCGCTTTCTAATTTCGGAAAGATAATGAGCGCCCAAAAAGCATACGATTATGTTTTGAAAAACGTAGGCGCTACGCTTCCAAAGCGTGATGCGGTAGACGAACGTATTGTCAAGCAGGTGAAAACGGGTAAAGTATTTTATACGGAACCTGCAGAACCCTTACAGCAATCACCTTACGTAAAACGACGTTTACCAATGGATTCGTATAAACAAGGTATCATCACGGACGTCAATCAGGTAGGTGGATATCCAGCATACAGAGGTACACCTTATAAAGATATGGATAACGACGGAATTCCAGACGCGGTTGAGGCGAAAATGGGATTGGATCCCAAGAACCCTGCTGATGCTGCTCAAATAAGTGAAAACGGATATGCCAATATAGAGAACTATTTAAATAGCGTAGTTCCGGAGAAGACTGTTAGGCCTTTATAACCCCTTTAAAGGCACTCTTTTATTAGTTTAGTTAGTTTGGTGAGCTGTTGCACAATCTCGTGCAACAGCTTTTTTTGAAACGACGATGTGCTTTCTGACTGAAAAGCTTATTTTGCCTTGATAGCCAATTTGTTAATTTGGCAATATAGTAGAAAAAAGCGTAAAAATAATATAATAAACAATCTGCAAAGCCTCCTACATTTGAATAAACGTAGATAACTAATCCCATAGATACGTGATATATTATACATCTTATCGAATTATAAACTTTAAAAAACTTAACAGATGTCTCTAAGGAATATTGTTTTTCAATCACTTGTGTGTAGCTTCATGTTAGTTAGCCTATTTATAGTTAATACAGCTTTTGCCCAGCAGAGACCTGTGATAAAAGTGGATCTTAATGAAAGTAGCCGCCGAGTTGCTGAAACAAACGAAAGCGGTTATTCCTCTTGGCAGATAAAACCGGGGAGTTCTGACAGCTTTACCGAGGGGAATATAAAGATTACCTTTGCCAAAGTGGATTCGGATAGAGGCGAACTTGCTTCTGAATGGTACAAAGCTGGGATGGGGTCACCTCATTTTGCCCATTTAATTTCCGATGGGATAACATTAAAAGACGGAGATGCAGCAGGAAAGATTGAAATGCGTATCAGCGGGCTACCCGAAGGCGAGCATACCTTGTTGACATACCATAACATTCCGCATAGCCCGGAGGATAAAGCGTTCAGTCCTATTGTCATTTCGCATAAGGGCAAAAAGCAGACGGTGCCGCCAAGCATAAGGGCACTCAAGACAGCGGACGCAGTAACAGCCTATATACATTTAAACGTAAAACAAGGCGAGGATGCAGTTGTGGTATTTGAAGCAGGAGACCAAACGGCTTCTGTTTGGAGAGATTTAGCGATCAATGCGTTTGAAATTAATACACCTGATGCGGCGAAGCAGGCTCATTCCCCTTCACCCAGTAATGCCCATGAACATGTGGAGCTGCAAAGCGAATCCGTAACATTAACTTGGGACGCCGCCCCTGGAGCTACAAGACATGAAATCTATTTTGGGTTGGATTCTGCCAGGGTTGCAGATGCTACACCTACCTCTCCGGAATTTAAAGGCGTACAAAATACGACTGAATATACGACTACAGGTCTTTACAGTATGGATACGTACTATTGGCGGATAGACGAAGTTACCAGCAACGGTAAAACGCAAGGGGACGTATGGTATTTCCGGCCGGCACAATTGGCGTTTCCGGAAGCGGAAGGATATGGGCGCCATGCACGTGGAGGACGTGGGGGAATCGTAGTGGAAGTAACCAACTTAAATGATAGCGGGCCGGGAAGTCTGCGTGAAGCCGTGGAGAAGCATGCCGGTCCGCGGACGATTGTTTTCGCCGTTTCAGGCATTATTCATCTGAAATCCCGCTTAGTTGCGAGCCAGCCGTACGTGACTATAGCCGGACAAACAGCGCCGGGAAAAGGAATCTGTATTGCGGGTGCTCCTTTTGGATTTACGGGAAATGATGTGGTGGCACAGAACCTGCGTGTTCGGTTAGGTGCAGGGAAAACAGCAGATGGCATGGGTTTGACAGGTGCGAACTATAGTATCGTCGACCATTGTTCTATCAGCTGGACGATAGATGAAGCTTTCAGTTCACGTGGAGCGAAAAACATTACCTTACAGCGTACCTTAATATCCGAAGCATTGAATTCGGCTGGTCACAGTAAATATGATAAAGGAAAGATGCACGGATATGCTGCAAGTATCGGTGGAGAGGTGGGCAGCTTCCACCACAACCTGTTGGCCCATTGCTATGGGAGAAACTGGAGTCTGGCCGGAGGTCTGAATGGTGACGGATTTTACAGTGGTAAACTGGATCTTCGCAATAATGTCGTATATAATTGGGGTGCCCGAGCCACAGATGGCGGTGCGCATGAAGTAAACTTCGTAAACAATTATTATAAACCAGGAGCCGGAACAACCCAGTTCTTTGCCTTCATCGGAGATCATGAAAATGTTGGAAAAGGGACGCAAAGATGCTATTTCGATGGGAATCTGATGCCGGGACACTTTGATGAACACAACCAGGAAGAGGGTCGGAAAGCAAGGTATAGTAATGGAGATTCCGAAAAATATGAAACGTTTGTCGATAAACCTTTTTTCGATGCGAAAGTGACTACGCATAGTGCTCGACTGGCCTATAAACTGGTGCTGTCTGATGTGGGTAATAACCGACCTGAGCTGGATGAACATGATCAGCGTATTATTCAAGAAACGATCGATAGTACCTATTCAGCGACAGGTAGTATATCCGGTAAGCCGGGCTTCCCTGATCACCAGGATGATGTAGGTGGCTACGAGGATTATCCCCAAGTTAGACGTGCTGCGAATTGGGACAGCGACCATGACGGATTGCCAGATTGGTGGGAAGCCTACCGTGGGTTAAACCCAAAATCTCCGAAAGGCGATTTTTCAGATACTAATCTAGATAAAAATCGAGATGGTTACACGGAATTAGATGAATACCTGCAGTGGATGTCTAAAGCACACTTTAGCGCGGCAGCTGGCGAGTCTTTAGAAATAGACCTCAAAGCGTTGGCCAGAGGATTTACGCAAAGCCCGATGTTCAAAGCAAATAAGGCAGAGAATGGCACGGTATCGGTAAAAAGCGGAAAAGCTATTTTCAAGCCGTCTACCGTTGGTATAAGTTCATTTGAATTTACGGTTACGGACGCCGAAGGTGATAGTATGACCCGTACGGTTAATATTCTTAGTGGGATATAACGGAATGGCTAATGATGAGGGAAAATAGTGGTTCATTCTTCTTCAGTGAAAGGTTCAATTGACCAGCTTTTTTTATTTCTTTTTTGCGTAAATCTGGCTATCAGAAAATTACGATTATCATGCGTATCAAAATTTCTTTTTTAGCCTTAGCAGTACTGTTCACAACAGAGGTGTTCGGTCAAACATAAAATATCCTATTTAAGGAGTTTCAATGATCAGGTTAGCAAAAATCAGGATACGATTGTGGTGTTCACCGATGAGCGGCAGACGACGATTACTTGCGAACGCGCGCTCCGCTCCGCGGCTGTTTACCCTTTCGAAGAACTTTATATCGACCGTATGCAAAATGACCTGTTGTACCGCAAATCCACTCTAAACGGAACAGATGATATTGCCACCTTCGATTCATCGGTATTGGAAAGTTATACGTTCGATCTGAAAGATGAATACAAAACCATTCAGGGATATCGATGTATTGAATAAGGTGGACTACCAAGACAAGCTATGGGAGAGCAGATTTATACAGATACCGATATTTAAAGATGAGGTCATCAATTTTAGAGAGCATAAGGCATCGGACGGTGTGCTTCGTTTTGCGAATTGGACGGTTATTATGAAAAAGATACGTGTGCCGGAGATCAGTGGTGCGAGTCAGGCATTTATTGAGTCGGTCGAAAAATCCAACGGAGATGCCTACGATCGGACGGGCTCCGTATTTTTAATCGCAGAAGACATGCCGGTTACTTTTTTGGATGGGATGAAAAAAGGTATGGAAACCATTCCGTATTATATGGACGAGACCGGTAAAAAATATCCAGGAATGATTCGGACAGACGAATTCTCGCCGGTGTTTGAGCTGAAAGAAGATGCTAAGAATGCGCGGTTGCGGTATATTACTACCGGACACGGCGGGTGGGGAAACGGCGATGAATTTGTTCCTAAGCCAAACAGCATCTATTGGAATGGCGAGCTGGTGTTCCGATTTACACCCTGGCGGGTGGATTGTGGCTCGTACCGTCTATAAAATCCCGTTTCGGGAAACTTCGGTAACGGTCTTTCCTCGTCCGACCTCAGCCGCTCAAATTGGTGCCCCGCCACGATTACGTATCCTGATTATATCGACTTGAGGGATCTCCAGGCCGGAATACATACCGTACGCATACATATACCCCAAGGGGCACCGGAATGAGAAAGCTTTAGCTTTTGGAATGTGAGTGGAACCCTGCTTTATCAATAGTTGAATAACTCCAAAATAGCCCCATAAACCGTACGGTTTATGACGTTTGGCGTTCCCTTTCTGCTATAACGGGAACCCTATATCCTAGAAAGGGAAAGCTTTTGGCTAAAAAGGGAACGCCGTATCAAATAATGTGTTCCATTTTCTTCTATACACCAAACGCTTTATCGGATAAAGGGAACACATCGCATTAAAAAGGGTTTGCTTAATCGTACAAAGGGGATGCTCCCCGGAAAAAACCGTTCCCTTTGTGCCAATATGGGGATACCTTATACCAGAAAGGGAACACTGGATGCCGGGAAGGGGTTACTTGATGGCATATACCATCCCCTTTACACCGCTAAGGGGATACTTGGTGACGTTAAGTGTTCACCGAACATCCTATAGGGAACACATTCTTCGGAAAAGGGGATACCATTTACGATACAGTGAATGGTAAACACGGCTAAGCGATCACCTGATCGCGCAAAGGGAATACGTTATTGTATAAACCGTTCCCTTTTTCCCGTAAAGGAATCACCGGATGGAAAAAAGGGATCACTTGTTATGAAAAAGGGATCACAAGATGGGAAGAACCATTCCCTTCTTATCAGAAAGGGAACGCCAAATATCGTAGACCGTTCGGTATATCCCAGAAATATTTACGTCCCAGCACCCCTTCTCATGTCTTATCATTAAGGTCGTCACTTCTTTCTTCAGGTAATAAGAGCGGTTGCCTATATGAGTGAACCGGTCATACAGGATGATTCGAAAGGAATGGGGGCTTTTATCCTTGCAGCTAACGAGGTTCAACTTAGAAAGGATAAAAATGAGGCTTTTTCAGAATGACGCTACAATAGCCCCTCTTATTTTCTTGAAAAAAAACCGTAATAATACAGCTGTCTCACCACCATGCGACAGCTTTTTTATGGTGTCGGAATCCTATTTTTTTGAAATATCGGTCATGCATATGTCCGAATGATAATATTTTATAATAAAAAGGCAATGCAATATAATATATATGCAACGTTTTTTATCAACTTTGTTACAACGACTAGCGATTATATATTTAGGTGCGGGATATTTCTTTAGTTCTATGTTAATAATAGGACGGTGTTCAGGAAAAAAAGGACGGGAAGTATCACCGATGTGGTGAAAAGAGAAGAAAGAATCGATGTGTACTATGTACAATATTAACAGCGTGTAATAGGTGCAACCGATTGTTTTTTTGTAATAAACTAACTGAGAGGATTACAGCATAGTCATTAACATTTGAAATAACGTAAACAACTTTCTGCTATACGATTATAGCGACGCAGGAGGATATAGATGAATTTTTTATAACAGTTTAAGTAGTAATTAAATTAATAACAAATAACCTAAAAAGATGAGATTAAAAAAGTTTACAAACTATGCCATTTCATTTTACCGGACAGGGCTTCTGATGCTTGTGTTAGCTTCGATCTACGCGTGTAATAAGGATAGCGTGACGGGGCCTCCGACGAGTTTGACGAAGATGACGAGCGGTATTACCATTGCGCATGCAGATACATCTCTTGTACTGAAGTGGAGCCCCGGGATAGCCGCTTGGGAAGGTGATGACCGTCGAGCCGAGGTGTCCTATCAAGTCCAGATCTCTACAGATCCTACCTTTAGCGATGCGAGTCAGAATGCGCTTGATTTAGAAACCGATTCCACATGGTTTTTTCTTGGTGACGAGGAGATCACGCCTTTGCAGGAATACTATGCTCGTGTACGCACGGTGACGAATACCGGTACAGGTGCTTCTGGGTGGATAAACACACCGGGCTTTCAGCTAAAACCTATAGATCTCTTCCGGCCAATTAAAGTATGGAATCTGACGGATGAAGCCGTTATTTTGGGCTGGGCGACGCACGGTGAACTAAACACCTTGGTAGTGGAAACTGCTGAAGGTACGGATAAGCAGGAATTCAATGTAAAAGACGCCGGCTCGCTCTCCAAGCTAATAGAAGGATTATCATCTGGGAAAAACTATGTAGCGAGACTCTTTCGTCATGATGACAGACCGTTAGGTGTGTTGGAATTTACGACGAAACCTACGGTGGAACAGGTAGGTTATATCGATTTGCGTGCTTCTAGTGACCCAATGATCTTGCAAAACACCTTGAATACGGTGCCAGCCGGAAGTACGATTGCATTGAAGAGAGGGATGACCTACACCATTACAGAAACCTTCAAGCTTGATCGTGATGTAACGATAACGAGCGAACCGGGCTTCGGTAATCAGGCACGTATACAGATGTCATCTTCTTTTGACGTAGCGGAAGGATCGCAGATTAACTTGATCAAATTCGAGGATGTGGAAATAACAGGAGAAATGACAAGTACTTATGCCTTCAATTTATCTCCGGCCTCTACCATTAAGAAAATTGAATTTGAAGCTTGCCGGATATCGGATCAAAGAGGTGTGGTGCATTTAAAAGATGCAGGATCGAAAATCGTGGAAGACTTTGTGATCAACAATTCTATTGTCCAGAATATCGGAAATTACGGACTGCTTGCCCCCGATCATGTGGATGGTACTGTAAACAATATCCGCTTGACAAACTCTACTATTATCAATGCAGAGTGGATTGTCCGATATAATAATTCGGCGGTTAATCATTTGAATACTATGATAATGGAGAATATGACCTTCTTCAATGCGCCACATAGTAATCGATTCATTATTGATATGCAACGGACAGGAAGTACAATCGGTAGCTTTACCGCTCGCAATACGCTATTTGGCTATACGGCAGGAGGGCGTTCGTTTAATAGGTTTGTGCCGAATTCGGTTTCCGCAACGAATAACTTCGTTACGTCTGAAGCGATCTGGGGCACCTCGGCGACTCAGGGATTGGCAGCAGCAGGTATCGTGCGCTATTCAGCGACTTCAGAGCAGGTTTTTGCCGCGCCGGATAAGACTAACTTCGCCAATAGCGATCTGACCATTATCGATGCTGCGTTGTTTACTGTCGGTGATCCGCGTTGGAGACCCTAAGTGAAGAGAAGAATAATAGATATGAAACCTATTTTTAGAATGAATAAACTTAAAATGAAGTATATGAAGAGTCGTGCTGATATGCCCCAAGTTATTCTAAGGGGAACACGAAATGTGCTGCTGGCCTGCTTGCTAGCCACTCCTTTTGTGGGAGTGGAAGCAGCCGATATACCTGTTCGAGAGCTGACGAAAATCGAGAGTTTTGTCAACATAACAGGGAAAGTTATCGATCAGGATGGCAATCCTGTAGCTGGCGCCACGGTTTTGGTCAAGGGTACAAAGTCGGGGGTACAGACGGATAAAGATGGCGTATTTAGGATAAATACGCCTGAAGGAAATACACAGCTGGTCGTGAGCTTTGTTGGTTACAAAGTGCAGGAAGTAAATGTGGGTGGTATGGCACGTATTACCATTACACTAGAATCTACGGACGCAATCGAAGAAGTGATTGTAACGGGATACGGTACACAGAAACGATCCGAAATTGTGGGATCCGTCGCGACGATAACAGGAGAGGAGCTGATGGATATTCCGGCACCAAATATTGCCGGGGCCTTACGAAACCAAATCGCAGGTGTAGGCGTGAGTGAAGTCTCTGGTCGACCAGGATCGCGTATCTCTTTAAACATCCGTGGAGCGACGACGAGTGAAGCTGGAGCTTCCATCAACGCGACATCTGAACCATTGTATATTGTCGACGGGATTACCGTGGCCGCTGATGTGTTTGACGCGTTGGACCCTTCCATGGTGGAAAATATTACCTTCTTAAAAGATGCATCTGCAGCCATCTATGGGGCAGCTGGTGCGAAAGGAGTAGTTCTTGTTACAACCAAGAGAGGAAAGCAAGGGAAACCAAGTATATCTTACAATGGCTACCTCGGAGTTACCGATGCCGCCCGAAAACCTGATTTTTTAACAGCTTATGAATTGGCGCAGTTCCTGAACGAAAGTGCATTTGTAGGGAATAAGCCAGCAAGTGAAATGTTTTCGGAGGCAGATTTGGCCTATTTGAAGGGCTTAGATGCGGAAAGTTGGTACGATCAGCTGTGGAAACCGGCATTGATGCAACGCCACAACCTAAATATTTCCGGTGGGGGCGAGCGCACTACATTTTTTGTGGGGGGAAGTTTCCAGAACCAGAACGCCAATTATGCCGGAATGAAAAATGACAAGTATTCGTTGCGTAGTGGCTTGACGACAACTATCGTGGAAGGATTAACGGCGGATATTGCTTTTAACCTCAATCATAATATTCGGGAAAGCCAGAACCAGATCGGTAATGAAACCGATGCGGATTTCTACTCCAAACTGATTGCTACTCCCGATTGGGTTCCGATGTATATCAATGGGCTTCCGGTAAATATTAATGGTCAGAGTAGTAATCCTTTGGCCGTTCTTAACTCGGGCTACCTGCAAACAAGAAAGTCGCAGGATTACAACATCAATGCTAGCTTGAACTGGGCACCTTCCTTCCTGAAGGGCTTTTCCGCAAAACTGCAGATTTCGCAGAGAGGGGGGAACAGTAGTAGCGAACAATATGTGCCGCCTTATCGGTTGTGGAATTTTCAACGTATGGGCAACAATGGTGAATTATACTCCAATAGTTTGGTTGCATCGGGAGATCAATATAATGAAGTGCTCCCTAAATCAAGTTCTACATTGGACGCGAGTTTAGGTAACAATAGTGGCTATCAGGGTTTTGTTACGTTGAATTATAATGGAACTTTCGCCGATCATACGATAGGTGTGGTTGTAGGAGCGGAACAAACGGTGTCGAACAGCGATAATCTGTCCGTTCGTTGGCTGAGCCAGGCGATTCCAGACAAGATGGACTATTGGGCATTTGATTTACACGATCGTCCAGGCCGTTCTATAGGCGAAATGACCAAGCGCTCAGGTTTTGGACGTTTGAGCTATGATTACAAGAAAAAATACATCTTGCAGGTGGTAGCACGTCTGGATGCTTCGTCAAACTTTGCGCGGGGTGACCGCTGGGGTTGGTCGCCGAGTGTAGGAGCTGGATGGATCGTGAGCCAGGAAAACTTTTTCAAGGATAATGTGGACTTTGTAAATCACCTGAAGCTGAAAGTAAACTGGGGGATTACGGGTGATGACCGGGTTTCGGATCGTCTGTGGCAGGAACGCTATAAGGTCGATATTAATAACGGTTATATGTTTGGTGAGGGAAACTATGGTATAGGTCTCAATCCCGATGTTTATCCCAATCTGAACATTACTTGGGAGAAGAAGCGTTCCTTTAACTTCGGGATTGAAACTACGATGTGGAACAACCGCTTAAATCTGGGGGCAGAGTTCTTTCAAAACAAAGTTTTTGACGGATTTGACCAAGGTGTCGATCAAACAAATCCGCTGTATTCAGGTCTGATTGCACCACCGGTAAACTACCGCGAAGCTTATAACTGGGGTTCGGAATTTACCATTGGCTATAACACCCGTATTACAGACGACTGGAGTATCAATGCCGGCATGAACTTCGGCTGGGGGAATTCTGTCGTAACCAAGATGCTGTATAATCCGAATGCGTTTACAGAGCGAGATCGGACACATAACGATTGGTTAGGGACTAAATTTGGCGTGGATCCGCGGAAATACAATACAAATAACATCGGATATCTAACAGAGGGGATGTTTCGTACACAGGACCAACTGGACGCTTTTATGTCAGAAAACCCGAACTATACCATTAACGGTGATGTGCCACAGGTGGGCTGGATGATCTATAAAGATACCAATGGGGATGGCGTGATTAACTTTCTAGATAAAGACTTATTGTTTGATCGTACCACACCGGTATTCTCCACGGGAATCAATCTCGGCGTCCGTTACAAAGACTTTAGTTTGAGAACAAACATCATGGCCCGTTTTGGCGGAAAGGTGTTTGTGGACAGCCGGGCGAGGACTAAACCGAGTTACGACACCAATGTGCCGATTTTCTGGCGTGACCGCTGGTCACCGGATGATCCGATGAACGGCAAGTACCCAAGGGCGGACGATCCGTATATCAATGACGCGGCTGATATCTGGGCACTAAACGGAACAACTATCCGCGTGAACAACATGACGTTGAGTTATGCCGTGCCATCAAATGCAGCTCGTCGTATAGGTTTGTCAAACGCAAGGCTATTGCTGACGGGCAATAACCTTTGGACCCTTGTCAATCCGTTCAGCTACAAGGATCCCTATAGCTCCCAGGTGTATAATTACCCGATCGTAAGGACGATATCGGTGGGTTTGAGTGCTAGTTTATAAAATTAATACGAAAAGACATGACAAAGAAAATATATACAAGGTTTCGGAAAGGGTTCATGCTGGCATTTTCTTCTGCCATACTGCTTTCCTGCAATAACGACGATTTTTTTATCCTGCCCGATAGAGGAGGGCTGGATGCTGAAGGCTTGTGGAATACCGAAGGTGCCGTGAATATGCACCTTAATAAAGCTTACGAATTGATTATTCCTCGATTCCCTTATCAGACGATTCCCTCGCGTTTTGATATTCACCTGGTCAGTGATGAAAACTTCTTGGCATCCGATGGTGGACACGGTGCGCGGGCCATGGGAATTTTCGGCACGGAGCTGATCAATCACGATGTGTTTTACGTCGGAAACCGTTATACGCAAAACTACCTAGATAACCGTTATATGGATATTGCCCGCTGCAACAACGGGATTAAATACCTGCCGGAGAGTACGATTGCCGATCATATCAAATACCCGATATTGGGGCAGTATTATGCGTTGCGGGCAATGGTTTATCTGGAGCTAGTAAAGGTCTACGGTGGGGTGCCGCTGGTACTGGAACCGCAGGATCCCGATGCCGTCATGACCGATGGTCGGTCTAGCGCCCGTGCCTGTTTTGAACAGATTGTAAGTGACCTCGATAATGCCATGACGTATCTTAAAGATGTAACATGGGGAGGGAGCGAATGGGGACGTATAACCTACGAAGCCGCCGCCGCATTGAAAGGCAAGGCGTTGTTATATTGGGCCAGTCCACAGTTTAATCCACTGGATGATCCCAAGCATCCGCACGATGCGTCACGCTGGCAGGAGGCGCTTGTAGCGAATAAAGAGGCGTACGATATCGGTTTGGCAGCGGGACGCCGTCTGGTAGAGGAATATGGCATGATCTTTCAGACCAAGGGGGCTTCGAATCCCGAAACGTTAATTTCTCGTCCTTATTCCAATACGGAAGCGCGGCGCGGACATGATGAGGAACGGAGATCGCGGCCGAGATCAGAAAGCCAGAATGGATCACCCTTTAGAGGCTATCAACCTACCGTGAAACTGCTCCGTGCTTATCCGATGAAAGATGGAAACCGTATCGACGAGTCAGGTGATTATACCTTCAATGAAATACTATTCTGGAAAGATCGAGATCCTCGTTTTGAAGCGACCATGGCTTATAACGGTAGTGTATGGGAGTTGAGTGGTAAGGAAGGACGTCGTCAGTGGAACTATGAGGGAGCATCGAATGGTGGAGACTTGGAAAGTGCCAATTGGGCAGTTTACTGTAAAAAGTTTACTACACCAGGTTTGGCTGAAGCCTCCGTTCCGTATAATGATGGACGAGGAGGAAGTGGTATGGACTGGATAGAAATGCGTTTTGCAGAGGTGATGTTGAACCTAGCGGATTGTGCTAATGAAACCGGTGATATGGCGACGGCAAAAGATATGGTACGGCAGATCCGTGATCGTGCAGATATTGAACAAGGTAGTAACGACTATGGTTTGGGTCGGATTGCTAGTAAGGAGCAAATGCGTGAACTACTGCTCAATGAACGTATGATTGAGTTTGCTTTCGAGAACAAACGTAATGCCGACCTGCGCCGCACCCGAAACTGGTCTAAACTAAGCGGTGAATTTTTGGAAGTTTACCAATTACAGGTGTTCGGCATTAATAATGACGCTAGAAGGGACACGATTGCAAAATTACAAACTGTTGTTAATGAAACAACCGGAGAGCAATTCCGCGATCGTCTGGATCTGAATGATGAGGAAACCTATCTGAAATATTTTCAGCCTCACGTGGCCCGGCCGCAGGAAACCAACTTTAGGGCAATCTTTATCCCGGAGTACCACAATTTCTATACCTTCCATAACGACTTTGTACGTCGGGGTGTGAACATCGAAACCACGATCGGATGGGAAGGCGGAACCTTTGATCCTCTAGATGATTAAGTATCGAGATGAGAACCCATGGAAAAAATTATTTAATAAGAAAGATGATGAAAATAGCAAGATGGATCCCTCTCTTTGCGATACTATTGGCCTTTGTAGCCTGCAAAAAGGAGTCGGAGAATATATTTACGATGTTTGAGGACGTCAAGGTCACTTTTCACAGTAACAGTGAATATGCGATTGTAGAAGATGCTGTCGTCAATGATGGCGATAGTGTACATATTTACTTTACTATTACCTCGGCTAAAGAGGATATGATGTCGGTAGTGGTAGACAGTACTAACGGTACCGGAACGTGGTCGCAGCGTTCGATACCGATATCAGAAAGCGACCGCCGTTCCTATTCCGGCGTCGTCAAGTTTAAAATGCAACGCGACGGCAAAATGACCTTCCGTTTTTATGCGATGAATGAGAAGAACGTGTATATAGGTGATGGGTATACATCAATTACGGTAGATGCTAGACCCAGCTATAATCTGTTCGCCGACCGGCGGTTATACGCGCCTGTTGAGGGGGAAGACTACCCGAGCTTTTTGTCACTCAGTACGGGGAAAACCTACAGTTATAGTGAGGCTGCGGCCGTATCAGACCAGATAGACTTCGGGATCGACACGATATTTGATAGCAGACCAGGGAACACTACTTTTTTGGTTTACAATTTATATGCATTGACTGTGGATGAGTATCCGGTGCCGTACTACGATGTTTCGGACTGGACTAAGCGTGAGACCAAGTTTAGTGCGCCCGTGTCGTCTTCAAATTCACGACAGTTCTTTACCCAAACATTAGTGTCGTCCAGCAGAATCGAAACGGAAGCATTGAAGCAAACAATCGATAAGGAACAGACAAACGGTGTAGAATATAATTCCGGAGGAATGGTGGCGACGCAGATTATATACTTCCAGACACCAGAGGGTAAATACGGGGCAATGTATGTCAACCAAGCCACACGCGACCAGCAAAATAGGCAGTACGTAAGTGTTAATATCAAAATTCAGAAGTAAAATCAGCATACATAACATATAGGCGAATCTAATCCGAGCATGTTTTTTACATGCTCGGATTTTTTATATCCCTACCGCTGAATAACGCCACGGACTCAAAAAAGCAAAATAGGGAGGATAATCGCTTAGGTAATATCTTGAAAGAACGCGTAAAAATGATATAATAAATAATCCACAAACCTGCCTAGCTTTGGATAGCTGTAAATAGCTAACACGCTAAACAACACCTTTTAAAACTTATCGACGGTTTTAAGTGAGTTTAGGCAAAGTTGACCAAGAGATGAGAAAATCAATATTATTAATTTTATTTATTGTAACGTCATTCGCAGCTTTCGCACAGGAGACGCAATTGAAGGGAACAGTAGCCGATTCAACGGGCAGTCCCATTCCGGGAGCGTTGATTAACCTATGGTCTCCAAACCAAAAATTATCGATGTCTACGGATGTGAATGGTTTTTTCTTATTTCCGGGAGTTCAAGATAGCGTCGTGAACATCATTATTAAATCCATGGGATATGATAGCCTGAGACAATCATTTTCTGTAGATGAGAAGCTTGCCGTAAACGATATAGGGGTGGTCAAGCTGCGCGATGCCAGTAGTGTACTCGACGAGGTCATGGTTACGGCCATGATACCCGTTGTTCTCAAAGAGGACACGGTTCAGTACGATGCACGTGCGTACCGGGTACGCGAAGGCGATGCGGTAGAAGAGATGGTAAAGAAATTACCAGGTATCGATGTTGACGACGATGGAAACATCACGGCAAACGGTGAGCCGATTACGAGTATACGACTCGATGGTAAAGAATACTTCGGAGATGATGCCGCCGGTGCTATCCAGAATTTACCGGCCGATATTGTAAAGAACCTGCAAGTCATAGACGATTACGGAGAGCAGGCCAATGAAACAGGCTTGAAAAGCGGTACACCGGAAAAAGTGCTGAACATCAATCTTCAAGACGATAAAAAAAGAGGATATTTTGCCCGGGCTGCTGCCGGTTTGGGTACAGAGAATAGATATAATAGCCGTTTAAGGGGGAATTACCTGAACGGAGAACAACAACTATCTATAGATGCTGATGCGAACAACAATCGGGGTCGATCTTCGGGAGTTAACGACCGGAGATCGCTGAAGGGCAACTACCGGGATAATTGGAGCGAAAAATTGGTGTCGTACGGCAATTACCGTTTTGATGCCAATGATAATGACAGCTGGGTAAATACCAGTAGCGAAACTTTCTTTCCCGATTATACTAGATACGAGGTTACGGAGAGTAGTAATCAGCGAAGAAGTAAAGAGCATCGCTTCTCTTGGAATTTCGAATACCGTCCAGACACGAATAATTATATAAAAATTGAACCGGATATCAGCTATCAAACAAGTCGAGGTACGAACATCGAGTCTAGTATTATACAGCTTCTCGATGCTACTTCACAAAGAGAGACCCGCGGAAGCTCTTCCGATCGTTCCATGGACCTGGGACTAGAGGTATTCTATAACCATAAGTTCCGCAAGCCGAGGCGGAACCTGACGCTGGAGATGGAAATCAGTTCGGCCACCGGGCAAGGCGATCGACAAGTAGAAAACGATTACCTGGACACCGACGAAGCGGGCAACAGCATCCCCGAACAACAATACCAAGATACGTATAATCGTGAGCGGAACCTTCGTTCCCAAGCTCGAGGATCGTACTTTGAACCCTTGAGCTCCATCTCCTTCCTCGAATTAGCCTACCGGTGGAACCGTTTCTCGAACGACATCTTAAAGGAAACATTTGATATTGATCCGACCGACGGTTCTGAAACGATTAACGCCAATCTGAGCAATGATTATGACTACGATTTTACGACACATCGATTAGGACTCAATTACCGATTAAAGAGTGAGAAAATAAATTCGACTGTCGGTCTATTTGCCCAGCCGTCGACACTATCCGGCTTCGACTTTACGCGGAATATCGAGACCTTTCAACAGCATTTCAATTGGGTGCCGTCATTGCGGTTTGCCTATCAACTTTCCCGCGAGAGACAACTGGTATTGGACTACGATGGAAACAGTAACCAGCCAGGTTTTTAGCAGTTACAGCCGGTGACGGATAATTCCAACCTTCAGAGTGTAATAACCGGTAATCCAAATTTGAAACCGGAATTTTCCCATCGCGCCAAATTGGAGTATAAGCAGACGGATGCACGTTCGGGAAGTTCCTTACACGGTCGTCTAAGCTTTGAACGAGTCGACGATAAAATCGTGACCAGCAGAAACATCGCACAGGACGAAGTCAAGCAAGAAATCAGTTACGCCAACATTAACGGTACCGACAACGCTAATGGTAACTATGCGATAACCGTGCCGTTCAGCGAACGCCAATTTGTTGTTTCCTATTACGGCGGTTCAAGTTATAGCAACAATATTTCGTTGACCAATGATGAGCGGATCGTCGGTAAAAACCTAGGGGTAAATCAAGGTGTCAAATTCCGGCTCGACCTGGAAGACATCGTCGATACTGAGCTCAATACCTCCTATAGCCACAACAATGCGAAGTTTTCGACGGCTTCCATGGACGATCGTTCCAGTAGCCAGTTCAATATGAGCTTGGAAGGTAGAAACTACTTTTTCGAAGATTTTACATTGGGATACGACTTGACCAAGAGATTCAATAGAGGTTACAATGCCGGTATCGGGGACCCAACTTTTTTAAGTGTATATCTGGAACATCGGTTCCTCAAGAATAATCAGGGAGAAATAAGATTACAAGGTTTCGATATTTTTGGACAAAACACCGGTATACAACGTGATATTTTTGACAACGAAATAGTGGATACACGAAGCAACCGTTTGAGCACTTATTTCATGTTGTCTTTCAATTACCGATTACAGAATTTTGGAGGCTAATTGCTGTGATGCGTCCTGTAGAGAATACAATGAATAAAAATGTTAAAAATCAAAAAATGTCAATTAATAATATAGTTTCCCGTCCACTCGCCTGTGGATTAACACTGTTTAGCTTATTTGCAACAGGTATAGTTTGCGCCCAGCAAAAGCCGGTCGTGAAAGTGGATCTTAACGAAAGCAGCCGCCGAGTTACGGAGACGAACGAAGTTGGTTACGCCTCGTGGCAGGTAAAAGCCGGTATGTCTGATACCTTCACACAAGGCAATATAAAAGTAACGTTCACAAAAGTAGGGGGCGGAAGCGGTGAGCTGGCGTCCGAATGGTACAAAACAGGTATGGGGTCGCCCAACTTTGCCTATCTGGTTTCCGACGGACTCACGCTAAAAGACGGAGATGCCGCAGGAAAGATTGAGATGCGAATCAGTGGGCTGCCGGAAGGTGAAAATACCCTACTGACGTATCATAACATCCCCCACAGCCCCGAGGGGAATACATTCAGCCCCATCGTGATTTCGCATAAAGGTAAAAAGCTAACGGTGCAGCCGAGTGTGAGAGCACTCAAAACGGCGGACGCTGTAACCGCTTATACGCATCTGGATGTCAAACAAGGCGAAGATGCAGTTGTCGTATTTGAGGCCGGAGACAGAACAAACTCTGTTATCCGAGATCTTATTATCAGTGCGTTCGAAATCAACACGCCTGATGCAGCGAAACAGGCGCATTCGCCATCACCGGGCAATGCTGATGAACACGTGGAACACGTGGAATCAAAAGGCAAAACCTTGAAACTGACCTGGGAATCCGCTCCCGGTGCGACGAAACGTGCGGTCTATTTTGGTTTAGATTCAACCAAGGTGGCTGATGCGACGCCTGATTCTCCCGAATTCAAAGGGGAGCAAAGTGCAACTGAATTTGTAACAGGAGACCTTTACAGCATGGATACGTATTACTGGCGGGTAGACGAGATAACCGGTGAGGGAAAAACAAAGGGTGACGTCTGGTATTTTCGGCCAGCACAGCTGGCGTTTCCGGAAGCAGAAGGATATGGCCGATATGCGCGTGGAGGCCGTGGTGGAAAAGTAATTGAAGTTACCAATCTGAATGATAGCGGCCCTGGGAGTCTGCGAGAAGCCGTAGAGAACCATACGGGACCCAGAACCATTGTGTTTGCCGTATCGGGTATTATCCACCTGAAATCCCGTCTGGTTGCGAATCAAGCTTACGTGACCATTGCCGGACAGACGGCGCCGGGCAAAGGCATCTGTATCGCCGGTGCGCCTTTTGGATTCACGGGGAATGACGTCGTGGCGCAGCATCTACGTGTTCGCTTAGGTGCGGGAAAAACCGCTGACGGCATGGGCCTGACTGGTGCAAATTACAGCATTGTCGACCATTGCTCGATCAGTTGGACAATTGATGAGGCTTTCAGCTCACGGGGGGCAAAAAATATTACCTTGCAGCGGACGTTAATTTCGGAAGCGTTGAACTCGGCGGGGCACAGTAAATATGAAAAGGGAAAAATGCACGGGTATGCTGCCAGTATCGGAGGAGATGTAGGAAGTTTTCACCACAATCTATTGGCACATTGTTATGGTAGAAACTGGAGTCTGGCCGGTGGTTTGAATGGTGACGGATTTTATAGCGGTAAACTGGACCTTCGTAACAACGTTGTATATAACTGGGGCGCGCGCGCTACAGATGGCGGGGCCCACGAAGTCAATTTCGTAAACAATTATTATAAGCCAGGGGCAGGGACAACGCAGTTCTTCGCTTTCATCGGTGATCATGAAAATGTCGGAAAAGGAATGCAACGTTGTTATTTTGAAGGAAATGTGATGCCTGGACATTTTGACGAACGAAACCAGGAAGCGGGTAGGAAAGCAAGATATAGTAACGGAGACTCCGAAAAATATGAAACATTTGTCGATCAGCCGTTTTTTGATGCAAACGTAACGACCCATACTGCACGACAGGCATATAAACTGGTGCTGTCTGATGTGGGTAACAACCGGCCTGAGCTCGATGAACACGATCAGCGCATCATCCGGGAAACAATTGATAGCACCTATTCTGCAACTGGTAGTATATCCGGTAAGCCGGGGTTCCCTGACCACCAGGATGATGTAGGGGGCTATGATGACTATCCCGAAGTAAAACGTGCCGCTAACTGGGACAGCGATCATGACGGACTACCGGACTGGTGGGAAATTCATCGTGGGTTAAATCCCAATTCTCCGAAGGGTGATTTTTCAGACGCGAATCTGGACAAAGATTGCGATGGTTATACGGAATTGGATTATTATCTGCAATGGATGTCCAAAGCGCACTTTAGCGCAGCGGCTGGAGAATCCTTAGAAATAGATCTCCAAACATTGTCTCGAGGATTTACGCAAAACCCGACATTCCAAGTAAGTAATGTGCAGAATGGTACCGTATCGGTGGAAAGTGGTAAAGCTGTTTTCAAACCGTCCGCTGATGGCGTAGGTTCGTTTGAGTTTACGGTCATGGACGCGGAAGGCGATAGGATGACGCGGAAGGTCAATATTCTCAGCGGTATCACTATCTAGCAGCCGTATTTATCAACCAAAAAATATTTAGTGTATCCATCCGAGCACGTCAAAAACGTGCTCGGATTTTTTTTAACCTGACAAAGAGATAGCGAATCTCGACAAATGACTCCAGTTTAGATAATATATGTTTGTTGGATACGATAATATTATATAATTATAAGGTAATGCGATATAATATTATCACTCAGGTTTTTATCAATTTTGTGATAGAAGCTGGTAGTTATCGGTTGGTTTGTAGTTATTTATCAATAATTAACCTATAGAGAGGGAGTAAGTGTAATAGTGTTGATGTATAATATTAGCATGTCGGTTAACTAACTACTAACTAGGTTTCCATTCAAATTATAAAACATTATTAACTATGGTAAAATCAAGTAAAAAATGGATTTGGGCGACCACATGTGCGTCGGCACTGCTTTTTACACTGCCTATGCCGGGGCAAGCGCGTGTCTCGACGGAGGAGTACCAACAAACGGAGATCACGGTGAGTGGACAAGTGCGGTCGTCCGAGGGTGAGGCAATAGCAGGGGTTACTGTCCGTTATGGTGGTGCCGAAGCGTCCACAGATCAAAACGGAAGGTTCTCTATTCAACTCGCGGCAGCGGGAGATGTTGTTTTCTCTGCTGTTGGTTATACACCTCATACCGAGCGTGTGACGCGAGATACGGTTCTTAATGTGGTATTGCAAGCTGGCGAATCTACATTGGAAGAAATAGTCGTCATCGGTTATGGGTCGGTGAAAAGAAAAGACCTGACAGGAGCAGTGGCTTCGGTGAAAGCGGAGGAAATTGCGATGGCCCCTGTTGCCAATCCGATTGAAGCACTGCAGGGTCGGGTTGCCGGATTGGATATCGCACGGGAATCTGGACAAGCCAACTCGGGGTCAAGTATCCTATTGCGTGGAAATAGATCATTGACCGCCGGTAGTTCACCGCTGTATATTATTGACGGTATACCCGGAAATATTACGAACCTCAATCCAAACGATATTGAGAGCATCGATATCTTGAAAGATGCTGCCTCCACGGCAATCTACGGGTCGTCAGGTGCAAATGGGGTCTTTATTATTACGACCAAACAAGCAAAAGAAGGAAGGATATCCGTCAATTTCGATGCCTATGCCGGTATCAATTCCAACGGCCGCTACCCGGCTGCATTGCAGCAAAACGACTGGTTGCGGTATCTGGAAGACGCATTTATCGCCTCTAATGGGGAAGCTCCAGCGAATCGGGACGAATTGTTGACTGCATGGAGCTTAAATCCGGAGCAGATTAACCCGTATATCGACAACGGCCAATGGATCAATTGGGTAGATGAAACCCTGCGTACAGGGGTGCAACAGAATTACTCGCTTTCCGTCAACGGCGGAACCGAAAAAACACAGGGTTTTTTCTCAATGGGCTACAACTCCACAAAGGGTATCTATCGCAATGATCAGTCGGATTTGTTTACCGTCCGCACTGGCGTAACCAATAAAATTGCGGATTGGTTTAAGGGAGGTATCGTGACGGCATTAACCTGGAGAGACAATGATACCCGTCCCAGCCGTCTTAACAATACGTTCAGTATTGCGCCTATTGGACAAGTATATGATGAATTTGGCAATATCAATGTGTGGCCTATTGAGGGACTGCAGGAGCCCAGCTTATTGGCGGATGATATTCCCAATACGTTAAGTAACAATTCGAAGTCCCTGAACCTGACGATCAACCCGCATATCGATATCGACATCATGGAGGGGCTAACGTTCCGTTCGATATTGGGAGCGACATTAAGAAATTCCAGAACAGGACGGTTCGAAAGCGACCGGACGTATATGAAATTAGCAGGAAGTGGTGGGCAAGACCGAACTGCAGGATACGACACGGGGCTGGGATATGGTTATGTGTGGGAGAATATCCTGAATTATCAAACGACCCTTGGACAGGATCACGACCTGTCTGCTACGTTGGTTTCTTCCTGGGCACATAATCAAAATGAATCATCGGGATCCAGTAACCAACGCTTCCTTTACGACGAATATCTGTATTATAGTCTGCAGGCAGGGACACAGCCGTTTGTGAGTACGGGCTATAACATGAGTAAACGGATGTCCGTCGCTTCCCGGATCAACTACGGGTATAAAGGACGCTACCTGTTGACGTTAACCCATCGTACAGATGGTGTGTCACAATTGGCGCGCCGTTGGGATACCTTTCTGGCGGCGGCCGGAGCATGGCGGATCAGCGATGAGCATTTTATGGAGGGTACGCGGGATGTGCTCAGTGATCTGAAGCTAAGGGCATCCTATGGTGTTTCGGGAAATTCCGGCATTGATCCCTATTCTACGCTGACCGAGGTGACCAGTTCTGGATTGGATCAAATCAATCTTGGTGGAGGCTTACTGCCTGTTGCGGTTTTGACCCAAGCCGTCGGAAATCCACTTTTAACTTGGGAGAAATCCTATAACCTCAACTTCGGATTGGACTTCGGTTTATTTAACAACCGCATTACCGGTTCCGTGGAATGGTACGATACCGATACCAGGGATGTCTTGTATGCACGCAGCTTGCCATTCTCCAGCGGAGGCTTTACACCGAAGATACCTTACCGGATGACAGATAATATCGCACGGATGAATAACAAAGGGATCGAAGTGACCGTAAACGCTAATAATATCCTGAACGGGAATGCATTTAAGTGGAACTCTACGGTAACCTTCGCACATAACAACGAGGAGGTACGTTCGATCGATCTAGGTAGTGGTACCACGGTAGATGACTTGATTTCACTGGGCCTGTTTATGGGACGGCCGAGCAACACCTTGTTCGGATATAAAAAAATGGGTATCTGGCAGACGGATGAAGCCGTGGATGCAGCAGCATTCGGCTTAGCACCAGGAGATGTAAAAACACTATCTACCTTGACCAAACTGCGTGACGGGGTCTGGGTGGATGCAGAGGGTGTGGAATATTCAGCGGATAATCCCTATTCGATCTCGCCCGACGACCGCGTCGTCCTTGGACAGGGAAGTCCGAAATGGACTGCCGGTTGGCAAAATACGTTCACTTATAAGGGGATCGACTTAAACGTCTTCACCATTGCCCGTTGGGGGCATCATATTGATGCGGAACTGCTGGGCTACATGAACCGTTATGGTTCGATAAATATACCGTCGGCATACAATTACTGGACACCAGACAATCCAACCAATGATTATCCGAGGCCGTATCTAAACCGGAACACAAGTCATAGTAATCCGCTGTTGGGGATGAATGTGGTCGACGGATCCTTTATTAAGATTAAGAACATCACCTTAGGCTATACCTTACCGGAAAACGTGAGCAGAAACATCAGACTGTCTAGATTTCGTGTATATGCAACGATGCATAACCCGATTATCATTTCCCGCAGTCACCTGCTGAAAGGCATGGATCCGGAAACAGGTGCATCGGATTCCTTTCCGTTATACCGGCAGATGGTTTTTGGTGTAAATATGTCTTTCTAAACACAGAAATTATGTGGTACGAAAAAATGAAAATTACGACAATGAAAAGATTTGGATATAAAGTTGCTTTCGGACTGGCGATGACTGTTGGTGTTAGCGCTTGTTCGCTCGACGAATGGAATCCGTCTACGGTGGATGTAGAAACCGGTTATAAATATAAAGATGGATTCGAAAGTTTGATTAATTATTGTTACGATGGCCTGTACTATTTCTATGGTAAAATAGATGGTATAGGTGCCATGGAAATGGGAACCGACCTATGGGCGAATGTTGCTAATAATGAAACGGGGTTTATCCTCTACAATAGCAATATGAATGCACAGCTGGGGACATTGGCAACCATATGGAACGGGATGTATGCAACGGTAAATTATTGCAACACGGCGATTTACTATGCCGGTTTGGTAGAAGACTATACATCTGAGGAAGAGCAAAATGCGAAGGTAGCTGAAGCCTATTTCCTACGGGGTTGGGCAAATTGGCATCTGGTCGAGCAGTTTGGGGGCGTATCGCTGACGACGATTCCTTCCACAGAAACCGGTCCGGTCAACAGTCCGGAAAGGGCAAGCGAGCAAGATTTTTACGATCTGATTATCTCCGATTTAATATTCGCGACAGAACACCTGCCGGATAGACCGGATGGCGAACGAGGACGCGTAACCAAAAAAGCAGCATACGCCATGTTGGCAAAAGCATACCTGCAGCGTACACGTCTGGGCGATGTACAGGAAAATGCCCGTCTGGCATTGGAAGCAGCAGAAGAGCTGATAATCAATGGAAGCACCTATGGTGTGTCCTTGTATCAGAGCGATGACGAACAATCAGGGTTTAGTAAGCTATGGGATGGTGCCAACAATAAAAACAATACCGAATTCTTATTTTTAGAGGCGGTAGACCATACTGATGCCCGGAATCCAGAGGGATGGAACAGGGGCCGGACACGACAATACTATTTGATGGACGCACGTACCACGGGCGCTCCGTGGGGTACGCAGGAAAATGATGCGTGGCTTGGGCGTGCCAACAGCCGGAACTTTAAACCAACGAAATATCTGTTAACCGAATTGTTTGAGCCGGTGGCTGACCCTGCCGATACCCGGTTTCAAGAAACATTTTTTAATGAGTATTATAATGCGACGTGGCTGGATGTGACCATCACGCAAGAAATGGTTGCACGGTACGGAAAAAGCCCGGATTTAGTAGGACATGTGATAAAGAATACAGCAGCAACCGGTTCCAGTCTGGTACAGGGAGGTCGTGGTATCAATCACATGGGGTTGGTAAACATGGTGGATGAAGACAATGATGGATGGCTCGATGGGTTGTCGGTCTTTACGCCAAATTGGGTCATGTCGGCAGAAGACAAAAGAGATCTTCCGTTCTGGATCGTCGACCCATCAGATTGGTTCCAAGCCGACGGAAAATGGGTACAGCCCGGAGACAACGATATGGCGACCTATACACGTGAGATTTATCCTTCGCTGAAGAAATTTTCGAGCTTAGAATATGTGTACGATCGGCAATATTGGATGGGCGATGTACCGATCATCCGTTTAGGTGAAGTATACCTAATGGCTGCAGAAGCCGCTTTGCTCTACAACGGAGATGCGAATAAAGCACAGGAATATGTCAATGCTGTCCGCAGGCGAGCCGCCGTGATCGATAGACAAAATGAAATGGAGGTCGATGCAGGCGATGTAACGTTGGATTTCATCTTGGCCGAAAGAGGTCGCGAACTGGCGGGAGAGCAAACGCGATGGTACGATCTGAAACGGATGGGCAAACTGACCAGCGAATATTTAAGGACGACAAATCCGGATATTCAGGTCTTTGACGCCAATAAACACACGGTTCGCCCGATTCCGCAATCGTTCTTGGATGCTATTGCAAATCCACAAGAGTTTGGACAAAATCCGAATTACTAGTTAATTACAACCACGGTCGTTAGTCGGCTGACAAAATGATACAAGAGCCGGAGAATATATTATAAGTATGCTTCGGCTCTTTTACCTAAATTTGTTTTAGTGTAAATGAAAACCTAAAAAACAACTAGTATATGATGATCAATAAAACATTCCCATATAAATCGTTGAAAAAAAGTCTGCTTTTTTTGACGCTTTTATTGGGGGCAACCGGTGCTGACGCACAGCAAGCACAACCCGAACGGGGACAGATACCGCCACATCCACCGCGATTGCCAGAGGGTGCTATTCCAGCATTCCCCGGAGCTTGGGGAGGGGGTATGTTTACCACCGGAGGACGTGGAGGTAATGTGATAGCGGTTACCAACCTGAACGACAGCGGTCAGGGCAGCCTCCGTGCGGCATTGGAAGCAAAAGGCCCGCGTATTGTCGTATTTAGCGTAGCAGGTACAATCGATGTTGAGGGCGATCTGAATATCAATCACCCCGATGTTACGATCGCGGGGCAATCCGCTCCGGGTGATGGTATCTGCATAGCTGGAACCTTAAATATCAATACACATAATGTTATCGTGCGGCATCTGCGCGTGCGCCGAGGAGTTCCTGTAGGCGGACAAGGCGATGATAATATCGGCGGAAATCCGCATCATCACATTATCATTGACCACTGTTCGACGAGCTGGGGAATGGATGAAAATATTTCCTTATACCGCCATATGCGCCCGTCACACGATGGTAGTACACAGATAAAAGACCCTGCTAGAAACATCACCATCCAATGGACGATTTCCAGTGAGGCGTTGGATGCCAGAGGGCATGCTTTTGGGGGGACTTGGGGGGGAGATCCATCTACATTCCATCACAATCTCTTTGCGAGTAACACGGCACGAAACCCTTCTATTGGGATGTCCGGTCCGTTCGATTTTAGAAACAACGTGGTCTTCAACTGGCGTCACCGTTCGGTAGATGGTGGCGATGAAACGTCACAAATTAACTTCATCAATAATTATTTCAAACCGGGACCGGCAACGAACGAAAATATGCGCGATGTATTTGCGCGTATTGAACAACGTAGCATGTACTCACCGGGAAATGCATGGGCAGCTGGCGATTGGTATCCGAAAGAGGTTAATCGACCCGGGAAATGGTATGTTGCCGGAAACATCATGCATGATAACCCAGCGGTCACGAATGACAACTGGACCGGTATGCGGCTGAAAGATGGGCGAGAGACAGCGGAAGAGACGAAGAAAATAGCCGGTGTCGGTACGCCTTTCGTAGGATGGCCTGTAGCGCCACACCATACCGCAGAAGAGGCCTTCGAGGCAGTTTTAGCCAAGGCTGGCGCAACCTTGCCTAGACGAGATGCTGTTGATACGCGCGTGGTCGACATGGTACGCACCGGCAAACCGACAACCGAAACGGGCATCATAAAGGATATTGCCGAAGTGGGTGGATATCCAGAGCTGACTTATAATCCTACGGAGGTACTGGTAGATACGGATGGCGACGGCATGCCCGATGAATGGGAAAAAAAATATGGCTTGGATCCAAATGACCCTACTGATGGCGTGAAAGATACAGATGGCGACGGTTATACCAACGTGGAAGAATACTTGAACGGTACAAATCCGAAGGAGAAAATCGATTACCGAAATCTTGGCAATAATGTCGATACGATGAGTTAATTGTATCATCTTATGATGCTGCCAAGGTAAGTGTGTGCATATGCGGCAAAATGATACAATAGCTGGAGAAAATACTACAAACATAGCTATACCCTTATAGCTATGTTTGTATAAGAGGTACATAGGCCAAGTTACCTATTGTTAATGTTAGAAGAGTTGAATATAACTGCTTTACTTCGAGCTTAGTAAATCTTTTTTAAATGGTATGGTGTTGAATAATAAACAGACATATTGGCGATTGATCCTAGGTAGGTTTTTATGTGCGCTGGGATTACTTTTTACCTTTTATTTTGTAGGATATACGCAAAAGGTACCTGCACCATTGCTTTGGAAAGAAGGTAAATTCGTTTATCAAGCAGATTCGCTGGGTAATCGAATTCCTGATTTTTCCCATGCAGGTTATGAGGGGGGCGATAAATCAATCCCTGACGCACTGGTGAAAATTGTAGTGCCTGTAAAGGGGGGGGATGCAACGGCACGTATTCAAGCTGCAATCGATTATGTCTCGCAATTGCCGTTAGACAAGCAGGGCCTGCGGGGAGCAGTATTATTGCAAGCAGGACAATATGCCTTGTCTGGCTCTTTAATTTTGCACACTTCTGGCGTGGTATTGCGAGGTGCTGGTTTTATGGAGAACGGTACGGTACTGGTGGGTGAAGGGCAAACAAGAGAGACCTTGATCCGTATTGTAGGTGAACAAGATTGCAAAAGAGAAGAACAACGAAAAGTACAAGATGATTATGTTCCTGTCAATGCAAACATTCTCCATTTGGACAATACGAATGGCCTGAAAGTAGGCGACGGGGTCATGATTACCCGACCGTCAACGGAAGAATGGATTAACGCGCTAAAAGCGGAAGAATTTGGTGGAGGAATGTCCTTTTTAGGTTGGAAACCAGGGTTCTGGAATAGCACATGGGATCGAAGGATTGTCCGTATAGACGGCAACCAGATAGAGCTGGACGTACCTATTACCACGGCATTAGACCAACAATATGGCGGTGCAACGGTTGAAAAATATACATGGAGTGGTAGGATCGAACAGGTCGGTATCGAAAACATACAGCTGGAATCGGCCTTTGATAAAAATAATTCGAAAGATGAAGATCATCGATGGATGGCCATTACGGTAGAGAATGCACAGAATGTATGGGTTCGCCGGATGCAATTTAGGTATTTTGCAGGATCGGCCGTGTATGCCAAGGAAACAGCAAGTAAACTGACAGTAGAAGATTGTATTTCCCGTGATCCGGTTTCTGAAATCGGTGGCCAACGAAGGTATACTTTTTATACACGTGGTCAACAGACTTTATTCCAACGGTTATATTCTGAAAAAGGCTATCATGATTTCGCGGTAGGGTTTACAGCTGCTGGTCCAAACGCATTTGTGCAGTGCCAAGCGGTAGAGCCCTATGGTTTTAGCGGCGCTATTGATAGTTGGGCTTCGGGTGTATTGTTTGATATTGTGGATATTGATGCACAGGCATTGCGCTTTACGAATCGCGGGCAAGATGGAAAAGGTGCTGGATGGACAGCGGCAAATAGTGTTTTTTGGCAATCTACTGCCGCACTGATCGAGAGCGACCAACCCCCAACTGCCCAAAATTGGGGCTTCGGCCTTTGGGCACAGTTTCAGGGCGACGCCTACTGGACAGAAATTAATAACCATGTCAACCCTCGAAGTTTATATTACGCGCAGTTGGAGGAAAGAATAGGTGAGTCTGTGGGGAAAAGGAAAGTATTGCTGCCGATATTAACCGATGCATCGTCTAGTCCGACGATCGCGGTAGCTGCCGAGCTAACAAAAGTTGCTGAAAAGCCGGCACCGCAACTTAAAGATCTTATTGCAGAGGCTTCGCAACGTGACCCGTTATCGACCGATATACACGGGATAAAGATGCTGACAGATAAAGATGTGCCGAAACATGTGAAGACTGCTAAAGCGGCGGATATGGCCATCTTAAATGGCTGGTTGGTGCGTGGGCAAGAAGTGTTGACAGGTCGTAAAATTGATGTACCCTGGTGGAACGGAAATATTAGACCCCGTGGATTACAAGAGGCCAAACCGCATATTACGCGTTATGTTCCGGGAGAGATCGGTACAGGCTTAACCGATGATCTTAAAGAGGTGACGGATAATATGCTGGCAAAGCACGTACTAAGCATAGATCATAATTACGGACTATGGTATGATAGACGACGGGATGACCACGAACGAATCCGACGTATGGACGGCGAGGTCTGGCCTCCGTTTTATGAGTTGCCTTTTGCCCGGAGTGGACAGGGACTGGCGTTTGATGGTTTGTCGAAATATGATTTAACAAAATACAATCCATTTTATTGGAATCGATTGAAGCAATTTGCAGATTTAGCAGACCAGAAAGGGTTGGTGTTGTTGCATCAAAACTATTTTCAGCATAATATTCTCGAAGCGGGCGCGCATTATACCGATTCTCCGTGGCGTACGGCAAATAATATCAATGATGTTGGTTTTCCGGAGCCGGTACCGTATGCAGGTGATAAACGAATTTTTATGGCGGAACAGTTTTATGATGTTACCCATCCGGTGCGACGTGAACTGCACCGTGCGTATATTCGCCAATGTCTCGAAAACTTTAAAGATAATACAGGTGTGATCCAGCTGATCAGTGCGGAATATACGGGACCTCTACACTTTGTGGAGTTCTGGATTGATGTGATCAAGGAATGGAAAGCAGAAACTGGCCTGCATCCGATAATTGGTCTCAGTACGACGAAAGATGTGCAGGATGCGATCTTGGCGGACGCAGCGAGAGCGAAAGAAATACAAGTAATCGATATTCGTTATTGGTATTATCAAAAGGATGGAGGGGCCTATGCGCCGCAAGGTGGAAAGAACCTAGCGCCGCGTCAGCACGCACGGCAGATGAAGTCGAAAGGAACATCGCCGGAGCAGGTGTACCGTGCGGTTTCTGAATATCGAACAAAATTCCCAGATAAGGCGGTTATTTACCATAGCGATAGTTATCCGCAACACGCGTGGCCGGTATTTATGGCTGGTGGATCCATGGCGAACATCCCGAAAGTAGACCATGCAGACTTCGTTAAAGAAGTCTCGGGTATGCAGGTGAAGAAGCAAGAAAATAGCTGGTGTTTGGAAGGCTCGAAGTCTGCTATTTTTTACAATGCCGATAATACGTCGCTTCAAGTGGATGTGCCTGCTTGGAAGGGCAATTACAAAGCTTACCATATTGACTCCAAAACGGGAGCGATTCTGGGGTCGGAGTCCGTGAAAACAGGGCAACCTATTACCTTAAAAAAATATAAAAACACCCCAGAAGTGATCTGGATAACCAAGAAATAATATGATATCTATTTGTAAAAAGCTATTACCATTGGCATTTGCAGGAGCTCTTTTTTCCTGTACTTCGACGACCTCAGATGAAGGGAGACTTTCGTCGCAGATGAGCGCTTTGAGCGTGTCTGAAAATGGAAGATATTTAATGACAGACGATGGCAGACCTTTTTTCTGGCTTGGTGACACGGGCTGGCTGCTATTTAATAAATTAGACCGAGATGAGGCGGAGCACTATCTGGAAGATCGGAAACGGAAAGGGTTTAACGTGGTGCAAGCGATGGTTTTGCATACTGTACCATCGGTTAATGTGTATGGCGACTCGTCCATGGTGAACAAAGATATTTCGCGCCCGCTCGTGACGGAGGGAAATAATCCAGAAGTAGCGGAAGAGTACGATTATTGGGATCATATCGATTATATTATTGACCAGGCGGCGGAAAAAGGGATTTATATGGCGTTAGTTCCGGTATGGGGATCGCCTGTAAAAGAGGGCAAAGTTTCGGTCGAACAGACAACGAAATATGCGACTTTCTTAGCAGAACGTTGGAAAGATAGACCGAATATTATTTGGTTGAACGGAGGAGATATTCCAGCGTCCGACTCTACCGCGGTTTGGCTGGAGATGGGAAAAACTATTAAGGCTATTGATTCAAACCATTTGATGACCTATCACCCACGGGGTAGAACAGCTTCTTCCGATTGGTTCCATAACGAACCTTGGTTAGACTTCAATATGGTACAATCTGGACACAGAAGATATGACCAGGATACATCGAGCAATGAAAAGAAACATTACGGCGAAGATAATTGGAAATTTATGGAGGTAGACTGGGCTTTAAACCCAGTGAAACCTACGATCGACGGAGAACCTTCATACGAGGGTATTCCACAAGGACTGCACGATACGAAGGAGCCGGTTTGGCAAGACCATGATGTGCGCCGTTACGGTTATTGGTCCGTGTTTGCCGGTGCTTTCGGGTATACCTATGGACAAAACTCGGTGATGCAAATGCACGCCGCAACAGACACCACCACAGCGTACGGATCAACCACGCTATGGACAGAGGCCATGGATGCACCGGGGGCCGGACAAATGCAATTCCTGAAGAAACTTATGTTGTCTAGAGATGGTTATTTTGATCGTGTCCCCGATCAGAGTCTCGTGGCCGAAAATGGTGAAAAATATAACCGCTTATTGGCTACACGAACAGACCATTATGCATTTATCTATAATTATAATGGTAGAGAAATGAAAATCAACATGGGGAAAATCAATGGTGATAAAGTGAAGGCTTCTTGGTTCGACCCCCGTACGGGCGAATCAATCGTGATAGGAGAAGTAGAAAATACAGGTGTACAGACTTTTAAGCCAGCAGGAGGAGAGAAAGATGGAAATGATTGGGTGTTGGTTTTAGATAGTTTATAGGAGCATGAAAGGTAAAATAAAGGCTTTAGTTGTTGTGTTAATAGCATCCCTTTTGGCATCTTGCCAGAGGGATGTCTATATGTACACTTCTTTTCGTGAACCCGCCGATGGCGGATTACAGTATTTGTACAGTGAAGATGGCTATTCCTGGACGGCGATTGATGGGATTTTCCTGAAGCCCGAACTAGGCGAACAAAAGATCATGCGGGATCCTTCGATGGTACGTGGTAAAGATGGGGTGTATCATCTGGTATGGACCATCGGTTGGCAAGGTAATGAAGGCATTGGGTATGCTTCTTCGAAAGATCTGATCCATTGGGAAAACAAAAAGATTGTACCCGTTATGGCGCATGAGGAGACAACGGTCAATATATGGGCCCCGGAGTTGTTCTATGATGAGGATGAAGATCGCTTTATTATTATATGGGCATCGACTATCCCTGAGCGCTTCCCGAAAGGGGAAGAGGAAGAACGAAACAACCATCGGATGTATTACACGACTACGAAGGATTTTGAAACGTTTACGGAGACGAAGTTATTCGCAGACCCAGGATTCAGCATTATCGATGCGGTCATTGTAAAGAAAGATAAGAACGATTATGTATTAGTCTTAAAAGACAATACGCGTCCGAACCGAAACTTGAAAGTTGCTTTTGCGGATAATCCATTGGGGCCGTATGAGCAGGTGTCTGAGCCCTATACAGGCTTTAAAACAGAGGGACCCTCGGTGGTTAAACTTGACGATGAATGGCTCATTTATTTTGATTCTTATGGCACCATGAGCTACGAAGCCGTGTCAACCACGGATTTTAAAACGTTTAAGAATGCCAACGATAAGATTTCGGTTCCGAAAGGACATAAACATGGAACGATTTTCAAAGCATCCAAAAAGGATTTGGAAAAATTGTTAAAAGAGCAAAAATAAAAAGGAAATGAGATCAACAATATTAGGTATAGCCCTGTTATGTACGGCACAGTATGTGACGGCACAAGACACGATGACCTACGTGGGGAAAACTTTGTCCAACGTAGATTATCACCACGGACAGCTGAAACCTGCTGTGGGAACCCATAACATACAAACGTTTCGGGCGAACAGAGCTTTTCCAGAACATGCCGGCGGATTAAACTTTACCTATAACCATCAGCCTTTTTTAGCGTATTGGAACAATACGTATTACCTGCAGTTTTTGAGTAACCCGGTTGGCGAGCATGTGGCGGAGGGAAAAACCTCTCTCCAGACGTCCAAAGATGGCTATACCTGGTCGGATCCGATAGAGCTGTTTCCGCCTTATTTGGTGCCGGAAGGGTTTACGAAACCAGGACGCACCGATAAAGCTGGGAAAGACCTCTATGCGATTATGCACCAACGTGTGGGATTCTATACGGCGTCTAACGGTAAGTTGCTGACGATCGGCTACTATGGCGTAGCACTCGACGCGAAAGATGACCCCAACGATGGTAACGGCATCGGGCGTGTCGTGCGAGAAATTAAAAAAGATGGCTCTTTCGGTCCGATTTACTTTATCCGCTTTAATGCGTCATTTGATCAGAAGTTAGCAAAATTCCCATTTTATACAAAAAGTAAAGACAAGGCATTCGTAGCAGCGTGTAAGGAGCTGATGGAGAAACCGCTGCAAATGCAGCAATGGGTTGAAGAAGCTGATCGCGACGATCCGTTAGTTCCTTTTAAACGTCCGTTAAAAGCATTTGCCTATTATACGCTCGATAATGGAAATGTGGTCGGTATGTGGAAACACGCCTTGACATCGGTCAGTAAGGATAAAGGAAAAACCTGGAGTTACGATCCATTACGTGCACCGGGTTTTGTGAACAGCAACGCGAAAATATGGGGCCAACGTACATCTGACAACCGTTTTGCCACTGTTTACAACCCGTCGGAGTTTCGTTGGCCTTTAGCGCTATCGACAAGTGATGATGGCCTAACGTATACGGACCTACTGTTAATCAATGGCGAGATCACGACCATGCGCTATGGAGGTAACTATAAATCGTACGGACCCCAATATCCAAGAGGGATACAGGAGGGTAATGGTGTACCGCCCGACAATAATATGTGGGTGACATACAGTATGAATAAGGAAGATATGTGGGTCTCGAAGGTGCCTGTTCCAGTTACGGCGACTGTGACGGGTAATGTAAACGATGACTTCTCCCAAAATGCCGTAGAAATATTCAATCAATGGAATATATACAGCCCGTTATGGGCGCCGGTTCAGCTGGAAAATAATACCTTGGTACTAAAAGATAAGGATCCTTTTGATTATGCAAAGGCTGACCGGGTGATTGCATCTTCAAAGAAAGCAAAAATAGCCTTTACCGTTACGCCGAAACAGACGGATCACGGTAAGCTAGAGATTGAGTTGGTCAATGATTTGGGACAGGCAGCTGCCCGTATGGTGTTTGATGCGGAAGGACAGATTTTGAATAAAGCGGGATACCGTATGGCATCCGTACAATCTTACGAAGCTGGAAAAGCCTATCATATTGTGTTGACGGTAGATGTACATACACGCTCCTACCAGATCAACATCAACGGAACAGATAAAGGAACACGTTTGTTTTTCCAGCCAGTCAGTGAAATCAGCCGGGTGACATTCCGCACCGGAGAAGTGCGTCGGTACCCGAATGCGGATACACCAACAGATCAGGATTTTGATGTGGAAGATGCCGACGGAATGGACAATGAAGCAGCATACGCTATTTCATTGTTCCAAGCAGAGAAATTGAATTAATGATTAACCAAAAAAATTGACATGAAGCGTAGTTATAGATGCGTATGGATGATGTGCTTGTGGTTTGTAGGACTATCGTTCTCGTATGCCCAAACCACAGCAATAAAATATTTATCTGGAAAAGGTAAAGACGATGGTGTGCTGTGGGATTTCTTCGTCACCGAAGGGATGAATTCGGGGAAATGGTCCAAAATACCGGTTCCTTCTAATTGGGAATTGCACGGGTTTGGTAAATATAACTACGGATTTAATAAAGAAGAAAATAAGGGTAAAGAAAAAGGTCTGTATAAATATACGTTTACGGTAGACAAGGCTTGGAAAGGGCAGGTGGTAAACCTGGTGTTTGAGGGAGTCATGACCGATGCGGAGGTTAAAGTAAACGGAAAGTCTGCTGGAGAAATCCATCAAGGTTCTTTTTATGTTTTTAAGTATGATATTTCCAAGTTGTTGAACTATAAAGGGGATAATACGCTGGAAGTAACTGTGGCGAAACATTCTGCCAATAAATCGGTGAATGCAGCGGAACGGGAAGCCGACTACTGGATATTCGGTGGTATCTACCGTCCCGTTTATCTGGAGGCGTTGCCACAAAGTTATATTCACCGCGCCTCGATTGATGCCAAAGCAGACGGTCATTTTCGTAGCATCATACAGAAGAGAGGCGGAGCGGATGCAATTCAAGTGCAGATCCAGGATCTTAATGGCCAATTGTATGGTGATGTTCTTTCTGCCCAATTTCAGGACGATCAGGCCGAGGTGAACGGGCAGTTTTCCAATCCGGCCTTATGGTCGTCGGAATTCCCACACTTATACCAAGCGCATATCACACTGCTAAAGAACGGGAAAAAGGTACACGAAAAAGTACAGAAATTTGGCTTTCGAACGGTGGAGGTTAAAGAACGTGACGGCGTTTACGTCAATGGTGTAAAAATAAAATTCAAGGGCGTCAATAGGCATTCTTTCCACCCTGAATCTGGACGTACGACGAGCAAGGAGATCAGTATTCACGATGTGAAGCTGATGAAAGAGATGAACATGAACGCCGTCCGGATGGCCCATTATCCACCAGATAACCATTTTCTGGAAGTGTGCGATTCACTGGGCTTGTATGTCATGAACGAACTTGGTGGTTGGCATGGCCATTACGACACACCAACGGGGACAAAACTCGTGGAGGAAATGATGGTCGTATCGGAGAACCATCCATCGATTATTTTTTGGGCAAATGGAAATGAAGGTGGACATAACCCGGAGCTAGACAGTTTATTTTTTGCTAACGATATCCAAAAACGCCCATTGATCTATCCTTGGGCAGTATATGGTGGTTTCGAAACGACGCACTACCGGGAATATAATTATGGTATCGGGACGTATGACCATGGCCATAATATTGTGATGCCGACGGAATTCCTGCATGGTATGTGGGATGGCGGGCATGGTGCTGGTATCGAAGATTACTGGACAGCGATGTGGGCTAATCCACTGTCGGCAGGGGGATTCCTTTGGGATTTTCAAGATCAAGGATTGGTGCGTACCGACAAGGACAATATCATAGATACCGACGGAAACCATGGTGCGGATGGTATCGTGGGGCCATATTACGAGAAGGAAGGAAGCTTCTATACGATAAAAGAGGTATGGAGTCCGATATTTTTTGAAAAGCGCGAGATGACGGAAGGGTTTGATGGTGCATTTAATATAGAAAACCGATATTCGTTTACCAATACAGATCAGTGCTCGTTCAGCTATGAACTTAAAAAGTTGGGCGCGTATGGGGAGGATAAAGGAAGCCAGACGGGAACAATTGCTGCACCGACTATAGCGCCTTACCACCGTGGAGTTTTGAAAGTAGATTTTCCGGCGGACTGGCATGACTATGATGTGCTGTATATCACCGCTAAAGATGTCAACGATCTCGAAATTTTTACGTGGAGCTTCCCGATAACTCGTCCGAATCAAATTGCAGAAAATATGAAGGAGACGACGGGCACTGCCATCCAAGTCAACGAAACGGCTTCGCAGTATGTCGTTATGGCAAACGGTGTTACCATACGTATCAATAGGGAAAATGGACTGCTGGAAGAGGTTAAAAATGCAAAAGGTATTATTCCGTTTCATAATGGTCCTACCGTACAGGAAGCGGTGACAAATTTTAAAAACTTCACGCTGAAGCAGGAAGATGATAAAGTGGTGATTGCTTCTACGTTCGACAAGAAAGAAAGTTATAACACCTTGACCTGGGAGGTCTATCCTTCCGGACAGCTAAAGATGCATGTACAATATTTTCCGGAAGCGTACTTCACGAAGTTTGTAGGCGTCAATTTTTCCTTCCCGGAAGATAAGATAAAAGGCGTGGAATATATGGGCCGCGGTCCTTATCGCGTTTGGAAAAATCGGATGAAAGGAAACCAGTTTGGCGTGTGGAAGAAAGATTATAATGATGCCGCAACAGGTGAAATACCGTTTGAATATCCCGAGTTTAAAGGCTACCACAGTAATATGTACTGGACGAAGTTCATCACCGATGAACAGTCTTTCTTAGTGTTTACCGATCGGGAAGATGTATTTCTGCGTTTGTTTACACCGAAAGAGCAAAAGGATACCGATTGGAAAAACATGGAGCCGACGTTTCCAAATGGAGATATCTCTTTTATGAATGGTATTTCGGCCATCGGTACGAAAACCCAGAAACCAGAAACAACGGGACCAATGGGGATGAAGCACGTGTATTATGATTTTGAGAAAGAGCCTATCCGTGCGCTGCACATGGTGCTTTATTTTGATTTTTCAGGGCAATAGCCGTAAAAGATAATGCATATGACAAGTATGATGAAGATAATAGGTTTGTTGGTATGGTTGTGCTACAGTACAATGGCTTTTGCACAACCCAAAGTCGACGTGTTGCGGTGCGAATTGCTTCACAACCCTATAGGTATTGATATAAGTAACCCTCGGCTGAGCTGGCATATCCAGACAGCGGAACGAAATGTCGTACAAACAGCTTATCATATCCTTGTCGCTTCGTCACCGGAAAAGCTTGCTCAACATGAGGGCGATCTTTGGGATACAGGTCAGGTTGTTTCGGATAATTCCATTTCGGTGTTTTACGGCGGTAAAGCCCTAAAGAGTGATGCAGAGGTCTTCTGGAAAGTTAAAGTATATACCAATAAAGGGGAATCGGATTGGTCTGCTCCTGCACGTTGGCAGGTTGGTCTATTGTACTATAAAGACTGGGATAAACGATGGATTGGATTCGATAGGTATTTCGATACCGATGATCAACAGTCCGGTTATCTATCGGCGCGCTATTTCCGAAAAGAGATTTCCTTATCTAAAAAAGTAGCGAAGGCCACAGCCTATGTTATCGGTTTGGGGCTATACGAATTTTATATAGACGGGAAGAAAATAGGCGATCAGGTTCTGGCACCGGGGCTGACGGACTACACGCAAAATGTAAAGTACAATACCTTTGATGTGACCGAGCAACTAAGCGGAAACAACCATGCCTTGGGCGTGACCTTGGGAAATGGACGCTATTATGCGGTCCGCCAGGAAAAACCATACAAGGTAAAGGATTTTGGTTTCCCGAAGATGCAACTGCAGATTCGGATTACCTATACCGATGGCTCTAAACAGACGTTGTACAGCGATAATACTTGGAAGGGAGCGACCGATGGTCCCATTCGTTCCAATAACGAATACGACGGCGAAGTATATGATGCACGAAAGGAACTGCAAGGTTGGGCATCGCTTGGCTATGATGACACAGCTTGGATACCCGCGGAATACGTGCAGGAGCCCGGCGGAAAATATGAATCCCAGATCAACCGTAACATGAAGGTGATGCAGGATATCAAGCCGGTATCGATTACGTCGAAAGACGGGAAATATATGCTCGACTTTGGGCAGAATTTTTCGGGTTGGGTGAAGATGCGTGTACAAGGTGCCCGTGGTACGGAAGTTACATTACGTTTTGCAGAATCACTAAATGACGATGGTACGTTGTTCCGGGATAATCTGCGCGCGGCGAAAGCGACGGATACGTATATCTTAAAAGGGAATGACGAGGAAGTGTGGGAACCGAGATTCACCTATCACGGGTTCCGTTATGTGGAAGTATCAGGATATCCCGGTGAAGCTGACGTAGACGATTTTATGGGGCGTTTCGTGTATGACGAAATGGAGACCGTAGGCGAGTTTAGTTCTTCCAATCCGCTATTGAACCAGCTGCATGAAAACGCTTGGTGGGGTATAGCCTCCAATTACAAAAGTATTCCAGTTGACTGTCCGCAACGCAACGAACGCCAAGCTTGGTTAGGTGACCGACCGACGAGTGCCTACGGAGAAAATTTCCTGTTCGATAACGCGAATTTCTATGTTAAGTGGTTGGAAGATATTCGGCTATCTCAAAAAAACGATGGCGCCATTCCAGATGTCGCACCGGCTTTCTGGCGCTATTATAGTGATAACATGACCTGGCCTAGCGCTTATCCCATGATTGCCGATATGCTGTTTCGGCATACGGGGGATGTCCGGGTATTGCAAGACCATTATCCATCCATGAAGAAATGGATGGATTACATGCGCGCTCGCTATATGGATGATAAGGGTATCATCACCAAGGATAGCTACGGTGACTGGTGCGCACCACCTGTGACGATTGAGGCGGGTCGAGGGAAAAGCGCAGATAAAAAATATCCGAATCCGGTGCTATCAACGGCTTACTATTACTACCTGTTGCAGCTTATGGCTGATTTTTCAATACATGTCGGAAATGAACTGGATCGTGCCGATTTTCTACAGCAGGCGGCGCAGATACGAAAGGACTTCAACTTGCAATTTTATAATCAAAACGGTGGATATGGCAACAATACGCTAACGGAAAACTTGCTGGCTATGTATTTTGGCCTGGTTGAAGAGAATGAGAAGGTTAAGTTGGCCGATCGTATTGTCGAGATTATCGAGAAGGAAAACAAGGGACATTTAAGTACAGGTGTTGTCGGGACGCAGTGGGTTATGCGTACGTTGAGCGATATGGGAAGGTCTGACCTGGCTTTCAAGCTCACCACGAACAGGACTTATCCTTCATGGGGATACATGATCGAACACGGGGCGACGACAATTTGGGAGCTTTGGAACGGAAATACGGCACATCCGCAGATGAATTCCGAAAACCATGTCATGATGCTAGGGGATCTGCTCGTGTGGTCTTATGAAAACCTGGCAGGGATCAAGTCCAAAGAAAATGGATTTCAGACGATCATCATGAAGCCAGAGTTAATCGACGGTTTAGATCATGTGGAAGCGAGTTACCATAGTGTATACGGAGCCATTAAATCTAACTGGACAACTAGCAAAACGACCTTTACTTGGGATATTGCTGTTCCAGCGAATGCAAAAGCAGAGATATATCTGCCTGCAAAAAATTCATCATCCATTACGGAAGGAAACAGAAAGTTAGAAGGCAATAGTGATATTCAGGTGCTATCAGAAGAAGGAGGGAGAGTGCGAGTAGCAATCGGATCGGGTAGCTATCAATTTAAAACGAAACTATAAATATATGGCGCAAATGAAAAATAAGATAAGTTTATCTGTTATTACCTGTTTTTTGTTCCTTTTTGGGGCACAAGCACAGCAAAATGCGCTAAACAAATGGCAAAAGGGGATTGTGAAAGACGAGTTTATCTATGATAAAGCCGCCTTTCCTTCTTGTCATTCTGCAAGTATCGCGGAAACGACAACAGGTAATTTGGTATACACGTTTTTTGGTGGAACGAGAGAACGCCACCCCGATGTGGAGATTTATATATGTCGGTATGAAAACGGACAATGGAGTGCACCGATGTCTGTAGCAGATGGCGTGCAGCAAGATGGGAGCAGACTACCAACTTGGAATCCAGTACTATATCAAATTCCTCATGGCGACTTGTTGTTGTTCTACAAAGTTGGACCTAAACCATCCGAATGGTGGGGCATGCTAAAGCGTTCTACAGACGGTGGAAAAACGTGGTCGGCTGCGGAAAAACTTTCGGAAGGATATCTCGGACCCGTTAAGAATAAACCTGTTTTATTAAGTAACGGCAATTTAATTTGCCCGACGAGTACAGAAGGAAGCGGCTGGAATATCTATTTTGAAATGACACCTGATTTTGGCAAGACTTGGCGCAAGGTAGGGCCGATTGCAACGGGGGAAGATAACCTTCAAGCGATTCAACCTAGTATTTTAGATCATGGAAATGGCAAATTACAGATTTTGGCGAGAAGCCGTAACTGGGCTTTGGTAGAATCCTGGTCTTACGATAATGGGGAGACGTGGACACCGTTAAACAAAACAATGCTGCCCAATAACAACTCTGGCACGGATGCAGTCACGATGGAAAATGGAATGCATGTGCTGGTATACAACCACGTATTGCCGGGCCCTGAAAATCCGAAAGGACCGCGTACACCACTGAATGTTGCGGTTTCTAAAGATGGTAAAAAGTGGGATGCCGTGTTGATTTTGGAGGATTCTCCGATCAGTCAATATTCCTACCCGGCCGTTATACAGACGAAGGATGGCTTATTGCATTTCGCTTATACATGGCGGCGGCAAAAGATGAAGCATGTGGTGGTAAATCCGAAGAAATTAAAGAGAAGAGCAATCAAAGACGGCGTCTGGCCAAGTGTCAAGGGCTACGAGCTGCCTACTTTGGAAACGTACAAAGCAGAAGAAGAATAAATAGATTATCGAAATAAGAATATGTCAATAGATCGGATATTAAAGGTTAGCTTTCCGGGGGCGTTGGTTTTTGGAAATGGTGTGCTGAAGCAGCTGGCCGAAGATGTGGTGGCGCAGGGATATAAAGCGGTCGTTATCATGACAATCAAGCCCCTGTTGGGTTCATTAGCGGATTTGACGGTAGCATTGGAAAGAAATAATATAGCGCTACTAATCGATACCAGCATTGAACAGGAGCCGTCCTTTTCAGATGTGAAACAAGTTTTGCAACAGTTTTCATCGTTCCCTGCAGATGCAGTCATCGGCATCGGTGGGGGCAGTGTATTGGACGTGGCAAAAGTGGTAGCTGCACAGCTGGATAATACGCAATCTCTGGAAGAGATTGTCGGAAATGGGATGTTAAAGGGAAGAAATAAGGCGCTTATTTGTGTGCCAACCACCTCGGGAACGGGAAGTGAGATGTCTCCAAATGCGATTTTGGTAGATGATGAAAATCAGAAAAAAGGTATCATTAGTCCTTTTTTGGTTCCGGATAAAGTCTATATAGACCCCTTGCTTACGATTGGTGTGCCGCCCGCTGTTACAGCTGCTACCGGCTTGGATGCGTTGACACACTGTTTGGAAGCCTATACGAATAAGTTTTCACAACCTTTTATAGATATGTATGCTTACGAGGGTATGCGGCTGATAGCCGCGAATCTGGAAGAAGCGGTACATAACGGGACAAATGAAGAAGCACGGTATCATGTAGCGATGGGAAGTATGCTGGGCGGATGCTGCTTGGGTCCGGTTAACACCGCAGCAGTACACGCGCTATCCTATCCTTTGGGAAGTATGTTTCACTTGGCACACGGACTTTCCAATGCATTGCTATTACCCTATGTGATGGAGTATAACTATGTGGCTTCTCCAAAGAAGTATGCCGAAGTGGCGATTGCTTTAGGATGTGACCGCTTAACCACGGATGAAGAGACCGCTCTTGCCGGTATTGCAAAAATAAGAAAACTGATCAGTGCTTGCGGTATCCCAGCTCGTTTACGCGATGTGGAAATACCTAGAGAGGCTATTCCTCAAATGGCGGAGGATGCCATGAAGATTACACGGTTGTTGGTAAACAACCCGCGGGAAATTACCCTGCACGATGCCATAACCATATTTAATGCTGCCTATTAAAATGAAAGAAATAAGAAGAAAAAAAGAAACTATTGTGCCAGTGGTTGCTCCACTGAAACAAGATTTAAGTTTGGATCAAGATGCTGTAGCCCGTATATTTTCGTATTTGTATACCAATGGAGCCACACCCTTCATCCTAGGCACGACGGGCGAGTCGGCATCGCTCTCCAACACGTTTAAAGAGGCATATCTCAGAGCAGCCGTTGCCAATAGACCGGAGGGTGAAAAATTATATGTAGGGATTTCGTCGAATATCCTCGAGGATTCCATTTCCTTTGCCAACCTGGCATTCGATTTAGGAGTGTCCGAGGTGGCGGCGACGCTGCCAACCTATTATAAGCTATCGGATGGACAGATGGAAAAGTATTATCTGGATTTGGCGGAAGCGATTACGCCTAATTTGATTGTCTACAATATCCCGGCAACTACCCACATGTCTATACCCCTTAATTTGTTAGATAGGTTAAGTCATCACCCTAAAATTGTAGCTGTAAAGGATTCGGAGCGTAATATGGAGCGGTTGGATCAGTCGCTGGAGTTATGGAGAGATCGAATAGATTTTAAGCATTATATGGGTTGGGCAGGAGCGTGCGCGCATTCGTTGATAAACGGTAGCGATGGGATTGTGCCGAGCTCGGCAAATTTCGCTCCGGCTATATATCGAGATATGTGCTTAGCGGTAGAACAAGGGGATCTGGAAAGTGCTTACGCTTTACAAAAACAATCAGACGACTTAGGTGCGTTGTATCAATCCAACAAATCATTAGGAGAATCATTATGGGCACTGAAGATATTGATGAAGCAGTTGGGATTATGCGAATCCTATATGATGCCACCCTTATATACGTTAGGAAAACAGGAAGAAGAGCATATTGTGAAAGCCTATCAAACGTTGATAACAAAGGATAATATTAAACTGAATTTAGTTAGTCATGTATAAACCGATTATTGGTATTACCATGGGGGATCCGGCGAGTATCGGCCCCGAAATAGCATTGAAAGCATTATTGGATGCTCGTGTGCAAGCTATTTGCAAACCGATTTTGGTTGGGGATGCAGCAGTTTTTCGGCAAATAGCATCGCTGTTACAGATTCCGATACGTATCCACGCTGTGGAACAGGTTTCAGAAGCCCAGTTTGTAGCTGGAGAGGCAGATGTGTTGGATTTGAAAAATACAGATTTGTCTAAAGTAACCTTTGGGGAGATATCATCGGAGGCAGGAAATGCTTCCTTTGAAGCAGTTACCAAGGTAATAGATCTGGCGTTAAACGGAGAGGTAAATGCCACTGTGACAGGGCCAATAAATAAAAAATCTGTAAACGAGGCGGGGCATCATTTTGCGGGGCATACGGAGATTTACGCCCATTACACGCAAACAAAAAAGTATGCTATGCTCCTCGTAGAAGAAAACATGAAGGTTATTCATGTGTCTACACATGTGTCCTTGCGTCAGGCCTGCGATCTCGTGAAAAAGGATCGTATTGTGGAAGTGACAGAACTATTGCATCAGGGTTTGATGAGTTTGGGCGAAAAAAACCTAAAAATAGGTATAGCAGGCCTGAATCCGCACGCAGGTGATTCGGGTTTGTTTGGTACGGAAGACGATGAAGAGATTGTACCAGCCGTAGAAGAAGCACGCAAACGTGGGTATGATGTGGAAGGCCCTGTACCTGCGGATACGTTGTTTTCGAAGGCGGCTACCGGCTACTACGGTGGTATTGTTGCGATGTATCATGACCAAGGGCATATTCCCTTTAAACTCACAGGTTTTAAATGGAACGCCGAGAAAAAGCAAATGGATAGTGTGAAGGGGGTAAATATTACGATGGGCTTACCGATTATCCGAACATCGGTTGACCACGGTACGGCTTTCGAAATTGCCGGAAAAGGTGTGGCAAGTCCGGATGCAATGATATTGGCGATTGAATCTGCGGTGCAATTGGCATCAAATAAATAATACGTATGACGATATTGGTAATTGCGGATGACTTGACAGGCGCTGCCGAAATAGGCGGGATAGCTTTGCGCAACGGATTATCGGTAGAAATCGTGCATACGTTGGCCATGCCGCCACGTAAAGATGTTCAGATTCTGAATACGAATACACGCTCTTTACAGGCAGATGAGGTTATTCCTCACCTTAAGACACTTTTTAAAGCCGAATTTTCAGATCGTTGGGATTGGATATACCTCAAGTTTGATTCTGCTTTACGCGGACATATCGCAACGGAAATCTCCTTTTATCGAGCAGTTTTTCAAAAAGATCATGTTGTTTTTTGCCCTGTAAATCCCGCTTTGGGGCGTATAATTGCAGCCGGCTTGTATTGGGTGGAAGGGAAACCTATCGGAGAAACGGATTTTTCACGGGATCCGGAATTTCCCGTGCGCAAAAGCGGGGTGTTGGAGGCAATCGGTGCGGAGACATGGGTGCTCGCCGAAGAAGTGCCGACAGCCCATAATAAAGATATACCTTATACGGTTGCGGCTGTCCGGGATAGCGACGATCTAAATCGATGGGCAGCTTCTTCCATATCTTTCGGGATGTATGCGGGCGCAGCAGCATTTTTTGAGGCTTTGCTGCATCACCGCATGCCGTCTTTTTCAACAACTGTAGGGGATGAGTCTCTTCCAAAGCCACCCCTTCTTTATGTTTGTGGATCTAATCATGCGCATAGTATTCGACGGGTGAAAAGCTTACATGCGGATAATGTGATCTATTGGCGGGATATCGGACAGGAGGAGGAGTTGGCCCGCAATATATGTCAGAAAATCAATAAGAGCGGAAAAGTAGTGTTTGCTGTAGAGCCTTCGCAGTGCATGGAAGCACGTATTATTCGGACATCTATGGCGCAGGTGGTGGCATTAGTTCAGGATAATGCTGCGGTGCAGGAGTTGTTGATTGAAGGCGGAGCGACCGCTAGGACGGTATTGGAAGCCTTGCATATCGATACGCTTTGGCCGATAGGAGTATATGGACAGGGCGTGATTCGCAACCATGTGCCGGAAACCACATGGACAGTAACATTGAAACCGGGGAGTTATCCTTGGACAGAAAAATTATGGGTATTTTAGCCCAGTCGGTCTGAGGACCAAATAATGAGAGAAGAAACCTTATGTTAAGTATACTTGATTATGGCATTATTATAGCCGTTTTATTGATAACGTTGTATTTCGGACTTCGGTATGCCAAGAACCAAAAATCAACCGAAGCGTATTTTTCTGCGAAAGGACGTGTTCCTTCTTGGGCAATTGGGATGTCACTCCTGGCAACCCTGATTAGTAGTGTTACTTTTCTAGGATATCCAGCTGAAGGTTATGCTAACAATTGGATATTGTTGGTGCAGGGGTTGATGGTGCCGATTGTACTGCTCGGCACAGTGTGGTTTATTGTGCCGTTATATCGAAAAGTGATCGGATTGAGTACCTACGAGTACTTTGAAAAGCGTTTTGGCAATTTTGCGCGTTATTACAGTTCCATTGCGTTTGTCTTGCGCCAGTTCTCCGGAATGGGAACGGTTTTATATCTGCTGGCCGTGGCGTTGTCGAGCATGACAAATATCAATACCTATTGGATTATACTGGTGGTGGGAAGTATTATCGTGATCGTCAATTTGCTAGGTGGTATTGAGGCGGTCATTTGGCTGGATGTATTTCAGGGGTTCATGCTCTTTGCCAGTGGAATTCTCTGCATATTGGTCATTATTTTCTCCGTGAATGGTGGGTTTCCGGAAGTATGGCGTGTGGCGTCGGAAAATGGACGAACGGGATTTGGACCGTACGATCTGGATTTTACACGATTAACGTTTGTCGTGATGGCCATCAACGGGATGTTTTATGCGATTCAAAAGTATGGTACGGATCAAACGGTTATTCAGCGGTACCTGACAGCACGTTCGGATAAGTCGGCTATACGTGCTTCGTTAATGGGCATTTTGTTGACGGTTCCGGTATGGTCGCTCTTTATGTTTATCGGAACGGCCCTGTTCGTATACTATACGCAGCAACCGCTACCGGATAATATCGGGCCGAATAGTGTATTTCCTTATTTTATCATGACACAGCTTCCGGTAGGGGTAGTAGGCTTTATACTATCGGCGATGATCTCTGCAGCTATATGTAGCTTGAGTGCAGATTTAAATTCATTGGCAGCGGTGGGTATTGAAGATTATTATAAAAAACTGCGTCCGGAGAAAGTCGATAACGAATATCTACGGGCTAGCCGTTGGATGGTGGCTATCGCCGGGATTATCGCTATGGTGATCGGCTTTATCTACGTAGAATTAGGTAGCGAAAGTATCCTGGGTATCATCTTTACGCTTTATGCGATATTTTCTGGAGGTATTGTAGGGGTTTTCTTATTGGGGATTTTTACCGAACGAGCAAACCGACAGGGTATCAATATTGCGATTGTGGTATGTATTCTCTTTACAGCTTACGCATTTTTAACCAGTACAGAGATTGAATTTAGAGGAGAGTCGTTTGTCCTACTGGATCTCGGAGCGTTTAACTTTACACACAACAAGATGATGTTGGGCGTATACAGCCACTTAGTGGTTATCGGCGTTGGATATGTTGCCAGTCTGTTCTATCCGAAGCCAGAACTGGATCCTAATTTATACTATAAGGGATGGAAGGCAAACCGTAAATTGGATAAAGAAAATGGAATAGAATCATGAAAAGAATCTTAGCTATTGTTGTGATATGTTTATGTTGTTCTGGCCTGTTTATCCAGGCACAAAATTCCGATGATCGATACCGTATGCCGTTAAAGGACGTGTTGGGGATTTTGGAAGAACGATACGATGTCCAGATCAAATATGATGAAAAGACAGTGGAGGGGAAATGGTTGCATTATGCGGCGTGGCGCTTCCGCAAAGATGTGGACGAGACGCTTCAGAATATATTGACGCCGCTAGATCTGAAAGTCAATAAAGAAGGAGAAGGGAAATACAAACTCAAAGAATATGAATATTACCGTTGGGAACCGCAGGACGGTTGGGATTATTTGGACGAGTTGGCTACGCAGTACAACGATAAGGACAGTTGGGAACAGCGAAAACAGAAAATCCGTCCGGATTTATACAGGGCCCTGAAGTTGTCGCCTATGCCAGCAGCACCGAATTCGGCGCCGTTAGTGACGAAAAAGCGGACGTTTAAGAACTATACCGTAGAGAATTTCGCGCTGGAGATTATGCCCGGATTATATGTAAACGGCTCTATCTATCGGCCTTTGAAAGCAAAAGGTAAAGTCCCGTTGATGTTAAGTCCAGATGGACACTGGGGAGGTCATCGCTTCCGGAGGGATGCGCAGATTCGCTGTGCTATGACAGCACAGATGGGCGCTATAGCGGTTAGTTATGATCTCTTCGGTTGGGGAGAATCGACTTTGCAGTTTAAACCCGAAGATCATCGCCGAAGCTTATCATTAACGGTGCAGACATTAGGCGCTATACGGATATTGGATTGGATGTTGCAAGACAAAAATATCGATACCGATCGTGTAGGTATTTGTGGTGGCTCCGGTGGCGGAAGCCATACCGTACTGATGACAGCCCTGGACGACCGCATTACGCTGAGCATACCTGTTGTTTCCTTGTCTTCCTATTTCTACGGCGGCTGCCCTTGTGAAAGTGGTTTACCGATCCATATGGCTGCTGGGGGAACAAACAATGTAGAATTAGCGGCCATGGCAGCCCCTCGTCCTCAACTGGTGATCTCAGACGGGAAGGATTGGACGGCACACATGCCGGAGCATGATTTTCCGTATCTACAAAAGATATATGCGTATTATGGAAAAGCAGAGGGTGTAGAAAATGTGCATCTTCCAGAAGATGGACACGATTTTGGATATGCTAAGCGTAAACCGGTTTATGATTTTATGCATAAACATTTTAGACTCCATACCAAGGAACTAAAAAATGCAACAGGCGATTACGACGAGTCTGGCTGTGTGATAGAAGAAGAAACAGCCTTATATGCATTTGGACCGAATGGGGAAAATCTGCCCTCAAACGCTATACAGGGCTACGAAAATTTGGAAGAACTATTTAAAGATTAAAAACATATGAAAGCATTAAATAGACGGGAATTTATTACGACAGCTGCTCTAGGCGCAACAACCTTGATGTTACCAAAATCGACGTGGGCGTTTGCTCCGAAAGAACAACGTTATAAAGTAGCGGTTATCGATTTGATGATTCTGAAAAGGCAAAAGCTTGGAGCCGTTAAGCTGACCAACGAAATTGGTGCGGATGGCCTCGAAGTGGATATGGGTGGATTAGGCAATCGCGATACGTTTGACAATCAGTTTTTCGATGACGCATTTCGAACAAATTATCTCAACGAATTGAAAGAATATGGTATAAAAGTGGCTTCGGTCGCGATGACCGGCTTTTACGCACAGTCTTTTGCAACGCGACCTACATATCAACAAATGGTAGGCGATTGTCTGAAGACTTGTCAGCTGTTGGGGGCAAAGATAGCTTTTTTACCACTGGGAGTACAGGGCGATTTAGTGCAGAATCCGGAACTGCGTCCGGCTATTGTAGAACGATTGAAGGAAGTGGGAAGAATGGCTAAAAAAGCAGGTGTTATCGTTGGAATAGAAACGGCCCTCGATGCAAGGGGAGACGTGGAGTTGTTAAAAGAGATCGGATCGAAGAATATCCAGATCTATTTTAATTTTTCCAATCCTTTAAAAGAAGGGCGGGATTTAATAGAAGAACTCCAAATCCTTGGTAAGAAGCGTATTTGTCAAATACACTGTACCGATGAGGATGGGGTATGGCTAGAGCATAATACACGCTTGGACATGCCGAAAGTGAAAGAAACCTTGGATAAAATGGGCTGGAAGGGCTGGTTAGTGATCGAACGCTCCAGAGACGCTAATTTGTCACCTCGTTCCGTGAAGGAAAACTTCGGCGCAAATACGCGGTATGTAAAATCTGTTTTTCAAAAATAATGGCCTTATCGCCGCTTACAAAACTATAATTGCATGAAAACGATATGGATGGGGTTAATGGCACTTTTGTGTGCGGCTTGTGCTTCGACCTCTTTACAAGAAAGATTAGACAAGAGCTTGCCAACATATGACGAAGTGGGGGCTGCTGTAATGCCGGATGTAATTGCGCCTGTGCAATCGCCTTTTTTTGAATACGACTTCAAACGTCCTACCTTTCCGGAGCGTATCGATTCGTTATCCCCTGGAGAGGATGTTATCCAGGAAGGCATCGATCAATTGGCTTCTGCAGGTGGTGGGACATTGGTGTTGACTGAAGGCGACTACCTGTCGGGGAGAATTGAATTAAAATCAAATATCAACCTACATCTACAAGAGGGAGCTGTGATCACGTTCAAAAGTGAGATCGTGGATTTCTTGCCGGTGGTATATACCCGAAATGAGGGCATAGAATTATACTCGCTAGGGGCATGTATCTATGCAAACGATGCGGTAAATATTGCCATTACGGGCAAGGGAAAGCTGGTTGGCCCGGGAGAAGGATCCATACGCGAGCAGACAATGACGCACGATGTAATCGAAAATATCGTGCATAGCGATACGCCGATAGAAGAGCGTATATACGATGGTAAAACGACAGCGTTTATTTTTCCACCAGCGATGATTGCGCCGATCAACTGTAAGCAGGTTTTTATCGAAGGACTTACTTTAGAGCGCTCTGCTTTTTGGAATGTCGTGCCGACCTTTTGCGAGGATGTAATTGTCCGCGGGGTACAGGTGTATTCTAAAGGCATTCCACGCGGTGATGGGATAGATATTGAATCATCCAAAAATGTATTGGTGGAGTATTGTAGCCTCTATACCGGTGATGACTGTATCGCGATAAAAGCGGGTAGAGGATACGACGGACTTCGCGCCGCCAAACCCTCAGAAAATATTGTGGTACGTTACTGTTTAGCCGGCGAAGGACATGGTGGTATCACGCTGGGCAGTGAAACAGCGGGTATGATCAAAAATCTATACGTCCACGACTGCGCCTTCGATGGTACGGATGTGGGGATACGCTTTAAAACACGTCGTCCACGCGGTGGTGGAGGGCAACATATTGCCTTTGAAAATATCCGAATGAATATCGGAAAATCAGCATTACGTTGGGATATGTTGGGAAGTTCGCAACATGTGGGTGCGCAGGCTAGTCGTGACTTCGCTGTGGAGGTCAATGCCTTAACGCCGAAATTTTCAGATGTAACCATTAATAACGTACTTATCGAAACTGCAAGGGAATGTATCCATGTAGAAGGAATTCCCGAGTCGAGATTGGAAAATGTGACGATTTCTAACATGTACGCTACAGGAAAGCGCTATTTGGCCATCAACGATGCGGAAAATTTTGTTATCCAGAACAGCGAGATACATTGCGAGGATTGTGCGATAGATAGTGTGCATGTAGCTGGTTTAGTAGAGGAAAATGTAACGATCATCCAGGAATAGGGGTTTTTTATATTTTTTATTTTTTTCTTTTTTCTTTGTTTATTTCGTTTTATTTTCGATATTTAGCATTAGTAAATATTATTGTGTTAACTACTTATGCTACCAATACAACGAAGAGAGAAGATACTAGGATTACTGAAAGAAGACGGCGCTGCTAAAGTGATAGACCTAGCAAATCTTTTTAAGGTGACTGAAGCAACCATTCGCCAAGATCTAGAAAAACTGGAAAAGGAAGGTCTTATTTCGCGCGATCATGGAGGAGCCTATCTACGTAATATAGAAGATCAGGTTCGGAATTTTTCGCTTTCGCATCAAAACGAAAATATAGACAAAAAAGAGCAAATCGCCCTGAAATGTGTAGAACTTATTGAAGACGGAGATACGATTATCTTGGATTCCGGTTCGACGACGACGGAGATTGCCCGTAAAATAAAAGGTCTGAAGAACCTGACTGTTATTACCAATGCCCTGAATATTGCACTCATGTTAGGAGCGGAGCCGGGCATAGAGGTGATTATGACCGGAGGCGAGTTTAAACCGCCAACCTTATCACTTACCGGACAAAAAGCAGCCGATTTTTTTAAGGGTATCAACGTACAGAAGCTTTTTCTAGCAACAGCAGGCGTGTCTTTAAAGGCAGGACTGACCTATCCCAGTATCAGTGATATTGTGGTTAAAAAGGCAATGGTCGAAGCGGCCGAGCTAACTTATTTGGTCGCGGATTCTACCAAGATCGGGAAAACATCGTTTGCCAGCCTGGGTGCCATGTCGCTTATCGATTTTCTGATCACGGATGCCGATATACAAGAAGCGCATAAAAACATGTTTAGGGATCATGAAATTGAGATCATCATAGCGAATTGAGGAGCGCTAGCATAAAAAGTAAATTAATAAACATAGAGAGAAGAAATGAATACAGGAGCGCTAGGTGTTATTTTTGGGAACCGGGATTTTTTTCCTGACCATTTAGTGGGCACCGCAAGAAAAGAAGTGAAAAGTGTGTTGGATAAGTTGGGATTAGCCTATAGGATGTTGGAGGAGTCTGATACGAAGTTAGGTGGTGTAGAGACCTTTGCAGATGCCCAAAAGTGTGCAAACCTTTTTAAGGCACATCGGGAAGAGATCATGGGAATCTTGGTTGTGTTGCCGAATTTTGGGGATGAAAGAGGGATGGCGGAGACTATCCGGTTGTCGGGACTAGATGTTCCCGTTCTTGTACAAGCTTACCCCGATGATCTGGATAAATTGGACGTGGCCCGTAGGCGAGATGCATGGTGTGGCAAGATATCGGTTTGTAATAATTTATATCAATACGGAATCAAGTATAGTTTAACCGATCAACACGTTATCCGGCCAGATGATGAAGGTTTTGCACAAGAAGTGAAGGACTTTGCTGCAGTGTGTCGTGTCGTCCGAGGATTGAAAGGTATGCGGATTGGTGCGATTGGCGCCAGACCGGGCGGCTTTAATACCGTACGATACAGTGAAAAAATACTGCAAAGGAACGGCATTACGGTCGTAACGGCAGATCTTTCTGAAATCTTGGGGCGGGCTAATCGTATCAAAGACGGAGATACCAAGGTGAAAGAACATATAGAAACCATCACCAATTACGCGAAACGGGGACTGACCCCTGATGAGTCGCTGGTGCAGATGGCGAAGCTGGATATCGTACTCAAAGAGTTTGTAGAAGAGCATGCATTAGATGCTACCGCATTGCAATGTTGGACGTCTCTACAGCAAAACTACGGCTGTAATGTATGTACCTCCATGAGTATGATGAGCGAAAACATGCTGCCCAGTGCCTGCGAGGTAGATGTAACGGGTACATTGACCATGTATGCTATGCAGTTGGCGTCCGGCACGCCAAGTGCTTTGGTGGATTGGAACAATAACTACGCCGACGATCCCAATAAGACGGTTTTGTTCCACTGCGGGAACTGGGCAAAGGCATTCCTGCCGGAGATTGAAATTAGCAACGCGCCAATTCTGGGCTCGTCGTTAGGCGTAGAAAATACATGGGGGGCACTGGACGGAAGGACACCGGCATCGCCATTGACCTACGGCCGGATCAGTACAGATGATGTGCAGGGTAAAATAAAAGTATATCTAGGCGAAGGAGAGCTCACAGACGACGAGCTGAATACGTTTGGCAACCGGGCAGTTGCACAGATTCCCGATCTGCAGGGGCTTATGCAATATGTCTGTAGAAATGGTTTCGAGCATCACGTGGTCATGAATGCTTCTAAGACCGGCAAGATACTCGAAGAAGCATTGGGTAACTACTTCTCCTGGGAAGTATATAATCATGATAACAAGTAATGAAAGAATCGTTAGCAAAAAAATCTATTGAATACCGTAAACGTATCTTAAAATACATTTACAAAGCAAAGGCGGGGCATACGGGAGGAAGCTTGTCTTGCGTCGATGTATTGAACGTGCTGTATAATAGGATTATGAATGTAGGTCCTGCCAATTTCGATAGCCCCGATAGGGATCGTTATGTGCAGAGTAAAGGGCATTGCGTGGAAGCTTTGTTTGTCGTATTGGCCGATCAAGGTTTTTTTCCGGAATCGGAACTGGAAACGCTGTGCCAATATAATTCTCATTTTATTGGACACCCCACGCGGAAGGTGCCTGGTGTGGAGCAGAATACAGGAGCCTTAGGGCATGGTCTTTCGCTGAGTGTAGGAATGGCTATTGCGGCTAAACTGGACAAGAAGGATTATCAAGTATTTACCTTAATGGGCGACGGTGAGCTGGCGGAAGGTTCTAATTGGGAAGCGGCGCTGACAGCCTCACACTATAAGCTGGATAATCTTTGCGCCATTGTGGACTATAACCGCCTGCAGATTTCGGCGCCGACCCGGGATGTATGCAATACGGATCCGGTAGCGGATAAGTTTAGAAGTTTTGGTTGGGAAGTAGTGGAGGTTGATGGGCATAATCTGGATGCGTTGGAAGCGACATTCCACAAGCTTCCCTTTGCGACGGGGAAACCCTCTTTGGTGATTGCCCATACCGTGAAAGGTAAGGGGATCAGTTATATGGAGAATGTGTTGAAGTGGCACCATGGGGTGCCGAGTGAAGATCAATATGAACAGGCACAAAAGGAATTGGATAGCGCCCTTTTAGCGCTTTAATGTAGAAAGGCTTTGGATATGGATAGAGAGATAAACATGGGAAAGGCAAATTTAGAGGTTTTTTCAGAAACCTTGCAGCATATTGCTGAGAGCAACCGCGATTTACTAGTGGTTACCAGCGATTCCAGAGGATCAGGTAAATTGGTGCCTTTTGCACAACGTTTTCCAGATCAATTGGTTGAAGTAGGCATCGCAGAACAGAATTTGGTCGGTATATCGGCAGGCTTAGCCTCCACAGGGAAACAGGTATTTGCCGTTTCGCCGGCTTGTTTTCTGACGGCGCGATCACTGGAACAGATAAAAAATGATGTTACGTACTCGGACAACGCGGTGACCGTCGTCGGAATCAGTGCAGGAGTGAGTTACGGAGCGTTAGGCTCAACGCATCACAGTTTACACGACTATGCCGTATTACGGGCCATCCATAATATTATTGTTTGTGCGCCGGCCGATAATTTTGAAACGGAGGAAGCTGTTCGACAAGCAGCGGCGTTAAACCAGCCGGTGTACCTTCGTTTTGGCAAACGCCCGATGCCCCTCCTGCGTAAGGACGTACCTTTTGTGTTGGGTAAGGGGCGCGTTCTGCAAGAAGGTAAAGATCTGGCCATTGTTGCGACGGGCGAAATGTTACACCCCGCGTTGGAAGCAGCTGCTTTGCTGAAGGAATCCGCGGATGTAGAGGCAACGGTGATTAGCATGCATACTGTAAAGCCGTTGGATACGAAATTGTTAGCGCAAGTGGCCGCTGCAGGTATGCCGATATTGACGGTGGAAGAGCATAGTGTGTATGGAGGTATGGGAGAGGCCTGTGCTTCCTTCCTATTGCAAGAAGGCTACCATAACCGTTTTCAGGTGATGGGTATCCCTGATGAATACACCGTAACCGGCTCACAGCAAGAAATATTTGACCATTATGGTCTGAACGGGCAGGGAATAATGGAAGTTGCCCAACAGCTATTGGGTGTTTCCCAAGAAAAGTAAAAGGGTGTAGCCCACCCCTAATTATAAACAGATAAATAAACCGATTTTATTATGCGCATCGTAAACAGATGTCTATGGATGGGAATACTGTTATCGCTATTGATCGCTTGCGGTCGCGGGGAAGCAGATAAAACGCCACAGAAACAGATCGCTATTATCGTTTCCACACTGAACAACCCTTGGTTTGTATTCTTGGCCGAAACGGCTAGGGAGGAGGCGGAAAGCCGAGGCTATGTGGCCCGGATTTTCGACTCGCAGAACAACACGTCACTTGAGTCGGATCATTTTGAAAATGCCGTCGCATTGGGCTATGATGCGATTCTGCTAAATGCGACGGATTCGGATGGTTCTGTGGCTAATGCCAGAAAGGCCATGGAAGCGGGTATTCCTGTTTTTTGCATGGACAGAGAGCTAAATAATCCCGATGCAGCCACCTCACAGATCGTATCGGATAGCTATTCGGGCTGTGTGGAATTGGGCGGACTCTTTGTCCGTTCGCTTGAGAAAAAGGGTAAATATGTGGAACTGCTAGGTTTAGTGGGTGACAATAACACGTGGAACCGGTCGAAAGGATTTCATCATGTAGTCGATCATTTTCCGGAAATCAAGATGGTGGCACAGCAAAGTGCCGATTTTGATCGGAATAAAGCGATGGAGGTACTGGAATCTATTTTGCAGGCACATCCAGATGTAGACGCTGTGTTCTGCGGCAACGACGCGATGGCGATGGGTGCTTATCAAGCATTGGTGGCTGCGGGTAAAGATAAGCAGATCCAAGTGTTTGGATTCGATGGTTCGGAAGATGCGGTAAGCTCTATCCAGTCTGGTGGTCTTGCCGCTACCGTGATGCAGTTTCCGCAAAAAATTGCAGAAACGGCCGTTGCTTTCTCGGGAGAATATTTTGAAGGAAAAACCAGTTTCCCCCCCAAAACACTAGTCGATGTAGAATTGGTGACACCTGCAAATGTAAGTATATATTCGAGCTATGGTAAAGAATGATAAAGGCATACAGCCAAAAAAACGTAAGGCGCTTAAATACGGACTGATTGGATTGGTTGCTGTTTTTTTAATCTATCATTCATTTTATGTGGTGTCCTTGGATTCCCATAAGAATGATGGCGATGAAGAGGATGTTGCTCAGTTAGCAGATGTATACTTCTTGCAAAGCTTGCCGGAGATTTTGGCAAATGCGCCCCAACCTTGTACCTTGCTGGCGACGTTATCGCAAAAAGACCAAGATTGGGCAAGCTACGGAAAGCAGACCAACATCGGGAACCGCTATTACTTTCTCATCCGGGGAGAAGGCAGTGTACAAGAGATAAAAGACAGCTATGTGCGGGTGGTTTTTGGTGAAGGCGAACAAGCTTGCTCTTTACGCATCGCAACCGTTTACATTTTTGGAAACGAAATTCGCGATGCTTCGGGCAAACTGGCGTTAGCGGATGTGGGTGAATTAACGAAATTTAATGCGATCTCCGAAAGGCTCAACAAAAGGGTGCGGGAGGAAATTATACCCGAATTTCTGGAAAAGGTACAGGTAGGTCAAAAAGTACAATTAGCAGGCGCCTTTGCTTTGAATCGCCGTCTCGGTGTCATGGATGATTTTGAAGTAATGCCTGTACAGTTGCAAATCGTGGATTAAGAAAAAAAATCGTGGTCTCATTAAGAAATATAACAAAACAATTTAACGGTGTATATGCCCTTCGGGATGTTAACATCGAGTTTCCGGCAGCTAAGGTTATCGCATTGGTAGGGGAGAACGGCGCTGGTAAATCGACCTTGATGAATATATTGAGCGGCGTGTATCCTGATTACGAAGGAGAATTGCTGTATAAGGGAGAAGTGGTTCAGTTTCAAAGTCCGCGCGACGCGCAAGACCGAGGCATTACGATTATCCATCAGGAACTCAATCTGATTCCTTATCTCAGTGTGGTCGAGAATATTTTTTTAGGCAGAGAGCTGATGACCCCCTGGGGAGGTTTGGATACGCCGAAGATGAAGAACGTCGCCGAAGAACTGCTTTCGCGTCTGAAATTGGAACTTGATCTGGACACTCCCGTATCGCAATTGAAGGTGGGCGAATGCCAATTGATCGAAATTGCGAAAGCACTGCTCGTAGAAAGTGACGTGGTGATTATGGATGAGCCCACGTCGGCCATCAGTGAGTCGGAGGTGTACGCGCTGTATGATATTATTGCTGACCTGAAAGCGTCGGGAAAAACGGTGGTTTATATATCGCACAAAATGAAGGAGTTGTTTACACTGGCAGACGAATATGTCGTGTTGCGCGACGGCCAAGTGGTAAAACAGGGGTTGATGGCGGAGGTGGATGAACAGCAGCTCGTTAATATGATGGTAGGCAGGGCACTAGCGGAGCGTGTAAAATGCCAAGATCGGATTACCGATGCGACGGTGTTGCAGGTGGATAACTTATCACTGGCACACCCCTTAAAAGAGGAGATGTTGTTGGAAAACCTGTCTTTTGATCTTTGTAAAGGAGAGATAGTGGGTGTTTTCGGCTTGATGGGCGCCGGAAGGACGGAGCTATTGGAGACATTATTTGGTCTACGGGGAAAACCGACCTCGGGCAGCTTTTCCTTTGATGAGCAGGAAATGTCTTTTTTTACGTCACCTAATCAGGCACTTCGATACGGACTGGCATTGGTGCCTGAAGACCGGAAAGGCGATGGGTTGGTGTTGGGTATGAATGTACGCGCGAACTTATCACTTTCGGTATTGTCGAGTTTGGAGAACCTAGGCGTGCTGGCGGATGTACAAGAAAAAGAACTTTGCCAGCAATATGTGGAGCGTCTGCGTATCAAAACGGCTACAGATCAGCAGCATGTGGGTAACCTGAGCGGTGGAAATCAACAGAAAGTCGTATTAGCCAAGTACCTGGCTACAAAGCCGAAAGTATTGATGCTCGACGAGCCGACGCGGGGCATAGATGTCTATGCCAAACAAGAGATTTATGATTTGATACGGGAACAGGCAGCCCTGGGGTTGGGCGTTATGGTGGTTTCCTCCGAGCTACCGGAATTGTTTGCCATTGCTGATCGGATCCTCGTGATGTGCGATGGCCGCATCACCAAGCAGTTTAAAACGGAAGAAGCTACCGAAGAAACGATATTACAGGCGGCATTGCCTGACCAATAAAGTATGATATATGAACATGAGTATTACATCCTATAAAAAACAGCTACAACAGCTACAGCCCTTGATAGCCTTGTTTTTGTTGTGTTTGATTATTGCCATTTTTTCCGACCGTTTCATGACGGTAACCAACCTCTGGAATGTGATGCGGCAAATATCGGTTAATATCTGTATCGCCGTAGGCATGACATTGGTCATCATCTCGGCCGGTATAGATTTATCCGTAGGTTCTGTGCTTGCCTTTGCGGGAGCGGTTACCGCTTCCTTCCTCAGTATGGGTGTGGAACTGCCTTTTTTCGGTGTGTATTTAGGCTTTACAACTTTAGGCGCTATCCTGATGGGAATTGCTATGGGAGGGGTCTTAGGCTTGGTCAACGGTTGGGTCATCACCTATTTTAAGGTGCAGCCCTTCGTGGCTACTTTGGCCATGTTGACCATTGCGCGCGGGCTCACTATGCTTTGGACACAAGGTTACCCAATTAGTTCGCTCGGTGCACCATTCGCGCATCTGGGTACCGGTTGGTTCTTAGGTGTGCCCATTCCGGTATGGATTGCCGCTATCGTCACCGTTCTAGCCGTTTTTGTGATGCGGAAAACCCGCTTTGGTCGCTATATCTATGCTATAGGAGGAAATGAGCGGGCTGCACGCCTGTCGGGCATCAAGGTAAATCAGGTAAAAACATTGGTCTATATGTTGGCGGGAATGCTGGCGGCTGTGGGGGGCATATTGGTAACCTCTCGTCTAGATTCGGCACAACCCAATGCAGGGATGGGCTATGAGCTGGATGCAATTGCTGCCGTCGTGATAGGCGGTACTTCCTTATCAGGCGGACGGGGTTTGATTATGGGGACGGTACTCGGTGCCGTAATCATCGGCGTGTTGAACAACGGCTTGGTGCTTTTGGGCGTTTCGCCTTTCTGGCAGCAGGTGGTGAAAGGCATGGTCATTTTGATTGCGGTTATTATTGACCGCTCACAGCATAAAGAGAAAAAGTAACATGAGCAGCAAACAGTATATTTTAGCGATAGACCAAGGGACGAGCAGTACCAAAACACTGGCGTTTGACGAATCGGGAAATGTGGTCGCCAAGGGAACGGCGAAGCTGGGGATTCGTTACGAGCATCATTTCGTTGAACAATCACCGGAAGAGATATACAGCAGTGTATTACAAGCAGTAGAAGCTTGTCGTGACGACATGGGCCGACAAGGTATACGACCTGACCAGATTACCGGGGTGGGCTTAACCAACCAACGCGAGACATTTTTGCTCTGGGATGCAGCAGGAAAACCGTTGTATAATGCCATATCCTGGCAATGTAAGCGTTCCTCAGCGATCTGTGACCGGTTAAAGGAAGCCGGTAAGGAAGATTTGGTAAAAGAGAAAACAGGCCTGCCTATAGACCCTTATTTTTCGGCTACGAAATTGATATGGCTGGTCGAAAATGTGCCGTCAATTACAGCAGAACTGGCGCGGGGTAATGTGTTTTTTGGTACCGTAGATACCTGGATACTGTATAAGTTGACAGGCGGAGAATGCTATATGACCGACCATACCAACGCGTCTAGGACAATGCTTTTCAATATTTACGAATTGGCCTGGGATAATGTGCTGTTGGATGAGCTGGGCTTGCGCGGATTGAACCTGCCGGAGGTACGTCCTTCGGCCTATGCATATGCTAACGCTACGTTTGAAGGCATGTTTGCCGACCCGTTGACAATCTGTGCTGTAGTCGGCGATTCGCAGGCAGCGGCGTTGGGAGCAGGTTGCTTTCAAAGGGGGGAGGCAAAAGCCACATTGGGTACGGGTAGTTCGATTATGATGGCAGTAGGACAGGATTTACGCTATAAAGGCCAGGATACAGTCGATGCGATCTATTATAGTACGGAGAAAGGAGTGGTTTATGCTGCCGAAGGGATTATTGTCTCCTGCGGTGCGACCCTCACTTGGATGAGAGATCAACTAGCGCTCTTTACAGAAGAAGGAGCGTTGGAACAGTTGGCGAAAGGTGTGCCAGCAAACCACGGCGTGACCGTCATACCGGCTTTTAGTGGGATGGGGACACCCTATTGGAAAAAGGATGCCAAAGCGACTATTACTGGTCTGACCTTTGCCAGCGATCGCTCGCATCTGATCCGGGCAGCACTAGAATCGGTATGTTTTCAGATAAAGGACGTGATCACAGCGACAGAAACCGAACATCAACTAACGCTATCTCAATTGCACGTGAATGGAGGTATGTCGGAAAACGCCTTTGTCGTACAGTTTCTGGCGAATGTGTTAAATAAGCCTGTGCTGTGTAGTGCCATGCCAGACGCATCGGCGTTGGGATGTGCGCGTTTGGCGGCAGTAACACTGCAGCCCGCTTCATTAGAAACGCGATTGCCGCAGCATCATGTAGCCGTTCAGCACTATCATCCTGACGAAGATTTGGAAGCTGTACAATCAAGCTACCTTAACTGGCTTAAGCTCATCGATCGTATGCTTTAAACAGACTCTTAATAAAACATAAATAATAAAATAGATATGAAGAAAGTAGGACTTATACATACCTCGGCAACACTCGTTCCGGTATTTCAAGCGTTGTTCAGTGAGAAATCCGTGCAGGCTGAAGTTTTTAATATTGTGGACGATAGTCTGATCAAAGATGTGATTCAAAAAGGACGATTGGAAGATCAGACAGCGCAACGTGTAATAAACTATGTGGCATCCGCAGAAGAAGCTGGTGCCGATCTAATTATGGTGACCTGCTCATCCATTGGTCGAGCCGTAGAACAGGCAGCAGAAAAGGCAGGTGTACCGGTGCTTCGTGTAGATCAACCTATGGCAGACCGTGCTGTTGCAGAAGGAAAACGTATCGGCGTGGTTGCCACATTGCCCACCACGCTGGAGCCGACAGGCGATCTTGTTTTGCGCCGGGCGCAAAGAGCCGGAAAAGATGTGGAGTTGGTTAGCCGATTATGTGAGGGTGCTTTTGAAGCCCTTATGGGGGGAGATGCGGCGAAGCATGATGAAATGGTGAAACAGGCGCTTCAAGAATTGTCAGAACAAGTCGATGTGATTTTGTTGGCGCAGGCGTCGATGGCACGTGTAGTCAGTCAAATGCCGGAAAGCGCACGCAAGGTACCCATCTTAAGTAGCCCGGGAATCGCCGTAGATCATGTTGCAGGACTATGCCAAACGTCATAACAATATAAACCGGGATGCTATGGGCAAATGGAGATTATACAGTTTATGCTTAGCCGCAATTGCTTTTGTAATCGCCGGTATAGGACTTTTCGTGGATGCATTTCCTTACTTGCGCCAGTCATTATTGGCGGGAAGTATTTTAGGAGCATTGGGCTTGGGAGCCTTCGAGAAAACCAAAGGCTATCAGTATACGATGTGGATTGTCGTGGCGGTAGTTGCTGGTATGACTTTTCCTGAACGTATTTTGCATATCGGGGAGTTTGATATGCGAAATAAGTGGCTTATTCTCGTGGTTATCCAGCTGGTGATGTTTGGCATGGGTATACAGATGAAAGTGCAGGATTTTACACGGATCGGGGCTTCTGGCAAAGGGGTGGCTATTGGATTGGCTACCCAGTTTACGATTATGCCCTTAGTTGGCTTTTTGTTGACAAAAGTGTTTGATTTCGAGCCGGAAATAGCGGCCGGAGTCATATTGATCGGCTGCTGTTCCAGTGGATTAGCCTCTAATGTGATGGCCTATATTGCAAAAGCCAATTTAGTGCTGTCGGTAACCGTAACAGCACTGACGACCATGGTAGCGCCTATTATGACGCCTTTCATGATGAAAGTATATGCAGGCACAATGGTAGAAGTTAGTTTTATGGAGATGGCTATGGAAATCGTCAAGATTATGATCGTGCCCATTGGAGCAGGTCTGTTGCATGATTATCTCAAAACTGCTCCTCGAGCCACTTATCAGATGCTGGGACGGCTATCTGCTGCCATCGCATTATTGTTATTGATTGTAGTCGGTGGGTTTTGGTCAACTTTTACCAGCTCGCTCACACCCGGAGCCAAGACGATTGTAGAGGCAGGCTGCTTTATACTGGGTGCCATACCGGTAGGTTTCGGCTATCATCTGTTAACAAAAAAGTTTCCATTGTTGGATAAGCGGATGCCCTATTTTTCGATGTTTGGAATCATATATTTTACTGCGGTAACCACGGCTGCTGGTCAGCAATATCTGCTAGAGATAGGTGCTGTATTGTTTCTGGCTGCTGTAATCCACAATGGAGCCGGATATTTCTTTGGGTATTGGTTTAGTAAATTATTTGGATTGAATGAGTATTCCGCGCGTGCCATGGCCTTAGAGATTGGTTTGCAGAACGGCGGGATGGCGAGTGGACTGGCGGGCAGTATGGGGAAATTGGGTACCGTAGGTTTAGCCGCAGCCGTGTTTAGTCCCTGGATGAATATATCGGGATCCATATTGGCAAATTATTGGAGAAGAAAACAAGAAAGAGAAGATCGGTTGAATAAGCAGACCGATAAAGATCAACGAGAAGATAATATAATTAAAGAAGAGCATGGATAGAATTGAAGCGACTTATTATGTGGAAACACCATACCCGCTGGCTGATGCGGCTGCGGTAATGGCAGGGGAGCAGTCATCGGGTACCTTCGTCGCCATACCGGGCGAAACGGAAGCGTTAAAAATGCAGTATGCAGCACGTGTAGAGCGTATGGAGGAGCTAGAAACAGTGGCAGCATCGTCGTTATCGGGCGAACAGTTGCATTTTGAAAAATACCATCGAGGGAAGGTGACCATCTCTTGGTCGCTCGCGAATTTTGGAGCGAATCTGCCGGTTCTTTGCTCCACCCTAATGGGTAATTTATACGAACTGCGCCAGTTTACCGGTATTAAGCTGATCGATATTCAGTTGCCAGACAGCTATACGACACATTTCCGGGGGCCGAAATTCGGTATTGAAGGAACCGCGAAACTGATTTCATCGCAGGCGAAAACGCCGTTGGTGGGAACGATTATCAAGCCGAGTGTGGGCTTAACGATCGAAGATACGGCCGATTTGGTACGACGGCTGGCAGAAGCTGGAATTGATTTTATTAAGGATGACGAGCTTATGGGATCTACCCTTAATTCTCCGTTTGCAGATCGTGTGCACGCTATCATGGAGGTGTTGAAAAACCACCAAGATAAAACCGGAAAGAAAGTAATGTATGCGTTCAATATCAGTGATGAAATGGATAATATGCTGCGGAACTATGATACCATAGTCAATGCAGGGGGAAGCTGTGCGATGGTAAGTTTGTATAGTGTGGGGCTAACCGCCGTAAAGCGTATAGCCGATATTGGGCAGTTGACTATCCACGGGCACCGCAATGGATGGGGAATGTTAAACCGACATCCTTTATTGGGTGTGACGTTCTCTGCTTATCAGAAGTTATGGCGACTGGCAGGCGTAGATCAGTTGCACGTGAATGGTATCCGAAATAAATTCTGGGAATCCGACGAATCCGTTGTGAAATCTATAAAAGCGTGTTTGGCGCCGATGGAAGGGATACGACCCGCCTTACCCGTACTTTCTTCTGGGCAGTGGGGTGGTCAAGCTATCGATACATTTAAACTGACGCAGGCGACCGATTATTTATATCTCGCTGGTGGCGGAATTATGGCGCATCCTGGAGGCATTAGCGGAGGCGTAACTGGAATTAAACAGGCATGGGAAGCAGCCGTTACGGGATTGTCACTCGAAGAAGCGATGCAAAAATATCCGGCTGTAAAACAGGCTGTAGAAAAATTTGGAGGAGCCAAATCGTAAGGAAAGAATCATGGCATACAACATAGCTTTTTTTGGAGATGATTTTACAGGTTCGACGGATGCATTGGAAACGTTGGAAGAGATGGGGCTGGCCACGGTTTTGTTTACCGGAGTTCCAACCTTAGCACAGTTGCAGGCTTTTGGCGACAAGCGAGCTATAGGTATAGCGGGTATGACCCGTACGCTACCGACTGATGAAATCGAAGAACAGCTGAAAAAAGTATTCGATTTGTTTTCGGCGCTGAACGTAAAGCATATCCATTATAAAGTTTGTTCGACCTTCGACTCGTCTCCGACAGTGGGCAGCATCGGCAAAGCAATCGATGTTGGCGCTGTGGCATTTTCCGCAAAGCGTATTCCAATGGTGGTAGGGGCGCCCTATCTCGGTAGGTTCTGTGCGTTCGGAAATCTATTTGCCCGGATGGGCACCGGTTCTGAAGGGGAAGTATTCCGGTTAGACCGGCATCCCAGTATGGCGAAGCATCCGGTTACTCCGGCTAAGGAAAGTGATCTTCGACGCCATTTAGCGCAGCAAACGCATAAAAAAATTGGCTTGATAGATGTCACGCAGTTGGATCGCTTAACGGCTACAGATATGTTGCGCGAGATTGCGGGAGAACAGGCAGAGGTTCTTCTGTTTGATGTCCTAACCGAACAGCATTTAGTGCGAATAGGTGAGGTATTGGATGGTCTTTCTGCCCAATACCAGCCACTTTTTTCCGTAGGCTCGTCGGCTGTATCAAAAGCATTATGCGCGGCATGGAAAAAGACCGGTGTTTTGTCGCCTCGAACGGAATGGCCTTCGCTTAAACCGGCGAAGCCCTTGTTAGTACTCTCCGGAAGCGGATCGGTCGTGACTGGAAAGCAGATTGATCACGCTATAGAAAATGGATTTGAAGGAGTGGCTATTGACGGCGAAGCTTTAGCCGCAAATCCAGATCAGTACAACCTGGCTGCGGTGACTGCGGAAGTACTGCAATATTTGTGGGAAGGGAAAAGTGTGGTTGTCCACACCAGTATTGGTCCTGACGATCCGCGCATGGGTAAGACGCGTCATGTCTTGGAGCAACGCGGTTTGAACGCGCAGGGAATCAACGCTTTCACGGCTGCTTTATATGGAAAGCTGCTGGCGCAGATCGCAGACCTTGTGGCGCAGTCGTTTGCACTAGAACGGCTCGTGATAGCGGGAGGAGATACGTCAAGTCTGTTTGCACGCCATTTCGGTATTGACGCTGTCGAAATGGTGGCTCCGGTGGTACCCGGAGCACCGCTTTGTCGCATACATGCTCAAAAGGCGCATATTGACGGTATGACGATCAATTTTAAAGGAGGACAGGTAGGCGATGTAGGTTATTTTTTACGGATGGAAAGTGGAACCGAAAGGTCTTAAAGCAGGACACTACAGGACGGCAGTTTAGGGACGTTTTGATAGCTTCACCAGAAACTGACATTTATTTTCTCCATATTCGGAAAGCGTGATAAGATGATATAAATAAATGAAAATTTTATACAGGATGAAGGCTCTTAAAATTTATCAAAGCATATTTTTTTACCTATTTATCACCGTTATTTTTATAGGCGTATCTAGTTGTTCCGCGTCAAATAAATTACGTGTTGAGCAGGTGTTGATTGAAGGACGGAAAAAACCAATGGGGACGAATACTTTAACGCCCTCATTTAGCTGGAAGCTGGGGAGTAATGGTTACAATGTCGTGCAGACAGCATATAGGATTACCGTTAGCACAAATGCAAATTTTTCAAAGCAACAAGACATCTCTTGGGATTCGAACTGGGTGTCGACAGACCAATCGCTATACAATCGCTATGAGGGGCAGGACCTTTTGGCAGGAACCACCTATTATGCTCGTATCGCAGTAAAAGATAATCACGGAAATGTTGCGGAGAGTATTGTACAAAGTTTTCATACCGGTCTACTCACCGAAGCCGACTGGGATGGAGCCCAATGGATTACGAAAGAGAAGTTGCCGGATTCGCTAGTGAACCCCTTACCATTAAGCTCTAGCAAACTCCGCATCGATAAAAATTATGAGCTACCCGTATTCCGAAAGAATATAGAACTGGATAAAAAGATGGTGTCCTCTATAGCTTATATATCGGGGCTTGGACATTATGAACTCTTGGTCAATGGTCAGCCTGTAGACAATGCCGTGTTGCAACCGGGTTGGACCAAATATGATAAAGAAGCGTACTATGTCGTTTACGATCTGACGGAACATTGGCATGCCGGGAAGAATACGATCGGTGTCATGCTCGGAAATGGGTTCTATTATATCCCACCAATTAGTGGAAGATTTCAGAAACATAAAGTAGCTTTCGGACTACCGAAAATGAAAATGAAAGTCGTGAACAGCTATGCTGATGGTACGCAGGAAACGATTGTGAGCGATGAGAGCTGGAAAGTACATCGATCGCCCATTACATTTTCAAGTATGTACGGGGGAGAAGACTATGACGAACAGGTTTTGCCTACATCCTGGAGTACACCAGATTTCGACGATACAGCATGGAATAACGCTTTGGTAGTCGATGGCCCCGCACTGCGTGTGCAGGAGGCTGAGCCGGTTCGGATCATGGAACGCTTTGCTTCAAAATCGGTAAAAAATGTGGACGAAAATACAGATGTGTACGATTTTGGTCAGAATGCATCCGGTATTGTGCATATTACGATGAAAGGCCACCGAGGAGATACCGTCCGGATCTATCCGGCAGAACTGCTTACGGATAAAGGTCGAGCAAACCAAAAGCATTCCGGTAGTCCGTACTATTACCAATATATTTTTGCACAAGATGGAGAAGTAAGCTGGCGTCCACGATTTACCTATTATGGCTTTCGTTACGCCGAAGTACGTTCCATGCCTGCTGGGGAGCAAGATATCGAAATACAGAAAATCACGGCCGAGCACATCCGTAATGGCGCCCGCCAGATCGGCAGTTTTCAATCCTCGGATACGCTATTTAACCAAATACACACGCTGATTAACTGGGGTATAAAGAGCAATATGGTGAGTGTATTCACCGATTGTCCGCACCGGGAAAAACTGGGATGGCTGGAGCAACTGCATCTCATGGGACCTTCTGTTCAATACAATTTTGATGTGGAGCGCTTGTTTGCCAAATCACTTAGTGATATGCGGCAATCTCAAACGGAAGAAGGCTTGGTGCCAGAGATTGCACCAGAATATGTACATTTTGATTGGGGCGGCGACGTTTTTCGTGATTCTCCGGAATGGGGATCGAGTTCGATTTTGCTGGCTTGGTACGCCTACCAATGGTACGGCAATAAAGCACTTTTAGTCGATAACTATGCGATGATGAAAAAGTATATGCATTATCTCCAAGGAAAAGCAAAAGACAACGTACTTTACCACGGACTGGGTGATTGGTACGATTTGGGGCCGGAGCGCCCGGGTTTTTCCCAGTTAACGACTCCTGGCATTACTGCAACGGCGATATACTATTATAACCTGAAGAAGATGAGTCAAATTGCGGATTTGTTGGAAGACAGTAATTACAAAGCTTATGCCGATTCGCTGCAGCAGGAAGTATATCAGGCCTTCAATGATACCTTCTACGACGAGCATACCGGTATATATGGCTCTGGAAGTCAAACGGCGTTAGCTATGCCGTTATATATGGGGCTGGTTGACGAAGCAAACAAGGACAAAGTATTGGCGAACCTGATCAAGGATATTGTGGATAGAGATACGAGCTTTACGGCGGGAGATATCGGGCATCGTTATCTCTTACAGGCACTACAACAGGCAGGACGTGATGATTTGATCTATGCCATGCATAAGGACGATACGCGACCGGGGTATGGCTATCAGATACGGCAAGGAGCTACGGCACTGACCGAATCTTGGGCTGCTTTACCGACTGTTTCGAATAATCACTTTATGTTAGGGCATCTTATGGAATGGTTCCACACAAGGTTAGGTGGTCTGGGACAAGAAGAAGGATCTATTGCTTATAAGCATATACGCATAGCCCCTAAATTACAGGACATCGTGAAACAAAGAGCGGTAACTTACGAAAGCCCTTACGGGGAGGTGAAATTCGAACAGCAAGAAGTTGGTTTTCACGTTGAAATTCCGGTGAACAGTAAGTGTACATTGGTGCTACCGGCATCTTCAGGCTATCAAATCAATGGAGAGCGTTTGGCGGCGTATGAACATCGGTTAACAGATGCGGGGATGGAAATTCAGTTGGGTTCAGGCATATATAATATTAAATAATAGGATAATGAAAAAAATAGGGCTATTGCTGTGTTTACTGTGGGTCGGAAAGATAGGCATGGCACAACCTGCAACGATTTCTGAAGCAGAAATGGAACGGATCTATCACGAAGTAAAAACTCCCTATAAATATGGGTTGGTATTAACACCGGATAAAAAGGGGGATTTGATGGACTGCCCAAGTATATATCGCATCGGAAAGAAATGGTACATGAGTTATCTTGTTTTTGATGGGGAGGGGTATGAGACCTGGTTAGCCGAAAGTACAGATCTTTTGAACTGGACGACTTTAGGTAAGCAAATGTCAAAAGAAGAGAGTGATAAGTGGGACAGTAAACAACGTGCCGGATACAATGCCTTAATAGACACCAAATGGGGAGGGAGTTATAAGCTCCATACCTATCATGGAAAGTATTGGATGTCTTATTTTGGGGGAGCATCGGTGGGATATGAACCAGAACCCTTGGCAATCGGCATGGCTTATACCGCCGAAAAGCCGTCTAAGCCCATGGAATGGCAGCGATTGGACAACCCTGTGCTAACGAGCGAGGATGTAGATGTGCGTTGGTGGGAGAACCGGCATAAGCTGTTTAAAAGCTATGTGGTAGAAGACAAGAAAAGAAATACCGGGCACCGCTTTATTATGTATTATAATGCGGTGGGCGACTCCCTGGAAAATAATAAGCCAACACGCTGGTACGAACGGATTGGTATGGCCGTGTCGGATGATATGCAAAACTGGAAACGTTATTTAAATGATCCTGTGGTGCATCACCCCGTCGGGATTACGGGCGACCCGATGATTCAGCGGATCAATAATACGTGGGTCATGTTTTATTTCGGTGCGTTCTGGAAGGATCGGGAGGGGGCATTCAACAGGTTTGCTGCTTCTAAAGACTTAATCCATTGGACGGATTGGCAGGGCGACAATCTGATCGAATCTACGGAAGACTTCGATAATCAGTATGCGCATAAATCTTTTGTCATCAAGCATAAAGGGACTGTTTACCACTATTATTGTGCGGTTGATAAGAACGGAAATAGGGGCATAGCCTTGGCTACCTCACAAGATAAAGGGAAAAGTAAAGTAAAGTTTAAATCGGAATAAGTAAAATCTCATCATCATCGTCATGTTTAATAAGTTTGTATCCTTTCTAGTTTTGTTCGTTACGGCTCTTTCCGGCATAGCACAGCCAAGGGAAGCGATTGATTTTAACGGAGGTTGGTCTTTTACGTTAGCAGATGATTTGCAGTATCGTCGAGCAGAATTTTCTGCGGCAAACTGGAAAAAGATTACGTTGCCGCACGATTGGAGCATTGGTTTCGATTTCGGTGAAGAGCACCCTGCCGGAAATGCTGGAGGATCACTTCCGGGAGGAGTGGGTTGGTATAGAAAAACCTTTTCATTAGCAGAAAAGGATAAAGGAAACCAGTATACGCTGCACTTTGGTGGAGTGTACCGCTATGCGGAAGTTTGGATTAATGGAAAGTATTTAGGTAAGCATATAAACGGATACCTCTCTTTTGAGCATGACCTAACACCCCATTTACATTATGGAAACGAAGAGAATGTCATTGCCGTACGCGTAGACAACAGTTTGCAGCCTAACTCTCGTTGGTATACCGGTTCAGGTATTTACAGGGATGTCCGATTGGAAAAGCGTTCGCCGATTCACCTGCTACGCGCAGAAACCTTTATCACGACGCCTGAGGTATCAGCCGACAAAAGTACGCTGCGTGTGCAGACAGTGCTTAATCAAACCATGCCAGGTAAGTCCGGCAAATTGCACTTAAAATTACAGGATAAAAATAAAAAACTCATAGCAGAGCAGACCTTAGCTTTTTCAGATAGCCAGTTCGATCAGGAGTTATCATTAGGCCGTGTTGCCCTTTGGTCACCTGAGAGCCCTACCTTGTACGATTTGAGCATTAGCTTATTGGATAATAGCGATCATGTACGTGATGAATTGACGTATCAGGTGGGCTTCCGCCACTTTCATTTCGATGAAGAGAAGGGGTTCTCTTTAAATGGGGAGTCCTATAAGCTACTCGGTGTCTGTTTACACCACGATCTAGGCGCACTAGGAGCTGTATTCAACAAATCAGCAGCTAAAAGGCAGCTATTGATCATGAAAGATATGGGCGTGAACGCGATTCGGACGGCTCATAATCCACCTGCAGAAGAATTCCTAGATTTATGTGACGAGTTAGGCTTCCTCGTACAAAACGAGGCGTATGATATGTGGGCAAAGCGCAAGAATAAATTTGATTACCATATCGATTTTAAGGAGCACTATATCGATGACCTTGTTCGTTTTGTCAAACGTGATCGCAACCATCCTTCGGTGTTTATGTGGAGTATAGGAAATGAAATCCGCGAGCAATTTGACGATACGGGTATTGCCTTTACCAAAAATATGTCGGAAGTGGTGAAGAAATTGGATCCAACCCGACCCGTTACGGCGGCGCTGACAGAAACGAATTATGACAAAAACTTTATTGCACAAGCCCAGGCTTTGGATGTACTGGGGTTCAACTACAAATATTTTGATTACGATAAATTGCCCACGGAATTTAAGGGCGTTCCATTGATCGCGTCGGAGACTACTTCGGCACTACAAACCAGAGGGGTGTATGATCCGCTGCAGGATACGATTCAATTGTGGCCGGCCTCTTCTAAAGATAAATTTGTAACGAATGGCAATACCGATTTTACGGTTTCGGCCTACGACAATGTGGCAGCATATTGGGGTACCAGCCACGAACGTGCTTGGTTGGAAGTGAAGAAACGAGATTTCTTGGGCGGTATTTTCGTGTGGACGGGCTTCGATTATTTGGGAGAGCCGGTACCTTACCCATACCCTGCACGTAGTTCCTATTATGGTATTGTAGACTTGGCGGGACTGCCGAAAGATGTGTACTATATGTATCAATCGGAGTGGACAGATACAGAAGTGTTACACCTTTTGCCACATTGGAACTGGAAGGAAGGCGATCTTGTAGATGTATGGTGTTACTTTAACAATGCCAACGAAGTGGAACTATTCTTAAACGGCCGTAGCCTTGGACGCCAGTCTAAAACCGATGATCAATTGCATGCGGCATGGAAAGTACCCTTTGAAGCAGGGGAACTGAAAGCGGTAAAAATAAAGGATGGCAAAGGGGTGCAGGAAGTCGTGAAGAAAACAGCCGGTAAACCCGTTGATGTGATCGTTGACATCGCGCACGACCGTTATGCGGTAGATGGCACGACCGATCTTTATTTTCTCACGGTTTCTTTGGTCGATGAACATGGAACCGTTGTGCCGGATAACGATATGGAATTGTCGTTTATCCCACAAGAGAATATAGTCGTTATAGGGACGGATAACGGTTATCAGGCTGATCTAAATTCATTGCGCAGCCCAAAACGGAATACCTATAAAGGGCTGGGCGTTGGCATCATAAAAAAAGAAAATATAAGCAACGTGGGAAAAATTCTAATAAAAACAGACACGTTCGAAAAAGAGGTAACAATTAAATAATAAACAATAATAGGTTAAAAACGCTAACCCAAAATTTCATGAAAAACCTACATTTTACTCCCATTATATGTAGATTGTTCGATAGACCAATCTACATGTCGCTCGTGATGCTATGGTGTATCATCATGCTGCCGGTTCAGCAAGCCTTTGCAGCGGCGCAACCAGAATACAGTGTAAAAGGGCTTGTATCTGACGAGAACGGAAAACCGTTAGAAGGCGTTACGGTGTCTTTGGAAAACTCTACCGTAAGTACATTGACTGCGAATGACGGAACGTTCTCCATTCGTCTTGTTGGATCGACCGGAACACTAGTGTTCACTGCTGTAGGCTACTTAGATCATCCATTAGCTGTAAAAGCTGATGACGATGTTAGGGTTTCTTTGACCGTAGATGACCAGCAATTAGATGAGGTCGTGGTTATTGGTTACGGAACAGTTCGAAAGCGTGATCTCACGGGATCCGTGACTTCCGTTAAATCGGAAGATATCGTTCGCTCCCCGGCGCACAATCCGTTAGAAGCGATTCAGGGACAAGTACCTGGATTGGATATTACCCGCAGTTCAGGAAGTGCCACTTCCGGTGTGAACATGAATATCCGTGGAAAAAGATCCTTGTCTACAGCCGAAGATGAATATGGAAATGCTATTGCTAACAATCCGCTAGTGATTATTGATGGTATGCAGGGGAGAAATATCAGCGACATCCACCCCCAAGATATCGAATCAATTGAAGTGCTGAAAGATGCATCTTCTACGGCAATTTATGGTTCGCAGGGTGCAAACGGTGTTATTATTGTCACGACAAAAAGAGGAAAAACCGGTGCGCCCAAGATTAACTTTAATACCTATATTGGTGTAAATGGCTGGGCGCAATATCCGGAGATGCGTATGGGCGATGACTACGTACAACTACGACGCGAAGCAGCTAAAGCGGCAGGACAATGGTCGACTCCTGCGGATGACCAGACGTTGTTTACGGTTGGTGAATGGACTGCCCTGCAAAGCAATCAATGGGTCAACTGGAAAGATGAAGTCTTTAAAAATGGTGTCGTACAAAACCACCAATTGTCCATTAGTGGCGGAACAGATAATACAACCGCTTTATTGTCCGGTGGATATTATCGGGAATTGGGATCCTTTAAAGATGATGCTTTAGATAAATTTAATCTACGTTTGAATGTGGATCAGAATATTGGAAGTTTTGTGAAAGTAGGGACGTCCAGTCAAGTAACGCACTACGATGGCCGTAATCGCGCGGATAACGTCCTTTGGCGAGCCGCGACCAATGTACCATTAGGACTGCCCTATGATGACGAAGGAAATGTTATCTTATGGCCATTGGGTCGCGAAGGAAAAGTGAGCCCCTTGGCTGATGAAGCTACACCTTATACGGCTCAACATCGCATAGCAAATACAAATCTGATCACCAATGGATTTGCAGAGATTAAGCCTTTTAAAGGGTTCTCCTTCCGTTCTAATTTAGGTGTTAATTTATTCTATGATAAGAATAATGATTTTGAGAGTGAAAATTCTATCGATCGGGCTGGTGAGTTCCCGAACTCTTTAGCGTCCATCCTCAACAGGAATAAGTCGTTTCTCTCTTGGGATAATATCATCAACTACAATTTTGATGCAGGACAACATAACTTTGCGCTGACCGCACTATCCTCTTGGACACAGTCGAAATTTAATTCTTCTTACATGGAAGGAACAGGTCAACTTGTGCCAGAGCAATTATGGCATAATATAGGGGCTAATGATAAAGATTCTTATATCATTCGTTCGAATTATATACAAAACCAGACGATGTCATACGCCTTCCGTGCCAACTACTCGTATCAAGGTAAATATTTATTGACCGTATCTAATCGTTGGGATGGAGCTTCTCGCCTTTCTGTTGACAATAAGTGGGCGATGTTTCCCTCCGTGGCAGCTGCGTGGCGCATGAGTGACGAAAGCTGGTTCAACTTACCACAAGTAGATGATTTCAAAATCCGCTTAAGTTACGGACAAACAGGTAATTCCGGTATCAGTCCCTATGGCACGCAGTCTGGGTTAACCTCTTACTCTAACGCCGGTTTCCAAGATCAAGGCTTTACGTATTATGCCTATAATACCTTGATCGGAAACCGAGATTTGGGATGGGAGCGATCGGCATCGTGGAACCTTGGAGCAGACCTTCGCTTATTTGCGAATCGGATTAATCTAGTCGTGGATCTATATGATACGAAAACGACGGATATATTACTGCCCAGAACATTGCCAACATCTATGGGATCCGGTAATAATACGCCTTTTCAGATTTACCAGAATATCGGAAGTTCCAGAAATCGTGGGGTGGAAGTGGTTCTAAATACCAAAAATATTGATAAGGCATTCAAATGGAGCAGCGACTTCACTTTTGGTGCCAACAAGGAGGAAATCCTAGACTTAATTGACGGCAGAGATATCATCGGTGCCACGACCCGTGAAACAGAAAGTCTGTTGATCGGTAGACCGCTGCAGTCTTTCTATACCTTCAAGCGGCTGGGCATCTGGCAAGCTGATGAAGCCGCCGAAGCCGCCACTTATTTTAAAGATGCTGCTAAAACACAACCGTTCCAACCGGGAGAAATTAAGCTCGCCGATCTTAATGGAGATAACGTTATCGACGACTTGAACGACGTTACCTACATCGGAACGACTTCACCTCGTTGGACGCTAGGTTTTAATAATAATTTTTCCTATAAAAACTTCGATATTAATATATATACCATCGCCCGTTGGGGACAGATGATGGAGTATGATTTTACGGCTTCTTACGATCCGCAAGGGAGAGGAAACCATCCGGCTTATTTAGATTATTGGACGGAGGAAAATCCATCAAATGATTTCCCTCGGCCAGGAATGACCAACTTCTACAACTACCTCGGCTACCAATCTTATAATTATGTAGATGGTTCGTACATTAAATTGAAAACGGTTACGGTAGGTTATCGCTTACCAAAAACTTTTACAGATCGGGCAGGATTAAATGGTGCGAGGCTTTATTTGAGTGGGAATAACCTGTTCTCTTGGGCAAAAAGTGATTTTGTGCAAAATTACGATGCGGAACGAGGTGGTTCGGCGAAGAGCCCATTGTTGCGTCAATTTGTGTTTGGTATCAATCTAGATTTATAAGGAGGAATTTATCATGAAACGTTTATATAAATATTTAATAGGAATAGGTTTAGCGGGTACATTAGCAGCATGTACGCTGGATGAATATAATCCAGGTGGAACGACATCAGAGGTGGTTTTTTCAACGGAAAATGGAATCAATGCGCTCGTTAATTCGGCGTATGTATACTTCGGTTCACAATTTTATGGCCGAGAAGATATTTTGATGTTGACTGAAGGTGGAACGGATCTTTGGATTAATATCGCCAATACGGGCTACGGTAGACAGATGACCAAATATGAAGAATTGGTCGCCACTACGGGACAAATACGGAACACCTGGAATAGGTTTTATGAAATTGTCAATTATTGTAACGCAGGCCTAGAGCGTATTGCCGATGTATCCTTTACAAATGAAGAGGAGAAGAATGCACGCATCGGAGAGTTATCTTTTTTACGGGCTTATGCCTATTGGCATCTGGTCGAGCAGTATGGTGATATAGATCTGCGTACAGAAGAGACGAAGACGGTGGTTCTTACCGCTCAACGTTCTCCTGCCACCGCATTTTATGATTTGATGTTGAGTGATTTGGATGTCGCAATAGCGAACTTACCCGTGCAGCCGATCCCGGCAACAGATCAGGGGCGTGCAACTAAAAAGGCAGCTTATGGACTGAAAGCCCGAGTAGCGCTAACTAGGGTTGCCTATGAGTCGTCGACATCGGAGAAAGATAGATATTATAAGATGGCTTCAGACGCGGCTCAATATGTGATCAACAACCAAGCGGAATTGCAAGTGAGTCTTTATGATACGCCGGAAGAAGTTTTTCGTCCTGCGAATAATAAAAATAATAAAGAAGCTATGTTTTTTATTACACATTCGACCATCAATTCGCTCAATCCGCAACCCAATAACCCTAACCGATTGCATATTTGGTTTAAAGCGAAATATTCCGAAAAAGCGGGTATGGTACGCGACCTGTATTACGGTGCTGACCGCAATTCGCAATCCAGTATGTGTTTCATGCCGACTCGCCACTTGTTGGAACTTTATGATGAGGAGGTTGATAGACGCTATAGCGATTGGTTTAGAGAGGAATATTATCTGAATGTCAATAGCTATACTTGGACGGAAGATGATTTAGCCGCTTTTCAAAAACCGGCAAGTATGGCGGGAACAACTTTAAACAGAGGCGATTTAGCACTTTTATTCACCAAGAAAAAAATAACAGAAGAAAAAAGAGACCTTCCCTATGCCTTAGTGGACATCGACGATACCTATAATGGAGAACGAGTATCAACAAATGCACGATTTAATGTACACTTTCCGGCATTGATGAAGTACGATGATCCAGATTTACCGGAAGCGGGTTCACAAGTAGGCTCTAAGGACGTTATCGTCATGCGGCTGGCAGAGATGTATCTTATTGCGGCTGAGGCCGAGACCATGATGGGAGGGGGTAATAAAACGCTGGCGAAGGATTTAATGAACGTATTGCGAGAAAGAGCTGCCTTACCGGGCAAGGAAAGCGATATGTTAATAACCGAAAGTGATCTGGATATCGATTTTATCTTGGAAGAGCGTGGTCGGGAACTATGTGGCGAGCATATCAGGTGGTTTGACTTAAAGCGTACAGGTAAATTATACAGTTATGTTCAGGCGTATAATAAGGATATTACGACGATGCAACCGTATCACGTAAATAGACCTATTCCGCAACAGTTTTTAGATGTGATCACCAATCCGCAAGAGTTTGGTCAAAATGACGGATATTAAAATAAAACATGAAGATTAGTAAGAAGATCGTTTGGTTGATAGGTATGCTCTGCGTGGCGGTTTCGGTCAGCGCTGCAGATATCTATGTTGGAAAAAATGACGGAAATATCCGTAGCGATGGTTCGATAGAGAATCCCTATAGCTCTTTGGAAGACGCGATCCGCCATGCAAGGGAGCTTCGTCGACTGAACGATCCTAGTATTTCGGAAGGAATTAATATCTGGGTTAAACCAGGTATTTATTTCCCCGAGCAAACGATTCGGCTCCGTCCGGAAGATACCGGTACGGCAGCAAGTCCTACGAGGATACGCCCGCTTGACGGAAAGGTTATTTTCTCGGGCGGGAAATCGATCGGAGGGTGGAAGAAACATGGGAAACATATTTATGTGGCTGATGCGCCTAAAGTGGGTGGAAAACGCGTTAACTTCCGCCAATTATGGGTAAACAATAGCAAAGCTATCCGCGCCGAAAGCCACGGTGATATGGAGCTTCCCCGGATATTAAATTGGAACTTTGAAAAGCAAACGGCCATTATCCCGAATGTGTTTAAAGACTTCAAGTTTGTGGAGGGCATGGAGTTTTTCATCCATCAATGGTGGGCGATTGCCCAATTGCGTGTGAAAGATGCCGTGGTGCATAAGGATAGTATCGAGGTATATTTCTACCAGCCAGAGAGCAAGATACAGAGTGAACACCCTTGGCCTAAACCCTGGCTGTCGAAAGAGTCGGGAAATTCAGCCTTTCGTTTGGTCAACGCCTTACAGTTCTTGGATACACCAGGCGAGTGGTTTTTGGACGAAGATGAGGGGAAAGTCTATTATTATAAGCGTGAGGGAGAAGACCTGGCGCATGCGGATGTTATATTTCCTTATTTAGAAACTATTCTAGCGATAGATGGAACCTTAGAAGACCCCGTAGCACATGTGCAGGTAGAAGGCTTGTCTTTCGAGCATACGGCATGGTTTAGACCCAATACGCATGGTCATGTTGCCCTACAGGCAGGTATGTATTTCCACGAAGCCTACAAATTAGATAAACCGGGTACGCCTGATAAGAAAGGTTTGGAAAACCAAGCTTGGGTAGGTCGCCCTACCAGCGCTGTTGTACTTAAAAATACACAGCACGTACGTTTCGAACACTGTACGTTTAGTCATCTCGCAGCCACAGGTTTTGATTTTTGCGCAGGCAATTATCGCGATCGTCTGGAGGGAAATATATTTCATGATATCGGTGGTAATGCGGTATTAATTGGTACTTTTTCCGACGATCAAGTCGAAGCGCATCTGCCGTATAATCCCAAAGATGCAAGAGTGCTATCAAGAGAAGTTGTTGTTCGTAACAATCTTATCCATAATACCGCGAACGAAGATTGGGGAGCTGTGGGAATAGGTGCGGGCTTTGTGCAAGGTGTAGATATTTCCCATAATGATATCAGCGACATAGCGTATTCGGGAATCAGCCTAGGTTGGGGTTGGACGCCAACGGTTAACAGCATGAAAAATAATACCGTGGAGAGGAATAGAATCACACGCTATGGTAAGTTCATGTATGATGTAGCAGGAGTATATACATTATCGGCGCAGCCAGGTACAAAGATTCGATGGAATGAGATCGATAGTATCTATGTATCGCCTTACGCACATATTCCGGATCATTGGTTTTATTTATACACGGATGAAGGATCAGCCTATATGGACGTCTCCCATAATTGGTTCCCCGAAAATAAAATATTAAAAAATGCAAATGGCCCTGGTGTCGTTTGGAAAAATAATGGCCCCGAAACAGATAAGGCGGCGCTGAATGCCGGCTTAGAAGAACCATTTCACGATCTGCTACAATGGAAAAAACCGGTTGGGGAGGGATATACTTTTAACCAACATGTGCCTTTTACGAAGCCCGTATTTGTACAAGTATATAATCCGCAACAATCACTATCGAAAGATGCTTTTGTAGCATTTGCCGAAGGACAGGGAATAGAACAACCACAGGTATATCAATGGGGCGATTATATGTTGTTAATGACGGATGATGAGCGTGGGAAGAAATTGACGAGTGCGATGCTCGCCAATTTTCCAACGGTTGTTGTCAAGATGTTCAATGATGTTTTTTATACCTTCGATCAGCAACATTGTGATGTCACGAAGAAGGTAGACGATGTTGATTTCGTGCTATTAACAGCCCAGCTGGTGGACGATGAAGCGAAACAACAGGAGTACTTCCGGTATCATGAAAAGCAATTTGAAGAATGGCCGGAGGTCGCTGCTGGCTTTTGCCATGCTAGATTTCAGGAAGTGCTACTATATCGGAATGGCCGGCAACTGTTACTATACATTTCTTTTCCCAAAGGAAAGGACTTTACAGCGATCGATGCATTAACGACCAAAGATAACCCGAAAGTAGAGCAATGGAACCAGTTGATGGGTACCTATCAGGAAGGTATTCCAGGTACCGTAACAAATGAAACGTGGATTTTTTATAAGAGATAACATATAAATGGAGAAATTAAGATTAGGTATTTTGGGGCTTGGTGAAGGCAGAAGTACCATGTCAGGCGCTTTACAAAGCGAACATATTGAATTAGTGCAAATTTGTGATCTGAATGAAGAATTAGGGCGTAAGCGTATGAAAGAATTCGATTTCCAGGCATATACGCAACGTTACGAAGATCTTTTGGAGAATCCCGCTATTGAAGCTATTGCTATTTACACACCAGATCACCTGCATGCCACACATATCAAGCAGGCCTTGGAGCATGATAAACATGTGATATGTACAAAACCTTTTATCGATAATCTGGCAGACGCCAACGAATTGTTAAGCTTGGCCGAGCGAACCGGAAAGCGTGTTTTCGTGGGACAGAGTTCACGCTTTTTCGAACCCATGAAAAAACAGCGAGTAGATTTTGAGGAAGGATTGATAGGGGACTTGATTACGATTGAAGGATACTACCATGCCGATCATCGTTGGTTCTTAGAAAAGCCTTGGTCTCTACAGTCCTCATTTAAATGGTTGTACGGTGGATTGAGTCATCCTGTTGATTTTATCCGTTGGTACCTGCCTAATATCGAAGAAGTGATGGGATATGGGATGCTTAGCGCAAACGGTCGTAAAGGCGGCCTGCAAAATGCCGATACGATGCATTTTATATTGAAAGCAGAAGATGGTCGGGTGGCGCGTGTGAGTGGTGCCTATACCGGACCCGTGCAACCCGTTACGCGTGATAGTGAGATGAGCTGTATTCTCCGAGGCACGGAAGGATGTAGCCAGGCAGATTATATGGATTTGCGCTATGCGATCACCGACCGTACGGGCGAGGAAAGAATGCTGACCTGGGAGCATAAACTAAAACATTATTTTCGTTTTGAAGGTAAAAGTCATCACGCGGGCGAGTACCAGAATTATTTGGAGCACTTTGCGAAAGCCATTCGGGAAAATACACCAGCATTCCCCGATATGAAAGAGGGAATCGGAACCATTGCATTATTGCAGGCAATGGATGAGTCGCTAGCGACCGGCAAACCTGTCCGTCCACATGATTTATTGACAAAATATAGTGTTAACTTGTAATAAGAAACATGAACAACCTGTTAGACAAATTGACGATATACGATTATGCTATCGTAGTCGTATACCTCATAGCCTTAATTGTCATAGGTCTTGTTTCTTCCCGAAAGAAAGCCGAAGGAGCTGAGCATTTCCTCGCTGGAAAATCACTGAGTTGGTATAGTATTGGTTTTAATATGTGGGCAACGAATGTCGGTCCCTCCATGCTGTTGGCTTTTGCGACCGTTGGTTATACTACCGGTATTGTTGCTGTGAATTTTGATTGGTATGCGTTTGTATACCTCTTTTTGCTAGCTGTCGTTTTTGCCCCTCGCTATCTGTCTTCTGGGGTGCGTACACTTCCCGAATTTATGGGGAAGCGATATGGGTCGGACACGCAAACGATTTTAGCGTGGTACTCGCTGGTTAAGATGATGATCTCTTGGTTATCTTTAGGGCTGTTTGCCGGAGGTTTTCTGGTACGACAAATATTGGGTATTCCTATGTGGCAATCGGTTATTGTACTTGTCGCCTTGGCGGGCCTGTTTGCTTATACCGGAGGATTGCGGACGGTGGCGAAGATTAACATTTTCCAGATGATTCTCTTGATAGCTGTTTCCGCATTGCTGACATTTTTGGGACTGTCAAAGATAGGTGGAATACAGACGTTGCTGGATAGCACCCCGGATGGATATTGGTCCTTGATTAAACCGGCTGATGATCCAGATTATCCGTGGTATGCCATCGCGCTGGGCTATCCGGTCGCAGCCATTGCATTTTTCTGTACAGATCAGGCAATGGTACAGTCTGTTTTAGGCGCAAAAAACTTAGAACAGGGACAACTGGGCGTAAATTTTATCGCATGGTTAAAGATCCTTTCTTTACCGCTTTTTATCCTAACAGGTATTATTTGTTATATCCTGTTCCCGGGACTGGATGATCCATCGCTGGCCTACATGACGATGGTTACTAACCTCTTTCCGACAGGCTTAAATGGGTTAGTTATTGTCGTATTAATTGCGGTACTAGTGGGTACGATCGGCTCATCACTCAATTCGCTCAGTACGGTTTACACCATGGATATCTATCTGAAGCATATCAATCCCCAAGCAGACAGCCGCAAAGTAACACAGATTGGACGTTATACAATTATTGTAGGTTGTTTGATTTCCGTGTTGGTTGCTATTGCTATTGATCAGATAAAAGGTTTAAACCTCTTTGATGTATTTCAGTCAATTTTAGGCTTTATAGCGCCACCGCTTGCCGTTATCTTTTTGATGGCTGTCCTGTGGAAACGTACGAATAAGGCAGCGGTTAATACACTGTTAACTTTCGGTGCAGTATTGAGTCTTGGAACAGGCGTATGTTATTTATGGGTTTTCCCAAAAGATGTGTATGCTTTTTGGCCGCACTACCTCATGCTTTCTTTTTATTTGTTTTTAGCCTTGTTGATATTGGGCATAATCCTATCCTTGGTCGTGCCTAAATCTGCCTATGAAAAAGAAAATGAAATGGCGTTTCGTTTTCAGATAGAGAGGCCCACCAAACGTGTAAGATGGGCTTGGGGAGCTTTGTTTGTTGTTATGCTGCTGTTGTATGTCACCTTTAGGTGATGTCTGGCTAATTATTGTATTTTAGTGACAGATTTGATAAGAGAAATAAAATGAAGAAATATTTAATATTGACCGTATTGCCCTTTCTATTGATGGCTTGTACAGAACAACGGGATAATGATACCGTAATATGGTCACAAAAGATGGTTGAATCGCATGGCCTGGGCGATTTTTATTGCAATAGGCATTATCAATCAAAGCTGGATTCTACAGGTTGGGACTACGTGTCCGGACTCGTAGCCGGGGCTGTGTTGGAAACATGGAAGCAGTATCCGGAGAAAGAAGAATATTACCAATCCGTAAAAGCTTTTGCTGATTTGAACTTGAATGAAGATGGGAGTATGATTCTCAACAGCAAAGGAGGATCGGCGCTACGTCCTAGCAATATTGATGACCTTCCGGCTGGGCGTATCTATTTTACACTATACGAGGAAGAATTGCGAAAAGGAAATACCAAAGACGCACAACGATATCGAAATGCGGTGGACTTGATCCGAAATACATTGAAATACAATCATTCCCGGATTGCAGAGAACTTGCCAGGTGCAGGAGGATTCTTTCATAAAGCCATATATCCTAATCAGATGTGGCTGGATGGTCTATACATGGGCTCGCCAATCTATGCGCAATGGGAAACTACGTTTGGCGTAACGGACACCGCAATTTATAAGGAGAGCTGGGATGATATTACGCGGCAATTTACCACCATTCATCAGAAAACTTACAATGCGGATAAGCAGCTGAACTACCACGCTTGGTCTGCAACTCCGGCTGATTCCAACTCTTTTTGGGCGAATCAGCAAGCTCCCTATTTAGGCTGTAGTCAGGAGTTTTGGGCGCGCGGTATGGGCTGGTATTTTGCAGCGCTTGTGGATGTGCTCGAGTTTATGCCTAAGGATCATTCCTCTTATGCAGAGATGGTAGAGATAACGAATCAAGTAGCTGCAGGATTAAAACGGTGGCAGGACAGTGCATCGGGACTTTGGTATCAACTGTTGCAGTATGATGCCAGCACGACCGCCGATGGTCAAGGAGATCGTATGGGAGTAGAGGTCTATAATATAGGAGACGCTGCAAATTATCTCGAGTCTTCGGCCTCTTGTATTTTTACGTACGCCTACCTCAAAGGAATCCGATTGGGGATTTTGGACAAGGAATCCTACCATTCTGTCGCAGAGAAAGCCTATCAGGGAATTCTGAAAGAATTTTTGAGCGAGAATCCAGAAGGAGGCCGAGTTGATATTGTGAAGGGTTGTGCCTCGGCAGGACTGGGTCCCGCCAAAGATCCCTCCCGAACTGGAACAATCAATTATTACCTTGCCGGGAAGGATGTTACGGTCGTTGAAAATGAAGGAAAGGCAATCGGAACCTTTATCTTAGCTTCTCTAGAATACGAGCAACTGAAATAAACGACGTCATTATACCTTTGGAAGGGAGGCTAAACCTAGATTCCCTTCAATTTCTTTTTTGCAGGCGAGTAACATACAAGAAAAATAGTAATAATTTTAATACATGAAGAAAGAGAAAATCCAACTGAAGGGGATTACATGGGGGCATACAAGAGGATTTGTGCCGATGGTTGCGACAGCGCAACGTTATGAAGAATTACACCCGGAAATCGAAATCGTTTGGACGAAGCGCACATTGCAGGAGTTTGCAGACAAATCGGTTACAGATCTAGCAAAGGAATACGATTTGTTAGTGATTGATCATCCATGGACAGGGCACGCAGCAGCGCAAAAAATGGTCATTCCTTTTGATGATTTTCTGCCGGCAGCGTTTTTAGCTGATCAGGAAGAAAACAGCGTGGGGCAATCGTATGCCAGTTACAATTTTGAAGGAAAGCAGTGGGCATTACCTATTGACGCAGCAACGCCTGTGGCAGCGAGCCGTCCTGATCTTTTAAAAGAACTTGGCGCGGAGCTTCCGCGTACCTTCGAAGATCTCCTAGCCTTAGCGAAAAAAGGGCGTGTTGGATTTTCTCTTTTGCCTATCGATGTATTAATGAGTTTTTATATGTTCTGTTGTTCATGGGGGGAAGCTCCATGTCAGAACGATGAAGAGGTTGTAAGTGAAGAAACAGGTGTAGCCGTTCTGAAACTTTTCAAGTCATTGACAGATCATATCGATACGCGTTTTTATGAAAAAAATCCCTTTAAGGTATTTGAAGATATGACACAACAAGATGAAATTGCCTATTGTCCGTTTGCGTATGGCTACTCCAATTATTCGCGTGCGGGATATGCGAGGAAGTTATTGCATTTCCATGATTTGGTTGCTTTGAGAGCAGGCGACGAACCGATGATCAGTACATTGGGAGGGGCGGGTTTAGCCGTTTCGTCTCAGGGTAAACACATTGATGTTGCGGTGGACTATGCCCGTTTTGTGGCCTCGCCGGAAATACAGGAAACGCTATATGTAGAAAATGGTGGGCAACCCGGGCATTTGCGGGCTTGGGAGAATACGCAGGTAAATGTAGCCACAGCGGATTATTTTAAGAATACATTGCCGACATTGCAGCGGGCATATCTCCGTCCGCGATACGACGGGCATCTATATTTCCAAGACCATGCTGGTGATGTCGTCGTGAATTATTTGAAAAATGGCGGAGATGAACATGCCGTGTTGAGCGAACTGAATCATATGTATCGGAATTCATTAATGTGGGAAAGTAACCATGCATAATAAACCTTTAGACGGCCTATTGGTACTGGAGTTCTCCCAATTTATGGCAGGACCTACTGCAGGATTGCGATTAGCGGATCTGGGGGCTCGTGTGGTGAAAATTGAACGCCCTGTAAAGGGAGAGGGTGGACGCCAAATTGCGATTAAAAACATTTTTGTCGATGAGAGCAGTTTAGTCTTCCACACGATAAATCGGAACAAGGAGTCCTACGCCGCGGATTTAAAAGATCAACAGGATCTAGCAGACATTAAAGCGTTGATACAGAAAGCGGATGTCATCACCCATAATTTTCGTCCCGGTGTGATGGAAAAAATCGGCTTGGGTTACGAAAGTGTCAAGGCTCTAAACCCAAAGATTATATATGCCACCGTGACCGGTTATGGAAACGAAGGCCCTTGGGCGAAAAAGCCCGGACAGGATCTATTGGTGCAATCCATATCTGGACTTTCTTGGTTGTCTGGAAGCGAAGGAGATGGGCCGGTACCTTTCGGCTTGGCGGTAATCGATATGTATTGTGCTACCCACCTTACACAAGGTATATTAGCTGCTCTATTGAAACGCTCTCGTACCGAGGAAGGCGTATTGGTAGAAGTTAGTTTGCTCGAATCGGCATTGGATATGCAGTTTGAAGTTTTAACAACCTACTTTAATGATGGCGGAAAGTTACCGCAAAGATCTGCGGTTCGCGGTGGTGGCCATGCGTATTTAAGTGCGCCATATGGATTGTACCAGACGGCGAACGGCTATCTGGCACTCGCTATGGGTGATTTACGGAAGATAGCAGTTGTTATCGGCCTGCCGGAAGAACGCTATCGGGATCAGTCGACATGGTTCTCTCAGCGGGATACCATCATGCGGGAACTGGGACAGGTATTCCGCGAAAAAACGACACAGGAATGGGTAACCTTATTGGAGACAGCAGGTATCTGGTGTGGATCGGTGCATGATTATCAGCGCTTTCTACAGGAAGAGAACTTCCTACAAACAGGGATGTTACAAGAAATCGCATTGCACGATGGAACTGCACTGCGGACGACCCGGAGTGTGTATGGTATTGACGGGAATTATTTGTACGCCGACAAGCCTGCACCGAAAGTAGGAGAGGATAATGAAAAGATTGTGGAAGATTATTTAATACGCTAATATGTTACCCCTAGCAGGTTTTACAGTACTAGATTTTAGTCAATTTTTATCCGGGCCATTGACAAGTCTTCGTTTGGCAGATTTGGGTGCGCGGGTTATTAAAATAGAAAAGCCCGGCACGGGCGATATATGTCGGCAACTATACACCTCCGAGACAGTGTTGAATGGAACATCTACTGTTTTTCACGCGATTAACCGGAATAAGGAAAGTATCGTGCTAGATATAAAAAGTGAGGCGGATTGTTGCGTTATCCGGGACTTGATTGCTAAAGCAGATGTGGTGATGCATAATTTTCGTCCTGGTGTCATGGAGCGTTTGGGTTTTGATTATGCGCGCGTTCGAGAAATAAATCCTTCCGTTATTTACGGAGAGATTTCCGGATACGGAAAAGAAGGCACATGGGCTGCTAAGCCCGGGCAAGATTTATTGTTGCAGTCGCTCACCGGCATGACCTGGCTTAGTGGTGATGCTACAAACGGACCTGTTCCCATGGGCTTATCTATTGTAGATATGTTTGCAGGCGGCAACTTATGCAGTGCTATTTTGGCTTGTTTATACCGCCGAGCGATACAAAAAGTCGGCGCACACGTGCATGTTAGTATGCTCGATTCGGCGGTAGATATACAGTTTGAAACGGTTACGACCTATTTTCGGGATGGTCAATTATTGCCGCAACGGAGTGAAGTGAGTAATGCACACGCCTATCTGGCAGCTCCGTATGGCGTATATCGCACAGCGGACGGCTTCCTCGCTTTGGCGATGGGGTCTATTCCGCAATTGAGACAATTATTGGATTGTCCGGAATTAGAAAACTTTGCCGATGGCGAACAAGCATTTAAAGAACGGGATGCTATTAAGAAGATTTTGATGCAGCACTTAGTAACCAAGTCAACCGCTTATTGGCTTGGTATTTTGGAGGCTGCGGATATCTGGTGTGCAGATGTGTTAGATTGGGATCGACTGACAGCACATGATGGTTTTAAAATAATAGATATGGTGCAGCGGGTAACGATGGGAGATGGATTTACCTACGAAACAACCCGCTGTCCGATTCGAATAGATGGAGAACTATTGATTTCCTCGAAAGGTTCTCCGAAATTAGGGGAGCATACCACTAAAATATTGGAGGAATTATATGGATAAATTACGTTTCGCGGTTCGGAAATTCGACCCTTTTGAAAGAACCTTGGAAAAATGTTGGTCCACCTATCAAAATTTGTACCCTTCGGACGTACAAATGGAATTCGTACCCTTGGATCTAGAACAATTAACGGATGCTTTTTTCGAACAGAAAGGTCTTTATAACGGTGATTGGGATATCGTACATATCAATACGGATTGGGTAACACGAGCGTATGAAACGGACGGTTTGTTCGTGTTGAATGACTTGGTTCAAACAGCTCCACCAGAAGATTATGCTAACGCTTGGTCGGATAGCTTAACGGGTTTGCAAAACTTTAAAGGAAGTATATATGGGCTTCCTTTCCACGACGGACCGGAGTGCCTCGTGCTGCGGAAGGACTTATTCGAAAATACAGAAGAACAGCGGCGTTTTCAAGAGCGTTACGGCAAGGCACTGGAGATACCCAAAACTTGGGATGATTTTTTAAGCGTAGCAGATTTCTTTACCAGACCGGAAGAAAATCTCTACGGGACGGTCTTCGCAGGATATCCGGATGGACACAACGCCGTGTTTGACTTTTGCATACAGCTGTGGTCTCGCGGTGCGGAACTTTCTGTTGGCGATAAACCTATTCAGTTGGATCAACCGGCAGCGATAGAGGCCTTGGATTTCTATAGAGCGTTATTTCAACAGCAAACTTGTTTACATCCACAATCGGCAACCTATGAATCCGTGCAGGCGGGGCAGGCCTTTGCGCGTGGAGAGGTGGCGATGATGGTCAATTGGTTCGGGTTTGCATCATGGGCACAAATAGATGATGCCTCTGCTGTGAAAGGAAAAGTAGATGTGGCACCTATTCCGGCGGCTAAAACAGGCGTGTCCCCGTCGCTAAATGTCTATTGGCTGTATGCTATCCCAGCAGGTAGCCGGCATAAACAAATAGCTTACGATTTTATCCGCTTTGCCGTGAGCAAAGCGAACGATAAACTTTTGACATTGGAGGGAGGAGTTGGCTGTCGTTATTCAACCTGGTATGATGGGGAAATAAATGAAGCCATTCCTTTTTATAATAAACTTGCACAACTGCACGAAACCGCTCGTACGTTGCCGAGATTGGCAAACTGGCCACAGATTGCACATATTATGGACGACACGGTCACGGCCGCTATTCAAAGCGAAGAAAGCAGTTTGTCCTTGTTGACAGAAGCACAACAAAAGATAAATACATGGATATGATACCTATTAACTATCAAACAGTATTGCCGAAATCTTCGTTGCCCATTGTTATTATTGGTGCAGGTGGTATTGTAAAAGATGCCCATCTACCCGCTTATCGTAAGGCCGGTTTTGAGGTGCATGGCATTGTGAACCGAACGAAAGCGAAGGCAGAAGCTTTGGCGCAGGAGTTTGGTATTCCACATGTCTACGATTCGGTAGCCGATGCGGTAGCACAAGCACCGGAAAATGCGGTGTACGACATTACGATTATGCCCAATAAATTTATCGAAACCTTGGAGGCCTTGCCTGATGGAGCAGCCGTTTTGATTCAAAAACCCATGGGCGATTATTACCCCGAAAGCGAAGCTATTTTGGAGGTTTGCCAACGGAAAAGTTTAGTGGCGGCGATCAATTGCCAACTTCGCCAGGCGCCATTCGTTAACGCCGCACGTTGGCTCATTGAACAGGGGTATATCGGTGAGGTTTATGATATGGAGGTACGTGTAAACTTACATACACCTTGGCAACTTTTTCCGCATGTGATGGTACATCCACGTCTAGAAATTCTGTATCATAGTGTGCATTATATTGATTTGATCCGTTCGTTTTTGGGAAATCCGAACTCGGTATATGCAAAGACGTTGAAGCACCCAGCGAAAGACCTATCGTCGAGTCGAACAACACTTTTATTTGATTATGGCGATACATTACACGCCGTTGTCAATACCAATCACGATCATGATTTCGGACCAAAGCATCAAGAAAGCTACATCAAATGGGAAGGGACGAAAGGGGCCATAAAAGCCACAATGGGCGTATTAATGGACTATCCGCATGGTATTCCCGATGTGTTTGAATATTGTATTAAGCCAACGGACGGAAGTGCACCACAATGGGTGAAGTATCCGATCGAAGGCACTTGGTTTCCGGATGCATTCATCGGAAGCATGGGAAGTTTAATGCGCTATAAACTTGGTGAAATTGCCATATTGCCTGCAGCTGTGGAGGATGTTATCCATACCATGGCCGTCGTGGAAGCCGCCTATAAGAGCAACGAAGGCGGAGGGCAACCAATCGATTACAGAGAACAAGAGTAAGAACAAAGAATAATAAACGTAACATGCATTTTGAATCTATTTTTTTTGAAGATTATATATTAAACGATAAGCGGACGACATTAGGTCGGACCATTACCGAAACCGATTTTGTGGTCCACGCAGGGCACACGGGTGACTTTTTTCCGCATCATATGGATGCCGAATGGTGTAAAACACAACCTTTTGGACAACGGATCGCGCACGGCACCATGATATTTGCAATAGGCATAGGACTCACGGCTTCCGTGATCAACCCTGAAGCGTTTTCTAAAGGTTACGATCGTCTTCGGTTTGTGAAACCCGTATTTATTGGCGATACGATCCATGCGGAGGTGACAATTTCCGAAAAGTCAGACGCGAAAAAACCAGAATTTGGAACTGTCGTGGAGCATGTGGAAATTATAAACCAACGTGGAGAAGTTGTTCTAGTAGCAGACCATATCCTGCTTGCTAAGCGAAAAGAAACCACAACTTAACGTATTACACCTTATGGAACTCGGTACAAAAGAAAATGTAAAATTGACGGATGGGGGATCTAAAAATTATCTGCTTCCTTTTATACTGATTGTCAGTTTGTTTTTTTTATGGGGGATGGCGCACAATTTAAATGGCGTTTTGATTCCGCATTTGAAAAAAGCCTGTCAGTTGGACAATAGTCAATCGGCTTTAGTAGACACTTCTATTTTCCTTGCCTATTTTATCATGGCGCTTCCCGCAGGTTATCTCCTTCGCAGATGGGGATATAAGTTATCCATTATTATGGGATTGATCGCTTTTGCAATAGGGGCATTCCTATTCATACCCGCGGCCGACTACCGCATGTATGAGCTGTTTCTACTGGCTTTGTTTATTATTGGTTGCGGTTTGGCGGTGTTGGAAACAGCAGCGAATCCGTATGCTGCCATTTTGGGTAAGCCGGAAGCGGCTACACATCGCCTTAATTTCGCGGCATCGTTCAATGGTCTGGCTGCGCTGGTGGCACCGATTATAGGAACAATGTTTATTTTATCCGGTAAAAGCTATTCCGAAGCGGAACTGAATGCCATGGCGGAGGTCGAACGGACGGCGTATCTGATGGAAGAAGCATCGTCCGTCAAAGCTCCTTATTTAGTGCTGGGCCTAATCTTGCTGCTTGTGGCCGTCGTATTCATGTTTGTAAAGCTACCGGAGATAAAGGAAAGTAGCAACGACGAGGAAACGGGTAGTAAACGTGGATTTTTTGCTGTGCTTCGCCATAAACATCTAGCGTTCGCCGTTATAGCTCAGTTTTTTTATGTCGGTGCGCAGGTTTGTGTTACGAGTTTCTTTATTCGTATGGCACAGCAAGGTGCCGGTGTCGATGAGAAAACAGCGGGCTACTATTTGGGCATATATGGATTGCTTTTTATGGCGGGAAGATTTGTAGGAACATTCCTGTTGCGTTATACCACTGCAAATCGTTTACTGGCATTGTATGCTATGGTTTGTTCACTACTTGCAGCAATAGCTGTATTGGGATCCGGTATGGTCGTATTATATGCGTTAGGTGGTTTAGGTTTTTTTATGTCGATTATGTTTCCGACCATCTTCTCGTTGGGCATTAGCGGCTTGGGCGATGAGACAAAGCAAGCTTCTTCCTGGTTGATCATGGCCATCGTTGGGGGAGCAATCTTTCCGTATATGACCGGTGGCATTATCGACATTTCGCATGACAATACGCAGATGGGGTATATCGTACCGTTTGTGTGCTATGTGGTTATTCTCTGGTTTGCCTTAAAAGGATATAAGCTCAGAACAGTTTAGCCTCTTTGGCAACATATCATAATACCTGGAGAAAATATTATAAGGTCTTGGTTTACTTTTACGGTATGTTTGTAATTGGTGCAAATTATGCCAAAAGGTAACGACATTGTATATAGGTGATAACAACATACAATGCTATTCCTTATACAATATTAGCATAATATGTTTTCAACCATTATAAAAAATAGGATGAAGAAATTACTTTTAATTGTAAGTTGTTTAATTGCGGCAACTACATCATTTGCGCAACAAGCGAGCACGTGGATTTGGTATCCGGGGGATTTTGAGGTTTGGCTCAGTAATGATATGCAAAACCGAAGAACGGAGCGAGGCACATTCTTTCCGCCTTTTTGGAAAATGGACAGCCATTACGTATTGGTGGAGTTTAACAAAGCGTTCGATTTGCCGGAAGCGGATGAAATTGCAATCCATGCAGAGGGTAAATACAATGTAAAAGTGAATGGTAAAATGCTGCCCGGCATGCCTTCCAAGGTAAAGCTGGAAAAAGGAAAACAACAGATTAATATAAAAGTATATAACCAAGCGCATGTGCCGGCACTATATGTTACCGGCAAGTATGTGCAGACCGATAAAGAGTGGCTGGCCACGTTTGAAGATAAAGAGTGGATTGATGAAACGGGAAAAGCTTCGGATGCATCCGGCACGACTTATGTTAAAGTAGGTTATTGGAATATGGACGATCCAAACGAAAAGCCATCCCAATTTAAACTACCTACCCGTCCAGAACGCGCTGTAAGTAAAACCCCACATGATAAAGGTTTCTTAGTAGATTTTGGGAAGAATACCTTTGGCTTCTTAACGCTGCATAAGTTACAGGGAGAAGGTGGTTTGAATATTTATTACGGCGAGTCTAAAGAAGAAGCCTTGGCGACTGAAACCTGTGAAACATTGGATTTGCTGGATGTGTCTACACCTTCGGCACAGGACAGTACGCTGGAACTTTCGAAGGCGTTTCGCTATGTCTACATCGAACCTAAGGGCAACGTGCAATTCGATGAAGTTTCTATGCAGTATGAGTACCTGCCGGTGGAAGATCGGGGCATGTTCCGGAGTTCGGATGAAGAGTTGAATAAAATCTGGGATGTGGCAAAATATACAATGGAACTCACGTCCCGGGAGTTTTATATTGACGGTATCAAACGCGACCGTTGGATATGGAGTGGCGACGCCTACCAGTCGTATGCGATGAACTATTACCTGGGTTTTGATTCCGAAACGGTGAAACGCACCATTTTAGCCCTACGTGGCAAAGAACCCACCATCACGCATATCAACACCATTATGGACTATACGTTCTATTGGTTTTTGAGTATATACGATTACTATCGTTATACCGGCGATAAAGAATTTATCGAATCCGTCTATCCTCGGATGCAAACGTTGATGGAATTTTGCTTGAACAGACGAAACAAGGATGGTTTGATGGAAGGCTTATCCGGAGATTGGGTATTTATTGATTGGGCAGAAGGACTGAGCAAAAAAGGAGAAGTTAGTTTTGAGCAATTACTCCTGTGCCGTAGTCTGGAAACCATGGCCTTGTGTGCCGATTTACTGCAAATCCCAGAAGACCAAGATTTTTATGCGAAAGAAGCGAAAGCGTTAAAAGACAAGTTTTTTCACTTTTATTGGAACGATCATAAAACGGCGTTTGTGCATAGCCGTATTGACGGAAAACAAACCGATGAAGTGACGCGCTACACCAACATGTTTGCCATCTTTTTCGATTACCTGTCCGCAGAACAACAGCAAGGTGTTAAAAAGAACGTCTTGTTGAACGATAATGTCAAAAAGATTATGACGCCCTATATGCGTTACTACGAGCTGGAAGCACTTTGTGCATTAGGGGAGAAAGATTATGTGATGGATCAGATAAAAAGCTACTGGGGCGGTATGCTCCAATTGGGTGCCACGACGTTTTGGGAAGAATATAATCCTGAAAAAGAAGGCGCTGAACACTACACGATGTATGGTAGAGAATTTGGTAAAAGTCTTTGTCATTCCTGGGGTGCCAGCCCGATTTATTTACTTGGTAAATACTATTTAGGCGTGGAGCCTACTTCGGCAGGTTATGAAACGTATACGATAGCTCCTTATTTAGCTTCGCAGGAATGGATGGAAGGAAAAGTGCCGACACCCGCAGGCGAAATTGAACTTCATGTCTCAAAAAGCAAGATCAAGGTGAAATCCCCCATTGGAAAGGGAACATTGAAAATTAACAGTACATCTTTGCCGCGTACAAATCATGGGCAAGTGAAGAAGGTATCTGAAAATACGTATACACTAGAATTGGAAAAAGGAATCGATTATGAGGTGGAATATAAAGGGTAGTGCTTTAGGTCTATTACTTCTAGCTTCTTCGGTGGTGCAGGGACAGACGGTAGATGGCAAACCGGCCGTAATTCCACAGATACCAGAAGGAAAAATTGCTTCTGCCTGGGAAGACCCTACGATAACGGCGATTAACAGAGAGCCAGCACGTGCTACGGCTTATTCCTATGCTTCGGTAGCGGAAGCGTTGAAAAACGATCGCGAAGCAAACAAACGCCTTTTATTTCTAAATGGCGAATGGAATTTTAAATTTGCGATGAAGCCGTCGGATGCACCGAAGGATTTTCATCTTTCGGAGGTAAGCGGTTGGGATAAGATTTCGGTGCCGTCAAATTGGGAGATGAAGGGATATGATATTCCGATTTACCGTTCGGCAGTATATCCTTTTCTACCGATCGATCCGCCACGTATACCGACCGATTACAATGCGGTTGGTTCCTATCAGCGGACCTTTGATTTGCCGACAGACTGGGATGGCATGAATGTCACGCTACATTTTGGTGCTGTTTCTTCCGCTTATCATCTATGGATAAACGACCGATATGTGGGTTATGCAGAGGATTCCCATTTGCCATCCGAGTTTAACGCTACGCCGTATTTACAAGCCGGAAAGAACCGTATCTCCGTACAGGTTATTCGTTGGAGCGATGCATCTTATTTAGAGGACCAGGACCATTGGCGTATGAGCGGTATACACCGTGACGTCTTTTTAATGGCAGAACCTACTGTACGGATTGCAGACTTTCATTGGCAGGCGACATTAGATTCGGCTTATCAGGATGTCAAGTTTTCTTTGCGACCTAAGATTGATAACTTTTCGGGAGATAGCATAAACGGATTTACCGTGAAGGCACAGCTTTATGATGAGGCCAATAACCCGCTTTTGCCACAAGAACTACAACGAGGTGCAGGAGAAATTTTTGACGAGATATATCCTCGTTTGGACAATGTAAAGTTTGGTCTGCTCGAAACGCATATTTCCAACCCGAAAAAATGGTCTGCCGAAAACCCTAACCTGTATCGACTGGTGGTTACGCTCTATGATCAGCAAGGGCGATTGTTGGAGGCTAAGACTGCCCAGGTAGGTTTCCGAAGTATAGAAATTTCCAAAGAAACGGGTGCCTTTTTAATTAACGGTAAACCGACGAAGCTCTACGGTGTCAACCGGCATGACCATCATCCCGAACGTGGGAAAGCGTTAACACGGGAAGATATGGAAGCCGATATCAGGCAGATCAAACAGTTTAATTTTAACGCGATACGCACCTCACATTATCCGAACGATCCTTATATATACGAACTTTGTGACCGTTATGGTATCATGGTGATGGACGAGGCGAACCTCGAAACACATGGGCTGGGCGGAAAGCTGATGAACGATCCGGCTTGGTTAGCTGCACATATGGAGCGCGTCATCCGTATGGTAGAACGCGATAAAAACCACCCCTCGGTGGTCATCTGGTCACTAGGGAACGAATCGGGTCGTGGACCAACCACCGCAGCCATGGCGGCATGGATACATGATTTTGACATCACACGTCCCGTACATTACGAACCCGCAATGGGAAGCCACCAGCTGCCAGGTTATATAGATCCTTCTGATCCAAGGTATCCTAAATCCAATGCGCATGCGTATCGCTTGCAAAATATACAAGATCAATATTACGTCGATATCGTATCGCGCTTCTATCCAGGTATTTTTACGCCGCAATTATTGCTCGAACAGGATAACGGAGATAACCGCCCGATTCTTTTTGTAGAGTATTCTCATTCGATGGGAAATTCTACCGGGAACATGAAGGATTTTTGGGATATTTTCCGCTCGCATCCACGTTTAATCGGTGGCTTCATCTGGGATTATAAAGATCAAGCGCTTGTACGGCAGGATTCGGTATATGGAACGGTCTTGGCTTATGGAGGAGACTTTGGTGAGAAAATCCATAATGGAGCCTTTAGTTTAAATGGTATTGTAGATGCCTGGAACCGACCAAAGGCTGCCATGTATGATAATAAAAGGATCTACCAGCCAGCCGAAATTACGTTAGTGGATTCGAAAACAGCCCGTATTAAGATAAAGAACAGAGCCATCGAACATAATCTGGATTATTACCAACCGGTTATGATGGTCCGGGAGAACGGCGAGGTGATCAGAGAAGCCGTGTTGCAGCGCATCGATCTGGCTGCTGGTGATTCGACCGAAATCGATCTACTTTCTCAGATACCCGTTAAGCCTAAAAATGGAAAAGAATACCAACTCGATATACAGTTTCGCCTGAAATCGACAGAACTATGGGCGCCAGAAGGCTTTGTCGTATCCGCATCGCAGGTGCGTTGGCAGGAAATGGAAAGCGTATGGAAACCGTTAAAGGCTACCGGCAAATCGTTGAAGGTTTTAGAAAATGATATGGAATATCGTATTGCAGGAGCAGGGTTCGAGACGGTTTTTGATAAGTCGACCGGAGCCTTACAGCAGTTTGTGTATCAAGGACAAGAAGTTATCAAGGGTGCTGTATTACCAAACTTTGTACGGCCGGCAACGGAGAACGACCGTAGAGGATGGAAGCCGGATCGTAAATTGAAATATTGGTACGGCGAGGCTACATGGAGAGAAACGAAAATGACGGAAGAAGCTGATGGTGTACATATACAGTCGGGCTACGCTTTACCAGGCGATTCAGCCCAAGTAACGGTTCGTTATATCGTGAAGCCACAAGGCGTTGTATCCATCAGTTATGATTTGCAGGTGAAGGATGGATTGCCCAATATTCCAAAAATCGGCTTGCAGATGGGGGTTAATCCTAGTTTCGATCAACTACAGTATTACGGTCTCGGAGCCATGGAAAATTATCCGGATCGGGCTTATGGATTTGATTTAGGCGTCTATGCCATGGACATGGACACGTTTATGGAACCCTATTTAGTGCCGCAGGAAAATGGTAACCGGATGGATGTACGCTGGTTCCTTCTTCAGGATAAAAAGAAAGCGGGCCTTCTGGTCGTCGGCGACCAACCCCTTTATATGAGTGCATGGCCGTTCTCCCAAAAAGCCATGGAAGAAAGTAAGCACTGGTTTAAACTCAAAAAAGAGGATAAAATAACGCTGAATGTCGATTTATTACAAATGGGTATAGGCGGAAATGACAGCTGGACAGACGTTTCGGCTCCGCTGGAAAAATATCAGGTTCCTGCCAAAAATTATCATTATTCGTTTCATCTAATTCCCATGGACGCTAAATCGACCGTAAAACAGTATATACAGTAAACATGAAGTTAAGATATTACATAAGTATAGGGATACTGTGGAGCTGCTTGGTGGGACAGGCACAGATAAAAGGTATTCCACCGCATATCGTGCCACTAGCTGCAGATTCTTATGAAAAAGCAAAGCCTTGGGTGGTGTGGTATTTTATGCATGCCAGCTATTCGAAAGAAGGCATTACCGCTGATTTGAAAGCGATGGCGGAGAATAATATTGCGGGGGCATATTTTACACCCATTAAAGCAAAAACAGACCCACCGTTGTTTGAACCCGCTGCGGAAACATTGACACCCGAATGGTGGGAAATGTTCCGTCATTTGGTAGCAGAAGCTAAAAAATACGGTATACAGATCGCCATGTTTCCCAATGACGGTTTTGCTACGGCAGGTGGTCCTTGGATTACACCGGAAACATCCATGCAGAAAGTGGTTTATGCAGATACCATCATAACTGTCAATCGCGGCGGCAAGGTTAATATTCGTTTGCCACAACCGGAAAAGCTATACAATTATTATGAAGATATTCAGCTTTTTGCAATACCCGTTGCCCATCAATATCGACGTAGCGATGAGGAATCGCCTAAGGTTACCAGTAGCTACGGCGAGGATGTACAGCGATTGGCAGAAAAAGGTAATAAGGAGCGTTTTGCAACCTCGCAGCCCGGATGGATACAATATGCTTTTGAGGAGCCTTTTCCAAGCAATGCCCTGAAAGTGGAACGCCGGGCAAATAATTACGGTGCGGATCGACTGAAGATATTGGTGAGTGATGACGGTGTCAACTTTGATGAATTGACACAATTAAAATCTCCGCGAACGGGTTGGCTCGATTGGGATAACGGCGTAACACATACGATACCTTATACGACGGCTAAATACTATCGGTTCGTATTCGACCCGACGAATTTTGAACCGGGTGCGGAAGATTTGGATGCCGCGAAATGGAAGCCATCCATCAATATTGTAGGGATTACGTTATACGAAGAACCTCGTGTCCATCAATATGAGGGCAAGACAGGGGAAATTTGGAGAGTTTCGTTGCCAACAAACAAAGAAGACGTTCATTCTGCGTATGTTATCGACAGCAAAGAAACAATTACGTTGAACCCAACAGCGATCCATGGAGAGGAACTGAAGGCGGAATTACCAGCCGGTACATGGAAAATTTTACGGATTGGGCATACCACGACAGGACATCAAAATGAAACGGCGGGAGCTGGAAAAGGATTGGAATGCGATAAGCTAAATGCCGAAACGGTTGCTTTCCAATTCGAGCAGTGGTTTGGAAAAGCATACGAAATGGTGGGACGGGAATTGGCAAAGGATGTGCTTACGGTCTATCATATCGATTCCTGGGAATCGAGTAGCCAAAACTGGACCAAACGCATGCCGGAGGAATTTAAAACAAGAAGAGGTTACGATCTAACGCCTTATCTCCCGATTTTAGCAGGACATATTGTTAACAGCGTAGAAAAATCAGAAGCTTTCCTGCATGATTTCCGGGAAACCATTGCGGAACTATTACAGGAAGAAGGTTATCAGACACTCCGTAAGAAGTCAGATGAATACGGTGTGGAGTTTACAGCAGAAATGACCGCACCAATCATGTTGAGTGACGGTATGGAGCACTTCGGATGGACGGATCGACCCATGGGCGAATTTTGGTTCAGAAGTCCATCGCATGATAAACCGAATGACATTTTAGATGCCATATCGGGCGGACATATCTACGGAAAGAACAGCATCATGGCGGAAGCATTTACACAAATCCGCATGGAATGGGACGAACATCCGCGTTTGTTGAAGTCTCTCCAAGACAGAAATTTTGCATTGGGCATCAATAGCTTGGTGTATCACGTTTACGTGCATAATCCCTGGATGGATCGTAAACCGGGAATGACACTGGACGGTATAGGGCTTTATTTTCAGCGCGATCAGATTTGGTGGAAGCCAGGAAAAGCGTGGGTCGACTACGCCATACGTGCACAGCAGTTGCTACAAACGGGGAAGCCGGTACGTGATATCGCCGTATTTATTGGGGAAGAAATGCCCCGAAGATCGCTACTGCCAGACCGACTGACAAAAACATTTCCAGGTATCATAGGACAGTCTCGTGTTGAACGGACGGACTCGCTGATGCGTAATGAAGGCTGGCCAACACAGCGGATAGCGAGTGTGACGACAAGCGCTAATATGTATAATCCAGCAGATTGGGTGGATCCCTTACGGGGATATGCCTATGATTCGTTTAATCCAGATGTTTTATTGCATCAAGCGAAAGTAGTGGATGGGAACGTTGTATTTGCCGATCATATTGCCTATCGTTTGCTGGTGGTGCCTGGACAACATCTTTTGAATCCTACGCCAAATCATTTCTCATTGGCCGTACTACAGAAGTTTGCGGATTTAGTGGAACAGGGAGCAAGCCTGTTGTTTAAAGAAAAGCCTACACATATACATGGTATCGCTACTAAACAAGATTCTATAGCTTTTCAAAAGATAGTCGATAAACTCTTTAGTGATATGCAGATGGCGGATGGTTTACAATATAAATCCCTCGGGAAAGGTAAGGTTTATCTTGGCGTATATCATGCGGATAGTTTTGTCCCGTTGGGCATAAACGAGGATGTGATCATTGATAACAAAAACAATACATCCATTTCTTGGAATCATCGACATTTTGATGGAGGAGACAGCTATTTTGTCGCAAATCAAGATAGCGTACAACGCGAGGCTTCTTTCTCGTTTAGGACAACTGCGCCATACGTCTATTTGTATGATGTTCTTGAAGATAGATTATTACCGGTTTCTTCGGTACAGAAAGATAATCGGACCGAGTTGCGTATATCGTTTGAGCCGTTCCAGTCATTTTTTGTGTTATTTAGTGAAGGTCAGCTCGATCTTCCAGATTGGAAGGTAGCAAAAGTAGAGACACTAAAAGGCGAATGGGATCTACAGCTGACCGATGTGAAACACGAATCCATAAAGCAACAACATCCAGATTTCTGGACGACATCGGCAGTGGATGATGTGCGTTACCATTCCGGGATGGGCAGCTATTCGTTAACCTTCGATCAGCCTAAGAAAATAGGAAAGCAACGTGTTACGTTGAAACTAGAAAGAGTGGAAAGCCTTGCGGAGATCGTGCTGAATGGGCGAGAGGTCGGTGTAATATGGACAAACCCGTTGGAGATCGATGTAACGGACTATTTGACACGTGGAAAAAATAAGTTGGAAGTGCGGGTATATAACACATGGGGTAACCGTTTTGGTTATGAAAGCCGTCATGAACCGGCAGAAAAGCTCATCCAAACGATAGCAACACCAAAATACTTAAAAGACTTGCAGGAATCCGGATTGCAGGGGGATGTACAATTGATATGGTACCATAAAAAATGAACAAGATGAAAGCAAAAAACAGTCTATTTATACTTGCATTGTCTGGCTTGCTAACCGGACAGCTACATGCGCAGGAAAAAGCGATTACGAATACGGGAGAAAGTCCTTTCGCGATACAAAATGCGGTGAATATGGGGGATGTGTCTTGGACAAAAGGTTTCTGGGCAGAACGTACGAGTGTTTGTTATGAGCGTATGGTACCCCATCTTTGGGATGTATATACGAGCGCGGAGATCAGCCATGCTTACCGTAACTTTGAGATCGCTGCGGGCCTAGCGGAGGGAGAACATAAAGGGCCATCATTTCATGACGGCGATTTTTATAAAACACTAGAGGCGGTCTGTGCATTATACGCGCAGACGAAAGACGAGCGTTTGTTGCAAATGATCGATGAAGTAACCCCTGTGATTGCAAAATCGCAACGCGAAGATGGCTATATCTATACAAAAGCAACGATCGACCAACGCAATTCTGGTGAGAATATCGAATTTCAGGACCGTTTAAGCTTTGAAGCCTATAACATTGGGCATTTGATGACTGCCGGATGCATACACTATCGGGTAACGGGAAATAGGAACCTCTTGAAAATAGCGATAAAAGCGGCAGATTATCTGTATGGTTTCTATAAAAAATCGAATCCTACCTTAGCGCGAAATGCGATCTGCCCATCGCATTACATGGGGACAATTGAGCTGTATCGTACGACGAAAGACCCTAAATATTTAGAATTGGCACAACACCTGATCGATATCAAGGGCGAAATCGAGGACGGTACGGACGATAACCAAGACCGTATTCCATTTCGTCAACAGAATAAAGCGATGGGCCACGCGGTGAGAGCAAGCTATCTGTATGCCGGCGTAACCGATCTGGTTACAGAAATACAGGATACTACGTTGAGCAATCGTCTTTTTGCAATATGGGATGATGTCGTTAAGCACAAAATGTATATTACCGGAGGCCTAGGTTCCCTGTATGATGGAACATCACCGGATGGTACTTCTTACAACCCCACAGATGTACAGAAAATACATCAGGCGTTTGGGCGAGACTATCAACTGCCGAATTTAACAGCACATAATGAAACCTGTGCGAATATTGGCAATATGTTATGGAATTGGCGCATGGCAGCGTTTACGGGCGATGCCAAATATATAGACGTGCTGGAACTGGCACTTTATAACAGCGTATTGTCGGGTATCAGTTTAGATGGCGATAAGTTTTTATATACGAATCCGTTGAGTTACTCTTCTAATTTGCCCTTTCAGCAACGTTGGTCCAAAAAACGTGTACCTTATATTTCGTTGTCTAATTGCTGTCCGCCGAATGTGGTACGTACGATTGCGGAGGTTAGCAGTTATGCTTACAGTGTTTCCGATGATGCGGTATGGGTCAATCTATTTGGCGGAAACGTGCTCGATACGGAATATAAAGGGCAAAAGATTAAGATTACGCAGGAGTCTAATTACCCATGGGATGGTGATGCTTCGTTTGTTATGGAGGAATTACCAACAAACTACGCGTTGAAAGTTCGTATCCCGGGATGGGCAGAAGGAGCAGAAATTACTAAAAATAACGAGAAAATAGCGTTTCAGACTGAAAACGGTTATGCCGTATTGTCGAGCGGGCTAAAAAAAGGAGACCGTATTACATTGCATTTGCCGATGAACGTGACATTTATGGAAGCAAATCCATTGGTAGAGGAAGCACGAAACCAAGTGGCGGTCATGCGTGGGCCGGTAGTTTACTGCCTTGAGAAAGCGGATGTTCCGGAAAATGCAGATGTGTTTGATTTGAAGATTAATGCATCAAGTAGCTTTGAACCTGTAGTAGAATCGGTTCTTGGACAACCTATTGTATTCTTACAAGGCAATGCCTACACCGATAATACCGAAAAGTGGAACGCCTTATACAGGAAAGTATCGGCCGACGAGCAAGAAGCTGTTTCGGTACGGCTTGTCCCGTATTTCGCATGGGGAAATCGTACCTTCGGTGATATGGCCGTTTGGTTACCAAGAAAGTAGAGATGAGCAATAATACAAGATGCTTATGAAGAAGCTAACAATCTTATGGTTACTATTCATTTCATTTGCCGGACACGCTGAAGTCCGGCTTTCCGCTATTTTTACGGATGGAATGGTATTACAGCAGCAAAAGCGTGTGCCGGTGTGGGGTTGGGCGACAGGTGCAGCGACTGTACAGGTCGTAACCTCTTGGGACCAAAAAGAATATCATGTAAAAGCAAATGAAAAAGGGATGTGGCGTTTGTTCGTCCAAACGCCGGAGGCAGGAGGACCATATCGTATCACGGTTTCAGAAGAGAATACGATTGTGTTGGACGATGTGCTGATCGGTGAGGTGTGGTTATGTTCTGGACAATCCAATATGGAGATGCCCTTGAAGGGGTACCCGGCACAACCGATTATCGGTAGTACGGATGCCATTTTGGGATCTAAAGATGAACAGTTGCGATTATATACCGTGCCACGCAATCCCTTACTGAAACCGGCGGAAGACAGCAAGCCTTCTGTATGGAAGCGAGCTAATCCGCAAAATGTGGCCAGCTTCAGTGCAACCGCTTATTTCTTTGGACGAAGATTGCGCGAAGTCTTGGACGTCCCTATTGGACTTATTCACAGCAGTTATGGTGGTTCGAATATAGAAGCGTGGATGGACGCGGCCTGGTTGAAAGATGTCGAAGGCGTCGAAATTCCGCAACAAGAAGAAGGACTTAAAGATAAAAACCGTGTACCTACTATGCTCTACAACGGTATGATCCATCCATTAGTAGAATATGGGATTAAAGGTATGATTTGGTATCAGGGAGAGTCGAACTACGAAACAGCTGATCGGTATGAAATTTTGTTTCCACGGATGGTGGAGAAATATCGTGCGTTGTGGAAAGATGATACGTTGCCCTTTTATTTTACACAGATTGCCCCGTTTGATTATGCGTCGTTGCCACCATATTATGTTGGCGGAAAATATAATTCGGCATTTATACGGGATGCCCAGCGAAAGTCCTTGGCGAAGATACCGGCGTCCGGCATGGCGGTAACAATGGATATAGGGGAGAAGAACTGTATCCACCCGGCACATAAGAAAGAAGGGGGTGAGCGTCTAGCTTTATTAGCCCTAGGGGATGCTTATCATATGGAAGGGCTGAATCATAGGAGTCCGGTTTACGACAGTATGGTTATAAAAGGGAGCACCGTGGTTGTACAATTTAAAGATGCGCCATTGGGATTGACATCCTTCGGAAAGGATATCAAAAGCTTTGAAATCGCAGGTGAAAATAAAGTTTTTTACCCCGCGGATGCGATTGTACAGGGGAAAACGACCGTTGTCTCCTCCCCACGTGTAGCCAATCCCGTTGCTGTGCGCTATGCGTTTAAAGATTTTGTGATCGGAGACTTGTTCGGAGTCAACGGTCTACCGGTAAGTTCATTCCGAACGGATGATTGGTGAGTTTTTCTTTTTTTTCGCAAAAAAGGAAGACGCGTGATAGGTGAAGATCCAAACAATCAAATAGTACAAAATGAATCGATTAACATATATAGCTCTTTTGGTCTGCTGTATGCAGCTCTCCGCTAAAGTATGCGCACAGGAGTTTAATTGGGAAGATTATTATATAACCTGGGATAAACCGAGTAAACATTCCGGTGAGTCTATGCCATTGGGTGGAGGCGATATAGGGCTGAATGTATGGGTAGAAAACGGAGAGATTCTTTTTTATTTAGGCAAATCGGGTGCTTTTGATGAGAATAATACCCTATTGAAACTAGGTCGGGTACGTCTAAAACTTTATCCTAACCCATTTGAAGGTACTGCGTTCAAGCAACAGTTACAAGTCGATAAGGGACAGGTGGTTATTTCGGGAGAACATCAGGGGTTAAAAGCGGATGTGTTTTTGTGGGTCGATGTGGAGCGTCCGAATGTCTATGTGGATGTTCAGGCGAATAAAAAAATAGAGGTGGAAGCCGCTTACGAAAGTTGGCGTTACAAAGAACGCTTTCCGAAAAAAAGAGAAAATAATGCCAACTCCTGGAAATGGGCTCCTCCGCAGGAGGTCGTGACAAAACGAGATAGCATTTATACAGGAGACGGTAAAGTCGTGTTTTTTCACCAGAATACGGATAGCACCGTATTTGATATTGTCGTGCGACAGCAGGGGATGGAATCGGTGAAGGATTCCTTATACAATCCACTCGATGGGTTGATCTCGGGCGGAATGTTGCAAAGTCAGGGTTTTACCTTCGTCGAACAGCGTTCGGGTAAATATATGGATACCGACTACCAAGCTTGGGTGCTGAAAAGCAAGAAGCCTGCTGCCAAACACGCCTTGCAGGTGTCATTACATGTGGCGGGTCCTGTTTCGTTAGCTGATTGGCAGCAACAGCTGGAGGATTTAGCCTATTCGAAGGAATTAAAATCCCGTGTGAAGAATCGGAATCTCACGTGGTGGCGTAATTTTTGGGATAGAAGCTATATCCGTATCCAACCTGATCAACCCCATGAAGGGAATAAAAGCTGGCAGGTAGGGCGTAATTATCAACTTTTCCGCTTTATGTTGGCCGCAAATGCTCATGGCAAATATCCTACGAAATTTAATGGCGGATTATTCACCTACGACCCCTCATCTATTGATAGCACGATGAATTTTACACCCGATTTCCGCAATTGGGGAGGAGGAACGCACACGGCGCAGAACCAACGTTTGGTCTATTGGCCGATGCTAAAAAGCGGAGACTTTGATATGATGCCTGCACAGTTTCAGTTTTACCAACGGATACAACGCAACGCGGAATGGCGATCGAAGGTGTATTGGGGGCACGGTGGAGCGAGCTTTACCGAGCAGATAGAGAATTTTGGGTTGCCGAATCCGGCAGAATATAATTGGAAACGCCCCGAAGATTATGATAAGGGCGTTGAATATAATGCTTGGCTGGAGCATCAGTGGGATACGGTGTTGGAATTCTGTATGATGATGTTGGAGACAGCGAATTATAACGATGCGGATATCCGTCCCTATATTCCTTTTATAGAAAGCTGTTTGCGGTTCTTCGACGAGCACTATCAATATCAGGCAAAAAAACTTGGAAGTAAGGTTTTAGATCAACATGGGCATTTGGTTTTTTATCCCGGTTCTTCCGCAGAAACATATAAAATGGCCTACAATGCATCCACGACGGTAGCGGCGCTGAAAGAAGTTACGCGAAGGATGTTGTCTCTTTCCTCAGCAGTGGTAAATGACTCGTTGCGGACCTATCTCGAGGAGTTTCAGCAAAAGATACCACCTTTGCCTACGAGAGTGTTAAACGGTAAGAAAATGTTGGCGCCGGCTGAAATATGGGCGCGGATCAATAATACAGAAGCACCACAGCTATATGGGGTATATCCTTGGGGAATTTATGGCGTGGGAAGACCATATATGGACATCGCGTTGAATACTTTTCATGACGATCCCGATGTATTAAAATTCAGGAGCCATGTCGGCTGGAAACAGGATAATATTTTTGCGGCACGCCTGGGACTGACGGAAGAAGCCAAAAAATTTACCACGCTTAAATTAAAAAATGCGGATCGGCGTTTTCCAACCTTTTGGGGGCCTGGTTTTGATTGGGTTCCAGATCACAACTGGGGTGGATCCGGCATGATCGGCCTACAAGAAATGTTATTGCAGGCAGTGGACGATAAACTTTATCTTTTCCCAGCTTGGCCAATAGAATGGGACGTAGATTTCAAGCTTCATGCCCCCCAACAAACAACGGTAGAAGGCAAGTTACGTAACGGAAAGTTAATCGATCTAAGGGTATCTCCGGAGGTGCGCACAGCGGATGTTATCAATATGTTAGGAAGATAGTTGATAGTGGGTGCTACGCGTATAAAACAAATTGAACGACGGGGTACATGACAGAACATAACAGTTTTCTCTATTATTCCTTTTACCTTGGAACGTTCTTATGAAGAATCGATATTATTTAATACATAATTTATGAATGCATTAGCAGGAGTTTTATTCCACTTTATCGGCGGTTTTGCGTCTGGTAGCTTCTATGTTCCTTACAAGAAAGTAAGAGGATGGTCATGGGAAGCGATGTGGATTCTCGGGGGACTCTTTTCCTGGATTATTGTGCCACCCATCGCGGCATGGCTCACAATCCCTAATTTTGGAGATATCATCCGGGCAGCGGATACGTCAACCTTAGGTTACACGTATTTATTTGGGCTCTTATGGGGTATCGGTGGCCTGACCTATGGTTTGGGCGTACGTTATCTTGGGGTGTCGTTAGGCAGTAGTGTCATGTTGGGCTTGAGTATGGTGTTCGGATCGTTGATGCCCGCTATTTATTATTTTTTCAATCAATCACCCGGTAAACAGGGGATTGATTATTTCTTTACCACTAATGCAGGAATCTGTGTTATGATAGGGCTTTTGGTGTGTATAGTGGGAATATATCTTTGTGGACGAGCAGGTATCTTAAAAGAAAGAAGCTTAGCTTCCCTGTCAGCAGAAGCAAAATCGGGTTACAATTTCGGAGTAGGTATTGTCGTGGCGATCGTGTCTGGTGTCTTGAGTGCCTGTTTCAACTTTGGTATCGAAGCTGGAAAGCCGCTAGCAGATGTAGCGAATCAACTTTGGAAGGCTGCAAATCCTAATCAGGGTGAATTTTTGTATCAAAATAACGTGAGTTATGTCGTCATCCTGTGGGGTGGATTCACCACCAACGTCATCTGGTGCATTTATTTATTAACAAAAAACAAAACATTTTCTGATTATACGAATAAAACAGCTCCACTGCGGAAGAACCTTTTGCTATGTGCATTAGGGGGAACGACCTGGTATCTGCAATTTTTCTTCTATGGTATGGGCGAAAGCCGTCTTGGAAACGGGGCAAGCTCCTGGATTCTCCATATGGCGTTTATCATTTTGATCGCCAATGCTTGGGGCGTTATCTTAAAAGAATGGAAAGGAGTGAATAAATCAACCTATACTTCTATTATAGCAGGTATAGCGACGATTATCTTGTCTATTTGTATAGTTGGATTAGCAAAAACATTAGAATAATAAAATATCAAATTAAAATAGCCGTGAAAGAATACAAACATGTAAACTATCTATGGGACGAACAAAAAGCGAAATCACTAGAAGGTGATGAAGTGGCTTTATTGTTATATCGCTCCAATCTGTTGGGGTCAGATTTGCGCATTACAAATTATGGCGGTGGAAATACATCGTGTAAAACAATTGATAAAGATCCATTGACGGGTGAAGAGGTGGAAGTGATGTGGATCAAGGGGTCTGGTGGTGATATCGGTACGTTGAAGAAATCCGGATTGGCGGCGTTGTATGTAGAGCGCCTACGCAACTTGGAAAATGTATACCGTGGTATTGAGCACGAAGATGAAATGGTGGAATTGTTCAACCATTGTATCTTTGATCTGGCATCAAAAGCACCGTCAATTGATACACCATTACATGGTTTCCTTCCTTTCAAACATATTGACCACTTGCATCCAGACGCAGCTATTGCGATTGCAGCAGCGAAAGACGGAAAGAAAATTACGCAGGAGCTTTTTAACGGTACGATCGGATGGGTGGAATGGCAGAAGCCAGGATTTGATCTTGGCTTACAGTTGCGCGCTTGTCTGGAAGAAAATCCAGGTATTCGTGGAATCATGTTGGGGTCGCATGGGTTATTCACATGGGGTGATACGGCCTATGAAAGCTATGTGAATTCATTAGACGTTATCGAAACCTGTGCGGAATATTTAGCGCAAAATTACGGTAAAACAAGACCGGTGTTTGGAGGTCAAAAAGTAGAGAGCCTACCGGCTGATGCACGGAAGGAACAAGCAGCTGCGCTAGCACCGATTTTGAGAGGCTTCTGTTCGAGCGAACGCCACATGATCGGCCATTTTACCGATGATGAAAAAGTGCTTGAGTATATCAATTCAAACGATCTGGAGCGTCTAGCTCCGTTGGGAACAAGCTGTCCGGACCACTTCTTGCGGACAAAAATTCAACCGCTTATCTTAAACTTGGATAAAGGTGCAGACCTGAGCGATGTAGAGGCCGTGAAAGCACAATTAGAGCCACTTTTCGAAGACTACCGCGCGATGTATACCGAATATTACGAGACCTGTAAACATTCCAATAGCCCTGCTATCCGCGATCGGAATCCCGTTATCATCTTGTATCCAGGCATAGGTATGTTTGCCTTTGCGAAAGATAAGCAAACCGCACGTGTGGCGGCGGAGTTTTACATCAACGCGATCAATGTGATGAAGGGCTCGGAGGCTGTCAGTGAATATACGTCATTACCGAGACAAGAAGCTTTTAATATCGAATATTGGTTGTTAGAAGAAGCGAAACTTCAGCGTATGCCAAAACCAAAAGCATTATCTGGTAAAATTGCGTTAGTGACCGGAAGTGCCGGTGGAATCGGTAAAGCGATAGCGAAGAAATTTGCACAGGAAGGTGCTGTTGTCTTGTTGAACGACTTGAATGCCGAGCGTCTCGCCGGTGCGGAACAAGAATTTATTGAACTATTTGGTCGAGATGCAGTCGCAACGGCTACATTAGATGTAACCAATCAAGAACAAATAGAAGAAGCACTGAAGAAAGCTGCATTAGCTTTTGGGGGGATAGATATTATCGTAAACAACGCGGGGTTGTCGATCTCTAAATCTATTGAAGATCATACACAAAAAGATTGGAATCTACTATATGACGTGTTGGTGAAAGGTCAGTTCTTGGTGACCCAAGGAGCTACACACGTATTGAAAGCACAACATATCGGTGGTGATATCGTGAATATAGTGAGTAAGAATGCCTTGGTAAGTGGCCCTAACAACGCGGGCTACGGTAGTGCGAAAGCAGCCCAGCTTCATCTTAGCCGCTTAAATGCAGCCGAATTGGGAGCAGCTCGGATTCGTGTTAATGTGGTAAATCCGGATGCGGTAATTTCCGATAGTAATATCTGGGCTGGCGGATGGGCCGAAGGTCGTGCGAAAGCATACGGAATTACGGTAGAGGAGCTACCTGCCTACTACGCGAAACGTACCTTGTTAAACGAAATTATTTTACCGGATGATATCGCCAATGCTTGCTTTGCCTTTGTGGGTGGTAATTTGAATAAATCGACCGGAAATGTGCTAAACGTAGATGGTGGTGTTGCCATGGCTTTCGTAAGGTAGGTTTTTTATTTAATTTTAAACAGATGAAACTAGATAATCAAACGATAGAACAACATAATCAGCCATTCGTGGAGAAGCACCAGCGTGCCTTCTCCTATACAGCTGAAAGCATCGCGAATGTCGACGAAATATTGGATAAGTTGCAGCAATTTCAGATTGCGATACCTAGCTGGGCATTGGGTACCGGTGGAACTCGTTTTGGCCGCTTTTCGGGCAAGGGTGAGCCAGGAACGTTAGAGCAGAAGATTGAAGATGTCGGACTATTGCACGCGCTGAACCGTTCTAGTGGTGCTATTTCACTCCATATTCCATGGGATATTCCGCAAGATGCTGAAAAGATAAAAGCACTTGCAGCTTCCCACGGTTTGGGTTTTGATGCGGTAAACTCCAATACGTTTCAAGATCAGCCAGGTCAGGAGCACAGCTATAAATTTGGCTCTTTGCACCATGTTGATCCAAAAGTTCGTAAGCAAGCGGTCGATCATAATATTGAAGTGATCAAACATGGTATAGCATTAGGATCAAAGGCATTGACCGTATGGCTGGCTGACGGTTCTTCCTTTCCGGGGCAACTTAATTTCCGCGAAGCTTTTCAAAATACATTAGAAAGTTTGAAAGAGATTTACAAACATTTGCCAGAAGATTGGAAAATGTTTGTCGAATATAAAGCCTTTGAGCCAAACTTCTATTCGACGACGATAGCAGACTGGGGACAATCCCTGTTACTTGCCAGCAAATTGGGCGATAAAGCCTATACTTTAGTGGATTTGGGCCATCATTTGCCGAATGCTAATATTGAGCAGATCGTTTCTTTATTGCTCATGGAAGGTAAATTGGGCGGTTTCCATTTCAACGACAGTAAATATGCAGACGATGACTTAACGGCAGGAAGTATAAAACCGTATCAGTTATTCCTAATTTTTAGCGAATTAGTAGATGGAATGGACGCACGGGGAATTGACCATGCAACAGGTCTGGGGTGGATGATCGATGCGTCACATAACCTAAAAGATCCGTTAGTCGATCTGTTGCAGTCGGTAGAAGCGATTAAGATTGCTTATGCACAGGCCTTGTTAGTGGATCGAAAAGCGTTAAAAGAAGCCCAACAACAAAATGACGTCGTGCGTGCACAAGAGATTTTGCAAGACGTATTCCGTACGGACGTACGTCCACTGGTTGCCGAAGCGCGTTTGCGTCAAGGAGGAGCTTTAAACCCTGTTGCGTTGTTTAACGAATTAGGTATCAGAAATAGCCTAATCCAAGAACGCGGAAGCAATACCGTAGCGACGGGATTATAGTCACAAAGAATACGCACGATTTTTTCAATTGATCCGCCTATTGGCGGATCATCTTTAGCTAATTTTAAATTTTCAAAATGCGTACACCAGTTGTCGCTATTTTCGATGTAGGGAAGACAAACAAAAAATTGTTTTTGTTTGATGAGCGTTATAATATTGTTTTTGAGCGCTCAGCTCGGTTTTTGGAGACTGTAGACGAAGATGGAGACCCATGTGAAAATCTCGAAAGTTTACGTCTCTCCGTATTCGACTCACTTCATGAAGTTTTTCGCTTGGACGAGTTTGATATCAAAGCGATCAATTTCACTTCGTATGGTGCCAGTTTTGTCTATTTAGACGAAAGCGGACGACCATTGACTCCTTTGTATAATTACCTCAAAACCTATCCGAAGGCTTTAGAGGATCAGTTGTACAACAACTATGGCGGCGTAGAAGATTTCTCCTTAAAGACAGCATCACCAGCGCTGGGAAGTTTGAACTCTGGGCTTCAGGTATATCGTTTGCAACAGGAAAAGCCGGAAGTATACGAAAAAATGAAATATGCGGTACATTTACCACAATACCTTAGTTTTTTAGTGTCCGGACAGATATATTCGGATATGACCAGTATCGGCTGTCATACCGCGCTATGGGATTTTGAGAAAAATGATTACCACCAATGGGTAAGAGATACGGGGATCGACCGGAAACTAGCGCCCGTTGTCAAAGGAGAGGAAGTATTTTCTGCCGCTTTTCCTGGAAGCACCTATAAGGTCGGGGTAGGATTACACGATAGCTCTTCGGCATTAATTCCATACCTGCTAAACTTCCATGAGCCTTTTATTTTAATTTCTACGGGTACTTGGTGTATATCACTAAATCCATTTAATGATGAGGGGTTGACGAAAGAGCAGTTGGAAAAGGACTGTCTGTTTTACATGACCTATGCTGGTACGCCGGTAAAAGCCTCCCGTTTGTTTGCGGGTTATGAGCATGACGTACAGACCAAGCGTATTGCGGAGCACTTTCAAGTAACAACAGGTCGCTTTAAGCAAATTGAGATCGATTGGTCATTAATAGATAAGCTCAGTAAAGGGAAGGAAATCCCGTCCCATCTGGATGCTTTTGGACAGGTTGATTTGAATAACTTCGCGGATTATGTGGAGGCTTACCATGCGTTTATGTTATACCTGGTCGAAGCACAGGTGGCGTCTACCCGTCTCATATTAGCCGCAAAAAGAATCCAGCGGATTTTTGTGGATGGTGGTTTTAGTAAGAATAATATCTTTATGAACTTACTCGCCAAAACATTTGGCAATATCGAAATATATGCAGCATCGATGGCACAAGCTACGGCTATCGGCGCCGCATTAGTGATTCATGATCAATGGAATAGACAATCTGTTCCGAGTGACATCATCGAACTACGCTATTATCGCGCGTAGATCAAGACTTTTATTATACAGTGTTTATTTTAAAAGCGTGTAGATGTAAAGTCTACGCGCTTTTTTCGTTCTATAAGGATATCCCTGTTGTATGCTCTTTTGCTATCGTCGAGCCATCTTTGCTTACCAGTTTGAAGTCTTGTATATCCCAGTTTTTACTGTAACGGATTTTTCCTGCTTCTTTGGCTTCGATAGATACCTGTTGCAGACTGATGCCTTCTACCCAAGAAGAGGGGAGCCCCTCTACGTTGATGGCCCTGTCGGCTCCCTTAATATGTACATTGCGCATCGTGATGTCCCGAAAAGTCGGGATACCCCGCTCCGCGGGTTCCAGGGGTTGTAACAATTTTTTCCAATGCAGCGGGATTTTTTCATAATCATATTCTTCTGGTAGCGTAGAATAACTGTAGGTGGGGTTCCAGTTCATATTTACCTGTAAGGCAACGCCCACACTGTCCATCTTGACATTTTCTAATACGATATGTTCTACCGTACCGCCGCGGGTTATCGCTGATTTGATATTCAGACAGTTTTTCGTGCCCGAACCTTGGATATTGGATGCATAAACATGGCGAATACTGCCCGAAGTTTCGCTCCCCAAGGTGAGTAATCCACCTCCCCGGCGGGCAAAGCAATCTCGAATAACAATATATTCTGCCGGTCTGTTGACGCGTAGGCCGTCAGCATCACGACCCGCTTTGATACAAAAATTATCGTCGTTGCAATCAATATCCGTGTTCTGAACCAAAATCCAGGAGGAGGAATCAATATCGATACCGTCCGTGCTCGGTCCGTGACCATCTACATTATTGTTGATGGTTAACCCCTCGACGGTAACATAGGTAGAATATAAGATCTGTACGGTCCAAAACCCCGCTTGTTGTATTTCTAAATCCTTTAATGTGATGTTTTTTGCATTGGATACAAGAATAGTACGAGGACGACGAGCGTCGTAATCTACAATCCAACGTAAACCTTTCGGTTCGTATTCTTCTGTTCTCATCCGCCAATATTGCTCCCAAAAGGGTTTTCCCTGTGCATGGATTAGTCCCTTACCACTGATAGCGGCATTCTCTTGGTCTAGTATATTAATTAATGCTGCCGGCCATGCCATCTCGATACCGGCTACACGTGTATCAATGATTTTATAATCATCTATATTTTGGCTTCCTAATAAGGTAACACCGCTGTCTATACACAGATGAACATTACTTTTTACGAATATAGAACCGGTAAGATAAGCGCCTGGCTGAAAGCGCACGATTCCGCCCCCTTCTTCGGCACAGGCATCGATGGCCGATTGAATAGCCTTTGTGTTTAATGTTATGCCGTCGTTTTTAGCCCCATAGCGGTTAACGATAAATTCTTTGGTCTTGGTTGGTTGCGATTGCGCACCGACTTTGGTACGCCAGTCGTCCTTGGGAAATTTTTCTTGACTGCAAGCTTGTGAAAGAGAAAAGCAGATAACCACGACGGATAGAAAAATAAGGTGCACAGGTTTCATCATAACGATATACAATAAGTTGAACCTGCAATTTATAGGATTATTTGTGTAAAGGCGTTATGTGCTGTCCTGCGGCATATCAGACGAAGACATTTGGTGTTTTTTAGCATACGCACTAGGCGAACATCCGATTTTTGTTTTAAAGGTTTTTCGAAAATACTCTGGATCATTGAACCCGACCATATACGCGACCTCATTGATCTGAAATTTATTGTCTTGGAGGAGCTGTTGCGCACGTTTTAAGCGAATCTCTTTGACTAAATCATTCATCGTATAGCCGGTCAGCGCTTTCATTTTTCGGTAAAGCTGGGCTCGGCTAAGTCCGATTGCACGACACACATCCTCGATTTTTAAGTCCGAGTCTTGTATATGTGCCTCGATATACGCCAATACTTTCTGTAGTAAGGCTTCGTCAGGAGATTGTGGGGTTATTTTCGTGGGTTCAATAGCAATAACCTGTTGTTTAAACCTTTCTTGTATATGAAAACGGGTTAGGAGTTGGTTTCGTACTTTCAGCGCGAGAACAGGCAAATAGAAAGGTTTCACCATATAATCGTCCGCGCCGGTTTCTAAACCCTCTACTTCATACTCGACCCAAGTTCGCGCAGTCAGTAGAATAACGGGAATATGGCGAAGCAGGATGTCGGCTTTTACTTGACGCGTAAAAGATATACCGTCGATTTTGGGCATCATGACATCGCTAATAATCAAATCAGGCACATGTTTTCGTGCTAGTATTAGCCCCTGTTCACCATTTGGTGCTTCCAATATATGGTAACTACTGCGGAAGAATTGAGCTAGATAGCTCCGCATTTGATCGTTATCCTCAACTAAAAGCAATGTACATTGACGTGGAAGTGAAGGGAGTTGCTCGCCGATCTCCTCCGAGGAGACATTTGTCGACGGTACAGGCGTGTCTTGCAACGTTTCCGGTTCTTCGGTAGGTACGGTGATTTGTTGATTTGGTGCCTGCGGTAATACAATATGAAATATGGTCAGCTTATTCCGTTTCGTATTTGCACGACTTTCCACCGTCAGTTTTCCGCCGTGCATTTCGATAAGCGTCTTGCTATAACTTAGCCCAAGGCCAGTGCCACCCGGTACAGTGGATTTACCTTGCAGAAATGGTTTGAAAATACGGTCGAGATCTTCCGGCGAAATACCTTTCCCATTGTCTATGACGTCGATGTGTAAATGTGCTTCATTTTGCTGGATACGAACTTTAATCATACCACCGCTATCTGTAAATTTAATCGCATTCGATAACAAGTTGTAAAGTACTTTCTCCATTTTATCCGCATCTAAAGGTACATAAATGGCAGGTTTCGATGATGCGAGTTTGAGGTGAACCTTCTTTTGCCGAGCTTGTTGCGTAAAAGAATCAACAACCTGTTGTATCAGGGAGATGAGTTCCGTTTGCTCGATATGAAGCTCTTCATTCCCCGTTTCAAAACGTCGTATATCTAATAATTGATTGACGGTTTTTAAAAGATGTTGCCCATTGGTTTCCATCGTTTTAAGCTGTTCTTGTACCCGTAGATCTTGTCCTCCCCACGTTTTTAACTGTTGTATAGGCGAGAGGATCAAGGTAAGTGGTGTTTTTATCTCATGCGAAATATTGGTAAAAAATTGTACCTTACTTTCGTGTAACTCGCGTTCTTTTTCATGTAGAATAGCTTCGTAATTAAGCTTTGATTTGAGTTTCGTATAGCGTGTGATGTAATAATAGAATGCGTATAATAATAACAGAAAAATAAGCGTATACAGGCTATAGGCTCCCTTACTTGCCCAAAAAGCGGGAGCCACAGAGATAGACAGTTCGGTGGGCACAGTCGCCCATATCCCGTCGCTGTTAGAGGCTTTTACTTTGAACGTATAGTTGCCGGGTGCAAGATTAGAGTAGCTAGCTACTCGTTTGCTGGCATCGCCGTATATCCAGTCTTTGTCAAAACCTTCCAACATATACGCATATTGATTACCTGCCGGATTGACAAAGTGCAGGGCGGCAAACTCTATACTGATGCTTTTATCTTCATGCGTAAGCGCTATCGAAGAACTTAGATACAACGGCCGCTGCAACACGATCCGGTTATTAATCTCCTGATTTACCTCTACGGGTTGATTGAGGATGCGAAGCTCGGTCAGAACGACTTTTGGAGGCGTATTATTGGTACGGATGCTATCCGGGCAGAAATGATTTATTCCTTTATTTCCGCCAAAATAAAGACGATTCCCCCGAACGCTCCGATAAACGGCTCCGTCTGCAAATTCATTGCTTTGCAGGCCATCTTGTTTCGAGAAGGTGCGGATGTCCAGCGTTTGTTTGTTTATGCGTGAAATGCCCTGTTTATGACTGGCCCAAAGAAAGCCATTCTCATCTTCTGTAATACCGGCAATGGTACCTTTAGGCCAGAGGTCGCCCAGTTGAGAAAGTTGTTTTACCCGGTTCGTCTGCGGGTCATAGCAATCCAGACCATTCCCCGTTCCGATCCATACCCGGTTTTCACGATCTTCAAAGATACTGTATATCCGGTTGTCACTGATAGCAGTAGCAGTCGGATTGCCATGATGTAATTTCCGGAGAAGAACCAGCTGACCATTATGGGTTTCGTTAAAGACAAACACCCCTTCACCTTCGGTGCCTGCCCATATTTGTCCCTTATGGTCGATGAAGATACTCCATACATGTTGTTGTGTAAGAATATGGCTTAGATCAAAGGTTTCTATGCTTTGGCGATTGCGATCAAATTTGCAGATACCATTCCAGGTCGCTAGCCAAATATCGCCACTGGTATCTTCCGCCATCCCATACACACCGGTATTTAATATGGTAGAGTCTCTGATGCGTTCGATACGTCCGAGACGTGGATTGTAACGATCTAAACCGTTCTGGCTTCCAATCCACGTATAACCTTCCGCATCACAAAAAATCTTTTTAATATAGTTACTTTGGATAGAATGCTCCGTTTGCGGATCATGTTGGAAATGTTGATATCCTCCATTTTTTTTGACCAATGTGACCCCCTTACTCCGCGTGCCGACCCATAGATTTCCTTCCTTGTCTTCGGAAATAGAACGCACAATGTTCTCGGCGAGGGAATTAAGACGATCCGGATAATGATAAAGATAATGAAAGGGGCTGGCATCGAGATAGGCCCGATTAATACCGTTACTGTATGTTCCGAGCCAGATAACATGTTGATCGTCCATAAAGAGGTCGCTGACGTATGCATCGTTTATCGACCAAGGATCTGCCGCATCAACGGTATACGTTTTTTGCTTTCCGGATGGAAGATGCGTTTCCACCAACGTGGTGGACAGGTTATCCAGATGCCACCGCGTTTGTTGATAACTGACATTTACCTGAAGGCGGTGATTACGTCGGTTTATTTTATCCTGGAGTTCCGGTGGACAATCTCCTACAGGAAGACGTTCAAAATCATCTGTTTCATAATGATAGCGGCATAAGTATTGTTCATCGAACGTAGAGATCCACAGGTCACCCTCTTTATCGGTCAAAATATTGTGTATACGGTTGTTGACTAAGCTCCTTGGATTATGGGCATCATACCGATAAACACGTATGTTATAACCATCATATCGGCAAAGTCCAGACCAGGTTCCAAACCACATAAAGCCATATTTGTCTTTTGCAATACCGTGTATAGTACTTTGGGGCAAAGCATTTTCGGATGTAATATGATCAAATTTAAGCTGGAGGAATTGCCCACAGGCAGGTAGTCCTATACTCATCAAGAGCACAAGAAGCATGATGTTGATCATTGTTTTTTTTTCGGTTAGCCTTGCTCCTAGCATAATCATCTAAAGTACAAAAAAAGCTTCATAATCCTATCCCGTTCCATCCTGATGCATAAAATCGTCATCATCTCTTTGTGAAGAGTATATGGTAATCTTCGAGGATGAGACATTTTTACAGGGAATTTGAGCGTTTTTTACGGGCTATAGTTGGTTAATCGGAATAGCTTTGTAAAACGCTGATCACGCTATATAAACAACGAATTCAATATCATGGAGATAAAATAATAAGATTTGTTAACCAACCTTAAATTATAGTAACATGGAAACGTTATATATTTCTTCACGTGCACGCGGCACTATAAATGCAGCACTCATTAAGATGATTAAAATCAACGATTTTTCGGCCACCCCTAAATATGTGCAGGTAGCCGATGCGATTGTGGAGGCCATCAAGCAAAAGGTGGTCGAAATCGGTGATGCACTTCCATCTATTAATGATTTAAGTTATCAACTGCAAATTGCACGGGATACGGTAGAGAAAGGGTATCGTAAATTGCGCCAGGAAGAGATTATCAAATCTTCTCCGGGAAAGGGGTATTTCGTTGCGAAAGAACAATCTTTTCGCTTGCGGACAGCGGTATTCTTAAATAAATTAAGCGCGCATAAGAAGATTGTTTACGATGCATTAGCAGCTAAGTTGGGAAGCGAGGCTTCCATAGATCTATTTGTATATAATAGTGATATTGCCCAACTGCGTACATTATTGCAAAACCTATCGCAGCCGTATGATTATTATGTAGTCTTTCCCTACTTTAAGGAGGGGAGAGAAAAAGCGGCAGAAGTATTATCTGTAATCCCAACGGATAAGTTGTTGTTGTTAGGAAGGGATGTTAATGGCGTCCATGGAGATTTTCCGATTGTATGCGAAAATCATGAGAAAGATATATACGAAGCATTGGAATCTATCCGGGAACCGCTTTCCAAATACAGTATGCTCAAATTGGTTTTCCCGGATAATAGCGATTATCCGAAAACCATTATCAAAGGTTTCTATAAATTCTGTCAGGAATACGCTTTTGATCATCTGTTGGTCGGCGATCTGGATGAGGAACCCATAGAAAAAGAAACCTGTTATATTAATCTGGCGGAGGATGACTTATTTCGTCTGTTGGATAAAGTAAGTGTAAAAGGGCTAGAAATCGGAAGAGATATAGGTATTATTTCATACAACGAAACGCCACTTAAAAAGTTTATATTAAACGGTATTACAACTATTTCTACGGATTTTCGTCTGATGGGTGAATACGCAGCTACCAGTATTCTGGATGGACTAAAAAGTCGTTTAGAAGTGCCTTTTTATACTGTTTTGCGTGCTTCTGTATAAGCTAACGTACGCGGCCATATCACGACGTGACAGGACGCCGCAGGATGCAAAATCCTATTTTGTTTTGTAGTTTAGCCCTGCTTTTAAAAACAATGAACTAAACCTATGTTTTCACATAAAATTAATATATATATCATTTGCACACTTCTTCTGTGCATTGTCGTTCCTGTTTATGCACAGGTTGCAAAAGAAGTACAATATTTATCGGGTAGCGATAACGAACATACCGTGGAGTGGGATTTTTGGATCACGGGCGGAAGACAAGCCGGGAAGTGGTCAAAAATTGCAGTACCTAGCCATTGGGAACAGCAGGGCTTCGGATCCTATAATTATGGTCGCGACTACGTGACCTACGGTAAGAATTTTCGTTTTCATGAAGAAAAAGGCATTTATCGGCATACATTCGAGGTGCCGGCAAACTGGAAAGACAAAAAGATATCCATCGTTTTCGAAGGATCGATGACGGATACCGAGGTAAAGATCAATGGGAAATCAGCCGGTGATATCCATCAAGGTTCTTTCTATCGGTTTAAGTATGATATTACAGACAAGGTTCACTTCGACAAAGAGAATACGTTAGAAGCAATCGTATCCAAGATGTCAGCAGATAATTCTGTAAATAATGCGGAACGCTTAGCGGACTATTGGATTTTTGGGGGGATATACCGCCCTGTATATTTGGAGGCAACGCCCAAAGCACACATTGCTTGGACAGCTATTGACGCAAGAGCTGATGGGACGTTTAAGAGCAATGTTTATGTAGAGAATATTCAAGAAAATTCAACCCTACGTGTAACGCTAAAAGATAAAGAAGGGCATGTCGTAGGAACACAAAGTGTAAAGCTACAACCTTCCGATTCCGTAAAATTAGTAACGCTAAGTGTGGGCCAACCAGATTTATGGACGGCAGAAACACCGCATTTATACCATGCTGTCTTTACACTAGAGAATGATCGCGGAGAAAACTATCAAACAACAGAGCGTTTCGGGTTTCGTACGATTGAGGTACGTCAGGGAGACGGGATATATGTAAACGGTGTGAAGGTGAAAATGAAAGGTGTAAACCGCCATGTATGGTGGCCTGAAACAGGTCGTTCCGTCAATCCAAGATTGGATTTGAACGATGTGAAGCTCATCAAAGAAATGAATATGAATGCGGTGCGCTGTTCACACTATCCACCCGACAAATCGTTTCTGGATTACTGTGACTCCCTAGGGCTATATGTGCTGGATGAACTTGCTGGTTGGCAAAAAGCTTACGGAACACCTGTTGGCAAGAAATTGGTAAAAGAAATGGTGATGCGTGATGCAAACCATCCGTCTATTGTATTGTGGAGCAATGGCAACGAGGGAGGTCATAACAAGGAGCTTGTTGATGAATACGCAAAGTATGATTTGTCTGCACGAACGGTGATTCATGCCCACCATCGACCGGGAAATGCCATTAACGGTATAGACGGTAATCATTATGAAGATTATTATTCCACAAAGAAAATACTGGAAGGCCCAAATATCTATATGACGACAGAATTCCTGCATGCGCAGGACGATGGTGGGGCAGCAGCTGGATTAGCGGACATCTGGGAGCTACATTGGGAAGCGAAGCTTGGCGGAGGAGGTTTTATCTGGAACTTCGCCGATGAGGGGATTGTACGGACGGATTTCAATGGGACTATTGATGTTAATCGGGTAAATGCACCGGACGGTATTTTAGGGCCTTACCGCCAAAAGGAAGGGAGCTTCTTTGCGATAAAAGAGATTTTTTCGCCCGTTCATATCAAGTTGAAAAAACTGTCGGCTGATTTCGATGGAAACATCGAGGTAGAAAATCGTTACCATCATACCGACCTTTCTGCCTGTACGTTTGCCTACAAGCTGGTTCGCTATCAACCACCCTATGCAGATGCTAATGGCATACGGACAGAAAAAGAATATGACCTAAATGCGCCGGCTATAAAGCCAACCGAAAAAGGAACTTTAAAGCTTAACCTGCCGGAAGACTGGAAAGCTTACGACGCATTATGGTTAACAGCTACTGATCCTCATGGCGAAGAAATATATACTTGGTCTTGGCGGATTCGGGATAATGCGGCTATTACGAAAGATATCTTACCTGTCAAGACGGCGACTACGGTGGAGCTGACAGAGGATAGTGTACACTATGTGTTGAAAGCCAATGGTATTACTGCCTTTATCGCCAAGGAAACAGGTTTGTTGGCAGATTTAGCCAATGAGTATAGCATGAAGCTAGCTTTCCGAGATGGTCCGCTCTTGATTGACGGGGAATATACCTTGAAAGGGGTAAAGACAACTTCGGCAGGCGAAAATAAGGTGGTAGAATTTGATTTTGACGGTCAATTGGATTATATACGTTGGACGATGCTGCCTAATGGATGGTTAAAATTGGACTATCGTTATGACATGCATGGAAAACGTCCGTATGCCGGGGTGAGCTTTAATTTTCCGGAAAATTATATCATCACGGCAAAATGGTTGGGTAACGGACCGTATCGTGTTTGGAAAAACCGGCTACAAGGCGTTACCCTAAATACGTGGGAGAATATGTATAACGACTCCAGAGCAGGGATCGGGCCTTGGGAGTTTCCGGAATTTAAAGGCTATTTTTCGGACGTGAGTTGGGTGCAGTTTAACACCACGCAAGGTAAGTTTCTCGTGGCGACTGACCAGGAGGATATGTACCTGCGTTTATTTGATTTTTATGGTATTTCCGGACCGAAGCATTATCCCGAGCTTCCTGCAGGTGATATCTCGTTTTTAGATGCGATTCCCGCTGTTGGAACCAAATTGGCGATGGGTATTAACAACAGACCCGGCGTAAATGGTCCGGCGGGTGAAATGACCGTCTTGGATCAACCGGTATCCCGCACGCTTTATTTCTACTTCGGCATACCGCGTGGGGAAAAAGAAAATACACAATTTGTGATGCCTGAAGAAAATATCCTGACCGATTAGGGATAATTTATGCAGCGTTTTAAGATACTCTTTTAGTTTTTAGTTTAGTTAAGTTTAGCTCGGTTGGTCAACAAGTATGTTGGCCAACTTTTTTAGTCGGCTTTTGACGTCCACACGCAAGGTCTAATATATTTCGTTGGAATAATTCGATTAATGTCTCCATAACTGTTTGTTGTAATAAACAATTCTCGGTAAAATTGTTTATTACAACAAACAATTTCCAAAACAACACCGATATCTCGCGGAACTGCTACTGGTATTCTAACGATCAAACCACTATGACCTTGCACAAAAGAAAGATCTCCACAAAAGGTTCAAAAACACGCCAATTTTCGGGGCGTTCCCAAAAACTTTCTGGCGCGTTTTTGAACCTTTATAGATGCTATTTGAGCTATTTTAATGGTTGAAATCACGGTTTTTGATGCCGATAGGGCTGTTTTTTTGTGTTGGCACGTAAAAACAGCAGCTAAAAATCAGCTTCATGTTTTACAAAAACAACTTCATCTTTTACAAAAGCAGCTTTATCTTCTACGAGAATAGCTTCATCTGTGAACAGATTAATCTTATCTTTTTCCAAAACAGCTACACTGTCAGGAGAAACAACTTCATCTCCAGATAGATTAACTTCACTTTATACAGAAACAGCTTCATCCGCCGGACAATCGGGAACACTTTTAACCGGAATAGGTACATCCCGGAGCAGGTCAGCTTCATCTGCCGTAAAAACAGCTTTACGTTCCACTGAAATGGGAATATCCTATTGGAGAATAACTTCGTATATGGACAACATAGGAACATCTTTTGGAAAAGCAGGAACATTATTAGCCGTGATCCTGACCGATTAGGGATAATTTATGTAGCGTTTTAAGATACTTTTTTATTATGGAGTATCTTCTCATATTCACGAGGAGGAATGCCAACTTTTTCTTTAAACTGTTTTGAAAAATGTTGTATGGAATCAAAATGAAGTTCGTATGCAATCTCCTTGATATTCTTATCACTATATGTCAGCATATTTTTCGCATAATCAATCTTTAGCTGTATACTATACTGTTTCATAGAGAGACCCGTATATTTTTTAAACAATTTGCGAAGAGTAGCATAGCTAATATCCAAATGGTCCGTTATACTTTCCATAGAAATCTGCTCAAAGATACTTTCTCTTAACAAAACCTTTGTCTTCGTTATGATTTCATCATGAAGACCTTCATATTTAAGTCTCTGTTGACGAATGGCCATTTGTAGCATCCCCAATAAATAAATTACGGCTCCACTTACCAATGCCTGATATCCGGTGTATTCGTACTTTGTATGTTCCATAATATTTTCAAATGCATAAATCATTTGGCTTTGCATGCCAATCTGAAGAATTGGTTGATTCCTATCAAAAACACCTTTTTTCATAAGTTCATCTACCATTGTACCATCAAAACCAACCCAATATTCACACCAGCCTACCTCACGATCCGGGATATAGCTGTGCCATTCACCAGGAAACAGTAATAGTACCGTACCGGCGGTCACTGTGGTCAGACTAACGCTATCCGATTGAAAGCTCCCCTTACCATGCGTAATATAGATGAGCTGATATTCGTCGAGAAGCCGTCCCTGGTGCCAATTAAAAATGTAGGGTGCAGGATGTCTATCGGGAGCCGGATAGACAGCGCTAGGTTTAATTGTTCCACATCCGACATGTAAGACAGAAGCTCCCCACATTCTATCTTCTCCACTAAGAGGTAGATATTTCGTATAGCTTTCCATAATAGTTCAAAAAACACAAATTAAATATCATTTTTTACAAGCGGCTCTATCCACTTCTCCATAGTTTTGATATCCAAACAGTAAAAAATATATTGTATAAACATAGTGATTGATGAAAGAAAATCAAATTAAAAACTCAGTTAAAATTGGCCTTTTCGGAATCGGGCTAGACACGTACTGGTCACAGTTTGATGGACTAAAGGAACAGCTTGAAGGCTATCTCTCATCTGTGGAGGAACGTCTAACCAAAGTACATCCCAATATTCTCAATATCGGTTTAGTCGACAACGTCGACAAAGCATTTGCTGCCGGACGATACTTTCGGGAAGAGTGTGTCGATCTTATTTTTCTGCACGTAACAACTTATGCCCTATCATCTACAGTACTGCCAGTTGTACAACAGGCCAAAGTGCCCGTCATCATTCTGAACCTGTCTCCTGCACCTGCTATCGATTATGTAGCGTTCAACCAATTAGGAGACAGACGCAAAATGACCGGCAAATGGTTGGAATATTGCTCAGCATGTCCTGTTCCAGAGATTGCCAATGTATTCAAACGTACTGGCATTCAATTCCATGAGGTAACGGGAATGTTATGCAATGATGATTATTGTTGGAATGAGATCAATGAATGGGTGCAAGCCGCTGTAGTACGCCATATTATGGCCAATAATCGATTAGGCTGTATGGGGCATTACTACAGTGGAATGCTTGATATATATACAGACCTTACACAGCTCTATGCTACATTCGGTGGACATATAGAACTCATCGAGGTTGATGAACTCTCCGCTTTTCGAGCGGATATCGAGCAGAAGGCAATCACCAACCGTATGGAGGAGTTTGTCAAAAATTTTGATATACAACCTGACTGCTCTGCAGAAGCATTGATGGATGCAGCGCGCACTTCTGTTGCCCTAGATAAACTCGTGTCTAAATACAAACTCGGATCAATAGCCTATTATTATAAAGGCTCAGGAAACCCTGCTAATGAAGATACCATAAGTTCTATTATATTAGGCAATAGCTTGTTGACTGCCAATGGTATTCCTGTAGCTGGAGAATATGAAATCAAAAACGTGCAGGCGATGAAAATCATGGATAGCTTCCATGCTGGTGGCTCGTTTACGGAATACTATGCGATTGACTATCAAGATGATGCTGTGCTGATGGGGCATGATGGACCAGGCCATATTGCGATAGCGGAAGGGAAGACCAAGGTCAAACCACTAACGGTATACCATGGAAAAGTAGGGAAGGGATTATCCGTGGAGATGTCTGTTAAAAACGGACCAGTCACTCTTCTCTCTGTAATTGAAGGAAAAAATAAATCTCTCGAATTTCTTATAGCGGAAGGATATTCGGTAGCAGGCCCCATTTTAGAAATAGGCAATAGCAACAGCAGATACAAATTTTCTGTCGGCGCGAGACAATTTGTAAACAGTTGGAATAGTCATGGTCCGGCACATCATTGTGCGGTAGGAACAGGGCATATTGCTTCGAAGATCAAAAAACTTGCATCCTTATTCGGTATGGGCTTTAGTCAAGTGTGCTAATAGCCGGTGTATAGTAGTAGAGCACACCATCTATTTCTTGAATACTTGCATCAGTAATCATATCCGGCATCAGTAGATTGCTGAATGGATGCAGAAGCTGCGCTCTTACTTTTGAGAACAACAGTATGCTAAGGACATTAAAAACAAATATCTTTTTGTTTTAATGTCCTTATTTTGCGTTTGATAAAGCTATAAACCTCCTGCCAACCAATTCTATTCATCCATGTACATCCTTACTTTAGTAATTCTAACAGCTGTTGGGTTATTGTCTAACATGGTCGATAAGAACCCGAGTGTTATGGTTTGGTCCGTATCTAGTTGAAAGTTTACCGTTATATCCTTTCCATTTAAACTATTGTTTGTCAGTTGAAAATATCCTAAGGCTTGTTCGATATCGGAAACATCGGGAAGCTGTTGACCTAGTGAAATGACGAGAAATGTTGCTTCGCACTCGAAATCTATATTTGAAACTGTTGCAACATAACGATATTTACCTTTAGGAAGTTGAAGTGTTTGTGAAATTTTCCCGTTTATAATAGAAGGGGTTCCCCAATATTCAAATGATAGATAGCCATTGTTGTCCAAATTATCGAATCCTCCGACACCGTTATGATTTTTTGCTGCTTGGTTTGTATCCCAGTCCTTTAAATTTCCCCATCGACCGGAGATGTCCGTACCAAGAAACGGACCTCCACCATTTTGAAGTATAATCTCATTTGCTCGTATGGTTACTATCGAGGCATAAAATGTATCTATTGATAAGCTGTCCGGTTTGTACATAGTCTGATATTTGATCTCGGTTCCCAGATCCTGTCCATAGAGTTCCGTAATTGTTTCATCGTTTTTCACAATTAACGTCTTATTTTCACCTGCTAAATTTTTGTAGGACAAACGTACGCCGACAGAAGTGCTGTCGGCTAATAGCCAATTTACAAACGTATTTCCTCCTATTTGAAATTTGGCTCCCTCAACGGATCGGTTGGGCAAACTTTGCTCATAATTTTCTCCATATACCATTCCTGAGGCATAAACCGGTATTGAACGATTCCCCTCATCATCCATCGTGCATACTTCAAAGCTATGAAACCCTTGGCTTAGGTCTTCTATAATCGTTTGAACGGTATCGACACTAGTTCCTCTTTTGATGTTTATTTTTCGCTCTTTCGTTTTATTAGCCCAATATATCATTGCTGAGCTTACTTTCGGATCAGAAACTATTAACCACTGTAGCTTAACCCGTTCCCGTCCTGCAAAAATCTGCAGGGAATCAGGTTTACCGATATATATAATCTCTTCCTTATCAAAATATTTTTTGTAATCATCCATCTTTGTGCACGAATACAACATAAACACACCCCAGAGTAGGAGCACTTTATTTAATACATACAATATCGCTTTCATATCAATTATTTTCATTACCATAAAATGTCATTTCAGAAATGTGAGAAGCTAGTCCTCCCGGTCCGACCCATGGCTCTAAAATTTTTACCCGGATATAGCGCACTTTTGGAGCATCGAGCGCAATATTAGTTTCTTCACCACGGGCAGCAGCTGCTACATCCTCGGCGGTATTTAAGCCCAAAGGCTGCTTAGATGGTTTTTCCGAGATACACGAGGCTAAAAACTGCCAGTTATCCCAACTTCCATTGACAGGAGGATTAGTCGTACCCCACAATTCGTAGCGTTTCGGGTTGCCGTGATTAAAAATCCATTGTCCCTGTCTTTGCCAAAGTACAAAGCGGCTTAATTGTGCTTCTACACCCAGATCAAATGTGAAATGCATAGGCATCGTAGCATCGGTAGAGTGCCACATATAGCCTTCTGCAGCGATTACATTGTCCCAAAGGTTTGATATTGGCAATCCCCAGCCTACAGCAACATCCGTTGGTAACGTTACAGATCTGAAGCGACTCTTATCCAATTCTTTTTCAAAAATTGGTGTTAATGTCTCAAATACCGTGTCCGTTCTATTATTCCATCTATCCCGTAGGTAGACTGCGAAATTGGTTTCTTCTGAATCAAATCCTCGAGCTGTTAATGATACCATTTTCCCAGACGTATAGAACGTCTCTTTATCGACATAATTACCATGGTCATCTTTGTAGGCTACGATAAGCGACAATGGCGTCTCAGCTACATTTTCAAAAGTCACGTTTATCCCACCAAAATCAGCTTGTAGTGACATCGTTTTTCTTGCGACATAAACTGGCGGAAGGAGGCATTTTACAGATAGATCTGTTGGTTCCGAACGAATCTCCGTACGGGTAACAGCATACAGCAATAAATTATACGTACTTGTATCAGCAAACCCGTCAATAGTAATCGAATTGGTATAGGTTGACGACTTATTCTGAATCTTTCGGCCGTATTTGTCCGTATACTCTGCCAGTACATAAAGAAGATCACGCTCTTTGGGTAATTCGTACGTTACCTTTACCGCTCCGGGTAATGCTTCTACTTTACTTACTTTAACTAAACCGGGGGCATCACCAGCAGGATAAATCGGTTCTATTTTATTTTCTTTGCAGCCCATTATTAACCAAATGAACATAGCTGCAGCGATAGATATATTTTTCATTTTATACATTATTCAATTCTTACCATCCTAGGTTTTGTACCAGATTGGGATTAACCACTAGACTATATTCTTTAATGGGCCATAGATAATCACGAGGCGCAGTAAAACGTTGACTATAAATTAGTTTTCTGCGATAATAGTTTTCAGCATACTCCTGTTCAATATCCCAGCCATATATTGGTTTATTGAGCTCTTCTGCTGCTTTTTTCCACCGGCGAAGATCCCAGAAACGATGCCCTTCAAAAGCCAGTTCCGCTCCACGTTCCTGATAGATAACTTCTCTCAACCCATCTTGATCTTGTATTTTTGAGGGAGATCTAGCAAAGTTTGTCCAAGATTCCTGTACCGTCGGTATTCCCGCGCGTACCCTGACCATATTAAGATACTTAAAAGTGGTTTCGCTTGGTCCATATACTTCATTAGCCGCCTCTGCGTGCAAGAGATATAAGTCTGCTAGCCGCATAATTGGCCACGGATACTGTTCCTGTGAAACAGCCTGTCCAGATTGTACAACGAATTTCCAATTCACTAGTTTTTTCGGGAAGTAACCAGTGATAGAATACCCAAATGCAGATTTACGTGATTGAGGTTGGCCTGATTTTGCTTGAACGGGCCAGATACCATTTTCCATATACCACAATGCGCCATCGAACGCCACACTGGAATAGAATCTTGGTTCGCGCTGAAAATGTAGACTAGCGGTAGTATATCCCTGTTGTATATAATCCAATTCACTGTTTCCTGCTGTCTTGAGGGCAAATCGTCCTGAGTAATCCCATGTTCGGTCTTCGTTAATAGGCAAACCATTTCTGGTATAAAAACTCTCAGCGATGGACAATGTTGGAGAAATTTGCCCTAATGGCGTCTCATTACTTGGATAGGCGGGGTTTAATCGAGGCATAGCCTGAAGTTGTATACCTGATCCTGTCCCATTCGTAAACCCCCAGATCAGTTCCTCGTTCCAAGGGTCACACAATGCGTTTCGTAGATCCATCTCCAAACGTTGGCGGTCGCTTATATCCACTAGGAGATTTGAAAACTTATATAACTTTATACCCACGTCCTCACAAGCGACAATTGCTTCTTCACAAGCAGCAAGCGCTTTCTCCCATTTTGAAGGATCAGAAACATGAGAAAATAATTCGATGCCATCATTGTTTACTATATTGTTATAATCGGGATTGCCGTTAAACAGTGGACTTGCCACCATAACAAGGACACGAGCTTTGATAGCAAGCGCGATAGGTCGAGTGATATGTCCTAATTCTGTTGCTCTATTTTGGATTTGATCCGGTAACTTTAAGGCCGCACTGTCAATAAGGGACACGATGTAGTCCGTGACCTCATCTATAGGTCTACGGTAGATGCGAACCTCCTCTTTGCTTGCTGAGATGGGAATATTTTTATCGATAATGGGAATGGCGCCGTACATTCGCATTAGATAAAAATGATAATAGGCCTTAAGAAATTCGACTTCCCCAATCCATCTTGTTTTCATAAAGGGATCTAGATCGACGGCCTGATCAATTTTCTCCAAAAAAATATTGCAGTCGCGTAAAGCTCTAAATAACGGTTTTCCCGCCTGGTTTCCGCCCCAATAGTTCAGTAAAGGGTCTACAATCCCTTGGTTTCCACGGGCAATTTCTTGCGGTATGGACGGCAGACGACTTAACCCAGTAATAGGCCAATACGTCCATAACTCATCTCCTCCAAGCAAGGCCGGATTTTCATATACGTGGCTTTCTTGCGGAAGATAGGAATAACAAGTGAAAAGAAACTTTTCCGCTTCGTTTCTATTTGTGAATGCATTATCGATTGTCGCTACATTATCCGGAACAATATCGAGGTAATCCTTACAAGCAACTAGTGTAAACACTAAAATTGTCCATATCAATCTTGACTTTTTCATGTCTAAAATCCAATTTGTAAACCTAAATTCAATACACGCTGCACGGGATATCCTAACCCGTTTCCTCCCATTTCAATATCCCACAGCTTGAAACCGCTAATATTGGCTAAATTTATTCCGCTAAAATACGCTCTAACCATCCCCAACTGGAAGCGTGATGTTAAGTTCTCTGGCAGGCTATAGCCGAATTCCACTGTTTTTAAGCGCAGAAATGCTCCATTACGCATAAACCAAGTACTTGTTTGTGTATTGTTATTATTAACCGTATTACTTAATCTTGGCCAAATGGCGTATAAGTTTCTATTGCTCTCCGACCAATAATTTTGGGCATAAACATCTAACAGCGCATTCTGTGTTCCGCCCAGCGTTTCGCCGGGATAATTATAGGGTACAAATGGAGCCGTAGCATACGGATCAATCCAAAAAGATGACCTAGCGGATCCTTGTAGGAAGACAGAAAAGTCAAAACCTTTCATTCCTGTTGAAAAGCCAAAGCCATAAATAATTTCGGGCACCGTTGGGTAACCTATGGGTACCTGGTCCAGGTCAGTGATTCGACCGTCTCTATTAATATCTCTATATTTGATATCTCCGGCCATATACTCGCCATAATTCTGTCTGGGAGCATTCTCAACTTCAAATTCGTCAACAAAAAGGCGCTCTGCCACTAATCCAAACACTTGATTGATGGAATTCCCTGGCCTAAGTTTATATTGCTCAATGTATTCAGGCTCTTCATATTCCAGAAACTCGCTTCGGGCATAGGTGAAATTCCCCCGCATCTGTATCCATAAATCACCAAATGACTTATTAAAATCTGCGGAAATGTCCATCCCATAGGCCTTAGCTTTTCCAACATTTGCTCGAACGCCTGCTGAAAGTCCCATTGTCGTCGGGATCGCTGCCCTGTCCATCAAAATATTATCCCTGATTTCATGAAAATAATCTGCCTGTATTTCCACAGCATTGAAAAGCCCTAATTCGACACCCGTATTCAGCTTTTTTGAGCGCTCCCATGTAATCAAACGATTGTCATATCGGTTTACCGTGATCCCGGGACGATAATAGTTAAATCGCTCACCAAATGTTGCTCCTCTCGCATCGTCATTCATATTTACTTCGGAAAGATAAAAAAAGCGGTCATCTGGTCCCCCAATAGCGTCATTTCCAACTATACCATAAGTTGCGCGAAGCTTTAATTTATTGACCGTATTTTCAAGTGGTTTCCAAAAAGCTTCATTGGAGATATACCACCCTGCACCAGCCGCAGGAAAGAATCCGTATCTCTCCGTTTTATAAAAGCGTTCTGAACCGTTGAAACCGAAATTAGCTTCGAGCATATAGCGGTTGTCATATCCGTATGTGAATCTTCCCGATATCCCTTGGTTTCTATACGGAAGTGATTGTTGTAATGATCCTTGGTTGGCAAATAGTTGCTGTCTGCGGATATACACCAATAGTCCGCTAATATCATGTTTGTCTGCAAAATTATTAATATAATTGATTGCACCTTCCATATATACGGTGGTATTTATATCTTTTGCACCTTCATTATAATCTAAGTATTCTGTAGCTGCCGTTTCATTTAAGAGAGCCAAAGAGTAAGTTTCAGTGAGATTATTGTATCCTGACGCCCGATAGAAAAAAGGGTTGTAGCTACGGTTAAGATCGAAAAATGAGTAACGCGAGGTATTGAATAACCCTCGTAAACTCAGTCCTTTTGTCCAACTTCGTAAATCCTGCTTTAATTCAAACTGCGCATTCATTAGAGACTTAGAGTAATCTTTATACCCCTTCACCATATCAGCATAGGGGTTGATCAGGGATGCTCCTTCAACGTTCCCGAACAGAATATGATTCGTTTTTGGCATCAGTTCTGCAGGAAAATATGCAGGAAAATCTACGGGACTAGACCTCATAATCTTGGTATACATACCCGCCCCGCCATCAATGGGACCTCGGTAATCATCAAAACTACCCGATAATCGAACGATAACTTCTGTAGACGGTGTCATATTTAAGTTCACATTCGAACGCAACTGATAGGACTTGAGGTTAATGTTGCTATTAAAGTTGTTACGTTTATCAACTTTCAAAATCCCGTTATCTTGGTTCATTGTTCCTGCTATATAGTAACGAGCAATTTGTCCCCCTCCGCTTGCACTAAAATTGTAACGCTGGTTCATCGTATAATCCCTTAGCAGAACATCCTCCCAGTCTACAGCCGGATAAACATAAGGGTTTGTATTATTCATCGTGTGATCGATTTTATTTTGGGAGTAGGGCAGAGATCCAAGTGGGTTACGGGTAAGCACGGATTCATTGGCTAGTTGCATATAAGTTATCGGATCTGCCAGCTTAATCTGTGTAGTAGGGGCTGAAATGGAATTTTCTAATCGCAATGATATCCTTGCAGGACCCTCTTTACCAGCTTTCGTTGTAATTAAAATAACACCATTCGCGCCCCTTGCACCGTACAATGCTGTCGCAGTAGCATCCTTCATGATAGAGAAACTTTCGATATCATCCGGTTGCATCCGAGCCAATTCCGTGGAGCTCACCTCAATATTGTCGATCAAAATTAAAGGGTCGACTTTATAACCGAACGTGGTTACTCCCCTGATAAAAAACGATGCATTGTCCTGTCCCGGTTCGCCACTTCGTTGGTAAGCAATTACTCCCGCTATACGTCCGGCTAAAGCTGTGGTAAGATTACTGGAAGGAACCTTTAGTTCCGCTGGATTTACGGTCTCAATAGCGCTGACCATGCTTGATTTCTTTTGAGTTCCGAATGCCACGACAGTCACCTCTTCTAAATCTGAGGATACCCGAGCCAATATAACATCAATTTTGTATTCTCCTGTCGGAGATCGGCTGTAATCAGAAATGGGTATTGCTTTGGTTTGATATCCAACAGAGGTAAAGGTCAGTATGTTTCCTTCTGATGCAACGATCGCGTACTCACCTGAGGTATCCGTATGGGTTGATGTCCCCGTTCCCTGTACGCTAACGGTTACACCTCCTAAAACCTGAGTACTATCTTTTACGGTTCCGGAGATAGTAATACGTTGCGACTTGGCAGCATTGCTTAAGCCAAATATCAACAACGTGAATGAGATCATCCTTACGAACTTTATGTTGTTAAGGTGCTTTTTACGTATCATATGGTTTATATTAATTAGTTAATTTGATAGCTTTATCGGCCATTGGAGCTGTTAATTGGGGGTTAAAAGCTCTGACGACTAAACTAATATATTAGAGAAGCACCCGGATTAATATCCGGGGTTCTGCCTCAGACGGCTATTGATCTGTAATTCCGATAAAGGAATAGGCCACAGTTCATTTACGCCGCTTTTAAAAGCCCGTTTTTGATAAATAAGATATCCGTCTTCGTCAACGTCGAAATCTGTATAACTGGCAGGCTCGTTGGTCAATTTCATCCCCGTAAATTGCCGGTTCAGTTCCTTGCCGGCTATACCCCAGCGTAGGATATCAAAATACCGGAGACCTTCGAATGCAAACTCTACTCTCCGCTCTCTTCTGATAGCAGCCCGAAGCTCGGCTTGTTCGGTTGTAGTGACAGGAGGCATATTAACATCTGATCTACTCCGCACCTTATTTATGGTTTGGTCCAACAGGGATCTGTCAATTACGTCGCCTGCTTCAATCTTGGATTCAAGATAGCCAAGTAGAACTTCTGCATATCTAATAAGCGGCCAGTTTGCACCATAGTTCATAAGGTTTCCGTCAAACGAATCATCCATAAATTTTCGGATAGCATACCCGCTCCAGTTATACCGGTTAAAACGATCAGGAGAGGATGTTCCTGGACGGGAAATATATGTCTGTCCTTTAAACACTGATCTATCAGAAATCAATACAGTATAATCCAATCTAGGATCCCTGTTTTCATATGGGTTATGTATCTCGTATAACGGCGATTGTTCAATCGTTTGGCCATCTATACATTCAAAAGTTTTGACTAGTTCATTATATGGAGAAAACTGATGCCAACCTCCCCATGTCTCCGGATAAAGATATTGCGGCATAACATGTCCATAGACATCTTCTTTGTATTGAGAGCTCAAAATGACTTCTTTTCCACCACCGTTACCTAATTGGAAAAGAGATAGAAATTCAGGGTTTATCGTATAGACGTTTGCGTCGATAATTGTTTTATAGGCGTCAGCCGCAGCATCCCATTTTTCCTCAGCCATAAGAAGTCGTCCCAATATCGCCAAAGAAGCTCCTGCAGTAATCCGTCCCTCTTGACCAGCAGGTCTTGTAATAGGCAAGCTAGGATAACTTTCGGAAAGTTCTTTTTCTGCAAAGGACCAAACTTCTTCCTTTGTGGCTCTCTCGACGTTGTTTGCTTCTTCTATTGTTAGTACTTTTGTTATCAAAGGTACTCCTCCGTAGTACAAAGCAAGGTTAAAATATTCGTAGGCTCTCAGCGTACGGACTTCAGAAACCATAATTTCTTTTTCAGTTTCATCCATAGAAACCTGATCGATATGATCCAGAAAATTGTTACATGCTGTAATTTTTTGATATGAATTGGCCCAGTATGATGCAATCAACCCGTATGCAGAATTCACGGTGCCGTCAGTCACTCGGTCGGGAATTAATTCTTTTTCCGAGCCGTTTCCAGCCATTAAATCGAGATATAGTAAACTTCGTGGCGTCCAGAAATCTTCGCCTTTCCAGAAGGCTCCTGTATTATAACATCCCATTAATGCGAGTAGCGCGTCATTTTCTGTATTCCAAAATGTATTATCAGAAACAGCATCCAGCGGATATTTTTCAAAGAAATCCTTGCTGCAGCTGGTAACAATCGCTGCCAGCAACAATATCGATGAACGGGTAATGATGTAAATGTTTTTCAATTTCATGATTGTTAGATAAATGTCCTTAAAAATTGATGTTCAGTCCCAAAGTATACACTGCAGTGATCGGATAGAAAGGCGTATTGTCACCCGTCCCTTGATTCATTTCCGGGTCCCATCCTTTATAAAAGCTGTTGACTGAAAACAGATTTTGTCCGCTGAAGAATACTCTAAGTTTTGATACATTCATTTTTCTGGTCAACTCCTCTGGAAACGAGTAACCAAATTGAAGATTCTTCAGTCTAATGAACGATGCATTTCTATTCCAGAACGTTGAAGTCATGATTGTTCCCGAACCCATATTCAGACTGGTCAGTTTTATGTATTCCGCGTTGGGATCAGGATTTTCCGGCGACCACCTATTGTCAGCTTGCCATTTTTGAATTTGTCCACCGTTGTAGAATGCAAACGCTTGATATGCTCCCATTTGACGATAAAATCCAGCTAGGCCGTGTAGCAAAATAGAAAAATCGAAACCTTTGTAATCGAGATTAACCGTTGCTCCGTAACTATACCTAGGAGCAGTATTCCCTATTATTTCTCGGTCATAGGTAGGGTCTACAATTCCGTCAGGAACACCGTCAGGACCACTGATGTCGGCATAGCGTACGAATCCGGGTTCGGTTGAATACGGCTGCCCTGGATATTTCGCTATATCGTCGTCATTTATAAATAGTCCGTCTGCCCGATATCCGTATATAGCACCTATAGAACTCCCAACAAACAATCCTTTCCCGATGTCCTGTTGTAAACCACCGGTCAGTTTTTCTATACGGTTATGCGTGTAAGAAAAATTGGGACTAATCGACATGCCAACCTTGCCTATCTGTGTATTGTACTGAGCCATAAACTCAAAGCCTCGATTCCGGACGGCTGCCGCATTGACCTCTGATGGAGTTAAGCCCAGCACACTGGAAACCGTCAAATTATAAAGGATATCATCCGTATATTTATCAAAATAATCTATTACGAAATCAAGCTTGCCATTTAATATCGACATATCCAGTCCCACATCCGTGACGGTGGTCGTTTCCCAAGTGATTCCGTCGTTGGCCAGATTGACGAGGCGTGCACCCGGCGCGAGAACATCCCCAATAGGATAACCGTATCCTAAGCTTAGAACATTCTGATAAGGATAGTTACCTATATTCTGGTTTCCTAACTTTCCCCATGATGCCCGTATCTTCAGATTGTCAATGCCGCGAATATTTTCTTTGAAGAATTGTTCTTCGGAAATACGCCAAGCTCCGGAAATAGATGGGAAAAAGCCCCATCTACCAGCTGCCGGAAATCTGGAAGTACCATCATACCTGGCATTGGCTTCAAAGAGATAACGATCATCAATGTTATATTTTGCCCGTCCAAAGAAAGATCGTAAAGCCCATTCTGCACCCGATCCTGAGGATTGCATATTCGATGCAGCGCCCGCATTCAGTTCATGCAAAAGATTACTAGGGAAATTATCCCTAAAAGCGGACATCCAATCTGAACGATTCCTTTCTTCCGAATACCCACCTAAAAGATTTAACGTATGGGTTCCAAACCGTTTGTCCAACGTCAATAAAGACTGTAGGGTAATTAGTGAGTTATCTCCTGATGAAACATTTAGATTATTTGGTCCAACCTTTTTGTTTTCATCGAAAACGAAATCTGAGGTGAAGCTGTTATCTGTGTAATTTGAATAGTTATATCCTGCTTTGCCGCTCCAGGTTAGCCCAGGGACTATTTCCCAAGCTAATTCCGCTCCCCCTAGGAAAAATTTGTTTGCTCGATTAATAAAAGATTCGCTAGCCATCCATGCTTCGGGACTATAATTATCCTGATACCCGTATGTTCCATCACTTTTCCTGCCCGCATAAATTGGTCCTTGCCGAACTGCAAAGCCAATCATGTGCATCATATCGCCATCAAAATGTTTCGGTTCTTTAGTTGTCGCCGTATTTCCGTTTATGTTGACATTCAGCTTTAGGTTGTCAAGTATATCGCCGGTAAAATTTAACATAAAGTTATAGCGCTGATAATTGTTTTTGGCAACAATCCCATCTTGATTTAAGTATCCAAGAGAGAAAAGATAGGTAGATTTATCGGAGCCTCCGGAAAATCCCAGATTATGATTTGTTTGAAAGCCAGAACCCGAGGTTAACAGGTTTTTAAGGTGCGGCACATCTGGATAATTATCGCTATCGATGCCCGAACGAAATTTCTCAATTTCCTCATCCGTATAGCTCAATGCACGTCCCATGTTGACATTTGCCTCATTAAACAGCTCCGCATAATTCACAGAGCGCATGAAATCAGGTAGCTCTGTCACTTTCTGTACCCCTAATGTATTATTATAGTTCACCTTCAATCTCCCGCTACTACCCTTTTTTGTTTCAACTAAAATAACACCATTCGCAGCTCGAGTTCCATAAATTGATGCCGAGGCGGCGTCTTTTAACACAGATATGCTCTTTATATTATTGGGATCAATATCATTTATTGAGGCAGCCAAACCATCTATGAGTACTAACGGATCATTTCCGGCTCCGGAAAATGTTCCGATTCCCCGGACTCTTATAGATGCGCCGTCATTCCCCGGTCTTCCGGCTCCCTGTGAGACCGTAACACCCGTTGCGAGACCTGCTAATGCTTGAGATGCCTGTGTAATGGGTCTATTTTCGATGTCTCTTTCAGAAACGGATGAAACCGCTCCCGTAAGATTCACCTTCTTTTCCGTCCCATAGCCGATAACAACCACTTCTTCCAAACCTTCCGTTACGGGTAACATTTCTATATTAAAAAAGCTTTGATCTCCAATCCTCAACTCAACTGGTTTGTAGCCAGCGAAAGTAACAGAAAGGATACCCGGCGAACCTGAAAGTTCATATTGAAGTGTGAAAACTCCTCTTTGGTCAGTTGATGTCGACTTATTTGTATCCTTTATCAATACTGTTGCAGCAACCATGGGTTCTCCCTTTTCGTTTTTTACGAAACCAGAGATTGATTTGTATTGCTGTCCATACAGATTTTGCACGAATGTTAGGAGTAGAATAGCGACAATACGGTGCCATTTGATATGGCTATATCGTTTAAAATTGGTAATCATTTTTTAGTCTTTTTTGGTATTAAAAGAAGTACGTGGTATTACCTATTCCTAGTGATAAATCCAGCACTAGAAAAAGTATCAATGATGGAAAGAATGTAGAGCTGACAATTAGCATACTGCTCATCATGTCAGTCTCTAGGTTTATATTAAGAAATTTTCAAAACAACACCGATATCGTCTCGAGGAACTGCTTCTGGTATTCTAACGATCAAACCATTATGATCTTGCACAAAAGAAAGATCTCCTTTGTAACCTAATATATTTACTTTTTTTACGGTTTTCTTGTTAGTTGTTCCTTTAGCCAAAGAAACTATCTTCACACTTTCTTTATCAAGTTTTCCCATAATGACGGCATACAAAACATCTCCTTTTTTTGTAAACCTTATGTCTTCACTGGTGAACGGCTTGCCTCGCCCCTCGTTGAATCCTTGCGCGTGTAGCTCCGGCGCATCCTGTTGCGCAGGTCCTTCTCCAAAAGTATGCCATGGTCTGGTCCCTATGATAGATTCCGAATTTATACTCATCCAAGAAGCTATTCCCTCAACCACGTTTCTAGCCTTATCGTCTAAGGATCCATCTCCTCTTAACGGAACGCTTAATAGCAGATTTCCATTTTTGCTCACTACATCTACCAGCATATGCACTACAGTCTTTGCAGACTTATAGTGGTTATTGTCATAAATACGTCGATCATAATGCCATGCCCCAATACAGGTACATGTTTGCCAAGGTTCAGGTTCAATTTTATTGCTTTGTCCTCTTTCGATATCCCACACCATACATTTACGTTGCTGTTCATTTAATATCTTGCCATTGATCACTACATCTACTTTCCCTTTATTATGCTTCATACTTTTATTGTAGTAGTGTGCGGCAATTTCCAATCCGACATTGCTAATAGGCCATAGCGGCAGAGCTGTATCGTCAAAATAAACAACATCAGGATTGTATTTATCGATAAGTTCTAACGTTCGATCTTTGAAATTTTCACAGTACGACGCTGATGGAATACTGACACCTGTGTCGATATCCCAATGCCATTGCCTGTGTATAGTATGCCCCTCTTCACTTCCTTTGCTCAATGGGTGATTTTGAACATATAACTCTTGTGGATCGTATCCTTCCCACCACTTTCCTTTGCCGTCAGCTTTGGTCAGCTTTCCGTCGTAGGGGACACCTCTTAGTGATCCTTGTTTATCAGAGCGTTGAGCCGTTTCATACCACGTCCAGGCGTGTGCGGCATGGACACTGACACCAAATCGGAGTCTTCGTTTTTTCGCGGCCTTCTCCCATCCGAGCACGATATCTTTTTTTGGTCCAACGTTGATACTATTCCACTTATGATGACTACTTTCGTACAGGTCAAGGTTATCATGGTGATTGGCTAAAGTCATAAAGTACTGAGCCCCTGTTCTTTTGTATAAATCCATGAGCGCTTCTGGGTCCCATTTTTCGGCTTTCCACTCATTGATGACATCTTTAAATCCAAAAGTCGATGGATGTCCATATTTTTCAACATGGTATTTGTATTGATCAGAGCCCTCCTCATACATGCCGCGAGCATACCAATCTCCTCTTTCGGGTTGACACTGAGGCCCCCAGTGCGCCCAGATGCCGAACTTTGCATCTCGAAACCAGTCTGGTACACGATAGTTTTCCAAAGATGACCAATCGGGTTTAAACGGCACCTTTCCCCAAGTACTCATTCCAAGACTATTCTTACTTAAATACAGCGCAGGTATGGTGGCGCCTAACATCTTAATTACGGTTCTTCTATTCATAATAACTATACGTTTAAACATTGCGTTGTCGAACGACCATCAGCTAAAAATAAATGTGATCACCCGGCTTACAAAAGGTTGCTTATCATTTAATAAACAAAGTTAAATTAATTGCCATCGCTGTTCCAATCACGTTATCGACAAAACATTACACTTTATCGATTTATCGCTATTTCGATGGGAATCATTGGGCATTACTCACCGTCGGAATCATAAAGACAGAATATTCTTTCCATTAACTGCCACTTTTCACTTGATGTTTTTCCATTTGAACGTTGAAAAAAAGACATCTTATTCTCCCATTCGGCTTGTCTGGGTAGTGTGTCTAGTTTTGAAAAGGCTGCGTCCCAATCGAAGTCTAAACCCGTTTCGATAACCATAAACAGCTTGTTTCCCAGCGTATATATCTCCATTTCTAATATTCCGACATCTCTGAGCCCGGTTCGAATTTCTTTCCAGTGATTCGTTTCCGTATGGGCGTCAACATACGCTTGTACCATTTGTGAATCGTCTATTAAATCTAGGGTTTGACAATATCTCTTTACGGATTGATTGTGTTTTTTTTGAGTGTAGCCTACTTTAGTTTTTATGACTTCCATATTGTGTTAAATTCTTTTTTATTTAGAGCTTAAGTAGATATTTATTAGGATTTGTTTAGTTTATCTATGATATAATCCACTATATTATATACCTCACTGATTAAATTGATATCAGGTTTACAACAAACCAAAACTAAACCCTCATGGAGGAATTTTCTTTGCAAGAATCGATTTAAAGTTCAACGATATCGACTTTTTTATAGGTGACGTGTGGACAAGAAGAAAAAAAAAGAGCTATATTTATATTGTAATCCGTTACAAATAAGGGGGAGGTAGGTGTCGGATTATAGCAGAATATACCAAGGATAAAAAAGGAGGAGTCTTGCGAAAAGAGAAGTATCAGTTGGATTTCATTTTACTGAATATTGGATATGCAGAACATCATGCCGATTGGAATTGGAAAAACATAAACAGTCCATTTACCCGTATTCACGTAGTAAAGAAAGGAACTGCTTGGCTAAAACGGGATGGGAACAAATACCAATTAAAAGAAGGACATCTTTATCTGACACCTTCATACACACCTCATAGTTATGAATGTGGCGATGAGTTTTGTCTATACTATATCCATATTTATGAGACGTTGGAAAAGAAATCGAGCGTGTTTGACCAGTTGAATTTTCCAATTGAAATCGAAGGAGACTCGCTACTCCTGGATTTGATAGAACGTCTTTATGCTATTAACCCCGGTAGGGAGTTGTCATTTTATGATCCGGATGCCTATGATAACTCAACGGAGCTTATAAAAAACATTGCCATGCAGGGACATACACCACTTGCACTTGAATTGGAAAGTCACGGTATTATCCAACAGTTAATCTCTCGCTTCTTTGCTTTCGCAACTCAAAAAATGCCAAATGTTGACGAGCGGATGGCAAGGGTTCTCGAATACATACATAGTAATATCCATACCCCGATCGGCATTGATCAGTTGGCAGAGATGTCTTTCCTTACAAAGGATCATTTCATACGCTTATTCAAAAAACAACTAAACTGTACTCCGGGAAAATATATAAATCAAAAAAAGATCGAAAAAGCACAATTAATGATGCTACTTCAGAATTATAGCGTACAAGAATTGGCTTTTCAATTAGGATTTGAAAACGTTTCCTATTTCAATAGGCTTTTCAAAAAGCTCACCGGTGAGAACCCAACAAATTATAGAAAGCGATTGGAGATGTAGTACCCGCCAACTTATTATTATTTAGATCCCCTGATTTTGCGTAGATATAGGTTCTATGCTATTTTCTATTTTCGTAGCTGATTCTTGTTTTGATAAGCCCTTCGGCAATAATTTCATTCCAAAAATTGTCTTGGATTTCTTTTTTAACCATCTCCATATTGACTTGAACTTTATTCGGCTTAGTAGTGTTTAAAGCAATGCTGACCACCCCTTCAATATTAAGTCCAAAATTAAAACAGGCTTCGGCAGGTGTTACTCCAAATTTTTTACAGATCATCCAAAACCTTTCCCGCCATTGATAAAGCGTACGTCCATATTCTGTATTACGATCGACAAGTTGATAATTGTAGTAATCACTTCCTACTAGAAAACCTCCGTTGAAAACCGCAGAGTTTATGACTGTCACTCCTTTTTCTTTTAACGTTGCAATGAAGTTCAATAACGGTGTAGGATGATCATGGATAGTCAGACTATTGGCTATCATGACCCAATCCAATTGGACATCACTGGCTATTTTTTTAATAATATTCCAGTTTTTGCTACCAACTCCTATTGCCGTAACTTCACCGGCTTCTTTCAGCTCCTGTAGAGCCTGATATGCACCGATAATATCTTGATATAGCATTTGCTCTTCTTTTGGTGTTTTTGCTTTGGCAAGATATTCGTCTGGATCATGCACCGAAACCCACTGAGCTTTATAAGGGCCTAGTAACTGATTTCCCTGTTCGAAACAAGCTTTTATTCCGTCATAGCTTATCCGCTGCACAGCATCGTAGTTAAGTCCCTTCCACACGCCGGGTTCAAAAGTTGGCTCGGCTGTTTCCAATGGTACCCGATACCACCCCAGTTTATTGCTAATGATGACCTTTGAGGGGTCCGTACCCAGCTGTGCTAAGCATTTTCCGAGTGATTCCAATGAAAGACCTGCTCCATATTTTCCTGCAGAATCAAAAAATGTTAAGGGCTCAGTATGCTTAACACATTCTCGGACAATTGCTAATTTCGTGTCATAAGACACCTCTTCATATAGGTTACCAAGTCCACTGGTGCCAAATATGACCGGAGGGACTTGTGATTGAATCTGCTCAATCCGGGGTTCCGTAATTTTCATGATAAAATAATATTAGACTGTTTTATACTTGTATAGAGCAAAATACGCTATTACAAGAAAACTAATAAGTGGGACAATATAACCAATTTGGATATTTCCTGAAAAATCACTGATCAAACCAAAAAAACCGGGTAAAATCGCCCCTCCGACTATGGACATAACCAGTAAGCTACTTCCGTATTCTCGATCCGCTTTTAATTCGTTTATTCCCATCGCAAATATCGTTGGAAACATTATCGACATAAAAAAACAGATTAGTATAATTGTATATATGGCAATCATTCCGGTCGCATACATCGCAAATGCTGAAAGAAAAATATTGGTGATCGCGTACAATCCCAATAGTCGGTGAGGAGCTATGTATTTCATAAAGAAGGTCCCAAGAAATCTTCCAAGCAAGAATGCGATACCACATGCAGCAAGTAAATCTGCAGCGGTGATTTCTGTAATAGCTACAACGTGGGTAGCATATAAGATAAAAAGGCTAAAGACAGAAACCTGTGCCCCGACATAAAAAAATTGGGAAACTACCGCCCATCGTAAATTATGGTTTTTCAATGCTGAGAATATTGATTCTCTTTTATGGCGTATTGGTTTTCCCGCACGTTGAGACGCTGGCAATTTGATCGTATAAAAAATAATGGCCATAATAACCAATAGTAGGCCTAAAATAAAGTAAGGTTCTTTTACTGTACTAGCTTCTGCTGCCAAAGCAATTTTTCTTTCGGGATCCGACAGGGCAGTCAACTCTTCATCAGAAATCCCCTTAATCAATATAATACGTGATCCAATAACAGGTGCTAAAGCTGCTGCCAGTCCATTAAATGATTGTGCAAGATTCAGACGCTGGATGCTACTTTTTTCTGGACCCAATTCACTTATATAAGGATTAGCTATGGTTTCAAGTATAGTAAGCCCGCAAGCAATAATAAATAACGCAACTAGAAAAAAAGTATATGACTGGAAGTCCGCAGCGGGAATGAAAAGGAAGGCACCTACAGCAAAAGTGAGTAGTCCAACAACTATTCCTTTTTTGTGCCCAAATTTTTTCATTAGCAATCCTGCAGGCAATGCCATAAGGAAATAAGCAATATATACCGAAGAATCTACTAATGTAGATTGTGCGGTAGTAAGTAAAAATGAACGTTTAAGATGAGGAATCAATATGGGATCCAGATTATGGGCAAACCCCCATAAAAAAAATAAAGAGGTGACCAAAATAAATGCGATCGTCATTTGACGACTGGTTTGTTGATTTTTCATCTACGATTGAATCAGGTACAATGTTGTTTATTTTTTGACGAGCGATTATGCTGAAACTTTCTGTTTATAACCTTCGTTTAGTAAAAGCAAAGAAAAGAAACAGGAGGATAATTAAAATTTAATTTATCGGCATTATCGTGGACAATATCGACTTTTTCCGATTTAAGCGAAAGACACCGATAATGAACAACGGTATTGCAGCGCCATAACAAAGTTTTTACACGTCCCCCTTCAAACCTATATATCGGCTTTTCCCTTCGAGAAATGACTTTAATTGCCCCTTCCAGCTGTGCACACAGGACACTACAGGTTGCCTGTGCTGCCAATTGTTAATAGTTTAGGGATTATATAAATAAGAAACTTAACAATATAAAACTATGGAGCTGGCTGGGATACCAACCTATGTTCGCTTTATGATAACAACAAAAAACAAACAGATGAACAGTAGAATCTTCATAATCGCCGTGTTATTTGTAGCATTTACTTCGCTCAACGTGGTAAAGGGGCAGGATCGTTTTCCGGATGGAACACCCGTCTCTAATTGGTTCAAAAAGGTGGAGCCGACCCGTATAGAGACACTAGGGAAATCATACCGTATTACGGATTTTGGTGTTGAGCAAGATAGCACCCTGCTTCAAACGGAAAAAATTCAAGCGGTAATTGACAAAGCGCACGAAGCAGGAGGAGGGGTAGTCATTATACCTAAAGGTACATTTCTCAGTGGATCTTTATTTTTTAAGCCGAAAACCCATTTGCACTTAGAAGAAGGGGCGGTGCTGAAAGGAAGCGATGATATCAGCCACTTTGAATTATTGATGACACGTATAGAAGGCGAAACGGTTAAGTATTTTGCAGCGTTGGTTAATGCAGACAAAGTGGATGGTTTTACCGTGTCTGGTAAAGGAACATTAGATGGAAATGGACTCCGCTACTGGAAAGCTTTTTGGCTTCGACGCGGATTCAATCCAAACTGTACGAATAAAGACGAAATGCGTCCACGGGTATTGTATGTGTCTAATAGCAAAGATGTACAGGTCTCGGGGATACATTTAAAGAACTCTCCGTTCTGGACATCACATTATTACCGTTGTGAAAACGTAAAACTTGTTGATTTGCGTATCACAGCGCCGGAGAAACCCGTTAAAGCACCGAGTTCCGATGCGATCGATTTAGATGACTGCCATAATGTATTGATAAAAAATTGTTACATGTCGGTGAATGATGATGCTATTGCCCTAAAAGGAGGCAAAGGACCGCAAGCGGACAAAGATCCCAACAATGGACCGAACTATAATATTATTATTGAAGACTGTACGTTTGGGTTTTGTCATAGTACCCTGACCTGTGGTAGTGAATCAATCCATAGCTACAATATTATTTATCGGAATAATACCCTAGATGGTGCGAAAAGAATGCTCCAATTGAAGATGCGTCCGGATACACCACAGGAATACGAACATATCCTTGTTGAAAATGTCAAGGGAACCGCCGATATCATGCTGTTTATCCGTCCTTGGACGCAGTTTTTTGACCTGAAAGGAGAAGAAGGTATTAAACTTTCCTATGCGCGGAATATTGTCCTGCGTAATATCGATTTGGAATGTAATGTATTATTTGACGTCAGTAACTCCGACCAGTATCAGTTGTCCAATTTTACATTTGAGAACATGAATATTAAAGCGAAAAGACCACATATCAATCAGCGCTACATTGAGAACTTTACACTAAAGAACGTGGTGGTGAATGGTAAAGAAGTTGCGCAGCAATAGGCACAAAACAACCTGTTATGAAGAAGACAAGAAATAAAACAAAAGGGAGATATGCATGGAGGAAGCTCTTGGTGATACTCGTTATCATGAGCATCACGATACCCTTGCCCGCCCAACGTTTGATGGAACATTTAGATCGGGGGTTGGTCGCTGTTAAGACGTCGGATAACAGTGCTTTCATCAGTTGGCGTTTACTCGCAACGGATATGTACAACCTTCCTTTTCACCTTTATCGACAATATGGAGAAGGAAAAAAGGTGCGCCTTACCGATCAGCCGTTGACGAAAGGAACCAACTTTGAAGATAAGCAAGTCGATTTAACGGCCGATGTAACCTACACATTAGTTAGCCTGCAAAACCAACAGGAAAACTTCGAAGCTGCGCTGAAACTGGCAAAGAATACACCCGTAAGACAGTATCTGGAGATTCCACTACGGACCCCGGCAGGTTATACCCCTGGCGATGCGTCGGTAGGCGATCTAGATGGCGATGGTACCTATGAAATTATCATACACCAAACGGGAAAAGGACATGACAATGCCCATAACGGTATAACGGCGGATCCTATTTTTCAGGCATATAAATTGGATGGCACCTATCTGTGGGAAATCAACCTAGGGAAAAATATTCGAGAGGGAGCGCACTATACCCAATTTATGGTGTATGATTTAGATGGTGACGGATGTGCAGAATTGATATGCAAAACGGCAGACGGTACAAAAGATGGCGTGGGAAGGGTGATAGGCGATGCCCATGCGGATTGGCGGGACACCGACAGCAGTTCGTCCACCTACGGTCGTATTTTAGAAGGACCGGAATATCTGACGGTTTTCGACGGACGTACAGGTGCAGCGGTCAGTACGGTAGATTATCTGCCTGAAAGAGGTGATCTTCGCAGTTGGGGAGATACCCGGGCGAATCGATCAGAACGATATCTGGCCGCTATTGCCTATTTGGACGGAACAAACCCTAGCCTTGTCATGACCCGAGGTTACTATGAACGAACGACACTAGCCGCTTGGGATTTTAAAGACGGAGAACTCGTAAGCCGTTGGGTTTTTGATACCAAAACGGGTAAACATCCCTATGCCGGACAAGGCTATCATAGTCTCGCCGTTGCCGATGTGGACGAAGATGGAAAAGACGAAATCATATTTGGTGCCATGTGCATTGATGACGATGGTACCGGATTATATACAACAGGTTTGGGACATGGCGATGCGTTGCATGTAACCGATTTGGATCCAGATCGCCCGGGTCTGGAGGCATTTGGTATACATGAACTGAAAGGCGGGCGTAAAGGAGTAGGTGCGGCACTTCGCGATGCCAGAACAGGGGAAGTGCTTTTTAAAGGTGCTATCGATCAGGATGTGGGACGAGGAGTCGCTGCGAATATCGACCCCAACCACCGAGGAGCCTATATGTGGTGGCTAGGTTCAAAGGTGATGTATAATATGAAAGGAAATCCGGTAGGACAGCCGCCTCGCTCGGCAAACTTTCTGATCTGGTGGGATGGCGATTTAAGCAGGGAGCTGTTGAACAGTAATTATATCGAAAAATATAAAGAGGGGATTATTTTTAGGGCAGAGGGTGCTTCATCGATTAACGGGACAAAAAGTACACCTAACTTGAGTGCCGATATCTTAGGCGATTGGCGGGAAGAACTCATCCTTCGCTCCGATGATAACCAATCGCTACGGATATACACGACAACTATTCCAACGGAATATAGGCTGTATACGTTGATGCATGATCCCGTATACCGTTTAAGTATTGCTTGGCAAAATGTAGCGTATAACCAACCACCCCATACCGGTTTTTACCTTGGGACGGGGATGGCCCTGCCGGTTAAGGCGCCAGACATACGTATCGTAAAACCGGAACGAGATTTAAAAATAAAGAAATAGCGCTACAAGCAGATGGTGAAGCAATTGACGATCATATTATTGGGTATCTGTCTCTTTTCCTTCGGGATACAGGATCGACCGACGATTTATTTGATTGGAGATTCCACGGTGAGGAATAGCAATCAGGCGTATTGGGGATGGGGTTCGCTATTAGGGACGTTTTTGGATACGACACAGGTGACTGTGGCCAATCATGCCATGGCTGGCCGGAGTACACGTACTTTTCGGAAAGAAGGTCGTTGGGATAGGGTGAAAGAAAATATGAAACCTGGTGATTACTTGCTGATTCAGTTTGGACATAACGAAGGCAGTAAACCGGACACGACGCGGCAAGGCTATCGAGGCGTGTTAAGAGGAATCGGACAAGACTCTGTTGTATTGGATTGGGGGAGTGGAGAAATGGAAATAGTACGTACTTACGGCGAAAATTTACGTCGTTTTGTACGCGAGGCTAAACAGATAGGTGTCTATCCGATATTACTTTCGATGATTCCGCGAAATCAATGGGATGAACAAGGAAACGTGAAACGCGCGAATCAGGATTTCGGGCTCTGGGCAAGGCAGATTGCAGAAGAGGAACAGGTGCCCTTTATCGATCTGAATGAAATTACGGCCAAAAAATACGATAATATTGGGCCAGAACAGGTAAAAACGAAGTATTTTCCGGGAGACCATACCCATACGAATTATGACGGAGCTATGGAGAATGCAGCTTCGGTCATAGAAGGTTTAAGAAATATACAACATCCATTAGTAAAATATATAAAATGACGAAAAGCAAAATAATGATAGGGGTATCCTTTGTCTTATTCGTATGGAGCTTATGCTCTTTTGTCGAAAAGAAAGACAAACCCATTCTTTTTCTGATAGGAGATTCTACCGTAAAAACCGGACGAGGAGATGGTGGCAATGGACAATGGGGATGGGGTAGTTTTATCGCAGATTATTTTAACCTACAACAAATTGACGTACAGAATAAAGCATTAGGAGGCACGAGTAGCCGGACATTTTACAACAACCCGAAACTGTGGCAACAGGTTTTGGATAGTATTCAGCCAGGCGATTATGTTGTTATGCAGTTTGGGCATAACGATGCGAGTCCTATTGTAGATACGTTGCGCGCGCGCGGTACGATCAAAGGAAACGGTGACGATTATCAAGAAGTGAAAAATCCGTTATTGCAACAGAAAGAAATGGTTTATAGTTATGGATACTATCTACGCGTATTTGTGAAAAATATTCGGGATAAAGGCGCTACGGCGATTATATGCTCACCTATTCCCCGCAATCGTTGGGATGGAGATAAAGTAATCCGATCAGATTATGCCATATGGGCGAAAGAAGCCGCACAACAGATAGGTGCTTTTTTCATCCCCTTGGAAGATTTGATTGTCGCTGAATATGAGAAACGCGGAAAGGAAGAGGTAGGCCGTTTATTTTTTGGACCAAAAGATCATACGCATACCTTGAAAGCAGGGGCAGAAGTGAACGCGTCGTTGATAGCAGATTATTTGGAAAAAAATCCCGAAATAGGATTGAATAAATATTTGAAAAAATAACGTAGCATAACACGCAAATAATATGACTAACGGAAAAAGAATAACGTATAGTATGCTGGTCGTCATGACTATTCTCTGGAGTGCCTGTGCATCCAAAAAGCAACTGGTTTCCAAAAAGGAAGACAAGCACGAGGTATTGGAAGTCTTGCGGCGAACCAATAACTATTTTATGAATAAATGGCCGGATACGAAGGAACCGATTTATACCACCCGTTGGCGTCCGAGTAATATTTGGACGAGAGGTGTATATTACGAGGGGTTGATGGCATTGTATAAGGTTGATCCTGATAAACGCTATTATGATTATGCGGTCGACTGGGGCAATAATCATGCGTGGGGATTGCGTAACGGTACCGAAACCCGTAATGGCGATGATCAAAACTGCGGTCAGACCTATCTGGATCTTTACGAAATAGATCCACAGCCAGAACGCATAGCCGACATTAAGAAGAATATCGATTTTATCATCGCATCGGGACAAGTGGATGACTGGACCTGGATAGATGCTATTCAGATGGCAATGCCGATATATGCGAAATTGGGTGTTATGTATGATGATGAGCAGTACTTTGATTATATGTACAAAATGTACGTACATTCCCGTGATGTTGAAGGGGGCGGTTTATATAATAGAGAAGATAAACTATGGTGGCGGGACAAGGATTTTGTTCCCCCTTATAAGGAACCTAATGGCGAAGATTGTTATTGGTCGCGTGGAAACGGTTGGGTGGTAGCTGCATTCGTTCGGGTGCTTGATCTCCTTCCGGAAAATCAACAGCATCGCGCAGAATATTTACAGGATTTCAAGGATCTTATGGAAGGTGTGTTGGCTACGCAACGGGAAGATGGCTTCTGGAATGTCAGTATGCATGATCCCACTAATTTTGGTGGCCGCGAGACCAGCGGTACGGCTCTTTTTGTATATGGTATGGCTTGGGGGATAAATCAGGGTTTATTGGACGAGGAAACCTACCGACCTGCTATGGAGAAAGCATGGAAAGCCATGGTAAACGAAGCTGTACACCCGTCTGGTTTCCTAGGCTACCTGCAAGGAACAGGTAAAGAACCTAAAGACGGTCAGCCGGTGAGCTATGCGAGCGTACCCGATTTTGAAGATTACGGACTCGGCTGTTTTTTGTTGGCCGGGACAGAAGTGTACCGACTGTTGGACAACCAAAAATAGCAGCGATATAAGAAAATAATTAAGACCTGATGATATGATAAAACTTTGTATAACGGTAGGTATCTTGTTGTGTGGTTTAGTGATATCCGCACAACCCCGACAAACCTATAGTTTTAACGCCGCATGGAAACTACATATTGGCGATATACCGGACGCTAAGCAAACTGCATTTGACGATAAGGAATGGAAAGAAGTTACGCTGCCCCACGCCTGGAATGAGGACGACGCGTTTGCAAAGCCTATACACGAACACAGCACAGCGGTGGTTTGGTACCGTAAAACATTTACGTTGCCGGATGATGTTCCGCAAGAAAAGGTATTTTTAGAATTTGAAGGCGTACGTTTCGGAGCTGAATTTTATCTTAACGGTACCTGGATAGGCCGCCACGAAAACGGTGTCATGGCAGCGGGATTAGACATCTCGAAAGAGGTGTTAAAAAAAGGTGAAAATGTCCTGGCTATTCGAACCGATAACGATTGGCGGTATAGGGAAAATGCAACCAACAGCATTTTCCAATGGAACGATAAGAATTTTAATGCGAATTACGGCGGTATTCCCAAAAATGTATGGATTCATTTTACGGGTGGGGTATACCAAACATTGCCTTTATATTCTAATTTGGAAACTAAGGGCGTATATGTTTATGCAAAAAACATAGATATTTCAAAAAAAAGGCTGGATCTCCATGTAGCGTCTGAAGTAAAAAACGAAACAGCTGATACGTATAATGGTCAGTTTGTGGTGGAAGTACGAGACGCTGAAGGTGTGTTGGTAAAAACCTTTGAAAATCCGTTCTCATTGGAATCCGGAGCGACAGGGCTCATCCAGGTACAGTCAAAAATGGACAATATGCATTTCTGGAACTGGGGGTATGGTTATCTATATACGGTAACGTCTAAATTGGTAGTTGGTGGAGAAACGATCGATGCGGTTGATACACGTACAGGCTTCCGGAAAACCGCATTTCGGGATGGTATGGTCTATCTCAACGACCAGGTATTGATGATGAAAGGATATGCCCAACGAACGAGCAATGAATGGCCCGCGGTAGGGCTGTCTGTTGCCCCATGGGTGAGTGACTACAGCAATAAGTTGATGGTGGAAAGTAATGCGAATTTGGTTCGTTGGATGCACGTAGCACCTTGGCGTCAAGACGTGGAATCTTGCGACCGGGTCGGACTGATGCAAATGCTGCCTGCTGGAGATGCGGAAAGGGACGTGGAAGGTCGTCGATGGGAGCAACGGACAGAATTGATGCGAGATGCGATCATTTACTACCGTAACAGTCCGAGTGTCTTGTTTTGGGAAAGTGGAAATGAATCCATCTCTGAAGACCACATGGCCGAGATGATGGCCATTCGTGACCAATATGATCCGCATGGTGGGCGGGCTATAGGCTCACGTGAAATGCTGGATAGCAAGCTGGCCGAGTACGGTGGAGAGATGCTCTATATCAATAAAAGTGCTAAGCATCCGATGATTGCTACCGAGTACATGCGCGATGAAGGTTTGCGTAAATACTGGGATGAATTTACCTATCCGTTCCATAAAGAGGGGGAAGGGCCCTTGTATAAAGGCAACGACGCCAGCGACTACAACAGAAATCAGGATCAACATGCCATGGAGACGGTTCGCCGCTGGTGGGAATATTGGAAAGTTCGTCCGGGAACGGGAAAACGTGTCAGTTCGGGCGGTGTGAATATTATTTTCTCCGACTCCAATACACATTATAGAGGTAAAGAGAACTATCGTCGAAGTGGTGAGGTAGACGCTATGCGGATTCCTAAAGATGGGTATTATGCACATCAGGTGATGTGGAACGGCTGGGTAGATCCCGATCCGAAAGGTCTCCATATCATCGGTCACTGGAATTATCCAACAGATACAAAAAAGGATATACATGTGGTGAGCGCGGGCGAGAAAGTAGAGCTCTTGGTGAACGGTCAGAGCCAGGGGTTTGGCGAACGCTCTTACCAATTTCTGTTTACTTTTCCACAAATTGCTTTTGCGGCGGGCGAACTAAAAGCTCGTTCTTATGACGAAAATAATAATGTCTTGAATGAGCAGATCATACAAACGGCAGGCGAGCCTTATCGTGTAAAACTAAATTATAAGCACGGTGATAACGGCTTATATGCCGATGGCAATGACATGGTTTTGGTCGATGTCGAAGTACTGGATAAAGAGGGAAGACGTTGCCCCACAGCAACCAATATGATTGATTTCCGTTGGGAAGGCCCTATGGACTGGCGGGGAGGTATTGCGCAAGGGCCTAACAATTATATCCTTTCTGAATCGTTACCAGTAGAAGCGGGCGTAAACAGGATCATGCTGCGTACCCGGTTTGGTGAAGCAGGAGAAGTGAAAATCCACGCACAGGCGAATGGCCTTACGGCGGATAGCCTTGTATGGGAAGTATCTCCTATTTCGGATAAAAATGGGCTTTTTGTCAAAAATGCCGGAATAGGATTGCCCTTAAATCTGGATAGAGGGGAGGGTTTACAAGAACCAACATTAAAGCAGCGGCGTATAACCTTGCCGATACAGAAAGTTCGGGCAGGCGCAAATCAAGAAATGGCAGTAGCCTCCTATGATGATAATGAGCTGACGGACTGGGTAAACGATGGATCATTGCAAAACGCCTGGATAGAATATACCCTGGTCAAGAAATCGGTTATTGACGAGATTGATCTAAAATTGAATAACTTTAGATCCAGAAGTTATCCGTTACAGGTTTTCGTCGATGACAAGCTGGTATTTGATGGAAATACAGAAACAACATTAGGGTATTACACATTAGAAATCCCACGTACAGAAGGACGTCGGGTGAAAATTCAGCTGAAAGGGAGTTCGGTTGTTGCTGCGGAAAATCAACATGCCGAAATCGGAGGTAAGAAGTTGGATGATGGCGTGGCGCGGGATGATATCGGCGCAAAAGGACGATTGAGTATTATTGAAATAGATATCCATAAAAAACAATAGACTATGCAGAAGGTAGCGTTTAAAATGCAATTGAAACCGGGGATGAAGGAAGAATATGAAAAGAGACATGCCGCTATTTGGCCGGAATTGGTCGAACTATTGAAAGAAAATGGCATAGCAGATTATACTATTTTTTTGGATGAGGAAACCGATACCCTTTTTGCAGTGCAACGTTTGACCGGTAACTCGTCCCAAGAACTGGGAAACACCGAGCTTGTACAGCGCTGGTGGAAATATATGGCAGATATTATGGAAACTAACGCCGACTTTTCACCTGTCTCTATACCATTAACGAAAGTTTTCCATTTAGATTAAAACGACGATGAAGAAAAGATTTTTAGCGATATTGCTATGTTGTGGAATGGCGACTTCTGCCGGATGGGCACAAGATTTGTGGCCCGGCGTAACGAAGGAAATGAAGCCGTGGACACGCTGGTGGTGGCTCGGTTCCGCTGTGGATAAACCCAATCTGTCCAGAGAGATAAAACTACTTGATGAAGCCGGTTTCGGAGGAGTAGAGGTGACACCTATTTATGGTGCTAAAGGATATGAAGATCGGTATATCCCCTTCCTATCGGATAAATGGATGGATATGCTGACATTTACGGTGGAGCAGGCAAAAAGCCATCAGATGGGGGTGGATATTAATTTAGGAACAGGCTGGCCATTCGGTGGCCCCCAAATAGACGAACAACATGCGGCCACTAAATTGTTTTTAGATGAGATCGATCTGAAGAAAGGCCAGGCGATATCGTTTCCACTAGGGGTAAGTGATACCAAGCAAAGCTTCAGTAAGCTACAAGCTCTTCGCGCATATAAATCCAATGGAGAGGAGATTAATCTGGACAACCATATGCATGATCAGTCGGGAAGCTGGACAGCACCGGAAAACGTCCGCGTGATCGCCCTTTTCTCCGGGCGTACCCGCCAAAAAGTAAAGCGTGCGGCACCCGGAGGCGAAGGATTCACGCTAGACCACTTGGGTAAAGAGCCTGTACAACGCTACTTTAATCACTTCCAGAAAGCCTTTCATGGAAAGGACATACAGCTTCGTGCTTTTTTTAACGACAGTTATGAAGTATACGGCGCCAACTGGACAGATAGCTTTTTGGAAGAATTTGAAAAGAGAAAAGGATATAAATTACAGGCGTATTTAGTAGACTTTGCTGGAAAAGGGAATGATGAAGAGCGGGAAAAGCGTGTGAAATCAGATTATCGGGAAGTCGTGAGTGCTATTCTTCAGGATAACTTTTTGATTCCTTTTACCTCGTTTTCCAATCAACACCGCGCGCTATCGAAAAACCAGGCACATGGATCGCCGGGAAATTTGATCGATCTGTATGCCAGTACCGATATTGCCGAATGTGAAACCTTTGGATCGAGTTTTTTTGCTATTCCGGATTTGAGACGGGACAGCACCGATGTTCGGAATGTTGATCCTGATCCGATGATGTTTAAGTTTGCTTCTTCGGCAACACACACCACGGGCAAGAAATATACGTCATCCGAAACGTTTACGTGGCTTACCGAGCATTTTAAAACCTCCCTCTCGCAGGCAAAGCCAGAAGTAGAGCAATTGTTCTTAGCCGGTGTAAACCATGTATTTTATCACGGAACAACCTATTCTCCCGAAGACGTACCTTATCCGGGCTGGTTATTTTACGCATCGGTTAATTTTACGACCAACAATTCGTTCTGGTCGCACCTTCCGGGATTAAATAACTACATTACCCGCGTACAGTCTATCTTACAGACGACACAGGCCGATAATGAACTCTTGATTTATTGGCCAATATATGATGTCTGGCATGATACAAAGGCTCCGTTTAAGACGTTGAGTGTACATCATGTTGATGACTGGTTACACCCCACTGAATTCTACAAACAAAGCATGTCTTTGCAGCGCTTGGGATATAGTTTTGATTTTGTAACCGATGCTATTCTCGCTAAATCGACCGTTCAAAACAAGCAGGTCGTAACGGCGGAGAATGCGCGACCATACAAAGTTATTTATATTCCCGCTACACAATATTTTTCGGAGGAAACCCTCGACAATCTATTGTCATTAGCGAAGAATGGGGCCACACTCATTTTTGAAACGCTACCGAAAGATGTTGGCGGTTTAGCGAATCAGGAAGCGCGTCGCAAAAAACTGAACGACTTACTGGCGACACTCCACTTTAATGGAACGGAAGAAAACCAATATACAGTCTATGGTGAGGGAAAAGTCTACCTGACGAATGATGTATACTCGGCCCTGGAAACAGAGCAACTATATGCTGAACGGTTAGCCCGTACGGGACTTAAATTTAACAGACGGGTGACGGAGAACGGGACGTATTATTATTTGGTGAATCATACCGATAAAACAATAGACCAGTTTGTTCGATTGAACAGCGAAGGAACGCATTATACGTTATTGGATCCGCAGACGGACGATATCTTTAATCTTCCGATAGAAAACAGGGCTATTCGCTTGCAGATTCCCGCCGGTTATGCTTGGGTGGTATATGTGTCCGACACGGATAAAGTAGATACGGACTACCGCTATATCGATCAGCCGCAGGAGGAAAAGGTGTTCATTCATCCGTGGAAGGTAAGCTTCTTGCACGGCGGGCCACAATTACCAAAAACACGAACGTTGAACACCCTAAGCTATTGGACAACTTGGGGAGATGCAGTCGCCGACAAGTTTTCCGGCACAGCGGCTTATGAAACCTCTTTTGCCATCGACAAGAAGTCGGACAAAGGCTATCAATTGCATTTAGGAGCAGTGGGTGAAAGTGCACAAGTGTGGGTGAATGGGAAAGATGCCGGTATCGTATGGGCGCATCCGTTTACGCTGGAGATTGGAGAACTGTTACAAAATGGTAAGAACGATATTCGCATTGAAGTAGCGAATTTGATGGCAAACCGTATTCGTGACCTCGATAAAAGAAAGGTGTCGTGGCGTAATTACCATGAGATCAATTTTGTGAATATTGATTATAAAGATTTTGATGCAAGTCAATGGAAACTAATGGATAGCGGTCTAAAAGGACCTGTGCGTTTATTCCGTTATTGATACTTTCCGATCTGTTTTAAACAGAAGGGGCCGTTTTCGAAAAGGAAATGGCCTTTTTTATGCCGACCATGAAAGTGCATAACAGTTTTGTTACATAAACTTTCTACCTTGCTTTTGAGCTAGTATAAATCTATGGTATAACAAGTTGATAAATCTATGAGAGAGTCCGTGTTTTTTTATTGTTTGTTTGCGCTTTTTCTTGGTGCCAGTCATGTTTTGGTAGCACAGGAAGCCCTAACGGGAAAGATAGTAAACGCATCACAGCAGCCCATACAAGGGGTTTCTGTGCAGGTTTTGGGAGATGAGAACCGTTCGTCGTCTTCTGGTGCAGATGGCGCATTCAGTGTGCCTGTCAAGATCGGTGAGACTTTACGTTTTACCTCCGTGGAGTATGAGAACCAAGATCTTGTCGTGAAGACATTGCAGCCATTGACGGTTGTTATGAAAGCGAAGGACGAGGTTTTGGATGAAGTGGTGGTTATCGGTTATGGTACACAACGTCGCTCGGACGTTATCGCACCTGTTTCTAAATTTAATGCAGAAGGTTTGGAGGAACGTCCATTAGTGCGCGTAGATCAGGCATTAGTAGGGCAAATGTCCGGTGTCCGCGTGAAACAGACAACCGGAGTGCCAGGTAAAGGTCTGAGTGTGCAGGTTCGTGGATCCGGGTCAATTACGGCAGGGAGTGAACCACTGTATGTTATCGATGGTTTTCCTTTAGCGACAGCGGCACCTAACGGATCGGGAAACTACGCATCCGGTAATCCTTTAGATAATATTAATCCGAACGATATCGAATCGATCGAGGTCTTGAAAGATGCTTCGGCTGCTGCCATCTATGGTTCACGGGCAGCCAACGGGGTCGTACTCATTACGACAAAACGGGGGAAATCTGGAAAGCCGACTATTTCATTTAACACTTATTTAGGGGCGTCATCACCCTATAGGAAGCTGGATATGTTAAATGGAGAGGAATGGATAGATCGTTCTATAGAAATGATCAATAGCCAGTGGGAAGCTTCGGGAGCTGGGCGGTTAGCAAACCAGAGTATGGACGAACGACGGGCGATTTTAGGATTGACTCCCGGGACTTATAATACCACTTTTATGTATGATGAACGTTGGCAGCAAGATGGCTACCCCGGTCTACATTTAATAGATTGGCAAGATGAGGCCTATCGTACAGGGATGGTACAAAACTATCAATTGGGCGCATCGGGTGGTACAGAGTTCGTGAATTATTATGTGTCGGGTAACTATATGGATCAGAAAGGGATTGTGCAGGGATTAGATTATAAAAATTATGCGCTTCGTGCCAATATCGATGTGAAACCAACGAAAAAGCTGACCTTTGGGATGAATCTGGCGCCGACGTATTCGGAGGCAAACGATCCTGGCGTAGAAGGCAAAGATAATATCATACATCAGATTTATTCGATGTCGCCCGTTCAGGACAACGCTGTGGGTACCGTCAATGTTTTTGAAAATGAAACATATCCTTGGAGCACATCTACTAATGATCCTATAGCGAAGCTGACCAACTATGTGGGTGAAAATAAGACCGCTCGGATACTGGCAACGCTGTATGGTCAATATAATATTTTAGATAATTTGATTTTTAAGACAACGGTAAACGTGGACCATACCGACCGTACGGCGTTTAGTTTCAGACCGTATACGATCGGGGGAACCTTGCAGCAACGGATAAACAATCCAAATCAGGCTACCTACGGATCAAGTAATAAATACCGGAAACAGACTTTTGTCAACGAGAATACCTTAACCTATAATTTGGAACGGGATAAGCATAACTTAACGGCCTTGTTAGGACATGCTTATAACTACGACAGGTTCGATGGGTCAACCATTACGTCGCAGGGAGGTTATAGGAACAGTAATATCATGACCTTAAACGCAGCAGTGGGAACCACGGCGTCGACGGATGCTACGAAAAACTTGTTATTATCTTATTTTGGGCGGGTGCAATATGCGTTCGACGGTAAGTATTTGTTTTCGGCAAGCATGCGTCGCGATGGATCATCGCGCTTTGGCATGAATACCAAATGGGGTTGGTTCCCATCGGTATCCGCGGGCTGGCGTCTGTCGGATGAAAGTTTTATGCAATCGGCAACGTTTATCCAAGATTTGAAAATCAGAGGTAGTTACGGTGAATCTGGAAACAATAACATCGGCGATTATAGCAGTATAGCCGTTCTAGGTGAAGCCAATTATTCTTGGAATGGTACGTCGGCACCGGGCTGGGCTCCGGGCAATATCATCAATCCCGATCTTACGTGGGAGAAATCCAGAACCTTTGATGTGGGGATAGACTTTTCCTTATTCCAATCCCGCCTGTCCGGGGCATTCGACGTATACCAACGGACGAGTAGTAACTTGTTGCTGAATGTACCGACGATGTGGTCGACGGGTTTTGGGTCATTATTGGATAATGCGGGCGAAGTAAGGAGTCGTGGATGGGATTTGGAGATCACTTCGCGTAATATACAACGGGATAATTTTACCTGGTCGACCTCATTTAATCTGAGCCATAATACCAATAAAGTGACGCAGTTAATAGGCGATCAACAGGAAATCCTGATCCCTTCTTCTTTTGACATTGAACACAGTATTTTGCGCGTCGGGCAACCGATGTATAGTATTTATGTGGTGCAACAAGACGGTATTCTTACGCAGCAAGACATCGATAATGGGGCTGCCTTGTATGGCACGCAGGTTGCCGGTGACCCGCGTTATGTGGACGCTAATGGTGATAAGGTGATCGATGCAGACGACCGTGTACTCGTAGGACATCCTAACCCGGATTATGTTTGGGGAATCACGAACGACTTCCGGTACAAGAATTTTGACTTGAGCTTCATGTTCCAAGGGCAGAACGGCGGACATCTCTACTCGCTATTGGGGCGGGCTTTAGGGCGTACAGGCCAAGGTGCCACCGACAACGCGCTTGGTTTCTACCGGGATAGGTGGTATTCTGCCGAAGATCCGGGCGAAGGACGGATCGGAAAAGCTTACTCTACTTTCGGACGTATCAAAAATACGGATTGGTTGTATTCTTCAGATTATTGGCGGCTACGCAACGTGACGTTCGGATACAATTTCAAAGATTTGCGCTTAGCAGGGCAATCCTGGTTAAATTCCGGACGGGTATACTTAACCTTGGAAAACTTCTGGGGTAATGATAAATACGATGGTGGGCTTAACCCCGAATCAGCCAATACAAATTTGAGTGGCAGTAATCAGTACCCCGAAGCTGGCGACTACGGTGGACTCGCACTGCCGAAGACAATTACATTTGGTGTTAACTTGACTTTTTAAAACGATGAAGAAGATATTATATTTAGCAATCAGCTTAAGCTTGTTATCCTCCTGTGATATGGATTTAGCACAGCAACCAATCTCAGACGCTTCGTCCGAAACTTATTTTCAAACGGTGGATGATTTTAACCAGGGGCTAAATGCGGTTTATAGTTCGGCAAGAAGCTATCCAGACCGTTTAATGAATCTATCCGAGACGAGATCGGACAATTTACATGCTATTTCCGATGGAGGGGTGCGCGATTGGGAGGGAATAAACAGCTTTCATCGTACCATTTCGAGCAATCCTTATGTGGAGGAGGCTTGGGAGTCCAATTTTACCGGTATTTTCAGAGCCAATAATTATTTAGCACAATTAACTGAAAAAGGTGAGTCCGTCATTTTAGATGAGGCTGTCCGTCGACGTATGGAAGGAGAAGTACGTTTCCTCCGGGCATTTTATTATTTTGATCTGCTTCGTTATTTTGGGAGAGTACCATTGATTGACCGGGTGGTCTCGGCGACTGAAGCGAAGACTATTCCGCGTAGTTCCGTGAGTGATGTGTATAACTTGATCATGGAAGATCTGAATACGGCGATAGATTATTTACCGGCACCGAGTGACTATCCTGCTGTAGATAAGGGAAGAGCAAATAAATATAGTGCGAAGATGCTGCTGGGGCTAGTATACATGACACGTTCGGGTCCTGATTATGGTCTCGATGGAGCCGGGCTGAATACTAATGAATGGAGCGAGGCTGTGCATGAATTTGACGATATTATCACCAGTAACGAGTTTCAGTTTTTGCCGACCTATGAAGAGATATTCAATTACAGCAATGAACGTAATAAAGAAGTCGTGTTTAATATCGAATACTCCAGCGGGTCCACGCCTGTCGTTGGTGCAACCTTCCCTTGGGTATTGGTACCCGATACGTGGTTCCAATCTTTAGGGTTTGGGGTACAGGGAGGCCTTATGATACGGCCGGTTTCCTTGGATTTATTAAATAAATACGATGAAAATGATGTCCGTAGAAGCTTTAGCATACAGGAGGGGTATACGTATGGAGCTGTCGTCGAAAACCGTTCCTTTATCAGAAAATATGTTGATATCACCAAGGTGCCCACCACGAGCCGGTTTGACTGGCCCATCAACTTTATCGTGTTTCGTTATACCGATTTGTTGCTGTTAAAAGCAGAATGTGTATTGAATGGGGCACCGGGCTCTACGATAACGGATGTGGATGCAGTCGTGAACGCAGTCCGTGAGCGCGCGGGCTTAACGACGCCGCTAACAGGCGTAACGAAAGCACAACTTTTAGAGGAACGCCGCCGTGAATTTGTGGGCGAGGGATTGCGCTGGTTTGACCTTATTCGGTCAGGAACGGTAGAGACTACGATGACATCCTGGATCGAGGAGGAGGACACTGGAGGGCAAATGGAAGATTTCAAAACGGATTATATCCTATATCCTATTCCGCAGTCAGAAATGAGTAATGCTCCTGGACTATACGATCAAAATAACGGGTATTAGTTTTTATTATATGTATATGTTAGAGAGCTGCTTGATTTAATTTGAGCAGCTCTTTTACTTTTCTATCGACTTGCACAGGATACGGCATGATAGTTCTATGGAGTGCTTTCCCTAAATTGCAATTGGTAACTATGTTATCAATAAACATGATAGACCTTCTTATTACTAGAAGTGAGGTTAATCCTATATTAATGAAATAAGCCTATGTATACGATTTATTGGAGATGGATAGTGTTTGGTATGATCATGTTATGCTCTTGGTCTGTCACAGCACAGATTGGTAAACGTTTTCCTTCCGAAAGGAAGATTGTTAGGGATCCGGTAACGGGGATTGACCTGGTATTTTTAACCAGCACATCGGCCGGGGATTCAAAAATATACCAAACCCACAATCAATGGACGTCAGATGGAAAATGGTTGGTTTTTCGTTCAGACCGTGTACCTGGTGAAGCGATCGCTGTTCATGAAGAGAGTGGAGAAATGGTACAGGTCACTGAAGGTGGGTATACCGGTATGTTGAATATCGCGAGAAACTCTATGCACCTCTATTTCATGCGTAAACCAATAGAAAACGGTACAGATGGTTCGATGGAGATTGTCGAAGTGGATCTGGAAAGACTGTTTGCAGACAGCAAGAGTGGAAATTTGCAGTCGACATCAGTCTACCAACGAATATGTGGAATCACACCTCCTGAAATTGGTGCCGGTGGCGATATGGCATTGGACGGTGATAGCGAAGAATGGGTGTTTTTCCGTGTTGGTAAGGACGAAGCAGCCAGACACCTGCCTGAGAATACAAAAATTGAAGAAGCCTTTGGTCCCCGCAACATGGGAGCGGGTCCATCCGGTATCGCAAAGATGAATATCAAGACCGGTGAAGTTGCTCATGTGATCTCTGTTCCCTTTCAGGTTGGACATATACAGACAAATCCTTGGAAAAAGGGTGAAATTGTTTTTTGCTGGGAAACCGGAGGCAAGTCGCCCCAGCGTACCTGGACAGTCATGGAGGATGGTACTGGACTGCGGCCGCTCTATCCCGAGTCCGAATACGAATGGGTTACCCATGAAGCATTTCTGACACCGGATGAGGTGGGTTTTGCGATTATGGGGCATCGTCCTATTCCCGGAGTCGTGGATACCCAAACTTCTCGGGGTACAGCGGTCGGTGGTGCTAACCCCGGACAGGAAACGGCTTGGGGGCCTTCTGGTACACGAGAGAAGCCTACAGGCTTTGCCGTCGTAAACTTGCGGACACGGGAAATGCGTATTGAAGGACAGACCCATCGCGGCAGTGGTTTTTGGCATGTAGCTGGTTCAGGTGATGGCCGCTGGTTGGCTGGAGATGACTTCGCACGAGACATCTATCTGATTGATCGTCATACCCAAGAGATGGTACTGTTGTCTTCGGGACATAAAACTACTGCAGCCGACCACCCACACCCCACATTCAGTCCGGATGGCGCACGAATCCAGATCCAGTCCGCTATGATCTCGGAAGATGATCGTACGATGAATATCTGTATTATTCCTGTACCCAAAAGTTGGTTGGAACGAACATATAGTAAAAGACTTGATTAATCGATAAGATGATGAAATATTTATTCTTTTTAGGCTGTGCAGCCTTTTTGGCATTATCATCATGTAGCCAACGCGAAGAAATAAAGATAATTACGCTGAAGAATACCGATTCTGTCGATTTGCGGCAGAAAGCTATTGTCGTCAAACGGTCGGACTTGACGAACGACAAGAAATTTTACCCACTCCTGCTTGATGCAAAGGGCGATACCATTCCCTCCCAAGTAGATGATACCACCGGAGACGGTGAGTGGGATGAATTATTTTTCCTGATCGATATCCCCGCGTTGGGCGAAGTGGTCTTGACAGCGCAACATACCGATGACAGCATAGCGTATGAACAGAAAACGGCAGTTCGGTTTGGTAAGCGAG
>PJTZ01000027.1_pt1 | contig 222337 bp, 182 predicted proteins | sample 1512131 | NCBI WGS metagenome assembly PJTZ01 (sample SAMN08177679, study PRJNA422409) | Soil metagenome, whole genome shotgun sequencing project. | reverse complement strand
TCCAATCAACACGTTAGGTTAGTCGAAGCAGATAATAAAATTTTACTCGTCTAATTGAAAAACACCGCTAACCTAATTTTTTATTATATTTGTTTTAGTCATAAGTAGTCTCGGTAGGACTACATTTTTTACCTAACTTCGCGACACTACTTGTAAAAAAACAATCCACATCCTTATGAAAACATTTGATATAAGATTCTCTGTGGAGAAAAATGCAATCTGCTTACACCTACATTTACCACAAGGTGTCTACACATTCGACACCCCTTATCAAATCACAGAGAAAGAATGGAATTATGCCGAACAACGTCCGGAAAACCCGTACACGAAAAATGCGAAGATTATCTATGACGGTTTGAACAGAATCAAAATTACAGTAGCCAATTGGTTAAGGGACGAAAAAGTAATCAAAACCGATATCCGGCAAGGTGTGCAAGCCTGCATGTTAGAAGCCTATAGGCAAAAATCAACTGTAAAGGGAGACAATCTTGTACACCAAATCCAAGTGTATATCGAAAGCCGGAAACACATCATCGAGCCGAACACATTGAAACGGTATCATGTATTTCTGCGCCTCGTCCAACGATTTGAAGGATATGCCATGAAAAACTTCAAGATAAAGGAGGTTAACGCTTCCTTTGTAAAACAGTTCTTCCAGTTTGGAACAGAAGAAAATTATTCTCCAAGTACGCTTTACCGCACGATATCCTTCATTCAGACGGTGCTTAATTTCTTGGAAAAAAGAGGAATAAGAACCTTTGCCTACGAGTTAGAATTGCCCAGGATAAAAAAGAAGACACCTTTTGTTACATTAACGGAAGAAGAGTTGAACAGTATAAAACAAGCCGTTATCCTACCTGAATTGCAATATGCAAGAGATTGGCTTTTAATTAGTTGCTATACGGGCCAACGTATATCAGATTTCATGAATTTTAGATCGGATATGTTGCAAACGATAAAAGGCAAAAAATGTCTCGCATTTCAACAGCAGAAAACCGGAAAGGATATTTTACTTCCGCTCCACCCGGAAGTACTCCACATTATAAAAAAATATCCGAACAAGTTTCCGCCCAAAATATCGGAGCAACTATACAATAGACAAATAAAAGAAATTGCCAAATTAGCAAATATACATACGTTGGTATATTACAACAAGCGATCCGGCCATCGTAGCAAACCACTCCAAATCCCAAAATGGCAAGCGATATCCAGTCATATAGGTAGACGCAGTTTTGCATCTAATTTTTATGGTAAGATACCAACACCGTTATTAATGGAAGCTACTGGACATGGTTCAGAGGGTATGTTTCATAATTATATTAACCAAATGGATATCCAAAGGACAATTACGTTAGGAAAGTATTTTGAACATGCTTATGAACGTTCTCCTATTAAAGAAAAAGCGGACGTTTGATTACGTCCGCTTTTTTTTCTGTCAAAAAAGTGATCAAATGACAAGTGCAAGTTTTCCTAAAAATACACCATTCTCCATCAATTCATGTGCTTCTGCTGCATCTTCCAAAGGAAATACTTTAAATAATTGTGGTCGAAAAGATTTTCCAATAAGTGGCCATACATGCTGATGTATTTCCCCTGTCAGTGGAATTTTGAAAGAAAGCTCTCGAGCACGTAATGTACTTCCCGTTATTAGAATACGTTTTTGCATTAATTTCAAAATATTAAGCTCCACTTTATGTCCTTTCATAGCGTTGATATACACCAGACGACCATCCGTATCCAACAAATCGAGGTTTTTTTGAAAATAATCGCCACCTATACTGTCTAAAACTACGTTTACTTTCTCTTCCTGTAAAACCTCCCGAAAATCACTTTCTCTGTAATTGACAGCCTTATCAGCGCCCAATTGCAGACAATATGCTTCTTTTTCATCAGAGCTAACAGTCGTCAACACTCTTGTTCCAAAAGCCTTTGCAAGCTGTATAGCAGTGCTACCAATACCGCCGGCTCCGCCGTGGATTAAAATCGATTCGCCTTTCCGCAATGCACCGCGACGAAATACATTATCCCAAACAGTGTATACTGTTTCCGGCAAAATCGCTGCTTCTTCAAAGCTGACTCCTTCGGGAATGGGAAGACACATATCCTGATGGGCGACTACGTACTCCGCATACCCCCCACCTGCCACCAAACAACATACCTTCTCTCCTACTTTCCTTTCTGTTACTTCCGTGCCCAGCTGGGTAATAATTCCTGCCACTTCAAGTCCAGGAATATCCTCAACTGTACCCGCGGGGGCAGGATAGTTCCCTTTACGCTGAAAAATATCCGGACGGTTTATTCCGGCTGCTTTAACATGGATCAATACTTCACATTCCGCAATCGCAGGTATAGCACGTTCTTGAACTTGTAAAACATCAGGTTCACCGGGTTTTGTAATGACCATTGCTCTCATCATACTATTTTTTTTTGGGATACTTCTGCAAACGCATGTTTAATGTAACCATGAAGTAACGCCCAAGCCGATTATTTTTAGCTTCGTAGATATCGTTACCTACGTATTCACTATACGTACCCATATTTTTATTTTTATCTAACAAATCGAATCCTTGAAGACGTAACAATGCTCTTTTATTCTGTAAAAACGAAAATTCCAGATAAGCATTGATGATTGTAGGATTGATGTTCATGAAACTACTGGCATAGCCAGAATTGAATCGTTGTGACACCTCTGTTCCCAATGTCACGTGCTCTCCTAAATAACTTTTCGTGGCAGCGCTTGCCAATAAGCTATGACCCGTAATTTCTGTAGAAATAGGCCATGTATAGCTCGCGTTATTTAAAAGATAGTTAGCATTAAACATGGATTCAAAATAATCGCTCCATGTATAACGTAATTGAGCAGACTGTGAGTATATAAACTGCCGCGTTGTATTTCGTTTATCGTTTATATACGATAAATTATTGTAATAATCTACGTTCCCGCTAATATCCAATTGTACATTCTCATTAAACAACGGCGTATTAAAAAGATAGTACCATTTAATATCATAATACCCATCTGTATTTTTAAACGTTGTTTCCTGAATGGTAGAACCAGAAAATGCTTTTTTATCGGAAACAATTTTGTTAACTACATAATTGTAAGCAAAATTCGTTTCAAAATATTGACCTCTCGATGTAACGAATTTTCGTAATGTTGTACTAATCCGATTTGAAAATTCTGCTTTCAGTTCTGGATTTCCTACGATAATATTTTGTGAGTTGCTGTTATCACGTATAGGGATAATATGTAAAAGGTTGGGTTGATTGTTTTTACCTACATAATCAACGCTCCAGTCTGCTTCATCATTTAACTTCCATTTAAAACCTGCGGTAGGTACCAGATTAACGTTTTCATATGTATATTGCATGTCTTCCCTCGGAAGAAAGCTTGTCAGCCGAACAGGTTGCACGGCAAACCCGATATTGGCTTTAAAAGTTTTATTCGGCGTGTATTGGTAATTCAATCCCATACGGCTATTTCTAAAGCGATAATTGTAATTCACACCCAAAGAATCTACGTAGAAAAAATCGTCAGGTTCCCTAAATTTAAGTTTGTCTTCTACGATTCGCTGTGTAGTCATGTCCGTTATTTCATAATTATACAGAAACTCTAATGTGCTGTATTCGGAAAACGGTTCAACAAAAGATAGTGAAGCTCTGGCACCATCTGTACCATTACGTTGCTGAATGAAATATCGTTGCTCGAATTGACTTATTATTGGGTCCACTGGTGTTGAATCAACGGATACATAATAATCCCACACCTCCTCTAATTTACGTTGGCTATTAAAATTAAAGGAAATACTTCCCAATAACTTTCTACCCTGTTTCTTAAAAGCTTTAGCGTACAATATATCAAGATCCAAATTGGGGTTTTTGTGCGAAGATGAATCTCGATATTTTCCATCGTTAGTTATATTGTTATTTTCAACCAACCTGGTCCTCCGATTCCAAACAGAAACTTCGTTGTATGAAAATACCGGCTTTACCTCCAAGATATCGTGATTCTTGAAACGGTGTTTAAGTTCAGCTGTGAGTCGATGAAAATTATCATTATTAGTTATAACATAGTCTTCCTTATTCCGAATCCGGTTACCGACATAATCCGAGCTCAGAATGGAATTCCCCTCCGTAACGTTTTCTTTCCTGGTGAAGCTATAACTCGCATTGAACTGTGTATGTTCCCCCAAATTGTCCGAAAAGCTAAATCCCAATGATTTTATATTATTAAGACCGTCTGTGGGATCTACAAAATCATTGACATCAAACAGTGATTTTTCTCTTTCTCCAATCCCGGTCGGCGAACCAAACGAAAATAAACTCGTATTGGTATTATTGATGGACCCTATCAACGAGAATTCCTGTCCGTCATCAAAGCGATTAAATCCCCCACTGCCGATATAGCGTTCCCTCGTTCCTACCCCTCCGGTTAACTGGCCAAAAGAAATACGTTTCCGGTCATCTTTAAGGACGATATTTAGAATTTTCTCCGGGTCTTCCGCCGTAAATCCTCTATCTATTGCATGATCATCGCGATGGTTTAATATTTGTATGCTTTTGATAAAATCAGCGGGCAAATTGCGGGTGGCCGTCAGTACATCGCCTCCAAAGAATTTTCTACCGTCCACCTGTACAGATGAAATAGGTTTCCCCTGTGCGTATACCGTACCGTCGCGAGAAACCTGGATACCCGGTAATTGCTTCAGGGCCTCCTCTAAAAGTGAATTCGCCCGAAAGTTAAACGCATCCATATTATATTGGATGGTATCACCGGCGTAAACTACCGGAATAGTCTTTACAATGTATACGCCCTCTATTAATGAACTTTGCGGTCGTAATACCACATTGGGCATGACAATAAAGCTTGATAAATTTTGGGATGACAGTGTTCTGTTGACAATCTGATAACCCAACATGCTGTAAGAAATCCGGATATCCGAACCTTTAACATCTTTAACACGATAGTATCCCGCATTCGACGTTATAGCCGTAACCGTGTCTTGTGTACTTGTCAATCGTACCGTGACACCTTTTAGTCTCGTTCCAGCGGTATCCACCACAAATCCCTGAATCTGGCGTGACTCCGTTTGGGCTTTTGCTCCAACCGAACCCAGCCCAATAAAAAAGAGCGTTGCAATCAGGAATATAAGATACCGATGATGTCTCACAAAAAACTAACGTTTACGCATTTTCGTCAATATACCAAAAAAAATGAAATTCAATAAAAGTTTATATAATAACGTTATATCACGGTTATTGCGTATAAAAGAAAAGCGGGTCATTCCATTTCGAAACGACCCGCTTACGTAGTTCTTTTCAGGAATTACTCTCCGTCAAATGTTACTTTAACCAAATGCTTATCAATTTCCCAACGGCCTGTACCATCTTCACCAATCACATCAAACAATTCCAAGATACGACGGGCTACATATTCTTCTTCCACCTGTTCTTCTAAAAACCATTGTACAAAATTGAACGTAACATAGTCTTTAGACTTCATACATCTGTCTGCAATATTGTTAAACTGCTCTGTTACGTGCATTTCCTGTTCTAATGTTTGCTCAAAGACACCACGGAAAGATTCGAAGTCCACGGGTATATTCGTTATCTCAGGAGAAATGGCGCGTCCACCACGGTTATTGATGTAGTTGAAAAGTTTTAACATATGCTCGCGTTCTTCGTTCGCTTGCTTAGCAAAAAATGTTGCTGAATTGTCAAGCCCTTGATCATCACACCAAGACGACATCGCTAGATAAAGTGCTGATGCATGTGCTTCTACCTTTACCTGTGCATTTAATATATTTTCTATTTCCTCCGATAATGAAGATTTTAATTTCAATAGATCTTTCATATTTATTTTGTTTTAATCTTAAACACCTTTACTTACAAAATAACAATGTATCCCTCACATTGTTTATGCAAAGATAAATCAAGAAAGCGCAAAACAGATAAATAAAGTGCAATACAAATTAAGTCTAAATTACAGAAAATCGACCTTAACTTGTTTAGAATCAGTACAATTAAAAGAGTTAAATAGCAAGCAGAGCATCCTTGCGAAGAATCTTTTTTATCTCGCTATTCAGTTCTATCATAAACTTTGCACCAGTTAAAACTTCCCTTAAGTTTAAAATATCTTGCACGGAAAGGAGAAAGCATCTTTCGGTACGGTGTGGCATTATAATCTCAAAATCAGCAGCACGTGATGTGTCAGCTAACATACGGGTGATATCCAAAGTATCTATACGTTTCTTAAACAGGAAAAAATCCGAGATTTTAAATGCAGTAGTTGTTTGTTGAAATTCTAGCCAATAGCAGTTTTTTCGACTACATTGGTATACTGCTCCATGTGTTGTTTTAAATACTTCTTCTACTTGTGATAATGGACAAATCATCGTTCTTTTGAAATTCGCTGAGCAAATATATATCTTATTCAGATTCAATCCAAATAAATTGCAGAGAAAGTAAATAAAAAAAGCTGATCTTTCGATCAGCTTTACCTTTTTTCCATTTTGCTTTTTAAAATTCCTCTTCGGGATCGCTCAATAGCTCCTTGTGGTTACTTACTGCTGTCCTAGTTTTTGTTTTATGTTTATTGATCTGTCGCCGTAGTGATTCTACAGCAATGTCGGTTGCTTCTTCAAAACTTTTCGCCTGTGCTTTGGCAAATAACTGGTTACCCGGTATGTTCATCTTCAATTCTACCACCTTGTTGGCTTCATCGTCTACATTCTCCAGACGAAGATAACATACGCTTTCAATGATGTTGTCCAAAAACTGCTCTAGTTTAGCTGTTTTCTTCTTGATGAATTCAACTAACTTTTGATCAGCATCAAACTTGATAGATTGCACAGTAATGTTCATTTTTCCTCCTTTTTTGTTTAAGCCTTTGGATGGGCTTGTTTATAAATAGATTTTAATCTTTCCACAGAGTTATGCGTGTAAACTTGCGTTGCCGCTAAACCAGCGTGACCCAGTAATTCCTTTATTGCATTCAAATCTGCCCCATTATTCAAAAGTGCGGTGGCAAAGGTGTGTCGCAACACATGTGGGCTTTTTTTCTGCTGGGAAGTGATACGTCCCAGATACCGCCGTACTGTCCGGTAAATCAACGAGGGATAAGCCTGCTTTCCTTCTTTGGTAACGATTAAATAGGTTGATTTGTTTTTAAAATCTTGCGCATATTTCAACATCAAATAGCGTCGAATTTCTTCCAACAGTGTTTGGTGCACAGGCACTAACCTCTCCTTTCCTCGTTTTCCAAATATGAGTATCCGTTTGTTATAGGTATCGATATTGCGCTCTTGAATGGCAAGCAATTCCGATAACCGTATACCCGTTCCAAACAACAACTCTAAAATGACGAAGTCGCGTGCCTCCTCAAAGCTTTCCGGATCCGTACCGCCCATATCTAGCAAATCCACCATTTTTTCCTGCTCGACCACTACAGGCAATCTTTTAGGGGTTTTGAGCGCATGAACCAGCTGCATAGGGCTTGAAGCCACAAAGTCTTCTCTGACTAAAAATTTATAAAAAGAACGTAAGGACGATATAGAGCGATTGATACTTGAAGCTTGTCTACCATTCTCTTTCATCATCGCTAGATAATGTCGGATAATTCGATAATCTACTGCTTCAAAAGCAATTTCTTCAGTTAATAGAAAGTTTAGAAAACGATCTATTTCCAACGCATAGGCCGAAATGGTATGAGCAGAATAACGTTTCTCAAACTCTAAAAAACTCAAAAACCGTTGCTTATTCATCATCTATATCGTTCTTCTATAAATATAGCAAAAAGAGTGATATAAAAAAATTTATTAAGGTATTTTAAGAAAACGAAGAATAAAAAATAGCTCACAGTTTTAGACTGTGAGCTAAGTTATAGGGTAAACCGGCAATAAATACTTACAGTTTCGTATTTACGTCGATAGCATTCAATTCGTTAAAGGCTTGTTTTAGTCGTTCTACAAATGTCTCTTCACCTTTACGTAGCCACACGCGTGGGTCGTAATATTTTTTGTTCGGAGAATCTGCACCTTCCGGGTTACCGATCTGTGCTTGCAAGTAATCCCGATTTTTTGCTTCATAAGCACGAACACCATCCCAGAACGCCCATTGCATATCGGTATCGATATTCATTTTGATAGCTCCGTAAGAAATAGCTTCTGCAATTTCTTCCGGTGAAGAACCTGAACCGCCGTGGAAAACAAAGTTGACCGGTTTCTCCGCAGACAGGTTAAATTTCTCACGGATATACTCTTGTGAGTTATGCAAAATAACCGGTTGCAACTTCACGTTACCTGGTTTATATACACCATGTACATTTCCAAATGCCGCAGCTACTGTAAATTTATCTGATACTTTTGATAACTCTTCATAAGCATAAGCTACTTCTTCTGGTTGCGTATACAATTTCGAACTGTCTACATCCGTATTGTCGACACCGTCTTCCTCTCCTCCCGTCACACCCAATTCAATTTCGACAGTCATGCCAAGCGGCTTCATGCGCTCTAAATATTTTCTTGAAATCTCGATATTCTCTTCGATCGGCTCTTCTGATAAGTCCAACATATGTGAAGAGAATAATGGCTTTCCGTGTTGTGCAAAGAATTTTTCGCCCGCATCTAAAAGACCGTCAATCCATGGCAATAATTTTTTAGCCGCATGGTCTGTATGTAATATAACAGCCACTCCATAATGCTCCGCTAGCAAATGTACGTGCTGTGCAGCCGATACCGCTCCCAAAATACAGGCTTGCAATCCATCATTGTTCAATGATTTACCTGCATAAAACTGTGCTCCCCCATTTGATAATTGAATAATGACAGGTGAGTTGACAGCTTTTGCTGTTTCCATAACGGCATTGATTGAATTTGTCCCAATCACATTTACCGCAGGTAAAGCAAATTTATGTTTTTTAGCAATCTCAAAAAGTTCTTGTACTTGATCACCAGTTAAAACACCCTTAAAATCTTTTAGGCTCATATTTTTTCTATTATTTGTGTTATTCGAGACTAAAGGTATGGAGTTTTTTTGTACCACGCAACACTTAGTGTAAAAAATACACAGCTGTGAATTGTATACGTAAAAAAAAGTAAGATTGTAAAAATTCGAAAAATATACGACTACTTTTTCCCGACATCGTCCTATTTTTTCTTTTTATATTGATAACAAAGCGAATTTGTCGCGTTATATTTTTCTTTGGTAAGGCTATGAATTCAAAAAGTTGCCGTAAAAAGGAAATAAAGAGGATGACGATTTCCATAACAAATACCGCTATTTTTAATAATATTAATATCTTTATCACATCAACAAATTTAAAAGAATAGCTAATGGCACTACAGGTATACGGAATTAAGAATTGCAATACAGTAAAAAAAGCATTGACATGGCTGGATGAAAACAAAGTTGATTATACCTTTCATGACTACAAAAAAGAACCTACAACATTGCAGCAACTAGAGACGTGGGAGAAAGAGGTTTCGTGGGAATCCTTAGTCAATAAAAAAGGAACAACCTGGCGGAAACTAAGTTCCGAAGATCAGGCAGCCGTAGTTGATGCCGATTCGGCGAACAAAGTTCTTTTAAATAATAACAGTATGATTAAAAGACCCTTAATAGAATCACCTAAAGGTATTATATTAGGCTTCGATGAAGAGGAATACCGGGCAAAACTTAAATAGCACTATGATAAAAAAAATTATTTGCACATCGCTTGCTGCTGTGTTGCTGGTGGCAGGTCAGTTAAGTGCACAAACAAACAGCGTCTACGATTATACAGAAGCTTTTAACCCTATTTTTTATACGCAGAATGGCTCTCCTTATCGTTCCGCCAGCGGAAAACCAGGGCATGCATACTGGCAAAACCGGGCGGATTATACCATCAAAGTATCTTTAGATGAACAAACAAACCGGGTTTCTGGACGTTTATCCATCCACTATACCAACAACAGTCCGGACGATTTACAACATCTTTGGTTTCAGCTCGACCAAAACCTCTTTCATGAAGATTCACGGGGACAAGCTACTATTCCGTTGCAAGATAGCCGCTACGGCTCTGCAGAATCTGACTTCAAAGGAGGGTTTCAATTAACAAATCTTCATTTTTCAGACGGTTCGAAGGCATCCTACGAAGTCATTGATACGCGGATGCGATTGGAATTGCCTAAAGTATTAAAAGCTGGTGGCAATTCGCTCAGCTTAGAAATGGAATTTTCTTATACAGTTCCGGAATATGGAGCCGACCGTACAGGAATATTGGATACTAAAAATGGAAAGATATATACCATCGCCCAGTGGTATCCCCGGGTATGTGTTTATGACGATGTTTTGGGCTGGAACACAGAACCCTATATCGGCCCAGGTGAATTTTACCTTGAATTTGGTGATTACTTAGTGGAGATTGATGCTCCAGGCGACCACATTGTCGTAGCCGGCGGAGAGCTCCTTAACCCTAACGAAGTGTGGACGTCCGAGCAGCTTTCCCGGTATAAACAAGCCTCTGGAAGTGAAAAAACGGTCTTGATCCGATCAGCAGAAGAGGTAACTAACGCTGCATCACGTCCAAACAAAAAACGCCTAACATGGAAATATAAGCTGGATAACGCCCACGATTTCGCTTGGGCCTCTTCAAAAGCTTTTATTATAGATGGCGCAAAAATAAACAACCCTAGCGGTAAAAGCGCTTTGGCGTTATCTGCGTATCCAGTTGAAAGCAATGGAGGCAATGCTTGGGAGCGTTCAACGGAATATACGAAAGCATCTATCGAGCATTACAGTAAAAAGTGGTTTGAGTATCCTTATCCGGTAGCTGTCAATGTAGCCTCCAACGTTGGAGGTATGGAATATCCCGCTATCTCCTTCTGCGGCCATACGGCAAAAGCAGGTAATTTATGGGGTGTAACTGACCATGAATTTGGGCACAACTGGTTCCCGATGATTGTCGGAAGCAACGAGCGCCTACATGCCTGGATGGATGAAGGCTTTAATACGTTTATCAATGGTATATCAACCGAAGCCTTTAATAAGGGAGAATATCACAAAAAATTCGGGAACCGCAACAGTATGGCTCCCGCATTTTCCAGACCTGATTTGGAGCCCATCATGTCGACACCTCAGAACATGAAAGAAAAAAACATTGGCATCCTCGCCTATTATAAACCCGCATACGGCATCCGACTATTACGTGATGAGGTGATCGGTGCGGAACGTTTTGACAGGGCTTTCCGCAAGTATATCGAATACTGGGCATATAAACACCCTACGCCTGATGATTTTTTCCGTACTATTGAAAATGAAACGGGTGAGAACCTCGCGTGGTTTTGGCGCGGGTGGTTTAAAAATAATTGGGCGTTAGACCAGGCCGTCCGCTCCGTTGAATACGAAGGTTTAGATCCTAAAAATGGCGCCGTTATCACAATTGACAACCTACAAAAATTACCAATGCCCGTCGTCATCGAGGCAACAATGGAGTCAGGAGAAAAAATAAGGAAAAAGCTGCCAGTAGAAATATGGCAACGTAACATATCTTGGCGTTTTAAGCTCAAATCTACAGAAAAACTAACGAAAGTCGTCATTGACCCAGATAACGTTTATCCGGATATTGATCCGAAAAATAACGTCTGGCCAAGGAATTAGTGATGAGTAATGATAATAATTGAGAATATAATGAAAAACATATCATATTTGGTTTCCCTATTCTTTCTGCTTCTTTTTGGAATAGGTTTTAGCTTTTCAGTAAATGCGCAGGAAATTAAGGGTATCGTACATGAATTGGAAAGCAGCCAGCGGTTGAGAGAAGTTACCGTCAAGAACCTTCGTACAAACGAAACCACAGAAACGGATACAGAAGGTAATTTTACAATATCTGGAAAAATTAACGATTTATTAACTTTTAACCAACCGGGGTATGAGGTGGACACTGCCTTTATTTATCAGGAAGGTGTACAACGGATCTACCTAGTCCGCGATAGCAAGTCGATTGTAATCGATGAGATCGTGATAAGCCGCCTTACGGACAGTCGGCTGGCCGCCGAAATAGAAAAAGCTAAAAATGAGGGACAGGTTACAGAAGCTTCGCAAACGCGTGGCGGACTAAGGCTTTCGCTTTCCCGCTTATTTGGCAGACAAAGCAAGATGGCCCGCAAAAATTTGGATCTTCTGCTGGAAGAACAGAATAATCGAAAAGTGGATCGCTTGTTTAGCGAACAGGCTATTCGTGCTGTTATACCACTTACAGTTACGGAAATGGCGCTTTTTAGGGAGCAGTTCCGTCCATCGTTGGAATTTATAGAAACGGCTTCGCCAGAGGATTTGAGAGTATATATACTCGATTCTTACAGCAAATTTAAATCGAAAAAATAAGACTTCATCAACCCTTATAAACAACAGAATTATGTTATATAAAAAGTCTATACCACAAATCATCCAAGAAGCAAGAGAAAGTGGGGAGCATACGCTAAAACGGACACTTTCAAGTACCGGATTGGTCTCTTTAGGAGTTGGTGCTATTATAGGTGCAGGGCTTTTTTCCCTTACAGGGATTGCCGCAGCCGAGAACGCGGGTCCAGCCGTTATCCTTTCTTTTATCATCGCTGCTTTGGCATGTTCTTTTGCCGGACTTTGTTACGCAGAATTTGCTTCCATGATTCCCGTGGCAGGCAGCGCATATACCTATTCCTACGCAACGATGGGCGAATTTATGGCTTGGATCATCGGTTGGGATTTAGTCTTGGAATATGCATTGGCGAGTGCCACGGTAGCCGTCAGCTGGTCGCAGTACTTCAATGAACTCCTGATGACTTTCGGGCTATCTATCCCATCGGAATTCTTAAAAGGTCCTTGGGAAGGCGGCTATGTAAATATTCCAGCTATTATCATTGTTTGTCTCTTATCCTTACTATTAATGCGGGGCACAAAAGAGTCCTCCACAGTTAATAATATACTGGTTATTCTAAAAGTTGGGGTGGTTTTGATATTTATCGCTTTGGGATGGAGCTTTATTGATTCGTCAAATCACGTCCCTTTTGTCCCGACAAACGAAGGGGAAGAAATGGTAAAAAGTGGCGATATGAGTTTATGGTCTTTTCTACACAGTGACTATTTCGGAGAGTTTGGGATTAGCGGTATCCTGAGGGCTGCGGGCGTTTTGTTTTTTGCTTTCATCGGGTTTGATGCCGTGAGTACAGCAGCGCAGGAAGCTAAAAATCCCAAACGTGGTATGCCAATCGGGATTATCGGATCACTCATTATCTGTACGCTTCTATATGTCCTTTTCTCTTATGTGATGACCGGTTTGGAAAACTACAAATCTTTTGAAGGGGATGCCAAGCCCGTAGCCACGGCATTCGCAAATACAGGCTATACATTTCTCAATACGGCGCTTATCATCACGATCATTGCCGGTTATACCTCCGTTATCCTTGTGATGCTGCTAGGGCAAAGCCGTGTGTTTTATTCCATGAGCAAAGACGGATTGCTACCTAAAATATTCTCCGACCTTTCTAAAAACCAGACACCTTGGAAAACGAATCTCATATTCATGGTATTCGTATCTCTTTTTGCCGGCTTTGTTCCTATCTCCGATTTGGGGCATATGGTTAGTATCGGGACTCTATTTGCCTTTACGTTGGTTTGTATTGGCGTGTTGGTACTTCGGAAAACAAGCCCGGAAATCGAAAGGCCATTCAGAACGCCATTAGTTCCGTTAGTGCCCGTATTAGGTATTATTGTCTGTTTGATTTTGATGGCGTCTTTACCCGTAGAAAGTTGGGAACGTTTAGCAATTTGGTTAATTATCGGTATTGCAATTTATTGGTTCTATAGCAAAAAGCACAGCAAGGTCAGGCAATCTCATCGTAAATTATAACTATAGCGCTATGAAATACAGATTGTTAATGGTTCTTTTATTTTCGACAGCATCGATTAGTTATGCGCAAAAAAAGGATGCTAAATTGGAGCGTATACTACGGAACGAAATAAAAGATTTTCAGGGGGATGTAGGGATATTCGTACAGCATTTCAAAAAAAACAGAACGGTAAGCATACAGGCGGATACTATCTTTCCTACCGCTAGCGTAGTTAAAGTACCTATTCTTGTTGGGGTTTTCGATAAAATAAAGCAAGGCAAGCTGAAATTAAATGATTCTTATATCTACGATGCGAAACGTGTTTACGGCGGTTCAGGGCTGATGCAGTTTTATAAAGATAGTGCACAGACGAACCTATCCACGATGGTTTCGTTAATGCTGACCTATAGTGACAACGTAACTTCGATCTGGTGTCAGGAACTTGCCGGTGGCGGCACGGAAATCAACCAGTTAATGGATGAACTGGGGCTTCCGAATACCAAAGTAAATTCACGTACGGAAGGTCGCCAGAAAATCTGGGAAAAATACGGGTGGGGACAAACCACACCGCGAGAAATTGCTCAGCTAATGACATTAATAAGACAGGGCAAAGTCATCACTCCTCGCCTTTCCGATAAAATGTATCGCTACTTGAAAAATCAATATTATAACGGTGAAGCCCTATCCCAGCTTCCAGCCCATATCGCAACAGCCTCCAAAACCGGTGCATTGAACCAAACGCGTAACGAAGTGGTATTTGTGCATGCTCCATCGGGTGACTTTGTTTTTGCTATTTTAACTAAGAACAATAAAGACCAGCGTTGGACGCGCGATAACGAAGCGGAAGAGTTGACAAGACATATTGCCAATATATTATGGAATTATTTTGAACCCAAAGAAAAGTTTAAAGCATACGATCCTGTACTTTAAACTTTTCTTTCACGGGGAAAATTACCTTTTTACAATTTGGATATCATCTAATACAACGTTTGTTTTACCGTTATTTTTAAACCAAACCCGCATTTTCTTCTTGTAATTATCATATTCCTTTCCCGATCTGAAATCTACTCTATTTCGCCGGAACTTATTACCTCCCCGCCCTTCAATCGCGACTACGGAACTTAATGAACCGTTGACGAGAGTAACGTTATCAACCGATCCGACAATATCTGTTTTACCTTTTGATTCGTAAGTTAAACGATAGTCTTGATCGTTATCCAGATATACATATTGTTCAATGTATTGTCCAGGTTCCAAGACGATAGCATTGGTCTTTTTTGTACCTGCTTCTGCAACGATATGTCCTGTACCCTCCCATGGCATTAATGCGTCACCATCATCAAATCCGGGGTTAGGGAGCTCATTCCCATCTTTTAAAGGCCATTGATACATCCGAATGTAATCCACTTCCATATTTACTGTCCCTCCACCTCCATAACTACCCAGAAACACGTTCATAAAATGGTTGGGTGAATGCATATTTTCCTTATCACTATATTCTTTGATCAAGTCGCCATTGATGTAATGCTTAATGGTGGTTGGCGACCAAAGGATACCGTGGATAACCCAATTATCAAAGTGATCGTATCCTTCTGCGATATGGGTATTCAGATTGCGTAAAAACCTACCGTTTTGATCTACATGACCGTGCAACACAAATTGGGCAGAAATATATTCAAACACATCGATTTCAAAGACCTGTCCTTTTGGGCGAACGCCTTTTACACCGTTTACTTCTGTGCCTTCTTGAAAGTAATTCCGTAAATCCGGGCCGGGGGCATCAAACCAAAAGGCGGTATTCAATCCTCGAGGTTTGCCTGTATTCTTTCTTTTTACTTTCACCTCAAAATATCCCCCTCGGCTATTATCCAACAGGCATTCGTTTGTACGCCAATCATACGTTTGTATAGAAGATATTTTTTTATTATTTTTTTGATCGTATACACGAACAGGCAAGCTATCGCTAGTATATAAATTGATCGTCTTACCATTTAAAATGTAAGCAGGTTGCGCTAGGTTGTCATTGCGCATATCTTCTTCAAAATCACCTCGCAATTGATCTATACTGGAGTAATAGTTGGTAGACCATTTATTCCGGTTGAGTAGAAGATCATTAAACTCATCGTGCCAAAAAAGTTCCATTCCCGTCGGGACGGCTGTAGAACTCGGGGTATTCTTGAGCTCTTCTATCTCTTTTGGCGAAAGGCGCCAGCTTTTCTCTGTGATTACCTCTACCGATACGGATGTGCTTGTCCCTGAGCCGTTACAAGCTTCTACCCAAACCTTATACTTGCGATCAGCTGTTACGTCCGTGATGTAATATCGGTTCTGTGGCGATTCAACTATTGCATTCGCTTCATTTGGTTTCTTTCCTGTATCCGACCAATACAACTTATAACCGCCCTCGTGATTCGGGGCCGGATCCCAGTCAACCCGAATCCAGCTTCTCGTTCCCAAGGCTTCCAATTGAGAAGGAGCCATAGGAAGCTGCGCGTAGCTTCCTATAGTTAAAAATAAAAAAATGACTGTTAATATTTGTTTCATTAATGTACTCCTATTGATATCCTTCATTTTGTTTAATAACATTATTGCTTTCGTTCACCGCTGTACGTGGTAAAGGAAAGAGCACACGCGTTTCATTGACATTACTTGCACCATCGTCGATAGCGCGCTGTATAAAAAGACCCCAGCGAATTAAATCATCTCTTCTCCATCCCTCACCCCAAAGCTCAAATAGACGTTCATCCTGTATCTTTTCTAAAAATTGTGTCTTATTAAGGTTCTCTGGCAAAGGATCTAATCCGGCGCGCTCCCGAACATCATTTATTGCGCTATACGCTTCTTGATTCGGTCCTCCGTTTGCTTCATTAATACTTTCTGCCAACATGAGCAGGACATCCGCATACCGATAAACAGGGTTATCGACCGCGCTGTTCTGGCTGCTGGTGCGGGATGGATCGGGTGCAAACTTAACGGGTACTGCTCCTATATGACCCGCCGTACGCGCATTCTTATAAATAATATTTCCGTCACCATCTCGTCCGGTGGGATACTCTTCCAGTAATACACGGAGACGTCTGTCATTTTGGTCGAACTTATCATAACTATACCAGCGCATTTTATAGCCATCCCACGCCGTTAACTCGACACCCGACGGGTCTCTATAATCCGTAGGTAATGCATGTGCCAACCACATATTGGTGTAGGCGTCTCCTCCTGTCGCGGTGGAAACCACGGCCAGAATCATCTCATTGGAGGCGCCTCCTTTGCTCGCCATGCTGAACAGATCTTCATAATTCTCATCCAGGCTGTACCCTAATGTTTTTATTTCCTGCCCTACCGTCACGGCTTCTTCCCAACGTTTTTCCTGCATATACAGCTTCATCAGGCCGGTTAACGCAGCAGCTTTGGAAAACCGTCCGTAATTGTCTCCTGTAAATCTACTGGGCAATACAGCGGCAGCATCTTTCCAATCTTGCTCGATTTGTTTCACCATCTCTGCTGCTGATGGTCTGGGTACCGGTGGAGCTGCCGGATCGGCGGCGATGGTAGCATCCGTAATGATGGTCAGCGGACCATAATTGAAATACAGCAATTGGGCATAATGTGCGCGCAAGGCTTTTAACTCTGCGATGTAACGATCTTTCAGCGCCTGATCTATCACCGCGTTCTCTATATCGTTTAACACGATGGCAATCCTAGATATATAAGGCAGATAACGTCCGTAATTATGTGTAACCCAGCCGAAATCCGGTGTGAAATTAAGGTTGTGCATCCGTACCCAGTCGCCTCCCCAAGCACATATGCCTTCATCGGTGGTCATCATGGCTTGTGTACGCCAGCCATACGTGCCGCTTCCCCATCCCCCTTGCCAGTCATCTCCACCAGCCATACCTCTATAAATTGCATTAATGCTTGCCAGCAGGCCTTCCGGTGTAGCAACAACCGAATTTAGATCGCCGTATGTCTTATATTCCAATCCTTTCTCACAAGCACCAAATAACATGGATAGGCCCAGAAGAGGAGTGATCCATATTTTTTTTCTCATCTTACTTATATTGATTTTCATGATTCTACAACATTAAAAATTAGCGTTTATTCCAAATACAAAACTTTTTACCAGCGGATAGAAGTTACCGGCGTCAAGCTCGGGACCTAGTCCGGGATACTTCGTAATCGTAAACAGATTTTGCATATCAAAAGACAAACGTAGATTCGAGAATAACTTCTGTTTACGCATCATCTGTTGTGATAATGTATATCCTAACGTGATGTTGCGCGCACGCAGAAATGTCGCATTGAGCAACCAATAATCTGCCCCGTTTTGAAAACTTGAATAATTTTCATCATACAGCGCGGTCGGCATTTGTCCGTATGTGTTGTTGATATGCCATCGATCACGCGAAACCGGCATCGCATTAAACCCGTATCTATCTGTGGTAAGCTCCTCGACTCTGCCGCTCGCTATCGGCGACCATTTTTTCAGTTTCATTCCGGACAGGAAGATGTTCAGATCAAACCCTTTGTAGTTAAGTGTGTTCCCGATACCAAAATTGAACTGTGGATCAGCGTTGCCAATATACGTTTTATCTGCTTCTGTGATCTGCCCATCTGGTTCCGTTAAATTGCCATCGGTATAGCCGTGAATATCCCGCAAGATTATTCCGCCCGGAAGCATGCCGGACATGTGGGCAGGAGCTTCGCCGTACCTACCGGTAAATATACCATCCGAAAGATAGCCAAAGAGCGGATTGAAGAGCGCATCCCTTCCTGTCGCTATTTCATGTCTCTCTAACGTGCGCAGCATTTCAGGAGAACGTTCTAACCAATAATTCAAATAATGGGAGAAATTGAATGTTGTATTCCACGAAAAGCCGTCCGGCTCGGAAGTCACGAAGTTTCTGGTTTCCAGATTAATTTCATATCCCGTAGAACGGGTCTTGCCTGCGTTGCCATAAACACCACCGATGAGAAAGCCCGATGGATAAGGTATCCAGGAAATCAAATTCCGAATGGTTTTGTTATAGTAATCAACCGATCCGGAGACACGCTGATTAAATAATCCAAAATCCAGACCGACATTAAACTCTCCCGCCGTCTCCCAGGTTAAGTTCGGGTTAGCGGCACGACTCAATTCCAGTCCAGTCTTAACTATTCCGTTCCCGAAAAATGTATTACTCGCATTGTACAATGCAGACGCTGCTGATTGAAAATCACTATTACCAGTCTCCCCGTATCCAGTTCTCAGCTTCAAAAATGAAATCGGCTCCAAGGTTGACATCCAACTTTCATCCGATATAATCCATCCCGCTGATAATCCCGGAAACATACCCCACTTTCTGTTCTCGGCAAACACGGAAGCACCATCACGGCGTAGGGAAGCCTGCAAGGTGATATTGTTATTGTATGTATAGATTACTCTTCCGAAATAAGATGCCCAAATACTTTCACTCTTACCCGACGCGACAAACGGCCTATCAGCCTGACCAGCTCCTAAATCATAATACTGTAAAGCATCCGAAAGAAAGTTTTGATGTCCGGCACCAAACGTATTCCACACTGTTTGTTGGAAACTATATCCTAACATCGCACCAAATGTATGTTTTTCATTAAATTCTTTATCGTAATTAATGATATATTCATACAATTTCGTTTGATGATCTGCCTGACTAATATTGGCGGCACCTCCTACCTGTGAGCCATACAGAAAGTCGGTTGAAAAGTATGACGAGCGTTTTTGATACGATTGGTCGTAGCTGAAGCTTGCTTTTGCCTTTAGTCCATCTATTATAGTCCACTCTCCATAAGCAGATGTGAGTACGCGCTTGGCGTTGGTCAAATCGGTATTGGTTGTATAGGAAAGCGGGTTGGGTATATTCGGATAAAACGGATTCAGTGGGTAACTTCCATCCTCCGCCTGCAACGGTACAACAGGTGCCCAATAAATTGCCGAGGTAACGATACCCCCATTTTCTAACGTTCCTCCGGTAACGGTATTATTTGCCAATGAATTGGACACGATCACGTTACTTCCCAATTTGATTTTTTCGGAAAGCTGATGGTCCAGATTCATTCTACCGTTATATCGTTTGTAGTCTGTCCCGATAATCACCCCTTTTTGGTCGAAATAGTTGCCGGAGATAAAGTAGGTTGTCTTATTGCCTCCTCCGGATAAGGAGATATTATGCTGCTGTGTATATCCACCTCGTACAATGGCATCTGTCGCCAGCTGTCTGTCCGACGGCATATTGTTCATCTCATCGTCGGTAAATGCCGGTGTGTACGGATCGGTTATCTCATTTTCATTCTTTGTACCATACCACGGCCCTATCTCGTTGTCGCGGTGCCACATTTCCAAGCGAAGTAGATTTCGCTGTTCCATATATTCTCTTACACCAAACACCGGATACATCTTATCTGCCTGCTGTATCCCATAATTGCCCGAATATTGCAAAGTGGATTGCCCATCTCTCCCTTTTTTTGTCGTAATCAATACTACCCCTGCTCCTGCCCGTGCACCGTAGATAGAAGCCGCACTGGCATCTTTCAATACTTCGATGGATTCGATATCGTTGGGATTAATAAAATTCATAGGCGATTTGCTAACGCCTGCGCCGCCGTATCGCCCTCCGACACCACCAGACCCCAATTCCGGTTGTCCGGCATTATCGTTTACGGGAACACCATCTATCACATACAATACACCCGCGTTTGCAAAAGAGGGATTACTGCGGATTTTCACATTTACCCCTGCACCTGGCTGCCCCGTAGGTTGCGTAACTTCCAGACCAGCAGCCTTACCTTGTAGCATCTGCTGAAAATTGGCCGCTACACTCGTATTTAGATCGTCATTGTTAATACTTGATACAGCGCCGGTCAAATTCCTTTTTCTTACCGAACCATAACCAATGACAACTACTTCATCTAAAGAACTGCTTGCTGCAGCCAGCTGGATTTTCAATGCAGATTCTCCCTGAAATACAATCTCCCTCGTTTCATATCCCATTAAATTGACAACCAGAATATTACCCTGAACTGCTTGGATACTGAACCGCCCTTCATTATCAGAAGACGTTCCTCGGGATGTCCCTTTTACCGATATGCTGGCTCCTGCTAACGGAGCTCCCTCGTTACTGAGAATCGTTCCTTCCGCTTGGGTTTGTTGCTGCTGTGCCATGGAAGTGATGGTTTTGGTACCAGCGCCCTTACGTTTTAGGACAACAATCCCCTCTTTAATCTCATAGGTCAATGGTTGTCCCTTCAAGAGCTGATCAAGAAGTTCCGTAATACTAGCGGCTGTTACAGACAACGAAACAGGATGTGTATCTCTAAGGTGGTTTTTAACATAGAAAAAATCCAAGTTTGTCGTTTTCTTGATTTCCGCTATAGCTTGCTCAAGGCTTTGTTTTTTTAAACGAAGCGTGATAGACTGAGATTTGGCTTGAGCCGTTAAATACAGAAAGGAAAACATACAGATGCATATCAAAAAAATCTTATGCTCTGATAGGCTATACCATTTCCTTAAATTTGAAACACGGGGCTTCCATATTCTTTTTTTTGAAATCATATTTATTAAGGCTAATTGTTATTATTTAATTGTCGTATTTTACTTATTTTGTCCGCTTGGAAAGGCTCTTCATATTTGTTTACATAGGCATACTATTTTAATTTTCATATAATTCGGTTATTTAACGTTTAGTAACTATTACTGTCCTGTCTTTTATCTCGAATTTTAATAGCTCTGTCTGTTCAATGACGGTCAGCACTTTTGAGATATTCTCAAATTTCGAGATGGTTCCTTTCATAACATCATTCGGCATTTGCCCTTTGTAAATGACTTCTACACTATACCATCTAGAGAGCTTTCGCATGATTTGATAAATATTTTCGTCATCAAATTCAAAAAAGCCCATTCTCCAGGCTATTGCAGCAGATATATTGGCGGACTCTATACTACTCATTCCTTTTGCATCCGTCTTTAATTGTTGACCTGGCTTCAATATAAAGGCACTGTTTATTCCTACGCTTCCTTCTAATAAGGTGGTTCTCGTTTCTCCCTCGTCTGCATAGCTGCTCACATTAAAATGTGTTCCATATACCCTTATCTTCTGATCTTTAGTTTCCACGATAAACGGTTTCTTTGTATCCTTTGCTACTTCAAAATACGCTTCACCTTCGAGTTGAACTTTACGCTTTTCTGCAGCATGGAAGGACGACGGAAATGTTAATGTGGACGCAGCGTTTAACCAAACCTTGGTTCCATCTGGCAATACCAGCTGATATTGCTGTCCTCTATCTGTTATCAGCATGTTCGTACCAGCTACACCTCCCGATTGCACAATGCCTTCTTTGTATTGTAATGTACTATCAGATGTTTTTACAATAGATGCATCTGTAGCATCAGAAACTGTTCCTATTCCGGTAGACTGTAAATCTATTTTTCGTCCATCTGCTAATACCAGTACACCTGCTGATTTTCCCGGCTGTATATCTTCGATTTCGGCATACTCATGATTTTCAGAAACTTGATCTCCATTCCATAACCAGATACTAAACAAAAGACAGACAAGCACTGAGGCCGCTACTTTACTTATATTAAAATATAGCCGCCTGCGTCTTTGTACGATAATTTCGGCGGAAACATGTTCAAATATTTGAACCTTTTTCTGGTTCAATAAGGTTTCAGACAAGGGTATGCCTTTATCCTGTTTTATACGACAGAAGGTATTATATAATACAAAATCGGCATCATCAGCAGTTCCTTTGCATATCCGATCTATAGCTTGATTCAATTGTTGTTTATCCATATACAGTTCCTCTTTTTTCAGAGGTATCTATATAATAAGATACATAGATAAGGGGCATCCCCTAGTCGATAAGGATTTTACATTAAAAAAATAAGGAAGGAGTTTTTTCCGAGATAGGTCCTCAATTTCTTAAGGATAGATGTCATGTGATTTTCCACCGTCTTTTCCGAAATATTCATCTCTGTAGCGATTTCTTTATTCGTCTTATATTGTTCCCTACTTAAACGAAAAATCTTTTGGGCTTTGGGAGGAAGGGTATTTACAAATTCCGCGATGATGAGCTTTAGCTCTTTAATTTCTAGCGGATCTTCAATCAAAAGAACTTCTTGAAAAGGAACCGTATTTAAAATAGCTTCTCTTCGACGACTAGTCGAGATTATCCGCAGCACACGATATTTGACTGCGGCTATTAGATATCCTTTAAGTTTAGAAATTTTAAGGTGACGGCGGTTAGTCCAAAACCAGACGAAAATATCCTGGATAACATCTGTACATTCCTCTTCATCTTGTAAAATATTGTAGGCAAACTGGTACATGAGGCTGGCATATCGATCATAAATAGTACTGAAAGCCTTACTGTCATCCTTTTTCAATAAGTCGATTAATACCTCATCGGAATAATCAGTATATGGACTAACTTCAGTCATTGGGAAGATTTATTTACCCGCAAAGAACGCAAATAAAGTAGGAATAATCAAATTTTCTCCGGCTTCAGCGGTATTTTCCAGTGTTCGAAATATAACATAAAAAAAGCTGCCTTTTGGACTGCCCCCAAAAGTTTGGACAAAACTAGTTATTAGATTTGTAATAATGAGCTCGATATTCTGTCGGGCTCATTCCATTTAAATTTAGTTTTATTCGCTTTTTATTGTAATAGGAGATATAGTCTTTTATATCGCTTTTTAACTGCTCGGTTGATTCGTATTCTTTTAGATAGAAAAGCTCTGACTTTAATATTCCGAAGAAATTTTCAATTACAGCGTTATCCAGGCAATTTCCTTTTCTGGACATGCTTTGGGTAATTCCGTTTTCCCTGAGCAGTTGTTGATACTTCTGCATTTGGTATTGCCATCCCTGATCTGAATGTAATACCAACTGTGAGGATACTTTTGCCAGGGGCAGTGATTTTTTCACCATGTCCATTACCCCCTTAAAGAGGGGCCTGTCAGTAACTTCATAACTGATAATTTCCTGATTGAACAGATCAATGATCGGGGCAAGGTAGAGCTTCTTTCCCCTGACCTTGAATTCTGTAACATCAGTAGCCCATTTTTGGGATGGTCTGTCAGCCTTGAATTCCCTGTTAAGAATATTGGGAGCGATCCTTCCCAGATCACCCCGGTAAGACCGGTATTTTTTCACCCTGATCAGGCTCTTCAATTTCATTTCTCCCATCAGCCTAAGCACGGTCTTATGGTTGATGGCCATTCCATCCCGTTTGAGCAGCAGGGTAATACGGCAATAACCAAAACGCCCCTTATGGTCTTGGTATATCCTGCTGATCAGGTTCTTGACCTGTTCATATCTGTCCGGTTCCCCGGCTTTCCTGGAGTAATAATAAAAAGTACTCCTTGCCATTTTAATACAACTCAACAGGATACCTAGGTCGAATTGATGCCTTAGCTCCATTATGGCTTGCGCTTGTTTTCTTCTTGAGCTAAGGCTTGGAGCTTTTTTAGCAAAGCATTTTCCGCCCGTAAATACTCGTTCTCCTGCAAAAGTTCCTCCTCACGGCTAAGTGGCTTATTCGATTTTCTAACTTTCCGCTTGATCTGTTGGTTCGCTTTCTTAGTCATAGGTCGTCTTCCTTTAGTCCGAGGCTCCAATCCTGCCGGACCAAACTCATCCAGCCTTTTCTGCCAGTTGATGATGTGGGCATCCGAGGAAAGGTCGAAGCGTACGCGGGCCTCTTTCAAAGATAAGCTTTCTTCACGGATTGCCCTAAGGACCGACAACTTAAAAGTCGGACTAAAGATCCTTTTCCCTTTTCTGGGAAGCAGTCCTGCAGACCCATGATGCTTATATATACTATACCAGGTCTCAAGTAGCGAATAGGTAATTCCCAATTCTTCACCAAGAGATTTCGCCGAGCGATAATGCTCATCCATCTGTTTAACACAGGCCAACTTAAATTCAAAACTGTGTCTCTTTTTCTTATCCATAAAAAATGCCCCCAGAAAGTGTCTAACTTTTTGGGGGCACTGCATTTTTAGACAGCTTCTTCTTTTTTATCTTCCACTTTTGCTTTGGGATGCTTTCTTGGGCGTTTCTTTCCATACGATCCCATAATAATTTTTCCTCTACGTGTTTTTTTATCTCCTTTACCCATAGTTTTGTATTTAAATTTTACAATTATTGATCGATTAAAAGCAATTTAATAATTATAGCGTTTAAATCCAAGTACAAGAGGAAATTTATTGCGCCTTAGCCTCTACTGTAGTTAGGTGCCTCTTTCGTAATCGAGATATTGTGCGGATGTGATTCTCTCAGACCTGCACCAGTAATCCGCACAAATTGTGCTTTTTTCAATGTTTCGATGGTAGCCGCACCACAGTATCCCATAGATGCTCTTAATCCACCGATATATTGATATACTACCTCTGCCAATGTTCCTTTGTAGGGCACACGTCCCACAATACCTTCTGGCACCAATTTTTTGATATCCTCTTCTACATCCTGAAAATAACGGTCTTTCGAGCCTTTCTCCATTGCCTCTACCGACCCCATACCTCTATACGATTTAAACTTACGTCCTTCGTAAATAATAGTTTCGCCTGGTGCTTCTTCCACACCTGCAAATAATGAACCAGCCATAATTGTATCGGCTCCTGCTGCGATAGCTTTGGCTATATCTCCAGTTTGTTTGATACCACCGTCTGCAATTAATGGAACACCAGTACCTTTTAATGCTTTAGCTACCTCATATACCGCATATAATTGTGGTACACCGACACCCGCTATAATACGTGTCGTACAAATAGATCCCGGGCCGATACCTACCTTTACTGCATCTGCTCCAGCTTCTGCTAAGGCTTTCGCCGCCGCGCCTGTTGCGATATTCCCGACGATAACCTGTAACTCGGGGAAAGTCAATTTAACCTCCTTCAACTTCTCGATCACACCTTTAGAATGTCCATGAGCCGTATCAATAGTAACGACATCCACACCTGCTTTCACGAGTGCCGTAACACGTTCTAACGTATCAGCAGTTACACCTACCGCAGCACCTACCAACAAACGGCCATGGCTGTCTTTGGCAGCATTCGGATAATGCTTATATTTTTGAATGTCTTTAAAGGTAATAAGACCTTTTAAATTCCCTTCCGTATCTACGACAGGCAGTTTCTCTATTTTATGATTCTGTAAAATCTCCTCTGCACGAATCAGGTCTGTTCCTTCTGGCGCTACGACTAAGTTAGTCTTCGTCATCAGCTCGTTGATCGGCTTAGACATATCCTTTTGGAAGCGAAGATCACGGTTGGTAACAATACCAACAAGTTTTCCGTCGTTGTTCACAATTGGGATACCACCTATCTTATGCTCTTTCATAATCTTAAAAGCATCACCGACGGTCGATCCTTCCACCAACGTTACCGGGTCCTGTATCATCCCGCTCTCCGAACGTTTTACCTTGCGCACTTCAGCTGCCTGCTCTTCTATAGACATATTTTTATGCAGCATTCCTATGCCCCCCGCTTGTGCGATGGCTATAGCTAAATCAGCTCCAGTTACCGTATCCATCGCTGCAGATACCAAAGGAATATTTAAGCGGATTTTTCTTGTGAGTTGCGTGCTCGTGTCGACGTCGCGAGGCAAAACTTCTGAATAAGCAGGAATCAATAAAACATCGTCGTATGTGAGACCTTCTGCTACGAATTTTTGTGGATCTAATTGCATATGGCAAATATCTTTGGAGTTTCTATTTGCCAGGCAAAATTACGATTTTTATTGAGATTATCAAAAAATTTCATTTTTTTATAAACGTTAGACAATCCCATTACAATAGGTTTAACGCGTCCCTTTATATACTCATCCGGCCATTAGTACTTACAATTTGGCAAACTATTTGCTTTCGTTTATCCAAATCCAATAGGTGAATGAATAAAATCTGATAGCTTCATCACCTTAAAAAAACAATTTATTAAGATGAAAAAGATATTTTTATCATTATTAGCAGCTTCATTTGTGGTTGCTGGTGCACAAGAAGTAACTGCACAAGCACGTTACCGAACAGCTTTGGGATTAGGTATAGATGTGGGAGATGGCCCAACATTAGTAGGCCCCCAAATAAAGCACTTTTTTGATGGTACAAACGCAGGGAATGCCCAAGTATTGTTTGGCGATGATGTCACCGTCTTGGGTGTGGATTATTCATATAACCAAGCGATTGCTGGAACAAATGGTTTGAACTGGTATGTAGGTGTTGGTCCACAACTAGCGTTTGTTGATCGCGGACGTTGGTGGTACAACGACTGGGATGACGACGATCGTACGTATTTCGCACTTCGTCCGGCAGCAGGATTGGAATTTAAAATACCGTCAGCTCCACTAGCTTTCCATTTTGATTGGAAACCTTGGTGGAACTTATCCAATAGGAGCCACTTTGAACCGGCACGTTTTACGTTAGGATTCAAATTTACGTTAAAGTAAATCAAAAAGGGTGGGCAGATGAAATTTTCGCATATTTCTGGATAGTATTTGCGTTGTACTTTATCTTTGCCCACCCTGCCATTAATTGAATTTAATCTGGATGGCTCATTGCAGTCTTTCGAACAAAATTAAACCGTCTTTTTAATCTAAAGGGTGAAGAAAACACTATCTTCATCCAAATTTATGCTAAAGTTATGAATAAACATTTCCGCTACTCGGATTGGGCAAGCAAATTTGTTTGTACAATATTGCTATGTCTCTTATTCACATTTTCTCGCAGTCAAGGCAAGGAGTTACAAGGAAAATGGGTTTTAGATATCACGTTAGAAGAAGATGGAAATTCGGTATCCGTCAGACATCCTATGTTCTCCGCGTATCTCGTGTATGAATTTAAGGATACCCAATTGTTCATTAATGACAAACCTTTATCGGTGACATATATGGAGTCGAATACAATAAAAACACCGTATCAAACATTACATTACACATTAGATAGTATATACTTATTCGTTCGCGAACAAAATGAAAATGTAACGCTGGCATTTCTTCGGGAGGAAGACTTCCTCAATCATAATCCAGTCTTTCGATCAAAAACTGTGATAAGAGACGGTAAAGAAGTTATCGTAAAAAACGATTTACCGATATCCGATTTGACAATGAGCTGGAATTAAATCATTATATAATCAAAAACACCCCCCTCCTAGACAAGCAAACACATAGAAACATCCATGTTGAGGTTGAATTCATAGTTGATACCACCAATAACATACGAGACATTCGATTCTTATCCCCCGTAGATCCCAGTATGCAAAAACAATGTACCCGCACAATAGAACGTTCAAAACGGTACTTCCATAATAATACGGGAAAAGACGTGCTCATTACGGAGAATTTCAATTTTTTTAAAATGTTCGAGGGCATAGATGGAAATCAAACAAAACAGGCTTATGAATATTATAGAAAAGGTGAAAAACTTTTCACAATTGGGGATTACGAGCATGCAATTATGGAATACGAAAAGGCAAAAATAAATGAAATCGACCCAAAACGATATGGTGGTTTGTTTTACAATGATTTAATCATTCATTTAGGTATTTCTTATATCGCGACCGAACAAAAAGAAAAAGCGTGCAATACGTTCCGTTTAATCGGTGATGAAACTAATTTTCGAGTCCGTAATTACTTAAAATTCTTCTGTTTGTAGTGCAATAAAATACACGTCTTCAAAATTGAAAAAAACACTATCTTTGCACTAGATTATATGATTAAGCTAGAGCAAGTCAGTAAAATATTCTATAAGAAAAAAAGGGAGATTCAAGCCCTTAAAGATATTACCCTCCGGATAGAAAAGGGAGATATTTTTGGCATTATCGGTTATTCTGGTTCTGGAAAGAGTACGCTTGTGCGTACGATTAATCTGTTAGAGCGCCCCACTTCGGGGAGCATATATTTGTCGGGCAAAAATATCGTATCACTTTCGGAAAAAGAGTTAATTCCACTTCGACGGAAGATAGGCATGATCTTCCAACATTTTAACTTGCTGTCATCCCGCACCGTTTTTGATAACATTGCTTTTCCGCTACAGCTGACAGGAATGACTAAAGCAGAAATAAGCCAAAAAGTAGATAACTTGCTGGATATGGTAGATTTATCCGAAAAACGAGACGAGTACCCGGCGGCATTATCTGGCGGACAAAAGCAACGGGTGGCTATTGCTAGAGCATTGGCTTCTGATCCTGAGATACTTCTTTGTGATGAAGCTACAAGTGCTTTAGATCCTCAAACAACGCGTTCTATCCTTTCCCTTTTAAAACGTATTAACCGCGAACTGGGCATTACGATCATATTGATTACGCATCAAATGGAAGTCGTGCGTGCGATATGTAGCCGGGTAGCTGTTATATTCGAAGGCGAATTAGTCGAAGAAAACGACGTAAACACGTTATTTGAACTTCCGAAATCTCCTATCACAAAGGAATTGTTAAATCCCACCTTGACCATTGATTAATAAAGTGAATATGTCTGAAGCAACATTTTGGTTATTGGCAAATGGTACTTGGGAAACCATTGTGATGACGTTTTCTTCCGGATTCTTTAGTTTTCTGATCGGATTGCCGCTAGGCATATTACTATTTTTAACACGTGAACGGCAATTACTCGCAAACAGACCATTGAACAGCACTATCGCATTTTTTGTAAACATTTTCCGCTCCATTCCTTTTATTATCCTCATAGTATGGATGATTCCTTTTACCCGCGCCTTAGTGGGAACCTCTATCGGTATGGAAGCGGCTATCGTACCGTTAAGCATCGGTGCCGCGCCTTTTGTCGCGCGTTTAGTGGAAAACTGCCTGCTGGAGATTCCATATGGCATCATAGAAGCAGCTCGATCTATGGGAGCGACAACAATGCAAATTGTTCGCAAAGTGCTTATTCCAGAAGCCCTTCCTGCGTTGATAAATAGCGCTTCTCTTACACTCATCACATTAGTGGGGTATTCCGCAATGGGTGGCGCTGTAGGTGCTGGCGGATTAGGACATATTGGGTATCAATATGGGTATGTAGGTTATGACGCGTTAATTATGAATATGGTGCTCGTGCTATTGATTGCTATAGTATTCGGAATACAGTTTATCGGCGACCGATTATCGAAATATGTGGATCATAGAAAGTGATGAGTGATGAATTATGGGTGATAAGTTATAAAAAATATGTACAATACAATCAAATCTTTATTTAGTTCAGCGTTTATCGTAGCCACCCTTTTATCCTGTGGTGGAGGCAACCGTTCTTCCGATATCCTTCGGGTAGGTGTACAGGCAGGCCCTGAATACAGTTTGGCAGAGGAAGCTAAAAAGGTAGCAAAAGAAAAATACAATCTAGAGGTCGAACTGATTTCTTTTAATGATTACGTTATGCCAAACGAGGCTTTACATCAAGGTGATATTGACGTTAATGTTTTCCAGACGACTCCTTATTTGGACGACCAAATGGCAAGTAGAGGATATAAACTAGCCATTGTAGGCAATACCTTTGTTTATCCTATGGCCGGTTATTCCAAGAAAATAAAAAATATAAGTGAGCTTAAATCTGGAGACACGGTGGTTATTCCTAATGATCCTACTAATTTGGGCAGAGCACTTTTGCTCATGCAGGAAGTTGGTCTTATCCAACTACGAGATGACGTAGGGTTACTACCTCGTTCACAAGATATTATTAAAAACGAGTTAAATCTTAAAATTATCGAGTTAGAAGCTCCCCAGCTGCCGAGGACATTGGATGACGACAAAGTTGCTGTGGCGGTTATCAACAATAATTTTGCAGCAAGTCATAATCTGACGGCAAAAGACAATGGCATTTTTGTAGAAAATGAGAAATCGCCCTACGTAAATATCATTGTGAGTCGGGAGGATAACAAAGAGGACGAAAAAGTATTAAGTTTTGCAAAAGCTTATCAATCCGAAGAAGTAGAAGCTGTAGCGAACAAGGTGTTTAAAGGCGGAGCTATAAAAGGCTGGTAGTTAAATTATTTTACAGAGCCATCATGTGGCTCTGTAAAATATTGGTTGTTAACGATTTGGAACAGTCCACAAAAATATAGTACTACCGTCCACTGTTATTGTCTTTTCAGGTTCCCAGTCACCCATATCAAAAGCATGCGATACAATGCGTGTTCCGGGTTTCAGTTCTTCCAAGATTTTCGGACGCAATTTCAAATTGACTTCAGGGAGTAAGTAAAGTGTTAATACATCTGCTTTGCTAAAGTCAAAATCAAATAGATTTCCTTGAATAAAGGTCACTTTGTCTGTTACACCTGCTTCTTTTGCATTTTCATTTGCTTCCTTTATACGTTGTGGATCGAGATCAACACCTGTAGAGGTAGCTCCACGTTTCGCTGCAGAGATTGCGATACGTCCGTCACCACAACCTAAATCATAATGGACATCCCCCGCTTTCACTCCTGCCAAATCCAACATTGCATCTACGACGGGTTGTTTTGTAGGTACGTAAGGAACATCCAAATTAGGTTTCTGCGCAAATACCTGGAAACCCACTAACAAACAAAACACCAGTAAATAATTTTTCAATGCATTCATCTTATTTTAATTTAAAGGGTCAAAAATATATTTCATTTAATTATTGTAAAAGCCCAACATACTATAGTAGTACGCCAAAATCATGCCTTTTGTTTCGTTTCTTTTGATTTTGGTATGAAAAAGAAAAACACCATCCCCAACAGCAACACACCTACGCCGAGCCACGCTCCTCTTCCAGCAAACATCAAACTGGAATACAATAAATACGTGGAGGTAAGACAAAAAATAATCGGAAGAACGGGATACAGCGGTACTTTAAATGGTCGGGGCGCATGCGGTTCCTTATAACGTAAAACAAAAAGCGACAATCCAGTACACAAAATAAAAAACCAAAAAATCGGTGCTGTAAAATCTACCATCGATTCAAATCCGCTACGGGCAAAAGAACCTAGAATGATCAATATTACCGCTATTATCCCTTGTGTCAAAAGCGCGTTGACAGGTGTAGAGGTCTCAGATTTCCAAGTGCGCATAAAAGAAAAAATCGAAAAATCCCGTCCCAAAGCATGGTTGGTGCGCGCTCCCGTAAAAATCGTTGCATTGGTAGACGTTAGTGCGGCAAGAATAACCAATAACCCTATAAGAAACACACCGGTATCTCCCATAATAACACGCATAGTTTCCACACCAACGGCTTCCGAAGAAGCTAGACCATCAATCCCCAAAACGTTAAGGTACGCTAGATTTATCAGTAGATAGATAGCCGTTATGATAAGGATACTGGCAATCATCACCGTGACCATTTTTTTACTTCCGCCCCGCATCTCCGAAGATATATAGCCTGCTTCGTTCCACCCGCCAAATGTCAACAGCACCATAACCATCGCTCCTCCTATTGCCGGTGTTATACCAGAACTTACAGGTGCCGCTGTCGCAGTACCACCACTTTCGGGAGCAAAGAAAAGCCCGGCAACGATCAAGGCGAGCAATCCTACAAACTGCAAACTGACTAATATTTTCTGTGCCCCTGTTCCAACATGTACCCCGATAATATTGACAAATGTGAGCAGAATGACCACCAAAGCAGCATAAATAGAGGAGGAAAAAGCGCCCAAGCTATATAATTCACTCATATAATCGCCTACTATAAAAGCTAGCAACGCTATGGAACCTGTTTGTATAATACTCATCCTTGCCCAAGCAAACAAAAATGCGAAGCGCTGACCAAAAGCACGATGTAAAAAATGATAATCACCGCCCGTATTGGGAAAAGCAGTACTCAACTCCGCATAACACATCGCACCGATAAGGGAGATCACCCCTCCTAGCACCCATACGCCGAGGAATAATTCTGAACTGCCTGTATTTGCAGCAACAATAGAGGGGGTGCGAAAAATACCCGCACCTACAACGATGCCAACGATAACGACAATGGCATCGATTACTCTTAAAACTTGTTTTGGATTGATTGATTTATCAGTGCTAGCGGCAACACCATTACTGTTTGTTTGTGTTATTTTTTCAATACGGTTTCCTAGGTTCTGCGTGTCTTTCATGCGCGCCTTTCCATTTTATAGGGTTTATGAATTATTCCTTATATAATAGTACAAACAACTATACTATATAAATTGTTTGTAATACCCTTGATACAGTTGAAGATAGATGCCATAACGATTGTAGCTACAATGAAAAACCTATAGACAACATCGCGCTTCTCGGCATTCCAATAAAACCTCTCGTATAATCAAAGCCACCCAGATAGTAATACGTATCAAATATATTATTGAAATTTAGTGTCAACCGTGCTCCCTTTAAATGGTAATAAAGCGCCGCATTCCACACCTCATAACCTGGCCATCTGTCCCATGCCATAGTACCTTCGTCATCGATAGCCATGGGATTTTCCATACGTCTGCTGTTCATAAAATTCATACCAGTACCAAAACCTAATCCTTTGAAAGTGGCGTTTGGGATTACATATTTCATCCACACACTCCCCATGTGCTTGGGTGCATTTGCCAAGGGCATTCCCACTTCGATCTCCATCGAGGATCTTTTCACTTCCGTATGGTTAAAGCTGTAATTAGCCATCACTTGAAACTCTTTGGTTACCTGCCCCCTAAAATCCAATTCTACTCCTTGCGATATCACTTCACCAGACTGTCTATATACGGGAAACCCGCTATCACTCATTTCGCCAGTAGCAATCATCATATTCTCTCTGCCGATATGGAACAGGGAAAGTTCTGTTTGCAGTTGGTTATTAAAGAAGCCCGTTTTTAGACCTGTTTCCACTTGAAAGCTACGTTCGGGACGAAAGGAATTATCGGAACCATATTGCTCGTGGTTATGAATAAAATCTGCTCCCACCGGAACATATCCCTGCGAATAGCTCGCAAAATAATTCATTTGATCGTTGATATGATACGTCAATCCAAAACGTGGTAACCAAGCATGTTGGCTCGTTTCGTAAGACTCCGCGAGATCTGCGCTGCTTGAACGGTAATATTCATGGCGCAATCCCACCACTACATTTAAACGTTCTCCTATTGTTACTTGATCTTGTATATAGAATCCCATACTTTTATAAGGGTTCAAAAAAGGAAATTCAGCCTGTGCTAGCCAAATGTAAGAACCAACATCGATCACATCCCGTACAGGATTTTCCAAATTGATCGTCAGGGGAATCTCTTCCCCGTCCAGCATACGTCGTCTCGCTTCCCGCTGTACATTGTTTTTGTCTCCACCATACTGGGCATAATCTACTCCCAATACGAAACGATGTGTATGTCCCGGTCTGTTCAGGTTATAGCTCAGGTAGCTCACCAGATTGTCGGTGTAATCTTTTACATTCTTAGACAGAAAACGCATGTTCATGATTGTGTTTGCCGGTGGATCGGCAAAGGTGTTTAATGTGCGGAACTCGTTCAAGTCTTCACTATAAATCGATTTCATGTAATTCATATGAAAAGACAAGTTCTGTGTAATGTCCTGCGAAAACCGCGTCGCAAAAGTCAAGAACTTCGAACGGTAAAAATCCGTCGGCTGGTTTACATTAAACGCTCTATCTAGCCCATAAAAATCTTTATTCCGAATACCTATGCCTCTATCTAAAGCACCATCAAAATCATCGTATGTCAGGTCGACATCAATTTGCGTTCCTTCTGTGGGACGAAACGTAAACGAAGGAGCAATCAATATATTTCGCCTTTGATTGTTATCCCGAAATGTGCGTGAAGTTTCATAGGCTACATTAATACGGTACAGAAATCGCTTGTCTTTATCCAACGGGCCGCCTATATCCAGTGTGGATCGGAGTGTCTGAAAGCTTCCTACACTGAAATCAATACTTGTTTTTTGCTCTTCAAGTGGCTTTTTCGTCACTAGATTAATTGTACCTCCTGGCACAATATCACCAAAAAGAGAAGCGCCCGGCCCTTTTAATACCTCTATACTTTCCAGGTTTGCTGTCAGCGGTGCACGCCAAAAGCTTGTGCCATAACCGTAGGCTGACCGCATCCCATTGACCAAACGAAGCCCGTTCGTATAACCGCTATTAAAACCTCGTATTGTTAAATCGTCGTATACAGACGCTTGACTGACGCCCGCCAGATCCTGCACCATATCCGTAATCTGAAACGCTTGTCTATCTTCCATAAACTCCCGGCTCACCAACGACACCGATTGAGGAAGGTCTTTCAATATACCCGAAAACTTGCCGCCAAGCTCTGTCGTATTGATTAAATAGGAATTATTCCGTCTCCCCGTAATTAGCACCTCTTCTAAGGCTATGACGGTTGTATCGACTTGTGCATATCCCGTTACGGTACAACATATCAAAACAGCAGTATAAAAAACTTTCATCATTAGCAGTTCTCCATAAAAGAATTAAAAGTGTCTGTTTTTATCACTTTCGTTTTATCCAGTGTCATATGCAACGTCTCAAAACCAGATTCTTCACACGACAGCATCAAATCAAACCCTTGCTTTAACCAAAACTCATAAGCACCTGTTAAAAAGGGATGTGTATGTAAATAGAGTAATTCAACACCTTGTTTCTGGCTTATTTTTTTTAGTTCGTGCACCAATCTTGTCGCCAAACCCGATCTCCGATAAGCAGGTTCGATAAAGAGCTTAACTACCTCCACAATTTTTGTTGCTGTAAAAGAAAAATAGGGAAAGCGGTCATTGTACACCATCATCCCGATGGTACCGATGAGCTCCCCTTGTCCCGTACGTGCTTGCAAAAAAACACCTAGATCAGTCTCTACATACGTTGAGGAAAATTCTTGCAGATCTTTGGGTATAACCTTATGGTCCAACATGGGAAATAGTTGCTCCCTCGTTTTCAATACGTAAGCGATAACTTCCTCTTTGTCGCGTAAACCTACAGGCAATATGTTTATACTGTCGATCATAAATGCTTTTGTTTAGGGATAATCAATGTTCGTCCGTTATGTCGGACATCCGTTAGGGCAACGTGATAAGTCTTCTCCAACGTAGATAATAATACTACGGGGTCTTTTTCTTGCAATGAATGTAATTTTTTTTCCTGCATTACATAAAATCGATCTCCGTATAAAAGCGCAAGATTAGGATCATGCATCACACATACGATTGTCGTGCCTGATTGCACAAGACGTTTGAGATGTTCCATTACGGCAACCTGATAGTGTAAATCCAAATGGTTTGTCGGCTCATCGAGCAACAACACATCAGGTTGTTGCACCAAAATCCGACATAGCAAAACTAACTGCCTCTCTCCTCCCGAAAGAGCAGTATATGGTTTATCTTTTAAGTGCCATAACTGAAAAGCCCGTAGATTTTCCTCAACCAAATCAAAATCTACCTGACGTGGTGCAAATCTGGAAAAGGCAGCGCGTCCTGTTAACACCACATCAAACACCGTAAAAGGAAAAGTTGTTTGATGAAATTGGGTCATGAAGCCTATCCGTAGCGTATTTTTCTTTCCCGCATGAATATCTTTTCGATTTTGATCAGCAAACAGCACATCGCCTTTGTAATGGCGTTCCATACCGGAAAGAATGTTGAAAAGCGTTGATTTTCCGCTACCGTTCCTGCCAAGAATCACCGTCAACTCTTCCCCATAGAAATCTGCCGTCAATTCGGCAAGCACTTGTTGCTTACCAAACGAAAAGGACAAATTATGAATCTGTATTAATTTCTTCATGCGTTCCAATTTACAGCGTTTTTACGCATCAGATAAATAAACAGGGGCGCTCCCAATATCATCGTAAATACACCTACCGGAATTTCAAATGGCATAACGGCACGTGAAAAATCATCAATCAGTAACAGAAATGTACCGCCGATACTCATATTGGCAAAAACACCTATTTGGTTATTTGGACCAAAAAGAATACGACTGATATGAGGTACAATCAACCCGAATAAGCTAATCATACCGACTGAAGCTACTGCTGATGCTGTAATCATTGTCGCCAATCCCACGATGATAAACTTAATATTCCGCGGATTTATGCCCACTGCCATCGCTTCCTGATCACCCAACGCCAATAGATTGAGCTTCCAACGGAATGCGGCTATAGCGAGCAAACCTCCTATTATCGGTATAAATGCTGTTTGAACCTTGTCCCAAGAGGCTGTATGTAGATTACCCATTGTCCACTGTACGATCGCCTGTAATTTATAGGGGTCGCTTAAATATTGCAATACCGTTAGAAATGCCGTAAAAACGCCAGTGATAATCATCCCTGCCAAAACCATGGTAATCATAGAGGTTCTGGCACCCGCATAAGACACGAAATAAGTAATTGTTACCGCTACTACGCCAAATAAGAAAGCCGATAGATTAATCGGTATCAATGGTATCAACATAGACAGTGCCGCCCCAAATGCGGCGCCGGAAGAAATACCTAAGGAAAACGGATCAACAATAGGATTTCTAAAAATGGCTTGTAAGACCCCACCCGATACTGCTAAAGCCGCCCCTACCATAAACGTTAATAAAATACGCGGTAAGCGCACCTGCCAAAGAATGGTCTCTATATCAGTCGTTGCTCGGGCCAATTCTTTGCCAAATAGGCGCTGAACTTCCTCCCACATATAATGGGCTAAATCCGATATACCTACATATCCTGTGCTTCCCAATGACAGCGAAAAAAACAAAACTACAAATGGTGCCAAGACGAGTGAGAGCACTTTTACACGTTGCCGCATCCCTCAAACCTCCTTATTTTTGAGATGATACAGCTTATCCAATGCTTCCTGCATTTCATATTCCAATTCTTCAGCACTTTTCTCCGGATAACACCAATGCCGCAACTGTTTTGCAAACAAGATGAATTTAATCGTATGTGGATCATAATTAAATGTAGGCGCCAAGACATATACTTCTTTATTTTTTACAGCCGGAAGTGCCGCCAGTTCTTTTAAGTTATAAACATCTTCCAGTTGCGAATTCCACAGTACGATAATATCGGGATTCCAACTGTAAAGCTGTTCTGCACCGATATTAGGAGCTTCCATCTCTAGTGGGCAGGCATTTTCCGCGCCTGCTGCTTGAATAGATAAATCCATCAACGAACCTTTACCTGAAGTAGATAAAATACGTCCTTTTGACCAGGCGTAGTATACTTTTTTCCGCCGACTATTCGCTGGCCTTTCCATTGCTTTCAACTCTTCGTCAACATAGGAGATAAGTTCCTCGGCCCGATCTGCCTTATCCAGCAACGTGGCAACACCTCGTAATTCTTTATAAATACTTTCTTTATTTTTACTGGAAACAGCGAAAACCGGAATATTCAATTTTTCCAATTGGGTAATTGTCTCCTTATCCTGCTCATATGCAATTGCGAGATCTGGTCTCAACCCGACAATGGATTCGACGTTGTTTGCCCGGCCACCGTAAGTAGGCGTCGCAATTTCTTTACGCGCTATACGTTCGTCTAATTGGGAAAAGAAACGAAAAGAAGATTCATTTTGATAAACCTGTTCTGGAATACCGACAATACGGTCATGGACACCTAACATAAACAGTTCGTCTACCATCGGCTCAAATAACACCAAAATACGTTCTGCGGGTCTGCTGAGTACTATTTCTTGACCTCGACTATCTTCTGCATAGTAGCTCCCACTATGCCTTTCCCCATGCTTGGTTGTTTGTTGACAGCTCGTCATAAAGAAGATAGCGCAAAAGGATAGCAACGCATACTTCACTCTTATATCTATGTATCTTTTCATTATTTTTATTTATGCGATAATCGCAAGCCTATTTTTTACAAGTATATATCACAGACATAATAATCCCGTTAATATTATATTAGAACGAAATTAGAAAACCGAATGGAGTGCTCTACAGTCGTATTATCATCTTATTTTCAAATAAATAGATGAAGTATTTAATACGCTATAAATCGAAAATATTTTTTATTTGAATGCGATTAGAATAGATTTCGAAAACCTATTCGCTGCTTACGTATAGAACTCAAGAATTCGTTCGTTATAAATACGCCTTTATAGAAGCCTGTATAAATGGGAATATGCATTCTCGGATGAAGGATATTTTACAGATAATTTCCGAAAGCCTTGATAGCATATTTCACATCAAGTACTTTTGTTACCACCTGTACTTTATCACCGTACTTACCTGATAAGGCTTGAAACAAACGTCCATCGTAAGAGACAACGATTTTATCTTCAATTAAGAATATCGGGAGATGGCGATTACCTACATCAAAACAAAAACTTCCAACGATGGCTATATCGTCAGCATGCAGTACAATACAGATGCAAGGTTCGATACGGGCTTTTACGGTCACACCATCTTCCATACATACAATTTCTCCATCATGAATAGGTGTTTCCGATGACCGAGAGAGGGAAACATCTCTGCCCCCCTCCGTCTTCCGTTTTATTACTGTTCGATTGACTTCATACCATTGGAGTGATAAAAAGTCTATTTCCCGATTGGAATCTGTCATATATTTCTATGATTTACCCTGTAATCTTTTTTTTGTGCTCACTTTTTCCTTCAACCAATTACACCAATCATCGACACCATCACCGTTCAGCGTACTAATCGATATCACGTCCAGGTTGGGGTTGACTTCACGCGCATCCTTCGTCACGGCTTCCACGGAAAACGGTACATACGGCAGCAAGTCTGCTTTCGAAACAAGCATCAGTTCGCTCGTCAAAAACATACGTGGATATTTTTTTGGTTTATCATCTCCTTCAGTTGATGCCAATAGCGTAACACGGTAATCTTCACCCAAGTCGAATGCTGCCGGGCAAAGCAAGTTGCCTACGTTCTCGATAAACAATAAATCGACACCGTCTAAATTAATATGATCCAGTGCTTGTAAAACCATCTGTGCTTCAATATGACACATACCGCCGGTCACGATTTGCAAGGCATTGATCCCAACTTCGCGCATACGGACAGCATCACGTTCCGTTTCGGGGTCACCTACCAAAACGGCAATATTCAACTCACTACTCAAGCGCTTACCTGTTTCTTGCATCAATGTCGTCTTACCACTTCCTGGCGATGAGCATACATTGATCACGCATATATCTTTCAAACGCTCCCGGATGGCTTTAGCAACAAAATCGTTGGCTTTTAACAGGTTCAGTGTGGTATTATCACATTGAACAGATCCTACAGGCATTTGGTTGCTTTTTGGGGTTGTTGGATTACTCATTTTTTATCCTCCTTAAATGTTACTTGACTAATTCTTAATTCTTCACCTTGTATAATGGAATCGGATGTTTGGCCACAATCGCATACAAAGCGATGATATTGAACTTCAAATTGTTTATTACACCTTTTACAATATGCTATAATGGGCAATATGGACACTTCCAATTCCGTATTTTTAAACCTTGTATCGTCCAGTACATAGGCTTCAAATGCATTTTGGATAAGTATTGGCTGCAAGCTACTTAATAAACCCGCCTCCAGATTAATTTTGATAATAGTTTCATATTTATCTGGATAAGCCTCTTCCAAGGTTCTAAAAATATCTTTTACAATACCTAATTCGTGCATATTATTCTATATTAAACGGCTTTCTTACTTACCGTTCTCTGTTCAACGGTCTTTTTTACTGCTTTCTTTCCTTTTGCTATGGTTTTCTTCTTCACTGCTTCTTTAGCATCTACCATTTTAGAGGCGGTTTCTTTTGGCGCTGTTTCGGCTACGATACCAGCCGTTTCTTCAGCTTTGGTAACTAATTGATCTTGCGTAAATACCCAGCACATCTGCGCCAACATAGTCAAAAAATTATACAACAATTCTCCATCCGTGCCCACCGCACGAAGCAAGAGTGTGTTTTCCGCACATTCGGTAAACCCAAATGAGACATCCTCATACTCCATTGTTAGAATCTCGTCCATCTCCCCCTTCATCAGCTTCGCGAAAGGGCCACAATAAATAAGGGTAGCTTGGTGTGTATATCCTTCAAAAAACAACAAATCGGACACGGGTTGCTCCTGTGGCAATAAACATTGATTGTCGGTCACGAGCAATTTACCATCTTGATAAATGCGCGTAATACTATGCAGTTTTCGAAAAGCAAACACCTCGTCCCGATGTACCCTTCCCGCGCTGATAATATCACCCCATATCAAGGTAGCACCATCATTAACATGGATAGTATTCACTGTTTTAAAAATAGAATCCTTAAAAGGCGTGACGGGGTGTGGTACATAGTTGAACACACTGTCTTTATCTAGTAGCACTTTTGTCTCTTGAGAAGCACCCTCTTTCATAGGATGTAATTTATTGAAAGATTGCGTAAAAAGTTTTAAGTGTGCATTTTCCTTCACGTGTACATCGATTACTAAGGAATCTTTGTCCATAATTCCCGGAGAGGCACTCATGATAATCATCTCCAAATGATCCTGTGCCCGAGGCGAACCATAATGCGTCAATTTATAAGGTGCATTATGATAACTCTCCTTTAGCCGACTCTGACGCCCGTCTCGCTCTACATTAATCTTGATTATACTATCCATTTATTCCGGTTATTATTCCTCTAATAAAGCGTTTTTCTTAATCCAGTCCTTGACCTTATCCAAACCTTGCAACGTCATGAGGTTGGTAAAGATGAACGGTCTTTCTCCTCTCATCCTTTTCGAGTCACTTTCCATAATGCGCAAATCGGCGTTGACGTAGGGAGCTAAATCTATCTTATTAATCAATAATAAATCCGAACGTGTAATGCCCGGTCCGCCCTTACGTGGGATTTTTTCACCCTCAGCCACATCAATCACAAAGATGGTTACGTCTGCCAAATCAGGACTAAACGTAGCCGTAAGGTTATCTCCTCCACTCTCAATGAAGACGATTTGTGTGTCTGGAAATCGCTGTACTAGATCTTCCACAGCTTCAATATTCATAGACGCATCCTCACGGATAGCCGTATGGGGACATCCTCCAGTTTCTACACCGGCAATGCGTTCTGCTGGTAATGCCGAATTTTTCTGTAAAAACTGTGCGTCTTCGCGAGTATATATATCATTAGTAACAACACAGATGCTGTAATCTGCAGACATCTCTCTTGTCAGTCTTTCAATCAAGGCTGTTTTTCCAGAGCCCACTGGGCCTGCTACGCCTATTTTCACATAGTTTCTTTCCATTTTAATGATTAAGAGATATAAATTCTTGTATAAAGTTTTTCATGCTGCATGCAACGGATATCCTGCGCGACACAACAGTTTCCTATCATATCCGGATCCATATCTGCCTGCTTATCGACCAGCTCTCTTATTAGCGGCTGTAATTTAAAGAGAATCTTTTGCCCGTCCATTTGACTAATGGGAACAAGCTTAGCACAATTTGTTACTATCCCGTTTAACGAGTTATAATAAAATGCACTTAAGGCGTCGTCCAAGTTGATATTTTGTGCATGCGCATACATAGCAAATGCCATCGCGTAATGCCCATGTGCTTCGCCCGCTTGAATCGCTTCCAAATAGGCTTTACAACGTCTTATAGATTGAAAACTTTCCACGACTTTTAGAAACCGAACAGCCAACTTTTTACTGGCATCTCTGATTTCATAAGGTGATTTAAGCGATGTAATAAAGTTATCGAGTTCAATCAGTTTTTGTTTCAACGCTTTCTTCTCACATATTTTCCAGGTTTCATGGAAAAATGCAGCATCATTGTAGAAGAAATTATAGCGCAACATCTTTTCGGCATAGGCTTCGGTAGACTTGCTATCGTGCACTATCCCTTTGTGGATATAGGTTTCCAAACCGTAGGAATGAGTAAAACTTCCTATGGGGAAAACGGAGTCATTGATTTGCAGCAACGTCAGTAATGGATTCATTTGCCTTATTTTGCTAGTGTTATTTTGAATTTTGTTTTTCTTGACCACTCATGCATCTTCAGTGTTTGAGTTTGTGGGATTACGCGCACACTTACCGTAACATCATAGTCGCGGTTTTTCAAGAGCTGATGCACAGGCCATTCATACGCTAAGACAACTTCCGCCTTTTCGTTTATATAGATTGGTAAATGGCGGTTGCCTATCTCGAAGCAGACTTTCGCCATTTCCATCTTATCTCTAGGATGAAATATCAAACAAAGGCAGGGTAATATCCTGACAGTGATACGTTGTTGCTCACTTTCATACAAAATGTCGCCATCTTTTAACGGTGCGCCACTCAGATTACGAAAACCAATTTCCTGACCACCGACCGTACGTAGTCTTAAAATACGTTTTTCGGTATCAAACCATTCCAGTTCGACAAGATCAGTAGGTTTTTCTTTCCGTATATCACCTATCCGTATATTACCCGCTATGCCTTTAGATATAATCATTAAAATAAGAAATAACGTTGCGCCATTGGAAGCTCTGCCAACGGTTCACAAGTCGCTAACACACCATCTACTGTTACATCATACGTTTCTGGATTAACCTCAATATTCGGCGTTGCATCATTATGTACCATATCCTTCTTCATGACTTTTCGACAACCTTCTACCGGCAGACTTTCTCTAGATAATCCCAAAGACTTGATTGTACCGTTATCGATAGAGACTTTCGACACAAAATTGAAAGATGTTTTGGTTTTAGCCTTACCGTAATTACCGAACATCTGACGATAGATAATAGGTTGCGGTGTTGGAATAGATGCGTTGGCGTCTCCCATTTTCGAACTAAGGATCATACCTCCTTTGATAATCATTTCCGGCTTTACACCAAACATTTCTGGTTTCCAAAGCACAAGGTCAGCAAATTTACCCACCTCTACGGAACCGACATATTTGTCGATACCATGTGCTTTTGCCGGATTGATTGTAAATTTAGAGATATAGCGTTTTACACGGAAATTATCGTTATTGTTGGCTTTATCTTGCTCCAACGGTCCACGCTGTACTTTCATTTTGTGTGCCGTTTGGAATGTTCTGGAAATCACCTCACCAACTCGTCCCATCGCCTGGCTGTCCGAGCTCATAATCGAAAAGACTCCCATATCCTGCAAGATATCTTCTGCTGCAATGGTTTGTGGACGGATGCGCGAGTCGGCAAAGGCCACATCTTCTTTTACGTTTTTATCTAAATGGTGACAAACCATCAGCATATCTAAATGCTCTTCAGCGGTGTTAACCGTGAATGGTTTTGTCGGATTTGTCGATGCGGGAAGAATATTCGGATACATCGAAATCTTGATAATATCCGGGGCATGGCCACCACCTGCACCTTCGGTGTGGAACGTATGGATTACACGACCATCAATAGCGGCAACTGTGTCTTCCAAAAACCCAGCTTCGTTCAATGTATCGGTGTGGATGGCCACCTGTACATCGTATTTGTCGGCTACTTTCAAAGCTGCATCAATAGTTGCCGGTGTTGAACCCCAGTCTTCGTGAATTTTCACCCCCAATGCACCAGCCTCAATCTGCTCCTCGATAGGTTTCGTTGTAGATACATTTCCTTTGCCAAAGAAACCGACATTGATAGGCAAATCTTCAAATGCTTCCAGCATTTTATGGATAAACCATTTTCCCGACGTAACTGTCGTTGCATTCGTACCGTCAGCAGGACCTGTACCACCACCGATAAACGTCGTCACGCCGCTATACAATGCTGTTTCGACTTGTGTAGGACTGATAAAGTGAATATGTGTATCCACACCACCTGCCGTAAGAATATAACCCGCACCACCGTGTACCTCTGTTGATGGTCCGATAACCATGCCCGGCGTCACGCCGTCCTGTACATCCGGGTTACCTGCCTTACCGACCCCAACGATTTTTCCGTCTTTAATACCTACATCTGCCTTCACAATACCCCAATGGTCGATGATGATCACATTGTTTATACAAAAATCAAGTACATCTTCGTCGCGCATGGCGCGTGCCGACTGTCCCATACCATCGCGTATTGTCTTACCGCCACCGAATTTATTTTCTTCGCCATACACCGCGTAATCTTTTTCGATTTCGATCAACAGTTCTGTATCTGCCAGACGTACGCGGTCGCCCGTTGTCGGGCCAAATAAAGAAGCATATTTATCTCGTGGTATATACAAAGCACCGTCATCATCATAGTGGATCGACGATTTATCCAAGCCTAATTTTTCGAGACCTAAGGCATTTAATTTTGTTGTAGCTACGCCTGCTGTAGCCAATCCAACAATCTTAATCCAGTCTCTTCTATTCCATTCTCCCATAATATGTTCTTTTTAATTATTTAGAAGATTTAAAGTTTTGTTTTTTCATTTTGTCGATAGCCGAAGCTTTCACTTTCGCACTGGTGTATTTCCCGTTGGTTAAGCCGTTAAAACCGTGGACTTCCTTGTTTCCGCCGATTTCCACCAAGATGACATTTTTCTTCTCACCGGGTTCAAAACGCACGGCTGTGCTTGCCGGAATATTCAAACGCATGCCAAATGCTTCTTCTCTATCAAACTCCAAGTCTTTATTCACTTCAAAAAAGTGATAGTGCGATCCTACCTGAATAGGTCTGTCACCTGTATTAGCGACCGATATCGTCTTGGTCTTGTAGCCAATGTTGGCTTTGATATCGTCATTCTTCAAAAAGTATTCTCCTGGAACCATTTTTTTTGATTTTAAGGGTTAACGAATAGGGTTATGTACGGTTACTAATTTCGTACCGTCAGGGAAAGTCACCTCAATCTGTACGTCATGTATCATCTCCGGCACACCTTCCATGACTTGTTTTCTTTTTAGAAGTGTAGTACCGTACTCCATCAACTCGGCAACGGATTTTCCATCGCGTGCGCGCTCCATCAATTCCATACTGATATAAGCAATACATTCAGGGTAATTGAGTTTTACCCCTCTTTTAAGCCTCTTAGCTGCAAGTTCGCCAGCTAAATGAAGCATTAATTTTTCGATTTCACGTGGTGTTAAACGCATAGTTTTATCGATTTATTTTATTTAGAAATTCATTTAAAGCTTTTATAGTAAAGGGATCGTAAAGTAAGCACCCAGTGCCAATCTATTTAACTGTTGCCGATCCACATTCATTTTATCCGCATAGGATATGCTGTTGCCGATATAACCTAAATAAAAGCGCATATCTTGATTTCGGAAGGGTTTGTGTTGCAGTGCAGCAAAGTAGGTATAGTTCTGTCTGAAATCTTTACCCAGCTCCTCATCTTTTGTGCTTCCGGCAGCCTCAACCGCTCCCTTCAAAGCGATTTCCCATTTGTCTGTTAGAAATTGATCATAACGTAACACGGCAGTTTTATACACAATATCCTTCGCTAATACTCGGCCTGCACCGGTATGATCGTAAAAATCATTGATACCATTGGAGGCAATCAGTGCATGGTCTACGCCCATGTGTGAATATTGCAGATCCAAGTAAACCATTTGCTTATCGGTTTTATACTTATTTGCTAACGAGATAGCATGATTGGTGTGTTTATCTGCAAATTGTGAAACGTGATAGGACCATTTGGTATGTATTTTCTGATCAGCAAAAGCGCCAACCCAAGTAAAGTAAGCACCCATTGGTACTTTTGAACGTTGCAAGTCACCTATAGCGAAGCCATTATTGAGAATATGCTCATTAAAGTTATTGTTGACTGTATTATGCACCTGTACGTGAAAGGAATGATTGGGGTTTATATGATAACCTAACTTGGCACCCGTCACAAATAAGTTTAATATACGATCTACGTAATCGGTGAACATAAATTCATAAATCGGATTATTTTCAAATTCATACGATCCCACCATTGCGCTTTGCTTACCCACGGTAACATCCCAGTTTCGGTTCTTACCGAATTTGTATTCGATCAACGCGAAGTCTAGTGCCCCCGACCCATTATCCAGGGAGTTTGGAGCAAACGGACGATTTAAACGTAGCCGAACTTTATACGATAGATCATCGTTGTAATTTCCATGTAAGTGGAGACGGATTTCCTCCATTTTTGCCCGAGTGACAGCATCATCCTTGCCCAAGTTGTCGCCAAGAAGCGCACCTCTGAACAGTACATCAAAATTAAATAATTTAGATTGGTTACGCTCGTTTTCTGATGTATCCTGAACGGCGGGTGGTTCCACACTAACGGCATCTAAATTTTTATCACCCTCATTCGTATAACCGGCTTTTACTAAAAAGCCTAAAGCAAAAAACAGAAAAATTTTTTTCATGAACTGTGATTAAACTTACTTTTCACAAGTATATCACAGTCACATGAGAATCAGATTAATGTGAGATTAAAACGAAATTAGAAAATTAAACAGGTATTTCAATAGTTACATTAGTACCCTGGTTTTCAACGGAAGAGATTCTAAGCTTAGCGCCATGTAAATCGAAAATATTTTTAGCTAAAACGAGACCTAAGCCATTCCCATATATCTGTCCTACATTCGAAGCTCTAAAAAAGGAATCGAAAATATGCGGTTGATCCTGCTGGGGGATACCGATGCCGTCGTCGGTAATCTTTACCATAACATTTTTTAAATGACACTCTAATGAGACAGTCACCGTATTGTCTTCACCATATTTACAAGCATTGGATAAAATATTACTAAATGCGATATAGAACAGATCTGGGTTGACAAATATATTCAGTCGCTGACTTTCTTCCGGGATATTGGAAAAATCCAAACGGATACGGGATTCCGGGCTGACCGCCTTTTCGTTACGTTGTACGTCATATAGCAATTCATCTATCCGTATAAGTTGTTTGTTCTCTATTTTCCTATCAAAGCCAGAACGAGAGAGTAACAAAAGGTTATTGACTATCAACTCCATTTTATTAACCTGCTTTGAAATGGTCTCTACGGAATAATAAGCTTCATGCTGCCTATCCAAACTCTGTAATGCCAACTCGGCCTCTCCTCCGATAATAGTAAGTGGTGTACGTAACGAATGTGAGGCGTTGCCGATAAAACTTTGCTGGGATTTTACCGAAATATCCAAGCGGTTCATCATTGAATTAAAATTGGCTATTAGTGTACCTATTTCATCGTTTTCGCTATTAAATTTGTTCTGCAGGCGCATATCGAGGTGGGAAATATCAATTTGGGTAAGATCATTGTTAATCGCCTGGATGGGTACCAATAGTTTATTAGCGAAATAAAAAGATAATAAAAAAATGAGTACAACGGCAATCGAGGCGCCCGACACGACCGTGCGGTCTAACGTACGTTGTTCGTCATGTCCATATTCATCAATTCCTTCAGAAATAACCAACAAATCTTCTTTATGGAGGGAATCAACAAAAAACACAGCTATATAAGATGTTTTTCCATGCAGATATTGCGCTTTACCACTCACTATTGCTTCGGTATAAAAAGACTCCGGCATGGGAAGATTAGGTTTAACCCGTATATTCGTACTATCTTTTACAATCCGCAAGAGATAATCTTTCCCTTCTGATAATTGCGCCAGATATTTGCGCCTTACTTCATAGTATATTTGATTGTTATATTCATCATTCTGAACGATATGATTTCCGACGATGGTGGCATTCTCTTCCAATCGATGGTAAAATTTAGTCTGTAAGCTATCACGTGTGAAATACGAAACATATATGGCAAACGATACAATATAAAATATGGAGATCGTTGTAAACAATAGGATGATTCGAGTCTTAATTTTCATTTCTCAACACATAGCCCATACCAATCACGGTATGAATTAATTTCTTTTCAAACGGATGGTCAATTTTTTTTCGCAGATAATTTACATAGACGTCGACAACATTCGTACCCATATTGAAATCCATACTCCAAACCTTCTCCAGAATGTCCACCCGCGACAATACTTTATTTTTGTTTACAAGCAGATATTCCAATAAACGATATTCGGTAGCAGTCAATATAATAGGTATATCGCCACGAACCACCGCCTTACTGTCGCGATCAATAACGAGGTTATCAATAGAAATCGTATTTGGTGTGGAATTTCTGTTGTTTGCACGACGTGAAAACCTATTGACCCGCGCGCGGAGCTCGTCCAGTTTAAAGGGTTTGGTCAAATAATCGTCTGCATCACGGTTAAATGCTTCGACAATATCTTCCGTTTGGTTCAATGCACTGAGAATAAGAATAGGAACCTCTTCATTAGCCATACGGATGTTCTTACATACATCCAAACCGTTCATTCCGGGTAACATCACGTCCAATATAATTAAATCATACGCATGACGTCCAGCCATTTTTAATCCTGTAAAACCATCCATAGCTACATTAATATGATGCCCCTCACCTTTTAACCCTCTTTCAATCAAAGATATGACAGATGGTTCATCTTCTATTAGAAGTATTTCCAAACTCCTCCTCCTTTAAATAATATAAGAATTGATCAGCTAAATATACATTTTAGACTTTATGAAGGAGCACCCTTTGATTTCTTTTTTGCATCTTTTTATTTTTTTTACGCTTAGCTTACGAAAAGAATCAAATTGTTACCAAGGTCTTCCCTCAAAACTAATCATAAAATTCCGTACCTTTGCCGTGTTTTTATTTTGAGAAACTAAAATTATGCGAAATATTTATTCATCCCGACCATATGCTGCTATTACCGCGATAGGTGGTTATCTTCCCCAAGGACGAAGAACCAACCTTGATTTAGAACAAGTATGCGACACATCGGACGAATGGATTGTAAAACGTACTGGAATTAAAGAGCGGCGTATTCTAGAACAGGGATTGGCCACTTCGGATATGGCCGTTATGGCGATTCGGGATTTGTGTACACGTTACAACAAGGATATTGTTGATGTAGACGCCATCATCGTTGCGACCTCGACACCCGACGTATTGATGCCAGCAACCGCAAATATCATTGCTCAAAAACTTGGTTTAAAAAATGTATGGGCTTTCGATATGAATGCCGCATGTTCCGGTTTTTTATATGCACTTGATATGGGCGCATCGTTAGTGGAAACAGAACGATATAAAAATGTACTTGTTGTCGGCGCCGATAATATCAGCGCGTTTGTCAATATTAACGATCGCTCTACCAATATTCTTTTTGGAGACGGAGCCGGAGTAATATGGTTGGAGCCCTCCGCAGAAGAAGGCGTCATTGATGCCTTTATGCAGAGTAATGGCGATGGACGTGAGTTCCTAAATATTGAAGGCGGCGGCTCCTTGTACCCCGCCAGCGACAATACATTTACGGATGAACGCAGGTATCTACGGCAAGATGGCAAGGTTGTATTCAAACAAGCTGTACAATCGATGAGCAATGCCTGTAAAAGTGTACTGGAACGGAATCAACTGGCTATAGAGCAGGTCGATTGGCTGGTGCCGCATCAAGCGAATAAACGTATTATTGATGCTGTAGGTAAGGAGATTAATATTCAAGAGGACAAAACATTGACCAATATAGAGTATCGTGGCAATACAATTGCGGCAACCATTCCCTTATGTATTTGGGAGAATATTAAACTGATACAAAAAGGAGACCTATTGATGTTGACCGCGTTTGGTGCAGGATTTTCCTGGGGAGCCAGTTTATTGCGTTGGATGATATAGCGATATCAAAATATATACTTATATTCACCCTTTAGCTTTAATATTCACTAATATGCGGATAAAATCCCTCGTCTCATGGTTATTTATAGTTTTCATGTTATCGGGTTTAGGAGCATGTAGGGCTGTAAAAGATGCACACATACAGCAACAAATGATAACGAGTAATTGCAATCAGCAAAACATCTACGATTATACCGAAGATGATATGCCGAAACCACTGCATACGCTCGCTATTGACAAAACGTTGTCTACGTATCTAAGCTATGAAAACTTGAATATGGCAAACGCGATTGGCATTTTAACTGATCTTACGTCATACGTCCGCTTAAAAAACGATAATAATCCCACAGAAATAGAAAAACGAATCAGCCTTTTGGAATTAAAGCAACGCATAGACCATAAGATTAATATGGCCTCTCTGGAGGTTTCCGCCATTGCTTCGGAAATGGATTGCGAAGAAGAGCGAACCAGCCAAGTAGCTAATTATTTAAAAGGCGGAGAAAGTGAACTGGAATCTAAACTTACGGTCGCGGCAATTGTGGTAGGTGCAACAGGCGCTATAGCAACAGGTGGTGTTATAAAGAACGAAACCGCAAGCAATACGGTAGGGATTGCAACAGGTATTACTGAAGCCTCGTTAGGTCTCATCATGCTATTCAACAACCGGAAAATTGACTTCTACCATGAACGAAATGCGCTTCGGGAAGTTTGGAAAGGAAAAAAGATTTCATCCAACTTTCCGCCATCCGTTTGGTATTATCTCAATTACAATGACCCAACGACTGATGCGCAGTCAGTTAGAATGCAAATCATCGACAAATGGAAAAACTTCGGACAAATTGCGGAAAACGAAGATACGTCCATTGAGCAAATATATTTCGGTAATGGAGGCAAATATACGACCGAACAATTGGTCAACCGGGCTGACATGTATGATCAGCTTGAATCCCATATTACCTTAATGAAACAAGATTTGAAGTCGCTGTCGCTGGCACTGGAAAAACTCTAATCAATCATTTGGCATAACCTTATAGGTAGGATCTTCCGATATATCAATTTGGACAAAGCCTTGCGCATTCTTTAACAGGGAGCGGCAATCCGGGCTTAGATGCTTCAACTGCACATGCTTATCCTGTTTTGCATATCGTTCGGTAATTTTGTTCAACGCATCTATTGCAGACATATCCACCACCCTACTCTCTTTGAAATCAATAACAATATATTTTGGATCATGGAATACATCGAATTTTTCCATAAAGGCAGCAGTAGATCCAAAAAACAATGGTCCGTATATTTCATAATGTTTCACACCATCTTCGTCAACATATTTTCTAGCGCGTATACGCTTAGCGTTATCCCATGCAAAAACTAGGGCAGAAACGACTACGCCGGCTAATACCGCCAAAGCAAGATTGTGTAGGACAACGGTAATGGCCGCTACCAACATTCCTACAAAAATATCTGACTTGGGAAATTTATTAATAATACGTAAACTGACCCATTGGAATGTACCAACAGCTACCATCATCATCACACCGACCAGTGCTGCCATCGGAATCTGTTCGATAAATGGTGCACCCACCAAAATAATAACCATAATGGCTATCGCTCCAACAAAAGATGAGATTCGCGTACGAGCACCCGCATCGATGTTAACCAGCGTTTGCGCGACCATGGCACATCCCCCCATTCCGCCGAAAAAACCGTTTACTACATTAGCTATGCCTTGTGCCATCGCTTCCTTATTTGATTTACCCTTTGTGTTGGTTATTTCGTCTACCATATTAAGGGTTAAAAGTGATTCGATAAGCCCTACCCCCGCCATAACCAACGAATAAGGAAAGATCAGTTTCAGCGTATCCCACGTCCATGAAACATCCGGAATATAAAACGCAGGGAGCGTCCCACTTACCGATGCAATGTCTGCCACTTTTTTTGTATCGATACCCAATGAGGCTACCAACCCAAATACGACTAAAATAGCAACTAGAGACGCAGGAATTTTCTTTGTTATTTTGGGGAACCCTAAAACGATCAGAATCGTGAGAGCCGTCAATCCCAACATCGTATATAACGCCGTACCTGTCATCCAAGAGGACGAATCAGCGGGTAGCCGAAATTGTTGCACTTGCGCCATAAAAATAATAATGGCCAGCCCATTTAAGAATCCGTACATCACTGGCTGCGGAATTAAACGAACAAACTTGCCTAACTTAAATAGACCAACCAGCACTTGTAATATACCTGCCAACACGACTGCTGCAAAAAGATATTGAACACCGTGTCCCGCTGCTAATGCAATTAATACAACCACCGTAGCACCAGCTCCACCCGATACCATACCCGGCCTTCCACCCAAAATAGACGTCACAAGCCCCATCAGAAAAGCAGCGTATAATCCCGTCAACGGTGAAAGACCTGCTAGAATAGCAAAAGAAAGAGATTCGGGAATCATCGTCATGGCGACTGTCAGTCCCGCCAGAATTTCATTTCTTAAATTAATAGTGTCCAGTAATTTCAAGATAAAAAAGAATATATTTTATTCGCGCCAAAGGTAATTATTTTTTGAGTTTATGATGTCGTAGATTTTTTTATAAAAACATTTGCTTTTATAAAAAAATAACTTTACCTTTGCAGTATCATAATTTAGGTTTATAATTGGTTAGCTAAAGGTTTTCATTCTCCCCGTTTGAAAACCTTTTTTTATGCCTTATCAAAACATTTTCATACATTTAGTGCTTAAATAAAAAAGACATACTAAAAAAATAATATTTTACAGATGAAACGAACATTTCCAGCTTTTTTATTATTATCGGCAGCTTCGTTAACAATTGCTTCTTGCAATAGTAACGGGGCCTCTAAAACGTCAGACGACAGCACTGTAACAGACAGTGTTTATCCTCCTGTAGAAAAAAACAAACCCAATACAGACTATAAACCTGCTTTTGAAGGCCAGACACGAGCTCCGGGAGTAAAGACGCAGACTCCCTATGACAGTCAGGTTGTAACGGACAAACTTAAATCTCCTTGGGGAATTGCTGTACTTCCCGATGGCCGCCTGTTGATTACCGAAAACGAAGGCAATATGCGCATCGTGTCGGATAGCGGCGAACTTAGCGAAGCAATTGGTGGTATCCCGAAAGTGGACGCACGTGGGCAAGGCGGGCTTCTTGGGCTTACACTCGATCCCGATTTTGCTTCCAACAGAATGGTATATTGGGTATTCTCGGAACCTGTATCCGGAGGAAACCATACAGCGGTAGCGAAAGGGCGCCTTGCAGATGATGAGAAATCGATAGAGAATGCCCAAGTTATTTATCAAGCTTTGCCTACTTATGACGGAAGGCTTCATTACGGCGGACGTATTATCTTCGATAAAGAGGGCAATCTATTCGTGAGCACCGGCGAACGCTCCGACTTGGAAACAAGACCGCAGGCGCAAGACCTCAAATCTGCTTTAGGAAAAATTGTCCGCATCACAAAGGATGGTCAGCCGGCATCCGGCAATCCGTTTGCTTCAAATAACGAAGCCCGTCCGGAAATTTATAGCTACGGAAATAGAAATGTACAAGGTTTGGCAATACATCCTGAAACGGGAGATTTATGGTCTACGGAATTCGGTCCACGTGGCGGTGACGAACTGAACCATATCGAACCAGGAAAGAACTACGGGTGGCCTATTATCACCTACGGGCTGGAATACAGTGGAAAAGAGATAGGAAATCCGCCTATCCAACAACAAGAAGGATTGGAACAGCCTGTTTATTATTGGGATCCTGTATTGTCACCTAGTGGTTTGATGTTTTATACACACGATGCCATTCCTGAATGGAAAAATAATTTGTTTAATGGTGGCTTAAGCAGTACGCACATTGCGCGACTTGTTCTTAAAGACAATAAAGTAGTCGGTGAAGAACGTCTCCTTGAGAAAGAAGGTCAACGTTTCCGCGATGTAGCACAAGGTAAGAACGGTGAAATATTTGCTATTACGGACGCCGGTAGACTTTACAAAATACACAAAAAAAGCTAGTCAGTCTTTATTTTATAAAAAGTTATAGGACGGACGCTTTAAAAGTGTCCGTTTTATTTTTATACATTCCTTAGCAACTTGAAAAAATTAGTACAACTCTATGTAAACTCGTATCGGGGTTTATCTACTGAAGCCTGGCTGTTGGCACTTGTGATGCTTATTAACCGGACAGGTTCTATGGTAATTCCATTCTTGAGCATGTATATGGCTTCGGAACTGCACTTCAGCAAAGCACAAGTCGGAATGGTATTAGGTTGCTTTGGACTAGGTTCCGTATGTGGTTCATGGCTGGGTGGTTGGTTGACAGACCGATTTGGCAATTTCCGTGTACAAGCGATAAGCTTATTACTCACCGTTCCGATCTTTATTATACTGCCTCAATTCAGAACTTTTGAGAGTCTAGCGGGCATGATTTTCCTATTGACGCTTATCGCTGACACATTTCGTCCTGCCAACTCCGTTGCCGTGGCTCGGTATGCTAAACCAGAAAATTTGACAAAAGCATACTCTCTCAACCGCATGGCGGTCAACCTCGGTTTTTCTGTAGGCCCTGCGTTGGGTGGATTTTTAGCCATGATTTCCTATAGCTGGATCTTCTATGGGAATGCTATTGCTGCTGTATCGGCGGCAGTTGTCTTTCTTATCTTTTTCCGGAACCGCAAACCGCGTTCTGCTATACGCACACAACGAAAAGAAGAAAAAATATTAACAAAAAACGACAGGAATGCTTATTTAGATATACCTTTTATCATCTTCAACGTCTTCTGCTGTTTATTTTCTATGGCGTTCTTTCAACTATTGAGCACCCTACCTTTGTATTATAAGGAAGTTATTCAGCTTACCGAAGTACAAATTGGTATACTTTTAGGCTTCAACGGTTTTAGTATCGTTGTATTTGAGATGTTGTTGGTGCACGGTGTCGAACGTCGCTTCACCCCTCGGCAGGTCATGATTTTCGGGACGGCAATGGCAGGAGCTTCATATTTTATGCTCACTTTCCCCTTTGGCATTGCCTGGTTATATGGTGCGATGTTTATCCTTTGTGTTGGCGAAATGCTTACACTACCCTTCACAGCAACCATCAGCGCATCGCGCGCTACACCAAATACACAAGGTGCTTATATGGGATTCAATTCATTGGCATTTGCTGCTGCGAATATTTTCTCACCTTATCTAGGCACATACGTTGCGGAACATTTCGGTTATCAAATCTTATGGTTTGGTACCGCTGGTGTATTGGTTTTCACCAGCATTGGTTTCTCCTGGATATTGAAGAAATTGTAGTATAGTATAGATAATCTTATCCTATATTTCTTTCATAAGGTACGCGGGTGGCAATGGATCGCCCCAACGTGATTTCGTCGACGTATTCCAATTCTCCGCCAAAAGCAATACCTCTTGCTATCGTGCTAATCTGTACATCAAAATCCTTTAATTTTCTGTACAAATAGAAAATAGTGGTATCCCCTTCCATTGTTGCACTAAGCGCTAAAATAATCTCGCGGACTTCACCTTTCTTCAATCGCTCCACTAATACATCTATCTTTAAATCGGAAGGTCCCACCCCATCCATCGGCGAAATAAGTCCACCGAGTACATGATAAACACCTTGATATTGATTGGTGTTCTCGATGGCCATCACATCCCGTGTATCCTCCACCACACAGATTGTCGCATGATCCCGTTTTACGGAAGTACAGATTTCACATACTTCGTGATCAGAAATATTAAAACAGGTTTTACAATAACGTATCTGTTCTTTAAGTTGATCTATAGAATGGGTGAAACGGCTTACATCGCTATTTGATTGTTTCAACAAATGCAGCACCAGACGTAAAGCGGTTTTTTTTCCAATTCCGGGCAAACGCCCAAATTCATCTACTGCCTGTTCTAAAAGTCGCGACGAAAAATGCATGCACAAAAATAAACAAAAAAATCCCTATCTTGGAAATCTCAACAAGTTGAATCATGTATATGGTTAAAGAAGACAAAATAAGAAGATCATTTGCCAATAAAACCTGGCAAGAAATAAAAGTAAAAGACTCTTGGCAGATTTTCAAAATCATGGCAGAGTTTGTTGATGGTTTTGAAAAATTAGCTAAAATAGGTCCCTGTGTATCTATATTTGGCTCCGCAAGAACCAAAACCGATCACAAATATTATGAAATTACTGTCGAAATAGCGCGTTTGCTTGCCGACAAGGGATATGGTGTGATTTCCGGTGGCGGCCCCGGGATTATGGAAGCTGCCAACAAAGGTGCCCACGAAGCAGGTGGCAAATCGGTCGGGCTTAATATCGAGTTGCCTTTTGAGCAATTTCACAACAAGTATATAGACCGAGACAAGTTACTAGAATTCAATTATTTCTTCGTGCGCAAAGTCATGTTTACCAAATATTCGCAAGGGTATATCGTGATGCCAGGAGGTTTTGGTACGATGGACGAACTCTTTGAGGCCATCACCTTAATCCAAACCGGAAAAATCGCCCGCTTCCCAATCGTGTTGGTTGGAATTGAATATTGGAAAGGATTATTTGATTGGATTGAGCATTCCATGCTCGGTAATGCCTATATTTCCGAAGAAGACTTGAAACTTTATCGCTTTGTAGATACCGCAGAAGAAGCTGCTGATCATATCTTCCGTTTCTACGACAAATATTTAATGAAACCGAATTTCTAAATATAAAAACGTTAAACTTTCTGAGTATGAAAACCGTTATACTATCAATGCATGATAACGGCAGTTAATATTAATTGATAATATGATATGTTTGAGTGGCTAGAAGACGTTCCTATCCAGAGTGTATTAATATCCATTTTATGTGGTGCCGTAGTAGGCTTTGAACGTGAATTCAAGAATAAATCCGCGGGCTTCCGCACCATCATCCTTATTTGTTTAGGATCCACCATCTTCACCCTAACTTCTCGTATGGGAAATATCTCTGACGATCGTATAGCGGCGAATATTGTTACGGGAATTGGCTTTCTCGGTGCAGGGGTCATTTACCAAGGTAAGTTTACGGTACAAGGATTGACAACAGCCGCTGTCATCTGGTCTATGGCAGGGGTAGGTATGATGATTGGCTTCGAGAATTATGCGCTCGGATTTGTTCTCACTTTTTGTATGGTAGTTATTCTTTCCCTGTTCCAAAAGATGGAAAACCTGCTTGCCAACATTTATTTTATACGAACTATCCATGTCACTTTCCAAAAAATTGAAGTATCCCATTTAGGTGAATTTGAAAACTTTATGAAAGAACATAAAGTAAAGCCTCAACGTAAAGGCGTAGAGAAAAAAGGAGAGCACCTGACCGTCGTTTATGAGATAACGGGTACGCAAAAAAATATTCGCCGCGCTAATGACGCCATTATTTCATTAGATTACGTGTATTCGTTTAATAATTTGGGCTAAGCGAAGCCCTCCCTCTACTGAATATAAGCGTACGTAATACCATCGCCACCTCGGTCGGCATGCTCATCTTCAAAATGGGATACATGGCTATATTTCCGTAGATAATCACGAATAAATTTCCGGAGGATACCGTCTCCCCTGCCGTGCAAAATCTTCAACGAAGGATAACCAATCATTACGGCACGATCTAACACCGTCTCCAACTGACGTAAAGCATCTTCTGTCCGCATTCCTCTTACGTCAAGTTCTGGTTGAAAATCCGCAGCCGATTCCGTGGAAATAGTTTTATGTTTCTTGATTACTTTCGCTTTTTCCTTTCCCTGCAATTTAACTACCTTATTTTTCTTAACAACCGTACGCAACTCTCCAAGTGCCAAAATCAGATTATTGCCTTTCGAAACTTCGATGACCTGAGCTTCTGTATCTGCATCCAAAATCTTCACCCAGTCTCCTACTTTAATGGACACATCAACCTCCGCAATGGCTACCTGTTTAGCGACAGGCTTCTTCTCCGTGTGCTTGTCCACTTCGGCATGTAGGCGACGTCGTATTTCCTTTGTCTTGTCTTTGTCCGCTTGTACCGATTTAATCTCCGCAACCGTATTCTCAATTAGTTTATTAGCACTCTTTAGAATTTGACGAGCCTCTTCTTTCGCTTCCCGGATGATTTGCTTCTTATTTTCTTCCAGGTATCCCTGCAAGCTTTCGTATTCAATCTTCAACCTTTCTAACTCGCGTTCCCGCATCGCGATAGCGGTCTTCGTGTCGTATATTTCCTTTTTATCACGTTCTAAGTCAACTAATAAGGTATCAACTTTCTTTTGACGGGTACCTATTTTGTCTTTTGCAGCATGTAAAATTTCTTTATTCAAGCCAATTTTCTGTGCAATTTCAAATGCGTACGAACTCCCCGGCTTTCCTACTTGTAATATATATAGCGGACGCATTGCGACGTTATCGAATAGCATTGAAGCATTTTCTAAACCTGCGGTATTACTCGCAAATACTTTAAGATTAGAATAGTGAGTTGTTATGACGCCACGCACCTCTTTTTTGTTCAGGACTTCCAACACTGCTTCGGCAATCGGCCCTCCAAATAATGGATCCGTCCCCGTACCAAACTCGTCAATCAACACGAGTGTTCTTGCGTTTGCAAATTCGGTGAAGTGCTTCATTTTTGAAAGGTGAGCGCTATATGTACTTAAGTCGCTTTCGATGGATTGGTCATCGCCTATATCGGCAAATATCTGTCGAAAAACACCTAATTTAGAGGTAACCTCTGCTGGAATGAGCAATCCCGATTGTACCATAAGTTGCAGTAGACCGACAGTTTTCATGCAGACCGATTTACCTCCTGCATTTGGTCCCGACACCAGAATGACACGGTCTTCTTTATCGATTTTGATATTTAAAGGAACGACAGGCGGATGGTTTTCTTTACGTGCATTTATTAACAATAATGGATGCCTCGCATTGACCAGATTAATCTCTGCCTCTTTTGACAATTCAGGCATCTCAGCTTCCATGTCAATGGCAAACAACGCTTTCGCTCTAACAAAATCTAGCTTGCTCAATAATCCATGATACGCTAATAATAACGGAACATGTGGACGCAGTTCAGTGGTCAGTTCCGTTAATATACGGATAACTTCCCGCCTACGCTCAAATGCTAAATCCCTCACTTTATTATTAAGATGAAAGACCTCTTCCGGCTCTATATAAGCCGTTTGTCCAGTAGCAGATTCATCGTGTATAAAGCCCTTAAGTTTACGCTTATTTTCGGCGAGTATAGGAATACACAAACGGCCATCCCTGATTGTCAAGTTCCCATCCGCTGTCCAACCATTATTTTGTGCTTGCTTAAATACCTGGTCAATACGCTTACGGGCTTCCTGTTCGCTTTTAAGTATCTGTTGTGTCAAATCCAGCAACAAGCGAGACGCATTATCTTTCATTTTTCCTCGGTCGTCTATCACCGCTTCAATCTGTCGGATAATTTTCGTTTCGATAGGCAGATGTTCAAATAGCAGCTCCAAATGTACATATTGTCCTTCCCGATCATTGAAATAACGAATAACAGCATACACTGTACGCAGTGAAAGCAAAATGCGATGAAATTCCTCCTCTGCTAAAAAAGAACCTTCTACGCGGGCTTTTTCCGCCAGCGGTTTTATAGGATACAAGTGGTCTACAGGAAGTGGAGCATCATTAATCAGCAAATCTTTAAACTCCTGTGTTTGACGAAGAAATCTATCTATTTGTTCAAGTTTCACCTGAGGTTGGATTCTCTCCACCATCTCTTTCCCGGATTCACTTAAACATTTATCTTTTATTAGGTCTTTAATCTCAATAAAACCTAGTTTATCTATTGCATTTTTTGGGAAAATCATAAATTCCTTAATTTTCAAGCGGCTTCGCTTCTACTTTTTGTGGTACGGGGCTTTGAACTGGAGTCGGCCGGACTCGTCGGGATGTAGTAGCTGGTTTCTGTTCAACAGATACGGCATTAGAATCCACCTGAGATTTTTCCGATGCTTCCGCGTTCGGGTCATCTGTTTTTTTGGATGCAGAAGGTTGAATTGTCGGTTGATACGTTTGAATAGCATACAGTTCGGTGCCTTCCATAAAATCTTTTTGATGAACGCGATATGTCAGCGGGATCGTATCCACGTGTACATCCAGAATTAATCTACGAGCAGACTCTTTTAAACGTTCATATCGTTGGACGACACGTATACTGTCTGAAACCCGTGCATTTTTTAAAGAATCCGTTCGGCGGTAATCGTCCTCATAGGCGTTTAATTTTTTCGTTACCTCCACATATAGTTCCTTAGAAGCTATAGGATTACCTAAATAATAGGTTATATTTTCCTTAAATTTAACCGAATCAATACCATACTTTTCAAATACCTCTTCATACAGCCCATCGATAACTTTACGCGTGCTATCTACAGGCAACGTGTTCAAATAGCCATCCACCAAGTGTACATCTGTCAACAAGTCTATCATTGTCTTTTCCGAAAGAGTTCCTTTCGGCTTCGATCTATCACAGGAAATCATCAAAAAAAACGACGACAATATAATAAGTATTAAGCGCTGCATTTCGTAAGTTTGTACAAAATTACAAAAAGGCATTATAATAACAGCTTTTTTCAGTTTCTGAACGTTTGAAATTACACCAAAATGAGTATTGCAACAAATATTGAATCTTTACAAATCGACCTCAAACCCATCGGTGTCACACTTGTTGCCGTTTCCAAGACGAAATCGAATGAAGAAATCATGGAAGCTTATGAGGCAGGACAACGCATATTTGGCGAAAATATGGTACAGGAGATGGTAGAGAAATATGAAGCTTTACCTAAAGATATTGAATGGCATCTTGTAGGGCATCTTCAGACAAATAAGATAAAATACATCGCTCCTTTTGTATCCATGATACAGTCTGTTGATTCTTTAAAAGTTTTAAAAGAAATTGATAAACATGCAGGCAAACACCACCGAACCATCGATTGTCTTCTACAAGTGTACATTGCAGATGAAGCAAACAAATTCGGCTTCGATCATGCGGAGCTTATCGAAATGCTGCGTAGTGATGACTTTCAAAGTTTAGAGCATATACGTGTCCGTGGACTCATGGGAATCGCAACGAACACAGAAAACGAAAAGGTTATCAAGGAAGAGTTTTATGAACTAAAAATGTTGTTTGACGGCATAAAGGCAAGCTTCTTTCGTAAGGAAGACACTTTTAGCACACTGTCCATGGGTATGTCATCAGACTATAGTCTGGCTATAGAAAAAGGTGCAAATATGGTTCGTTTGGGAAGTACTATATTCGGCAAACGTGTTATTAAGCATTACAAAAACAAAGATTGAAAAATAAGAGGTATAGGGAACGAACTGCATTTAGCGATTGATGAAAAGAAAGTTAATATATAGCGTTGGATTGGGTATCTTATTGTTTACCTTGAGCTGCGTCAATGGGAATAAACAAACGGGAAATACATCTGTACAAGAAGATACGCATCCATCGTCAAACGATACGTTGGGTTATCACATGGAGGTTTTCAAAGAAATAAGTCCTTATTTCTCCGGAGACGAAACAACCATAGATACGACATTTTATGCAGCACGTTATCCTGTGTTTTCTCCGGAAATTGATTCCTTGGTTCGAGATGCGATCTTTGTCGATGGAGAGTATAATGCAAGCCAAGTAGCAGAAAGCTTTCTAGGTGGGTTTAATGAATATGCAGAAGAGCAAATAGAAAGTGAGAATCAGGCTTTTCATGCTTGGTTTAGAGACCAAGCTTGTGAAGTTGTTTTGAATGTATCCGGTTTTCTTACCTTAAAGAACATCATCAGTGAATATACCGGAGGTGCACATGGAATAGAAATTGAAATCTGGTCCAGCTACGACATACAAAATAAAAGAAAGCTTTACTTGAACGATCTTTTTCAAGATACGCTTGCTTTGCGGCAAATTGCAGAAGACTATTTCAGAAAACAGGAACAATTGAGCGATACCAGTTCTTATGGGAGTGCTTATTTTTTTGAAGACGAAACCTTTAAACTTGCAGACAACTTTGGTATGACACCGACGGGTCTTTTATTTCACTACAACCCGTACGAAATAAAATCATACGCGGAGGGACCTACAACGCTCATTATTCCATATAGCGCATTGGAAGATGTGATGACGACAAAGGGCAAGAGATTGTTGGCAGTAATCAATAAACAGTAATCAATTAACGGCAATCAGTAGGCAGTTAAGAGTAATTTATGACGGGGCACGAATCACGAGTCACGAACTATGAATAAAAAACGTTTTAATGCAAGTATTTAAATTTGGCGGAGCATCGGTAAAAGATGCGGACAGCATACGAAATGTAGCACATATTATTACAAAATATAAGAGGGGGGAATTACTCGTTGTAGTTTCTGCACTTGGCAAAACTACTAATGCGCTAACCGAAGTTACCCAACATTTTATTGACGAAACAGGACAAGCTTTTGGCCTGTTGGAAAAAATAAAAAATGCACACCAACAGATTTTAACGGATCTTTTTGGAACATCGCGTCATCCTATATTTGATGAAATTGCAAATTGCTTCGTAGAAATTGAATGGATATTGGAAGAAGAACCGCAAGATTCATATGACTACCTACATGACCAGATAGTCTCTACCGGCGAAATTGTTTCTTCCAAAATACTTGCGGCCTACTGTGTCCATACGGGGCTACCCATCAAATGGATAGATGCCCGTGACTACATTTTTACGGACAATACCTATCGGGAAGCGGAAGTAGACTGGCAAAAAACGGAAGATAAAATCCGCAGGGAGCTGCCTACGATACTCGATGAGCAAATTATTATCACACAGGGTTTCATCGGTTCCACCTCCGAAAACTTCACAACAACATTGGGTCGCGAAGGTTCCGACTACACTGCGGCTATATTCGCAGCCTGCCTACAGGCGGATAATGTGACTATATGGAAAGATGTACCAGGCGTGCTTAATGCAGATCCCAAATGGTTTAACCCGACGGAACTCATTCCAGAATTATCATACACTGATGCCATTGAGCTTACGTACTACGGCGCGACCGTTATTCACCCAAAGACAATTAAACCTTTACAGAATAAGAAAATTACATTGAATGTGCGTTCTTTTGTTCGTCCTGAAGAGCCGGGAACACTTATCCGCACGACGAATGACGGATTGCCTATACCCTCTTTTATTTTCAAGGTTAATCAGGTTTTCGTGAACATACAGCCTCGAGATTTTTCTTTTATTGTGGAGGATAACTTGAGCCATATATTCAACCTCTTCCATAGCCACCGTATCAAAATCAATATGATGCACAACAGTGCTATAAGCTTCTGTGTCAGCATCGATGATACCGGATCTAATGTGGCAACATTATTGGAAGAACTTGAAAAACGCTATAAGGTGAGTGTTGAAAAGGGCTTGGAACTTATTACTATTCGTTATTTCAATCAAGAGACCATCGACCGCGTATTGGTAAATAAAAAAATTATCCGAGAGCTTAAAGATAGCTATACTTGTCAATTATTAGTTAAGGATTTATAAGAATGATAAGTAATGAACAAAAACATTCTATCACCAGAAGTCCAGTCTTTTATCCGTCAGCATGCACACGAGAACGCAAGCGGTATCGCTTTGAAAAAAAGTCCGTTTGGACAGGTGTCGTCATCTGAGCTTGCCCAGCAGATAAACGGCTGGCAGAAAGTTAGCACTAAAATACCCGAATGGTTGGAACGAAGCAAAGTATTATATTTTCCCGAGAAACTGAATCTCGAGCAATCTTCTTCTGCGAGAACCGGAAAGTTTAAAGCCTCCCTCCTTTCACCGAACAGTAACGTGTTAGACTTAACGGGGGGATTTGGTGTAGACAGTTATTATTTCGCGAAACAGGCCAACAAGGTGTTACATTGTGAAATCAATCGGGAATTATCACAAATCGTAGCATACAACCTCGGCGAATTAGGCTTAAACAACATCCAATTCCACGCCGGAGACGGGATTGCTCTCTTGATCTCATCTCATGAGCGATATGATTACATTTATGCCGATCCCTCCCGAAGAGTGAAAAACCAAAAGGTTTTTCGTTTGGAGGATTGCGAGCCTAATATACTGGCCTCTCAATCGTTATTTTTCCAACACTCGGATATACTCGTTACCAAATTAGCCCCACTGCTCGATATCTCGGGGGCATTACACGTACTGCCAAATGTTAAAGACGTATATGTTATCAGTATAGAAAACGATTGTAAGGAATTGCTGTTCGTCCAAGAGAAATCCTTTCAGGGTATTCCCACTATTCACGCTGTGCGGCTATCGACAGAAGTACCACAGCTCTTCTCTTTTAATTATGTACAGGAAAAGGAAGCAGCTCCTGTATTCGGAGAACCCACAAACTTTTTATACGATCCCGATGTAGCTATTACAAAAGCTGGTGCTTTTAAGTCTATAGCTACCGTCTTCCATCTACAGAAACTACATCAGCACAGCCATCTGTATACTAGCTATGACCTCATTAGAGAATTCCCAGGACGCATCTTTCGTATCCATCGGGTGGTTTCATTTTCGGTTTTTAAAAAGAACGTTGATATTACAAAAGCTAATATCATTAGCAAAAACTTCCCATTAAAAGTAGAAGATCTCCGTAAGAAGTTCAAGATTAAAGAAGGCGGCGAGGACTATCTATATTTCACAACGCTATTTGACGATAGACATGTGGTTGTATATGGGAAGCGAGTTTTCTAATCTTATTTACCTCACATTACCTCAATCACGGTACCTTCTTCTAAAGGATGAGATACGCAAATTAAACAACGGCCATTTTCCACTTCCCTATCCGTCAGCACCTCGTTGTAATCCATACGCACACTGCCCATCGTACACTGTGATATACAAGTACTACACATACCAGATTTGCAGGAATATGGCAGCTTGATTTTATGCTCCAATCCCACATCTAATACTGTCTTATTGTACGGAATGGTTAAATCATATTCCTCTCCCTGAAAACGAAGTTTAATATCATAAGGAGTCATATCTATAGGTTCCTCTTCCTTTTCATCATCATCTTCTTCCTCTTCGGGGAAATGAAATGTTTCTTTCCTTATATGGCTATCCGGAATCCCCATACCCAACAAAGTAAAACGTACTAAGTCCATATAAAAAACGGGGCCACAAGTAAAAAACAATACGTTGCCGTGTTCTGGCATATGTTTCTGTACAATACGAAGAAGATACTCTCTATTTAGTCGTGCATGCAAAAGATTCTTTGAACTGGAAAATATCCATACAATTTCCAAACGGTCAGGATACTGCTTTTGCCAATCCAGCAATTCCTCGTAAAACACCGTGCTTTCCATTGACCTATTGCTATACACCAGAATTACTTTGGTTTTATCTTCTCTAACCAACACCGTTTTCAAAATAGAATAAAGCGGCGTTATTCCAACACCTGCAGCAAAAAGAAATACAGTACGTTCTATATCCTTTTGAGGCTCATAACAGAATAGCCCTTGCGGTTCCAATACGTCAATAATATCACCTATCCTTGTTTGGTGATGGAGCAGACGGGAAATCTCTCCATTGTCTACCCTTTTTACGGTAATGGCTAGCGGCTCATCTACATCAGGTGAGCTACTAAAGGAATAAGATCTCCTTACTTCTCTTTCTCCGAATGTGAAAGAGACAGTCAGAAATTGACCTGCTTTGGGTTTTGGGTAGTTGCCGAATAAGTCTTTAAATATTAACGTAACGGTATCATTGGGTTGATATATAATATTGGAAATCTCAAATTTGTGCATGTTATAAAAATAGCGTAATTCTTGAAACTAGACAAATAGATAGCACCTATAGGATATAAAAAATCCCGACAAAGCTTGCCGGGATTATATTATTAATACGTAATACGTAATACGATTAAAGTTTACGTTTAACTTCTACTTGCTCATAGGCTTCCACAATATCGCCCACTTGTATATCATTGAAGCGATCGATATTCAGTCCACATTCATACCCTTGTGATACTTCCTTGACATCGTCTTTAAAACGTTTCAATGAAGCTAATTTACCTGTATGGATAACAACACCATCCCGGATAACACGGATATCATTGTTACGGTTTATCTTACCTTCGCGAACCATACATCCGGCGATGGTACCCACTTTAGATATTTTGAATGTCTCACGGATTTCAACTTCTGCCACAATTTTCTCTTCAAATTTCGGCGCCAACATACCTTCCATTGCAGATTTCAATTCTTCGATTGCATCGTAAATAATAGAATACAAACGAATATCAATTTGCTCATGTTCTGCTAACTTCTTAGCACCTTGTGTTGGTCGCACCTGGAAACCGATGATAATGGCATCCGAAGCAGACGCCAATAGTACGTCAGACTCAGAAATAGCTCCCACTGATTTGTGTATAATATTTACCTGAATTTCATCAGTCGACAATTTCAATAGGGAGTCGGACAGTGCTTCAATCGAACCATCCACATCACCTTTGACGATAACATTCAGTTCTTTAAAATTACCGATAGCTAAACGACGGCCAATTTCATCCAACGTAATGTGTTTAGTAGCACGCATACCTTGCTCACGTTGCAATTGTAGGCGTTTGTTAGCTACCTGACGCGCTTCAGACTCACTTTCCATTACATAGAGTTTATCTCCCGCGGTCGGTGCGCCAGACATACCTAATATCTGTACAGGTACGGATGGCCCAGCTTCTTTCACACGTTCACCGCGCTCATTCGTAAGCGCTTTTACCTTACCAGAATGCGAACCTGCAAGGATCGGATCTCCAATACGCAGTGTACCGGCTTGTATCAATACTGTCGTAACGATACCCCTACCTTTATCTAAAGCTGATTCAATAACGGAACCAACAGCACGCTTTTTAGGGTCAGCTTTTAACTCCAATAATTCCGCCTCCAAAACAACCTTCTCTAATAATAAGTCGACGTTTTCTCCTGTTTTTGCTGATATTTCCTGTGCTTGATACTTGCCGCCCCAGTCTTCGACTAAGATGTTCATACCGGATAATTGCTCCCGTATTCTATCCGCGTTAGCGCCAGGTTTATCTACTTTTGTAAAAGCGAAAACAATCGGAACTCCAGCCGCTTGTGCATGGTTGATTGCTTCTTTCGTTTGTGGCATGACAGCATCATCCGCAGCAATAACGATAATAACAATATCCGTCACTTTCGCCCCACGTGCACGCATCGCTGTAAAAGCCTCATGACCCGGAGTATCCAAAAACGTAATTTTACGATCATCTTCTAACTTCACTGCATATGCACCGATGTGCTGTGTAATACCTCCGGCTTCACCTTTGGTTACATTCGCCTTACGAATATAATCTAATAAAGAAGTTTTACCATGGTCGACGTGCCCCATTACTGTTACAATCGGCGCACGAGGAATTAAGTTTGCCTCAGTATCCGGTTCTTCTAGTTCTGTAATTTCCTCATCCTCTGGCTTAATAAACTCTACTTGATATCCAAACTCTTCAGCAACGATCGATAAGGTTTCTGCATCTAGACGTTGATTGATCGACACAAACATCCCCAAACTCATACAGGTCGAGATGACTTGTGTTACTTGTACATCCATTAAGTTTGCGAGCTCATTCGCAGTTACAAACTCCGTAACGCGTAGGATTTTGGATTGTGCCGCTTCCTCCATTGCTGCCTCTTCCGCAGAAAGTGCTATATCATCACGCTTTTGTCTCCGTAATTTGGCACGTTGTGCAAATTTACCTGATTTACCAGCACCACTTAAACGGGCAAGCGTTGCCTTAATTTGATCTTGGATTTCTTTTTCTGAAGGTTCCTCTTTCGGCGTTTCCTGATGACGTCCTTTTCCTCTATGGTCATGACGCCCCTTTCCATGTCCTTGTTGTTGGCCTCCTTGTCCTTGCCTATAACCACCGGTTTGCTGTCCTCCAGCTTTATTGAAACCACCGCCGCGATTAGCATTACCTTCCCGGTTGGTATTAACGTTGCCTTCATTCGTGCCTCTTTGTCCGGCTACCGCATTTGGATTAATAGGCGTGTTCTTATTCGAACGTTTGCGTTTACGCTTGTTATCATTGCTATGCGAGGGCCCCGAAGACGAAGCAATGGGTTTACGCTCCACAGGAAGTTGAATTTTACCAACTACTTTAGGTCCGCTTAGTGTCTCCGAACGTGCACGTATCACATCTTTGTGAGATTCTTCGGATACAGCAGGTTTTTGTTCTTCTTTTACCGGAGGTTTAATTTCTTGATTTTCTTTATTCATGTTAGCCGTAGGCTCTGCTTTTATTTCTTGTTTTTGCTCCTCCTTCGGCTGCAGCTCCTCTTTGTCCTCTTGTTTAGGTTTAATTTCCTGTGCAGGTATTTCAGCTTTCGGCTGTTCCACAACAGGTTTAACCTCCTCCTCTTTCTTCACCTCCTGTTCAACAGGTTTGGTTTCTGATTCTACTGTCTTGGGGGATGTTTCTTGTGTTACTTCCTCTTTTTCAGACTCTTTCTTAGGTTTACCACGTTTAAGGCTATCTAAATCAATTTTTCCAACGACTTTTAAAGGACTGGAACTCTCCTCTTTTTCTTTAGCTGTTGGTTTTTCCTCTACGGGCTCTGTAGCTTCAGATGTCGGAGTAGAACCTGTATCCTTAATAAGAACTTCTTTAGAGGTTGTATTGTCTTCGTCTTGAATATCTTCTCTAGATTCCGTAGGATTCGCTCCACCTGTTCCAGCAGCCGACTCGTCACGACGAATTTTACCGATAACAATTTGTTTCGCTTCGTCTTTTACGATTTTGTCTCCTTGAAATTCTTTTAGAAGGACAGTATACATGTCTGGAGACAACTTAGTACTGGGTTTTGATTCTACATCAAACCCTTTTTTCACCAAGAAGTCAACAGCCGTACCTATCCCAATGTTAAGTTCTTTTGCTGCCTTTAGCAAGTTTATGCTTTTTCCTTCTGTCATCTAATATTTACCTTCTATAATTTTAATACTACAAAAATATGTTTTTTTACACTGAAAAAACAATTTCAGCTCAATTGTTTTTTCAGTATACGGATACGGTGAAACCCTTATTCAAACTCGGATTCGAGGATACGAAGAATCTCCTGTATAGTATCCTCCTCCAAGTCAGTACGTCTCACTAGCTCTGCTTCTGTCAATGCTAAAACTGATTTCGCTGTATCAAGTCCAACGCGTTTCAATTCGTCGATGATCCAGCTATCAATCTCATCTGCAAATTCTTCGATGTCCACATCCTCCTCTACTTCATCATTTTCTCTGTATACATCAATTTCATAACCTGTCAATTTACCAGCGAGTTTAATATTATGTCCGCCCCGACCAATAGCCAATGACACTTGATCTGGTTTAAGGTAAACAGCTGCCGTTTTGTTATCATCGTCAATTTTAATGGAAGAGATACGTGCAGGACTTAAAGCACGTGTGATATACAACGTGTTGTTTGATGTATAATTGATCACATCAATATTTTCATTCCGCAATTCCCTCACAATGCCGTGTATACGAGAACCTTTCATACCCACACAAGCTCCTACAGGATCTATACGATCATCATAAGATTCCACAGCAACTTTTGCTCTCTCTCCTGGTTCACGAACAATCTTCTTAATGGTGATGAGTCCATCAAAAATTTCCGGCACCTCCAATTCGAATAAACGTTGCAAAAATTCAGGGGCAGTACGTGAGATGATGATCTTTGGATTACTGTTCATCATATCAACTTTGAGTACTACGGCACGGATGCTATCACCTTTTTTAAAATAGTCTGCCGGGATCTGCTCGGTTTTAGGAAGAATCAGTTCGTTTCCGTCCTCATCCAATACCAAGATTTCTTTCTTCCAGATCTGATAAACCTCACCTATCACCAATTCCCCCTCGCGATCTTTATATTTCTTAAAGACTTCGTCTTTTTCCAATTCTAATATTTTCGAAACCAGTGTCTGACGAGCCGCCAAAATAGCTCTCCTACCAAAGCTTTCCAATGTAATTTGTTCAATATATTCGTCGCCAACTTCCAAATCTGGATCGTATTGATGTACATCAGACAATTCGATTTCCAAATCATCATCTTCGGAAAACCCGTCTTCCATTACCACACGCGTTCTCCAAATTTCCAAGTCCCCATTATCAGGGTTTACAATCACATCCACGTTCTCATCTGTGCCAAAGCGCTTACGTATCATACTACGAAACACCTCTTCCAATACCGTAATCACGGTCGGACGATCGATATTTTTAAATTCCTTGAACTCTTGGAAAGAGTCTATCAAATTGATATTGCTGCTCATTTTTATTTAAATGAAATTAACACCTTTGTTTCTGTTATATTATCTAATGGAATCTCAGCATCCTCTACGATGGCTTTCTTCCCCTTTTCTTTTTTTACTTCTTCTATCACGATGCTTTTATCGTTCACTGCAATCAGTTTCCCTTCTCTTTTTTCTCCCTCGACACCCTTTATCCGAACGCTTCGTCCAATATTCTTTTGATATTGTCTATGCAACAGCAGCGGAGTATCAATACCCGGCGAGGAAACCTCTAAACGATACGCACGATCAATCGCGTCCTCTTCTTCTAAATGAAAACCCACGTGGCGGCTAATTTGAACACAATCCTCAATCGCTATTCCATTATCTCCGTCCATCAATATCTCCAGAAGTCCGTTATTGTGCATTTTAATCCGCACAACAAACAAATCCTCCCGATCAGCTATCTTTTCTTCTATTAGTTCGCGTACTCTTCCTTCTATTTGCATACCCTATTTCGATAGGTAAATTAAACTTTTCGATAAGTGAATTAAAAAAGGGGGCATACCATGCCCCCTCTTATTCAGATTGTACAAAGATACAACTATTATTTTAAATAAACAAATGGGGTTTATTTGTTATCTACTACTGATTTTATCGTCTTCTGCATCTGCGCCATCATCGACGTCAGCGTTTCCATTGTAGGCTCCGGACTTGGTTCAGGAAGTTCCGTACTGATAAACGCTTTTGCTTTCCACACTTCAATAATATCTTCTGTATTTACCCAATACGGTTCATATGTTTTATTATCCGAAACAAGCTTTAATCCTTTTTCCTCTTTAAACTTGTATGCGACACGTTTGTATACTACACCATCCTCTTTGGAAACCACAACATAAGTTTGATTAGGTTTGATATCATGCCAATTTTCGATATACTCTCCAATAATAATACTTCCCGATGGCAGCGGCAACATGGAATCACCCTTGATTTCGAATGCGCGATACGTCCCTTGGTTGAACATGGGAAGTGAAAATTTCGGTAATTCGGCAACATATTCCGGATCTCCATATCCATTTAAATAACCTGCACTGGCTTTTACAGGCACCAATTCAATATTCTCTCTCTCATCTCCGTCTACAGTTATACTCAACACCCGCAAATTAGACGCATTACTTTTGGGCTGAGGCCGCCATTTTTCATCAATAACGTCATTAGCCAGCTCATCCATTGTCAGATCATAGAACTGTGCTATTTTTCTTAGTAGCTCGTACTTCGGTTCGGCTCGATCCTCTTCATAAGCGCCTACAGAAGCCCTTTTTATCTCTAGTGCATCAGCAAATTGCTGTTGCGTTAAACCTTTTTTCTTTCTTAAAAACTTAAGATTTGATGCAATATTTGACATATTTTCTTAAAAAATTTTTATTTACTAATATAATTAGTATTATTGTGCCAATAAAATTAGTAATTAATATTCATACAACCAAATTTATTAGTACACAACATCAATTGACGCATGGAATCACATATTGTATATATTGTTACAGATAGTAACCGCGCATACTTAGAGGTCGGGTATTGCACCGATATACTTAATCGTTTACGGGAGATACATAATACATCGTCGGTCTTATTTGGCGGTTCACCTAAACTAAACAATGTAGTTTATGTAGAGGCCTTCGAAAGCCAAGAAAAAGCACTCTGTTATCACGATACATTGCGAAACTTTACGAGGATGCAACGGGAAAAGCTTATCCGTTTAAAAAACCCAAATTGGCTCAATCTTAATGCCTCTACAACCTATAGAGACAAGATCGATAATAAAAAAGTCGTTGTTTATGCTTAAAGCATAAACAACGACCTTTAACAACCTTCCTTAAACACTAATCTAACTCCACCTCTTTTTATTGGACTACCAGCCCGGCATGAAGTTTAATCCGAATGTACCGAATTTGGTTCTTGACGACACAAATGGTATCGCATAATAAGGTTCTAGAATCATGGCTCCAAATAAATTTACACGCATAGATATACCCGCGCTAAATACCGGCACGCGGTAGTTCCTGTCATAACCATATACGGGAAGTCCGTTTTGATCCACTAAGGGGGTACCGTCTGGATTATATTGCTGTACAAGTGGTTTTTTATCCGGATTGCTTACAATTTTATTACCGTTATTCCATGCTAAACCCGCATCAAAGAAGAGATTAAGGTCAGAAAACAATAAGCCGGATTTTATCGTGGCAAGTTTTTCTGGACCTGTGAACGGTAAGCGCACCTCGAAGTTGCCTACCAATACCCTAGATCCCATTAAGTCATCAAAGGAAATATTTCCTACGCGGTCACGGCTCAGATTATCATAACCTCGTACGAAAAATGGATAACCAATATAGTTGCCACGTAAACGGTTCTCGTCATCACCTGAACGGATATAGGAGTAGGCACGTGCAGCTATTGTCACGGGCCTAAAGCGTAAGTAGCGTCGTAAATCGACGTTATACACTTGCATGTTGATGTCACCGAAATATTGTCCGGCAGACAACCGATAGCGAAACCCTTGTAATGGAGCCGTCAAACCAAATATCGAGTTGTCTCCAACAAATGAGGCGCTAACCTGTTGCATCATCAACGGATCCATACTAAATCCAAGTAATCTAGATGCTTCTTCATTCGATAGCTTTTGACGATCTACAAAACCGCCGAAGAAACTAAGGCTTTGACTCCATTTTTCCGCACTATAGCCATAACGCGCAAGAGCACCACCGATCTCGAAACGATGATACCTATTAAATGGATAAGCTACAAAAGCGTCAAGTTGGGTCTCAAACTGGCGGATAATGTAGTCACTCAGTACCATCTCCTCACCACGTCCTAAATTTTCTCTTTCATACATCCGGAATCCACTGCGATAAGGGATATGTGAAAACGAACCGCCCCAATTCCAGCGGCTTCGCTGGTTTACATAAGCCACCTGTCCACCAAAATCCTGTACTTCCCCATTTATATTCAAGGTAGAGTAAATTTGGTTGTAACCGAGAATATCCGAGAAAATACCAAAAATACCACCTGCCATTCCCGCCCCGTAGCGCGTACCCACGGTCATCCCAACGCCCGAATTGGCTAGATAATCCAACTTGAATTTTGAACGGTAAGGAACCGGTCTTATCAGCGCAGTATCAATCCGCCGATAGGCATTGAAGTTCTGTAAGTTTGTATTGACAACATTGACCCCGCGATCTACATTAGGTGGCAACATCGCCGCCGTAAAATCGACCGCATACGCATCTATCACTTCCGGCTCAAAATCAGATGCGTTTGCTTTATAGATACTGTATTGGTTCCCTTTAAAATAAGAGTACACAATATCATCATTGCTCGATATACTCATTGCGGGCGAATATTCTGTGATACCGCTAATACCCGTAAAATAGTCGGTAAGCCGCTCCACAGTTACCTCCTTCAGTGAATAACGAAACATGTTACGATAGCCGTCACCATTGGATAGGAAGTAAATATAAGTGCCATCACCCGAGAAATGTGGATTTAAATTGTTTGCTCCGGGGAAAATATCGATGGTTCTAACTTCCTTAGTAGCCACGTCGATCATCGCCATTCCCATAGGAATATCAACTGAACGGGAAGCATTTTCCAACGACATCCTGTCCGTGCTGAAAACAATCGTTTTTCCGTCGGGCGAAAAACTTGGCTGGAAATCGGAATACTTATCATTCGTCAATTGCTCCAGTTCTTTTGTTTTGAAGTTATAGATATAAATATCACTCTGCCCTTCTTTCAACCCCGAAAATGCTACACGGTCGCCGTCGGGAGCAAAGTTGATGTTTGTAAATTCCACAATATCCCCCATCGCCTCGAGAGCAACTGTTCTTCCGGTCTGTACATCAATGATCATTAATTTATTCTTCCCTTCGCTAAACACACTGAAAGCAAAATATCGACTATCGGCCGAAAAATCTCCTGCTGATTCAAGATAACTGAACTCATCTATATCCGCATTGGTTGTTCGACTTCCCAACTTCCTTAGAATCTTCCCTGTTTGCGCATCCGCTAAAAAGAGATCAATGCCGAAGAGATCTTTTTCCGACATAAATGCAACTAAGCGTCCGTCAGGCGAAATTGCAGGCGCTACGTTCATACGACCTGCATTCTTTGGTGTAATCAACGCGTGACCAATAGGTCGGGAAGTTGTATCTTTATTTAGCGATTTAAAGGTAGATTCCATTGTGTTTCGCCATAAAGTTGACATGGTTTGTGCATCATACCCAAAAACACGACGTATCCCCATCTCGTAGCCATATTTTGCAGTCTCCATAAACATCGGCATAATAACTGTGTCTCCATATGTAGCCCCAATAAATGCTAAAAATGCTTGGCCATAACGGTAAGGGAAATAATTATAGGATTGTTCTGTCAGTTGCTTTAACGATGGTATATCATTACGAGCATATGCATCCCGCATCCACATCGCAGTAAAAGCATCTTTTTTTCCAATAGATAGATACTCCGCCATTCCTTCCACCATCCATAAAGGAATATTCCCGACATTTTCCAAACGTGTTGTATCCCTTCCTTCCATTAACATGCGGAATTGGAAAGCATGAACCATCTCGTGTCCTAATACGTGTCTCGTTTGATGGTTAATTTGCATGATTGGCATCACCACACGCTGCTTGAACGCTTCCGTCACACCTCCCGTACCAACAGATATTTCACCGGATATGGCAGTCGTTTGTTGAAATTCTGGGTGATTGTTATAAATAATAAGCGGGTTTTTACGCAAAAACGTATCTTGAAAGACTTGTTGATGCATATTATACCATACCTCGGATTCTTTCGCCAGCCAAGTTATCACACTGTCGTTTTTAAGATAGCTGTACATTTCAAAATGAGGGGTTTCTTTCACATTGAAATCTAACTTCTTATAACGCATTTTATTTTGCCCGAAATATTGCGCAGAGGCTATATTAGATGTAGCCAATAGTAATAACATCGCAATGACCAGCTGTTGAACGCTCACTAAACAACGTTTGTCTTTTATGCTCATAATTAAAGATTAGTCTCCTTCAAAAATACAAATTATCTTTCTATTTCATTTATATCCGTCCTGTCTGATGCTTCTGCTTCCGGCAATGTCAACAAACTTTCTACATTTTCGTTTTCTGAATCTAATTCCACCGCTGTACTATCACTTGGCACCTCTATTCGTATTCGTGGGCTTGGACAATTATATTTTTTCTTAATCTCTACTTTGGGATCTGGGAATTTACCTTTTGTAACACCTAATTCCGGATGCTTATATAGCTCCTCCATGAACGTAGCATAAATAGGCAAAGCTGTTTTAGACCCTTCCCCTGTTTGAGAACTTTTAAAGCGGATGCTTTGTTCATCACATCCTACCCAGACCCCCGCAACTAAGTCTTTTGTCACTCCCATATACCATCCGTCAACGTAGTCAGACGACGTACCTGTTTTCCCTCCAATTTCATTTTCATTACCGAAAAGATCCCATTCCCATAATGCCTGCGAAGTTCCCTCCGGCTCTTCTATCGTCCCGCGCAGCATATATGTCATTAACCACGCATTTTCAGGGTCTACGACTTGCTTCTCCTTCGTTTTGAACGATGCTATCAGTTGCCCTTCATTATCATAAATTTGGGATACCAGAATCGGTTCTACCCGTTTGCCCTCATTCATAAACGTCGCATAAGCATTCACCATTTCAAACACCGATACGTCGTTTGAGCCTAGTCCTACTGATGGAACAGATTCCAAATGGCTCTCGATTCCGCAACGGTGTGCTGTTTCTACAATTTTATCCCAACCTACATCCTTTGTTATTTGCGCTGTTATTGTATTTAAAGAACGAGCCATTGCCCAACGAAGCGACATGTTGCGATAAGAAAAACTCCAATCCGCATTTTTGGGCTCCCACACCTCTTTTTCACCCTGTTTATTGACAAAATCCAACCGCACTGGCTTATCTTCATATTTGTCACACGGCTCCATCCCATTTTCGAGTGCTGTCAAATAAACGAAAGGCTTAAAAGTAGAACCTGCTTGTCGTTTTGCCTGATTTACGTGGTCAAATTTATAATAACGGTGGTTAATACCTCCTACCCACACCTTAATTTCCCCATTATACGGATCCATCGCCATAACCCCTGTGTTTAACATACTTACATAATGTTTCAAAGAGTCCATTGTAGACATTTCTACGTCCTTATCACCTTCCCACGTAAAAACTGTCATTTTCCTAGGCTCCCGCATTATTTGGAATACTTTTTCTTCATCATCGTTATATTGCTCCATTAACGACGTAAATATGGGTAACTTTCTAGCCTTATCTTCTAGAAAACCAGGAATTACCGAACCACTTTTATCCCGCCACGGTTCTTCGTTTCTCCAAGTGTTGTCTAAACGTTGTTGCAATCCGTTCATCTGTTTAGATACCGTTTCTTCTGCCAATTGCTGCATACGGGAGTCGATTGTTGTATAGATCTTTAAACCGGCTGTGTAAATATCTATATCATGTTCCTCACTCCATTTTTCAAGCCATTTTTCCACAGCCGTCCGTAGGTACGAATCATTCGTTCCACCTCGCTCCGGATTATTCACATTCAAGTCTAACGGTTCTTTAGAAAAAGAAATATATTGTTCTTCATTAATATATCCCTCCTTTTGCATTTGTCTCAAAACCACATTTCTGCGTTCTTTTGATTTATCTGGATTACGGATAGGATTATAAAGCGTTGTCCCTTTTAACATTCCAATCAGTACAGCTGCCTCCGCAGCAGACAATTGATTAGGTTGCTTATTGAAATATCGTAGTGAAGCGGACTTAATACCGTAAGCGTTATTGCTAAACGAAACGGTATTTAGATACATCGTAATGATTTGTTTTTTTTCGTATTTACTTTCCAGTTTGTAAGCGGTCATCCACTCTTTAAATTTTGTCACGCCCATGCGTACTCCAGGAATGCGACCAAGCAACCCCTGAGACTGGTTATATCTTGTTCGATATAGGTTCTTGGCAAGTTGTTGCGTAATGGTACTCCCTCCCCGCTTGTCTCCCCTCAATGTGGATATCGCGCTGGAAAACAGCCCTATAAAATCTACCCCATTATGTTTGTAGAAACGAACATCTTCTGTGGCAATAAGGGCGTTTAATATATTTTCTGAAATACTATCATAGCCAACTGGATCTCTATCCTCCTCAAAATACCGACCTATCAGGACAGAGTCTGCAGTATATAACTCCGAAGAAATATTAAGTGTTGGCAGAACAATGTCTTTTTTAGTAGGTGAATACCCAAATAGCCACAAGAAGTTTAGCTGAACAGCACATACCAATACAATAAGGCTATAAACCGCTATCAAAACGTAACGGACGACTTTGTTTTTAACCCTTTTAAACATATCGTAAATATGGAAATTGTTTTTCTAAAAACAGCTATGCAAGGCAAAAAAACAGGTTATGGTTTTTGAAATTAACGTATTTTAACATTTGATATATACACGTAAATTTCACATCGATAACAAATCCTCCCTCAATAATTATACCTATTTTAGGCACACGCAACACAGGTCACTTTAGTTTTCTGATTTATTTAAGTATTTTTACCCCTGCAAAAGAAGCTAAAGCATGTTAAAACAAACATTACAGCAAAAATTATTACAGAAACTCTCCCCGCAACAAATTCAATTTATAAAACTGTTGCAGGTACCTACTGTTTCTCTGGATGCGCGCATTAAAGAGGAATTAGAGGAAAACCCTGCTTTAGAGGATGGGAGTTTAACCAATATGAATGATCCAGTTGAGGAATATCCAGACCATGATCCCGACGATAATTTCGAAAGTCAGGATAACGATTTTGATGAGGAATTCAGTGTAGACGAATATATACAGGAAGATGACTATAATGATTATTCAACCAATTACGGAAGTGATGACGACGACGACCGAAAAGAGATCCCGATAGCTGTTCAGGATTCATTCTTCGAATCTTTACAGAACCAACTGGATTTACTTGCTTTATCAGATAAAGATTATCTCATTGGACAACAGATTATCGGTAGTTTAGACGATGATGGCTATTTAAGACGTCCTATCCTCTCGCTGATTGACGACCTCGCTTTTTCACAAAATGTAATTGCAGAAGAAGCAGAAGTAGAGGCTATACTGAAAGTGATCCAAGATTTTGAGCCCGCTGGTATAGGCGCACGAGATTTACAAGAATGCTTACTTATACAATTACGTAAAAAGGATCAAAACAACCCTATTATTAATCAAGCTATTAAAGTTGTTGAAAATTACCTCGATGAGTTTACCAAAAAACATTATGACAAGATAGAAAAGCAATTGGGGGTAAATTCGGAAGAGCTTAAGGATATCATCAACGAGATTCTTAAATTAAATCCAAAACCGGGAGACTCCGGTGCTTCGGCAGGTAAACAACTTCATATTATTCCGGATTTCCATATCACGAACAACGATGGCACGCTCCATCTAACACTCAACGGAAGAAACGCCCCGGAGCTGCGTGTATCTCGCTCTTATCAGGAAATGTTTGAGCACTATGAAAAAGCTGAAAAGACGGATAAAAAAATGAAAGAGGCCGTACAGTTTGTCAAGCAAAAACTGGATTCTGCCAAGTGGTTTATAGACGCTATCAAGCAACGGCAACAGACGCTGTTGAAAACCATGAATGCTATCATGGAATATCAGTATGATTATTTTCTTACGGGGGATGAACGACTCCTTAAACCTATGATACTAAAGGATATAGCAGACAAGATTGAAATGGATATTTCAACAGTATCGCGTGTTGCCAATTCCAAATATGTACAGACTGAATTTGGAACTTTTCTATTAAAATCTTTCTTTTCTGAAGCTATCCAAACGGATTCAGGTGAAGAGGTTTCCAATAAAGAGGTAAAGAAAATATTAGAAGAATGCATTGCCAATGAGGATAAGCGCAAGCCATTAGCAGATGAAAAACTGACAGAAATTCTAAAAGAAAAAGGATACACCATTGCACGACGCACCGTTGCCAAATATCGGGAAGCAATGAACATCCCGGTCGCAAGATTAAGAAAGGAGCTTTAAGCTCCTTTTGTTTTTAAAACCATTCGCAACAATTTCCACTTCACATTGTTAGTATGTAAAAAAAGCTTATGGGCATTTATACCGATAAAGAAATATATCGAAACGGGGGTTTACAGGCGTTTCGTAAAAACAAAGAAGTTCCCAAAGTTATCGAGCAACTGGCATTCAAGGCTTTATCGCACTACCCGGAACTTGAGCATACACATATTCGATTTATATTCAGTCAAAAACTAAAGAAATCTGTAATGGCAGCGCGTCCAGTTGTAAGTACACTCTTACAATCCCGCGATAAACGGGTATATGATATCTTAATTAGTCCGGTATTTAAACTCACTCAAAGTATCGAACCGATCCACCATTTACCAGAAGAGGTATTGATTGGATGGCTTGGCCACGAATTAGGCCATATCATGGACTATGAAGAGCGAACGGTATGGGGAATAGCAAAGTTTGGCCTGATGTATTGGCTATCTAAAAGGTACGTACGAAAAGCAGAACGCGTAGCTGATACCTTTGCGGTTAACAGAGGTATGGCATCCTATATCTTGTCAACTAAGGAGTTTATCCTTGGGCATAGTGAATTATCCACTCGCTATAAAGAAAAAATCGCCCGTCTTTATCTTTCTCCGGATGATATCGTCGAACTCGTGTCCGAAATGGAAAAGAAAACGCAACCGGAAAAAGAGGAACTTTTAGCCGATGAAACTGCTTTAGCTCAAAGCACTCAAGAAGAAGATAACTAAGTCATTATAGGATATCACAATTCCGATATAAATGCCTCAAATACTTCAAAATCTTCCGCATTCATAACACGTGGTATTTTGGTCTGCCCGCCTAACTTCTTATAGTGTTCACTCCACTGATGAAAGTGCGTTACCGGTATGATTTCCACTTCTATACCGTCGAGTGTCTGGCGCCTCGCGACGGTATAGTTTTTATTGTTTTCTTGCAAAGCAGCATCGAATGCTTCCGTAATTTCTGTAGAGGCCGGATGCGCTTGATCTGCTCCAAGATACCATTTATTGATATAGCGCTCACCCCGGCGAATAGAGGCAACCGTAAACTCTCGGATTTCTAGGCCAAACTGCTTTTGCAATTTTTGAATCGCCTGGTTCATTTGATGCACAGACAGCTGTTCACCGACTACATTGAGAAAATGCTTTGTACGTCCGCTGATAATGATCTCAGCACGCTCTTTATCCGTGACAATAACTGTATCTCCTATCATATAGCGCCAAGCGCCCGCCACCGTAGAAATTAACAATACGTATTCCACACCTTCTTCCACCTCTTGGATCGTTAACGTGGGTATATGTTGTTTTACACATCCCTCCTCATCCATATTCTCGGACGTGAAAGGAACGAACTCAAAGAAGATACCATTATCAGTAATGAGTGCCATTGCCTCCGTATCTGGTCGTTTCTGCGTTGCCAGATAGCCCTCTGATGCTAAATAGGTATCAATATAAATCATAGGCTTCGCAAAGAGCTTCTCAAAGCTTTTACGGTATGGGCCAAACGCCACCCCGCCCGTACTATACACCTGTAGATTGGGCCAAATGTCATGAATGGTACCCGCCTTATTTTGGCGAATAATTTCTTTAATCAGGATTTCTGACCAGGAGGGAATACCAGTCATGCTTCCTATATCCCATTTCTTTGCCGCACGGGCTATCTTACGCACGCGCTCCTCCCAATCTCTGCTATCTGCTATTTTCTTACCAGGTTTATAGAATCTTCGGAACCATAGTGGTAGGTTAGCAGCCGATATACCGCTTATTTCGCCTTCGAGGAATCCATTATGCTCCACAAGCTTCGTGCTACTACCCAACATCATGATATCCTTTTCAAAAAAATCTCCCGGAAGATCAAAGTTCTTCAAACTTAATATCTGTTGTATACCTGCCTTTTTAATAGAATTCAACATATCATCCGTTACCGGAATGGCTTTACTATTGCTAGTTGTCCCACTACTCATGGCGAAATAACGTTGCCCCCCAGGCCACGTCACGTTCTCATGCCCCTCATGCAGATAATGCCACCATTCCGTATGGAGCTTATCATAGTCGAAAATGGGAACTACGCGTTGGAAATGTTTTACAGGGTCTATATCCGCAAGGATATTACTGAAATCATACGTTCTGCCAAAAGCGGTGTATTTTGCTACATCCAGCATATCCAGCAAGACTTGCTTCTGGGCCTCCCAAGGTGTAGAGTCCTTATTGATCAAGCCGTTCACATCAATTACCCGTTTAATAATTTCTCCAATAATTGCCATAATATGTCTACTCTTCTTTATCGTATAATAAGAGAATAAATGTCCATGAAAATTGTTTTTGAAATCATAGAATATTCTTCCCCTTCAATCTATTTATTATCTTGCGGCGGCAAATAAAATGATAGTCATTAGTATACATCCGTGGCACATATAACAGAAGATTCAATTAAACAAAAAGCTATCCGCTATTTGTTAGCGGGCATTGCTGCTCTCGCTGTAGTGCATGCATTAGGTAGATTTTCATTCACGCCCTTATTGCCATATTTTATCAGCGATAATATGTTGACCATCACACAAGGTGCTGATTTGGCAACTATAAACTATTTTGGCTATCTAATTGGGGCACTACTTGCAGTACGATACTCCAAACCAAAGCTTATCAAGAAGTACTTATTGATTGGTTTAGTGGGAAATGTACTGATCACCATGGCCCAATGTTTCACCCCACAATTTGATGTATTGCTGCTATTACGATTTCTAAATGGTGTTACTAACGGGATTGTATTTGTTTTAGCACCAGCTTTACTGTTGGAGTGGTTCATCATGAACAACAAACCTCAATTAAGTGGCTTAGTATATTTTGGTGTGGCTGGCGGGTTATTGGCAGGCGGGTTATTAGTGGATTCGACCGCAACTTTTTTTCAAACGGAACATCGTTGGATTCCAGTAGCTATTGTATCCTTGTTATTAGCAACTTACAGCATCAAACAGTTTGTAAAGGTTCAAGTGGACAGACCCGACTATAAAGACAAGGGCCAACGACTGACACACAGTAGTACACTTTTCGACCGACGGAGTACACCGCTATTTCTTTCTTATATCGGCGCAGGTCTAGGCTATATATTACCTATGACTTTTCTTCCTACGCTCGCCCACGACACGATGTCAGAGGATAGTATATGGATAAAAAATGTCTGGGCTATCACGTCCCTTTCATGCTTGATTTCTATCCCTGTATGGAACTGGATCGGGCATCGATTCGGAGACCGGTTCGCTCTGATCTATACATATATATTGCAAGCGCTGGGAGTAGCCGCCGTATTGTTAATCCCAGCGGGAATCGGCGTAATCGCGTGCGCAATTTTAGTGGGTAGTGGATTTTTAGGATCGGTTATGTGTACACAACGATTAGCGAGATATTTTCAACCACATCAGGGGCCGAGATTGTCAGCTGCGCTTATCGCCATTTATGCGGGGTCACAACTAATAGGCCCATGGCTTGCTAAGTTGTGGATTGAGCATGGAGGTACTTTACTGCAAAGCTTTGCCGTAGGACTGGGAGCTTTCATCTGGGGGTTATTCTGGACATGGCGGACACCCAAAACATAATATCATTGCATGATTTCTGCATTTCTAATTGTAACAGAAATTAACCTATAGCCATTCTCCGTCCGTAAAAAATCAAAATGATTTTGTGATATATCCTTTGTTCCATAATTGTATGAAATAACCACACTTAATACCGGATACTGCCATTCCCTTGCTTCCCCACAATTGTTGAAGTATTCATCAAAATCCTCTCCATCATACATAAAGGGGTTCAATCCATTTAGAAAAATAGCGTAGTTGGTTTCCGGTTCGTTGATTTCCAATAAGATTCGCTTTAACAATTGAAAGTTATTATCCATAAATTCTTGCTTTCCAGTCTTTGCCCATCCTTCTTTGGATTCCCATGTAACGGTATCATGAGTCGATTGCAATACTTGCTCCTTCCCCAAATCGGACAGCAGTTCATCTATTAGCCAAGCTTTGAATTCTTTCTCAAAATCAATAAAGGTTATATATTTCCCATCGCTAGACGGAAAGCTCTTTTTCGATTTATCTTTCGATGGCTTCGATGTCCTTTCAACGGAATAAAAATCAAGCTTATTGTCGTTGGGAAAATTTTCTGCTAATACATTATTTAAGGTATCGAGTAACACCTCTACCCCTCCTACCCACGAATAATAATTATCTGCAGGAGGGTCGTTCGGACGGACGTATTGCTTTTTGCCGCCTTTTAATCCAACCAGCATGCCATTTCTGACCTTGGTTAAATCATTGTAAATAGCGGGTATGGCGATATCCCCATTCTTATCAAACAAGCCTACTTTGTCCGATTCTCTATCCCTAAACCGTATAAATCCTTCATTTTCACAGTCTGCTGCATTATCAAAGATGTAGATACTATCCGTTCCAAATACTTTGTTTTTTTTATTCAAATAATAACTTGTCCACTTCTCTCCGTTTCGTTCTGTGCCCGATATGATATCATTAAATTGGACGGCCGTGACAAAACCAGCAAATCTTGGTTCTATCCTCACGACACCCGATTTATCTTTGTAACCTGCCAATGTAGAATCCTGATTATAAAAAACAGTCCATGTATCGGTTATTTGTCCCCGTTCGGAACGGCACCCTAACATGATTAGAAACAATGCTGCTATTATTTTAAAATATTTAATTGTCATTGCATTTATATCTTATTCCGATCTAAAATACGAAAGTTCAATCTTTATTTTATATCCCAGAACAACTTATTATCTTTGCCAAACTTAGTTATTTAGAATTATTCTCAATAATATTATATGAAGAAGTATCTTCTGATAGCTTACCAAACAATATATAAAATGAGCAGACAAAATTTCAAACCCATACAAGCATTATTAAAAGTAAGCCGTAAAGAATTTATTACACCACATTATATCAGGATATATCTCACGGGGGATGATGTACAAAAAATTGCCAACACGACTATTGGTGTCAACAACAAGATCCTTATCCCGCCGGCGGCTTGTTCAGCGGTTTATCTCCCGGAATTTGACGATGATAAAAAGCAGTGGAAACCGCAACCGGATGAAATACGCCCCTTTATCCGGACATATACCCACCGCGGAATTGATTTGGAAAAAAACGAGATTTGGATCGACTTCGTCGCGCATGGTGATGAAGGCCCCGCTTCCGCCTGGGCTATCGCTGCCAAAGTAGGTGACCCATTAGGTGTATTGATGAAAGATGGCAAAACCAAATTATATGGCGACGCAGAAAACTATCTTCTCGTAGGCGACGCTACCGCTATCCCTGTTCTAGGCGCTATTCTGGAAGATTTACCTTCTACAGCTAAAGGAACTTGTATCATCGAGGTTCATGGCAAAGCGGACGAACAGCACCTGAAAACCGCCGCTAATGTGCAATTTATCTGGCTACACAATGAAGCTCCCCAACAGGGAAGCTCGCTCGCAGAAACAGTAAAAACACTTGACCTCCCTACGCATAACCGTTTCGCGTATGTAGCGGCAGAATTTTCATCTGTAAAGGAAATCCGCCATTATCTGCGGAAAGAAAAGGATTGGAAGCAAGAGGAGTTATATGCCTATTCTTATTGGAAAGCCGGCGTAGCGGAAGATAAATCGGCTACCGATCGACGCCACGAAAGCGTACAGGAATAAAAAGAACCTTTTTAGCAGAGTATTGTTCTTACTAATAGAAATAAAACAAAAATGTTATGAGAGCTATTTGGACTGGAGCAATTGGATTCGGATTGGTTAATATCCCTGTTAAAATATATAGCGCTGTACAAAGCAGTTCCTTGGATTTAGATATGTTGGATAGAAAAGATAAATCGAACATCAAATACAAACGCGTGAATGAAAACACCGGCAAGGAAGTGAAATGGGAAAATATCGTCAAAGGTTATTTGCTCAAGGATAAATATGTCATCCTGGAAGATTCAGACTTCGAAGAGGCCAGTCCCGAAAAGAACAAAATGATCAATTTACATTCTTTCGTTAAGATGGATGAAATAGATAGTATTTATTTTGATACCCCCTATTATCTGGAGCCTCAAAAAGGAGGAACAAAAGCTTACCAACTTCTTCTGAAAGCGCTCGAAAAAAGTAAGACTGCCGGATTGGGTTCTTTTGTCATGCGCAACGTAGAACACCTTGCCATCGTGAAACCATATGAGAATATGCTCTTACTGAACAAGATTAGATTTGAGGAAGAAATCCGGGCAACAGATGAATTAAGCTTACCGGGCAATGCCCGATTAAAAAAAGAGGAGATGGATATGGCTCTTCAACTGATCAAACAGCATAGCCAACCTTTTGATATATCAAAATATAAAAATGAGTATACCAGCGAATTATTGAAAATTATTAAACAGAAAGCTAAAGGAAAACATACCTCTATTCGGAAGATGAAAGTGGAGAATACGAAATCGACAGACTTGTTAAATAAATTGAAGGCAAGTTTAGCCTAAAGTTTAGCAAGAATCTGCTTTATATTGACGGCGTTGTCCCATAACGTAGCCCAAGGATCGTCTACCTCCTTTACCCGTTTTAATATGGTCTTGATATTGTAATCGGCAATACGCAACTTGGGTGTTAATTCGTCCCATCGCAGCGGTGTACTGACAGTAGCTCCCTCTTTCGGTCTTAAGGAGTAAGGAGCCGCTATGGTCTGCCCCCTTCTGTTCTGCAAAAAATCCAGGTATATCATCCCCTTTCTCTTTTTAGGATCCCGTACCAAGCTGGTCGTATCTGAATGTCTTTCTTGAACCATCTGGGCAACCAATTCGATGAAATCCCGGGCAACATCATACGTATATTTCTTTTTTAAGTAAACATAGATATGTAAACCCGTAGATCCGGAGGTCTTTAGAAATGCGGGGACTTTCATTTCTTCAAAGATTTCATGTGCCGTCTTTGCTACCTGTATCAGTTCTTGAAAATCAGCCCCGTTTGGATCCAGATCCAGCACAGCAAAGTCCGGATACTCCGGCTTTTGATAAGTAGAAAGCCAGGGATTAACCTCAATAGAACCTAGATTCGCGATATAAAGAAGGGTGGCTTTGTCGTTACAAACGATATAGTCTGTTTCTTTTCCCGTGCTTTCCGAATGTACCGGAACTGTTTTTACCCAACCGGGAATATTATCCGTATCCACATCCTTCTGGAAAAAACCTGCTGCTGCAATGCCATTTGGAAAGCGATGCATCGATATCGGTTTATTTTTAACAAATGGAAGTATATAATCGGCCATTTGTTCATAATACGCGATCATCTGTCCTTTGACATAACGCTCCTTTGGCCAGTATACCTTATTTAAATTGGTCAATTGCACCTTTTTGCGACCTATTGTTATTAAATCTTCATTCTTTTCGTCTTTCATAGGACTCTCTTTTTCAATTTCTTCCGAATCTTTATCCTGCCGCAATCCTTTAAATACCGGATGGCGTAGATGACGGTCTGTCGTCCACTCGCTATAATACACTTCACACACCAGTGCTGGCCGTAACCAGGTTACTTCTTTTTCCTTCGCCACTACCACCTCCTTATCGAATGGCTTTTGTCCGCTTTCGTACTCCTTCATAAGGGTGTATATATCTTTAAGGCTCTTTGTATTGAATCCCGTGCCGCAGTTACCGATATATACGAGTTCTCCATCCTGATAATACCCAAGTACCAAAGCCCCGAAATAGGAACGGCTCCCTTGTGGCGGCGTATAACCACAAATGATGGCTTCCTGACTATTTCGTAACTTGAATTTTGTCCAAGAACTGCTACGTTTACCTTGTAAGTATGTGCTTTCTGCTTCTTTCGCTATGATTCCTTCCCACTGTTGCTTTTCGGCTTTCGCTTTAACATGTTGAGCTGTGCCTTGCAAGACCTGTGTTAACTGAACAATTTTAGGTTTTTTTATACGGCGAAACAGTAGTGCAAGTAACTCTTCCCGATCTTTAAGCGCATAATCCGTCACATATTCGTCTTCCAAACGGAGTATATCAAAAATATAATAGTGCAATGTAAGATTACTCGGAATAGGTTCGCCACTGGCTATCAATTGGAAGTGCGCTTTCTTTTGTTCATCCTCAATAACAAGTTCTCCGTCAATCCACGCATGCCTATCCAAGGAAGATAGTTCTGTCACCAGTGATGGAAACAATGTATTCATATCTTTCCCGTTTCGCGAATAAAGTTGAACACCCATTTCGTTCCTTATGGCCAAAATACGAAACCCATCGTATTTTTTTTCGTACCGCCATTCCGTTCCTTCAGGAAGATGTTCTGCCAATTTTGCGAACATAGGTTTCGGAAATTCTTCCGTATTAGTTTTTTGGTTAGTTTTAGAAAGTTTTTTAGAGGGATCGGTTTTCTTCTCTTTTTTAAAATCTACACCAGCTTGCTTAACCACTTGTTTTACACTATCCTCGCTATCGTAAGGTTCATCCCATGCATATCGGTCTTTATGTTTTATGAGCAGCCAAGCATTATCCTCCTGCCCTTTCATCCGTACCAATGCAAATTCACCACGGAGAATATGGCCTTGTAATTTGAATTTTAAGGAACCTTTCTCTAAGTCCAGTAAAAATTCTTTTTCATTCTTTGCTTCCGTAAATTCGTAGTATCCTGAGTCAAAAATAGTGACCACGCCAGCGCCATAATTACCTTTTGGAATAATCCCTTCAAAAGAGGCATAATCTATCGGATGATCTTCGACTTGCATGGCCAACCGCTTATCTTTCGGGTATAACGACGGCCCTTTGGGAATAGCCCAGCTCTTCAACACGCCATCCAGTTCCAATCGAAAATCATAGTGTAAGCGAGAGGCATGATGCCGTTGTACGACAAACCGCAATTTTCTTGCCTTATCACTATTTCGCTTATTACTACCTTTTGGTTCTTGCGTTTGTTTAAAATCCCTTTTCTTTTTATAATCTGCGAGCTTTGCCATACCTGTCTTTTATTGAAATAAACACGCTCGTCTTCATAAGGTTTTCAATGATATTATAGACTACCCGGATATGTCAGCAATTCAATCATGGTTTGAGCCGTGGAAGCCGCAGACAAAGGATTTTGTCCAGTAATGAGTTGTCCGTCCAGCACAACATGTGGGCCAAAAGAAAGCTTAGCCGAGCTAAAATCTGCGCCATATTCCTTTAGGCGCGTTTCCAATTCGAAGGGAATGTTATCGTGACGCATGACCAATGTTTCCTCTATATTGGAAAATGCCGTAAGTTGTTTTCCAACTAAATACCCTGGATGAAGATCCGCTAATGGCAATAATGCAGCCGGCCCATGACAAACCGCTGCAATCGGTTTATCTTCTTTTACAAACTCCAACAACAGTCGACCTAACTCAGGATGGCGAGCCAAATCCCATAAAGGACCATGTCCGCCGGAAATAAACACGCCATCGAAAGCGCTGGCGTGCATATTTTCCAGTTTTAATGTATTTGCAAATTGCTGTTGCACGACCTCATCATCTAAAAAACGTCTATTGGAGGCGGTAATATGCTCCGTTAGTTTACTCATGGGGTCGACTGGTGGCTCTCCTCCTAAAGGACTAGCCATTGTCACTTTAAACCCAGCATCGACAAATTCGTAATAGGGATCCGTCATTTCTCCTAACCAAACCCCTGTCATAGAATCTGTCCCATCCATTCGGGCATGGGAAGTGAGCACCATCAATATATTAAATGTCAATATCATGTATTTAGTTAAGGAGTCGTTGGAGGAGGTGTAGGAGGCAGTACAGAATCTACGCTATCTCTCATCGTGGTATCCGTAGTCGACCTTCCATTTCTGTAGTTTTGGTCTCCAATAGTATCTCTACTATCCATCGTGTCGGAATTTTCAGTTCTATTACCACCACATCCGGTACCTAATAGACCAAGCATAAATGTAAAAAAAATGATCCTTTTCATAACGAAATTATTTATTTGTAATCTAATATTGTGTTGTTTAAACCACTTGTTGAACAATAAAAAGTCTCCTATAGTTGTTTTTAATGTTAATTTAGGTATTTATACATCGTTATGAAGTTCAATACAGGTATTTCACGTGGCTACGGTGAATATCTTGCCTTATGTCAAGTATCCTATTGAAAAAAGTATCTAATATTGTATTCTAAGGTAGAAGGAAATCAAAATTAATGTTTACATAAAAGGTTCTATTATGAAAAGACACGTATCACATTTCATCAGGATGACTCCGCTTTTGGCCGTCCTGTTGGTAAATACACCCGATGCAAGCGCAGATAATAAACAGCAAAATGTTATAGCTTTTGAACAGGCCACTCCTGTCTTTGAATACATTATCAAGCAAGATAGCAGTCGTGATATTCAAAAACTACTTAAACATTACGAACAGACGGCGGTACATTTAAAAAAAAGCGTGGCGGGACTTACAGAAGAACAGCTAAACTTTATTCCAGGCAAAGGACAATGGTCAATTAGCCAATGTCTAGAACATATCATCTTATCAGAACCCATGATTTTTGGGATGTTCAAACAAGAAATTTCAAAACCTGACACGTCCAAAATTTCCCAAAAACCAAGCTATACTGACGAAGAAATTATTAAAAGCATTACCAACAGGAGTGAAAAATATCAAGCTCCCGAAATGCTTCAACCTACTGGAAAATACCACAATATAAACGAGGCTTTAATAGCATTTGAAAACGGGAGAAAAGAGATCATTGATTATATAAAAAATGCCGATATAAAGGCTTTGCGAAATCACATTAGCCAGGGGCCGGCGGGTCCTGTAGACGGCTATCAAAATCTGTTATTCATAACAACACACTCCGATAGACACATTTTGCAAATAGAAGAGATTAAGGTACTTCCTAATTTTCCAAAAAAATAAGATTTATAATTGGTTGATTAGTAAAAAAATACTGGAGTTCCCCACTCCAGTATTTTTTGTTTATAGCTATCATAAACTTTTCTAAACATCTCCTTAATTAGACTGTTTTATATATAGGGCTACTTTAATAACGGAACGGATTTTTTCTGATTTAGAACCGTTCTACTAAAAAGTGTTTAAAACGAAAATCAATGCATTCATTAAAAACATCTATTATGCAAACAATCGATTTGAAATTACTAAAAGAACTTACGGCAATCCAAGGTGAACCTTGTATCTCGATTTACATGCCTACCCATCGAGTACATCCGGCAAATGCGACGGATCCTATCACTTTTAAAAATCTTTATAAAAAGACATTGCAGTATATCAAAGACAACAAACTTAATGAACATGAAAAACTAATCCAACCATTGGAAAAACTCATAGACGATAAAACTTTTTGGGATCACAATGATGAGGGGCTTGCAATCTTTGTATCTTCACAAGATACCCAAATATTACGTTTACCTCAAAAAGTCCAAGAAATAACCTGCGTGGCCGATTCATTTTGCGTAAAACCTTTGTTTAAGTTGTATCATGAAAACCAACCCTACTATCTCCTTGCGCTGGCTTTAGATGATGTACAGCTTTATCAGGGCGACAAATACCAGCTTCAAAAGTTGGATATAAAGGACAACGTACCTACCACCATGAAAGAGGCTTTAGGTGACGAGCTAACAGACAATCATTTGCATGCCTCTGTTGTGCAAGGTACTGGACTGCACGGGTATATGGAAAAAAGTCAAGAGGAAGATATTGATATGGATAGATTTTTCAGGAAAATAGACCAAGCTATTCTCGAACATTATCCAATCCCCCAAGACATACCACTACTGTTAGCTGCTTTGCCCGAGCATCATAATCATTTTTTACGCATCAGTAAACATAGCAATTTTGCCCCAATTCATATACAGATAAACCCCCAATCACTAAGCAAGGCAGCTTTATTGGAAAAGATACAAGAGGTATTCGACAAAATACTAGAAAAGCGGAAAAAGGAGCTTTTAGAACGTTATCACCTTGCCATACCTGAAAACCTAAGTAGTTTAGATATAGGCGATGTGGTAAGAGATGTCATTGATGGTAAGGTAGAAGTGCTTTGTATAGAAAATGGTAAATCTATTGATGGTCATATTGATATCGAGGAACGTGAAATAGTACAAGATGATGGACAATATACCGATGTAATCAATGAATTGGCATGTTTGGCGTTTAACTACGGAGGTAGCGTGATTGTACTTGACAAAGAGGAAATGCCTTCTGAAACAGGTGTTTTCACAATTAATCGATATTAAGAACAAAAAACGCGACTACACATCAATTTTGGCACGGAAATTGTTAATTATTTAGTATTCATAATTTAGGTTAATAATTGGTTAGTTTAAATCCTGGAGCTCCCCGCTTCAGGATTTTTTTATTTCTTATTTCATTCCGTACCCTTATCTAACTCTGAGCTAAATGAGAGCTACTTCCCGATACAAAACTTGCCGAATATCGTACCTAATATGTCCCTATCAACATCGATATCTCCCGTGATACTAGAAATATGTCTCAATGCGTCGCGCACATGGTGGGCTAATAAATCGCCAGGCAACTGAATACTTAGCCCCTGCTTCACTTGCTCGAGTGCGTTTAAAGCCAGCTGTAAAGCTTCCACATGTCGCGTGTTGGTAATGATCTGTTGATCCTCAATAGCCATTTCCCGGATTTTGTCCAACAAAATATTTTTTAACCCTTCCACACTATCTCCGTCCTTCGCTGATATAGCGACTAGCGAATCACTGTAATCGCTAAATAAAGCTCCTGTAATGGCCATATCCATTTCGTTCGGGTAATATCCTCCCTGCAAATCAATTTTATTACGAACTAAAATGACAATAAGACCGTCGTAATAGAGTTCCTTCACTTGTGCGATGACCTCATTTGCCGTACTATCTTTATCATCGTATAAATAGAGTAGCACCTTCGCCTGCCGAACTTTCTCTTTAGCTTTGGTCACACCGATAGCTTCGATAGTGTCCATCGTTTCCCGCAACCCCGCCGTATCGATAAAACGGAAGGTAATCCCATCCAAATTGATAGTCTCTTCGATGGTGTCCCGGGTAGTTCCGGCGATATCACTAACAATAGCACGTTCTTCGTCGAGTAAGGTATTAAGCAACGTCGACTTACCAACATTAGGTTTTCCTATAATGGCAACTGGAACCCCATGCTTTATCGCATTTCCGTAAGCAAACGACTGAATAAGTTTGTGGATATGCACCTTAATTTCCTGAACCAAAGCTTCAAATTGTGCCCTATCAGCAAACTCGACATCCTCTTCTCCAAAATCCAGTTCGAGTTCCAAGAGCGCCGTAAAATTAATCAGCTGTTCGCGCATCTGCTGTAACTTATTGCTGATTCCTCCACGCATTTGGTTCATGGCGATTTCGTGGGAAGCTTTGTTTTCCGAAGCGATTAGATCCGCAACAGCCTCCGCCTGCGACAAATCCATACCACCGTTTAAAAATGCCCGCAACGTAAACTCTCCAGCCTGTGCTGCTCTAGCTCCCTTCTTAATCAGTAAACCTATCAGACGTTCGACAATGTATTTTGAGTTATGGGTAGAAATTTCGACCACATCCTCCTTCGTGTAGGAATGCGGACCTTTAAAAAGCGAAACCAATACTTCATCGATTATTTCATCCTTATCCCGTATCGTACCGAAATGGATCGTATGAGAAGGTTGGTTTAGAAGATCTTTTCCTTTGAACACCGCGTTGGTAATCGTGATTGCTTGCGAACCAGATAAACGAATAACCGCAATGGCACCATTCGCTCCCGGAGATGTCGCTAAAGCCACAATCGTATCTTGCGAAACTAATCCTGTTGACATGGGGCAAAGGTACGGTTTTTATATGTACGTCTCTACTTCTCATAAAACTCAATCGGCAACCCATCCGGGTCAGCGATAAAAGTAAATTTCTTCCCGGTAATTTCATCCGTTCGGATAGGTTCATACGCTACATCACTTTCTTCCAATGCACGGACAGTTTCTTCTATATCCGATACCTCAAAAGCTAAATGTCGCAGTCCGTTTGCTTCAGGATACGATGGACGCATCGGAGGGGAAGGGAAAGAGAATAGCTCTATAATATAATGACCGTTTAGCATTAAATCTGCTTTATAGGAATTGCGTTCAGTTCGATAGGTCTCTGCCCGTACCTCCAAGCCCAAAATGTCTCTATAAAAAGATAGACTACGTAAATAGTCGCTACAGATAATAGCAACGTGATGGATTTGATTCAACTTAAGCGCCATTCCCTTACAAAAGTTGAAAGAGATCGTTCACACCCAATAGTTTACGGGCTGTAAACCCTTCCGCATATTTGACCTGGATATTTCGTCCCAATTCTGCCGCTCTACCCCTCGTAGACTCCATAAAATCAGGGTTCGAAATATAAGTCTGGGGCTCATTGTCGTCTACAGACACATTAAATTGTGTAGCATAAGCTAGAATAGATTGCTCTTTCTTTTCCCAAAAGTCGGTAATATCCAATATAATATTCGGCTGGATATATTTGTCTTGGATCACTTGCAATTGAAGCCTAGGTCGAAAAGCTTCTTGTACTTGTCCTTCATCAACTGTTTCGATACGGCGTAACCCACTTAGAAAAAGTGCGTCATTCACCAATTTACTCGCCCTTCCATGGTCTGGATGACGATCGTCCAACGCATTGGTGATCACAATTTCGGGTTGATATTTGCGGACTGCACGGATAATAACGAATTGGTTTTCTTCATCATTAGCAAAAAAACCATCGCGCAATCTCAGGTTTTCCCGAACGCGTACACCGAGGATTTCGGCTGCTTTCGCTGCTTCTCTCTTCCGAGTTTCCGGAGTGCCGCGTGTTCCCAATTCTCCCTGTGTCAAATCCACAATACCTACCTTTTTACCTGCCGCCACATATTTCGCAATCGTTCCCCCCGCCCCTAATTCGGCATCATCGGGATGAACGGTCATCACCATTAAATCCAACTTCATAGTACATTTCTGTTTGTTCCAAAAGTAGACATTTAAGTAAAAAATGGCAAATAGAACACAAAGGACATCAAGAATGCTCTACGCTGTTATCAGTTTTTCGATTTTGGCGGTCACCCTCTTCGCTTGCGGGCTTGTGACGCTATAGAAGTAATCCACTACTTCTCCTTGTTTGTTAATAAGATATTTGTGAAAATTCCATAAAGGTTTAACGTTTACACGTCCATTTAGGTTCTTGTCGGACAAAAATCTGAATAATGGATCACAATAATCTCCAACAACATGTATGCGTTTAAATATTGGAAAAGTAACCTGTTGCTGGATACGGCAAAATGTTTCCAGCTGCAAACCTGTCATCGGCTCCTGTTCATGAAAATCATTGGATGGAAAAGCTAAAATTTCAAACCCTTGATCCCTGTATTTCTGATATAATTGCTCTAGTGATTTAAATTGCTTAGTAAAGAAGCATTTACTGGCAGTATTTACAATCAATAGCACTTTGCCGGAATAATCTTGCAACGATTTCTTTTCTCCGTTAAACTGTAGGCCGTGGAAATCATAAACCGTCTGCATAGCTTCCTTTTTATTAGGTCTAATAATTATATAAATTCTTTATGGGACGCACACGTTCGTAACCCCGAATAATATTCTCGATTTCATAATCTTCTTCTGGATCATAAACCGATTTCAAGTTGTGGCCGAATACCTTTGCTACCGACTGGTAAAAGAAAGCTGAAAGTCCTCCTTTCATTTCTCTTACAAGTTCATAGCTGCTATTCCCCGTTTGGCGCTGCACCAATTTAATTAAGATTGCCCCTTGAGAGATGCTCAGATTTTTTATTTCTGTTCTGAATTTCTCCTTAATTTCATCTTCACACGCTTTTATCAAACGTTTTTCTTCTCTCTTGGAGGAAGCTAGGGCAATTTCACGATCCAATTGTTCGTACCGTTTTTGTGCATAAATTGCATAAGGCAATACACGCAGAACATTTCGTTCCAAACGCAGGTAGTTCAATCTATCTTCTTCTGTCTTAAACGTACGTCTGGCAGTGACGATGACATCTTTTATTGGAAACCAAGGCAATACTTCCCCCGTTTCCAAACGGGTAGTCGTATAATACTGCAATGTTTCACCCTCTCCTTTTCCGTAGTGAGGAACCTGCAAGGCTTGTCCTTTACCCACATATGGCAATAGGAAAACCAAAAATAAACCCCATACAAAAGACCGCGTCATCTCCTCCTAAAAAATGTTAATGTATTTCCAAATATGTAAAAAATTCGCTATATTTATGTGTTGTTTTTTGCCTGTTTCCACATAAGCGGAAAAACAATAATAAAATTACAAACAAAAAAATATAAAAGCAACTTTTTCAGTGTGTATATGGAAGAATTTGAGATTGACATTGAGGCAGAAAATAAGGAGATTAGGAAAAGGTACCGCGCTTTACTCCGAGCTTGCAAACCGACTTTGCAACGAGGCGATAAACAAGAAATCCGAAGAGCATTTGACCTTGCGTTGGAGAGCCACAAAGATATGCGTCGTAAATCAGGCGAGCCATATATATACCATCCCATAGCTGTCGCACAGATAGCAGCGGAAGAAATAGGTTTAGGAACAACCTCCATCGTATGTGCTTTATTGCACGACGTCGTGGAAGATACGTCCATTACTCTACAGGATATAGAAGCACAGTTTGGAAAAAAGGTAGCGCGCATTATTGATGGACTTACTAAAATATCGGGAATTTTTGACCCGAACAGTTCCATGCAAGCAGAAAACTTCCGTAAGATGTTACTTACGTTGGCAGATGACGTGCGCGTTATTTTGATTAAACTTGCGGATCGCCTTCATAATATGCGCACAATGGAGTTTATGGCACGACATAAGCAGCTGAAGATTGCATCGGAAACGAGTTATCTCTACGCTCCCCTCGCGCACCGTCTAGGTCTTTACGCTATAAAATCCGAATTGGAGGACCTCTCTATGAAGTATACCGATCCGGACACCTATAAATTTATCGCACGAAAGCTAAACGAGAAAAAAGCGGAACGTGAAAAATTTGTAGCTGACTTCATCGAGCCAGTCAAAAAAATACTCGAGGAACAAGGCATCAAGGCAGAAGTATTCGGCCGTCCAAAATCGATTTATTCCATTTGGAATAAAATGCGAAAAAAATCCATTCCGTTTGAAGAGGTCTATGATCTCTTCGCTATCCGGATTATCATAGACACTCCTACCGAAAGAGAAAAAACAGAGTGTTGGAAAGTATATTCGATCGTTACGGATTTATACCGCCCTAATCCGGACCGCCTACGTGATTGGGTGTCTTCACCCAAGGGGAATGGTTATGAGTCCCTACATACCACCGTAATGGGACCACGAGGCCAATGGGTCGAAGTACAGATTCGGACAAAGCGTATGAACGAAATTGCCGAGAAAGGATTTGCCGCGCATTGGAAATACAAAGAATCTAACTCTGACAGTGGGTTAGACCAGTGGATACAGAAAGTCCGAAACTTATTAAGTAGTCCGGAGCAAAACGCAATGGATTTCGTGGACGACTTTAAGATGAATTTGTTCTCGGACGAGATATTTATTTTCACGCCCAAAGGCACGTTGGTCCAGCTACCGAATGGGGCCACAGCATTGGATTTTGCATTTGAAATCCATTCGGATATTGGTGCAACCTGTATCGGTGCCAAAGTTAACCACAAGTTAGTTCCACTCAGCCATCCGTTGCAAAATGGAGATCAGGTCGAAATTATCACCTCCAGTAAGCAGACGCCAAAAGAGGATTGGCTCAATTTCGTCGTTACGGCGAAAGCAAAATCAAAAATACGTTCTTCGCTAAAAGAAGAAAAAAGACGGGTAGCAGAAGACGGCAAAGAGATTTTAGAACGCAAATTAAAATCTTTAAAAATCACTTATAACACAGATAATATCAATAAAATTGCCAACTATTTCAAGTATCCTAGTTCCCAAGAACTTTTCTATAATGTCGCAAAAGGCAATATTGATATCAAAAACCTTCGCGAATACGCGGAAAGTGAGAAAACAAATACACCTGGTCAAAGCCATTTCAGTTCACACGTTTCTGGCTTGGTGGAAAAAATCAACAAAAAAGAAATCGATACAATTCTTATCGGTGACGATTACCAGCAAGTTGATTACACACTGGCACCTTGTTGTAATCCGATTCCAGGTGACGACATCTTCGGTTTTCTAACCGTGAATGACGGTATCAAAATACACCGTACTAGCTGCCCCAACGCATCCAAACTTATGGCGAGTTATGGATATCGGATATTGAAGGCAAAGTGGGCGTCTTCTCAACCAAACGTAGCTTTCCTTACGGGTTTACGCATTGTTGGGATTGACGACGTAGGGCTCATAAACAAGATAACAAACGTCATCTCGCAGGAATACAATGTCAATATACGTTCGTTGTCCATTACTAGTAATGAGGGGATATTTGAAGGAAACATTATGGTGTTCGTAAATCACATTGAGCAATTGGAAGATCTCATGAAAACCCTGAAGCAAATCAGCGGGATAACAGGCATAACACGCTATGAGGCAGATAATTAATCAGATGCATATACTTCACGATTAAACCATCGTTTTTTACAGATGAAATTGGTAAATTTGTAGAAGAAATAACTATTAATATGAATAAAGGCGAAAACTATCAAACAGTAAAAAAAATCTTCGAAGCTTACTTAGAAAATAAGAATCTGAGAAAAACGCCTGAGCGCTATGCTATTTTAGAAGAAATTTACTCACGTTCCGACCACTTTGATGTGGAATCACTGTATATCCACATGAAGAATAAGAAGTATCGCGTAAGCCGTGCTACCGTATATAATACGTTGGAATTGTTAGTGTCCTGCGATCTAGTGACCAAACATCAGTTCGGCCGTAACATGGCTCAGTTCGAAAAATCTTACGGTTTTAAACAACATGACCACGTTATCTGCATTGAATGTAATAAGGTCGTCGAGTTTTGCGATCCGCGCATCAACCAAATCCAAAGTTTGATGGGTGATTTGTTGAAATTTGACATCAAGCACCATTCCCTTAACCTCTATGGTATATGTGAAGATTGCCAAAAGAAAGATGCTGAAAATACCGCAAGTACACCCAAAAAAGGTAGGAGTCCGGTAATTTCAAATTAATGTGGTAATCGCCAATTATTGTATTACCTTTGTTCAGAAAAGACCGGTTTGTCGTGTCTTTTCTAAACGTATCATTTAAATTTTAATATCGATATTTCAAATATTATGCAAGTTGATGTGCTTTTGGGCCTGCAGTGGGGCGATGAAGGAAAAGGAAAAATCGTGGACGTATTCTGTCCAAAGTATGATTTAATCGCACGCTTTCAAGGTGGTCCTAACGCCGGACATACATTAGAGTTTGATAACAAGAAATTTGTCCTGAATACTATTCCGTCCGGTATTTTTAATGAAGGTACACTTAACCTTATCGGTGGCGGTGTTGTTATCGACCCTATTATTTTAAAACGCGAGTTAGATAATCTGCGCACATCCGGATTTGACCCAGTGGGCAACGGGACTTTGGTTCTTGCGCGTAAAGCACATTTAATCCTTCCCACACACCAATTGTTGGACGCAGCCTCCGAATCCAAAATGGGCGCTGGGAAAATCGGCTCTACCCTTAAAGGAATCGGTCCGACATATATGGACAAAACCGGACGAAATGGTTTACGCGTAGGCGATACAACCCTCCCAGATTTTCAAGAACGCTATGAAAAATTAAAAGCCAAGCACTTAGAAATTCTTTCTCACTATGGGGAGATTCCTGATTTTTCTGAAAAAGAAGCAGCTTTCATGGACGCGATTGATTTTATCAAAACGATTCCACACGTAGACGCCGAACATTTAGTCAACAATTATCTAAAAGAAGGTAGAAGGGTACTTGCCGAAGGTGCGCAAGGCACATTACTGGATGTAGATTTCGGTTCTTATCCGTTCGTTACCTCATCTAATACCACTACCGCAGGAGCATGCACGGGGCTCGGCATTGCACCAAATAAAATTGGTGCAGTATATGGTATCTTCAAAGCTTATGCTACCCGTGTAGGTGGCGGACCATTTCCAACGGAACTGGATGATGAAACTGGCGAGAAATTACGCCAGATAGGACATGAATTTGGTGCAACTACCGGGCGCTCGCGTCGTACGGGATGGATTGATATTCCGGCATTGAAATATGCCATTATGCTGAATGGTGTAACTGAATTGATCATGATGAAAGCCGATGTATTGGATACATTTGAAAAAATCAATGTGTGTACGCATTACAAACACAACGGCGAGACCATCGATTATATGCCTTATGAAATTATCACCAACCAGGCGGAACCTGTCTTGGAAGAAATAGAGGGGTGGAATCAAGATATTACGGGCATCCGTTCAAAAGACGAGATTCCTACTGCATTAAAAAATTACATCGCTTATTTGGAAAAAGCATTGGAAGTGCCTATTAAATATCTATCTGTAGGACCCGATCGCATTCAGACAATCGAACTGTAATATAACATATACATGGCTACAGCGGTATTTCAGGTTGACACGCAGCAATTCGAAAGACAGGCGCTTCAATGGGCGCAACAATTTGATGAGGTTTGTTTCTTCCAATCCAATGGCTATAGCGACGAATATACCCAGATAGATAGTTTACTTGCTGTAAACGCCTTAGATTGCTTTATTGGCGAGCACATAGATACATTCCATGCGTTGGAAAAATTTAGAGCCAAGCATCCCAATAAGTGGATGCCTGGCTTTTTTAGTTACGACCTTAAAAATGAAACCGAGGATTTAACTACCTCCTTTCCCAATCGATTGGAGTTTCCGGAAGCTTACTTTTTTATCCCGTCTATCGTTTTGCATTTCAAGGATAAGGAGGTAAAAATTGATGCCCTTCATCCGGAAACTGTATATCATGACATTTTAGCTAACGACAATATCACAAACGATGAGGCGATAGAGACGGAAAACATCCGTTTTCAAAAGCGCATGTCGAAATCAGCTTATGTAGATGCATTTCAGCAACTATTGAGGCATATCCAACAGGGAGATATATATGAGGTTAACCTTTGTCAAGAATTTTATGCAGAAGAGATTACATTGTCACCGTTGGCTGTATACCAAAAATTGAACGAGACTTCCCCTACTCCATTCTCTTGCTTTTTCAAAATCAACGATAATTATATTTTATCTGCTTCACCTGAACGTTTCTTAGCGAAGCGGGGGAATACCTTGATTTCTCAACCTATTAAAGGTACTGCACCTCGTGGAAAAACGGCGGAGGAAGACTTTTACATTATAGATACGTTGAAAAACAGTCCGAAGGAAATCTCCGAGAACGTGATGATCGTGGATCTGGTTCGGAACGATTTAACGCGTAGCGCACAGGAAGGCACCGTAAGAGCCGAACGACAACTGGAGGTACAAACATTCGAGCAAGTACATCAATTGGTATCTACCATCACGTGCAAAAAAAACACCGAAATATCGGATATAGAAGCTATCCGCAATATCTTCCCTGCCGGTTCGATGACTGGAGCACCTAAAATCAGTGCAATGAGATTATGCGATCGCTACGAAAACAGCAAACGGGGCATATACGCAGGCGCTGTAGGCTATTTCGACCCAAAAGGTGATTTTGATTTCAACGTCGTTATACGTTCTCTACTTTATAATAGCAAAAAAAAGTATTTGTCTTTCCATACGGGCGGAGCAATAACCATTGATGCTAATCCCGAAAACGAGTACGAAGAATGCCTACTGAAAGCTTCCGCTATCCTTAAAACATTGGAGGCGAGGTTAGTAACGTAAATTCTGTATATTTGGATATGTCATCGCCTTACATCAACATACATACCCATTGCACCCTTGCGCCGACAGCACAAATCTTTTCGCTTCCCAACGTCATTATATCCAAAAACTATCTATTCCCCCATCCCTGTTCACTTGGCATACATCCTTGGTATATCGAACGGAATGCCACTGCGCAACTGGATGCTCTTCACCAATATGGAAAAAAGAAGCAGGTTCTAGCCATCGGCGAGTGTGGACTGGATAAGCTTTGTGATACAACATGGACGTTACAAGAAATAGTCTTTCGAAAACAAATTGCTTATGCAAACAGTATTCAAAAGCCCTTAATTATACATTGTGTCCGTGCTTACCAAGAATGCCTCCAGATACTTCGCGAAGAAAAAGTGCGTGTCCCCGTTATCTTCCATGGTTTCGAGAAAAAAACTGAATTGGCGGCACAAATCCTCCGCTATGGCTATTTCCTCAGCCTAGGGAACGCACTCCTTTCAGGAAAAAAAGACGAACTTATTCGACAAATACCACTTGAGAGAATTTTATTGGAAACGGATGATAAATCTGTCAATATCATTGATATTTATGCTTATTTTTGCCGCGTTCGAAAAATAGAGATACAGCTCTTAAAAGAACAATTGTATCAAAATTTCATGCATATATTTAACTATCCGATAGGAAAATGAAAGATTTATCTTGGTTGTCCAGAACAGAAGCTTTAACAGGACGCAAGGCATTAGAAAAATTAGCAAGTTCACATGTAATGGTACTCGGCTTGGGTGGTGTAGGTTCATTTGCTGCAGAATTCATCTGCCGCGCAGGAGTAGGTAAAATGACTATTATTGATGGCGACACCGTAGATCCATCAAACCGGAATCGGCAATTGCCTGCGCTTGCTACCAATCACGGTGAATCCAAAGCACAAATCATGAAAGATCGTTTACTGGCTATCAACCCAGAGCTAGAGCTTCACGTTATTCAAGATTTTATTATACCAGAAAAAATATCGGATCTTTTAGCGTCAAATCCCGATTATTGTGTGGAGGCGATTGACAGCATTACGCCCAAACTATTTTTCATCAGGCAGGCTCTGGAAGCAAAAATTCCTTTTGTCAGTTCGATGGGTGCCGGAGGAAAAATAGATCCTACCAAAATCCGTATTGCCGACATCAGTAAATCGTATAACTGTAAACTTGCACATCACATCCGCAAGAAACTTCGCAAACATGGTATTCGTGATGGTGTTAAGGTAGCTTTTTCTACGGAACTTCCCGACAAGAAATCCCTACTATATACCGATGGCAGCAATTTCAAGAAATCCGCTTACGGAACTATGTCCTATCTACCGGCTGCATTTGGTGGCGCCATTGCTTCTGTAGCTATTCGGGATTTGATCGGCAAGGAAGTTAATTAATATCATTATCTTCGATATTACTAATTAAATTAGTAATATTGCAACGTGAATAAACAAAAACACTTTGCTATCGTCGATATTGAAACAACGGGTAGTCATGCCGGTGGAAGTCGTATTACGGAAGTCGCCATTTTGATACACAACGGGAAAAAGATTATCGAACGGTATCAAAGCCTTGTCAATCCGCAATGCCCTATTCCTTTCGCCATTCAAATGCTGACAGGTATCACACCGGATATGGTAGAAGATGCACCTACTTTCGGCGAAATCGCAGAAGATGTATACCATCTTTTACAAGGTAAAGTTTTTGTAGCGCATAACGTCAACTTCGATTATTCGTTCTTAGTAAAAGAATTGAAGCAAGCAGGTTATGATTGGCAAGCACCAAAACTCTGCACTGTTCGGCTGTCCAGAAAAATCTTTCCTGGACACCGTTCCTACAGTCTAGGAGATATCTGTAAAGTACGCGAAATCAACATTACAGCACGACACCGTGCCATGGGTGACGTCGAAGCTACTGCGGAGCTCTTTTCCCAACTGCTTGTACACGATGAAAATCAATATTTGCAAGAGAGTTTGCAAAAGAATACCGAACATCGATTACCTACACATCTTTCTTTAGCACAATTTCGAAGGCTTCCTGAAACTGCGGGAATTTATATTTTCAGGAACAAAAAAGGGAAAATCATCTATGTAGGAAAAGCAGTTAATATACGAAAACGTGTTTTAAGCCATTTCGGAGGTATAAACACAAGTTTAAGACGACAGCAATTTATAAACGATATCGCAACGATAGATTTTGAAGAATCCGGCACCGAGCTTATGGCGCTTCTTATGGAGTGTCAAATGATCAAGAAACATTGGCCTATTCACAACCGGGCATTGAAACGCTATGAACCAAAATTTGTACTTATCCATTACGAGGATATACGGGGCTATAGTAGATTGGCCATAAGCAAAGCAGCTGGTCATACAAATAACATTCGCTATTTCGAAACGGCACAGGAGGCTAATTTATTTTTAGCCAATCTGTTGGAAGAATTTAACTTAGCTCCTATGCTTTGTACATTCTATTCCCCCTCTACAGAAACACGCGAAGACAGAAAAATTCAAGTAGAAACACTCCCTTCACTAGAGGAGCACAACCAAATTGTCGATAATATATTTCAACAGCTGAGTCATCGAAAAAGATCATTCCTGCTTATCGATCGAGGACGGAACGAAGAAGAAAGCAGTTATATTTATTTTAAAGAAGATAAGCTCTATGCTTTTGGATTCGTAGAATTTGTCCAACAATGGTCTAATGTAGAAGATATCGTTTCCTACAGGGATAAGTGCATCAGCAATTTTTATATGCAGCAGATCGTGCTACAATATGCAGAGCGCCATCCCGAAAAAATAAATATCTTACCTTCGATATCCGAAATTTCCTAAACTTTATCCATAAAGCTCAGTACTTTATCGACCATATTTTTGCTACCGATAACAATTGGTGTCCGTTGGTGCAAATGTGTTGGCTTCATCTCCAATACCCTTTCTTTGTCGGATACTGCTTTTCCTCCCGCTTGTTCGATAATAAATGCCATGGGGTTACATTCATAAAGCAAGCGCAGTTTTCCATGCGGATAACTCGAAGTTTCTGGGTAGAGAAACACGCCTCCCGTAATCAGCGTTCGGTGAATATCAGCCACCATCGAACCGATATAACGGGATGTATAAGGTCTAGATGTGTTACTATCCTCTTCCTGACAATATTTGATATAACTTTTGATATATTGTGGAAATTTCAAATAATTTCCCTCGTTCACTGAATAAGACTTACCATCTTCCGGAATTTTCATATCGGGATGAGATAAACAAAATTCTCCAATAGATGGATCTAACGTAAAACCGTTCACCCCCTTCCCTGTCGTATAAACCAGCATAGTGGAAGAACCATAAATAACATATCCCGCTGCAATTTGTTCGTGGCCGTACTGCAGTATTTCTTCTTCAGACACCGGCACATCAAGCATTTTTCTTCTGTAAATAGAGAAGATGGATCCAACAGATACATTTAAATCAATATTAGCAGATCCATCCAACGGATCCATGCACACCATATATTTACCTTTGCTCGTTAAATTTTTTAACGACAATTCGATACACTCTTCGTGTTCTTCCGAAGCGATATAACAACATTCACCACCTCTGGTCAACGCTTCAATAAACTGCTCATCCGCATATACATCAAGTTTTTTCTGCGCTTCACCTTGCACATTGTGATGACCATTTTCTCCCAATATATCAACCAATCCAGCTTTGTTGACTTCCCGGTTAATAATCTTAGCTGCGATACCAATGTCACGTAACAATCGCGAAAGTTCTCCTTTTGCATAAGGAAAATCAGCTTGCTTTTCAATGATAAATTGACCCAATGTTTTGAATGCCATAAGTATAGTTGTTCCGTTTGGTGACTAATTTCACGGCACAAAGCTACACAAGCAAATCAAATTAAAAAACTGATTTTCAGCTTATTGTATAATATACACATATTTACTCCATTGATATTCAAGCGATTATTTTTGATATTTTTTTTGTTTTTTTGTAAATGTATCGTTCACTCCTTTTCCATCTTTTAACATCTTCTTCATATTTTCGTTATATTTAAGACACATTAGGAAAGTATATTTAAAGCGATCAAGCAGTGGCAAAGAAAAAGATGATAAATAGGTTTATTCCGCGTGATATCAGTTGGTTGAGTTTTAATGGCCGCGTATTGCAAGAAGCTGCTGATGAGAACGTGCCACTTTCCGAACGCATTAAATTTTTGGCTATCTTCTCGAATAATTTAGATGAATTTTTCCGTGTAAGAGTAGCTGGGCTAAAAAGAGCGCTGATATTTAGCGACAAAGAAGCAAAAGAAATTTTCTTCGAAAAACCTCAGGTTATCCTGGATCGGTTAAATGACTTGGTTATCCAACAGCAGCAAAACTTCGATCACATTTGGTCGGAAGTGCAGGCTGAGATGGTGAAGAAAAAAGTTTTTATTAAAACCGATGAAGAACTGAACAAGAAACAACAGGAATTTGTCAAACTATATTATGAAGAAGTAGTAGAATCTAACGTTATTCCCTTGATGTTAGATGATGCACGCCATATATCTTATTTGCGGGACAAAAGTCTTTATTTAGGTATTGCGATGCACAAAACGGATTGGGAATACGAAACCCGTTTTGCGATTATCGAAATTCCAACACACGATAATGGTCGTTTTATATTATTGCCTTCCCCCAAAGGAGAGAAACACGTCATGCTTTTGGAAGACGTTATCAAATACAATTTACCGCATATCTTTTCTTACTTCGGATTTGATACTTTCAAGGCACACGCTTTTAAAATTACGAGAGATGCGGAATTTGACATCGATAATGATATCAATACCACGTTGGTCGAGAAAATTGAAAAGGGAATTAAAAATCGTAGAAAGGGGAAGCCTACACGATTCGTCTTTGATAAAGATATGGATTCCACGCTTGTAGCTTTTCTGATCAAAAAGCTGAACCTTTCGAAAAAAGACAGTATCATTCCTGGACAAAGAATCCATAATTTCAAAAACTTCATGGATTTTCCTAATATTTTCAAGTCCGAAAAACTGCCATTAGAACGTCGTTCGTTCGATCACCCGGACTTCGCAGGACGACAACGTATCAGCGACGTGTTGGTCAAAAAAGATGTGTTACTCTCGTTCCCTTATCACACATTTCATCCGATCATTGATTTACTCCGTGAAGCGGCAATTGATCCCGACGTGCGTTCCATACAGATCACTATTTACCGCATGGCGGAAAATTCCAAAGTAGCCAATGCACTCATTAACGCAGCGAGGAATGGAAAAGAAGTAACCGTCATGCTCGAACTACGTGCCCGTTTCGATGAGAAACATAACTTGACTTGGAAAGAACGGTTTGAGACGGAAGGTGTAAAAGTACTACTCGGTATACCAGATAAAAAAGTACATGCGAAACTCTGCATTATCAAAAAAAGGGTTACCAATAAAACTATCCAATATGGGTTTGTGAGTACTGGAAATTTCAATGAAAAAACAGCCAAGATTTATGGTGATTATTGTTTAATGACCAGTAACCGGAATATTATGGCTGATATAAACAAAATTTTTACAGCCTTAAAAAAATCCAAAGGAGACTTGTCGCAAGGATTAAAGTCCTGTAAAAACCTACTGATAAGTCCGAATAATATGCGAACGACATTTCTTTCGCTCATAGACAATGAGATTGCGGAAGCTCGTGCTGGAAACAATGCACGTATAATCATTAAGATCAATTCATTGAGTGATAAACTGCTTATCAGACACTTGTATCAAGCTGCCGCAGCGGGCGTTAAAATTGAAATGATTGTTCGCGGAATTTATTGTGCTGTTAATCAAAAGAAATTCAAAATTCCACTTCATTCCATCAGCATTGTCGATGAATATTTGGAACACGCCCGAGTAATGTATTTTTATGCAACAGGCAAAGAATTGGTCTATATTTCGTCCGCCGACTGGATGCCGAGAAATCTCGACTTCCGCGTAGAAGCTGCAGCACAGATTACGAATAAAAAAATTAAACAAGAACTCATCGACATGTTAGAAATACAGTTAAAAGACAATGTAAAGGCTCGGATTTTAAATAATAAACTGGACAATACTTATGTTCAAAACACCAAACCGCCACACCGTTCACAAGTGGAGTTGTATAAGTATCTGCGAAAGAAAACGAAATAATCGTTAATCTATTCCACTAACACCACCCGAGACCACTAATTTCATGGCATCCGTTGCTGTCATATCCAGACGTTGCACATTTGACGCCTTCACTACAACAACCTGTCCAGCAACAGAATAAGAGTAAGGAAAGTAAACTATAACTTCATCTGGCAATCCGATCTTATTTAAATCACGCTGTGTTAGAAAACCAATTTTTTTCAATCCGGTTTCATTGACTAGCACCAATACGGGCTCATTAAACTTCTTCGCATCACCCACAAAGGCTTCCGTAAAATCCTTTATAGAAGAATATAAGGTATTAAATAACGGAATCTTATCAATGGTTCGTTTTAACCATGCACGTATTGGCTCTGTAACAAATGTCGTAAAAACCACTCCTACCAAAATAAGAATAACCAGCACCGTAAGTATGCCGATGCCTGGAATATATAGTGGGTGTCCATGCTCATCTTCTAAAAAGTGTGTTGTAAGATTTAAAGCATTATCTAAAGACGCAAACACCCAAACAATTAAAAACACAGCCCCCGCTACCGGCACGGTAACCAGTGTACCTTTTATAAGATAATACAACAACCTTTTTTGTGTAAACTTTTTCATCATCATCTATTTACGTCTATCCATAGAAATATACTCTCTTCACCCTGTCAGAGATATTTACCAACAACTCATAAGGAATCGTATCAATGTGCTTTGCCGCCTCCATCAAGTCTGGAAATACTACAACCTCATCCAATTCATGTGCCACAATATCTGTGACGTCAAGCATGCACATGTCCATACAAATCGATCCCACTGTCCTTATCTTTTGGCCGTTAATAGACATCTCTCCTACACCACCGCCAAAACGTCTACTGTAGCCATCTGCATATCCGATTTTTACAGTAGCTATACGGCTCGGTCGGTGCAATAGCCCTTTTCTGTCATAACCAACCGTTGCTCCTTCAGGCAGTTCTTTAATTTGCGTAATGGTGGTTTTTAGTTCGCTTACCTTTTCCAGTGTCATTTTTCCATCCATATCCACCCCATATAGCCCTATCCCCAAACGTACCATATCCATATAGGCAGACGGCCAATTTGCAATACCTGAGGTATTTGCTATGTGGCGAATCACTCTATAGCCCAATCTCGCTTCTAATTTATCTACACTCGATGAGAACATCGCAATCTGTTGCATTGTAAAATCATCATGTTGCCTGTTTCCTGAAGCAACCAAATGGGAGAATACCGTCTTAACGTTAATCTCCGATGCAGCGGATAATAGTGCGGTCAATTCTTCCATCTCATCGGGCAAGAAACCTAAACGATGCATGCCTGTATCTATTTTAATATGAATAGGAAAATCTTTTTGTTTGCGAATTCGTAGAAAATCTATAAAAGCTTTTAAAATGCGAAAGCTATATATTTCTGGCTCCAGATGAGCAGACAACAAACTTTCAAACACTTGCTCATCTGGACTCAACACCATAATAGGTAAGTCGATTCCATGCTGCCGCAGTTCCACACCCTCGTCTGCAAACGCAACCGTTAGGTAATCTACCTTATTAAATTGCAGAAGGTTTGCCACCTCATAGCTACCGCTTCCGTAAGAAAATGCCTTGACCATCACCATCAATTTAACATTTGGCGGTAACATCGAACGATACGCCTGTAAATTATGTTCCAATGCACTAAGGTTAATTTCCAAAACGGTCTCATGTGATTTAGCGACCAATAATTTGCTTACGTCTTCCAAGTGATATCTTCTGCTTCCCTTGATAAGGATAGATTCATTTTCCAACGTGATATTCCCCAGATTTCGCACCAGCTCTTCCGTTGAATCAAAAAACAACAGTGTTGTATGCAGTTTATCCTGTAAATGACGTAAAGATTTCCCCACAATGATTATGCGGTTCAGATTTTGCTGCCGCAATATAGAAAGAAGCTTTGCCTCGAGATGGTCGTTCAAACCATCTATATCAGACAAAATAAGTGTCTTTTTTTTATGTTGTTGCTGTTGGTGTAAAAAGTCCAGAGCAATTTGTAAGGACGCCAGATCGTTTGAATAGGTATCATCAATAATAGAGCAATTATTCCGTCCCGTCTTGAGCTGCAAACGCATCTCTAGCGGACGTAACCGGCCTAATTTATGTGGAATCGCATCCAGCGGATAACCTAAAAACAAAAGTGTAGTCAAACAAATAAGTACATTTTCTATCGAAGCTTTATCCACAAAAGGTACAGCAAAGGTCACAATCTCTTGTCTATAACTCACCTGAATAGATGAACTCTCTGCATGCATTTCTTCTATACGCAAGACCTTCACCTCATCCATATCACGCTCTCCAAAAGTAAATACTCTTGTTTCAGCAGCCAGGTATTCCTCAAAACCATAGCGCGAAGGAAAGATGACATCTTTGGTATGCTTAAAGAGTTTTAATTTCTCTTTGATTTTCAATGTCTTGCTAGCAAAACCGTCGGCATGCGCTACTCCAATATTGGTCATGATACCTATATCTGGACAAATCATTGCCTCCAACTGATCCATCTCACCCGGCAAGCTAATACCTGCCTCAATAATGGCACAGTCATAATCATCCGCAAGATTCCATAGCGATAACGCTACCCCCAATTGCGAGTTATAGCTTTTAGGGCTTTGGTAAACTTTCTTATCTTCCTGCAATAGTTGAGCGAGCCATTCTTTTACTATCGTTTTACCATTACTACCCGTGATCCCGATAACTGGTTTTTTGAATTTTTTGCGGTGATGTCGTGCAAGATCTTGTAAAGCACCCAAAACGTCATCTACCCATAAAAAGCTAGCGTCGGGGTACAACGAAGTATCTATATCATCACGCGATACAACAAAGGCACGAACGCCCTTCTGATAGGCATCCGGAATAAAGGTATGGCCATCACGTACATTCCTTAAAGCAAAAAAAAGACTGTGCTCGGCATTTCTTATTTTGCGGCTGTCATAGCCCAAATCATAGATCGGCTTTTCCGCATCGTGAACCACGTGTCGTTTGCTATGGATATGGGAAAGAATAGATGCAAGTGTGTACATGATAAATTGTAAAGGACAAATTTCATCAATATTTTCAACAATACTATTATTTAGTATATAAAAACAAAATTATTTAGGTTTGCAGGATGGACGAATACAGGAAACAGAAAAAAACGCTGACACCGCTACAAGCCAAGGCAAAAGCTGAAAACTACTGTGCTTACCAAGAACGTGCCCAGCAGGAAGTACGAAACAAATTATATGAATGGGGACTTCATCAAAAAGAAGTAGAAAATATCATCGTCCAACTCATTGAAGACAACTTTCTTAACGAAGAACGATTTGCAAAAGTATACGCTTTAGGTAAGTTTCGTATGAAAGGTTGGGGGAAAATCAAGATAAAGCAGCATCTTAAGGCAAAAAATGTTTCCGAACCACTCATTCGTATCGCCCTAAGAGAGATAAATCCGGACGAATACGACAAAAAAATAAAAGAAACGATCGAGAAAAGATTAAATAAACCCATAAAAAAACTTTCTTTTACCGAAAAATCTAAATTGGCCGTTTATTTACAATCGAAAGGATTTGAAAATGATATTATTTTTGAAAAAATAAACCAAACAATGTGATTTTTCATGTTGATGAACAGCACCCAATAATATTCTAAGCAAATATTATAAACGTAAAAAAAATTAGGTTTAAATGCTCAAAAACCGTATTTTTGTACTAGGTCAACTAAATATCGTGGATGAAAAAGACTTGGACAATATATCTATTTCTCCTTCTAGGAAGTATAATTTGTTTGCAAGCTACTTCGACAGATATCACAAAAGATTTTGATGTAAATGTCGACCAAATCTTTGACCAAAACAACGATGCGGAAGAAAGTGAAACAAGACTTAACTTGGACGATGAAATTATCGTGGAGACGGCTTTCTCTCCTTATCTTTTAGCACAACCCAAAGATTGCTTTTATCTTTTACCGGGCAGGCCGCTTCCTCATGTTAGTATCGGTTTGCATTTCCCTCCTCCCAACGTCGTTTAGCTCCTTCCATTCATATTAGGAAATAACATTTGAGTAAGAGAATATACTTTTTGTATTCGCGTACCGCGGATGCAAGTTTTTCATATACATTTAATAAAATATATAACACAATGAAGACAAATATCATTATTAAAGGAATCTGTACATTGAGTATTGCTTTCGGCTCCATTTCAATCGCGTTTAGCCAACAATATCAAGAAGATCAAATAAAAATCAATGCGGCACAGATTACCAATTCTACCGAAAAGCTAAAAAACTTAAATCCAATTACGTTCAACTATAACAGAGATGAATTCAAGGCTCTTAATTTACCAACGGGTAATCGTTATGGATTTTTAGCCCGCGATATAGAAAACGTATTTCCAGATATGTTACAAACCTCATCAAAGGTATATACAACGGGAAAAAACACAACGAAAACGGCTAAATACGATGACGTGGATAATGAAAGTCTGATACCTGTTCTCGTTGCCGCGATAAAAGAACAGCAGGAACAGATTGAAGCGTTGAGAAAAGAAGTAGAACAATTGAAATCCAAATAAACCTGTCGATATGAAGCAAATAACCATGAGCCATACCTTTTGCTCATGGTTATTTAATATCTATTAAAACGCGTAAACAAGAGCAATTGAAACTTGCGATGCATTCTTCGTAGCAGTAAGCCCGTCTTTCTTCAAGAAACCAGATTGGTTATTGTTATCCAGACGAACTTCTGGAATAACAATCAGCCCACCGTGTTTCAGCTGTGCCGACAGCGTGAATGATGTAAATTGCTGCCCCTCCACTTCCTCCACATCCTTTTCTTTGAAGTATTCCGCACGCACGCCCATACCAATATTTTCATTGATATTATAACGAGGATATATTGCCACACCACTATAACCACCATCGGATTGAAATGTATAATCTGCTGCATTCAGTCCGAGACTAACTTTTGGAGAAAAATCATAGCTAGCTACAAGGTCAACTAATGTTCCGGAACTATAATTGGCCTCTCCTCCTTCCGACGAACCCGTCAGGAAGTTTAAGTATGCGCTGAACTCATCGACAGGGGTTAAGGCCAATTGTGCACCTACATGCGATATTCCATTAAAATCCTGATAGACATTCCAGTCATTGAATAAGCCCGCCATCAGTGAAACCTTATCCGAGAAAGCATAAGTTGCTTTAATTCCGGCATTTTGAAATGGTCCGGCACCAAATAGGTAGGAAGTGGAATAATGAAAGTTTGAGACCGGTGAGATTACTTCATAACCAATAAATGTTCCCATATAACCGGCCGTCATGTTGAATTTATCCGTAAAATCGTAAGAAGCATACAAGTTTTGGATATGGAACGAATTGCCGGCATTGGCTTCACTATCATCGCCGTTTGGTATACTGAGGTATTGTCCGCGCGGTCCGAATGCAAGCTCGCCGACAAAGGTCGCTTTACCAGTTGACTTTTGCAACCCTAGGCCAAGCATGCCCAACGAAATAGAATTATGATTGTTTGCGAAATACGTACCGATATTTTCTTGTTCAGCAAAGTCATATTTCCAATAAATATCTGCATAACCAGTTATTTCCAAAGGCGCACCTTCTTGTGCACATAAAAAAGATGAAATAAGTACAAAAATGAATATAGATAATGATTTTTTCATGATTTTCATTTGTTTTATTATGTTTTAAAATAAAATAATTAACACAAAACAATAAAAAATCAATAAACAGAACCAAAAACAAGACATTAACTAAATTTTATAAAGAACGTATATGAAAAACAAAAAATAAATGACAAAAAATCAGTTTGTAATACGATTTTTATTATTTACAAAAGCAAATTAAAGTAAAAAATCACAATATTTTCAAATATTTTATATAAAAAATAAAAAATTACTAGATTTTATCATTTTTTGTTTCGATATTTGAAATGAAAAACAATTTTAAATATCAAATAATCAAAAAGACAAGACAAAAACCACTAATTAATCAAAAAACTTAATCAAAACCAGAGATGAAAAAAATTCTCCCATTTGGACTCCTTGCATTGGCGGCAATCCTCGCATTGCTCTCCCCATCTACCGAAGTTACTACCGTCGCAGAAAGCAATATAGATACAGGCGACACTGCATGGCTGTTAATGTCTGCAGCATTGGTATTATTAATGACACCGGGTTTGGCTTTTTTCTATGGCGGCATGGTTCGCAAAAAAAATGTAATATCTACGATGCTACAAAGTTTCGTATGTATGGGCCTTATCACTATTATATGGGTCGTATTTGGCTTCAGCCTTGCATTTGGCGAAGATATCGGCGGTATTATCGGCAACCCTTCCACTTTCTACATGATGAAGGGCATGTTAGGGAACGATGCTTGGTCAGCATTACCGACCATCCCTATAGCATTGTTCGCTATGTTCCAGTTAAAATTTGCGGTAATTACCCCTGCGCTCATCACAGGCGCTTTTGCCGAGCGTATTAAATTCAATTCATACCTTATTTTTATTACCTTATTCGTGATCTTTATTTACGCACCATTAGCACATGCTACTTGGCATCCCGACGGCCTGTTAGCCAATATGGGTGTGCTCGACTTTGCAGGGGGAACAGTTGTACATATGTCAGCAGGATGGGCTGCTTTGGCCTCCGCATTATACTTGGGCAAACGTAAAGAACAAGTTCATACACCGGCTCGTATTAGCTATGTTATATTAGGAACAGGTTTACTATGGTTTGGCTGGTTCGGATTCAATGCGGGCTCAGCAGGTGGCGCCAATGAGTTAGCCGCTTCCGCATTTGCAACCACAACTACCGCATCAGCTGCAGCTGCCATAGCGTGGATTTTCTTTGATATCCTCAGAGGTAAAAAGCCTTCCGCAATGGGTGCCTGTATAGGCGCAGTTGTCGGATTGGTAGCTATTACGCCCGCTGCTGGTTTTGTCACTATCCCACACTCCTTGGTAATTGGCCTGGTCGCCGCGGTTATCAGTAATCTCGTGGTTATCTGGAGAACCAAGAGAGGTATAGACGACACCTTAGACGTATTTCCCTGCCACGGTGTAGGAGGCATGGTCGGTATGCTACTAACAGGTGTGTTCGCACATAGCAGCGTCAACAGTGCTGTTACAACCAACGGGCTATTCTTCGGTGAAACCGGGCTTTTTCTTGCTCACCTGGTTGCTCTTGTTGGTGCTTCAGCGTTCGCTTTCTTCGGATCATTGGTTCTCTTAAAAGTTACCGATCTCTTAGCATCACTACGTGTTAGTGAAGAGGCGGAAATTGTTGGACTGGACATGAGTCAACATAACGAAGAACTTTAATCTCTAAGATCGGTCTGTCTGTTATTCGGAACAACGGACAGACCATCTGTATTGACGGTATTTAGCTAAATTGCGTCAGTTAGTTGACGGTATTTATGTTTCTTTCTTTATATTTGTTGTTGGAATAAGTTGGAATACAATGGCAAATTTTTATAAAAGAGCATTGCTGCAAGAGTTTAAAAAGAATTAGCTCCGAATAAAGTTCTGGTTTTGCTGGGTGCACGGCGTGTAGGGAAAGCCCTGCTCATAAAAAATTATATCGAAACCGAATCTAAAGCTAATTATCTGGAGTTATCACTTAGTTTATTCCTAATTTGGTTGTACCGCCGATATCGGGCATTTAATAGTCGCCAAAGACCGTTTTCGACCCGTTCTGATGTTACGTAACATGGAACCAAACCCACGCGAGTTCGCAAGAAACCCGTTCAAATTAGTTATGAATCCATACAAGTTTTCGACAAACACAGAGCGATTTTCTGCGTTTCTATACCACTTTTTTTCAAAGCGAAACAGATTTTTGTCAACTAAAACCGGAAAAAAATCAAAGTTATCTCGATATTTAGCAAACTCGTTCGCTTTTACCAGAAATCCGTTTGTATATAGACTAAGCAGCAGTGGAAAATATGTAAAGCCGATCCATTCCGCTTTAAAAACCAACAACGAAGATACTGAGCATAACAGATGAAAAATAAACCCAGACAAGAATAAAACGAATTCGATTATCTTTAACGTAAATAACAATAGGTTTAACTTAAATACATATTTCCTTAAAAGCATGTTACGTAGCATGCCGTCGTCGGCAAACACCTTTATAACAAAGAGATATCATTTTGTTGCATTTCCAGACACGTTTGTTTTAACCTTATACAGATATGGAGTAAAAGCGAAAGGCTATATGACATCTCCCTACGTGATTACCTCTAACTCGCAGCATTTTAGAATAAAAACGGTTGTCGGTAAATCAAATACAGTGGTCTTTGATTTACCGACAACCGTTGCTGAGCCATACGCCATCGGAAATAGCTTGTCGACAATTGCCTTTTACACGTTGACAATCAACTTCCGCAATCTTCCCATCGCTTTTTCACCAAAGTAGGACATCTTATGTATATTTCCTTTATCAAGAACTTCGTCATACGAAAGAAAGCTACAACCTCCATTAAGTTTCGATTGGAGCAGATGTGGAATCACGTCGCTCACTACCGGACAACGTTTATCGGCAAGCTTTCCAGTGACAAGCTCCTGGTATAATATCTGAAAGCAAAAATAATCCATCAGCTTATCCTGCGTTTGCCAATAATACAACATTAGATCAAGCAATACAGCAATCACTTGACTATCTTTTTGGGCAAACATGATACTGCTGAGCATTTGCACCTTGAAATCAGGATGCCAACCCCAATAATAGGCATACGTACTTTCCCAATATTTTTTATGCTGTTCATTCGGAGCACGCTGATACAAAAAATAGGGATATTGTTCTAAATAAGTCGGCAAAGCACCGCTAAGAAAAATGGTAGCATCCAACCATACCCCTCCGTAAATTTTCAATAATGCCACCCGCAACAGATCGGAAAAAAAAGTTCTGTTAAAGCCCCGAATGTTATCAAGCTTTTCCCACACAAAGATGGGTATATCCAAATATTCTTTAATAGAAGAATCGTCCAAGCGAATAACCTTGTAATCAGCTTTATGTCGGTCTACAGACTCTACACAAATGGATACGACCTCTGGAAGGTCCCCATCTTGAAATCCCTGTCCCCAATATTGCCATATAATTTTATGTGTGTTTAGTGTTTTCTTTGGCGAAACATCATAACCCGACAACTTTCCCTTATAATAATCATCAATAATTATACGCCAGAAAGCACCTACTTCCTTATACTTCGCTAAGATCTTACGTTCGCGCAGGTAGCTCCACGCTGCTCTTATTAAAGGTATCTGAGATAATTTTTCCATCTTGATAGCCATAGGGATAATGTTTGATTTCTACTTTTCCTTTGCTGCTTCTTTTTCTGCTACGATTTTTCGTAATCCCGAACTAGAAAAGCGGTGGTCTCTGGAATTATAATACAGCTCTATGCCTTTCTCTTCACAGTATTTTTTACCCGTGAAGCTCTTGTGCCTGTATTCCTCCCCGACAACCCGCACATCCAGTTTAAAAGAGCGCAAAATATCCTCAAGATCTTGTTCGGTAGAATAAGGAACAATTTCATCTACATACATGCATCCACGCAATTGTATGTAGCGTTCCACAACGGTTTGTGTTGGTCTATTTTTTTTTGGTCTATCCAACGATGGATCCATCTGCAATCCACAAATCAAATAATCGCATTGTCTTTTTGCCTCCGCCAACATCATGATATGCCCGGCGTGTAACAAATCAAATGTAGAAAATGTAATGCCAATCCGCTTTCCGGGATTATAATCGTTTCTCGTATTTATTTTATTTTCTGCTTCCATTTTATTTAATGTTTAATTTTTCTTAAACAAACCACGTAATCCCTTCTTCTCTCCTCCATAGCCATAACCATAGCCATAACCGCCATAGCCGTAGCTTCCGTATCCGCTCCCTCCGGGTTTGATACCATTTAATACAACGGCCAAATTGTTGATTTTTTTTTCGGCGTATATACGTTCGAGATCCGGCAACTGTCTGCGATCCATTTTTCCAGCGCGGATAACAAACAGGGTGAGATCAGAAATTCTATCCATAATAGCTGCATCGGCAACGACACCCATCGGCACACCGTCAACGATGATATAGTCATATTGGTTTCGCAATTCCTGCATCAGCGTATCCAATCTTTGACTCATTAATAGGACTACCGGATTGGGTGCAATAGCACCGAAGGAGAAGAAATCCAGATTTTCCACACCATCGATTGTCTGGCGGATATCTTCCATTTGTATATCTAACTTGGACAAATAATGGCTCAATCCCTTTCCTTCGTTCAGCCCTACTCTCGAACTCAACGTACCTTTTCGCAAATCTAAATCCAGCACGGCAACTTTTTTCCCCATATTAGACAACGTCGCGGCTAAGTTCAAGGAAGAAAACGTTTTCCCGGCCCCAATAGTAAAAGATGTCAACATAATCACCCGAGCCTCTTTTCCATCTCTAGACATAAAGCTGATATTCGTGCGCAAAATACGGAAAGCTTCGGTCAATGGATCACGACCCGTATCCGTTACTAAGATACTTTGATCCTTTGCTTTCTTGCGAGAAAGTGGTATTTCTCCCAGAAACGGTACAGACAATGCCCCTTCAATATCTTGACGGCTTCTAACTTTGGTATCCAACATAAGCATCATCAATAAGATGGCTGCAGGCAGTACGGTACCAATAGCTACACCCGTTACTAATTTCCGGTACTTATTAGGAGAAATAGGCGTATTCGAGCGCGTAGCAGCATCAACAATACGGATACTTTCATCGGTCATCGCCCGGTTGATCGCGTTCTCTTCCCTTTTGTTGAGCAAGTACAAGTAGAGTTCTTCTTTCACCTTTTGCTGCCGTTCTACGGACAGCATCATGCGTTGCTTTCTCGGTGCCTGTATCGCTTTTCCCCGTGCAGCCTGTTCCTTCTGTATCACGTTGTTCAACTTAATATCCAGACCCCGCATAGCATTGTCCATCGCCTCATAGATGTTATCGCGTATGGAAGCGAGATTTCTATCCAGATCCGCCACTACCGGATTGGCGGTACTGCTCCCTTCTACTAATCGGTTCCGGCGCAAGAGCATCGTGTTGTACTCATTAATCTGATTCTCCACATTCGCGTCCACCAAGCCCGTATTGTTTGGCATCAGCTCATATTGCCCGTCTTTATCCGTCAGGTAATCTCGCATCATATTCGCCAAGTTAATGTCTGTTTCGATTTTGGTGCGCTCCGACTGGTACTGGCGGCTATCCGATAAGTACATTTGCCCTTCAGACTTCGCGTCCATCCCTTGATTGGCTGTCTGTAGACGTTCCAAATCCGATTCTACAGAACCCAGTTCACTTTCGATGATCGCCAAACGGTCACGTATAAATTCTTCTGTGTTGACCGCTACCTGGTTTTTATCACGCAAGGCCACCTCATTATATACTGCGATCAATTCTGTAATCACTGCCGCCGCACGCTGCGGATTCGCATCTTCCATCGTCAGCTGCAACAACCCTGCATCTCCATCCAGTTGTTTGATGTCCAGATTCGACAGGAAATAGCCTGCCGCAGCCACAATAGACCGCTTAGTCACCCAAATTGTTTTTCCGTAAGCCTTCTCGTTATAAAACGGTGTAGGCTTTATGGTAATCTGACCAAACGGTGTTTTGGTCGCTTTATTTAGCGGTACTTTGACTTTTTCTTGGCTTTCCGTCCGTCTATCTTCTACCTGTACATGTGTTTTGTCCAGGGGTGTCACCAACAGCTCAAACCTGTCGGCAGACTTTCCTTCCATGCTCACCTGCACCGGACTGGTGGTGTACAGTTCATTGTAGCGTAAGCCCGCACGCACCCGGTAATCCGTTTCGGCTCCAACACGTTCCACGGTAGTTTGCATCAGTTCTTTGGAACGAAGCTGCAGGATTTCACTTTTTACGTTCACCGTATTCGCGGCACTTGTTCGTGTCAACCGTGCCGTTACCGGTGTGTTTGCCGGCGTTTTGATCATGACCGTTTCCGCACTGCGGTAAATAAACGGTGATTTATTATATTGGTAATAATAAATTGCACCAAATACCAGAATAGACAGGACAAACCATTTCCACTTGGAGAGCAAATACTTCACTATATCGACCACATTGATCGACTGCTCGTTTTTTTCGTTAGCGGTCCTACCGCTGTATTGATTACTGCGCATTTTCTTTTTGTTATTATTTTAATAAAGCGAACAAGGTCAAACCAATACCTAATAAACTCATACCGAATGACATATACTGCCTCGTTTGTTGTTCGCGCGGTGTCATGACGGCCGTCTTAGGTTCCACATATACAATATCGTTCTGCCGCAGATAGTAGGTCGGCGAATCGAAAATAGCTTTGGATTCGATGTCGTTTACATATTTCTTCCGTACGCCGTTTTCTTCCCGGATCACCAAAATTGACTGTGGGTCAGCCACAACATTTAATCCGCCGGCACGCGTAATGGCTTCCAACAAAGTGATCTTGGCTTCTGATACATCCAATACCGACTGGCTTCCGACAGCTCCGATGACACTGACTTTTAAATTCAACAGCTCTACTTTCACGGTTGGGTTGGTAATGTACTCTTTGGAAATCAGCGTGCTACGGATTAATTCCCTGACCTCGTCCACCGTTAATCCCTCTACATGCAGCGTACCCAGTATCGGAAAATCAATATTGCCGTTGTAATCGATCATATAGCCGCCGTTGGTACGGTCTACCACAGTTGATACGCTACCATCATTCTCTACACGAAAACTGCCGGCTCCTCCGTTGAATGGTGCAGCGAGTTCCGGCGCACTGGCGCTCACCACAATCTGAATACGGTCGTCCTTTTGCAAACGCAGCGGCAACATTTCCATCGCCATATACGCTGTATCAGGCACCATATCCTTTACATACACTACTTTTTTGGGTACGATGCACCCATTTAACAATACTAGGGCTAATACCCAGGTCAATAAAGTAAATTTGCTCATATTCATCGTTTTTTGTTTTATGCTTGTTTATATATCTCCAAAGCCTTTTCTACCATTTTATCTCTTGTGAAATATGTTTCGTAGCGTTTTTTGCTTCCCTCTGACAGGCTTTGTTTTAATTGCGGATCAGCCGCTATCTTTTTAAACGCTGTTACCAGCACCTCCGGATTTTCTTTTTCCACCACCAAACCAGAGGTACCGTTCTCATTCACCCAACTCACGCCGGAACCTGGTATATGCGTAGAAACAACTGGTTTTCCGAAGGACATCGCCTCGATCTGCACGATAGCGAATGCCTCTGTTTTCCATATCGAGCTTAGACAGAAGATGTCTGCGGCATCGTAATAGTTGGCTATTTCCTCATCCGGTATAAACCCCAGCAACGTCACCCGATCTTCCACACCTAATTCCTGTATCAAAGCTTCCAAAGATGTTTTTAACGGCCCTTTACCTCCAATAAGAAGATGGAAGCTATCATCCAAATCCGCTACTGCCCGAATCAAATGTTCATAACCTTTATATTCGACCAGCCGTCCTAACGAAAAAATTAATTGTTTATCGCCATATTGTTTACGGATATGTGCGACTTTGTCTTGATCACTTTTCAGCGGAGACACGCCAATGGGAATGTAATCAATCTTGTGCTTTACCTTTTGTAGAAAAGACGATTCCGCGACATATACCGGTGTTGTTCCCACAATGACATCTGCTCTTTTAATCAACCAGCTTTGTAATGGCACATAAAGCTTTAACAACGTTTTTTGCTTCAGTATATCCGAATGCCAATGCAAAATCACCTTACCCTTATAACCGGAAAGAAACAAGGCCAAACAAGCCATCGGATCCGGATGATGAATGTGTATGATATCGTAGTATTTTGCGATTCGACGCAATTTCACAATCATCTCAGGCGCTAACATCGTAGCAGCCAGCTTCAATCGCGTTGGCAACACCATAACCTCTCCATACGCATTTAGCTTGATCGTTTCCTCAGGATAATCTTCCGTGGAAGCACATAGCATATCGCAGTACACCTTTCTCTCGGACAAACCAAGCGTCAGGTCGTACATTACTTTTTCTACACCGCCCCGGATGGGATAAAATTTTCCTAGCTGTAGTATATTCACCTTGTTAATTGTTAATGGTTAATTGTTTATCTTAAACATGGTTGCTCAACAGATAACTGAACAATGCCGACCAATCTTTTGCTATCGGTTCTGTCATTGTCGCAACGGGAACAGGCTTAAATAAGCTGTCATCTCCCTGTATCAGCTTTTTCATCGCTTCTGCCAATGCCTTTGGTGAATCCGGATCAAAAAAAGCCGTAAGGTTACTGCCTCCTGCCGTTTCATGTGTATACGGCAGATCAGCCAATAACATATATTTATCATAAACAGCAAATTCGGAAATAGGCAAACCCCAAGACTCCACTTTCGACGGAAAGATGAGACAATCGCATGTTTCGTAATAATCTCTCAACCTGTCTTTTGATAAAAACCCTACAAATTCAAGTGAGACAAGTTTACCCCATGTCTTATATAGCCATTTGGCATATCTGTTTTCATTGCCCCGAATCGTAATGTAGACTTTAAAATCATCGATCTGATATTCATTATTCAAGATGTCTACCGCTTGGCAAATCACCTCAAAGTTTTTATGATTATTGGGTGAAGCGGCATAAATAAAGGTATCTCCTCTTTCTCTGTCTACTTTTACCCGCTGTTTTATTATATCAAATTTTGGGCGTGCTGGTGGGGCTACAATAATCTTTTGTCGATGTATATTAAACATCTTACTCATCGCATCTCTAAACCACGCTTGTTGCACGATCAAAAAATCATTTTGATGAATATTGGAGCGATAAATATATTTTGTCAGCATCGCCATCACGGTCATCTTGGGTGCAAAAAATAAATCGTGCAACTTCCAGCGATAACCGAAAAGAGCATTATGGCAGTAAACGGCTCTACGTTCGGCTTTTACCGACGGCGTCGTGTCATGTAAGGAAAACCACAAATACACTTCTCCAATATCCTTCGAAACTTTCCGCAACGAAACATATTCATACCATAGCCGATTTATCCATCTTTTTTTCGGCCATTGGGTTTCCATATATTCGATATGCGGATAATCTGCCAACGCCCTATGGTGGACAATCGCCACAACCTTATAGGCTCCTTTTTGTTCAGCTACCCATTGCGAAAGGTGACACAAGCAGTCCTTCAGAATGGTCAACGGACCAGCTTCAACAATATTCACGGCAGATATGACGATTGACTTCATAACACTAACCTGTTAAAAAGATTCAACCATTGCTGCATAACTTTATCTTCCGTGAAGTTCGCAGACATTTCCTTTGCGCTCGCACCCATTTTCTGGCGCAGATCTTTGCTTTCCATCAACTGTACCAAGCGCGCAACCATCATCTCTTTATCGCCCTCCGCTATCAAGAAACCGTTTTCACCATCTCGTATAATATCTTTTGGACCGCACTTGCAGGCATACGCTACCATCGGTAGACCACAAGCCTGAGCCTCTAACAACGTCATCGGCAATCCTTCATAACGTGAAGTCATCACCAATAAGCCACTTTGGCAATATTCTTTTTCAATATCCCGGACAGGAGGACACAGGCGTACCGTGTTTTCCATGCCTAACCCTCGAATCTGCGACCGTAGCTGTGCTTCCAAAGGACCTTTTCCAAAAATATCCAGTTTCCAGTCGGGATATTGCTGATGTACCTTGCTCCATATCACAATCAACTTATCAAAACCTTTCTGATAATCATATCGCCCCACGGCAATAGCCCGTTTATGGGTGACATCAGCCCGTGCCGCAGGAATAAAACTATTCGCATTGGGAATAACGGCAATATTCGGTAGCTTGCCCCAATACACTCGGTCTTCCTCGGTCAACACGACAAAACTTGCATAACGCTTCGCCAAACGTATATCCTGTCCGCTACGCCACTTATCGATAAGCTTCCACAACCCTTTTCGGCCATATTGTAGCCGCTTGAAACGGGAAAAATGGATTTCCAATACTTTTTTACTTCCGTCTTCTATTTTATGGAGAAAAGAGGTATCGTGATCAAACATTGACACAACAATATCGGCTTTCAGCTGGTTCAAGTGTTGCGTTAATCGTTGCTTGTGCAGTTTTTGCTTTCGTCTGTAAGCGAACAATTTCGTTATTAATCCTGCTGCCTTGCCGTCCGTATAGTTGATATGCAGATCATATAGCCGAATAGCCGTATCCAACGGAAAGTACGATGGGCGTTCTTGCTGGTCGGTGGTGATAATAGATACGTTATGCCCTTGCGCAACAAGATAATTCGCCTTATTCGCCAGCACACGTTCCATGCCGCCGGAATTATACATACCCAAAATGCAATACGTGATGTTCAAAATCTTAATCCCCTCCTAGCCTCCCCAAAGGGGAGGAATAAATTAATTCCTTAAATAAGTTATCCCACTTCTTCATAATGGCTTCCTCCGAAAATTTCGTGGAATGCTGTTTTGCGTTCCTTCCCATCTCTTTGCGCAGCTGTTCATCTTTTGCTAGTCGGATAATGGCGTCCGCCAGTGCCTTCTCATCTCCTGCCTTCACCAAAAAACCATTCTCCCCGTCTTCGATGATATCCCGTGGACCACATTTACAATCATAAGAAACCAAGGGCACACCCAGGGCCTGCGCTTCCAGCAACACCATCCCCAACCCTTCGTATCTGGAACTCAATACGTATATTGATGATTGAAGATAATCTTCGAAAATATTCCGTTTCGAGGGGTTCAAGACCACCACATCGGTCAGCCCCAGTTCGTCGATCAAGCCTTGAAGATTCGCATTCACGACCCCTCCGCCAAAAATGTTCAGTTTCCAGTCGGGACACGATTCATAGACATACTTCCAGGCGCGTACCAAACTTTCGAAATTCTTCTGATAGCCGTATCGTCCGGCGGCAATGGCTATTTTATTATCCAGTGCCGCTGTTTCCTCCGGCTCAATAGTATTCGCATTGGGGATTACCATAATATTGGAAAGCTTTCCCCAATCCGGTTTGTCTTCTTCGGTCAACACGATAAACTTATCAAACTTTCGTACCATACGCCCGTCCAGCCAGTTATGAAACTTGCCAAACAGCCCTTTATCTTTACGGGAATCAATCCATGTGAAATGAGAGGAATGTGCTTCCAATATCTTTTTGCTTCCGTCCTTTATAAACGGTAACACAAAGAGTTCCCTTCCGAAGGTGGAAATCACGATATCCGGTTTCCATTCATTAAGGAATTTCCACAATCTTTTATAGTGCCATACGATGCGCTTAGGCACTTCACGCAATTTGCCTAATAGGGATTTATCATCAAACCCCACGTAATGAATCCGCAGATCAACAAAATTGATCTTGTCCGACATTTCATAAAAATGCCCCTTACCCAATTGGTCGGTCGTCACAATGGTCACATCATGCCCCGCCTCCGCCAAATAATTCGCTTTATTGGCAATGACGCGGGTCAATCCGCCGGAATACCAGGTATTAAGAATACAATAAACGATCTTCATGTACTAAAGGTTCAATAGTTGTTCTTTCTTCCATAAACTCATCCAGGCAATAGAACAGTGCATAAATAAAAAATATATCGGTGGCGACTTTAATCCAAAACACAAAGGTCATGGCGATAAACAGCAGAAACATCGCAGCATATTTTGGCGACTGGCGCATAAAAAAATAGCCGTTATAAATAAAAAATAGCGCAAAGACAGCAAACCCGATAACGCCGCTGTAGAGGATAAAACGGCAATAGCCGATATCAGTACCGTAAACAAAGTTGCCAAAGAGACCCGATCCAATAATCCAGGTCTTCGTATCCTCCGGCCAGATCCACATTTCACTGTTCAATTTATCCGTTGAAGCGGTTTTCCACTTGCCATGCTCCACCAGATTAAAAAAGCCCTCAAAGGCAAAGCGCATGTGCCCGTAAAACTCTGCGTTCGTATAGTACAAAAAGGTTGATATCCCTACGGCTACCAACAGGGTTATACCAAACCAAACGCCTAACTTCATGGCACTGAAACGTATTTCGAGACGAAAGAGACCGGAAAACAGCATAAAGTACAGCATCGCCGAGCCAACGCCGATAATCGTTGTACGGGAGATGGCATTTCCGACAACGGCTATCGTAAAAAATGCCAACAGCAAAAGGACAATGGTCAACGTGCTTCGGCGCACCTGTTGTTCATGACATATCAAGGCAACAATCGTCACCAGCACTACCGAAAACCGTACGCCGGCGGAGTCCAGCGCCGCGCCAATACCATACAACCTGTCTTTTTCTTCATAAAATGATTGTCCTTGATTAACGTAGCTGTTGACCAGTATCTTGAAGCTTTCGATATTGTCAATCAATAAGGCCAAAATACATTGTGTGAAACAAACCGTCGCCAGGTATAAGACCAGTAAGCGAAACGTCGCTTGCCCGTGAACCGCTTTTATCGCCATACAAACGAGATAAGCACCCGCCAGCCAAGCAAAGAAGCTACCGGTATAGGTCACATAAGAGTAGTCTGCTGTATTATTGACATCAACGGCGATATAGCATACCAATGAAAAAAGTACGGTCAACCCGAAAGCACCCAATAGTCCTTTCGGCATCGAAATACCTCGTGATTGTATGCTGTTATACCCGAAAAGCATTCCGCCCAATACGCCCAATATCATCTTCGTATTAAGCGTATTCGGTAAAAACATAAATCCGATCGGAAACAGGTAAAAGCTGACCAGTACCCCAACTGTAAAATATAATATGATGCGTATCATTCTTCTTTTTATCTGTAAATCACGCCATAAACCAGACGTATAATGCCATAATAATGTAACTTGACCATCCAAAACTGCTTTTTCCACGCCGCCCATTGTATCAGGCGGATACGCAAAGACTGCGCATTATTGTCCCACGCATATCGATTGGATCCCGGAAACCAGCTGCACCATTTTTGATACCGGTCACTCCTACCAGAAATCAACAGCGGCAGCTTGATGTTCAGCTTTAGCAAATCCAACTTTGTTCTTATGAGTTCTGCATATTTTCCGGTAGAAAAGAAACGTTCTATTTCTTCCATATTCTCCGTAACTTCCGCTATATGTTTATCGGAATACACTTTTGTCAGCGAATCCGCGTTCGATTGCCCATAGTGATACAAAGCCTGTGGAAGATGACTTACTTTCGTTGCTAGTGCAAAAAGCTTAAACGTCACCATCATATCTTCGCCCATATTCCTTTGCGGTATAAACCGGATATTGTTTTTTTCATACAGCGATCGTTTCACCAGAAAAAGCCACAAGTTCCAACGCATTTTGCCTTCCAACATCCCGGTAATGGCATCCTTTGGTGTCAAAAAACGGGGTTGCTGCATCAGGCGCTCTTTCTTCGCGAAAGACAAATACCAATCAAAGCCAACAATATCTGCCCCGCTTTGCTCGGCTTCTTCTACCGCCAATTGAATCGTATTATCTTCTATCCAATCATCCGCATCCACGTAGTAGATATAATCTCCCGTTGCATGTTCCAATCCGGTGTTCCGAGCGGCTGCCACGCCTTGATTGGTTTCGTGGCTAATAATCTTAACCGTTATGGTTTCCCTATCTTTTGATGACAGCGCGAAGTCCTCAAGCATTTCCAAACTATGATCTGTACTACAATCATTGACAAACAGCAATTCCAGATGCGTATACGACTGCTTTTCCAGCGATGTTAAACAGCTATGGAGTGTATCTGCCGCGTTATAAACAGGAATAATAATCGATACTACCGGTACATTCATCTTATTTCCCCCTCCTTATATACAAAGCACGACATCCGTCCGCCCGTCAGTAATCCTAACAACTTAGGACTGATCGCTTTGATTAAATAATACAACCCGATACACACGAGGATACACAGACAGGGCACAACAAAATATCCGATCAACTTGCCCCAACCCGATTCCGAAAACGGCAATCTCGCCCATCCTCCTTTGAGCCAGTTGATAATATAGACCTCATGCGCCACATAGATAAAAAAGGAAGTCGGTGCAAGCTTTGCTAAAGTAGTCCGCAAGCGCTCGTTGTTATTGAGTACATCAAACAGGTTGATGACAGCGACCACACCCACCAGAATAAAAATCCGGACGATATACTCGTGATATATAGTTCCGTTCATCATCGTCGAAACAAGCAATAACATCAATGCCAGTACCATACTTATTTTTTTGAAAGGGGCAGTAATCAGGAGCAGGTTTTGTTTATACAGCGCGAAATATGCGCCTGCACCGAAAAACATCACCGCAGTAGAGCTGAAACCGGGAGCGCCTGTGTTATGCACCAACAGATAAAATGGAACAAATAGGATTAATCCATAATGTTTCAGGTACGCAAACCAATAATAAAATAAAGGCGCTATTAAGGTCATACAGATTAGATCCCGCATATACCACAGTGGAAAATTGATAGGCATCCCCCACAAAAGCTCGTACCAGGAATAGTCTCGGATGGTAGCATACTCCACCTCGCTATTCGCCACGTTTAATCCTAACTTATTAAACAAATAATACTTCGCTACTATTGCGCCGACTAAAATCAGGTTCCACAGCACATAAGGCAATAGCAATGTCCGGATTTTCTTTTTGAGCTGCCCTGTGTATGCCTTGCTGTTCCATTCCACCAATTTCTTGAACAAATAATAGCCGGAAATCAAAAAATAACACCTAACCGAAAGTTTTGCCAAATTGTGGGAAATCATTTCCGAAATGAGGGTGTATATATCATTACTATCCCAAGACAACGTTATCCGAGGTGTATCAAAAGACACCATGTGTGCAATAACCACTAAATAAATCAGTGGAAAACGTATCGATTCAATGACACTTGATAGTCTTTTCTCCGCTTGCAGATACTCCATTAGTTCAGCTCTTTCATTATTTGATGTACGACTTCTATATGCTTGCTGTTGAATTTTCGTGCAAACAGCGCTTTCGACTGGATAAGTGCTTCATAGTCCTTCTCCGTCCAATCCGACAACTGTCCGTTAGCCCAACCGATCTTCCGCATACAGCCTGTTCCTTCATCCTCCAGATCATATAGGCTCGATTTAAATGTAGAATGCCAGCAAAGCGTTTGTTTATAAATCTCATCACTGCAAAAGGTATGATGATATATTTTCATCACTTCCTCTTTTTTTATGCATAGATATTCCACAAAATCATGCGTTACACTGACCCATTGCGTTCCTTTCTTAAATGCAGTACTTCTATGCCGTTTGTAACCAACGATGTTTTGTACCCGTATGAACAGAAAACGCAAAGCTTTCTTACATAAACTGACCAACCCTCCGTTGAACTTAAAATCTTTTGGAAAAAGGTGATACTTTTGCACTTTTCGTTCTACCTCACCCGCGTAATCGTATTGCGAAAAACCAATAAACTCTTTCCCTTGGTTCGCGTTAAAAAAAAGGTGTATCTCCTCCTGCCCTTTTAACGGCATATCCACACCCGATAGCAAATGATAATAACCATATCGCGCCCGTTTTGCGGCCGCTTCAAACAGCACGTATTCTGCTTCCACAACGGATACATCTCCCCATCGCACATCCACTCGCTCTTTGGTGAGATATAACCCCGCATGCTTTGCCATAAGTTTCGGAATATCTGTTACTTTTTTATCGAAATGGACGTAAATATCATTGCGCTCGTCGTCCAATGCCTTAATAAGGTACTGCAACAACGTAAATTCGTTATGGGCGATAATTAGGTAGGCGTGCTTCATCCGTTTCTTTTACTATGTTCTACCATCTTGTTAACTATCTCCCCATCCATAGCACTAAACTTTCGTGCGAACAAACAGCCTGATGCCACTAATTCTCCGTAATCTGCCATGGTGTAAACCTTTGCGTGGGCGTTGCCTATCACATGCTTCAATAAACGATCGCTATAGGCTATGGTAAAACCTAAACCGGATGCTGACAGCTCCGTTGGAACAAAAAACTCGTCGCCACATAGCGTATATTTATATCTTTTTAGTACCTGTTTACGAATAGAAAGCAAATAGCGAACGGCTTCATCGGTCATGCTCACCCAATTTGAACCATACTGATAATCTGATCGGTTATACCGGCGGATATGGAAAAACCGTTGAATACTTTGTGCGAGGCGCCAACCAATCTGTGCGAAACGACTAGTCGATTTGTTTACGCTTGCGAAATAGGGCATGAACAAATTATACCTGTTCATCTTCAAATCCATCTGGAAATTATTTATCGTCATCGCCGGAATAAGTTGTCTCCCGTTCTGGGACTGAAAAAAAGCATGGATATAATCTTGCCCATACAACGGCAGGTGTACTCCTGAGATGATGTGGAAATAAGCATACCGTGGGTTGCAGCGATAGGCTTCCATAAGAAGCTCATATTCCGCCTCTATCTGCGAAACATGCCCCCATCTTACATCGACGCGGTCGGTAACGATATAGAGGTTTGCCTGTGCGGTACGAAGCCTTGGAAGCGTTTTAACTTTCGCATCAAAATGAATAAAGATATCATTACGTGGATCGTCCAGTGCGTGCAATAGCTGTTGGAGCACTTCAAACTCGTTATGCGCGATAATCAGATAAGCGTGTTTCATGCTACTCCATATTTAAAGCGTCTAACCAATTGTTGAAGACCGTCTAAACAATACCTCCCTATCCCGGTATTACTCATTTTGTATAAACGATACATCCGTTTATTCGGCTTCCATGTGCCTTTAATGGCTTCCGGAAGCTGCTCGTAATATTGCCACCAGATCTGAAAAGCTACCGTAAACGCGTTCCAAGGCTTGGCCCCGGTATAATGCATCGTGCCATGCTGTTGAACCGCCTGCCAGTCCGCATCGGAATAGTATCTCAGAAAGTCTGCCTTATACTGCGGCAGAAAGAATGTACGGATACCGTTATAATATGGCGGTAGTCCCAAAATACGCCCTTTGCACAGCTGGTTCAGCACATCCTGATCGGGAAACTGCAAACCTTCCGTCCTCGCCGCTTCCAAAAATTTCGGCACCATATTGTCCGCCCGCAGCTTGGCTAAATTCATCAGCAGAAAGCCGGAATTAATATATTCTCCGGGACGGCAACCTATCGATTCCAAATAGGGAATCTGAAAATCCAGGCTGGCTTCAAATACAGCCGCCAGATAATGGGCTTCTAACGCGGTTTCCCGATAAAGCTTAGCCAAATCATTCCGCACCACCACATCGCAGTCGATGTACAGCACTTTATCATACTGTGGCAAAATTTCCGGCAACAACAGGCGGTAAGAAGCCGCGATGGTGTACCGTTCATCTACGTAAATATCCCCCAGCTGTCCCTCCAAATTGAGGTATATCACCTGTAAGCGCTGCGCATCCAATTGGGCAAGCGCCTCCTTCATATTGTCAGGCAGCTCTTCGGTAAGCAAGCAGATCACATGAAAAGAAGCCGTAGTATCACTGTGCTCCAGTATGGAATACAGACAAGTCGCCGCCGGAACAAAATAGTTCGGAGTAAAGGCTACTACCAGCGGTATCGCTTCTTTTCTGTATTTTCGCATCGCTTCCATTTAGTTTCCGTGAACAGCTTTATTATAAAAATCAATCAGTTTATTTGCCTCTATGCGTACATCAAAATGATGTTTACCAACCTCCTGTTCCATATTTACACGCGCATATTCTATGCACTTATCCATAATCAAATCTGCCCAAACACGAGCCGGCTTTTCAATGGCTTCATAATGGCTATAGTCCGAGATACACGTTTCTTTGGATACTCTATCTAAGGATGCTATGCATTTCAACGCTGCAGCCTGCGCCTCCACCATCACCAACCCAAATCCCTCGCTAAAAGAAGGGAACAGCAACACATCCATTGCCATCAGCATGTGATTTACATCCGTTCTGGTACCCAAAAACTTCACATCATCTGCTATAGATAGCGCTTTTACTTTGGCTTCTATCGCCGATCGCATTTCGCCATCACCTACCAGGAGTAAGATCACATTATCTTTCCTATCCTTTAGTGCTTTAAAAACATCCAACAGATAAGGGATATTCTTGAGCGCGGTCAATCGACCAACAAAACCGACCACGTATTTCTTCTCGATTTGCAGATCCTGTCGAACGGTGTTTCTGACTGCAGGATCAAAGATGTATTCCGCGGGGTTAATGGCGTTGGCTATCACCGTAGCATGCTTTACGTATTTCGAACCGAATAATTTCGAAATCGCCAATTTGCTGCATCCTACCCGGTGGGTCACGACCCGGTTAAGCAACCATTGTAGGATTTTATTTTTCCATCCTTTATTATCTATCGCCAAATGGGTGTGTGCTATGCGTACTTTGGTTCCGGCAAGCATCGCCGTACCCAGATAAACGGCGGAGACCAGCTCTACATGCGAATGCACGGCATCATATTTTTCCGTACGGATCAATCTTCTCAAATATGATAAACGCTTCGTAATTTTCTCCGGCATGAAAAAAACCTTCATGCCTAACGCTTCAAAAATCTGTTGATACCGCTGTGTATAAGATGTTTCAATAGCTACGACATGAAACATGACATTCCCGTGCGACATATGCGTATAGTAGTTGTGCAACAAGCTACTGATACCGCCTACATCGGCTCTTGTCATGATATGTAATACCTTTATCTTATCCACCTTTACCCTATTTAGCTATATGCCTGATAATAACTTGTATTCTTTGCCAACAAATATGCCTTTTGATCCGGCTGCATAAACGGACACGCTGCTATCAACGGAGCCAGATCTATATGGATAGGTTCGTTATCATACGGCAGATTTTCTATCGGACTTTCCCGCTCAAAGAGGTTGATTCTTTCTCCAGGCGCTTTGCCGACAGACAGCAAATAATCGGTAAACTTAAACTCGCCTCCGGCAACACCATCGGATAGCTTAACCGTACAGACAGCGATACCGTAAGCCTGCGCCAATATCAATCCATGCAGTGAACTGGTCACAATTTTCCGGCAGGATTTCAGCTGCTTTACAAAAAGCTCATAGTTATCGCTGATCATAATATTGATCACCAGTATATTTTTATTTCCACGATACTGGTCGACCCATTGGGCATCCCAATCCACATAATGCGGGATAATGCCGTATTCATACACCGGTTCGATTTCCGGATGATAGATCAACGGTAACAATAAAGCCGGATCTCCGTAGCATGCGGGGCAAGCGATACCATTTGCTTGATAAACCGCTCTCGACAAGGGTCCTCTAACGGCCAGCACCCGGCTGGGTTTGACAAAATCTTTTGTTTTAAACTCCTCTCTGATAAAGCCGGCACCCCAGACTATGGTCTGCGGACGTGACCATTGGCATACACTGCCGATAATGGCATAAGAGGTCGCGTTCTTTTGTGGGGTTTGTTTCAAAAAACGGGAAGGGAAAACATCTTTTCCGGAGAGGTATTTTGCCAGGACGATATTCAAGGCATCGCCGAAGTTCTTGCTTTCCGGAAAGCCATCTACAAAAATAGGATCCACGAGCGACCGGAGCTGCTTGTTGTTTCTGTATCGCTCTACAAAAGGTTTTACTATTTTCTTCATTTTTTGCAACATACCTCTTCGCTTTCTACAATTTTGAATTAATCACACGCGCCGGAATCCCTACAACCGTGACACCCGGCTCTAAAACAGATTTGGTGACAATGGTACCGGCACCGATTTTCACGCCGTCCGCTATCGTAATATCGCCTAATATTTGTGCGCCTTGCCCGATGTCTACACTATTCCCTATTTGGGGCGGTATATCCGGAAATCCGCCCTTACTGCCGATACAGCAATTGCCGTGCAGCGTACAGTTTCTCCCGATTTTAGCTCCGGGATGTACGATAACTGACCCGTAATGGTACAATTTCAGCCCCGCGCCAAAATTGCCGGCGTGGATAAAAAAGCCTAACCTGCTACCGAGCATATTCTTCCTGCGGTGATAATAGTACTTTAGCAGTTTACAGGGTTTGACGATCGTATAATATTCCTCACTGCGCAAATATTTAATATACGTGCGGATATAATATTGCTCTGACTTCAGGAACCGCTCTATCCAATATTTCTTCGAGAAAAAGGATGGATATGTATATCCGTCTATCGTTATATATTTTTTATAAGTCGTCATACCCAAAACCTTTTAACATCCGTAAACAATTTCGCCCAACAGACTTTTCTTTTTAAGCGCACCTAATTTGTACATCATATCCACCAGCAATCTATCTCCGGAGGTAAGTTTTGTAAGAGGCAGATGCGCCAACGGTTTTTTCAGTTGTGTCAAAGCATAATTGATGGCATAATTGTCCCAACCGAAATATTCCTGTATAAATAGTGCACTATCTTCACTCTTTTTAAGATAAGCGTTCATCCCTGCCGCTCTGCTGGCTATCTGCTGCGCTAGGTTCAACATGAGATATGCCGGTCTTTCAACCTTTTGCTTCACAATATCATAGTCCGCTCTTTGCCTTAGCTCTTCGTAATACTGATATCCTATATCTTTTATCTTTCCAAATTCATCCGCCCAGGCTTTCATAAATGCTGTTTTCGGCGGACTTGCCAAAAACCATGTTTCAACAACTGGGTTTGCCCTATCGATCGTGCTCCGCTCGCGGTAATAGGCAATGAGATCATACTTTTGTAACGCAGAAAGTTCCTCCAGCCAAGCCAGATTTTCCTTCAGAATAACCGTTGCATCCAACCATATACCTCCATATTGATATAAAAGTTCCAAACGGATAATATCCGCCTTATGCGCAATTTTTAATTTTTGCTTAAACGATATTTCGGGTAGATAATCTTTCACGGTAACTTGATTCAGTATCCTAAAATCATAGCCCGGCAATATTTTTTTATTGTGCGCTATAATTCTTTGGATAAAAAAGGGTATTTGCTGTTCATGCCAGTATATCCATATAAGCTTCGGTATCTCTTCTCTATCGGTATCATCCGTACCCTTTTCCACCATCTGCACCTCCTCCTTTTTATCGTATATTTTTGGAAGTCGTATATTTTTGAATCTATAACAGATTATACACTTTATCATTTGGAGAAAAGTCAACACTGCCGTTTGTTTTTTTTCTTTACTGTTCTTCATCGCACACGTTAATTTTTTCCAAATTTCCTCCTTAAATCCTCGACGCAGACGGCAAGGCGAATATGATTTTGCTCAAATAACCCATAAAATAGCTTCCGCAGAGGATTCTTCGTCTTTATGTGCTTCCAATAATGATCTAGTTCGTACGATTTGAGTGTCTTCAATGCTTCTATGCGATCACCGCGTTTACTGTTATTGTGTAAACTCGTCATGAAGAACATGCTTAGCTGTATAACTTTGTTCCGAAGGCGTATCATTTTTTCCCGATCGATACGTAAATTGGCATAAAAGCTATCGTTGAGCACTTCCATTACCTTAATCAACGCTTTACCGGCAACAGTCATATCTTTTTGATACACGCTATTCCCCAAAGACGTCTCCACCTGACGATAATAATATCTTCGTTTACCAGAAAAATAAATGCCTCTGGTTGCATGTTTCATATATTGTAAGTTAAAAACGAGGTCTTCACAGAATTCAAGTGAAGTATCAAAAGTCAACCCGTGCTCTTGAATGATCTGTGCCCTATATATCTTCGGGAAAGGCCCGGTATGCCCGGTCAACAGCATTTCAATCCACTTGGTCATGTCTTCCTGTGTACATTTAGTATTGTCATACGATTCTGCAAGCCTCGACCCATCGTTATACACCCGTTCGAAACCTTGATCTACCAAATCAACATCATAGCGTTCTAGTTCGTCCATTAGCCCCTGCACATAATCTGCAGCCATCCAATCGTCTGCATCACAAAAAACAATATATTCACCTCTAGCTTCCTTCAACCCTACGTTCCGGGTGCTACTAACTCCTTCATTTTTTTTATGAAAAACCTTAATTCGATAATCTTTTTTGGCGTATTTATCGCATATATCACCAGACCGATCTTTTGACCCATCATTGATCAGCAAAAGCTCAAAGTTCTGATAGTGTTGTGCTGAAACACTTTCAATACATTTTTGCAATGTTTCTCCTGCATTAAATACAGGTACAATAACAGAAACTTTAACGTCTACCCCCATTAGTTAAAAATAATAATGCTATACATGCTCATTTATAAACCCACCGTTTCCATAAACAAAAAGGATTTCTCAATTTCCTGTTGAAGGATCGCATCTGTTTTTTTCCAATCTATTGGCTTGTTATATAAATCAATCGCGCTTTTATTGTCAAAGACGAGTCTATCTTCTAATTCAAACACCCGTAGCAACGTGTTGAACCGACTCATCCCTCGATCTTTATTTCCATACACCATAAACGGCTTATGAAAAAGAATAGCGAACACGCAACCGTGAAAGGAATCGGTGAAGATAAATTCTGCTTGCATAAACTCCTTCAACCATTGTTCAATAGATTTCTTCGTTTCATTTTTTATATCGGATTTATCGCAGGTAGCCAGTCCCAGTTCAACAAGCTGTACATTCGCCATAGCCTGCAATCTCTCTACAATTGCCCGTTTCTCCGCACTCATATCCAGGATGTAGGCCGTTAACTGCCCTTTTTTTGTACTTGTCTTCTGTCCGATCAGTTTCTCATAAGCTTCTCTATTCAAAAGCATGGTGGGATCTAACAGACGAACAGCATCCACGCTGAATTTCTCCCGACACATCTTAACACCTTCGTCTTCCCGCACGGATATCGCATTAAACTGCTGCAACAATAAGGCACATTGTTTGGTTTGCTGATCACTGAACTCCCAATGCTCCACGCCAAATGAAGGAGCATATGCCATTTTTTTTATGTGCCAACCTTGTGCAAAAGACAAAAACGTGTCTTCGATATGGTTATAATATAGGGGACGCCATATTTGATCACTTCCTACTATTAAACAGTCAAACCTTTTATCTTTTAAGTTCTCAAACTTGTTAAGGACTAGTCTGGGAACATTATTTCTTACAAATCTTCTGATCTCCGTCGTCCTACGCCGCACATCATACGTCTTCCGGTATATACGATTGATGTCTTTATTTAACCATAAGCTGACTAACTGACGAAGCAACCGATGTGTATACCACCAACCATAAAACCGACGGGCCGACCAATGCATCATTGTTCCTTGACTGTCTTCTTCTATGTGGAGCACCTCATGCCCTCTCCTAGTTAAAGCTTCACGCAGGGCGTAGGCTTGTAAAATGCCCCCATAGTTGTCGTTCAACGGTAATGTTAATATCGCTATCTTCATCCTCCTTTATTTATCTACGATAATACCATGAAGTTTTCCCTACTGGGGCGTCTCTCTGACAACGTGGAGCAAAACTCCTCTTGAACACGGCCTATAGGAACAATGCAAATAATTTTTTCTGATTTTGGTATATTCACCAAATCTTCCATCGGCGCTTCTTCCTGGACAGTCTTACCCCAATTTGCCGGACAATTTCCTATCTCATAAAAATGGAGTGCATATAACAAATTCATCAAGAAAATCCCCCCATCTATATATAATTGATGCCTTTCTCCCGGGGTGTAATAATAACTCCTATCATTGGTGACGATCAAAAGCTGGTTTACATCCTGCGTATATCCGTTAAATCCACCTTGTATCTCCAAAATTTGATCAATTTTTTCCTTATTTTCTACTAAGTAAACATTACTGGCCTGTCTATTACATACTGATGGAGCAGTATTGGCTAAATTGACGACCTTCCCCAACATTTCTTTGGAAATCATCTCGCCGGTATAATTCCGTATACTTTTACGAGAATTTGCAAATTTTCCAAAGTCAGCTTTCACGTCTTTATAAAAAGTTTCTTTCGTCCAATTTATAACACCATTAAACGCCGAGGTATAATAATCAGACAAAACTGATTTGTAAAATTCATATTGTTTCTTTGAATATAGACACTCAATGTCATACCCTAATTTTTGGTGTAATTCATAATATTGACACATCACTTGAAAGCCAACACGTATTTGGGATCTTGATATACTGTTGATGACTTCTATGTCTGTTAAAATCCGGTGCAATTTTTTTATCCTATCCTTCCCAAAACCTTTTTTCATCTTCGGAAAAAGCATACCTTTTTCCAACGCATGGTAATTGAGGATAAGATTAGCCTCCTTGTTTTTTAAAGTTTGTACATTAAAAAGCAGCGCATACTTTTTATACAAAACTGCGTCCTTCTTATAGTTTCCATAAAGTGATTGTGTCGCCCGGTACCTTTTCATCCATCTGGTATTGAGCAACGGGTTTAAGCATGTCCTTAACAATATCTTTATTTTTTTCATTTACGTTTGTCTCTACGAGAACTTGTTTACAAAACGTTTTTTTACCTGCTCCATAATTAATGCTTTTTCATTTTCACTGACACCAAACAACCAGATTACTGCGGGTGTCGTGATTAAAACAGCCAACCCGATACCCAAAAAACGCCAAACGCTTTCGTCCAGATTTATATAAACCAAAGCGGGAAAAACTGGTGTTAACAACAAAACGATTAGCACTTTTAGAATAACTTGATTTATATATTCTCTACCGCTTAAATGAATCATAGGTTTTATCAATACTACCCGTATATAATGCCCAATACACACCATGACCAAATGCACCACAAACACCGTATATGGCGGAAAACCCAACTTTAAAAAAACATAAGCAACGGGAACAATCATCAACAGGAATGTCCCCAAAACAGATTGATACTTTCTGATTTTCCCCGTGGCTTTAGCAGATGTAATCAACGGATTAGCCAAGCAATCTACCAACGAAATCAACAGGATAATCCGTAAAAAAGTAACCGTATGTTCCGGCACTATCTTTAGCCACCAAACCAGTAGTTGATGCGCTTCAAAAAAGACCGGCAAAGCAATCAACAAGAAAAAGAAAAAAGAAAATTTAGAACCGGCATAGATCAATTTATGCATATACGCATAATCTTTCGCCGCACAACTTTTCATCAATTGTGGTGTAATGGCGGCCTGAAAACTGCCGACAAAACGGTCGAGCATCTGCTGTGCCTGCACTGCAACACCTCTAGCTGCATTGACGACGGGGCCAAAGAAGATATTAAGCAACATATTAATCCCTTGTGAAAACATCATAGCCGACGAATCGCCAAATAAACTCCAACCGGCAAAGGAAGACATTTCCTTTACATGGTTCTTATCCCAGGCCAACGCCGTATGCGTCTCCTTAAAATGCCGAAAGCAATATTGCCAATAAATAAGCTGCATCAGCACCTGAACAGTCAACAGTAAGACAGCATAAACTTTCAAATTGTCTCCTGCAAAAAAAGGTAAGGAAAGAACTACGCCCAAGCGCAAAAATAAATCTACCAGAGAGAAAATAGCGTAGATACCCACGCGCTCATAAGCACCGATCATAGCGTTATAGGGCACGTTGATAATCGAAAAGAATACCGTAACCAACGTACAGTGAAATACCCAAGTTGCCGCGTCCATACGGGTTTCGGGAATCTGCATCTTGTGATATAAAAACCATAAACCCACCGGTTCCGCCAGGAACACCACCGACAATCCTAACAGTACATGAATAGACAAAGCGGTTCCAAAAACACGTTTAAGGTCGTCCAAATCGCCTTTCCCTAAGGCAACGGTAATAAACCGGATCGTGGTATTGGACATTGACATGTTCAGTACACTGAACATACCAACAAGCCCTCCTACTACACCATAGATACCATAGTCTTCTACCCCCAGTTCATTTAGTATTAAACGGGAAATATAGAAGCCGATGAACATAGCCACAAGCATCCGGGCATATAGCGTCAGGCTATTTTTTGCAATTCGTTTTGTTCTGTCTGTGTTTCCCAATGTTTCTTTTCTTAAGGGCGTATGCTATACACCCCTACATTAAAACTCCTCTTCTAACATTCTCCGCAAACCTTCCTCCATTGTATAAGGGGGCTGAAATCCCGATGCCATCGCTTTGCTAGAAGAAAATTGTGTTGTGGCGCAGAATTTCTTTATCCGCACCGAACTGATGTTCAATTTTTTGCGTGTTATAGATGCCAAAACATCAAACCCATAACCTCCCATCATCCCCAACCAATACGGAATACGAACAGTCGGGATTTTCTTTCTCAATATCTGCCCGGTGTGATGCACCAGATCATTTGTCGTGAAATCGGGTTTGTCTACATAATTATATACTTCATATCCCGCCTGTTGCTTCTCAGCTATCAAGAAGTCTATAAAGGCGACAATATTACCGATGTACGACATCGATTTTTTATTGTTCCCTCTGCCAATCATCATGAACCGGCCACTCGCAATCTGTTTCAACAGGTTGTAGACGTTACCTCGGTTGCCTTCACCAAAAATGACGGTAGGACGGATTATATTGATATTCCAGTCAGGATAGTTTTTATACCACATTTGCAATACCTGCTCCGCCTGCCACTTACTTCTTCCATAATGGTTAAACGGCTCAATAGCAGAAGACTCATTGGGATTATCCCGATCCAATCCGTATACCGCCACCGAACTGGTAAAAACCAATCTTTTTATACCGTTGGCATCCATCGCTTTTAAGGTATTGCGCATACCTTCTACGTTGATGTCGTAGTAGAGTGAAAACGGACTAACATCATCACGATGCTCCGCCGCCAACAAGACCACCACATCGCCACCTTTGGAATGATGGGCCAGCGTCTGCCAATCCATAACATTCCCGATACGTGTCCGTTGCGGATATTTCTCGCTGTTGTTTTTATCGATGTTCAGCACGTCGATTCCGGGTATTTCCAATAACCTGTCGATTAAATGGGTACCTACAAATCCGGAACCTCCGATGAGGACTATTTTCATGTAGATTTTTGTTTTTCAATTCTTGTATAGGCAAATCGAATTCGCCAACATGCAATATGAAATATTAGGGCGTATGCAATACCCCCCTATGCTTTCCTTCTGCACTTTTTCTGTATATTTCAATAGACGCCGTTAATTGCGTTTCTATTTTTTGTTTTTTAATATTACGTTGTTCAGCTCTATCGAACACATAGTTGAAGCCTAACCACAAGCCTATGTCGCAGAGGATAACAATATTATTGCTGATCAGATCCACCATGAGGATATTGAATAAGCAAAAAAATAGCACCAAACCTAAGATAGACAACATGGCTACGCGGTGCGACATGCCCATCCGCAGGAATTTATGGTGCAAATGATTACGGTCTGGCTTGAAAACAGGTTTCCCTTTTCGCCAACGTACAAACATTACCCGGGCGACATCCATAACAGGGATAATAAGTGTTGAAAAGGCAACAACAATAGCACCATCCGAAAAAGGTTTGATATAGGTATTGTTCATGGCAAAACTAATCGCCAAGAACGCTATCGAATATCCTAAGGTCGTACTTCCTGTATCGCCCATAAAGATCCTACGGTTTCGACCAGTAGTACCAAATACGTTGAAATAGAAAAAGGGGATTAATAAACCTACCGTGATAAACGCAAACAGTGCATGCCACCAAGCTCCATAGTACATAAATAAAGATCCTAGCACCAAACAACTCGTCCCCACGACACCAGAACAGAGTCCGTCTAATCCGTCAACAAGGTTGACAGCATTAATAATTAGAACAACGACAAACATCGTTAATGGCATTCCTATCCATGGCGGAAGCGAAACGATAAGTCCGACACCATATAGGTCATTGATCCATAACCCGGAAAGTGGGAAAAACGCAGCAACAAAAATTTGGACGACAAATTTCCATTTATAACCTACCCCAATCATATCATCAGCAAGACCGACCATAAAGAGCATTCCCAAACCGCATAGCAACATCATGAAACTTGGCAGGAGAGCCCAAGATTCCACTTGCATATCCATATTCGCTATTTTAATGACAAAAACCAGCGATACGATAAACAGAAAACACTGTATGGGAACAAAAGCAACACCTCCCAAACGCGGGACGTTATTATGATGCATCTTACGCGCATTGATCGGATCGAAAAGCCGTTTTTTATAAGTAACCAGCATAATGATAGGGAGCATCCCCCTGCTCAACAGCATAGCAAGCAAAAAACAGCTAGATATGAGTAAGATATACATGTTTGGTTAATTATTATTGTAGGGGCGTAAGTTACGCCCCTATGATAGCTATTACTCCCCGATAACGATAACTGCACGGCTTACGCGTGGGTCATTATAGTACATATTTTCTACGCCACCTTTATGTTCGGTACGTAAACGTGATGGATCAACCCCAAATTCGTTTACCAATACATCGTAAATAGCTTTCGCACGATTACGGCTCAACAGCTCATTACGGGCAACGGAACCAGTTCCTCTATCGGCATAACCGGTAACGGTATACACGACATCTGGGTTACCTTTCTTGATGGTCTCTGCGAAGAAGCCAAGATTTACGCGTGCTTCGTTACGCACTTCCCATGTATCGATTTTGAACGTCACGAGAATCGGTGCTGCCAAGATTCTGTCCTGGAATTTAACCTCTGTAATAACTTCTCCTTTCGCATTTGCCAGTTGACGTCTCAACGCATCATTGTCGTCTGCTAATTTTCTGACACGGTCACGTAGCTCGTTTAACAAAGATTCATCATAGCTTGCCTCAATAATCGTTGTTTCTGGTTTATCCCATCCGCGTTTGTTGAATCTGTAGGCAAGACCAAGCGATGCCGTTAGTGAACCATCTTGGCGACGGTGTCCTTTTTCACCGTCGAAGCGGTCGTTGACCATGGCTCCACGGATATCCAAAATTAAGTTCAATGGTTCTGCCAAGCGGAAGGTATTATAAATACCAATGTTCATACTTACTTCCCACTGTTTTGGTTCATCTTCCGTAACCATATAACCTACACCAGCATATGGACTGATGTTGTAAAAACGATCTTTATAACCGCTAAAAAGATTGGTTAGGTTGAAAAGCGCATCTCCATAAACGTGAAAGGAATTAAACTCTTGGTGTTCCAACCAATAACCATCCCAGGGTTTACCATCATAACGCTCTCCGGTCGAGTGCGTAGGGACGGTTATACCTGCGCGATTTTGCGTAAGTCCTTTGATCTTTCCGAAGCTACCGCCAACACGGGCACCGAATCCCGGAGAAAACCACTTACCGATATAGGCACTATAATGCGGGGTAAGGCGTTCGCCAAACTTCATTTGCTTGTCGTGGTCGCCAAAGAAAATCTGCGCTCCGGCACCAATACCGAAAAAAACGTTGTCGCCAAAGCGGTTGGTAACGACTTTGTAGCGGTCGGTGGATACCGTAACCGTTGTATCGCGTGTGACAGGCAGGGATTGCGCGTTGGCTGCACTTGCTCCACCTAAAGCGAAAAGGGATAGGATAATATATTTCTTCATGTATAGTTGATTCTTGTTTTGTTAATTAATAACTGTTTTTTTATTTTCAGTTAGCTTTTCTAAAGCGCAGTGCTTTGGAAAAGCTAACTGAGATACTATTATGGATTATTCATCCTTTTCACACTCTACCACTCTCACACCACCAGTGATATAAAATATCATTTTTGTGTCGCCAGTCCGGAACTGAGAAACTCTGACCTCATTTGGTGTTACGCCATCGGTGTACCATGTCACATTATTCCATTGCGCACCGTTATATAATTCCATTGGATATAGTTGACTATTGCCGTTGGAACGACGTGCTTGCATCGTGATATTGCCTCCTGGGTTAATGGTCAATCGTATAACTGGATCATTTCGCGTTCCATTAGTGATTTGCCAGATTTCGCTATAGTCATCACCATGTGTGTTCCCATTCAAAAACCGAGCAGTATGAGCAATACCTGTTTCATGTTGAAACTCAATTTCCTTCGTAGACAACTTAGTACCATTAATCTCCATATTGAAAGAGTTATCTAATTCCGTGATGTTTAGTACAAGATCTTGCCCTGCCGTAGTAAAGAATGTAAAGTCAGAAGAAGTTATCTGACCTACTATCTGTTCGCCATCCTCCGTTTCAATATTAACGTTTTCCGTAGTGCCGTTCTCATTATTAAATTCTTCATTCGATACATCTACTAAACACCAGGCTTTAAGCTCCAGATACAAATCGTATTTTACGCCGGGCGCGACAGGGATAGGGTCTTTTAGTCTGCCCTGTTTATTAAATGTCTGCCCGTTATATAATATCTCCAAATTTCCGAGTGTCAACATTATATCCGTAGCTGCATCGTGAACTAAAACGGTCGGTTGGCTCGCAACTGCCGTACCGGGAAACTCACTGGAATTAAATACGATGGGTTTATCTACGGCTGTCCCCAAATAAGTCATCTCACCATCTAAGATTTTAATCGTAGCACGGTCATCGACGTCATGCGAAGCTTCCTCAAAATATGCACCAGTCACACTTATTAACGCATTCTCACCAACTTTTGTAGCATCCACAATGGTCGTGATCTCACTGAGTTTATTCCATAGAACGACGTCGAGTTCATGCGGACTATCGTCCGGGCTATTAGAAAACGTTCTAGTTTCAACAAAATGCATGAATTTGTCTTGATTTTCTTTAATCGTTACATAAAAATCATCCAATGTTGTCCCCTCTAGGTCAGGAACATCATCCGTTCCCGCAGAATAAGCAATGAACGTAAATGTTGTCTGGTTAGCACCTTCTTTTGCATCTAAAGCGAACTCTTCATACGCAGATGATTCGCTAGTCACTGTTTCATCCGTATTATATGCCAGGTTTCCGTCTTCATCATAAACCAACAATCTATATTTTGTGCCTATTGGTAAATCATTTCTTACCGGCGTAGCTACTGCTTTTAATCCTCTACCAGCCGATTGTTTCAACGGTACTGAAGCAGTTTCTTGCTGTGGTACAAGTTTCGCTACCAGACTTAGACCGTCACCAAGATTAATTGTCTGCTGATAAATACCATTAGATGACGCTGCTTTAGATCCCCCAACGGAAGCCCGCTGTTGCTTACTAGGCTTATTTGAATCTGTCACGATGCCGCCTTTTATATTGACGCGCATGTTTATCCGGTCACCAGCTCCAAATGGTCTTATAGTATCCTTATTACAGGAAACTGCAACAGATAATGCCAAGAACAGGCATAATAGTGTTTTATATCTTGTAAAATTCATCTCCATTGTTTTCATTTTAAGTTTTTGATTTATTCGGCTGGATTAAAAAAGATCAATCTCAATTTCTCTCACCACGTCGTCTTCAACCATCCATCCTTCTTCCACCTTATCTTCCGTTTCCTTCACCGTTATGGATCCCGCCGCGATATTGCTTTCCAACTCCACGAGAATCGACCCCATAGCGGGTGCGATGTAATTAAGTTTCCCGTTTTCTGTTCTACTCCCACCATGCGATTCTGTAATATTGGGTGGTAGCGTGCTGTTTTGCTCTTCCATTTTGTTGTTTTGGTTTTGCTGATTTTAATTAATAATATCTCTTAACTTTAACTATGATTAATGGTTTGGCTTGTTCATGCCTGATTAATAATATGCGACAAAATTAGTGGTGTTGGCGGGCTATAGAAAGCTTTTGTATAGCCCGAATAACGAAAAGAAACAATTTAATCCTATACGTTTTACCGAAAACGAACAATTAAAAAAGCCATCGTAAACCCCTAATAGACAATAAAATAACAGGATTATCCGCCGATACAGCGTAGTTGTCCAGCTACATAACAAAAGAACTTGAAAACTACAGGTATTGTATGTTTGTTATAGCCGCCATTGTATCTACGCTGTACCTTGTTTTTTGGGTAAAATATCGAATACATGCATTTTTGTATAATAATTTTGTTTTTGTATAGTACCAACCTCGGTATAATTTTTCATAGGTAGATTGTATCCGGTATTATCTCCCCGATAATATCGGATCTTTTTTATCGAATATTCAAAAAACACGACACAGAATAATGAAACCACCAATAATACGCTATCGGAAGGAGATACAGGACGCTGTTGTGCAAGCCATCATGAAAGGCGATCTACTATTGGAAGAAGCTATGGAAAGATATGGTATTATGAGCAAAAAAACCGTTGTTCGTTGGCTAAAAAAACGCCAACGTGAAATTCTAGAAGAAGAACAACAATCATCGACAAATTAAATATTACAATTAAATAACGTAAACTATTTGGATTTCAATTTAAAACACACTAATATTAATTTATAACTATGAAGAGGCACAATAGAGGGCTGACCTGTTTCTATATTTTTTGCTTATTGGTATGTAACGTCGTTTTACGTGCACAGGACTTGGAGACCTTTAATAGATTGTATGTAAAAACTTATTTAGAGACATCCCAAAAAGATTTTCCCGAAGCCCTTCGTATTGCCGATTCTTTGTATACCATATCCCAAACTCCTTTGTTACAGACTCGAAGCTTAATGTTGACGGCATCCTTATATCAGCAACGAGGAGAAACCATAAAATCCATCGAATATGCGCTGAAAGCAGAACAAACCATTAACAATACCGACGAGGTGAACTGGAAAGCGAGGATTTACGGCTTCTTAGCTACACAATACAGAATAGCACAATTGTTTACGCCGGCAAAAGAATATATAGAAAAAGCTTCTGCTATCGCTGAACAAATAAAAACCCCACAGATAGCTAATACAATCAAGGCACTGATTCATCAAGAGATGGCTTATAACGAAATGGCCAATAAGCAATATACACAGGCGATAGCCTATATCCAACAATCAGAACAATATTTTGAAAGCACCACGGAAAACAAGGATTTCTTTACGATGGGAAATGAGCAGTTATTAGGACTTAATTATTACTTACTAGGGAATGAAGACAAATCAATAGAACACTATCAAAATGCTTTGCGTATAAGTGTGAACGCTCCCGAAAACTACGTCACCGCTTTAATTCATAATGGTTTGGCAAATATATATCTTAATCAGAACAACCTTTTAAAAGCAGAGGAACATCTAGACAGCGCACAGCATATAGCTGATAAGTCGCATTATCTGCAACTGAAGAAGGAAGTGAACGAAACAGCGTACAAATATTATGTAACTACGAATGACATCACGAAGACATTAGCCATAAAAAAAGTGCAAGATTCTATCGTAGCCGAAATTTATAAGCAATCTGCTGATTTCGTAAACAATTCTTATACAAATTTAGGTCTTGAAAGGGAAGATCAGCAACGACGGTCAAAGAGCAAAACAGCTTTTCTCATCATGGGACTACTGGTGGTACTCCCGGTTACGCTGTACTTTATCTTACCACAGTTTAGACAGAAACAAAAGCAGAAACTAATCAACAAAAATGTAGTAGATAAAAAAGTAGAAAAACCACAGCCTCTTTTATTAGATGATACCAAAGCGACTAGCGGAGAAGATCAGCGGTCGGAAATAGAAAATGAACCTTCTCCCGCCTCCATTGTAATTTCAGATCAAATTGTCCATAAGATTATAACCCGTTTGGAAGAGTTTGAAGATAAACACCTCTATATTAAAAGGGATATCTCTCTTTCCTATTTGGCTCTCTATTGTGATACAAATGCCAAATATCTCTCGTTCGTCATTAACTCACAAAAGAAAAAGGATTTTTACAATTATATTAATGAACTTCGGATTAACTACATCGTAAAAAAATTGAAAAATGATCTCTACTATCGGCGTTTAAAGATAGCAGCTTTGACCAATGAAGCTGGTTTTTCTTCGCAAAGTAAATTCGCGCAAAACTTCAAAAAGGTTACGGGAATGTCCCCTTCGGAATTTATAAAATCCTTACCGAAGGAACCGGAGGATTAGTTTTTAAATCAAAACCGGTCAATCCAGGTATAAAGATCCTCGGCTGGTGGTACAGAAAATGATTTACGAAGTCGACTTTTTTTGGTTTGTACACTGCGTACCGCCAAATGGTTGTAGTTGGCGATGTCTTTAGTAGTAAATCCCAATTTCAACAGCGCACAAAACTTGAACTCTTCTCTAGTCATTTCTGAATTTTCCTGAAGTAACTTCTCATAAAAATCTGGAAAAACCTGCTTGAACATAGGTAAGAAAGCCATATCATCGTCTTTCGCTAATTTTACAACATCTGCCGCAGTAGGCGAGTCCATAGTTACAACTGCCTTTTCCTGTTTCACGCGCCCATTTGATAACCCCATCCCGCTACGTAGTGCCTGACGATATAACTTTTGTATTTCATTGTTCTTGAGCATGATGAAATAGCCGTTCACCGCCACTAATAGTACAACCTGTATAAACGTAGTCCGTTGGCTCTTATGAAAATACACTTCGCTTTCGCTTACTCCACTAAACCATTCCAAATCAAACAACTGCACAATGTAGAACAGCACAAAAATCCATAGAAAAACAAAAATATTATATAGACTATTCTTTTCATTAAAAATAAATAAGGCAGCAAATAAGATAGCAAAATAATAAGGGGCAATTCCGTTATGGAAACCCGCAGTAGAGCAAAAATAAAAGACCATCAATGTGGCTCCTACGAGTATTGACGCAGCAATTTTCGTACTGAAATATATTTTCGTATACCAGGAAAGCAAAAACAATAAACAGCCGACAGTAAGCAGAATCAAGAAATTGATATGACGTCCAAAACATAAATTTCTGAAGGCGTCTATCATAAAAATCAGTGACATCAAAAGAGCGTATTGGTTCATCAAACGAACACGAACGGCTTGCAATTTATCCATCCCCTTATCAATATGCCTATTGGATATAGCACGCCAATATGTTTTAAGTAACATTGTCTTCATAATCTGCACTAAAAATTAGTTTATTCTTTCTCAACATGTGGACCATTGCCGGAAATGATCCGTTAAGCGAATTTAGAGAATATCTATAAATCTTTGCACAGATTTGGTTGGGTTAAAAAAAACATGTAGCGTTTAATCTACATATGCAGCATGATTTCCTAATATTACGGAGCGGGAAAAGACGTTTGACACTACCCTAAAACAACCGCAATTGTGGGTTATTCAACTTCTCCAAATCAGCATCGTAAAAATTAGAGATCGTTACCCCCAGAAGCCTCACCCGTTTATCTTCCATATCCACTTTACTGAAAAGATCCGTTATCTGCTGGAAAATATCTTCTGAAGTATTCAGGTAAAACACGCTAGTTTTGCTTCTTGTAATCTGGGAAAAGTCTGCAAATTTTATTTTTAAGGTAACTGTACGCCCCTGTTTTGCCTTCCCCTCCAATCTTTTTTCCAGTTTGTCGCATAATACCCGCAATTCCTTTAGCATTTCCTGCTCCTCTCTGAGATCCGTTTCAAAAGTATCTTCTATACCAATTGATTTGACGATTCGATTAGGTTTGACAGGTCTATTGTCTTCCCCACGAACCATATGGTAGAAAAATTTGCCTGATTTTCCAAATCGTCGAATCAACTCATTCTCCGTAAACTCTTTCAGTTCCTTTCCTGTATGTATCCCCATACTTTTCATTTTTTTGGCCGTTACTTTACCTACACCAAAAAACTTCTCGATTGGGAGCTGCTCTAAAAAAGGAATAATTTTAGAAGGCCCGATAAACGTTAATCCATCCGGCTTCTGATAATCCGATGCAATTTTTGCAATAAATTTATTTATAGACACGCCTGCTGAAGCTGTTAACCCCAATTCTTCACGAATTGCTTTCTTGATCGCTTTGGCGATTTCAATAGCCGATCCGATTCCCTGTTTGTCTTCCGTCACATCCAAATACGCCTCGTCTAGTGAAAGCGGCTCTATCAAATCGGTATATCGTCTAAAAATTGCCCGTATCTGATGGGAAACTTCCCGATATACGTCAAATCGAGGGCGAGTAAAGATTAAGTGTGGACAACGCTGTAAAGCTTGTCGGGAAGACATGGCCGAACGGACTCCAAACTTCCGAGCTTCGTAACTCGCCGTAGCCACAACACCCCTGCCATCCGGCGAACCGCCCACTGCAAGCGCTATATCGCGCAGTTCCGGAAAATCACGCTGCTCCACCGACGCATAAAATGCGTCCATGTCAATATGAATTATTTTACGTCTATTATCGCTCACAATTTTCTTCGTTTGTCTGAACCAGGATTATCGTTGATAAACTCACAAGCTCAGCTTATAGGTTTGCACGATCCCTTTATTCTCCTCTGATGTCGCATCAAAAATTTTGAAATATGTAGAACTAATATCTTTGCACTATCCATCCCCATCAAAATTTTTCAGCGACGATTTTTTTTGCATACTTTTTTTGAGGGAAAAAAAGTATGAACCCAATCTTCCTATTTCTTTCCAAAATTAAAATGAAATTTCGTATCTGAGAATAGTGCAAAGTAAAACTAAGAAATATTATCTTTGGCACTTTGCTACGTATTAGAAAATACTTTTATAACCACACGCATGAACACCAAAATTGGATTACTGTTGGTAACCGTAGGTTGCCTCTTACTTACCCTTCAAAGCCAGGCACAAGAGCGGGACGATCGAGCCACCATCTTAAATTTCAAAGGCATACAATACATGAGCGACGACTCCCTGTTCTATACAAATTTTAGATTTCGTATGCAGAACAGACTCGGCTATAGTAATGTGCTGGATAACGAAGATAATGGTAAGTTCGATGCTCGCATCCGCCGCTTACGGCTACGTATGGATGGCTATATCTATACCCCAAAAATTTCCTACTCCATCCAGTTGGCATTTACCCGTGGCGATCAAGATGTTGATGATACCGGCATCGCTAATATTGTGCGTGACGCGGTAGTTTTCTATAACTTTAGCGATGATTTTTATATTTCCTTTGGACAGAATAAATTACCGGGTAACCGACAGCGCGTTAACTCTTCCGGTCAATTACAGTTTGCTGACCGATCGTTGGTGAACAGTAACTACACGTTGGATCGCGATTTCGGAGTTTCGTTTAACCTAAGCAAGAAAATAGGCGACATGCCCATTAACGCAAAAGCAGCGATATCGACCGGTGAAGGACGTCCTGCTTTGGGTACCGACGACGGGTTAGCTTATACCGGACGTGTAGAGTTTTTACCTTTGGGCAATTTCACAAACGATGGTGACTACTCGGAAGGAGATATCGAGCGCGAGGAAACGCCTAAGCTTTCCATCGGAGGCGGATATAGTTACAACGATCGTACTATAAGAGAAGGTGGGCAACTTGGCAGGTATGTGAAAAATCCTTTCACACTCAAGACGTCTTTTGCAGATGCTATCTTTAAATATCAAGGTTTTGCTTATCAAGCAGAATACATGCGACGTGATGTCGATAACCCATTCAACATCGTAGATGATCAATTCAATCAAGTGGACGGCCCAGAAGATGAATTAGCCTACGCACAAAAGGGATGGGGGCTGAATCAGCAAGCTTCCTATTTACTAAACAAGGGATATGAAATAGCTACCCGTTATACCTATATAAAACCACATCAGCAATTGCGGAACTATGAAGATCAGTTAGACGTGATTGAATTAGGGCTAACGAAGTATATGAAAGCACATCGACTTAAATTCCAAATCAACGCAAATTATACCGTGCCAAATGGTGATTTCGTTAACAACTATAGTAAGAACGCTTGGGGAGGAACTTTCCAAATTGAATTGGGGATATAAATAACGTATCTTTGATATGGTGAAATATAACTCAGTTTACGAATGAAATACTATCTTATTGCTGGCGAGACTTCAGGAGATCTACATGGCGCTAATCTGATCAAAGCCTTAAAAAAAGAAGATGCAGAGGCCAGTTTCCGTATCGTAGGTGGAGATCAGATGCGTGAGGCATCTGGACAAACGCCGTTGATACATACGTCCGAAATGGCGTTTATGGGATTTGTGGAGGTTATCAAAAATCTCGGAAAAATCAGTAAGAATCTTAAGCTAGTAAAAGAGGATATTACCAAAGAAAATCCAGATACTTTAATCTTAATAGATTTCCCCGGATTTAACCTCAAGATTGCAGAATTTGCCAAAAAGCGTGGTATTCGCGTTTGCTACTACATCTCCCCAAAAATCTGGGCCTGGAACCAAGGGCGAGTGCATAAGATCAAAAAAGTTGTCGACCATATGTTCTGTATACTTCCTTTTGAGGTCGATTTCTATAAAAAATACAATTATGCTGTAGATTACGTCGGCAATCCCCTGCTGGACGCGATAAGTCAACATACGTTCAATACCGCCTTCAAAGAGGACAATGGGCTCAATGAGCGGCCTATTATTGCGCTGCTTCCGGGGAGCCGAAAAATGGAGATCGAAAAGCTGTTGCCGGTTATGGTCGATTTGTATTATCTTTTTCCAGCACACCAACTCGTCATAGCAGGAGCACCAAATTTTGATGAAGATTACTATCAGCAATATATTGGCGATTTACCCATAAAAGTCGTTTTCCAACAAACATATGATCTCCTTAACCATGCGGAAGCTGCCGTCGTGACCAGCGGTACCGCTACACTGGAGACAGGTATCTTGAAAGTACCGCAGGTTGTCGTCTACAAAGCCAACAAACTCACGGTATTTTTAGCTCGTCGTCTGGTTAAAGTTGAATTCATTTCTCTAGTCAATCTGATCAATGGTTTTTTATCCGTTCGGGAATTTATCCAAGAAGAATGTGATACCCGTACCATTGCCGACGAACTTGGTGAACTGATCACAAATAAAGAACACCGCGCGAGCGTAATGGAAAATTATGACATATTAGCGGAGAAACTTGGTTCGCCGGGAGCATCGGAAAAAGCAGCGAAACTTATCGTTCAATATTCGTCCGGCAAAGCAAACTAAACTATTTGCCCTTTTGTTATTCTAATATAACGTACACAAATAGTAGAAGTCATGAAATTAACGCATATATTAAGTATAATCTTCCTCTTCTTAGGCGTTTCTTTCCTATCGTTAGGATATGCCCAAGAGGAACATATTGCTCGATTAGAATTGGGCAAGAAGAAAAAGAAAACCTTTAACAGCCGGGATTCCTCCGCAGTCATATATATTGATACACTGATCATGAAAGATCGGTCGTCCCTGCAGTTTTACGGAAAAAAAGATGTCAAACTGATTGTAAAACATGCGGAAATTGGAAAAGGTGCATTTATTAGCGGTATCGGTGGCCGAAATAATGCTTCGGACTTCGATATCGATATCAACCTTAAAAAATTGGGTTCATTGTATGTCATTGCCCGTGGTCAAGATGCCATGAACGGGACGAAGACCGATCCAAACGGCGATGGCGGTCAAGTGAATTTCAAATACGATCCGAGTGGGATTACACCACAGTCAGAAGATAAAAAACAAGCGAACTACGTATATATTGATGTATCCGCCGGTGGCCGAGCTATCAACCCTGTCTCCGATTTAAATCAGATATACTCACGTATTGCTACCTCAGCGCCGGGTCTTCGAGGTATGCCGCAAGGACAAGTTTATTCTGGTTCTCCGGGTAGAGAGGGGAAGGCCACTATCTCTTCTTTTTCCCCGTGAAAAAGAAGCAAAAACCTCGTCGCTTCGGATATTTGAGAGAAATGGGTAGTACTAAGGATGGGTTTCTACATACCTCAAACATCCGGATGCGACCTTAAAAGTTAAGGGAGGGTTCATGCAATTGTATTATCCCATTTTTAACCTCTTAATGCCACATATAAAATTTTGAAATATGTAGAAATACTATCGATGCACTATCCATCCCATCAAAATTTTAAAGTGGCGAGTTTTTTTGCATACTTTTTTTGCGGAAAAAAAAGTATGAGCCACGTCGCGGCTTGAGCGACAAAATTATTAATATACTTTACCAACAATAATTTTTAATAAATTATTGTAGTCAAAATACGTATTCGCTACACGTTGTACATCCGCAGCAGTCATGTTGCGGATGATTTCATTATACCGTGTATAATACGATAGATCAAGTCCATAAAAATACACTGCTTTAAACTTATCGGCGTGCGAAAAGATAGATTCGATCGTACCTAAAATAGAACCCAAGATATAATTTTTCACTAAGGCTATTTCCTGTTCGGTAGCTTGTATATCCCGTAAAATATCCAATTCTTTTTCTATCTCCGTGAGCGTTGCCTGCGTGCTGTCTACACCTACTTCCGTGGCAATGGTAAAGAACCCCGTATGTTGCAGACTCGCAAAAGCAGAGCCGATACTATACGTAAATCCTTTTTCTTCCCGGATATTCCGCATCAAACGTGAACCGAAATATCCACCCAGCAGTGTATTCACAAACTGTATGGCCGGAAAATCAGGATGTACGCGATTGATGGCAGGCATACCTAAACGAATCGCTGATTGCAGGGCATCCGCACGTTCATCCAATACGGTGGTAGGTATAAAAACCGGAAATTCAGGTTTCATGATGCCATCTACGCTCTCCGTGTTTGTCCACTGGGCATCGAAAAGCTCCCGTATTTGCTTTAAAACATCATCAGTAATATTTCCAGATAAAATCAACGTACAGTTTTGAGGCTGTACCTGCTTCTGATATAGCGCTATCAAATCTTCCCGGTTTAGCTTATCATAAGCTTCCTCCGTTGGAATGCGTCCATATCTACTTTCTCCAAACAAGTTTTTGAAAAATAGCCGACGTGCCACATACTCATTTTTTTGCAATGAGATCTGTAACGTCTGCTTATTGTTACGAATATATGTTTCCAGTTCCGCTTCCGGAAAAATAGCCTCATTCAATATATCGTGTACAACAGGTAGCACGGCACCTAGATGCTTATTCAGCGAATAGAGCGTTAACGCCGTTTGGTCAAAGCTATATTCTGGCATGAGGTAAGCACCATAAAAATCGATTTCTTCCGCGATTTGCGCACTCGTACGCGTCTTTGTACCTTCCTTTAATATATGGCTAGCACAAGTATGAAGCAGGGAGTTTTCCGAGCCATTGAATATATTTTGAAAAATAAATTCAGCCTTTATCAATTCCTGTGTTGGTGCACTAAAAATGAAAACCCTTAAGCCATTGTCAAAAACAACTTCATCGGGTTGTACAAGGTCGATATCCTGTATGTCGTGACGTGAAGGTGCTACCGTTCTATTCAGCATGTTTTTGTTCTTTAGCATAATAAATTAGAGTTGACGAATTATCCGGAGTAAAAATTTCCCGTGCTATCCGTTGGATATCAGACGGCGTTACGGCAAGGTATTTAGCCACTTCTTGGTTATATAAATCAGCATCACCAAGTACTTCAAAAAAAGCTAAATTCATTGCCCGATCCAAGATAGAAAGTTCAGCAAACACCATCGTCGATTCTATCTTATTTTTCACTTTTTGCAGCTCGGTCTCCTTCATCATTTCAGATTTCAATATGTCGAGCTGGTTCCACAACAATTTCTCTGCTTCTGCCATATCCATATGAGGTAAAGGTTTTCCTTCAATGACAATCAGATTAGGATCGATAGAACCGCATACATAGGCGTTTACCTCACTGAATAAAGGTTGATCCTTTACCAATGCCCTATATAAACGGGACGAACTTCCACGCGAAAGTATATCGGACAATAAATCCATTACCGGATAATCAGGATCTGTACGTCCTGGTCCGTGAAAAGCAATGTAAATACTATTTACCGGAACATCCGCATATACTTCCTCCCGTCTAGGAGCTAATTGTTTAGGTTCCCGAGGCAGCTTCCGTTCGGGTTTCGAACGCGCAGGAATATTAGCAAACCATTTTTCTGCCAATGTTTTTACTTGATCAAATGTTACATCACCTGCGACTACCATAATGGCATTATTCGGCAAATAATGCTCAAAGAAAAACGCCTTTACATCTTCCATCGTTGCTTCTTCGATAGGACGAAGTTCCTTACCGATCGTAGCCCAGCGATAGGGATGTTCCTTGTAGGCAAGTGGTCGCAAACGCAACCAAAAGTCGCCGTAGGGTTGGTTGAGGTAGCGCTGTTTAAATTCCTCGCATACCACATTTCGTTGCACTTCCAAACTCTGCTCACTAAAAGCTAAACTCAACATACGATCACTTTCCAACCAAAATGCCGTTTCCAAATTAGCAGACGGAAGCGTAATATAATAATTGGTAATATCGTTGCTCGTAAAAGCATTATTTTCCCCACCTACTTCCTGCAAAGGTGTATCATAGTTGGGTATGTTTACTGAACCTCCGAACATCAGATGTTCAAACAGATGTGCAAAGCCGGTTTTATCAGGCGATTCGTCCCGTGCTCCCACATCATATAATATATTCACACATGCCATCGCCGTGGTATGGTCTTCGTGCACCAATACACGCAAGCCATTATCAAGTGTAAAACGCTGATATTTGATCATAAAAATATTATTATAGGTTAGACCACCCAGTCTATCCCTTTTTTCAACAAAGACAAGGTTTTTTCCTCTTTAGAGCCGATTTCGGGTTTAAAATCATACGCCCAATTCGCCTGTGTCGGTAAACTCATCAATATAGACTCTATACGACCATTCGTCTCCAACCCAAAACGAGTGCCTGCATCGTAAACCAAGTTAAACTCCACATAACGGCCTCGACGCAGCAACTGCCATTCTTTATCCTGTGGAGAGAATTTCCGTTGTCTATTTCGATTCACCAACTCCGTATAGGTAGGTACAAAGGTTCGTCCTAAATCACAGGAGAACTTAAAAAGCTGTTCTGCTGACAGCCCTGTTTTTTCGGGCGTCAACTTATCATAAAACACACCACCTACCCCACGTGTTTCTTGTCGGTGTTTAATATAAAAGTAATTGTCTGCCCACGTCTTAAATTCCGGATAAAAAGTAGGATGATGTCTGTCACATACGTTCTTCATCATATGGTGAAAAAAACGAGCATCATCTTCGATCACATAGTGCGGCGTAAGGTCAATTCCGCCCCCAAACCAGCGAATATTCTCGCCCAATTCGAAATAGCGTATATTCATGTGGATAATAGGCACCCACGGATTATTGGGATGAATAACAATAGAAACACCGGTAGCGAAAAATTCATCCTCTTCCACTTTAAAGGATTTTTTGATCGGTTCGGGCAATTTACCATGAACGGCGGAAAAATTAACACCACCTTTTTCCAATATATTACCATTTTGTATAATACGGGTGCGACCGCCTCCACCACCCTCACGCTGCCATAGTTCTTCCACAAAAGTAGATTTTCCGTCTAAAGCTTCTAATCCCGAGGTTATCTCATCTTGAATTTTTTTGTATGTTTCTGCTATCTGCTCTTTTGTTAAACTCATTACGTTAATTTTGCTAATAGTTTTTTGACTTCGGCATTTGCTGGCTGACGGTGATATAAGATTTCATATACCATATGGCATATAGGCATATCCAATTGGTAACGTTGAATAATATTTTGGATACATGCCGATGCATAATAACCCTCTGCAACCATATTCATCTCCAATTGTGCCGATTGCACGGTGTACCCCTTCCCGATCATATGACCGAAAGTACGATTTCTACTAAACTGCGAATAAGCTGTTACCAATAAATCGCCGAGGTAGGCTGATGCATTAATATCTCGGTTAGCCTCCGGGTCAATTGCGGATAAACAAGTCTCCATCTCCTGGATAGCATTCGAAATCAATACGGCAATGAAGTTATCGCCCAATCCCAACCCATGACATATACCTGCCGCCAAGGCATATATATTCTTAAGTACGGCTCCGTATTCTACACCAAAAATATCTTTTGAAAGAATGGTATTGATATACCTACCACGAATAAATGTGGCTACACGTTCAACGGTTTCATCGTCTTTACCCGCTAAAGTTAAATAAGACAGTTTTTCCGAAGATACTTCCTCGGCATGACAAGGCCCTCCAATGACTACAATGTTTTTTAACGGAACATGATAAGTCTTCGTCAAATAGTCGCCCACAATAAGGTTATCGGTCGGAATAATACCTTTAATGGCAGACACCACAATCTTATTTGAAAAATCTTCGGTCTTCACCTCTTTCAACGCCTCTTTTAAATAAGCAGAAGGCGTGTTTAGTACGACAATATCTGATTGTTGAATAACCGATTTCGCATCAAGGAATAAATTATCTGGTTTTACAGAAACCTTTACAGCACTCAGATAACTGGGATTATGTCCATAAGATTGGATATAAGCCAAATCGTCTTCTTTCCTAACCCACCATAAAATATCTTTATTTTCGACATTATCTCCAAGCATCTTTATCATCGCTGTCGCCCAACTTCCACTTCCCACAATGCCTATCTTTTGCACCGATTCGTCCATAAATTTCTTGTTGTAAAAGCTACAAATATACGGTTTCTAATAATACTTTTTTCCCTCAAAAAAAGTCAAACTCGATACATCAGTAAAAACACTAGATAAGTCATATACAACGTCACAAAAGTAATCCCCTCTTTTCTCGATACCATCTGATCGAATTTAAATACAGGGTAACAAACTACAGCGACCAACGCTGCCAATGGTAAATCAAACCAGAGGATATCCTGGGATACGTTGATACCTCCCGGTGTGAAAATACTTGTAATGCCTAAGATGATAAAAATATTGATGATACTACTTCCGAGTAAATTTCCGATCGCTACATCCCGCTCATCCCTAAAGGTAGCAACAATCGTCGTTGCGAGTTCCGGTGCTGATGTACCTATGGCGATAATCGTTAATCCAATTACCGCGTCACTCATACCGAAATATTTAGCCATCTCTACCGCACCGTCGACTAATTTTTCCGCTCCGTAGATTGTTGCGACGATTCCGCAGAATAATAACATAAAATTCCAAGCCCACACCTTTACATCTTTTTTCTCATGCAATGGTGGATTTTCATATTCCTCCCGAAATTCCATTTGAACATGGAAAGGCTCCTGTCTGCTTGTCCGCACAATAATCGTTAAATAAACAATACCCAGCAGTAACATAATCAATCCATCCCATGTACTAAGGCCGCCGTCCAAAGATAGTATCAGTAGTAATACGGCTGCAATAATCATCGTGTACATCTCCGTTTTGATACTCTTTAAATTCAGCGGCAAGGGACGGATAGCTGCACTTAGCCCAAGAATAAATAGGATGTTCACCAGATTCGTTCCCGCAATATTACCTATCGCAATGTCTCCCGCTCCCTCCCCTATAGCCGTAAGCCCAACGGCCAATTCAGGCAAACTTGTTCCAATAGATACAATAGTAAGGCCGATAACGATAGGACGAATATGAAGTAACGTGGCAATTTTGGACGCACCTTTCAAGAGAATTTCGGCACCCACCGCAATAATGATCAATCCAAATAAAAAAGTAATAACGGCTGAAAAACTCATAAATCTCTATTAGATGATAAACAAATATGCCATTTTTTACGTTAATTTCTACACATAAATACTTCAAAATGACCAAAATCACATTTTTTATAGAGACTAATTTATATCTTTATTGAACGACAACTTTTAATCTGAAACGATGACGAAAACCGATACTTCCAAAGAAAACAGCACTTTATTTCATGCACAATCCATCGATAAATCTGTCGAGATGCTAAAAACCAATCTCTCTTCTGGTTTATCAGAAAACGAAGCTCAACAAAGACTATCCACCTACGGCCCCAATCAACTAAAGGCACACAACCGTAAATCTATTTTCAAGATGTTTCTTGCCCAATTACAAGATGCCTTGATTTACGTACTGTTCGCTGCTGTTGTCATCACCATGTTCATGGGCGAGTATCTAGATGGCATCATTATCATTATCGTCATTCTTATTAATGCAACATTGGGTGTTGTCCAGGAGATAAGAGCTGGAAATGCGATCGAAGCACTGCGAAAGATGGCGACCCCGAAAGCGTTGGTAAAACGCGACAATCAAGTTAAGGAAATCGGTTCGGAAGACGTCGTACCGGGCGATATTGTTATTTTGGATGCTGGACGTTATATACCCGCTGATTTACGTCTCGTTGAAAGCGCGAACCTGCAAATCGATGAATCCGCATTGACGGGAGAATCCGTAGCAGCAGAAAAAGACGCATCCGCAGTGTTTTCGGAAGACTATATACCACTCGGTGACCGCGTCAATTTAGCCTATATGTCTACATTGGTTACCTACGGGCGAGGCATTGGTGTCGTGACCGGCACGGGAACAAACACGGAAGTAGGAAAGATAGCCGATATATTAAGCCAGGATAGCGAAACAAAGACACCGCTTGAAGTACGATTAGACCAGCTTGGAAAAACACTGGGCAAAGCAGCACTTGCTATCTGTGTACTTATCTTTATTATATCGTTTTTCCAAGGAAGGGATTTAACGGAAATGTTCCTAACATCGGTTTCCTTAGCCGTTGCGGCTATTCCAGAAGGACTGGCAGCCATTGTTGCTGTTGTACTTTCCATTGGCGTGACCAAAATGGCGAAACAAAACGCGATTATTAAAAGACTTCCTGCTGTCGAAACACTAGGTTCCGTAAACATCGTTTGTTCTGATAAAACCGGAACGCTGACACAGAACAAAATGACCGTTCAGGAGTTTTTCACTTTTACCGACAAAACTCAAAAGGTGGAAGACCAATCCGATCTTTCTGCAGAAGCCCATTTACTTTCGTCGGCCATGGTATTGGCTTCTGATGCTACATTGGAAAATGGAGACAGCACGGGCGATCCAACAGAGATTGCTTTGTTACAGCTGGCGGACGACTTAAAAATTGACCGGGCAGCATTATCGTCATCGCAACCCAGAATAGATGAAAAAGCCTTTGATTCGAATCGTAAGATGATGTCTACGCTCCATCAACAAGAGGACAAATTTGTAATATATGCAAAGGGAGCCATCGACAGCCTTATTTTGAAATGTAAACATATTGTAGAGGATGGTGAAATCATTCCGTTAACAGAGACACACAAAACTATCCTTTCGGATGCCGCTGATGCCATGTCGGATAAAGCACTACGTACCTTAGCTGTCGCCTATAAACCATTGGAGAAACAGATCGACACGGAAAGTTTTGAAAGGAATTTGGTTATGATCGGTGTAGTTGGAATGATCGATCCGCCCCGCGAGGAGGTCAAAGACGCTATCGCTACTGCCAAAGAAGCCGGCATTAGCACGATCATGATTACCGGAGACCATAAAAACACAGCTTTGGCTATCGCCAAGGAGCTGGGTATTGCGTCCAAACGCTCCGAAGCAACTACAGGCGCGGCCATCAACAATATGTCGCGGGAAGAACTAGAATCACATATTGAAGAATACAAGGTGTTTGCTCGGGTCTCTCCAGAACATAAAGTCAATATCGTAAAAGCTTTCCGGGCAAAAGGCAACATCGTTTCCATGACCGGGGACGGGGTGAACGATGCCCCTTCGCTCAATGCAGCAGATATCGGCGTAGCCATGGGAATCGAAGGTACGGATGTGGCAAAAAATGCCTCGGACATGATTTTGGCAGACGACAATTTCTCAACCATCATTGCCGCCATAGAACAAGGACGGAATATTTATAATAACATCAAAAAATCTGTTATCTTCCTGCTCGCCTGTAACGTTGGCGAAGTCATTACCATGCTCGTGGCGATTGGTGTGGGGTTACCTATACCGCTCATCGCGACGCAATTATTGTGGATTAACTTATTGACGGATACATTGCCCGCCGTAGCATTGGGCATGGATCCAGGCGACAAGGACGTGATGAAAGAGAAACCTAGGCCGTTAAACGATAATTTCTTTTCGCACGGAGCCGGACGGCACGTCATTCTCGCCGGAATTCTCATGGGTATCTTGACTATTGTCGCGTTTGTAAGCGGCTATTATCTACATGGATACTCCCCTTTTGCCGATAACATTCCCGAAAACATTGAAGAATATGCGCGCACATTGGCATTCTTAACTATTATCGGCTGTCAGTTATTCTATTCATTCAGTTTCCGTCACGAGTATAAATCTATCTTTAGAATCGGATTCTTCTCCAATAAATACCTTTTCGGTTCGGTCGTCGTCGGTTTACTATTACAACTGATCGTACTTTATGTACCGTTTATGACAGAAGCGTTTAAGCTGCAAGCTGTTGGCATAAAGGAGTGGTTAGGCGTATTTGTGTTGAGTATTATACCCTTATTGGCAAACGAAGTCGTGAAAGTGTTTACAAGGAGGAAGATACAATAATAGCCGCTCCGTCTGATTGGATTGTTAATTTGACCTTTTTGTCTTTCGCTATCTTCAAATTGCTTTGTTGGGGGTTTAGTTTGGTATCATCCGAATAGTATACCGCTTGTCCTTCCGAAAGCATAGGCAGCGATACAACAATCTCTTTCGCCTCTTTCTCCGCATTGATGCCAGCGATATACCACGTGTCACCATGTCTACGTGCCAAAACAACATACTTGCCCGGATAGCCGTCAATAAACACGGTCTCATCCCAGACTGTAGGCACATCCTTCATAAAATCAATAATGAAATCAGGGTATTCTTTTAGATTATTTGGCGTAATACCAAAGTTTTGCACCGGCGTCTGAAATAAAACAGCCGTTGCCAGTTGAAAAACCTCACTCGTCTTACGGGTTGTTCCACCGTTATTTTCCTTATTATGACGTTTGTTCAGTAATACAGGTCCGAAATCCATCGATCCGACTGCATTCCGAATAAAGGGGTGTAACGTTGCATTATAAGCCTCCGTATCATTGGCGTGCTGTGTAAAAATCAAATTTTCGGATGCGAGCACCGCTTCACTTCCCACAAAATTTGGATACATCCGTTCCCATCCCCGAGGTAACGTACAACCGTGAAAAATAACGACTAAACCATGATCATTTGCATCCGAAAGAATATCCTCGTAAAGCTGCATTGTTTCCTGCTTATCTCCACCAAAGAAATCAACCTTGATTCCTTTAACGCCTATGCGTTGCATCCAGGCCATCTCCTTCTTCCGTGCTACCGAGGTATTCATCCGATTTTTAGGTCCTTGCGGTGCATCATTCCAAAAACCATTCGAATTGTACCACAGGCAAATTCCGACTCCTTTTGTTTTCCCGTACGCCACCAACTCCTCAATCTTTTGATGTCCTATCTTCGTATCCCACCAGTTATCTACCAATGCAAATTCATAGCTCATATCAGCAGAGAGATCAATAAATGTTTTCTGATCCTCAAAATTGATACTGCCATCCTGCCACTCTAGCCAACTCCATGTCGAACGTCCGAATTGATAATCCTGAGAAGGATCGTATAATGGTTTTACTACGTCAAAAGCGATAGTCGTTTCCACAATCGGTTTTAGATCTTTTCCAACGGTGATCGTTCTCCAGGGCGTATATCCCGGCAATGCCAAAGTAGGCTGTGAGCTTCCTAACCCGTTATTTTCGCCTTCCTCCGGAAATGAAATCTGATAAAGACCGTTTGCCGTACTCTCGCTCAATTTCGAGCCACAATAAAGGCTACCTACCCCCGTCTCCGACACGAGTACCCACCCTCTATCACCTATACGAAATAACGCAGGGAACGTATAACCCACGCCATATTTAGAAGGCGTGCCAATGGGCTCATCCGGAACATACTCTTCTTCATAACTCGGTTTAGTTTTCTTCCATCCGATCATCGGTGTAGCTTGCGGTGTTAAAAATGTCGTTGTAAACTGTGGAAAGTCAAAACCGCTCAATTCCTTTTGAATAATGGCATTGGCAGGTTCGCCAGTTTGAGGTATGCCGTAGCGGAACGCTACATTGTTATTGCTCACCTGAAAAATGATTTCCAATAAAGTGCTGTCTTTATTCTCAAACATAAAGCTATGCTCATTTGCCCGATAATGCACCGATTTCCTTTTTATTTTAGGTTCTTCATAACGTTCGTCCACCTGCCGTGTTTGTTTATCGATTAGCCGAAGCCCGCTTGAAAGATCCCCTAAATGCGTCTGCAAACCTAAAGGTGATTTTTCGAGCATTTCCTGCCCATCAAAAACCACCGAATAGTATAGCTGCCCTTGGTCCAGCTCTAACAGTACCGAGAGATGATTATCCGGGCTAACCATATTCATTTGTTGTCCTTTCACACCGGATAAAAAGAGAAGGAGCAGAACACTAGCAATAATTTTCTTCTTCATTTGAGCATTTATTAGTTTTTATAATTTAATACCTGTCTACGACCATCTTTCCAACGGATTTCAACCTTTCTTCCATCAGAAAGATGCTTCCATGTTTTCAAAGGGAATAATTCTTTTTCTCGCCACTTTTCACCAGATTTCTTCCATAATAGCAATGTCACAAAATACCGGTCGTCTTTAGCAGTTATTCCTTCTATATTAGAGACTTTACTTACGTCGGATACTGGATGCAGACCATTCGCGGTGATCACTTCGGATTTTTGCCATCCGTATACGGGGATCGTTGCCAGCTGATACACGCCGTTGTCTATAATAGTCGCTTCCAAATCACCTGATTTGATCTTAGACTCCTTTATCGGAGCTTCCAATTGGGGCAAAGCATAATGACCTAAGCGCACCATCGCTGATTTCTCACTTATATCTTTATCTACCCTCAAAATTCCATTTGGTAGGATGACATCGGCAAGTAGTAGTTTTATTTGTTCATCAGAAGCCAATACCGCATCTCTGTAATACACGCCATCTTCAAATCCTTTAAACATATACATCCGAAAAGATTCCCACTCTTTTTGCCCGTTATAAAAAGTATAGTTCATAGATATTTCACCCCGTTTCCCATCTGCTTGCCAGGGAAATGCACTATTGTAAGCTAATTTATTATAGTTCTCTGTCCCTTCATAATATCCAATCTTTTTTGTGCCGCTCCACGATCGGACTTCCGATGCACCAATATCATTATAATCGGTGATGAGAAGCTCGGCATCTGCCGTGAATTTATGCAGCAGTCGAGCCTCTCCGATTTCATTATCCCACGCACCGTTATTTTCTGTTGCCGTCCAAAATATGTTATCTTCCGGGATCAGCATACCCAAAAAGAATTTGCCTAACCAATACGCGCTGCCCCGGCAACTATATTCTTGAACAGCCGGCTCAAAAGCCCCGTAAAAGCCCAAGGTCGGCACGTTATCTTCCATCACGTCCGGATTCTGCAGAAATTGCAGCAACGTACCCGAAGCGATTCGGCGCATCCATCCGTAATTAATCGATGGATCTTCCAACATACCCAATAACGGGAATGGCACAGCAGCTCCCATACGATAGGCAATGCTACGTCCCCACATAATCATTTCACCATTTTGACTAAACATATACGGATAATTGTCTGCTACGGCACGTAGATTTTTCTTAAACTGGGTGGCAAAATCGGGGTACATGCAATCACCGTAGAACTTCGCCCATAAAGAACCATACATCTGGAAAGCCCACATGCTATAATAATCAAAATACGGACTGTCACTGTACCACCCATCCCCACGATAATCAGCCAGACATTTCTCCAAAAGCTCTTTCAAATATTCTTCTTTAACTTCATAACCTTTACTTTTAAAAAAGCTCATAATCATGATATTGAAAAAACGCCAATTCATTTGAATAGTAGGCCCATGACCATAACTGAGCATCGTATGCGCTAAAGCATCTTTCTGTGCTTGTGTTAATGGATTCCACAACACTTCCGGTGCCGCAGCCAATGATACAGCCAATCCGCAAAACTCCACGAGTTTCTGGCTTGGACCACCGTTCACTGGAAGTGGTTCAATATACGTATCACTATGACGATCAAGCATCCGCATCATCTGATGACGATAATAATCCCCAACACGTATATCACCGATTCTGTAATCCGGGTCTTCTTTTATCAGCGGAAGGGCAACAAATAAAGTACGACATAGTCCTTCCATTTTCTCCGTTGGTGTATGCTTGCCGTCACGAGGGTAGCTTCTCCCCGGTTGTTTCGGAAATAACATCGGGCTATCTATACCTTCTACATGACTAAAAGCCCCTTCTAATAAATATGCCGCTGCATCCTTCCAATGTTTTCGTGTTAATCCCGTTTTAGGGCTACGTTTATAATCGGGTTCATGCACTACGAAAGTATTTGTTTCTTTGATCTGTGGTTTCCATTCAATTACTTTCACTTCTGTAGGTGAAGCATCCAATAAGCCCTCTCCATCTTTTTGGTCTGTTTGCTGTACATAGAGTGCTAAGCGCCTTTTTTTTCTCCACAGCTCCGTATCAAACGTAGGTTCCCAGGCTCCCAATGATGTGGGGAATAGATCCAGTATCTCGTAGTTATGTTCGCGGATGTCATCCAGCTTCAGTACAGAAGCCTTATTTTCTCTTTCTTTATCCCGGAACAGCAATAGAAACGATATTTTCTCCCCTTTACCTTTTACCAATAACTGTGGCCGGGAAATAGGAATCTCTTTCGTCCCATGTCCACTCAAGGAAAATGGAGATGTCCGAAAGTCCAACGATTTCACGTTCCATTTACCACTCCCATAATGAATGATCTTGTATTGTGGGATTTTCGAATCGGCAGCGCGCCAATAAGTAGCGATAAAAGGGTTGCCATCTTCATCTGCTGCCATAGCGGTTTGGTTGATCAATTCACTCTGTTCCGGAATCAGTGCCGCATATTCCGCGTTGTCTGCCGTGATAGGCAAACCATATATTGTGCCATCGGTTTTTTGCCAGGTTAAACCACCGTCTTTAGAACAAGCATACGCCATATCGTGGTTGCTTGCCACATCCGGAGATTCCCGCCAGACCCAGGAAATGTGAATTGTTCCTTTCTGATCAACGTAAGCCTGCCAGTATGCATTCCGTTTTCCCTCTCCACTTATCAGATTCGTGTGAAGTCGTAGCCATTTTTTCCGTTGCTGCTCATATTTGTTAATAATCAAGTTACCTGCTCCCGAACCACCGTCTCTGTAGAAAAAGAGAAGTTCACCAGTTGGTAACGCGAAGAACTCGGGGTAAGTCACACGTTCTTCCTCCCTTCCTACCATTGGCTGCTCCTCCCCAAGTTCCAATCCTCCAGGCGTTATACTTTTAGCGTAACGTAAACGACCATTATGATGATCCCAAGCTACATGCAGATACCCATCTCCATCTAACATCATGCTGATAACATTATGCGCATCGGCTGCATTCCCTTTATACGATGTCCGCTGTATAGTCCACTGTTCACTTTCAAGCTGCCGCTTTCCTAAAGTTACAAACCCATCACCATCATAATACGCTATAAACTGAATTGTGTCATTACTCACGAGAGAGTTTTTCCTAAACACGGCTGTATTCACTGTATTCCGAGCCCAGCCATGGCCAACGTTCATTACACGAGCATCATGGGGCTGCGCTACGACAATAATAGGCATAACGCATATACCGAACAAAATGGTGAGCCATATTGGCCAAATAGCGGTTTTCTTGTCTTTCATCTTACCTGTCTAAATAACGGTACATTTCAACTCCAGCTAATAAAAAGGCTCCAACGCCAAAACCGGCAGTCGAATTTGCGTCGACAATCTGTCCGGGGATAGCTTTTTCTCCAATTGGCTGTACATAGCCTATCCGACCGTCGTCCTGCAAAGCCGTTTCGCTTAAAAATTTCCAACCCAATTCTGCTGTTTTGCCGTATTTTCCCCCGGGTAGGAACCCATTGTTTATCCCCCATAAAAACCCATACGTAAAAAAGGCAGTACCACTGGCTTCTGGTCCAGGAGCGTGTTGAGGGTCTAGCATGCTGCGCGTCCAATACCCTTCTTTCTGTTGACTCCTGGCTATCGCTTCTGCCATGTCTTTATATCGGCGCACATAATAATCATAATGCGGATTGTCTTTTGGCAGATCTTGTAACACTTTTGCCAGTCCGGCAAACACCCATCCATCTCCACGAGCCCAAAAATCTTTCTTTCCATTTGCCGATTTATGTTTTGGATAAACATATTTTGCATCCCTATAATATAACGCCTCCTCTTCATCAAACATAATACTATCCGCATAGCTTAAGTACGCATACATCTTCTCCAAATATTGATCATTGTCGGTCAATTTATACATCTTGGTCATCACCGGCATAACCATATACAAACCGTCGGCCCACCACCAATAATCGTTATTGGCTGTACTCATCTGATATTCCATCACCTCTTTAGCCCGAGCAATCTTGTAAGGTTTCGGGTCTAAGTTATAAAGATCAATATACGTCTGGAAACAGATTTGCCAATCCCCAAAAAGCACATAATCGTCTTTCTCACCATACGAATATTTCCAATTTGCTTTATCTTCCGATTTCGCTCCTTTCCACTCATTGTGTTCTGCCCACGCTTCGGAATACGCGCGATAAGATTCATTTTGGGTAAGTTTATATAGTTCCATATTCCCTGTATGGTAAGCCGCTACATCCCAAAAGGCCCAAGCAGTAGGTTTATGATGTTCTTGCCAATAATTGTTTGCTAAGTTCAATTTAGACAACACATCATCTTTAGTCAATCGATGACTACAAGAAGCTGATGAAAACAAAAATAAAAAACAAATGATAAGGTTTACACGCATTTTTTCTCTGGTTAAATTTTATAGATTAAACATTTTTGCACAAGAGTACTTTACAAAGATACCTCCCATTTACCGCCATCATGTTCAATTTCAAACTATTTACCCACTAAATTTGATTCAAAAGCCTTTATAATAATAAATTCCATGAACACTTCCATACACAAACCCTAACCGTATTTACGCGATCTGAAACATATTCAAACCTCTTTGACACAAATATCAACACCATAAACACCGCTACTCGTTAGTTTTGCTTTTGCAAGAAAGGCCTACAAAAAAATAAATGTAAAAAAAACACTTAAATTAAGCGTACAATTTTTATATTTAAATCACAATATAATATAGGCACACACAGCTAGCCAGATGTGTATACGTTTTACATAATTATATAGACATTACGCTGATGCAATCTTGTTAAATAGTATATACAAATATTTAAGATAAACCATGAAGAAGAAATTATTTACATTCTGTTTATTCGTTTGCAGTATCATCCTTGTCAATGGACAATATCGTACGCCAGTGGAAAAGGACTATGTCGCCTATCTTTTTGCCTATTTCACGGGCAATGCTGTAGAAGAAGAACAGGTACATTATGCTATTAGCACTGACGGATATAACTATTTTGCTTTAAATGAGAACAAGCCTGTGCTGGCATCCAGTGATATCAGCTCCACTGGTGGCGTACGGGATCCACATATACTTCGTCGTCACGATGGTCAAGCTTTTTACATGGTATTGACGGATATGACATCTTCTAAAGGGTGGGATTCCAACCGGGCGTTAATCCTTTTAACGTCTGACAATCTCACTGATTGGACATCCAATGTCATCAATATACAACAAAAATACGCCAATCAAGAAAATTTAAAACGTGTCTGGGCTCCCCAAACGGTTTTCGACGAAAAAGCACAAAAATATATGGTGTATTGGTCGATGCAACATGGCGATGGTCCCGATATTATTTATTATGCTTACGCTAACAAGGATTTCACAGATTTGGAAGGAGAACCGAGACCTTTATTTATTCCTAAAAGCAAAAAATCCTGTATTGACGGGGATATTATATATAAAAACGGTATATACCATCTCTTTTATAAAACAGAAGGTGATGGCAACGGCTTAAAAAAGGCAATGACCGATGATCTGACATCGGGCGTTTGGATTGAACAACCAGACTATAAACAGCAGACCAAAGAGGCCGTCGAAGGATCAAGTATATTCAAATTGACAAATACCGATAAATATATACTGATGTATGATGTTTATATGAAAGGCACTTATCAATTTTGTGAAAGCTGTGATCTCGATCAATTCCATGTCATCGATCAACAAATCAGTATGGATTTCCATCCCCGTCATGGTAGCATTATTCCCGTTACACGAAAAGAACTTGAACATTTGTTAAATACTTATGGCGCACCAAAAAACTACGCGCACGTTCCGCAAAATAATCCGATATTAGAAGGGTATCATGCCGATCCGGAAATACTTTATGCTGAAAAAACGGGCAAATATTACCTCTACCCTACCAGCGATGGTTATACGGGGTGGGCAGGGGACTATTTTAAAGTGTTTTCTTCTGAAAACTTGAAAGATTGGAAAGCGGAGGGAACGATGTTGGATCTTAAGAAAGACGTCTCCTGGGCAGATCGAAATGCATGGGCTCCCGCAATTATCGAAAAGAAAATCGGTAAAAATAAATACAAGTATTATTACTATTATTCCGCTGCTCAAAAAATCGGTGTTGCCGTGGCAGACCACCCCACAGGGCCATTCACCGATTCGGGCAAGCCACTTGTGGCAACAAAGCCGGCAGGTATCAAGGGCGGACAGGAAATCGATCCCGATGTATTCCATGACCCCGTGAGCAAGAAATATTACCTTTATTGGGGCAATGGTTATGGTGCCATAGCAGAGCTAAACGATGATATGGTATCCTTAAAAGAGAATACAACAAAGGTTATTACGCCCGATGCCACATTCCGCGAAGGCTTTTACGTGTTTTACCGCAACGGAAGATACTATTTCCTCTGGTCAGAAAACGATACGCGTAGCGAAGATTACCGCGTACGATACGGCACTTCCAAATCGCCCACAGGACCTATTGAAATACCCGAAAACAACCTGATTTTAACTAAAAATCCCGAATTGGGTATTTACGGTCCGGGGCACAATTCGGTTCTGCAAATTCCGGACAAAGATGAGTGGTATATTGTTTATCACCGATTCAGCCGCCCAAATGGCATCAAAATGGGTGATGCAGCGGGATATCACCGGGAAGTATGTATAGATAAAATGGAATTTAACGAAGACGGCAGTATAAAACCGGTTGTCCCAACACTGTAAATAATTCATTCGTTACTAAAATATCATTCGTATGAAGTTGAAGAAACTTATCAGTATATGTTTGCTTTCCACTGCGATCGGAACCGTATTACAGGCGCAAACACAAAAGCAGATCGACTATTTTGAGCTGCGTGATGTCCGCTTGCTACCAAGTCCTTTTAAACATGCAGAGGAGCTGGATTTAAACTATTTATTGGAGTTGGATGCCGATCGTCTACTCGCACCTTTTCTCCGCGAGGCAAACCTCCCCTCGCCTACAGAAAGTTACGGCAATTGGGAGAATACAGGGTTAGACGGCCATATCGGTGGACATTATGTTTCTGCATTGTCCCATATGTACGCTTCCACAGGCGACTCCCGTATAAAAGAGCGGCTTGATCATATGCTCCGTAACCTGAAACGTTGTCAAGATGCCAATGGTGATGGTTATATCGGCGGTGTACCGGAAGGGAAAGAGCTTTGGGAAGAAGTGAAACGGGGAAAAATCAAAGCCGGGGATTCAGCTTGAACGAACGGTGGGTACCTTTATATAATATCCATAAAACGTATGCCGGATTACGCGATGCTTATTTATTGACCAGCGATGAAATTGCTAAAGAAATGCTGATTAAGATGACAGACTGGGCGATAGCATTGGTTGAGGGTCTGAGCGAAGAACAAATACAGGATATGTTGCGTAGTGAACACGGTGGACTCAATGAAACATTCGCCGACGTGGCTGCCATCACGCAAAATCCGAAATACCTCGTACTTGCCAAACAGTTTAGTCAGAAAGCGGTTTTAAATCCATTGTTAGCGCACGAAGATTACCTTACCGGGAAACATGCCAACACACAGATTCCGAAAGTACTGGGATTCAAACGCATTGCGGATCTTTCCGAAGACAGTCAGTGGGCGGATGCAGCACGTTATTTTTGGGAAAATGTTATTGAAAGGCGGTCTGTATCGATTGGGGGAAATAGTGTGAGCGAACACTTTAATCCCGTTGACGATTTTTCTAAAATGATCCAAAGTATAGAAGGTCCGGAAACCTGCAATACGTACAATATGTTGCGATTGACACGCATGTTGTATCAAACCGATCCGAAAAGCAAATATCTCGATTACTACGAGCGTGCCCTTTACAACCATATCCTATCAACACAAAATCCGGAAACAGGTGGACTGGTTTATTTTACACAGATGCGCCCCGGACATTATCGTGTCTACTCGCAACCTCATACCAGTATGTGGTGCTGTGTTGGATCCGGTATCGAGAACCATGCAAAATATGGCGAGATGATTTATGCCCATAGCGCCGACGACCTGTTTGTCAATCTCTTTATTCCATCTACTTTAAATTGGCAAGAGAAAAACGTCAAGCTTGTGCAAGAGAATAAGTTCCCAACGGAAAACAAAATACAATTTACGGTGCACCCGAAGTCTGCTACGTCTTTCGCCTTACGTATCCGTAAACCTGGCTGGCTAGCGGGCGAACCTATCGTTCAACTCAACGGTAAGCCGTATGATGCTACCCCTTCCGAAGAGGGCTGGATTACGATCGAACGTCAATGGGAAAAGAGCGACCGCGTGTCGGTTGAACTTCCTATGCACATTCATACCGAGCAGCTTCCCGACCGTTCTAACTACTACAGCATACTTTATGGTCCACTTGTGTTAGCCGCAACTACAGGCACAGAAGACCTAGCGGGGTTGTTTGCTGATGATAGCCGGATGGGCCATGTGGCACGTGGCAGGCAAATTCCATTACGCGATATGCCTATCTTAACTACTCGGCCGGATAACATTCCTAATTTGGTAAAAAGAGTAGACAATGGTCTGCTACGCTTTAAACTCTCTGGTTTACGGTTAGGAAAAGAACAGCTTAGTATGGAACTTGAACCGTTTTACAAAACGCACGAGGCCCGCTATATCATTTATTGGCCGCAGGCAACGGAGGAAGAGCTTGCTGCCCTCCAAGAAAAAACAGAACGCGAAGAAAGAGAATCACTGCGTTTGGCCGGTATAACGATCGACCGGGTTGTTAGCGGTGAACAACAGCCAGAATCAGATCATTTCATCAAAGAAGAAAACACGCAGGCAGGCAGTATAGAGGACGTCCGCTGGCGAGAGGCAAAAGGTTGGTTTAGTTATACCGTTAAAACCGATCCAAAGGAAAACGTACAATTATTTATCAGATATTTAGACGAGGAAAACCGAAAAACGAACATTCTCATCAACGATAAGGAAATAGCAAAGCTAACACAGGATAATTTGGGCTCCGGTGACGTCAAGACGGCCGTGATCGCTATTCCGGCAAATATTAACAAACAGAAAACCTTGCAGGTCAAAATCGCTACCGATGCTCCATCAATCAGCCATAAAATACTGGAAATAAGAGTTATTAAAGCGGATTAGTTTCACGTTTATCTCCGTTCGATTATCGATGGTTAGTTCTCGCATTTTTGTACCTTTAACCGATAGATAAACATAAATCGTGACCAAAGCATTAGCATACCACTTTATTCTTATTTTCTTCTACATAGGAGTATATCCCTCTTTTGCCCAGCAAATCGGGATTTCCCCTGTAAAAATTGAGCAGGAGCTTCCATCATTAACAGTAAATAAAACATTCCAGGATAGCGAGGGTTATATATGGTTTGCTACAGCCTACGGCTTTAGCCGATTTGACGCATACAATCTATTAACATTCAAACTTAAAGATGAGAAAGGAAACGTTATTCCTGACCAGTATGTCGTTACAATTAATGAAAGTAACGATAACCTGTTGATAGGTGCCGAAAAGGGACTGTATTTATTAGATAAGAGGACATCGCATGTCTCTCCATTTCCAGACGATAAACTTGAGGGAAGACGTATCAGCGTCATTATGGTTGATAAAGAGTCCAGGCTCTGGGTAGGAACGACCAACGCTATTTATGTTTATAATAAAGACTTCACTCTACACGCCAAATTTGAACACAACCCAGGTAATAAAAATTCGATCCCGCCAGGAAGCATCAATGCTATATTCCAAGACCAAAATGGGGAGATATGGACGAGTATCTGGGATGCAGGGCTTTATAAATTAGATAGAAGAAAACAGCAATTTATTGCTTTTCCGCGCATAGGAATCCGGAACAATCCTTTTAAAATAATACAGGATGATCGGGGACAATTTTGGATAAGTACCTGGGGAGACGGTCTTTTTCTCTTCAATCCGGAAGACAAAGAAAACATGTATCGGGAAATTATTATAAAAAATAAAAGACGGGAAGTTGGAAAGGAAGATTTGGTATATAATATCGTACAAGACCATGCGAAGAAATATATCTGGGTCTTGTCTTATTCGGGTATCTCTACTTTTCAATACACTGATAAAAATACTATTGAAGAGCTTAATTTCTCCCATCTGTTTCAACATACATCGAATTTTTTTCAGGATATTTACCAAGATCGCTCCGGTACGCTATGGCTCGCTATAAGCGGTAAAGGTGTTTCAACCATCAGCTTTGACAAACCGGTTATGCGTAGCTTCGAGTTGCCTCAAGTTCAACAAAAATATAATATATCACCAAACTTCAATATGCTTTACCAGGATCATGAAAATCAGTTATGGTTCAATCTGGAACGCATCGGTTTAGGAAAATTTATACCACAAACTAATCAATTAGAGACCTATAGCAATCTCCGTTTTAGGGATCTGCTATCGATACGGGCGGTTAATTGTGCCCTGGAAGTAGATGATGAATTATGGGTAGGCGGTGCGTATGGAACGATCATGAATGTATTCCGAAAAGAAAGTGGAAACCTCACGCTGTTGCGTACAATTGATCTAGTCCAATATGCTAACGGAATCGGTGTTCCCCACCATCTTTTTCAAGATACAAAGGGGAATTTGTGGATTGGAACCAGCTGGGGTCTGATGTATAGAAAAGCAGGACAGGAGCAACTATATCCGGTAGAAGGCATAAACGGTTATATCGTAGCAATATCCCAAGACGCACAGGGCAACATATGGGCGGCCACGAAAGATCATGGGATTTATCAAGTAGACAACCATACGAACAGGAAACCTATACGTCGTGCGGGTAAAGAAACCGCCGGATTACAGACCGACCAGATTGAAACAATGGACGCGGATAGTCGTGGATACCTATGGATAGGAACAAAAGACAACAGGTTACTTTCGTTTCATACAGAAAATGGGCAGGTGCGTGAATACGCAAATGCTCAACTGCTATCTCCGAATCAAATATTGCATGTTGTTTGCCTTGACAGCACGGTATGGTTTTCCAGCACCAGAGCAGTCTACAAATTATTTCCTGGAGACAAACGTATCTTTGAATATAGCCGTAGCGACGGTATCCCTATCAACATGTTCACAAAAGGAGCGTTTACGGCAGATAAGACACATAAAACGGTATATTTTGGCGGACATAACGGTATTGTGCAATTTTGGGAGTCTTCTTTTGCGCCGACCCACAAATCAGCGGTGGTCATCTCTGATATTAAGATAAACAACCAATCTGCTGTATTGCATGGCCTTCATGAAAAATATGATTTTCGTGGAAAATCGCTTGTGCTCGAGCCAGAAGATCAAAGTTTAGAAATTCTTTTTTCTTCTTTTGAATATACCCACCCGGGTAAAATCAGATATGCTTATAAATTAGAGGGAGTTGATAAAGATTGGGTATATGCACCAAGAGAACGTTTATTTGCAACCTACAATAATCTGGGCAAAGGGCAATATACATTCCTTATTAAAGCAACGGATCTAGACAACGAATGGAGGTCGGAAGTAACGCGCCTACAAATACATAAGAAACCGGCATTCTATGAAAGTAATCTAGCTTATCTGCTCTATGCCTTATTTGCTGTGAGTCTTGCTTATGCTATTATCAGATTTTATGTGAATCGCCTCAAATTACAAAGTGATCTCCGGATCGCTCAAATCGAAAAAGAAAATGCCAATAAGCTTGTGCAGACCAAGTTGAGCTATTTCACCAATATATCGCACGAATTATTGACCCCGCTCACCATTATATCCTGCCTAATAGATGACGTCCAGATGATTACCAAAAAGAACCTTTCCCAATTTGATAAAATGCGGTTTAACCTAGACAGATTGAAAAGGCTTCTACAACAGATATTGGATTTTAAGCGGGTTGAAAATCAACAGATGGCACTACGTGTAGGACGCGAGGATCTAGCCACTTTTATTACTAATATTTGTGCTATCTATTTTAGTCCGCTAGCTAAACGCAAAAACATTGACTTCGAGGTTATCCAGGGAGATTGTCTATCTGAAGGATATTTTGACGCGGATAAGCTTGATAAAATTATTTTTAATATACTATCAAATGCTTTTAAATATACGTCTGGTGGAGGGAGTATAAAATTAGCATTTCATACCGAACGTATACAAGAATATGTCCATTTAATCGTCGAAATACAAGATACCGGTATGGGCATCGCACAGACGGAATTGGACAAAATATTCATTCCGTTCTATAATAACAGACAGGCTAAACAACAAGAGACTAATGGAATTGGATTAGCACTAACGAAGGAGCTCGTGGAACTTCATCACGGTTCCATTCAAGTAGATAGTATATTGGGCGAAGGTTCTACGTTCACAGTGTACCTTCCGGTTGAAAAAGCGGCCTATACTGCAGAGGAATTACGTGAGCAACACGACAGTTTTGTTGACTCGGCTAATCTATTAAAAGAAGTATCAGATTTACCAGTTACACCGCTCACGCAAATAGAAAACAGGAACGATATCAAGATTTTGCTCGTGGAAGATAATGTGGATTTACTACAAACGGTGCAGAGTGTGCTTTCGAGAACCTACAACGTGGCTACAGCCCAACAGGGTGAAGAAGCATTGGCGATCTTACAGAAACAGGAAATCGATATTGTCATCAGTGATATTATGATGCCAGTCATGGATGGTTTAACCTTGTGCCGCCGTATTAAACAAGAGCCCGAAATAAATCATATACCCGTTATATTATTAACGGCTAAAAACAGTATAGACGACCGTATAGAATGTTATCAAGCCGGTGCCGACAGTTACATTAGCAAACCTTTTGACCTGAAGGTTTTAGAAGCACGTATACATAGTTTTTTAATACATAAACGTACAAAGCAGGAAGATTTTAAAGCAAGCCCGCAAATCAATATTTCCTCTTTGGATTATACACCGCAAGATGAGCAATTTATCGAAAAAATGATTAGCGTTGTTGAGGAAAATCTAACCGATGATCAGTTTGATGTAGTAACTCTTGGCAATGCCCTCGGATTATCCAAATCCACGCTTTATCGAAAAACAAAGGCTCTGCTGGATCTATCACCAAGTGAATTTGTTAAAAATATCCGATTGAAACATGCTTGCCAGATGATGGAAAAAGATAAATCTATTTCTGTTAGCGAGGTTGCATTCGCCACCGGCTTTTCGGATCCCCGGTATTTCTCTACTTGTTTCAAAGCAGAATTCGGAATTACGCCTTCGGAATATCAGAAAACGTCGCGGGAGGAATAACCGAATAGTATATTTTAATTTTCTATATTTGAACCGCATATTATAAACAGGACAGTTGACACTTTCTTTTACCGCTGATTTCACTACGAGCTGGGGTTATGGACGAACGGAAAAATTATTTTGATCGGTTACAAAAGGGCGATGAAGCAGCGTTGGATTATTATATCAAGAACAACATCCAGACGTTGACCTTTTTCGCCTATAAACATGTTCGGGACGAACAGTTATCAGAAGAGATTGCTTGCGATAGTTTTGTGAAGCTATGGCACAACAGACATCTTTTAAAAAATGAATTGCATTTACAGAATTTTTTATTCCGGGTAACCAGAAATGCATGTCTGAATTATCTTGACAAGCAAAAAAACAAACCCGTTTTAGACTATGATTTAGAATCACTGACCATTGCCGATGATAATGATATAAATCGGAAAATTATTTACGCTGAATTCCTCAAATTAATTTATGACGAACTTGAAAAGCTACCTAAACAACAAGCATTGATATTTAAAATGAGCTTTTTGGATGGTTATTCAACAGAGGAGATCTGTGATATCTTAAAAACCAGTAAAAACAATGTATTTTATGCAAAATCTAAAGCCCAAGCTACTTTACGCCTACTTTTAAAAAAGAAGAAATTTGAGCTATACAGTGTGCTGCTCCTGGCCTATTTTTATCACCCCCAAATTATTTTTCTTTTTTTACTAAGCTTCTCTTTAAAATCCGGTATATATTAAAAAAACAAGAAAGATGCTGGATACACAATTGATAGCTTTCCTTATAAAAAAATATCTTCATAACGAACTCACAACAGAAGAATCGTTGTTATTTCGTGAGTGGTTAAATGCAGATGCCGAAAATGTTAAACTGCTTTTGGAGTTAGAGGCGGCCGATAAAGTTTTCACAGATCTTTCCATTTATAATCGGATCGCCGAACGTCAAAAAGAGGGCACGAAGCTAACTGCCCTAACCGAAAAGATCAAAGAACGTACCAGACAAGACGAAAAGCAACCAAAACCCATTAGAGCTCGTTCAAAACGCGCACTAAATTGGATAAAGTATGCTGCGGCGATACTTATTCTTTTTAGCTCAATATATGTTTATATCAAACAAACGAGCGATGTGCCCTACCCATCCGAGAACCATTCTACACATTTTTCCGACATCGCCCCCGGCACCAATCGAGCGATTTTAAAGTTACCAAACGGAAAGACAATAGATTTGGACAACGATGCAGACGGCATCATCGCTGACAACACTACTATTTCTTATGCAGACGGACGAAAGATCGAAATAGCAAACAGTTCCACCCCACAAAACGCCATCGTCACATTAGAAGTCCCTCTACGTGGCCAATACCATGTCACCTTATCCGATGGGACAAAAGTCTGGGTGAACGCTGGTTCCAAACTCCATTATCCATTACACTTTGAAGGAAACCAACGCGCTGTAGAATTGGAAGGAGAAGCTTATTTTGAAGTTTCTACGGATGAGATTCCTTTCATTGTAAAATCGAAGAACCAGACCTTAAAGGTACTCGGAACAAAGTTCAACATATCAGCCTATGATGAACGAAAAGAAATAATAACAACATTGGTCGAAGGAAAAGTCGCATTGGGAGGCGAAAATATCCAAGAAGCCCCATTAGTACTTACCCCCGGACAACAGAGTATATTTAATGGGAAGCGCTTTTCAAAGAGAAAAGTCGATGTTGAACAATTTATCGCCTGGAAAAACGGACTGTTTTACTTTGATGGCGTATCTCCAGAAGAAGCTTTTTCTCAACTTGCAAAATGGTACGATATCGATATTGTATATGAAGGCACAACGCCTAAATTCGAGTTCTTTGGCATAATCGATAGGGGGAAAAACCTAAGCGGAGTTCTTGATATCCTAAAAAAGAGTGGCTTAAATTTTAAGTTAGAAGCACAAGGAACGCACCGTAAATTAATTATTCAGGACGAACAAACTTATTAGCCACAAACAGAAAGGAGGAAATTATAAAACAACCAGCATAGCCGCAGATAAACACCAAGTCGACCATAATAAACCGGGCGATGCTACCAACATCACCCGGAGAAAAGTGTCGACTGGCTTCCGCTAAGTGGAAAACTTAGCGCTTATAAACTTAGTTACCAATCTAACATTACAAATCTATGTTTTTTAAACCATTTTTGAGGTGGTCTTGTTACCGCTTTGTGTTTCGAATCTTTTTTCTTATGAAATTAACGATCTTTCTGATAATTCTCTCGGTGTTCCAATGCGTGGCACGTGTGAATGCCCAGCGGATAAATGTTGCTGCAAACAACCAGACGCTGAAAAATATTATGGGATCTATTCAAAAACAACAGGGATACACCTATTTCTTCCGGGGAGCCAATATTGCCAATACACGTATTTCTGTCGACATTCGGAATGCAGAGCTACCGGATGCCATGGAGGCCATATTAAAAAACCATCATCTAACGTGGACCTTATCCGATAAAACTATTGTTATCGCACCATCGCCAAAAGCGCCATCCAAAGCTATACTACAGCAACATGTATCCGGTCAGGTAGTCGATGAAAACAACCAACCTGTAGCTGGTGCTACTATAGCCGTCCGTGGCGACGACAAAAAAGTAACAACAGATGCTTCCGGCGGTTTTGAGATTGTTACGAACGTAGCAGATCCGGTGTTAATCGTAACGTATATCGGCTATGAAACTTCGGAAGTAAGGGCTGCCACGCTAACGGGTAAAAAAATAATACAGCTCTCGCCATCGGAGAATATCCTGGAAGAGACCGTCGTCGTAGGATATGGTACGCAGAAGAAAGTCAATCTAACGGGTTCTGTTGCATCCGTCAATTTTGAGGATGTCGCAAACGCTCCGATAGCGAATCCCACCAACATGTTACAGGGACGGCTACCGGGCATGGTGTTAACCAACAATGGTGCACAAGCGGGTAAAGACAATCCTGAAATCCGGATCCGCGGAATCGGTACACTGAGCGATAATAACAATCCGATGGTCCTTATCGATGGAATCGAGAGTACCGTGTCCCAAATTGCTGATATTGCGCCTCACGATATAGAAAATGTAACCGTGCTGAAAGACGCGGCATCAGCTTCTATCTATGGCGTTCGGGCGGCGAATGGTGTTATTCTGATAACAACCAAACGGGGAAAGGCACAACAAACACAGATTTCGTATGCCGGAAACTATATCATTCAGCAGCCCAATATCATGACCGATTATCTTGATGCAAGGGAGTGGGCGACAGCATTCAATGAGGCAAAGGGCGCCGAAGTATACACACCCGAAATGTTACAAAAAATAACAGACGGAACGGATCCCGATCGTTTTGCGAATACGGACTGGCTTGATGAAATGTTCCGAACTGCCGGCATGCATCACCATCACCTTTCCGTAAACGGTGGCAATGAGAATTCGCGTTTCATGATCTCGGGTCAATATATGGATCAGGATGGCATTATGTTGAATACAGGCAACAACCGATATGGATTCCGCTCCAACGTCGACTCGAAACTCGGACGGTTAAATGTAGGTTTAAATCTATCCGGCAGCAAACAGGATATTCAAGAACCGATTACCGAAGTTTCGGGAGAAGGGCTTATGCGCATGGTCAGTTGGTTTACACGCCCTACCGTACCTGTTCGGTATTCAAACGGACATTATGGATATGTCGACGGAACCTCACTTTCCCATACTATTTTTAAGAATCCTATAGAGTCTCTACATTTGGGCAATAAAACTTTTGAGAATACACGTTTCGATGGAAAAATATTTGCAGGGATTGAAATCGTAAAGAATTTGTCCTTTCAATCGAATCTAGGTTACAAGATTTTTAGACAGGATATCTCGACATTCTCACCCAGAACGGCAATTTACGATGCAGAGGGCAGTCTATTAATGCGGAATCAAACAAATAGCTTAAACGACTATAGTGAGAAGTCTACGACATTGCTCAACGAAAATATTCTCACCTATCATTATGAGCAATCTGCACACCGGTTGGACGTTTTAGCCGGCCATTCTACACAATTAAGCAGAACGGATCTGGGCTCAGCCTATATTCAAAACTTTCCCACGGATAATATATACGAAATCGATGCAGGCACATTAAATCCAGCTGTTACCGGTTCAGCTTACGAAACAGCACTGCAGTCGTTCTTCGGTAGATTCAATTATAATTACGATTCCAAATATTTGTTGGAACTGAACGTACGACACGATGGTTCATCCCGGATGCCGCGGGAACATCGCTACGGTACGTTTCCATCGGTTTCCGCCGGATGGAACATCGATCGGGAACCGTTTATGGAAAATGTGGCATTCATTTCCAACCTAAAACTTCGGGGAAGCTGGGGAATGCTCGGAAATCAGGAGATCGGCAACTATGCCTTTTCACAAGCCCTGCAGGTAGGTGGTAATTACTATTTCGGAGATGTATTATCTACCGGTTTACGAAAAACAGAACTTGCCAACGACAAGATAAAATGGGAAACCACACGAATAACGGACATTGGGGTAGACCTAACACTCTTTTCAAATAAATTCTCGCTAAGCTTCGACTGGTTTAACAAGCAAACTTCCGATATTCTTTTGCGCCTTGCCATGGCACCATCTTTTCTCGGATCTCTTTCAGCTCCATATCAAAATGCTGGAAGGGTCCAAAATAAAGGCTGGGAGCTTATCGGTGCTTATACCGATGGAAAGAACGATTTCAAATGGAACGTCGGATTAAACCTATCTGCCGTAAGGAATAAGATAATCGACAATCGTGGAATAGACAACTATGGAACTAATACCATTAATCGCGAAGGAAATCCGATAAATGCCTATTACGGACTGATTGCAGTGGGGCTTTACCGCACCGCTGACGATCTGAATAGAACCACAAATATAAATGGAACAGAAAAGATTATAACACAGTTTGACACCGCTCCGGAATTGGGCGATATTATGTACCTGGATGTAAACCAAGACGGGAATATCAACGATAGTGACCGGGCTATTATAGGAAATCCTTTTCCTAAACTTGAATACGGGTTTAATCTAGGACTTCAATATAAAAATATTGGCTTTTCCATGTTCTGGCAAGGTATCGGAGGGCTTGATAGGTTCAACTGGGAACAGACCACCATCTCAAATGGCGGCAATCTAACAAAAAGATGGCTAGATCGGTATAGTTCAGAGAATGTCAACGGATCGATGCCCCGCTTAGGCTCCCCGTTCAATGATAGGTATTCTTCGTTTTGGCTAACAAAAGGTGATTATCTCCGTTTAAAAAGCTTGGAAATCGGTTATGACCTGGATGGGTCATTGGCACAAAAAATTGGCGCATCGAAACTGCGTATGTTTTTAGCCGGCACGAATCTATTAACGTTTAGTGACATTAAAGAATATGATCCCGAGAAAGCCAGCTGGGATATGAGAAACGATGTTCACCCAAACACAAAAACCTATTCTTTTGGGGTTAATCTGACATTTTAATTAAAAGCTATGAAAAATTTATATATATACGCCGTACTGCTATGCCTGTTGGGTACAAACTGTAGCGACAGTTTTCTGGACAGAAATTCCTTGACGGGAATCTCCAACGAAACTTTCTGGCTAACAGAAGAAGATGCTGTAATGGGGCTTACTTCTTGTTATGACGGGCTCCAGAACAATTACCTATATAATGGTGGTCCGTGGGAAAAAGGTTTTGCCATGATGGATAACTTAACCGACAACGGAGGGCATTTCAACTGGGATGGATGGATGGCAGGCTACGATATTGCGAACGGTATCCATACTCCCACTAGTTCCCTAATAGGTAATTTTTGGTCAGCATGTTATGAAGTCGTCAACCGATGCAATACCCTAATCAATCGTATCGATAATATTGAAATGGATGCGAACAAAAAAGAAATGATGAAAGCAGAGGCCATCACTATCCGTTCGCTAATGTATATCAATTTGACGATGACCTACAACGATCTACCGTTCATCAGGGAAGAGTTAACCATGGAGAATGCTGACCAGCCGAAAACAGAAAGAGCCACAATTGTAGGAGAAGTAACACAAGATCTAAAAACTGCGATTGAAGTCCTACCCGTTACTCCGGAACAGCGAGGACAGGTAACCAAAGGCGCTGCATTAGCTATTCTCGGAAGGCTTGCCTTATACAATGAGAGGTGGGATGAGGCAATCGATGCCTATAAAGCAGTAGTCGATCTAGGAACTTATGGGCTTTATACGGATTACACGCGGTTGTTTACCCAATCTGCCGAGAATAGCAACGAAATTATTTTCGGTGTACGATTCGAAGGCCCGGGACTCAAGGAAGGGTCTTCCTTTGCAGCGCATTATGATACTCCGTTGGAAGCCGAGAATGGCAGCCTGGATCTGGCGAACGATTTCTACTGCTTGGACGGGAAGCCTATTGGTGAATCGGCTCTGTATAGAGAAGGGCCTAATGACTTGAAAAACGATCGCCCCGACCCTATCCGTTATGAAAACCGCGATCCACGCTTAAAAGCAACCTTATTCGTACCCGGTATGAAGTGGGGCAATAACAATGCAGCGTTTTACGGCGGTGCTGCTCCCTCCCGCTCTACCGTTTATGTGTTTAAATATTTTAATCCGCTTCAATCGTCCAACGATTCCTGGGACTCCGGGCAGGATTTTTACGTGATACGTTACGCAGAGGTACTGCTCTCCTTGGCGGAAGCGTTATTGGAGAAAGGAGGATATTCGGAATCCGAGCTCTTTAGCTATATCAACCAGGTGCGTGAACGTGCAGGTATGCCCAAAGTCGAAGACGTTGAAGGAACTGGTCTTACAACAAATGAACTACGCGCGATAATCCGGCACGAACGACGAGTTGAAACGGCCTTCGAAGGCCTGCGTCTCTTCGATCTGTATCGTTGGAAGGAATTAAAAAACGCAGTCGATAGAATCGAGGCTGAACGTGGATTGTACTCGAATATCGGAACCTATTTTTTATATGAAAAAAGAAACTATCGCGGAGAACAGGAATATATCTGGCCTATCCCACAAGCAGAAGTAGATGCAAACAAAAATATGGAACAACATCATCTTTGGAAGTAAAAATGAAAAGAATTTTAATTTTAATACTCGGCATCATCCCGTTTTTATTACAAGCGGCAACTTATTATCTGAACGCTGAAAATGGAAATGACAACAATAATGGTCTTACAGAGCTATCTGCTTGGCAAACGTTTAAAAATGTTAACACCAAACAGTTGCTCTCTGGAGATACGGTTCTTTTGAAACGTGGCACTATTTTCCATGAAGTCTTGGAACTCAACGGCGAAGGGAGCTTTATCAATCCTATTCTTATAGCCGCTTACGGCACCGGTGATAAACCTGTGATCAATGCTCCCGACAATTCTCTGTATGCCATCCGTGTTTTTAACAGTTCGTATTTAATCCTCAGCGATTTAGAAATCGTGAACCATGGTTCTTCCGATTTGGCGACACGAACCGGCGTCAAGTTAGAATCAATTGATTATGGTACATCGAAGTCGGTTATCTTATGCTCTCTTGATATCCGGGATGTTAATGGGAGTTTGGTGAAAGAAGCTGGTGGTGGTTCCGGTATACTTATTCAGAGCCGGGGAGAAAAGAAACGCTCCAATTTCGACGGATTGACTATAGAACACTGTACAATCACCAATTGCCAACGAAACGCCATGATCTGGAATGCTCACTGGCAGCGGGATGAACGATGGTTTCCGAGCACGAACACCGTTGTGAGAAACAACTTGATCCGCGGCGTACCCGGTGACGGCATCGTACCCATTGGCTGTGTTAACACCTTAATCGAATTCAATAAAATGATGGACTGTCCAGGTACTTTGCCAAAGACAGAGGCTGCCGCTGGGTTCTGGCCGTGGAGTTGCGACAATACGACCATTCAGTTTAATGAGGTAAGCGATCACAAGGCGCCTTGGGATGCACAAGGATTTGACTCGGACTACAACTGTACCAATACAACGATACAGTACAATTACAGTCATGACAATGATGGTGGATTCGTCCTGATCTGCAATTCCGGCGAGTCGACCGAACAGATAGGAAATATCGGAACCCTCGTCCAATACAACCTCAGTATTAATGACGGCCAACGCACGAAACCTACCCGAATAGGAATGTTTTCACCATCCATACATATTGCCGGTCCGGTAAAGCAGACAACCATCTTTCGCAACCTTATTTTCGCTGGCAACAAACTTACCAAAGATACCCACCGTTCTGTGATCACATCAGATTCGTGGGGTGGCTTTGCGAACCAAACGAAAATATTGGAAAACGAGTTTATTGCAGCAGAGCCTTCGAATATCGATATGCAAAAATCTACAGATAACCTGATCAAAGGAAACAGATTTTATGGTAGCTACGCGAATACAGACAGCTTAAAAACGAACAATGTATTCGAGCTTAAAAAGAACATGACTCCCGATCAGCTCAAAGAAAAGTTTTTAAAAACAAAGAGTATCGCAAATGGAAAAGCAACGATCTCCTATGTAGACCGTGTAGCACTTGAGGATTATTTTAATAGCAAATAGTAAGTCATACATCTTGACATAGTTCGCTCTAAACAGGTGCTAGCTTATCTTTTAGCAAGCACCTGTTTTTTTGTTACAAACAAAAAAACAGAAGCTCAACGCCATAAAAGACTTCAATTGAATCATCATCAAACAATTTTGAAACAAAAGTTCATTACTCAAAATAAATGTTATTTTTACATTTGTATTAGGTTAACCAGTGTTTCGCAAAGCGACCTGTAACATATAAACTAAAATGAAGATCATCAATACCAAATATCTTATGAGAAAAGTCGTTATTTCCTTTTTTGTATTATGTCTATTTTTTTCAGGGCAAAGCTCTCTTTTCGCAAACGAACCGGACTCCGCCTATATTTTTGTTTATGGCACAGCAAAAAATAATTACCATAACGGTCTACATGTTGCCTGGAGTTTAGATAAACACACCTGGCATCCCGTTGGGCCAGAGCATAGTTTTGTAAAATCAGACTACGGTCCTTGGGGAGCAGAGAAGAAAATGTTTGATCCTTTTTTATTTCGCGCACCGGACGGCACCTGGCATTGCGTATGGAGCTTGAATAATGAAGACGGTGCTTTTGCCCATGCCAGCTCGTCCGATCTTGTTACATGGAGCAGGCAATCCTATCCGCTTGTTTTATCGAATGGAAATTGCCTGGAGCCAATGATTGCATACGACGATACAAACGATGTTTATACGATTAGCTGGACAAGTAACAAAGGACAAAAACAAGCCTATTTTGTGACCACCAAAGATTTTAAGCACTATTCCACTGCCAAAAAAACAACATCCTTTTTACCGAAAAAAGAAAAAGTTACGCTACCCGATGGAGAACAGTCGGGAACACTTCACAAAGTAGCTTGGCATACCGTAGATAATATCATCAAAGCTCAGCAGCTGGCTGCATATAAAGCGAAATTGAATAGTGAAAGAATGACGGATGATGGCCAGCGGTTTCATGATTTAAAGGACGTAAAAGCGACCATCAACGTAAGAAAAGATGACACCAGACAAATCAGCGATCTTTTGGTCGGTATATTCTTTGAAGACATCAACTATGCGGCTGACGGTGGTCTTTATGCCGAACTCATTCAAAACCGGGGATTTGAATATTCTCCCGATATCCGAAAAGAATGGAATAGCCTGACGGCATGGAACGCCTACGATGCCTACAGTAAACTATCGATAGACACCATTTCGCCTATCCATATCAACAACAAACACTACGTTACACTTGAAGCCACTGCAGGTGGTGGACTCGCTAACGAAGGTTTTGGCGGCATCGCTGTCCGTGCGAATGAAAAATATAACCTTTCGTTGTTTGCGCGTGCACCGGACGCCAATACTGTCCATCTCCAAATACGGCTAGAGGATGCAAATGGAAAAGCAATCGGTCAGACCATCATTAAAGGATTATCTAAAACTTGGAAAAAACACGAATTGACCTTGACATCCAGTGCTACAGTTAAAAACGCCAGACTAGTCATCCAGCTGCAACAAGCAGGTAAAGTAAATCTCGATATGGTTTCTCTATTTCCGGAAAACACCTTCCGCAATCATAAAAACGGACTCCGCGCAGATTTGGCGCAGACCATTGCGGATATGAAACCTCGTTTTGTACGTTTTCCAGGTGGCTGTGTCGCGCATGGCAACGGCATCGATAATATCTATCACTGGAAACATACCATAGGGCCACTCGAGGCCCGTAAACACCAGCGAAACATTTGGGGCTATCACCAGTCCTACGGTCTGGGCTATTTCGAATACTTCCAATTTTGCGAAGATCTTGGAGCAGAACCGATCCCCGTCGTTGCCGCGGGTGTCCCTTGTCAGAATTCTGCACACAACGGACACGCTCTTGCTGGGCAACAGTGTGGAATTCCGATGGAAGAAATGGGCGATTATGTACAAGATATTCTGGATCTTATCGAATACGCCAATGGGGGTGTAAATACGGTTTGGGGAAAGAAAAGAGCAGAAGCCGGCCATCCTGAGCCTTTCAACCTAAAGTATATCGGTGTTGGAAATGAAGACCTGATCACGGATATTTTCGAAGAACGTTTTACCCTGATATACAATACGATTAAGGAAAAACATCCCGAAATCCATGTTATCGGAACGGCAGGACCTTTTTATGAGGGGACAGACTATATCGAAGGATGGAAATTGGCCTCGACGTTACAGATACCTTATATGGATGAACACTATTATAATCCGCCAGGTTGGTACATCCACAACCAGGATTTTTACGACAAATACGATCGCTCAAACGCAAAAGTTTATCTCGGCGAGTATGCCGCCCATATCCCCAGCCGGGCCAGCACCATCGAAACAGCCTTGGCGGAAGCGCTCCATCTTTGCAATATCGAGCGTAACGGCGATATCGTCGCCATGACATCCTATGCCCCCCTTTTGGCCAAAACAGGTAACACGCAGTGGAATCCAGATCTTATTTATTTTGACAACACCGAAGTGAATCCCACTGTGGGTTACTACGTGCAGCAATTATTCGGGCAACACGCGGGCAACGCATATATTTTTAGCGACCTCCAATTAAATAACAGCGACGACAACGTCCGGAAACGTATAGGAAAATCGATCGTACGCGATGAAGTTTCGGGCGATATTATCCTGAAGCTGGTCAATTTATTACCTGTAGAAGTTGCTATGGCCTCCGATATTTCCGAACTGGCTGTGGATAGCGAAAACGTAAAAGCGACTATACTTTCGGGAACACCAGCGGATAAAGACGCTAAACCGATCGATACAAAAATCGATCTAAATAACTTTAAACTACAGCCTTATTCGTTGACCGTCATCCGCTTTAAGGAGAAAAAATAAAACTAAATGAAAAGAAAAACATATTTTCTATCGATAAGCTGTCTTCTCTTATTTATAACAGCGTGGGGACAAGAAGGTATACAGACAAACACACTCACCGAAGAAGGTGCTTGGTGCTGGTTCGCCGACCCCCGTGCTATTTCTTATGAAAATGAGGAGGGAACGATCAACACGACCTATATCGGCTATATCGATATACACGGTAATATCAAAGCGACCCAAATCAACCATCTCACCAATACCACAAACGAAGTATTGATTCGTTCATGGTTTCAACCGGATGACCATGATAATCCGACTTTTCTGGTTTTACCCGACGAGCGTATCATGGTTTTCTATTCGCGTCATACTGATGAAAGCTGTTTCTATTATCGTGTTTCCCAAAAACCTGGTGATATAACGACTTTGGGAAGAGAAGTGCGGTTGGAGACAGACCACAATACGACTTATCCATCGCCGTTTATCCTTTCCGATGATCCCGACCATATATATTTATGTTGGCGTGGAATAGGCTGGCACCCTACAGTCGCACGTCTCACCCTGCCTGATAAAAATGATGTTGTTCAATTTGATCGCGGTCCCTATCAGATTGTGCAGTCGCAAAAAGGAAAAAGAGGTGTTAGACCGTATGCAAAATACATGTCCAATGGGAAAGACAAAATATACTTAGCTTATACGACCACGCACCCAGACAATCAACCTGTCAATTATGTCTACTTTAACTATATAGACATCCAGACATTGGACTTAAAAGATATTAAAGGACAAACATTGGCCACCATTGGCGGCGGAACATTACACGAAGTAGACGCCACTCCCGCCTATAAAAACAGCTATCCCGATGCTGTCGTGGAAGATGCTCCTTTCCGAAATTGGCTATGGGAAATCTCTGTGCAGGATGAAGATCACCCAGTTATTGCCATGGTACGAATAAGTGAAGATAAGAAGTCGCATGATTATTATCATGTCAGATGGAACGGGCAGGAATGGCAAAAAACATACTTATCCAATGCAGGAGGTCATTTTCATCAGACACCTGATATCGAGAAGTGCTATAGTGGAGGTATGGCCATCGACAAAGCCAATCCAGCTATCATTTACGGTTCCGTTCCGGTAAATGGAAAACATGGCAATATATACGAACTGAAAAAGTTTACCGTGGATGTAGATGGAAAATTGGTATCCACCAAACAGCTCACATTTGACTCGCCGAAAAACAATGTTCGTCCCTTTGCAATTGCCCACACGAAAAATGATTTAAGATTAGCTTGGATGTACGGCGATTATTATGATTGGATCGTCAGCTCATCACGCCCAAAGGGCTATCCTACGGGGATACATACAAACATGTCCATTCCAACCAGCAATATCCATATCGCAAAAGGAAAAATATTACAGCAAAGCCCAGGTAAAATTTCCGTCGAACATCGCGAGAACATCCGCGTACGAAAATCCAAACAATTCAGTATGGTGATGACCTTATCGATCGATCACGACGCTTACTTCGGTAAACTACTGGAGACCGACGCGTTTATCTATAGACTTGAAAAGAGCGAACACCCTAAACCTTATCTAGAGATTAAGAACGATACCTACAAAAGTATCAATGTATTAGGAACTGCTGACGTATGGAAAACGAAAAACAGAGGAACAGGCGGACAATGGCATCCACCCACAAAATTAGATACTTTTCAACTGGCAATAACCTACGAAAAAGGCCTATTGAAAACTTATATCAACGGGCTTATCGACCAAAATATAGAGATAACAGGACTGTCACTGTCCGAGATAATACTAGGCGGATATCAAGGAGCGATTAAAGACATGCAAGTATATAAACGAGCCTTGTCGCAGGATGAAATAAAAACTTTACAACCATGAATAGTACCATTTTTAACTACAAATATCTAGTCGCTTTTATAACTTTTCTTGCACTCTTTCGGGTAAATGCGCAAAACACTTCATTTCATCCCGGACAGCTATGGTTCGACAATAACCAGCGACCTATCAATGCCCACGGTGGAGGTGTTTTGTATCACGACGGGCAGTATTATTGGTTTGGCGAACACAAAGGCGAGCGGTCTAATTCGGCCTGGGTCGGCGTTACCTGTTATTCATCCGCCGACCTGTATAATTGGAAAGATGAAGGGGTTGCGCTAGCTGTCAGCAAGGACGATAAAAGTCCGATTGTGGAAGGAAGTACCATTGAGCGACCGAAAGTCATTTATAACGAAAAGACCAGAAAGTTTGTGATGTACTTTCATTTAGAACTGAAAGGACAAGGGTATAATGCAGCTCATGTGGGGATTGCAATAAGCGACAATCCTACAGGGCCCTATCAATTTATTAAAAATAGCCGCGTCAATCCGGGCAAATGGCCATTAAACATGACCGAAGCGCAACGGACTTCACCGGATAAACCGGAGGATTACCAATGGTGGACACCGAAATGGACAAAAGCTATTGAAAACGGACTGTTTGTGCGTCGTGATTTGGAAAGCGGGCAGATGTCACGCGATATGGCGCTCTTTGTTGATGACGACAAGAAAGGATATCATATTTATTCGTCGGAAGACAACCTCACACTGCATATTGCAGAATTAACCGAAGACTATCTGGACTATACGGGGAAATATATCCGGATAGCACCGGCAGGACATAATGAAGCCCCTGCTATTTTCAAGAAAGACGGCCGCTATTTTATGATTACGTCGGGCTGTACAGGTTGGGATCCCAATGCCGCACGCCTCCTTACCGCCGATCAGATTCTCGGCGACTGGATGTTACATCCAAACCCTTGTATCGGGAAAGATGCCGACCTCACTTTTCATTCCCAAAGTACCTATATCCTACCGATAGCCGGCAAAAAAGATGCTTTTATCTTTATGGCGGACCGCTGGCGTCCGGGAAATCCCATCGATGGCCGTTATGTATGGTTGCCCATCTTATTCGAGAATGGGATGCCCGTGCTGAAATGGTCTGACAAATGGGATTTGAGCGTTTTTGACCGAGTAGATTAATATAAGTTTTAATTATGGCCCACAGTTTAACAACTGTGGGCCATAATAATTACACAAATTCCCTACACAATAACGCTTCGGGATTTTGCTGTTCATGAGCGTATTTCAAGGAATAACATCAAACGCCGCAACGTACACATTCCGTGCATACATTTCCGCACGCTGTGGTCCAGAGCCCTCCCCTCCACTAGCACCTTCCATTTGCATGTTAATAATGAGCCAAAACGGTTTTCCAACAAAGTCCGCTGTATGAGAAGCTTTCTTTTCACCATCAATAAAAAGATCAGCCGCAATGTCTGTATCAGAAGTCTTGTACATAATTAGTTTATAATTGTGCCAATCGCCCGCTTTTGTTACGTCTGTCTTAGTGGTTTGCCAAGAGGTATTTTGCCAATCTGGTCCAGTCACAGTATTTTGCCAGTTGGTGTTATTTCCCTTAAACTCCATGATATCGATTTCTGGAGGCCAGTTCCATGCACCAGTAATCCAAAACGCTGGCCAAGATCCAACCATAGTTGGCACTTTAAAATCTCCACTAATTATCCAGTACGGCTTTTCATCAGTTACCGTAATATGATTTTTATAATGGATAGCACCCGAATGGTAATATATCCTTAACCAAGGGTCAGCAGTACTATTCCCTTCCCAGACTTCCGTTCTATCAGCTTGTATTTTCAATATGTCACTATCCACCAACGAAACTTGTTTTTCATACATACGAGCGGATCCATTGTGGTCTGTTCCCCAAGGATAAAACATATTCCAATGCTCTTCAAACTTAACAACATTTTCAAATGTAGTTGAATCTAAATAAACCACAGGTTCAGGAAATGCTGCAGTCGAAAAAGTCATTACTTCTCCATACGATATACCACTCAATCGCTCTGCAAACGGACAGACATAATAGGTTTTGCTTGGCAACAAGTTTTCTAGGTTTACAGTAAACCCTCCGGCACCGGAAACCTCCCGCGCAGAAATTTTGGCATCACCTATCGTAGGGTTTTCATGCAATGCATAAACGATGCCTCTTGACAGAATACCGTTGTTTCCTTCGGTAATCTGAAAAGTTAAATTTGCAGTATAATAACCAATATTGTTTGTTGATTCATGCTTAAAAACAATAGCTTTTGATTCTGTATCCGAACCGCGGTTATCCGGTTCCTCAGAAATAGGACTGTTGGACTTACCACAATTTATAAAACAAAGAAACAAACATGATAAATAAATGATTCTCATAAGGGGGTTATTTTGAAATTGGAAAAAGTGCTTTCCCATACAGTTAAATACCTGTCGGAAAAGCACATAGTTTATATTTAATTATCAAGCAGAGATACCGATAATCCTCTGACATTGAAGAATTGATTGCTGGAACTCATCAGATTGGTTACAAATCCGACAGTAACTTCTTGATTCGTAGGATTATCAAAACGGAACCTAACAGTTTGATAACCATCTGCTATCCACTTGAGGTTATAATACCCCAGCGTAGGTGCCGATTCAACATTCGCAGCGTCTGGAATATCATTATTGTTCGTCGCAGCAAAATAAATCAGATTATTAGTGTCGTTTACATCCGCGGTCACATTATTACGCGTAAACTCAATAACGACCTCATATTCTCCTGCAGGTAAGGTAGTCGTTTGATAAATCTTTCCGTTGTTGATATTCGGTGTGCCCCAGCCCGCTTCCGCAGATAATACACCTACACCGGTATTCTTATCCCAACTTCCTCTACCGCTGATAGCATTTGCAGCGGGATTACTTTCCCAGTGTTCTAATACTCCCCACCGGCCCGAAATATTTGTCGCAGTGAATGGATACCCGAGATTTCGATAGAAAACATAATCTGGTTTGATTTCCACATACTCTGTATAAAAGGTATCCAAGCAGGTACTATCCGGAAGAAATAAACTACGTGATAACATTGGGTTACCTGAATTCACATCATCCAATTCAAAGTCCTTCTCGGCAATGGGTATTCTTAATACTTTTTCGTGGTTTTCCTGATTTGTATATTTAATTTCCGTAGCAAAAATACCAGATGATAAGTCAACACTACCCAGTGTTCCTAAAAATACACCACTATACGTTTCCAGCGCTTTCCGTGACAACGGTCTGTCAAATAATGACGCTTGATAGCGATCACCATATACTGTACCGATACTATGTACTGTTATAGAAGCATTTCCCAATGCATCGTAAGTAACGACTTCAAAGTTATATACGTTTTCTGCCATATTTTCTAAAAGAACGCGCAACGTGTCAATATCGGGTGTCCGTTCGATAGGGACAGAAATAGAGTCTGTTCTATCATTCCAAAAAATCCTACATTCTGTCACTTTAGGATCTGAAATAAACAACCCTTCTACCTGTACTCTATTTTTACCTGAGAAAATTCGCAAGGAATCTATCTTCCCGGTGTATGAAATTTCTCCATCGGACACATACTTTTTCCAGTCGTCCATCTTTGAACAACTTACACTTAATCCCAATACAAGGTATATTAAGAGGATTAGTTTATATTGTTTCCAAAAATTCATGATTTTTCAATTTATTTCTTAAATCTATTTGATATTATCGAGGATCACCATAAACTTGGATTTCTCCAATTCCCATATAGGTCGTCCCTCCCCAATTCTTAATACTTCTGATCCGTAGATACCTGACTTTTGGAGCTGTTACATCGAAATCCCAACTAAATCCCTCCCTAGCTGTCTGATAATCTTCATTATTTTGTTGTCCAAAAGGTAAGCCAGATGGTTTAGTAGCATTATAACTTCCCAGTAGATGCCAATTATCAAAACTTCCATCAGCAGGAGGATTATCTGAACCCCATATTTCAAATTCTTTAAGGTTTCCTAAATAATAATATGCTCTTGCAAATCCTCCACTACTGTAATATTCGGGATAATCCCATATCACGATGCGGCTCAATTTAGCTATTCGCCCAATATCAAATGTAATTATGTGAATACCGGGATGTGCGTTCTGTGTCTGATAAACCCGAGGCCATCCATCAATATCGTTATCCCACATTCCTGCCATAGAAGTTGAAGGATTATGAGGTGCATCTCCAGGTAGTTTCATCCCCACGTACCCGGATTTTGGAATGGCCGCTTCATACAGAGGTTTTATATTTGCATACAACGTATCGGTATAATTTAACCAACGATCCCGTATTGTAAATGCAAAGGCTTGGTCGACCGTATCTAAACTTGCATCACGCATGATATAGGCAATAGAATCAGTAGCGGTATACAAACTGTTTGGATGTGTCACCCATTCTCCATATTCATCCTTTTGCATCACTTGAATAGCGATGTTGCTCCTTTCGGGGTTATTTGCTCGGATACGTACCCCACTGAACGCCGGCCCTACCTCCATACTCCTATAAATATCCCAAATTGGCGATTCCTCAGGATGTATTTTCACCTTAGTGACTTCAGAAGCTTTCTCACTACGGTTCACGGCATACAACTCAACGTCATATTCACCTTCGTTAGCAAAACCTTCCACCATCAACCAATTATTGTAATACGAAGACTTTACTTCCATCGACTTACCATTTGGGAGTTTGTATAACGCTTTAACATACAGAAGATCCTGTTGCCGCGGAACTGTATATGATATCTTCGCTTTTCCAGGCAAGTTTTCTACTTGTACGTTTGTGACGGGTTCTGGAGCTTCAAGGTTAGCCTCTAACGGTGTACGAAGCCCATCTTCACCGCAGCTCCATAATCCAAACGCTAAAATGCCCGCCAATAAAAAATTAATTATATTTTTCATGCTATATTTCTTTTAACTTATCATTTTACCATCCGGGTGATTGAACTAGGTTCTTATTTTGAATAACCGCATTTTCTGATAGCGGCCAAAAATAATCCCTTGGTGCAACAAAACGTTGTTGATAAACGGTATTGATTTGATAGTAGGAAATTGCGTTTTCTCCGGCCATGTTCCAACCAGTAACCGGCGCATTCAAATAGATTGCCGATTTCTTCCAACGTTTCAGATCCCAAAAACGGTGACCTTCAAAAGCTAATTCTATTAATCGTTCTTGATGTATAATTTCACGTAGCCCCTCTTTGGTTGTGAATTTAGATGGATTCGTGGAATAGGTTGTCCAAGATTCTTTTACGCCATCCAGACCGGCCCTACTACGTATTTTATCGAGGTAAACGAACGTCTCTTCATTACCGGGACCATACGCTTCATTCAAAGACTCAGCGTACATCAAGTATACATCTGCCAAACGGATTTCCGGCCATGGATAAGTTCTGTATGAAGCACCTGAAGAACTCATAGTCTGGTTCCAATCAACTAATTTTTTAATAAAATAACCGGTAACATTAAAATGGAAAGCATGCGTACTACCGGCATAATCTGTTCTTTTGCTTCTTACTACAAATGTATTTTCATCTGAGTTACTCGGACTATCATATTTATACCACACCGCACCGTCGAAAGCTACGCTAGCATAAAAACGAGGCTCTCTATCAAAATGTAATCGTGAGGTTTCAAATCCCTCAGCAATATGGAACCGTTCGTCGTGCGTGGCTACCCTTAACTCGGTGTCATCTCTGAAAGACAATGTTCTATCCTCATTAATAGGAATACCATTTTTAGTATAAAACTGCTTAGCGATTTTCAATGGAGGTGACAGAATTTTTCTCGCGTTGTTGTGGTTGTGATCAGCATGTAAAGGCGGCATAGCTTGCAACTGTAAATCTGCCGTCATGCTATTCGAGTTCGCCCAAATATGCTCATCATTCCAACGTTCAGCCACAGATTGACGCAGATCAAGTTCCAACATCGTCTGTTTCGAAAGTGAAAACGACGTGGCAGGCATCTTAAACAATTTGTGCCCAGCTTCCTCCGCCACCTCTATCGCTTCTTTGGCTGCTTTAGCTGCCGCTTCCCACTTCTCGATCTTAAACTCTTGGTTAAACAATTGTTTTCCGTCTTTATTAGTGTAATTAACATAATCCGAGTTGCCGTTAAACAATGGACTTGCCGCCGTTAGCAATACCTTCGCTTTTACTGCTTTAGCGATAGGTCTTGTTAACCTTCCTAATTCCAATGTCCTGTCCGTAATAATCAGCGGAAGTTTATCAGCAGAAGCATCCAACAACTCGACAATATATTCCACACATTCATCTACCGAGTTTCGTGGTATAGCAACTTCCTCTTTTGTTGCATCAATCCCTAGATTTGTATAGATGATAGGTACAGGTCCGTACATACGCATCAAAAGAAAATGGTAATAAGCTTTCATAAATTCAGCTTCGCCAATCCATCTCCTACGCTCCGTATCAGTGATATCCCGTATTTTATTAGGATCGTTAGCATTCTCCAAAAAAATGTTACAATGTCGAATAGCCTGATACATTGTATTCCAGGAACCCACATAGGCATTGGACACGCTCTGGTTACCTCTCGCGATTTCAAAAGCATTGCTATAGATACTGGTTTGATAAGGAATCCAGATTTCGTCACCTGCCAACATACCAATATTTGATACACTACCGTTTTTGGGAAGATAGCTATATAAGGTAAATAAATATTTTTCAGCCTCGTTTCTTAGTTTGAAAGCATGATCGATAGTCGATACATTATCTGGTACAACATCCAGGTAGCTATCACAAGATTGGCTCATTCCCATTGTTCCCACAATAGAAGCCGCCCATATTATTTTCTTTAATCTTTTAAGTTTCATCATTGAGTCCTCTTTGTTTATACCCGTTTAAAAGTCAACCAATAATCCTATATTGTATACGGATTGCACCGGATAGCCTAAGCCTTTCCCTCCCATTTCTACGTCCCACATCTTAAATTTGCTCCAAACCAGCAAATTAGAGCCACTCAGGTACATTCTTAGCCTATTTACGCCAAATCGTTGTGATTTTTCTGCTGGAATGTTATATCCTATCTCGACATTTTTTAAGCGTAGAAAAGTACCGTTGCGCATCCACCAAGTAGATTGATATTGATCATTTCCGAAACGCAACGTATTATTTTGTACGAATTGCTGGCTTAGTCTCGGCCAAAATGCATAAGAATTTCTATTATCTTCTGACCAATGGCTCTCTTCAATCACATTTAACAAACCGTTTTGCGCACCGCCATTGAGAACAAAAGGAGATATATTTTCTGGGTTTATAAAAAACGAAGACCGCGCCGACCCTTGAAAGAATAAGCTTAAATCAAAGTCCTTGTATCCCACCGTTCCCCCAAAACCATATGTTATTTCCGGGGTTGTCGGCCATCCGATTGGTACCATATCATTTAACGTGATCACACCATCTCCATTCATATCTCTATACTTAATATCCCCTCCCATGTATGTTCCAAACTGCTGAGGCGAGTTAGCAACTTCAACATCGTCGACAAAAAGTCGCTCCGCAATAAGGCCAAATGTTTGCGCAACGGAATGTCCGGTGCGGTATAAATAAGACATATTTTCTGGATAGTCCAGTTCGTCCCTTTTTAATATCTTACTCGTAGCAAATGTGAAATTTGCACGTAAAGTAGCCCACCAAGCTTGCGAAAAAGATTTGTTATAATTGATCGAAGCGTCCAATCCTTTACTTTCTGCTTCCGCAGTATTCGCTTGTGGCGTCCCGCCCATTAGCCCCATGGTAGGACTTAAAAAAGACCGAGGTTCCAGAATATTATATCTTTTTTGATGAAACGCGTCTACGATAAGTTCTGTCGAATTGTTGAAAAGCGACATATCCATTCCCAGGTTAATCTGCCTGGATTTTTCCCAAGTGATCAAATTGTTCGCGTAACGTGATATAGAGACGCCCGGTCGGCTATAAAAGCTGTTCTCACCGAAAACAGCTCCGTATGTGCCATCATTTAGATTGACTTCCGAAAGATAGAAAAAGCGGTCTTCACGACGTCCGATTTGATCGTTTCCTACCCAACCGAAAGATCCTCTAAATTTCAGGTCATTGATTGTATTATGTAAAGGTTCGAAGAATCTCTCATTTGATACTCGATATGCTAGGCCAAAAGACGGGAAGAAACCAAAACGATATCCACTGGCAAACCGTTCCGATCCGTTATAACCAAAATTAAATTCGGCTAAATAGCGATCATCATAGCCATAAGTAAATCGTCCGGAAAGACCTTGGTTACGCTGCTCCAAAGAAGATTGTACGGATCCTGCATTACCCGTTTGGTAACTCGATAGAATGGTGATCAGCATACCAGAAACATCATGTTTCCCAAACCGCTGTGCATAATTCACAGAAGCTTCCATGTGCATGCGAGAATCCAGATTCTTATCACCCTCGGAATAATTCAGGTATTCCGATCCCGTTACACCAATGGAGTTAGGTCCGCCGTCGTTCAGTACGGACAGATCAATTTCGCCTGTTACCGGATTCAGGTAGGAACGATAATAAAACGGATTATATTGTCTTACAACATTGAAATATGAATACCGCTTTAGATACCCCATTGCTCTTGCACTTAATCCTGGCGTTATAAAACTGAAATCTTGCTTTAATTCTAGTTGAGGTTGTAATGTAGAAGTTTTATAAACCTCATACCCTCTCACCATTTCTGCATACGGATTCGTCAATAGAGTGGTACTTCCCAAACCCGTGATTGCACCTCCAAACAACGGATGTTCTGTATAAGGAGAGAATGATTCAGGATATATCGCAGGAAACATGACTGGGTTAGACCATATAGCACTTCTAAAAATATGTTGTCCGCCATGAATTCTATTATTGTTTTCATCGTAACTTCCTACCGGACCACTATAGTCATCAAATTGTCCATAAACCTTGATCGCAGCATCGGTAGTCGGCGTTAGTTTTAAATCGATATTGGTACGTATAGAATAATTTTTAAGTTTAATATTATTATTAAAATTATTCCTTCCATCGACTTTGAGTACTCCGTTATCAATATTGTAGGTTCCTGCCACGTAATAACGAGCTCGTTCTCCGCCCCCACTAGCATTGATGTTATACCCTTGGTTAAAGGTATAATCCTTTATAAGCATATCGATCCAATTATTGCTGGGATAAAGTAATGGGTCGTCTCCAGCTGCAGTACGATCGATTTTTGTTTGTGTATACGGTAAAATAGCTAACGGATTCCGTGTCAGTGCAGCTTCGTTAGCCAATTCCATATACCTGATATTATCCGCAAATTGAAAGTTTCGTGTATTAGAGGACATTCTGTTCTCCGCCCGAAAACTAAATTTTGTTTTACCTGCAGCTCCGGTTTTTGTAGTAATCAAAATTACTCCGTTGGCGCCTCTGGCACCATATACTGCTGCCGCCGTAGCATCTTTCAGTACTGAGAAAGCTTCGATATCGTCCGGTTGAAGTCTTGCCATATCCGTTGGAGAGGACTCGATACCGTCAATCAGAATAAGAGGATCGACTTTCCCCGCTCCGAACGAACCTAGACCACGTATAAAGAAGTCTGCATTGTCGGCTCCCGGTTCCCCACTTTGTTGGTAAGCAATCATTCCCGAAATACGTCCTGCCATCATGGTTGTCAAGTTTGATGTAGGACCTTTTAATTCCTTCGGATTGACGGTAGTAATTGAACTGACCAAAGATCCTTTCTTTTGTGTCCCGAAACCGACGACAACAACGTCATCGATCGTCTCCCCCGTTTGTTGCTCCAGTATTATATTAAGGATAAAAACATTTTGTGCATTGGGTTGTGCGTCTGTTACTTGTTTTTCAATTCGTTCATACCCTACGTAATTATAAACTAAGGTAGCATCACGTGGTACATCAAATTCGTAGCGCCCATCTACGTCGGTAATGCCTAAGTTTATTCCCCCTTTTAAGGAAACCGTCACACCTGCAATAGGTCCCGTTCCGTCGGAAACAACTCCGCTGACTCGCGCCAAATCAGTTTGGGCAAAAAGACTGAGCACTGCGGATACATATAGAACAAACAACATCAAAATCTTCAAAAAAGACTTTTGGTAAATACTTGGTTCTCGCATAATTTTCATTTATAATTTATTCTTCTATTTGGATAGTTATGCTCACTACGGAGCAAATTATAATCGTCATTAAACAATAACGACGATGCTTAAAAGAGGTACCTGCTTAAGGATCATCATACAAAAGGTATATTCTCATCATAACATGGTGTTAGTTGTTGTTGTCCAAGAAATAAAAATTACTGATGTAGTATGCAGAAGTTGGTTAGTGCTCTTCAACGTTAGTTAGCAACCCGCATAAAAACAACGAGACAAATAACTATATTAAAAAAAGAATAGTTGTTGAATTTTCATTCAAAAGCATCTAAAAATAGTTCAATCCAGGTGACAATTAGCAGTCACATGACATTGTCTGCGCACAAAAAAATACATAAAATACAGTATAACAAACACTTAAAATAAATTCAGAATGAACAATGTGAGCCATATCAGAACAGGTCAATACGACGAAAAATTATCCGCCCGTTTTGTAAATATTAAGGAAAACGATTTGCAAATTTCAAAGTATTTAACAAGTTTTGTTTAAATAAACGTCAAGTATACATTTATTGTCATACACGGTGTAGCGTAACTAGTTAAAATAAACATTAATATACCATTGTGTCAGCCATATTGAAAAAGTTTCGGTTGTTGGCTATTATCCTATTCTGGCAGTATGGGGTTTCCTATGCTCAACTTCCGCATGTGAAATTTTTATCATTGGAACAAGGTATTTCAAATCCCAATGCGTTAGATATTGTACACGATAACCAAGGGATTGTATGGATTGCCACTGAATTGGGGTTAAATCGGTTCGCCGCAAATTCTTTCGACCATTATTACAAATCTGAACAAAAAGTTGGCTCATCCATTAATAGCAACGAGATAAATAAACTGCTGTACGACGATCAATACCTCTATATTGGTACCCGTGCAAATGGATTAAATGTGTTGGATATAAAAAGTGGGAAATTCTCTTATTACACACACGATTCTGCAAATAAAAAATCAATCGCTACAAACGATATTACGGATATCCTCAAGGGTAGTGATGGTGCAATCTGGCTATCCACATACCACCATGGTGTAGAAAAGTTTAACCAAGTCTCGAAAGAATTCGAACACTTCGATACGCAGAGTGTCCCCGGTTTACCCAGCAACAGTATCTGGTCTATTGTCGAGGATCAGCAGGGGCTTTTATATATTGGACACGTAAATGACGGTGTTTCCATACTAAACAAACAAACCGGTCAATTAAAACGCCTGCATGTAGACAACGCCGAACACGGTATTCCACATAATGAAATCAAAGTACTGCTCTGTGATCATAAAAACAACATTTGGATAGGTACCAGAAAGGGATTAACGGTCTATAATCCCATAAGCGGAAAACTGAAGCGTATCAACTTGTCAAAAGATACGATCGCCCAGCCTTTCATTTATGCGCTAGCCGAAATCAATCAGGAAATCTGGGTAGGAACAGAATCTTCAAAACTCCATGTTATTAAACCAATATACGAAAGTGCCGGCGATATTCCAGTTATACAGGATATCCGCAGTATAGATATTGGACTTGGCAGACATGTTTCGATCCAAAAAATATCTTCAGATAAATTTGGAAATATTTGGTTAGCTTTCTATGGAGGCGGAATCGGATTTATCAGCCATTTTAATCCTTTTTTTGAAACAATACAGGGAACCAACGCGATTATCAATGGTATCGTCAGCCGTTCACAAAATACCATGACGCTCGTCACTGAAGGCAAAGGACTTCTTCAACTTCAAGTAAGCGAATCCAGTTCCCGAACTACCAAATTATCAAATGCCCTGCTTGAGGATTTCTTATTGAGCGGCTTTCAAGATCGTAACAAAAATTTGTGGATTGGTTTGAAAAATCAGGGCGTATCCTTTTTTCATGCAAACACAAAGCAATGGAAGCCGTTAAATGTATTGGACGCGCTTCCAGAAGTAAGAACGATTACGGAGGATCACAAGGGGCATATCTGGTTCGGAACCAACCGTGGTGTAGTTATCTACGACCCGAAATACGATCGAATAGAGAAGTTAACGCTCCACGAGCCGGCTTTAGGAGATTATGCTCCACGAGCCCTCGTAGAAGACGTCGATGGAAATATGTGGGTAGGCACCTACGGCCAGGGAATTTATGTTTTTAATACAGACAAAAAACAGATCGCTCATTTCACATCTGCGAATGGACTCAAAAGCAACAGCATCAACCACTTGTTCCGGGATAGTAAAAATAACATCTGGATAGCCACTAATGAAGGTATTGCGCTTCAAAGCAACCATAAAAAGTTAGGAGCGTTACAAATCATTACACCACCAAAAACGAATGCCTGGCTCTTTATACAGGCTATCGTGGAGGATCAGGACGGCAACATTTGGTGTTCTACAAAATCTGGACTTCTCCGGTATCTTCCAGAGAAAAAACGATTTTTTAGCTATGATCAGGATTTTGGTATTCCATTGGGTGGTTTCAAGAATAATAGTGTTGCTCTAAATGAACAGGGGCAACTTTTTTTCGGAATGCAGGATGGTTTATGTTTTTTTGACCCAAAAGACGTTCCGATTACACTCACCTCCTCTCCTATCTATATCGGTAGCTTTACAGCTTTTCAAGGCGGAGAATCACCTCGACAGACAGAAAAATATATACCCCACCACGATAATATTAAATTAGGGCATAACGAAAACAGCTTTCGAATAACATTTGGTGTTTCTGACTATGCACTTCAAGGTTTGACGGAGTTTAGCTATCAGTTAAAAGGACGTGATCAGGAATGGACATTTATCGGAAATGAACAAGCCTTAAATTTCCGAAATATTCCTTACGGCACTTATGAGTTACTTATTCGCACCCGTCAGAAAAACGAAAACTGGTCAAGCGATATAACCAGTCTGTCCATTGATATCAAGCCTCCATATTATCTCCGTACATACGCCAAGGTTATCTATACCATGTTTGGAGGCGGTATACTGTTTGCCATCATTTTCTTCTACCAAAGGAAAATCAAAGCCGAGGGAGAATTGCGGTTAAAAAAATTAGAGCATCAACAACAACAGCAGCTCACGACCGAGCGCCTAAATTTCTTCACCATTATCACCCATGAACTCCGCACGCCCCTCACGCTTATTCTCGGCCCATTGGATGATTTACTGGAAGAAAAAACATTATCACCGAAACAGAAAAATCTAGTTCAGGTAATACAAAAAAGCTCCAACCGCCTTTTCAGTTTGGTAAATCAACTTTTGGAATTCCGAAAAGTAGAATCACAACACAAACCATTGGTTTTGAATGAGGGCTATTTGGGAGAAGTAGTGCAAGACGTTGTCAATAAATACGTGGAGTTGAATCTTAAAGAGAAATTACAAATCCGAGGTCACCTACCCGTCACGGATATCAGAACCACCTTCGATGCAGACATCGTCCATATCATTTTGGACAATCTGCTTTCCAATGCGTATAAGTATACCACGGTCGGTACGATAGACGTTAGCCTTTCCTATGAACAAGACCGATTAAACACCTGGTCGGTTCTTCGAGTAAAAGATACCGGAAGTGGGATTCCGGAAGAATATTTGACCCGTATATTTGACCGTTTTTTCCAAATCGATGGTACTTCACTACCGGGAACCGGGATCGGATTAGCTATAGTAAAAGAATTGGTTGCCGTCCATCATGGAAAAATCGAAGTGAGAAGCCTGATGGGGCAAGGTAGTGAATTTTGTATTCACCTACTCACGAATCGTGTCGCAGAAGCCGTACAACCATTGGTAAATAATGAGGAAGTAATTCTATTGGTTGAAGACGATATTGATTTACGGCAGTATCTCACATCCACATTGGAAAGCCATTATAAGGTAATAACTGCCGACAATGGCAAAGAAGGATTCGAAAAGGCAAACGATGATATTCCCGATTTAATTATTAGCGATGTCATGATGGCGGGAGGAGACGGATTTGAAATGGTCCATAAACTCAAGGAAAGACGCGAGACAAGTCATATTCCTGTGATTCTATTGACGGCAAAGGACAGCGATATTGACAAGCAAAAAGGTTATGAATTGGGGGTTGATTCCTATCTAATAAAACCTATCCTGCCGATTCTACTGATTAAAAGGATAGAAAATATTCTGTCTAACAGAAAGATTGTCCATGATTATCTAATGCAAAAAACGTCCTTGAGAGAGAATCCGCATTCGAATCTACCGGAAGGCCTCTGGAAAGACAATACGTTTGTACAGGAGTTTATAGAGATAGTAGAAAAACACATGCAGGATGATGTGTTAGAGACGACCAAGCTGGCTGAAAAAATGAACATGAGTCATTCCACCTTATACCGAAAATTAAAAGCACTGACCGGGAAAAACATTAACCAGCTGGTTCGAAAAATACGCATACAAAAAGCAGCCGAACTGCTTCGATCAGGACAGTATAACGTCACGGAAGTTTCCTTCATGGTGGGCATCCATAGTCCAATTTATTTCCGTCAATGTTTCAAAGATGAATTTGGCCAGCTTCCATCTGAGTATCAAAAAAACAGCCCTCAAAGTCCTTAAAATCCCTTTTTGACGAAAATACTATCGAAATCTGACGGATTTACATATGCTTGATAAGTGTATAATCCGCTAAGTTTGACGTACGCATTCAATTATAGATTTGATATTATTCCTACACAGGAAAAAGCAAACTTTTTATAATAAAACTAAACACTATGGTAAATTTTAAACCTATTCTATTGCATGTACTGGTATGGATGATACCCCTATTTGTACATGGACAACAAAAACTTACAGGAAGCGTTGTCGATTATGCGAATACCCCTATTTCCGGGGTGAACGTATTCATCAAAGGTACGCCGACTGGGACAACCACCGACGCTACCGGAAAGTTCGAACTCACAGGGATTGGGGATTCTCTGAGCGTTTCCTATATCGGTTACAAATCACAGGTATTGGCTATCGGCAATCGAACAAATTTTACCATCCGTCTGGAAAGCGACGATCAGTTTTTGGAAGATGTTATTGTTGTGGGTTATGGTACACAGTCCCGCAGAAATGTAACCGGAGCGGTGAGCGATATTAAGGCAGATGATATTGTCCGCACTTCCTCCACTACAATGGCCGGCGCGTTAGCCGGAAAAGTACAAGGGATATCCGTTCGGGCAAAAGATGCCCGTCCCGGAAAAGGAGCAGCAATTGAGATCCGGAATATGGGTACCCCGCTCTATGTCATCGACGGGATTCCGTACGGCGGAGCTCCCGGTAACGACTGGGTTGGTTCTTCCGAAGTTTCAGGCGCAGATGCCTTCAATGCCCTAAATCCGGAAGACATCGAGAGCATTTCCATATTGAAAGATGCTTCCGCCGCATTATACGGCTTACGCGCAGCAAATGGTGTCGTATTGGTAACAACGAAGAAAGGAACAAAAGGCGAAACTACACGTATCAATATCAACGGTTATTTCGGCTGGCAAAACTTAACCCGTTTCCCGACCCTTGCGAATGCCGCGCAGTACGTCCGAGGGAAACTGGAGACAGCACAGAATGAAGGTAGAGACCCGGCCTCTGTTTATAGTCCTGAAGAATATGCAAAATGGCAGGCCGGTGTCGAACCGGGATATCAGGGATACGATTATCACGACATGGTCATCCGTAAAAATATCCCACAACGCTATATCAATGCCAATCTAAACGGGGGATCGGAGAAATCTAATTATTTCCTTTCTGTTGGTCGTACCGACCAAGAAGCGATGATTCGAGACTTTCAATATAACCGTACCAATTTACAGGCTAATATGGAAGCTACTATTCTAAAAGGGCTTACCATCGGCTCCCAGATATCCGGTCGGCAGGAGAAAAGCGAAGATGTCGGATTACCGGGAGGCGATGGTTATTTCTCGTCTATATTGGCGATTTTCAAGAACCGTCCAACGGTTGGCCCCTATGCAAACGACAATCCGGAATATCCCAATCATACGCATGATTTCGCCTATAATCCTGCTATTTTCAGCAGAGACATAGCAGGCTACAAAGATAATTTGTATAGAAACGCAAATATCAACCTCTATGCACAATATAAGTTTGATTTTGGTTTGACGGCAAAAGGTACGGTATCGTATGCCTATACCAATAATAAATTTGATGGTTTTCAGTATACATATGATGTATATACCTACGAAAATGATAACTATCGTCGTAGCCATGGTACTGATTCTCGTTGGCGCTACCAAACTGAACGTGAGGTTACCAACCGTTACGCACAATTTCAACTCGATTACCATAAAACTTTTGGAGATCATACCTTTTCCGCTATGTTTGGTTACGAACGCTACGATTATGACCGTAATTTTCTGGAAATGGGTTCCAATCCCAGTAACAATTACCTGCCGTTGATGCAATTCGATGAAATGAATTCGTTCAATGATAGATGGAATTACGAAGCCCGTGCTGGATATATCGGGCGTTTAAACTATAATTATCAGGGCAAATACTTATTAGAACTTTTGGGACGTTATGACGCTTCCTACCTCTATGCGCCCGGCAAATACTGGGGCTTTTTCCCGGGCGCATCAATAGGCTGGCGTATTTCGGACGAAACATTTTTTGAATCTTTAAAACCTACCGTCAATGATCTAAAAATCAGAGCTTCCGTAGGACAAACAGGTCTTGAACAAGGTGTCATCATGTTTGATTTTTTGCCGGGATACAATTGGAATCAAGGAAGCGCTATCCTCGATGGAGAGTTTGTTAATGGTGCTCGTCCCCGCGGCCTTCGGGTTGATAACCTTTCTTGGGTAAAGAACACGAATTATAATATTGGTTTGGATTTGGCTATGCTGGCATCTAAACTGACCCTAACAGCTGATTTATTTAAAATTATTAGAACCGGCGCCCCTGCTGCTCGTTATGATGTATTGCTACCAAGTGAAGTAGGTTATGGTCTGCCAGCTGAAAACTTGAATAAAAACGGATACTATGGCGCCGAAGGTATTATTACTTATCAGGATCGTGTTGGTGAACTAGGCTATGTAGTTAGTGGAAATTTTACCTTTTCCCGCTATAGAAGCATCGAAACTTATAAGCCTCGGTTCGACAACTCTTGGAATAAATACAGAAATTCTGCAGAAGATCGTTGGGGAGGCGTTTGGTGGGGGTACCAGGTCGTAGGTCGTTTTCAATCGGAAGACGAAATACGCAATCACCCCATCGATAACGACGGACAAAACAACAGCTCTCAATTACCAGGCGACTTTATCTACAAAGACGTCAATGGCGACGGCATTATCAACGGATTGGATGAACGCCCGATTGGTTACCCTACCGGCTGGGCACCCATGCTGAGCTTTGGAGGCCGTATCGGATTAGATTACAAAGGAGTTGACCTTAATATTGATTTTTCCGGAGGCAGTATGCAGTCATGGAATCAAGATTATGAGTTGAGAAATGCATTCCACGGTGGCGGAAATTCGCCAGCTTATCTGTTAGAAGATAGATGGCATCGTGCAGATCCTTATGATCCGAATAGTGAATGGGTTCCTGGCTATTACCCGGCTATCCGTGAAGGACATTCCGGACCGAATGCTAAAAATAATGATTTCTGGTTAACCAATGTCCGTTATTTGCGCGTACGCAATCTGGAACTTGGATACGCCTTGCCCGCTACGGTTTTAAACAAAATAAACGCCAATAAAATCCGGGTATATGTACGCGGTTCTAACCTATTTTCCTTTGACAATGTCAAGAGATTCCAAATAGACCCAGAAATTGAGGCACCTGCAGCCGTGGTGTATCCACAACAGCGTACGTTCCTCGTTGGCTTTAATTTTACATTCTAAATCTGCATAACAATGAAGTATATATATATTACAATAGCGTTGATGACCTTGCTTTTTACAGCAGGTTGCAAGCATGACGAATGGTTACATCGTGATCCAAAAGACATTATTACTGACGAACAGCTTTGGAATGATCCTGTGCTGCTCACCTCTCTACTAGCAAACTATTACGACCGCCTACCACAATTACATGGTGTTTTCAATACAGGCGGTATGTCGGAAATCGACGATGCGATGTGGTCGGGCCACCGCGATCAAAATTGGCGAAATGATTTTCAATACGGTGACGACTATGGCCGTTATTGGGATTACGAATTGATTCGGGACATCAATCTTTCTTTGGATAACATGGACAAATATTCGGTCAATCTAGAACCGGAGCAAAAACAGCTTTTTATTGCCGAAATGCGTTTTATCCGTGCTTTTGTCTATTTCGAATTGGTGAAAAGAATGGGCGGTGTTCCTATCGTAACCGAACAATTGATTTACGATTTCGGTGGTGATCCTACTTATTTGCAAATACCCCGCTCCAAAGAACACGAAGTTTATGATTTTGTGTACCAGGAGCTGGAAGAGGTAAAAGATGCACTGTCCTTAAATGAAAAAAGTAGAACACGGGCCAATACGGTTACTGCACTCGCCTTGCAAAGTAGAGCTATGCTATATGCTGCCTCTATAGCAAAATACAATGCACAGATGAGCGCCCCTATATCAACACCCGGTGGTGAAGTAGGCATACCCGCTTCCATGGCAATCGATTACTATGCCAAATCGCTTAACGCATCAAAGGAAATCTTAAGTAACCCTGATTACAGCCTTTATAATGCCAACAGCGATAAAGGAGCCAATTTTTACGATATGCTCAACAGCAAATCGACAACAGAAGTGATCTTTGCTAAAGACTTTAAAGTAGGTGTCAAACCGCACCGTTTTACGTACGACAATATTGTCAAAAGCTTTACGGAAGACAACGAATCGTCATCGACACTGACCCCTTCGTTAAGCTTTGTCGAGAGTTTTGAATACCTGGATGGCAGCAAAGGTGCATTACGTATTAAAGACGGTTCGGGAAATTATATCCGCTACGAGCATCCATCCGATCTATTTGCCGATAAAGACTCCCGTCTAACCGGGACGGTTGTATATCCGGGATCTACTTTTAAAGGGAGAGAAGTGAGCATGCAAGCTGGAGTTGCCGTGTGGGAAAATGGGAGTTACCAACTACGTACGTCTGCCGTGTTAGGAAGTCAATACGAATACAAGGATCAGAGTGGAGTCACGCAACGGATACTCTGGACAGGCTTTGATGGTCCGCTAGATAATGCGCAAGACGTGAGTAATACCGGCTTCTACATCCGCAAGTTTGTTAGTGATGCGCCAGGAGCGAGTGCTAGAGGTATATCAGCTGAAAACTGGTGGCCGTGGTTTCGCATGGGCGAAATTTATCTGAATGCCGCAGAAGCTGCTTTTGAATTAGGTGAGGCAGGTGCTGTAAATTATATCAATACGTTGCGGGAGCGTGCGGGATTCGCGGCCAATAGCATCAGCACATTAACCACGGACATTATCCGCAACGAACGCCGGGTAGAATTGGCATTTGAAGATCATCGCTTTTTCGATTTAAAGAGGTGGCGGATTGCGCATCAGATCTGGAACGGAGCCGAAAGCAGTACCAATGCGGTTGTGCGTGGCCTCTATAGTTACCGCATTGTTCGGCCGGGTCATCCAGATCACGGAAAGTATATCTTCGAGACTATCCGGCCGACACGATTCCGAAGAGCACGTCTTTTCCGTATGGCGAACTATTATTCGTCCATTGACCAAAACGTGTTAAACAATAACCCAAAACTGGTTAGAAATCCATTTCATTAATTCTAGAAAGTTATGAAAATCAAAGCATCCATTTTAATACTACTTATAGTAACAACCTGCATATTCACAGGTTGCGAATATGATAATTTTACGGAACCCACGTCTACCCTGACAGGTAGAGTCGTCTATAATGGAGAACCTGTCGGTGTCCGCACAAACGGACCTCAGCTAGAACTCTGGGAAGATGGGCATGAATTGAGAGCGCAATTTCCTATCCATGTGACCCATGACGGTACATTTTCCGCTGTTTTATTTGACGGAGAATATAAACTGGTACGGAAAACAAACTCTCCATGGTTACCACAATTGACTGATACAATTATTATTAACGTGAATGGCCATACGACAGTTGATGTTCCTGTAGAACCCTATTTTACCCTTAGTAATGTATCTTTTCAACATAACAATGGCGAAATAACAGCTAATTTCTTCCTAAATAAAATAATAGAAACAGCGAATCTGGACAACGTCAATTTATACCTCGGGAAAAACCTGTTGATCGATGATGTGCGACATGATCTTAAAACAACCCTATCTACTGACAATATTACCATCGACGGCTCTAATAACATGGTTGTCGAGATACCGGCAAACCTCAGAAGCTTGGGTTATATTTTTGTCCGAATTGGTGTAAAAGCGTCAGCTTCAGGAGAATTGTATTACAGCCAGGTTCAAAAAGTAAACCTGTAACCCGCACTATAATGAATAATGTGCTGACGATAAAATAATATGATCAAAACAAGAATAACATCTTATCTGGCATCGGCAATATTAATGACTTGCTGTATTCCACCATTCCTTTTTGCCCAACCCGGATTCGGCCAGGCGGAAAAAATAAATGCAAACTGGCATTTCCATCTCGGCCATAACGAAGATGCAGCCACGCAAAATCAGCTTGGCCGATCGTGGCACCAAGTCCAATTGCCCCATGACTGGAGTGTTAAGCAGCCTCTAAGTCCTACTTTAGCCAGTGCCACGGGATACCTTCCCGGAGGCATTGGATGGTATCGAAAAAACGTGACCATCCCACAGGAGGACAACGGACAAAAGCTTTACATTTATTTTGAAGGTGTTTACAACCGCAGCGAAGTATTTGTCAATGGGAAGTCCGTCGGGAAACGCCCAAATGGCTATATCTCCTTTAGTTACGACATCACGCCGTATATCAAATACGGAGAGGAAAATACGATAGCCGTAAAAGTAGATCATAGTCAGGATGCTGATTCACGTTGGTACACCGGATCAGGGATATATCGTGATGTATGGTTAGTACGTGCAAACCCCGTTCATTTAGAACCATGGGGCGTGTATGCCTATCCCGAAGTAAAAAAGAACCGCGGTACGCTACACGTTCAAGTCGCCATGCATAATGAATCCGATGCATCGGCGACCCTTTCCATCTTGAATGAACTCGTGGGACCAAATGGCGATGTCGTAGCAAAAAAAACGACTAAAGCTACGCTTGCAGGTGGCGTCCGCGACGAAATACAAACAACATTGGATGTGAAGAATCCCCAACTATGGAACCTGGAACATCCGACCCTCTACACGCTGCGGACCCGCATACTCCAAGGAAATCAACAAATAGATGAATCCGAAATAAAAACCGGATTCCGCACCTTTACATTTGATCCGGATAAAGGATTTGCGCTTAATGATCAGTGGATGAAGATGAAAGGGGTCTGCATACACCACGACGCCGGCGTATTAGGCGCTGAAGTTTATCCTGAAGTTTGGCGTCGTCGCTTATTGGCCTTGAAAGAATTGGGGGTTAACGCCATTCGCACCAGCCACAATCCGCAAGCCCCTTCCCTATACGCGTTGTGTGACGAACTGGGGTTATTGGTGATGAATGAAGCATACGATGAATGGGAATATCCAAAAAGAAAGTGGTTGGAAGGTTGGAATGTAGGAACACCGGGATTCCAGGGCTCGTATGATTTCTTTGAAGAATGGGGTGAAAAAGATCTGGAAGACATGGTAAAACGGGATCGTAACCATCTTTCTATTTTTGCCTGGAGCATCGGAAATGAGGTCGATTATCCCAATGATCCCTACTCCCACCCCGTCCTCGATGGAAGTTCGGAAAGCGGATTTACACAACCGATATTCGGAGGTTATAAAAAAGATGCACCCGATGCCATGCGGTTGGGCACCATAGCCAAACGACTTGCGGCTGTTGTTCGCAAATACGACAGTAGCCGTCCGGTAACCGCTGGACTAGCCGGTGTTGCGATGTCGAATGAAACGGCGTATCCGGGCGCACTGGATATTGCGGGTTACAATTATACCGAAAGCCTGTATCAACAAGATCATGAACGTTATCCCGCGCGTGTTATCTATGGCAGTGAAAACCGCCATGACATGGGCGCCTGGAAAGCGGTCAGAGATAACGAACATATCTTCGGACAGTTTCTTTGGACAGGTATTGATTATCTAGGAGAATCAGGTCGCTGGCCTTCACGCGGCTTCTATTCCGGTCTACTGGATTTTGCCGGTTTTACCAAGCCGCGCGGATATTTCCGCCGATCTTTGTGGTCAGAAAAACCGATGGCGTATCTGGGCACCTATCCACTACAAGGAGGCGGAGCAGCAACCGATGTGTGGTCCCGACTGGAAACCGAACAGGGACAACGTGAAGATCAAGCACCATCGATGGATGCTTGGCCAATATGGAATTATCAAGAGGGACAGCAGATACGTGTCGTGTGTTATACCAATGCCAAAAAAGCGCGATTGGAACTTAATGGAAAAGTCGTCGGGACAACCAAAGAATACAATGACGAGCACGGGATTATACACTGGGATATCCCATACGCTGCCGGGAAACTGGAAGTGGTGGGGCTTGATGCCGATGACCAGGAAATAACCCGTTATTATATACAATCAAGCAAGAGACCACAGGCTATCCAAGTGCTTCCATCGAGTACGACCACCATACAAGCTAAAGATGGTGTTGCACAGATCGAGCTACAAATTATCGATGAAAATGGGCTTCCCGTGCTATTAGCAGAAGACGAAATAACCTGTCAACTTGCCGGCAATGGTCGGTTGCTGGGTATGGAAGCAGGCAACAATTCGGATATGGGCGATTATACGGATAACAAGCAACGTGCTTACCATGGTAAAATGATCGTTTACATACAGGCGAATGGAGAACCCGGTGAACAGGTTGTAGCGAGGTTTACAGCTCCTTGGCTAAAAGCGGCTGACGTGGAGATTAAGCTGCATTAACTCCTCTTGCATATAAAAAGCCCTCCCAAAAGAGTATTCCTTGGGAGGGTCCTTTTTCTGTCCCATCACGCCAATAGTTGAGCCGCGTCATCATCTACGAGGAAAATCAATTCTCCCGAGGTTGGTTTTAAAAGCTGGGAAGGATACAGTTCAGGATTGTTCTCCCCCTGCAAAACCTCCCGCAGGGCCTTGGCCTTTTTCTGTCCAAAGGCAATCACCACGATTTGGTCTGCGTTATTTATAAACGGAGCTGTCAGCGTAATCCGATACATATCTTGCGGCACCAGAAAATATGCATCTACCCATTTATCTTTTTCATGAAGCACTTCCGTGCCCGGAAACAATGATGCCGTATGTCCATCGTCTCCCATTCCCAGAAAAATAAAATGGAGCCGTGCATCATCTCCTAGTTTTTTCCGTAAAATCTGCTCGTAGGTCTGCGCATAATCTTTCGCATCTACGCCTTCTTTATACATCGGAAAAATATTGGATTCGGGAATAGGGACATGATTAAGCAGCGTCTCGTAAGACATCTTTGCGTTACTCAAATTGTCATCGAGGGGCACCCATCTCTCGTCGCCCCAAAACACGAACACCTTGCTCCAATCCACCTGTGATCTATAGCTTTCTGTGGCTAGCAATTTATGCAACTCGATAGGAGAAGAACCTCCGGTCAATGCCACAGAAAAAAATCCCTTTTCCTCTATATTTTTTTTCGCCGCGTCGACAAATAACTGTGCGGCCGTTTCAAAAATTTGCGCTTTACTTTTAAACTGTTTTAACATTCTTTTCCTCCTTTAAACCTTTCATTGTTGTTGATAACCATTGATGTCCCTGCCTGTTCAGCAGCTCATCCGCAGCTTCGGGTCCCCAGCTTCCTGCGGCGTAGGTGTACATAGGTGAATACGTTCCGTTTTCCCATTCTTGCTGAATCGTAGCGATGATATCCCAAGCTTCCTCTACTTGATCCGAACGCATAAATAACGTGGAGTCGCCATCAAGCGCATCGATCAGTAGGGTTTCGTATGCTTCCGGGCTGTCCGGTGCACTCTCAAAATAGTCAAATACCATTTCAACTGGATCCAACGCCATATCTAAGCCAGGCTTTTTCGCCATGAAGGACAAGCGGATATCCATTTCAGGCTGGATATTGATCGTCAGTTGATTCTGCTGTAATGTATCCTTACCATTTGCAAATGTTTTGTTTGGCACTTGCTTAAAGTTTACCACGACACAGGATTTCTTCTGCGCCATACTTTTGCCGGTACGCATATAAAACGGTACTCCTTGCCATCTCGGATTGTCGATATAAAACTTCATTGCTACAAATGTCTCCGTATTCGAATTAGGATCTACTCCCGGTTCCTGTTTGTAACCTTGTTTTGCTTTTCCATTTATTATGCCATCCGTATATTGTGCACGCACCGTGTAGTGATTGATATCTTCCGGCTTGATCCGGCGTACCGCTTTTAGTATTTCCGCCTTTTTATCCCGGATTAACGATGATTCAAATTCAACCGGAGCGTCCATGGCGACCATACAGAGAATCTGCAGGAGATGGTTTTGAATCATATCACGTAAAGCACCGGAATGGTCATAATATCCACCCCGATCTTCCACGCCCACCTGTTCAGCCACCGTTATCTGAACCGATTCGATATGTCTATTGCTCCATAGCGGTTCAAAAACCGTGTTTGCAAAGCGAAAAGCTAGAATATTTTGTACCGTTTCCTTACCTAGATAATGGTCAATGCGATAAATCTGCTCTTCCTTAAAATTTTGATTTAATAATTCATTCAGGGCAACTGCAGAAGCCTTGTCATAACCGAAAGGCTTTTCGATGATGATACGGTCTTTTTTAACTTCGTCGGCCATTCCTGCTTTCTTTAAGCTAGACGATACGGACTCGATAAAACTAGGTGCTACCGATAGATAAAAAAGACGGTTTGCGCGGTTGTTGCGATCTACGTCGAATGCTGTTAGTTTATCATTGAGATTCTCGAATGAATGCTCATCCGTGATATCAAAATTTAAGAACGTAATTTTTTCACTAAAACTCACCCACTGTTCTTCGGTATACGTGTTATTACGTGAAAATTCCTTTAGATTTCCTAGGACATATGCTCGAAATTCCTCCTGATTATATGGTTTTCTACCCAATGCAATGATCTGGAAATGCACAGGCATCCATTCATCAATGAATAAATTAAAGAAAGCTGGGAACAATTTCCTTTTCGCGAGATCACCAGTTCCACCAAATACAACAATGGATGTTGGTGCTGTTGTTCTGTCGTGTGTCATGTTAAGGTCGATAAAATTTAGTCCCAGTGGGTATGAAAAAACCTAAATCCAATCTAGCTACAGCGAAATCGTTGTCTGCGATTCCAAAATTGTATTTGTTCATTTTTTATAAAATAGTTTAAGTATGGAAGACCAAAGATATTGAAACTTGTATGCTATTACGCAAAATTTCTTTTTTTTACCCGTATGTGACCAACATTAACGCTTATGGGGTTGACCATATAAGAAAATCTAGTCATTTAACTTTTCTTATTTTGCAGCTAATTTTTTACTTTTAATCATCGTTCATTCAATTCATTACTATTTCTCATGGTTACAACACTTGCTGTTATTTCTGTACTCTTGATTCTTTTAAGTTTACTTCCCTTTATCCAACATCAGCACTGGTTATTCCGCGTTGCCGAATTTATCAAAATACAGCTTGTTATCCTACAAATTATTGCCTTTGGTATAACGATGATATATGTGGAGGACAATATCTGGCTTTGGATAGTTCAAGCCGTCCAGTTTGCATTGATTGTTTACCATATTTACATCTTAATGCGGTACACCAAATTCTGGAAAAAACAAAAACCCTCCAAAACTTCGTTTAGTTCCATTAAAATAAAAGTCATCTCTTGCAACATCCATCAATATAACAGCGATTATCACCGCTTTATCGAATTGATCGAGCAAGAGCGACCTGACATTTTTGTAACGATGGAAAGTAATACCGACTGGGAAAAATCCATGCGCGTTCTAGAAAAAGATTATCCATATCAGGAAAAGGTGACGCTTGAAAACACCTATGGGATGCATTTATATACTAAGTTAAAAGTTAAGAATATACAAACCCACTATTTTGTAGCGGATGATGTTCCTAGTATAGAAGCGGAACTCGAGACCGACGATGGTCATCGCTTTGTTTTCTTCGCGGTACATCCGCCCCCACCAAGTCCAACGGAGGAAGATAATTCCAAAGAACGAGACGGCGATTTACTGGCAGTAGCGAAAAAAGTGAGAGACTCTGCGCTACCCGTAGTAGTCACGGGCGATTTCAATAATGTTGCCTGGGCAAGATCCTCTATTTTGTTTAAGAAAACCAGTGAACTTATCGACGCACGTATTGGACGGGGTATACTGTCAACCTTTCATGCCAACTATTGGTTTTTTCGAGTTCCGTTAGACTTATTATTCCACAGTACAACTATAATAATAGATAAGTTGTTTATTTACCCATCTGTCGGTTCCGATCACTTTCCAATAGGCTGTACCTTCCACATTGACGTCGAATCAAACGATCAGGAAGAAGAAGTAAAGCATCTTGAAAACGGAGAAATGCAGGAGGTTGACGAACTGATTGCCGACGGAAAGGCAGAAGAAAGCGAAAACCGTTAGACGCCATGGGACTAAAAATTTACATACCTTTGGTCGTAACTATCGGAAATTAAAGATGGAAACATGAAGAAACTGAGCAAATTATTCGCACATATCGGATGGGTATGCATTCCGGCCCTTGCCACGATGCTAGCTTGCCAATCGTCTCCTAAAAAAGATACGGAAACTGCCCATGCAACATCCTCATATCCAGACACAACACAGCCTGTCAACAATACCGACTCCATAGGCTTACAAGACAGATCCGTCAAATTTCTCTGGCGAGAAGACCAAGTCATGGAAGAATACGACGCGACTGTCAGTACCATCGTGCTGGACGAAGCCTATGTGGACCGTATCTCCGACCCGGAAAAGGCCGCACTAGGCTATGTTGCCACTTTCATCGGCAACGAATGTGCTTGGGATGGCAAAGCAACCGCATCACGTAGCAACCTAAAATGCAAGATACTTACCGCACTGAATCTCGGTTATCAATGTTCCGATACTCACCTTGGCTTTCTGCGCAAGTGGTTTCGTGACGACAGTGCCGTCCTGAAAAAACTGGAAAGCTGTCCTACCATCCCGGATGGTGCTACTTCTCAAGAAACTTTTGACCGGATTGATGTAACCGTTGCTGATGGCAAAATTGCCATCGCTTATGAGGTTACAGGCATCAATACACGGGAAGGTAAACAGTGGACGTGGAAGGCAACAGATCTCTTTATATATCAGAACAATGGTCTAAAGCTGGTCAAGGCCGAAAAGTCGGATCCTGTCATTACCGATTTTGAATGGGATGTTCCGTAAAAAGTTATCAGCTATTTAGTGGTCAGACATTAATCCATCCGCGATAGCATCCCATAATGCAATACGCTTGCGCAATGCATTCTTTGCGACTTAGTTGGGCGAGATTTGGCGTAACAAAACTTTTTAAGTAGGTTTAGCTATTGCTTAATGTCCTAAAATAGCGAGACGATAAGTAACGGAAACGAAACAAGATGCGCACGATATCGAATAAAAAAGATATCCCCATAAGAACATTGCCTAAAGAATACGGCAATGGCATAGCTGTGTCAAAAGTATCTGCCGCATCTTTTTTGGCAGATGACGAAACGATGCATGCGCATCGGCACGATTACCACTTTTTTGTATTGCAGGAAAAAGGCATCACGCACACCGAAATTGATTTTGAGCAATATATAATCAGTACCCCAACGATTCTTTATCAATCACCCAATCAGGTGCACCGTGCTTTGAAAGTCGAAAATATCGAAATGTATATACTCATCATCAGCAATGAAAATATCCATCCAGATTATCTCAAACTTTTACAAAATATCGCTCCGTTAAAACCGTTGTCCATTCGGCATAAAGAACTCACCATTGTTCGCCAAGCATTTCGTCTGTGTACGAATCTGTACGAAAGAAAATCCGATAAACTTTATCTTTCTTCCCTGCAAGATAGCTGCAATGCCTTGGCAGGGCTGATCATTTCGTTGTACCTAAGGCAAGTAAGACCTTCCGAATCGCTTTCGCGGTTTGAGCGGATTACCAATGAATTTTTTCGCTTATTGGAACGCGATTTCCTGACAGAGAAACGCCCTTCATATTATGCGGAGGCCTTACATATTTCTGTTTCCTACCTCAATGAATGTGTGAAAGATGTAACCGGTCAGTCGGTATCCCACCACATTCAGCAACGGGTAATTTTGGAAGCAAAGCGTTTGCTTTATCATTCCGATAAAGCAGTTAAGGAAATTGCTGCTATATTAGGTTACGATGATTATCCTTACTTTTCCCGACTATTCACTAAAACAACTGGAATGACCGCCGTAACCTTCCGCAACAAAAACCGCGAATAGTCCAATAATTACACTTTTCCGTCCTTTTCCATTTTGTATAAACTTTCGTCCTTTGTTACCAATAAAATGAAAGATTATGCCAAGTGCTCCAAAATGGGTTTTTGATACCCTAAATTTATTTATTTCTAAAATCCCTTCCGTAACGATAAGTGAAACAGCGTATCTATCGCCATCAGTAAAGCAACTTCGATTGGAAGGCGATTTTAAAAACCTGCATTTCCCGGTTGGTGCTTTCTTCGACATTAGAGTAAGCGATACCGACGCACGACGATATACCGTTGCACAGATAAACGAGGAAAAAGACAAGTTAACGCTTATCGCCCACCTGCATGGGAAAGGCGTTGGGAGCGATTATATGCATCGGTTAAAAGTCGGTGAAACCATACAGCTCAACTATCCCCGGACCGAACAAAAATATTATGATGAAGCAGCAAAAAGGATTGTACTTTTTGGTGACGAGACTTCCTTAGCGTTGGCAAGTTCCTTTCTTCCGATCGTGAGAGAAAAAAATTTGTCTATCCGGTTTATATTCGAACTCGACGAGGAAAATAAACACATACCTGCTGTATTAGGCTTAGAAAACAGCATCGTCTATTCCAAGAACAACTTATTTCAAGACACGACGTGGATACAGGAGCATCTTCAAATTCTCGATCACGAGAACTGGCAGGATGCCTATTACGTTTTGACCGGAAATGTAAAATCGGTGCAGGCTTTTCGGAAAGTCATCAAAAGTAAAACAAACGGCAAGATCAAACATCATGGTTATTGGTTGGAAGGAAGAAAAGGATTATAAATAATTGCTATACGTTATAAAATCCCTGTATTCGTGGATTGACCGATGTGCCGAAATAACCGAAATTGGTACTTTATTTAGATCAAGAGGTAAATCGATGAAAACAAATACTGTATATCTATTCCTATTGGTATTCCTAGTATTCGGATGTTCAAAAGATTCAGATACGGACGGACCAAATGGCAACGGGATGCTTTCGGGAAAGCTCTTCTTCCAAAACTATGACGGACATACGTCGATAGCGCTTCCCTCCATGACGGAAGTAATATGGAAGACAAGTCGAAGCTGGTATGACTGGGACATATCGCTGGACGGCGAAAACATTCTGGAAATGCGGGATGGCCGAAGTGATGGCATGCCGGACCAAGTCAAATTTACCTACCGACGTTTTGCTGAAGAGCAAGCTATTAACGAGTTCTACTACAGGCCAATAAACGGTGGTACAGTGTACATTTCGGGAACGCTATCTCCCGATAAAAGCCTATTTTGCATTGATCCAACATTTGATGAAGGCTTTGTAGTCTTATCACCTCAAGAAGGCAAAATCATTGCCCACATCGAAAGAATAAACAATGAGCAAGTAGATCGCAACTCCAATTCTTGCTGGCTACCCGATAATTCGCTGGTGATCACCTGGAAAAACGCACTTGTACGATTCCCGCATCCTTATACCAAAGGTGAAATCATCAAGGAATTTCCTAATGAGAATTTTGGACAGATTACGGCAGATCGGCAAGGAACAAAATTGGCTATGATTTACCAAAAGCGGGTCTGGATACTAAATCTCACAACCGATGAGTTTTACCAAGCGACGGAAAGTCAAGAAAGAGAAGCTAGTCCAGCGTTCTCGCCCGATGGCCACTTTATCGTGTTCGGAGCTGGACAAACCACAATAGGTGTACCGGGAAGTGTGCCGAGCTATCAAAGTTACATGAAGATCGTTCCTGTCGATGGAAAAACCTATCAAGTGGATACGGATGGTCATGGTGTCATTCCGGTCATTGCTGCAGGAGAAATATCGCCTGAAGCATTGAAAGGCCCTGTTGTGTGGACAGAATAAAAACACTTTTTATAAAATTATTTACCTTGGGCGTAACGATCGATAACGAATGTGCCTAGGATGGTCTTGCGTCTAGAAAACTTCTCCTAACCCGAGTCTAAAACCCCGATACCCTTTACTTACCCCATAATCGATGGCTATATTCGTTCCCGATCTTTTGTTGAACTTGATGCGTGCTCCGGCGCCCGTACCTACATTCCAGTTTCCAAAAAGGTCGGTATCGGGTCCGCTAACACTCGTTACATTAGCAAACAGGACGAATCCGAAAAGCCCATTGCGTGTAATATCCCGACGGTATTCCGACTCCAGATAGAATAAGGACTTACCTCTGTATCTACTCAGGGGAAGCCCCCTTCCCGAGCTATTGTACGGATCCCAGTTTAATGTCGGAAGGTCAAGATAAGGTACTTTAGAATTGAAGACCGTCCAGAAGAAATTGCGGACAGCGATCATATTCTGCTGATTTGGATTATCTGTAAGTCTATGGTATCTTCTCACCTCTAGATATAAAGATTGCCAGTTCTCTGTACTTCCCATAAAAGTTGGATTTACACGAAATTGCAAATTCGCAAAATTCCCATCCCAGGTATTGATGGAGTTCGCTCTTGTATCAAAAATAAGATTTAAGCTTAATCCGGAAGAAATACTGGATCCGTTTTGTGCAGTTCCATATGGATACCCTGTAAAATCAGCTATCGAAATCTCACTTTTGCTCCGAATATCGGCACGATAATCCAGGTCGTATCCCAACCCCATAAAAAAACCGCCCTTAATGCGTTTGAGGACATGCTGATAAAATCTGACGTACGTATAATCCAAATTAATTTTGTCATTATGCGCGTATTGCTTACCCAGCCCCCATATTTCATGCGGAAATTTCAGTAATCGTATATCGCCATCGATAACCCATTTATTTTCTTTAAGCCATATGTAGGATCGGATAGGTAACCCAAACCGTTGCTTAAAATTAGTGTAAGGCGTAAAGTTAACGCGTGACATATGGGTATCTTCCCGATCACCGAGATAGAAGCCCGCAGTTGTCGAGGTGATCAGGGCATAACCGCCACCGGGCACACTCGTGGAAAATGGTAAAAACGAAAAATAAACCTTTTTACCGGTGCTGTCCTGTACCTGTGGTCGCTTAATACCGAAGACCTGGCGGCCGATATCAATCAAATCGCGATGCGCACTGGTATCCATATGTATAGTCGTGATCTCAATCTCATTAACAGGCCGTTGTGCATTCACACGCAAAACAACCGTCAAACTAGCCATTAACAACAGCCAGTTATATTTCCTCAGCAACAGCATCTCACAATTCAATAGCGCAGATAGCTTTTATTTTTAAGGGTTCGTACTAAAAATGGATCCGTTCGCGATCAGCGCCCGTCGATTCATTTTAAGAATATCCACGACCCATTCTGCGAAATCTTCCGGCTGCAACACTTTATCCGGGTTACCGTCCGTTAAACCACCTTGGATACTCATATCCGTGGCAATCGTGCTCGGCGTTAGGGTCACTACCCGGATATCATCTTTTCGCCATTCCGCCATCATCGACTGTGATAGTGAAATTACCGCGGCT